>Ga0310344_10000018_pt1 | contig 196673 bp, 181 predicted proteins | sample HC15DNA20200_MG_FD_203801 | JGI IMG/M metagenome (GOLD analysis project Ga0310344, IMG submission 203801) | Marine microbial communities from station ALOHA, North Pacific Subtropical Gyre - HC15-DNA-20-200_MG | ecosystem: Environmental > Aquatic > Marine > Oceanic | place: Pacific Ocean...
TGACCGAGCCGCGACGGACCTGTACGCCAGGCCGGGGCCCGCACCGCAAGCCAGCGCACGACCCGCCGCCCTCCCGCAACGGTGCCTCCTCGAAAAAAAAGCGACGCCCCAAAAGAGCGCCGCCTCAAGAAAAACCGCGAAACAAAAAAACTTACCCGTTGGAAAACTCGCTCTCCAAAGAAATCGGCACCGCGCTCAGCGCCTTGGACACCGGGCAGTTCTTCTCCGCCTTGTGCGCCAACTCGCGGAACTTCGCCTCGTCGATCCCCGGCACCACGGCCTTGAGCTTCAGGCGGATTTGCGACAACTGCGGACCCCCTTCCATCGAAAGATCCACCTCGGCGCGCGTGTCCAGCGACTTCGGCGGGAAACCCGCTTCGGTCAGCTGCGCCGACAGCGCCATCGTGAAGCAGCCGGCATGCGCGGCAGCGATCAGCTCTTCCGGGTTGGTGCCCTTCTCGTCGCCGAAACGGCTGTTGAAGCCATAGCGCGTGTTGTCCAGCAACCCGCTCTGCGGGGTGTTCAACAGACCCTTGCCGGTTTTCAGGTCGCCTTCCCAGTGCGCGGTGGCGTGACGCGAAATGCCCATTGCAATTTCTCCTGCGGGGATGAGGACGCGCAGCATAGCCCGCTGATCGTGACGGGTTTGTGCGTCGCAACGGGGAACCCGCGCCGGACGCGTTACATTGCATTGGCCATGACCCCGCCCCGGCCCGTTCCGTGGCCAGGCCCCCGGACGCCATGACGCCTCTCTCACCCTGGAGGAAAGGCTCATGTCCCACACTACCCGCGACATCCGCAACGTGGCCTTGGCAGGCCACCCCGGCGCCGGCAAAACCACCCTGTTCGAAGCCCTGCTGCATGCCGGCGGCGCCCTGCAGGCGGCAGGCAGCATCGAGCGTGGCACCACGGTGTCCGACCACGATCCGGCCGAGCGCGAACGCGGACATTCCATCGACAGCGCGATCGCGTCCATCGACCAGCCCGGCCTGCACCTCAACCTCATCGATACACCCGGCTACCCGGATTTCCGCGGCGCCGCCCTGCCACCGCTGGCGGTGGTGGAAACCGCGATGGTGGTGGTCGATGCGGCACGCGGCGTTCAGCACGGCACCCACCGCTTCATGCAGCGCGCCGAAGGGCGCCGCCTGTGCCGCATGCTGGTGGTCAACAAGATCGACCAGGACGGCGTGGACGCGGCCGCCGTACTCGCGGACCTGCGCGAAAGCTTCGGCGCGCAGGTCCTGCCGCTGAACCTGCCCGCCGACTCGGGCGGCCGGGTGGTGGACTGCTTCTCCACGGAGGCCGGCGACAGCGATGCCGGCCCCGTGGCGCAATGGCACCGGGCCATCGTGGACCAGGTGGTGGAGATCAACGAAACGGTGATGGAGCATTACCTGGACGAAGGCGAATCCGGGCTTTCGGGCACCGAACTGCACGATGCCTTCGAGCAATGCCTGCGCGAAGGGCATCTGGTGCCGGTGTGCTTCGTGTCGGCGCGCACCGGCGTGGGCGTGCCCGAGCTGTTGCGCATCTGCCGCGAACTGCTGCCGAGCCCGGCCGAAGGCAATGCACCGGCCTTCAGCGCCGACGGCGTGGAGGTCGCGGTCGCGCCCGATCCCGACGCACCGGTGGTGGCCGATGTCTTCAAGATCGTCAACGACCCCTTCGTCGGCCGGATCGGCGTGTTTCGCCTCTACCAGGGCACGCTGTCCAAGGACATGCCGCTGCTGGTGGACGATGCGCGCAAGCCGGTGCGCGCCGCGCACCTCTACCGCATACAGGGCAAGGATCACGTGGCGGTGGACAAGGTGGTGGCCGGCGACATCGCGGCGATCGCCAAGCTCGAAGAGGTGCATTTCGATGCGGTGCTGCACGACCGCCACGAGCAGGACCACCTGCACCTGGCGCCAACGCAGTTCCCGCAGTCGATGTTCGGGCTGGCCATCTCGCCGGCCAGCCGCGGCCAGGAACAGAAACTGGCCACCGCACTGGAAAAACTGTCGCAGGAGGATCCCGCATTCCTGGTCGAACACCAGGCTGAAACGCACGAAACGCTGGTGCGCGGGCTCTCGGACCTGCACCTGCGCATCATGCTGGAACGCCTCACCCAGCGCCACGGCGTGGAGGTCACCACGCGGGTGCCGCGCATCGCGTACCGCGAAACCATCGGCAGCGCCGCCGAAGGCCATCACCGCCACAAGAAGCAGACAGGGGGCGCCGGCCAGTTCGGCGAGGTGTACCTGCGGGTATCGCCCTTGCCGCGCGGCAGCGGGGTGGAGTTCGTCGACGAGGTCAAGGGGGGCACCATCCCGGGGCAGTTCATGCCGGCGGTGGAAAAAGGCGTGCGCCAGGCCGTGGGCGGCGGCGCGATCGCCGGCTTTCCGATCCAGGACGTGCGCGTGGTCGTGTACGACGGCCGCCATCATCCGGTGGACAGCAAGGAGGTCGCGTTCGCGGCCGCCGGGCGCAAGGCGTTCCTGGACGCGGTATCGCGCGCCACGCCGCAGGTGCTGGAGCCGATCGTGGAACTGGAAGTCAGCGCACCGGAAGCGCAGGCCGGCGACATCACCGGCGGGCTGGCATCCAAGCGCGCACGCATCCACGGCACCGACAGCCGGCGCGGGGAGATCGTCATCCGCGCCCAGGTGCCGTTGTCGGAACTGGACGGCTACGCAGCGGAGTTGAAGTCCGCCACCGCCGGGCAGGGTCGCTACACGCTGGATTTCAGCCATTACGAGCCGGTTCCGGCGGGCGTGCAGCAGCGCCTGGTGGCCGCGCACCATCCTGGCGCGGAGGAGGATTGACCTGCGCCAAAAGCGCCCATGCCCGTGGTCGAAACCGGTCAGTCGCATTTTTTATGGCTTTTTTTGTCGATGCCCTATTGGCGCCACGCGATACTTGCCCTACATTTCGCGTTGCCGACGGGGTCGGCGCGACTCCACAACCCACCGTTTACGGAACAGGACACCATGGCAAAGACCGCTAAGAAGGCTGCCCCGAAGAAGGCAGCGAAGAAAGTCGCCACCAAGGCCGCCGCCAAGCCGGCCGCTACCAAGCCGATCAAGGAAGCACTGAGCAAGTCGGGCCTGGTCGCCCACATCGCCGAAGCCACCTCGCTGGCCGCGAAGGACGTCCGCGCCGTGCTGGCTTCGCTGGAAAGCGCCGTGCACGCCTCGATCAGCAAGAAGGGCGCTGGCAGCTTCACCCTGCCGGGCCTGCTGAAGATCACCTCCGTCAGCGTGCCGGCCAAGCCGAAGCGCAAGGGCATCAACCCGTTCACCAAGGAAGAGCAGTGGTTCGCCGCCAAGCCGGCCACCGTCAAGGTGAAGGTGCGCCCGATGAAGAAGCTCAAGGACGCCGCGGTCTGATCGCCGTTCCGAGTTCCAGGTAGTACCCGACGAGACGGCCATGCGCCGTCTCGTTGTTTTCGGGGTCCGCGCATGCCGCGTGGACACGGCGCCTGTCATGCTGGCCCAGCCGCAACGACGACGCCTCCGCCATGGCCACCGTACCCCGCCGCGCCCGCTGGCGCTCATTGCTGATCACCACATGCACGCTCATCGCGCTGGTCCTCGCCGGCCGCTGGGCATGGGAGCAGCCGTTCGCGGTGCAGGCCCGCACGCTGTGGACGCTCTCGCGAATGCCCGCACCCGTTGCGCTGCCGATGCCGGTGGAGGGCGTGCGTGCGCGCCAGGTGGCCGACACCTTCGGCGCGCCGCGCGGCAGTGACCGGCGCCATGCCGGCGTGGACATCTTTGCCCCCGCCGGCACGCCGGTTCGGTCGACCACGCCGGGCATTGTCGTGGCGATCCGCGATCGCGGCCTGGGTGGCCGCCAGGTCTGGGTGCTGGGACCGGCGCGCGAGCGCCATTACTACGCCCACCTGCGCGACTGGGCATCCGGCCTGAAGGAAGGCGATATCGTCGCGCCAGGCGCGCTGCTGGGAGGCGTCGGCAACACGGGCAATGCACGCACTACCCCGCCCCACCTGCATTACGGCATCTACGCCGGCGAAGGCGCCCGCGATCCCTTGCCGTTGCTGCGTGCAACGCACTGAACCGAACACAGAGGCTGGAACACTCCGTCATGGGGGTCCGCCTCGTCCGCGCGGCGGCCCGGGCCTATCTTGGCCGCATTCCCCCTACATAGCCGCCGCCATGTCCGCGCAACGCTACCGCATCACCGTCACCCCCCTGGAAACCGATGGGCGCCCGCCCAGCGGCAACGCGCTGGAATTCGAGCAGCGCTCGGCCGACAACTGGATGCGCACGCTGGAGAAGTTCGAGCGCCAGCGCGGCCTGTGTGGCGACCGCTGCGCGGCCCTGGCCGTGGCGATCGAACTGCTGAAGTCCGTGGCTGCCGAACCGCACGCGCAGGATCGTGCCGTCGCCCAGCTGCGTCCCTATCTGGACAGCCTGCTGGCCGCCGCCGCGCGCCTGCCAAAGGAAGGTTGAAGCCACGACGCCCGGCCCTCGCTACACTGCCGGCTTCGACCGGGGAGCGTGGCGATGACCAGGAAGCAAGGCCTAATGCTGTTCGCGCTGGTGTGGCTGGGTGGGTGCAGTTGCCACCGGGATCCGGAGGCGGCTGCCAGCCCGGAGCCCAAGCCGGAAACCGCGTCCGTCCCCGCCGAGCGCGAGGACGCCACGCCCGATGCTGCCGCCGCACAGTCCGCGGCCGAGCGCCGTGCACGCAACGCGGCATTCTCCGCGGCAGTCTCCGTGGTGCATGGCTACATGGCGGCACTGCCCGCCAGGACCGGCGAAGCCGATGCGATGTGGACCGGCGGGCATCCCTCGCCCGTGCCCGACGACGCCAACCTGCGCTCGCTGGAAGGCCTGCACAGCCTGCGCGTGGAGACCGGCGAACCGACCGTGCTCGACAAGGCGACACCACCGGAAGCGGTGGAAGTCCCGGTCAAGCTCACTGCGCGCATGGGCGATGGCAACCGCCATTACACCGGCTGGTACCGGCTTCGGCCGCGGGTGGATGGCAGCGGCTGGGAGATCACCTCGGCCTCCCTGCAGCCGACGCTGGACTGATCCAGCGCATCCGCGGCCTTCTGCTCAGAGGTCATTCACTGTGCACCGCTAAGGTGGATGGCCTCATGCCCGCTCCGGACGCACCGATGAAAGCACGTCTTCCTGTCGCCCTCGTTCTGGCCGGCGCGCTTGCGCTGCCCTTCACCGCCATGGCCGCTCCCAGCATCCGGGGCTCGCAGGTCAGCGTGGAAGCCAGCGACGTCCAGCAGTACCTGGGTGGCACGTTCCCCCAGACCCACGACGCACTCGGCGGCCTGCTCGAACTGACCGTCAGCCATCCGCAGCTGAAGCTGCCACCGGGCAACCGGCTCAATCTCAGCTTCGACCTGGCGATGGCCACCGCGGGCGGCGCAGCCACCCCGGTCGGCAACGTCGCGCTGAGCAGCGAGCTGCGCTACGACACCGCGCGGCAGGGCTTCTTCCTCGAACAACCCACCGTCGACGCGTTCCAACCCGCGCAAGCAGGCGGCAGGCTGGATTCACGCACACGCGAGCTGTTGAACGTCTGGCTGGCCGATTACGCGCGCCGCGAGCCGATCTACAAGCTCGACCCGGCGGTCGCCAGCCTCATGGGTACGCTGCAGGTCGAGTCGGCCGCGGTGGAGAACGGCCGGCTCGTGGTGCATTTCAACCAGAACGTGGAATCGATGGTTCCGGCATCGCTGTTACAAGCGAAGTAACCCCGCTCAGGCGACCAGCGCCTTGGCCACCGCATCGGCGAACGCCGGGATGTCGTCGGGCTTGCGGCTGGTGATGAGCTGGCCGTCGACCACTACCTCGGCATCCTTCCAGCGGCCGCCGGCATTGGACAAGTCGGTCTTCAGCGAGGGCCAGGAAGTCACTTCCCGGTCCTTCACCAGGCCGGTTTCGGCCAGCAGCCATGGACCATGGCAGATGGCAGCCACCGGCTTGCCCGCATCCGCGAAGGAGCGAATGAAATCCAGCGCCGCCGACTCTCGGCGCAACGTATCCGGGTTCATCACGCCGCCGGGCAGGACCAGCGCGTCGTAGTTATCCGCGCGCGCGGCGCCCAGGCCCAGGTCTACTGGCACGTCATCGCCCCAGTCGGCCTTCTGCCAGCCGCGGATCTTCTTCTTGTCGTCGGGCGCGATCACGTCGACCTGCGCGCCCCAGGACTCCAGCAGCCGCTTGGGCTCCTGCAATTCGGACTGTTCGAAACCGTCGGTTGCCAGGACGGCGACCTTCTTGCCATTGAGTTGGTGGGCCATGTCGGTCCTCCGTGTAAGGGAGAACCGAGGCTCGCGCAGGCGGCGTTGCCCGTGCGTGAGCCGCGCGTGTGCGCGGCGTGCCCGTCAGCGCTTGGGCTGCAGCATGGTGCCGGTGCAGTTCTTCGAACCACAGCGGCACTCCCAGATCTTCTTCAGGCGCGGCGTGTGGCGCTCGGCCAGGGTGATGCCGTAGTTGTAGGTGAGCTCTTCGCCGGGCTTGATGTTGCGGATGGCCTCGATGATGACCTTGTCCTTGCGGCGGTCATCGCCCTCGGCTTCCTCGATGCTGGCTTCGCAGTTCGGATCGCAGCTGTGGTTGATCCAGCGCGCGTCGTTGCCCTCGTAGTTGGCGTCGATCACGTAATCGTCGCTGAGGGTGAACAGGAAGGTGTGCCCGGTTTCGACGTCGCCCGCATCGTCCTTGTCCACTTCGGCGTGGGTGCGGCGGCGGCCCTTGTATTCGATGACGCGCTCGCCTTTCTTGAGCGCCTGCACGGCGAATACGCCATTGCCGTGGATGCGGGACTTGCGGGCGGCGATCTTGCGCGTCATGAAGGCTTCCAACAAAGGGGTCGGGCATTGTGGCCCGGGCGGCGGCACCAAGCCAATCCCGGAAGCGGCTCGCCCCCCTGAATGCGAGGGTTGGCCCGCCCGGCCCGAAAGCGTACAATTTCAGTCCGCTTTCCCGACCCCACCCTCGCCGCCATGCTGCGCGTTACCAAGCTCACCGACTACGCCACCGTCGTCCTGACGGTGCTTGCCGCGCGCGCCGGCGCCGTGCTCAGCGCCAGCGAGCTGGCCGAACAGGCCGGGCTGGAGACCACCACGGTGAGCAAACTGCTCAAGCCGCTGGCCCAGGCAGGGCTGGTGGAAGGCCTGCGAGGCGTGCACGGCGGCTATCGCCTGGCGCGCCCGGCCGAACGGATCACCCTGATCGAGATCGTCGAGGCAATGGAAGGCCCGCTGGCGATCACCGAGTGCAGCCAGGACCACGGCCAGTGCGGCATCGCCCAGCAATGCGGCGTGCGCTCCAACTGGCGGCTCATCAACGACGTGGTCGCCGACGCGCTGCGCGGCGTGACCCTGGCGCAGATGCTGCACCCCCTTTCCACCACCGGCGACGGCCGGCGACGTCTGATCGCCGCCCAGGTCGCCGCTTCCTGAAGCGTAGGCAGCCCCCATGGCCACCGAAGAAATCACCACCCCGCAGAACGCCGAAATCCTCGAACGGCTCGGCCGCCGCTATGACGCGGGGTTCGTCACCGACATCGAGTCCGATTCGCTCCCGCCCGGCCTGGACGAGGACATCATCCGCGCGCTCTCGGCCAAGAAGCACGAGCCGGAGTGGATGACCGAGTGGCGCCTGTCGGCCTACCGGCACTGGCTGACCATGCGCGAGCCGCACTGGGCCAAGCTGGAGATCGCGCCGATCGACTTCCAGGCGCTGAGCTACTACTCCGCGCCGAAGGGCCCGAAGTACAAGTCGCTGGACGACGTGCCCAAGGAGCTGCTGGACACCTACGACAAGCTCGGCGTGCCGCTGCACGAGCGCGCCAAGCTGGCCGGCGTGGCGGTGGACGCGGTATTCGACTCGGTCTCCGTGGGCACGACCTTCCGCAAGGAACTGGCCGAGAAGGGCATCATCTTCTGCTCGATGTCCGAGGCCATCCAGGAACACCCCGAACTGGTGCGCCAGTACCTCGGCAGCGTCGTGCCGGTGGGCGACAACTACTTCGCCGCGCTGAATTCGGCCGTCTTTTCCGACGGGAGCTTCGTGTTCATCCCCAAGGGCGTGCGCTGCCCGATGGAGCTGAGCACCTATTTCCGCATCAACGCCGGCCACACCGGCCAGTTCGAGCGCACCTTGATCGTGTGCGAGGACAAGGCCTACGTCTCCTACCTGGAAGGCTGCACCGCGCCGATGCGCGACGAGAACCAGCTGCATGCCGCGGTGGTGGAACTGGTCGCGCTGGAAGACGCCGAGATCAAGTATTCGACCGTGCAGAACTGGTATCCAGGCGACGAGGAAGGCCGCGGCGGCATCTACAACTTCGTGACCAAGCGTGCCGAATGCCGTGGCGCGCGCGCCAAGGTCACCTGGACCCAGGTCGAGACCGGCTCGGCGATCACGTGGAAGTACCCGTCCTGCGTGCTGCTGGGCGACGACTCGGTGGGCGAATTCCACTCGGTCGCGCTCACCCACCACCGCCAGCAGGCCGACACCGGCACCAAGATGATCCACGTCGGCAAGCGCACCAAGTCGAAGATCGTCAGCAAGGGCATCAGCGCCGGCCGTGGCCAGAACACCTACCGCGGCCTGGTGAAGGTGGACCGCAATGCCGACGGCGCGCGCAACTACACCCAGTGCGACTCGCTGCTGATCGGCAAGAAGTGCGGTGCGCACACCTTCCCCTATATCGAGGTGAAGAACCCGGGCGCCACCGTCGAACACGAGGCCACCACCTCCAAGATCAGCGAAGACCAGCTGTTCTACTGCCGCGCGCGCGGTATCAGCGAGGAGGATGCGGTGTCGATGATCGTGGACGGCTTCTGCAAGCAGGTGTTCCGCGAGCTGCCGATGGAGTTCGCCGTCGAAGCCAAGAAGCTGCTGGAAGTGAGCCTGGAAGGGTCGGTCGGATGATGCGCGCGGCTCTTACCCTGGCACTGGTCCTGTTGGCGGCGCCGCTCGCATCCGCACAGGCGGTCACCTGCAAGCCGGCCGGCAACCAGGCCGAAATGAACCAGTGCGCGTTCGACGACCTGCGCAAGGCCGATGCCGAGCTCAACGCGACTTACTCGCAGGTGCTGGCCAAGCTGAAGGGTCAGACCGTGCCGCTGGCCCGGCTCAAGAGCGCTCAGCGCTTGTGGGTGCAGCTGCGTGATGCCGACCTGGCCGCCCAGTTCCCCGTCGCCGACAAGCAGGACCCGCGCGTCGAATACGGCTCGCTCTATCCGCTCGAACGCGCCGCCGCCCAAACCGACCTGACCCGCCAGCGCACCGCCTACCTGCGCAAGCAGTTCCTCGCCCCCGCGGGCGAAGGCCGCTGACGTACGCCCCGCCTTCTCCTTTCCGCATTGCGAAGCAAACATCATGTTGAAGATCGAAAACCTCCACGCCAGCGTCGCCGGCAAGGAAATCCTCAAGGGCTTGTCGCTGGACGTGCAGCCGGGCCAGGTGCACGCGATCATGGGGCCGAACGGCGCCGGCAAATCGACGCTGGGCAACGTGCTATCCGGCCGCGACGGCTATGAGGTCACCGCGGGCACCGTCGAGTTCGACGGCAATGCCCTGCTCGACCTGGAGCCGGAAGAGCGCGCGGCCGCAGGTCTGTTCCTGGCGTTCCAGTACCCGGTCGAAATCGCCGGCGTGAACAACACCTACTTCCTGCGCGCCGCGCTCAACGCGCAGCGCAAGGCGCGCGGCCAGGAAGAGCTCGATTCCATGCAGTTCCTCAAGCTGGTCCGCCAGAAGCTGGCCGTGCTGCACCTGAAGGACGAACTGCTGCATCGCGGCGTCAACGAAGGTTTCTCGGGCGGCGAGAAGAAGCGCAACGAGATCTTCCAGCTCGCGGTACTGGAACCGAAGCTGGCGATCCTCGACGAAACCGACTCGGGCCTGGACATCGACGCGCTCAAGACCGTCGCCGACGGCGTCAACGCGCTGCGTTCGGCCGACCGCTCGTTCCTGGTCATCACCCACTACCAGCGCCTGCTCGACTACATCAAGCCGGACGTCGTGCACGTGCTGGCCGACGGCCGCATCGTGCAGACCGGCGGCCCGGAGCTGGCGCTGGAGCTGGAGAAGCACGGCTACGCGTGGCTCAAGGATCGCGTGGCGCCGGAGACCGTCTGATGAGCGCCCTGCTCGATTCCCTCGCCGCCGGCTTCCACGGCGATGCGGCGCGCCAGGCGGTGCTGGATGAAGCAGTGCGCGACGGCCTGCCCGGCGCGCGCAGCGAGGCCTGGAAGTACACCCCGCTGCGCGCCCTGGAGCGCCGCAGCTTCGCCAAGGCGCCGGCCGAAGTCGCCGCGATCGATCCGCAGCTGCTGGCCGATATTCCGGCGCCGCGGCTGGTGTTCGTCAACGGTCGATACGCCCCGGCCCTGTCGCAGCTCGATGGACTGCCCCCCGGCGTGAGCCTGCAGCCGCTGTCCGCGGCGCTGGCGAGTGGCGAAGAGGCCGCGCGTTTCCTGCGCCGTCGCTATGAGCATGCCGACGAAGTATTCGCCCGCCTCAACGCCGCGCTCGCCGAAGAGGGCGTGCTGTTGCGCGTGGAAGAAGGCGTGCGGGTCGAGGCACCAGTGCACCTGGTCTTCGTCAGTGCCGCAGGCGAAGTTGATCTGGCCTGGCACCCGCGCCACCTGGTCGAACTGCGCCGCGAAGCATCGCTTTCGTTGCTGGAGCACCACCTGCAGGCGGACGACAACGCGCATCTGGGGAATTCGGTAGCCCATGTGCATCTGGCGCAAGGTGCCAGGCTGTCGCATGCCCGCGTGCAGGAAACGGGCGCTGGCTTTACCTCGCTCCTGCGCACCGACGCGGTGCTCGCCCGCGACGCCGTGTACCAGCGCATCGACCTGGAACTCGGCGCAGGCCTGACCCGGCATGAACTCAACGTGCGCTTGGAAGGCGACAACGCGCGCCTCGACGCCAATGGCGTGCTGCTCGGCAATGGCCGTCGCCACATCGACACCCGGCTGGGCATCGAGCACATCGCACGCGATACCTCCTGCGGGCTGCTCTGGCGCGGCGTCGGCACCGATCGCAGCCGCGTCGTCTTCCACGGCGGCATCCACATCCGCCCCGGCGCCGATGGCACCGACGCGCGCCTGTCGAACAAAAACCTGCTGCTGTCGGCCAATGCCGAGATCGACACGCAGCCGGTGCTGGTGATCGACGCGGACGAAGTACAGGCCGCGCATGGCGCCACTGTCGGCCAGCTCGACGCCAACGCCCTGTTCTACCTGCGTTCGCGCGGCCTGCCGCAGGCGCAGGCCCAGGCACTGTTGAGCGCGGCGTTCTGCCACGAGCCGCTGTCCGGCCTGCCGGAAAAGCTCGCCGGCTTCCTCACCGCACGGCTGGATGCCGCGCTTTCATCGGCGGGCGTGGCATGAACGCGCCGGTCGCCGCCCACATGGACACACTGCCGGATTGGGAACGCGTGCGCAGCGATTTCCCGCTGCTGATGCGCCAGGTCCACGGCAAGCCGCTGATCTATTTCGACAATGCGAACACCGGGCAGAAGCCGTTGCCGGTGATCGCAGCAACCGACGAGTTCTATCGCCGGCAGAACGCCAATGTCAGCCGTGCGGTGCACGCGCTCGGCACCGAGGCGACCGAGGCCTACGAGGGCGCGCGCGACAAGCTCGCCCGCTTCCTCAACGTCCGCGCCGACGAACTGGTGCTGTGCAGCGGGACCACGTTCGCAATCAACCTCGTCGCGTATTCGTGGGCACTCCCCCGCCTGAAGGCCGGTGACGTGATCCTGGTGTCACGCATGGAGCACCACGCCAATATCGTGCCGTGGCAACTGGTGGCCGAGCGCACCGGCGCCAGGATCCGCGTGGCCGAGATCCACCCGGATGGCACGCTGGACCTGGAGGCCCTGCGCACGGCGATGACCCCCGAAGTGAAGTTGCTGGCGCTGACCCACGTGTCCAACGTGCTCGGCACTGTCAACCCGGTTCGCGAAATCTGCCGCGAAGCGCGCAAGCGCGGGATCGTCACCGTCATCGATGGATCGCAGGCCGCGCCCCATCGCCGCGTGGACGTGGCCGCCATCGGCTGCGACTTCTACGCCATCACCGGCCACAAGATGTGCGGCCCGACTGGCACCGGTGCCCTGTGGGGCCGCCGCGAACACCTGCAGGCCATGCCGCCGTTCCTGGGCGGCGGCGAGATGATCAAGGAAGTCAGCTTCGACGGCACCGTGTTCAACGACCCGCCGCACAAGTTCGAGGCGGGCACACCGAACATCGCCGGCTTCATCGGCCTGGGGGCCGCGGTGGACTACCTGGAAGCACTCGGGCTGGAACACGTGGAAGCCCGCGAAGCCGAACTGCTGGCGCATTTCACCGAGGAGTTGCAGCGCATCGAAGGGCTGCGCATCTTCGGCACCGCGCCGGACAAGGCCGCCGTGGTGTCATTCCTGGTCGACGGGGCACACGCCCATGACCTGGCCACGCTGCTGGACCTGGAGGGCGTGGCGGTGCGCTCGGGCCAGCACTGCGCCCACCCGCTACTGCAGTTCTATGGCGTGGCGGCGACCTGTCGGGCCTCGCTGGCGTTCTACAACACGCACGAGGAGATCGAGCGTTTCATCGCCGCCCTGCGCAAGGTCCGGCAGCTGCTCGGCTGAGCTGTCCGCGCCGGCGCGTCCATCGTGCCGTGCCGGCGCCGCCACGGCACGGCTACAATCCGTGCCATGCACACCCTGACCTTCCGCACCGCTACCGTCGCCGATGTCGATGCGCTCGTCGCCCTGGTGACTTCCGCCTACCGCGGCGACGCCAGCCGGGTCGGCTGGACCACCGAGGCCGACCTGCTCGACGGCACCCGGATCGACCCGGATATCCTGCGTCAGGACATCCTGCGCGACCGCAGCCTGGTCCTGCTGGCCGAGCGCGATGGCGAACTGATCGCCTGCGCACATATCTCCGACGATGGCGACGCCGGCTACTTCGGCATGTTCTCGGTCAGCCCCTCGCTACAGGGGGGCGGCGTGGGCAAGCAGCTGATGGGCGAGGCGGAACGCATCGTGCATCAGCAGTGGGGGCACGCCCTGATGCGGATGACCGTCATCGACGTGCGCGCCGAGTTGATCGCCTTCTACGAGCGCCGCGGCTACCGCCGCACCGGCATCACCAAACCATTCCCCTACGGCGATGCCCGCTTCGGCATCCCGCTACGCGACGACCTGCGCTTCGAGATCCTGGAAAAAGCATTGGGCGTCGCCCCGTGAGCGCCACCTGGACCTATGTCTGCGGAACCGCAGAGCTCCTGCCCGGCGAGCTGAAGAACGTGTGGGACGAGGTCACGGATACCCCGATCGTGGTGTTCAACCTCGATGGCGCCTTCTATGCACTGGAAGACCGGTGCAGCCATGAAGACTACGAGTTGTCACCAGGTACCTTCGACCCGGCCGAGGGCAGCATTGAATGCCTGCTCCATGGCGCGCGGTTCGATATCAGGGACGGCCGGCCCTTGTGCCCGCCGGCCTATTCGCCGGTGGCCAAGTTCCCGGTAAAAGTCGAAGACAGCGGGATCTGGACCCGTGACGACCGCGATTAGGTGCCATTACCGCGGCCTTTGACCGCGGCCTGCCGACGCCAACTGTTCGCACGGGCGTTTGCCCGGCTTCCGACACCCTCCTCCCCCGCTACGCGGGAGCCCCAGCGGGGAGCGTTGCGCGCGTGGAACGCGAATATCTCGCAAATGTCATTGCAAACGATTCGCATTTGACTAAAATGAGCGCGCCGTGAAGATCGCGCGCCCCACAGCGGCGCGCGTCCCCACACCCGAAATCCGGCGCCCAGCCATCGGGCGTTGCATCGAATCGTCTACAGGATTGCAGACACATGAGCATCAAGAGCCGCAAGCACGCCCTGCCCCGTTCCGCCGGCGCCACTACCCTGACCGCCGCGGCCCTGTTGCTGGCCGCGCCGCTGGTGCACGCCGAGGCAGCCGACAACGCCAAGACGCTCGACAAGATCGATGTCCAGGCCGAGCGTGCGAAACGCTATCTCGTGGAGACGCCTGCTTCGCCGAAGTTCACCCAGCCGCTGCAGGACACCCCGCAGACGGTCAACATCATCAGCAAGGACCTGTTCAACGAACAGGGGGCGACCACGCTGACCGAGGCGCTGCGTAACAGCCCCGGCGTGGGAACCTTCTACGTCGGCGAGAACGGCAATACCAGCACTGGCGATACGGTTTACATGCGTGGCTTCGACAGTTCTTCCAGCATCTTCGTGGACGGCATCCGCGACCTCGGCTCGATTTCGCGCGACGTGTTCAACATCGAGCAGATCGAGGTGACCAAGGGCCCGGCAGGTACCGACAACGGTCGCAGCGCCCCCACCGGCGCGATCAACCTGATCACCAAGCAGCCGTTCGGCACCAACGCCACCACCGCCTCGCTGACCGGAGGCGTGGACGGCCAGCGCCGCGTCACCGCGGACTGGAACCAGACGCTGGGCAATCCGGGCGCGGCATTCCGGCTCAACGTAATGGGCCAGGACAGCGATGCCGTCGGCCGTGACCACGTCGAAAACAAGCGCTGGGGCATCGCGCCTTCGCTCGCGTTCGGGCTGGATGGTGCGACCCGTTATTACATCGACCTGCTGTACGTGAAGCAGGACAACGTGCCCGATGGCAGCGTGCCGACCATCGGCCTGCCTGGCTATTCCTCGCCGGATGCGACCCGTCCTTGGCTGGCCAACGCGCCGAAGGTGGACCCGGAGAACTTCTACGGCACGCGCCATGACCATGACGACATCGAATCGAAGATGGCGACCTTCCGCTTCGAGCACGACTTCTCCGATGCCCTCAAGCTGACCAACACGGCGCGTTGGGGCCAGAACGAGCAGGACTACATGCTCACCGCGTTCATGGTGACCGCAGCCAACCTGCTGACCCCGAACCCGAATGACCCGTCCACCTGGACCGTCGCGCGCAGCACGCCGACCTTCAAGGACCAGCAGTACACGATCCTCACCGACCAGTTGAACCTGCGCTGGGATTTCACCACCGGCTCGGTCGCGCACAATCTGAGCACCGGCGTGGAAGCCACCCGCGAGGAGCTCAAGAGCTGGGGCGTGGCGACCCGGAGCGGCGCCTGGCCGGCGGCCAACCTGTACAACCCGGACTGGAACGTGGACGGCCTGGTATGGGGCCGCAACGGCGCCCACTCCCGGGGCCGCACCACTACCTATTCGGCCTATGCGTTCGACACGCTGAAGTTCGGCGAAAGCTTCCTGCTCACCGGCGGCGTGCGTTTGGATCGCTACGATACCGACTTCGACAGTCTGGTCGCCTGCGGCGGCCGTGGCGGCCCGGCCTGCGGCTCGCAGCCTACCGGCACCATCGTGCCGGGCGTGAACGCCAACGCCAAGGACACACTCTTCAACTGGAAGCTGGGTGCCGTCTACAAGGCGAACGAGGACGTGAGCCTCTACGCCAACTACGCGGTCTCGCAGCAGCCCCCGGGCGGCAGCGCGCTGGAACTGAGTACGGCGGCGAACAACCTCAACAATCCCAACCTGGATCCGCAGAAGGCCAAGACGGCCGAGATCGGCACCAAGTGGAGTTTCTTCGACCAGGGCCTGCTGGTCTCGATGGCCCTGTTCCGCACCGACGTGACCAACGAGATCGCGCCGGACCCGACCAACCCGAACATCTACTACCAGACCGGCGAGAAGCGGGTCGAAGGCGTGGAGCTGTCGGCGGTGGGCCGCATTACCGACAACTGGTCGGTCTCGGCGGGCTACACGAAGATGGACGCGCAGGTGGAGGAAGGCAGCAAGGTCGCGCAGGACGGCTCAACCGATCTGAGCTATACCCCGGACAGCGCGTTCACCGCGTGGACCACCTACACCTTGCCGTTCAAGCTGACCATCGGCGGCGGCGTGCGTTACAACGGCGAGATGAAGCGGGGCACCGATGGCGCCATCGGCACGCCGGCCTTCGTGAAGTCGTACACGGTGTGGGACGCGGTGGTCACCTATCCGTTCTCGGAGAACTTCGACTTGCGCTTGAACGCCTACAATCTGTTCGACAAGGAGTACGTGGCCGGCATCAACAAGAGCGGTTACCGCTACAGCCCGGGCGCCCCGCGCACCTTCACGCTGACGGCCAACCTGCGCTTCTGACGGCAGGGCACGCGAACACGCAGTCATTCAAGGACGCCTCCCTCGTGGAGGCGTCCGCATGCAGGGGAGAACATCATGCTGCTGCACATACCGGGCATTCTGAGCGCCGAGGAAGTGGCGCGTTTCCGTCGCGAGTTGGCTTCGGCGGAGTGGACCGACGGCCGCGAGACGGTCGGCGTGCAGGGTGCGCAGGTCAAGCGCAACCTGCAGTTGCCTGACACCTCGCCACTGAAACAGCAGCTCGGGCAGGCAGTGCTCAATGCATTGGCACGCAGCCCGCTGTATTTCGCTGCCGCATTGCCTTTGCGCACGGTGCCGCCACGTTTCAACCGCTACGAAGGCGGAGGTCACTATGGCTTCCATGTCGATGGGTCGGTCATGACGGTCGGCGGCGGCGAAGGCCAGCTGCCGGTAAGCGTGCGCAGCGACCTGTCGTGCACGCTGTTCCTCAGCGAGCCGGAGGAATACGAGGGCGGAGAACTGATCGTCCATGACACCTACGGCGAGCACGAGGTGAAGCTGCCGGCGGGCGACCTGATCCTGTATCCGTCCAGCAGCCTGCATCGCGTCGCGCCTGTCACCCAGGGCGCGCGCATCGCCTCGTTCTTCTGGGTCCAGAGCCTGGTACGCGACGGGCAGCAGCGGCAGATGCTGTTCGAACTCGATGGTGCGATCCAGTCGCTGACACAGTCCGGTGCGGATCGCGAAGCGCTGCTGCGTTTGACCAACGTCTATCACAACCTGCTGCGAGGCTGGGCGGAGACCTGATCCTCCATGGCTCCAATTGCGATCCATTCTCAATTGGATAGAATGACCTTCCTCTTCCGGGTGCGGCTGGCTTGTCCTACTCCTCCTCCGATCTTGCGACCCAACAACAGCGCCGTGGCTTCTGGCTGCGCACGCTGCACCAGTGGCACTGGATCAGCTCGGCGATATGCCTGGTCGGCATGTTGCTGTTCGCCGCGACCGGATTGACGCTCAACCATGCCGCGCGGATCGAGGCCAAGCCGCAAGTGAGCAACCATCGGCTCACCTTGCCCGCGCCGATGCTCGAACGCCTGCGCGGCCCCGACGAAGGCCACGCGCCGTTGCCGGCCTCGATATCGGGCTGGCTGTCCGGCGAGCTGTCACTGCGGCTGTCCGGACAGCCGGCCGAGTGGTCCGCCGAGGAGGTCTATCTGTCGATGCCCGCGCCGGGCGAGGACGCCTGGCTGAGCATCGATCGCGAGACCGGCGCGGTGGAATACGAACGCACCGAGCGGGGTTGGATTTCCTATTTCAATGATCTGCACAAGGGCCGCAACGCCGGTCCGGCATGGGGCTGGTTCATCGACCTGTTCGCCATCGCGTGCCTGGTGTTCGCCATCACTGGCCTGTTCCTGCTGCAGATGCATGCACGACAGCGCCGCATGACCTGGCCACTGGTCGGCTTCGGCCTGCTGCTGCCGGTCCTGATCGCCCTGCTCCTCATCCACTGAACGTTCCCGGAGACCCCCATGCGCGCCACGCTTACCCTCGCCTTCACCAGCTGCGGCCTGCTCGCCACGCCGGCCTATGCCGCCACGCTCGACGTCAACGTGGAGATTCCCAAGCTCAACGTCGCCGAGTATCACCGGCCCTACGTGGCGGTGTGGATCGAAGGCGCCGATGCGCAGGTGGCCCGCAACCTGGCGGTCTGGTACCAGTTCCGTGACACCGCCGAAGGCCATGGCACCAAGTGGCTGCCCGACCTGCGCCAGTGGTGGCGCAAGAGCGGCCGCAGCACGCAGATGCCGATCGATGGCGTCAGCGGCCCGACTCGACCGGCCGGCGCGCATGCCCTCTCCTTCGGCGACGCGCAGCTGCAGGGCCTGGCGGCCGGTGAGTACACCCTGGTGGTGGAAGCCGCGCGCGAGGTGGGCGGCCGCGAGCTGGTGAAAGTGCCCTTCAAGTGGGGTGCCGGTGCACAGCAGGGCAAGGCCCAGGGCAGCAGCGAGCTCGGCGCGGTCAGCATCGCGGTACGTCCGTAATCCGTCTTCCGTCATCACCCAAGGAGTTCCGATGAAGCGTTCCGCCCTTACCGTGCTCGCGGCCACCGCGCTGCTGGCCCTCGCGCCGGCCGCCCTCGCCCACAAGGCGTGGCTGCTGCCTTCGCAGACCGTGGTCGCGGGTGAGCAGCCGTGGATCAGCGTCGATGCCGCGGTGTCCAACGACCTGTTCTATCTCAACCACATGCCGCTGCGCCTGGACGGCCTGGTAATCACCGCGCCGGACGGCACCTCGGTGCAGCCGCAGAACCCGGCGACGGGGAAGTTCCGCAGCGTGTTCGACGTTGAACTCGCCCAGGCCGGCACCTACCGGCTGAGCGTCATCAACAGCGGCCTGATGGCCAGCTGGAAGCAGGAAGATGGCAAGCCCAAGCGCTGGCGCGGCACCGAGGCCAACTTCGCCGCCGAAGTCCCGAAGAACGCCAAGGACCTGCAGGTGTCGCAGCAATTCGGCCGCGTGGAAACCTTCGTGACCAACGGCGCGCCGAACCAGACCGCGCTCAAGCCCAGCGGCCAGGGGCTGGAGCTGGTGCCGGTGACGCATCCCAACGACCTGTTCGCCGGTGAGGCGGCCAAGTTCCAGCTGCAGATCGATGGCAAGCCGGCCGCCGGCCTGGAAGTGGAGATCGTTCGTGGCGCGACGCGTTACCGCAATGCGCAGGACGAGATCAAGGTAACCACCGACGCGCAGGGCAACTTCAGCGTGACCTGGCCGGAAGCCGGCATGTATTGGATGGAAGCCACCACCCAGGACAACAAGACCTCGGTGAAGCAGGCCAAGCAGCGCCGCCTGAGCTACGTCGCCACGCTCGAGGTGCTGCCGCAGTAAGGCAGCCGGCGCGGCATGCCGGCGCGCTCCGGATGCCGCGTCCTGTTCGAATGACCCCCGATTCCCGCCTCCAGCACGAGATCGCCGGCCTCGGCGGCGCCACCATGGGCACGACCTGGCGCGTGCGCGTGTCGGTGCGGCGCGGGCGCGAGTTGCATGGCCTGCATGCCGGCATCCAGGCCACGCTGGATGAAGTCGTCGCGCAGATGAGCCACTGGGAAGCGGATTCGGACATCAGCCGCTACAACCGTGCCACGCGCGGCACGCTGCAACGCCTACCGGCCGGTTTCGCCCAGGTGATGTCGGTGGCGCTGGAAGTGGCGCAGGCCAGCCAGGGGGCGTTCGATCCCACGCTCGGCCCGATGGTCGCGCTGTGGGGCTTCGGCGCCTCGCGTGGGCCGAAGCGCGTGCCTTCCGAAGCCGAGCGCGCCGCCACTGCCGCGCGCGTGGGCTGGAGCCGCCTCGTGTGGGATGCGGGCAGCCACGAGCTGCTGCAGCCCGGCGGCCTGGAGCTGGATCTGTCCGCAATCGCCAAGGGCTACGGGGTCGATGCGGTCGCCGCTTACCTGCGCCATGCCGGCGTGGACGCAGCGCTGGTCGACGTGGGGGGCGAACTGTACGGCTACGGCAACAAGCCCGATGGCCAGCCGTGGCGCGTGCTGGTCGAATCGGCCCCCGAGGAGGACGCCGCCTCCGACTTGCCCCCCCGCGTGCTCGCCCTGCGCGACCTCGCGGTCGCCACCTCCGGCGACCGCTGGCATCACTTCGACACCGAGGACGAACGCTATTCGCACACGTTCGATCCCCAACTGCATCGACCGGTACCGCGGGCGCCGGCGGCGGTCACCGTCGTGGCCGGCGACACCACGCGCGCCGACGCGTGGGCCACCGCGATGACCGTACTCGGCCCGGAAAAGGGACTGGCACTCGCCGAGCGCCTGCAACTGGCCGTGCGCTTCCTCGCGCGTGATGCGGACAGCTTGCGTGAAAGCCTCAGTCCGGCCTTCGCGACGCTGCTGGAGGACGCCCCGTGAACCTTCGGACGCCTTGGCGGGCATGGCTGGGAAATGTGGCGGTGATGGCATTGCTCGCGGTCGCCGCGGCCGCCCTGTTGCGGCTGCATGCCGACGCCCCCTGGTGGCCTGGCGCTGCGCTGGGTTGGCAATGGCAAGCCGCCATCGGCGCCTTGCTGGCCTATGCCGCCCTGTGCGTGGCGATCATCTGGCGCGCCCGGACACCGCGTGTCAGGTCCGGCGAGGATGCGCCGCTGATCGTCGCCTGGGCCAGCCAGACCGGCTTTGCCGCCGAACTGGCCGAACGCAGCGTGGGCGCCCTGCGCACCGGCGGTGTGCCGGCGCGATCGATCCCGCTGCAGTCACTCGATGCGAAGACACTTCGCGCTGCCGACCGCGTGCTGTTCGTGGTCAGCACCACCGGCGAGGGCGATCCCCCGGACCACGCCGTCGCGTTCCTGCGCCAGACCCAGCCACAGGTGGAGGCATTGCCCCACCTGCGCTACGGGCTGCTGGCCCTTGGCGACCGCAGCTACGATGACTTCTGCGCCTTCGGCCGCCAGCTCGACGAATGGCTCGCGCACCAGGGGGCGCATGCGCTGTTTGATCGCGTCGAGGTCGACAACGCCGACCCCGGGACGCTGCGTCACTGGCAATCCCTGCTGCGACAGCTCGGCGATGGTGCCGCGCAGGCGGACTGGGAGCGCCCGCGATACCAGACCTGGCGCCTGCAGGCGCGCGAACAGACCAACCCGGGCTGTGACCACGGCGCGGTGTTCCGGATATCACTGCAGCCGGCGGATGGCGTGTGGCCGATCTGGCAGGCCGGCGATATCGCCGAGATCGGCCCCCGGCATGGCGACGCGTCGGTCGCCCGCTTCCTGGCGGCGAACCACCTGGACGGCGAACGACGCGTGCGCGGCGAAGCCTTGCGTGACTGGATTGCCCGCTCGCACTGGCAGGAAGCCAGCGACGGTCCGCTCGAGGATTGGGTGGACAGCCTGCAACCGCTGCCGCACCGCGAATATTCCATCGCCAGCATCCCGGCCGAGCATCGCCTGGACCTGCTGGTACGGCGCCAGCTCGGCGCCGACGGCCAGCCCGGACTGGGCAGCGGCTGGCTGTGCGAGCACGCCAAGGTGGGCGGCACGATCGACTTGCGCCTGCGCGCCAACCCGGGCTTCCACGCGCCGGAAACGGATCGCCCGCTGATCCTGATTGGCAACGGCACGGGTATCGCCGGCCTGCGCGCGCACCTGGCCGCGCGCATCGCGGCCGGCGACACCCGCAACTGGCTGCTGTTCGGCGAACGGCATGCCGCCCACGACAACCACTTCGCCGAGGACTTGCGTCGCTGGCGGGCAGCCGGCGAGATCGCGCGCCTGGATAACGTGTATTCGCGCGACGGCGGCGCGCACCGCTACGTGCAGGACGCGCTGGCCGCGGCGGCCGACGAGTTGCGGGCATGGATCACGGCGGGCGCATCGCTCTACGTCTGTGGCAGCTTGCGCGGGATGGCCCCGGCAGTGGATGCCGTGCTCGAACAGGTCCTCGGCAGCGAGACCCGCGAACGATTGCTGGCCGAAGGTCGCTATCGGCGCGACGTGTACTAGCCGTCGCGGCTGGCCCGCGGTTCGATGCGGATGGCCAGCAGCTCGCCGGATCCGTGCAGGGCGTAGCGCGTGCGCGCGCCTGCCCCGAGCCAGGCGGTATCGCCGCCTCCCAGGGGCGGCAGGTGGAATTCGGACTCGAAGCGCGCGTTCCCGCCCAGCAGATGGATCGCCCAAGCCACGCCCGGTTCGCTGAAGAACAGCATCGGACCGACCAGCGGACGGTGCAGCAGCGTCGCCTGCAGCAGGTCGCGGCGCCACATCAGGTTGAAATCGTGCGTCGGGCCGTCGATCAGTTCGCCGCGCAGCGCGGCCTCGCCGGGAAAGCGCAGCCGCTGGTGCGGCGGCAGCAAGGTGACGGTTTCGCCGCCATCGAAACACAGCCGCATGCCATTGCCATGCAGCAACACGAGTTCGCGATCAATGCCGGGAAATGCGGAGAAATCCGCCGCCTGTTCAATCTCCGCGATCGACAAGCGCAGCGCCCAATCTTCCCCGGGCGGCCCCATGCGCAGGATCTCCCGCGTCCAGCCCTGCTGGTTGCGCCAGCGTTCGCGGCGATAGGCGACGGCGGGGATGACGCGGCTAGGCGTGTTGAGGAAGTCCATGCGGGCATTTTGCCGCATGCGCCACGAGCAGGCTGCGGAAGCCGCAAAAAGAATCGCCCGGCGGCACGTCCTGTGCGACACCGGGCGGTCACATCCTTGTCGGCATCCAGCCTTCCCCTAGACTTCCTGCCTAGATGGCGCTCGGCCACGCATCCTGCGTCGAGCCGTATCCCTGCGATCCTTGTTCCTACTGTCTCGTGACCGGCTCCGCCGGTGCGCCTGCCGTCTTGCCCTGCTCCTTCACTGGAGCCTTCCCGGGCGCGCTTCCCGCGCCGACCTCGATGAGGTCCCGATTCCGTTCGACGGTACTCAGTCCGATCCCTTTGACCTGCGCCAGGTCCTCGGCGCTCTTGAAGGGCCCGTGGGCTTCACGGTGCTCGACGATGGCCTTGGCCTTGGAAGGCCCGACATTGACCAGCACCTGATCCAGCTCCTCGGCGCTTGCGCTGTTGATATCGACCTTTGCGCCTGCCATGGCGGGGATCGACAGCAGCAGCCCAAATACCAGGGCCCTTGCGGCTACGGCTAAAGACTTCATTGCGACACTCCTTGTGACTTGGATGGATAAGCCGTCGTTCCTTCCGGCCCAGCCAGTGTCCCGCGCCACATGAACCCAGCCTATCGCCCGGCACGAGTGTGCACAGCAGGTAAAGAGCGTGACGCCGTGTAGGAAAATACCTACCCCTGGTCGCGGGCGTAGAATGGGCGTTTTCCGCATTCACCCGGAGTTTCCCCATGGACAGCGCCAAGATCGGCCAATTCCTCAGCGACAAATGGGACCAGGACATCGTTCCCCAGCTGGTCGAGTACATCCGCATCCCCAACAAGTCGCCGATGTTCGACGCCGACTGGGTCAAGAACGGCTACATGGACCAGGCCGTGACGCTGATGGAAACCTGGGCGCGCGCGCAGCGGATCGAGGGACTGAAGGTCGAGGTGGTGCGCCTGGAAGGCCGCACGCCGCTGATCTTCCTGGAGGTCCCGGCCAGCGGCCCGGAAACCGGGGACGACACCGTGCTGCTGTACGGCCACCTGGACAAGCAGCCGGAGATGACCGGCTGGGACCCGGACCTGGGCCCCTGGAAGCCGGTGCTGCGCGGCGACAAGCTGTATGGCCGCGGCGGCGCCGATGACGGCTACGCGATCTTCGGCTCGCTGGCGGCGGTGCAGGCGCTGCGCGAGCAGAACCTGCCGCACGCGCGCTGCGTGATCCTGATCGAGGCCTGCGAGGAATCGGGCAGCTATGACCTGCCGGCCTATGTGGACCACCTCGCCGAGCGCATCGGCAAGCCCTCGCTGGTGGTGTGCCTGGATTCGGGCTGTGGCAACTACGAGCAGCTGTGGTGCACCACCTCGCTGCGCGGCCTCACCGGCGGCAACCTCACGGTGAAGGTGCTGGAAGAAGGCGTGCATTCGGGCGATGCCTCCGGCGTGGTTCCCTCGAGCTTCCGCCTGCTGCGCCAGCTGCTGTCGCGCATCGAGGACGAGAAGACCGGCCGCATCCTGCTCGAAGGCTTGCACGTGGAAGTGCCGGAAGAACGCCTGGGCCAGGCGCGCAACGCCGCCCGGGTGCTGGACACGGCGATCTTCGACAAGTTCCCGCTGGTCAAGGGCCTGCAGCCGATGAGCGAGGACCTCACCGAGCTGGTGCTCAACCGCACGTGGCGTCCGGCGCTGTCGGTCACCGGCGTGGGTGGCATGCCGCCGCTGGAGTCGGCCGGCAACGTGCTGCGCCCGCAGACCGCGGTGAAGCTCTCGCTGCGCCTGCCGCCCACCGCGGACGGCAAGAAGTGCGGTGAGCTGCTGAAGGAGGCGCTGCTGCGCGATCCGCCGAACGGCGCGCAGGTCACGCTGGACCTGGAGAAGGCCTCCACGGGCTGGAACGCACCGGCGATGGCGCCGTGGCTCGCCCAGGCCATCGATGACGCCAGCCAGGCGTTCTTCGACAAGCCGGCGATGTACATGGGCGAAGGCGGCTCGATCCCGTTCATGGGCATGCTCGGCGAGAAGTTCCCGGGCGCGCAGTTCATGATCACCGGCGTACTCGGTCCGCACTCCAATGCCCATGGTCCCAACGAATTCCTGCACATCCCGATGGGCAAGCGCGTGACCGCGTGCGTGGCCAAGGTGATCTCCGAGCACCACGCCGCCTGCCTGCGCGGGGAAACCAGCGGCTCGCCGGTGGCCGCCGACAGCGGCACCCGCCACGGCGGCCACGGCTGCTGCTGAGGGGCGATGACGGACGCGGCCCGGCCTTGCTAGGCTGCGTCCTTCTCTTTTCCGGATCGCACGAATGGGCGGCCTGTTCGGCAGTGACAGCTGGCTCTACATCATCCTGGTGGGCTTCGTCGTCGGCCTGCTCGCGCGCTTCATCTCGCCCGGCCCGCAGCGGCTGGGCTGCCTGCTGACGATCGTGCTCGGCATCGCCGGCGCGGTACTGGCGGGCTGGTTCGGCCAGCACATGGGCTGGTATCGCGCTGGCGAGCCGGCCGGGTTCATCGGTGCGCTGCTTGGCGCTGTCGCCATCCTGGCGCTGCTGCGGTTGTTCAGCGGCCGCCGCTGACCCCCTCCTCCGACGGCGCGTGCGTCGTCCTTTCCGTGTCCGAACCGACGATGTCCCATACGCCAGACAATGACCCACGCGCCACGCTGCGCCTGCAATGGCTCCGGCAAGCGCTGGGTGATGCCGCCGCCACACTGGTGCGCGCCTCGGTCGACGCCGGCATGCGCAGCTACTGGCGCAGCGAGGCGGCCGGACAGCCCAGCCGCATCTTGATGGATTCACCGCCCGGCCTGGACGATCCGCGTCCGTGGCTGCGCATGCGCGAATTGCTGCTCGGCGGCGGCGTGCGCGTGCCGCAGGTCATCGCGGCGGACGTGGAGGCCGGCTTCCTGCTGCTGGAAGACCTCGGCGGCCCGACGCTGGCGCAGGTACTGGACGAGGACAACGCCGACACCCTGTTCGATGGGGCCATCGAACAGCTGCTGCGGCTGCAGCGCATCCGCCCGCCCGAAGGCATGGGCGATTTCGGCGAAGCCCTGCTGCAACGCGACGCCGGGTTGTTCGAGGAGTGGTTCCTCGGCCGCCACCTCGGCATCACGCTGACGTGCGACGAATCGGACCTGCTGGAGATCGCGCAGCGCCGGCTGATGGACAACGCGCTCGGCCAGCACAAGGTGCTGGTGCATCGCGATTTCATGCCGCGCAACCTGATGCCGGTAAACGATGGCCCGGCCGTGCTCGATTTCCAGGATTGCGTGCGCGGCCCGATCGCCTATGACCCGGTGAGCCTGTTCAAGGACACCTCGGTGAGCTGGCCGCTGGCGCGCGTGGATGGCTGGCTGCAGCGCTACCACGCCCGCGCGCAGGCGGCCGGCCTGCCGGTGCCGCCGCTGGAGCGCTTCGTGCGCGACGCCGACTGGATGGGCGTGCAGCGCCACCTGAAGAACCTCGGCATCTTCTGCCGTTTGAACTATCGCGACGGCAAGGGCTGGTACCTGGCGAACATCCCGCGCTTCATCGCCTACCTGGAGGAAGTGCTGCCGCGCCATGCGCAACTGCAGCCCCTGCAGGAACTGCTCGACACCAAGATCAAGCCGGCGCTGGCGCAACGCGCGGCGCAGGCCATCACTTCGTGAAGGCGCTGATTTTCGCCGCGGGGCTGGGCGAACGCATGCGCCCGCTGACCGCGCACACGCCCAAGCCGCTGCTGGAAGCCGGCGGCAAGGCGCTGATCGTGTGGCATCTGGAAAAACTCGCGGCGATGGGCGTGCGCGAAGTGGTGGTCAATACCTCCTGGCTGGCACCGCGTTTCCCGCAAGTGCTGGGCGATGGTGACCGCTTCGGCCTGCACATCGAGTACGCCTACGAAGGCGACACACCGCTGGAAACCGGCGGCGGCATGCTCAACGCGCTTACGTTGCTCGGCGATGCGCCATTCCTGCTGGTCAATGGCGATGTGTGGAGCGACTACGACTTCGCTCGGCTGCCACACGAACCGCGTGGGCTGGCGCACCTGGTGATGGTCGATCCGCCACCGCAGGCGCCGGACGGGGATTTCGCGCTGGGGAGCAACGGCCTGTTGCAACGGGACGGCACGCGGCGGCTGACGTATTCGGGCATCGGGCTGTACCGTCCACAGCTGCTGGACGACTGGCCACGATACGCCGACGCCGATGCCGGCGTGGCGGCCAACGGCAAGCCGCGCTTCCGGCTGGCACCGATCCTGCGCGCGCACATGGACGCGGGGAACGTGAGCGGCGAATACCATGCCGGCCGCTGGACAGATGTCGGCACGCCGCAGCGGCTGGCGGAGCTGGATGCGCAGCTGCTCCACCACCCTCTGTAAGAGCGGCTTCCGGCTACAGCACGCTGCGCAGGAACGGCACCGTGATCCGTCGCTTGGCCGCCAGCGACTCGCGGTCCAGCCGGTCCAGCAGCGCCACCAGCCCGGCCAGGTCGCGCCCGCTGTGCGTCAGCAGCCATTCGAGCGCCGCATCGTCGATCACCAATCCCCGCCGCTGCGCACGCTCGCGCAGCACCGCCGTGCGGCCTGCATCGTCCAGCACCGGCAGGCCGATGCGCACGCACTGCGACAAGCGCGAGCGCAGGTCCGGCAAGCCCAGCGGCAAGCCATCGGGCATCGCGCGCGCGGTGTACAGCAGCACCACGCCCGCGGCGCGCGCGCGGTTGTGGAAATCGAACAACGCCACTTCGTCCTCGCGCTGCCCGGCAATCACGTCCAGGCCATCAAGCGCGATGACTTCATGGCCCTCCAGCGAGTCCAGCGCCTCGCGCAAACGTCCCGCCGCGGCTACCAGCGGCAGGTACGCCGCCCGGCGCCCCGCCTGCTCGGCTGCGGCGCACAGCGACAACGCCAGGTGCGTCTTGCCGCTACCGGCCGGACCGGCGAGGAAAATCCAATCCGCACGCGCACCGATGGCGATCGCGCGCAGCTGCGCGATCACGCCTTCGGGGGCACCGACGTAGGTTTCCAGTCGCTGGTCCGGCGGGTAACGCAGGGCCAACGGCAACTGCGGCACACTCACGGCTGGTTCGGATCCTTCGGCACTTCGATCACCACCGTCTCGCTCGTGCGCGTGGCCAACACGATCTCCGGGCCGGGCTCACCGGCATACAGCTCGCTCTCGGTGTAGCGCGCGTGCGCATAGCGCAGCAGCACGTTGGCCACCGCGGCCACCGGCAGCGCCAGCAGCATGCCGAGGAAGCCGAACAGCTGGCCGCCGGCCATCACCGCGAAGATCACCGCCACCGGGTGCAGGCCGATCTTGTCGCCGACGATACGGGGGGTGAGCACGTAGCTTTCCATCAGCTGGCCGACGGTGAAGACCACGCCCACGCCGATCAGCAGCTTGACGTCGAACCCCTGCCCCTGCACCAGCGCGGCGATCACCGCCAGCACCACGCCGGTGGTGGCGCCCAGGTACGGGATGAAGCTGATCAGCCCGGCGACCAGGCCGATCAACAGGCCCAGCTTCAGGCCCACCAGCGACAAACCGGCGGCATAGATCACGCCCAGCGCGATCATCACCAGGAACTGGCCGCGGATGAAGGCGCCCAGCACGTCGTTGGATTCCAGCGCCAGCCCGGTCGCGGTGCCGATGTACTTGCGCGGGATCACCGCCGCCACGCGCTCGACCAGCTTGTCCCAGTCGCGCAGGAAGTAGAACGTGAGGATCGGCAGCAACGCCAGGTTCACCACCCAGGTCACCATCGCAAAGCCCGAGCGCGAGAGGTAGCCGAAGAACGTCTTGGCGACCCCGCCGGCCTGGTCCCAGTGGCTGCGGATCCAGTCGATCAGCCGCTCCGGGTCCAGCCAGTTCATCAGCTCCAGCCCGGTCTTCTGCTCGATCCATGGCACCGCGGTGCCGATGAACCAGTCGCGCATCTGCGGCAGCGCGTTGATCAGGGTGACGATCTGGCGCTCGATCATCGGCACCAGGATCATCATCGCCAGGACCACCAGCAGCACCATCAGCACGAACACCAGGGTGACGGCCACGTTGCGCGAACGCCCGGCACGCTCGATGCGGTCCACCAGCGGGTCGCCAAGCCAGGCCAGCAGCAGCGCCAGCACGAACGGCGTCAGCACCGGCGCCAGCAGCCAGATCACCCACAGCACGCCCAGCACCAGTGCGGCCCACTTGAGCCGGCGCAGGAACTGGGCGATTTCCGCCTCGGGACTCTGGTTGATCATTTCAGGCGGTACTCCATGCGTTCGCCTTCCAGCCGCACGGGGCCTTCGGTGGGCATGGCAACCGGCTCGATCGGGCTGTCCGGACCCAGCATGCGGTTCAGGCCGGCCGGGCCGGTCAGCAGGTCCACGTCCAGCTCAAGGCGGTCGCCGGAGGCCAGCACCGGACGGATCGCCCGCACCACCGAGACGTTCTGCAGCGCGGCCGACACGCGCAGGTAGTCGTCGGCGCTGCGCAGGCCGGTGATGACCGCGCGGTAGGTGCCCGGCACGCCGGAATCGACCTTCTTGGCGTAGCGCTTGACCAGCGCGTCAGCGGCGCCGTCCGCACCACCGGCCATCGCGCGACGGGCGTCGGCGTCGGTGGTGGTCCAGGTGGAGAGCACCTTGCCGTCATCCACGAACGCCCAGTCGGCGGTCCAGCCGCCGCTGGCCGCGCGCGAGAGCTTGCCGATCAGCTGCATCGGCGGGCTGTAGCGCGATGAGGCGCGGGCCACGGCCGCGGTGTCCTGGCGCCAAATCGCGCCGACCAGCGCCTGCTCCGCCGCGTCGCCGCCCGGCAAACCGAGCCGATAACCGCGTTCGACGGCACGGTCCAGCACGCTGCGCGCGGCGTTGGCCTGCTGCACGCCGACCAGTCGCGGGCCGCTGCCATCGTCGATGGCCAGCCACAGCACCGGCTTGGGGCGCGGCTGCGGCCACACCGGCAGGCCCAGGGCGGCGACCAGGCCGTCCACGTCGTCCTGGCGGAAACGGGCGACCAGGATGGTGCGGAAGGTCGGCGCGCCGCTGGGAGAAGTGCCCTGGTCCTGGCGATAGTCGTAGTGATCGACGTAGTTGCCAGCATTGCGCAGCGCCGGGCCCACGCCGGGGCGGGCCATCACGCTGCGGTCGCCGGAGAGCTTGGCCAGCACGCTGCCCAGCGCGCGCGCCAGCGCACCGGCGCGGTCGCCCTCGCTCTGGCTGTTCACCGGCACTTCGGCCTCATAGGCGCCCTGCGCCTTGGCGACATCGCCCTCGGTACGCATATCGGCCTGGGCGGCGGCCATGAAGGGGGCCAGGCAGCCGGCCAGGAGCAGAAAGAGGGCAAGACTGCGGCGCATCGCGGGTTCCATTGCTGGGCTCATCCGGGGGAATTGTTGCCCGAATGCCCCCCGCGCGCCAACGCCGCGACGTCGGCTGCTAAAATCCACGGCCTTGCCGCCAAAGCCCCCACCCCACCGTGACCAGCCAGAACTCCTCTACTCCCGCGCCACTGACCTACCGTGAGGCGGGTGTCGACATCGATGCCGGCAATGCCCTCGTCGAGCGGATCAAGCCGCTGGTCAAGCGCAGCTTCCGCCCGGAGGTGATGGGCGGCCTGGGCGGTTTTGGCGCGCTGTTCGACCTGTCCGGCAAGTACAAGGAGCCGGTGCTGGTCTCCGGCACCGACGGCGTGGGCACCAAGCTCAAGCTCGCCCAGCAGCTGGGCCGCCACGACACCATCGGCATCGACCTGGTCGCCATGTGCGTCAACGACGTGCTGGTGCAGGGCGCCGAGCCGCTGTTCTTCCTCGACTACTTCGCCACCGGCAAGCTGGACGTGGACACCGCCGCCTCCGTGGTGGGCGGCATCGCCCGCGGCTGTGAGCTGTCCGGCTGCGCGCTGATCGGCGGCGAAACCGCCGAGATGCCGGACATGTACCCGCCGGGCGAATACGACCTGGCCGGCTTCTGCGTGGCGGCGGTGGAAAAGTCCAAGCTGCTGGACGGCGCGGGCGTGCGCACCGGCGACGTGCTGATCGGCATCGCCTCCAGCGGCCCGCATTCCAACGGCTATTCGCTGGTGCGCCGCATCTACGAGCGCGCCGGTTCGCCGGCCGACCACGTGCTGGAAGACGGCACCCGCCTGATCGACGCGCTGATGGCGCCGACCGCGCTGTACGTCAAGCCGGTGCTGTCGCTGCTGGCTTCGCACGGCGAGGCGATCCACGGCATGGCGCACGTCACCGGCGGCGGCCTGACCGAGAACATCATCCGCGTGATTCCGGACGGCCTGGGCCTGGATATCCGCGCCGGCAGCTGGCCGCTGCCGCCGGTGTTCCAGTGGCTGCAGCGCGAAGGCGCGGTGGCCGACAGCGAGATGTGGCGCACGTTCAACTGCGGCGTGGGCTTCGTGCTGGTCGCCGCGCCGGCGCAGGCCGCCGCGCTGGAACAGGCGATCGACGCCCTCGGCCTGGCGCATTGGCGCATTGGCGAGGTCGTGGAGGCCGCCGAGGGCGGCGAGCGCGTGCACATCGGCTGAGGCTGGCCGATGGCCGCGATGCCGCCCCTCCCGCCGCCGGTCGCCGTCCCCACGGCGGACGACCTCTCGCAGCTGCGGCTGCTGGCCATCTTCCATTACGTGGTGGCGGGCCTGACCGCCCTGTTTTCGCTTATCCCGGTGATACACCTGACGCTGGGGATCGCGATGGTGAGCGGTGCGCTGCCAGGCAACGATCCTGGCGCCAGGCTCGGCGGCTGGTTCTTCATCGTCTTCGCCAGCGCCTTCATCCTGTGCGGGCTGGCCCTGGCCGGCGCGATCGCCTTGGCCGGACGCAACCTGCAACGCCATCGCGGGCATACCTACTGCATGGTCGTCGCGGCCCTGTCCTGCACGATGATGCCGTTCGGCACGGTGCTGGGCGTGTTCACCCTGATCGTGTTACTGCGGCCCGGCGTGAAGGCCCTCTTCGAAAGCCCCCCCGCCCCATGACCGCACGACTCGCCGTTCTGGCCTCCGGCCGCGGCAGCAACCTGCAGGCCATCCTCGATGCGATTGCCGCCGGCACGCTGGATGCCGAGGTCGTCGGCGTGTTCTCCGACAAGCCCGCCGCCGCTGCGTTGCAGAAGGTGCCGGCGGAGCGCCGCTGGGCCGCCAGCCCGCGCGACTATCCCGACCGCGAGGCGTTCGACGCCGCGCTCGGTGACGCGCTGGCCGCCAGCGGCGCGGACTGGATCGTCTGCGCCGGCTACATGCGCATCCTCGGCGAGGCGCTGGTGCGCCGCTTCGACGGGCGCATGGTCAACATCCACCCTTCCCTGCTGCCGCTGCACCGTGGCCTGCACACGCATGCCCGCGCGATCGAGGCCGGCGACGCCGAACACGGCGCCAGCGTGCACTTCGTGATCCCCGAGCTGGATGCAGGCACGGTACTGGCGCAGGCGCGCGTGCCGGTGCTGCCCGGCGACGACGCCGCCACCCTGGCCGCCCGGGTGCTGGCACGTGAACACCCGCTGCTGATCGCCAGCCTGCGCCTGCTCGCCAGCGGGCGGGTGCGCGAGGCCGGCGGACAACTGATGCTGGACGGTCAGTGCCTGTTTACGCCATTGCGACTAGATTCCGCCGGACATCTACGGGAAACGGCCGACACATCGCCGTGACCTGCCCTCCGTCATCCTGAAGGCTTCCTTCCTGCCCGCATGCGCATGACCCGTCCCCGCTTCGCCCTGTTGGCCCTGCTGTGCTGGCCCGTGTTCCCGAGTCTGGCGCAGGACACGCCCGTCGCCACGCCCGCCTCCCCGGCACCTGCCGCGGCGAGCACCGCGCTGCCACCGGGCGAATGGACCGCCCCGGCGCTGGAGCCGTTCGTCGCCACCTACCAGGCCTTCTACAAGGGCAAGGAAGCGGGTGATGCGACGATGCAGGTGACCCACATCGGCGGCGACCAGTGGCGGGTGGACATGGCCGTGCGCGGTCGCAAGGGGTTTGCCAGCGTGCTCGGCCTGAACCTGGAACAGAGCACCGTGTTCGACGTGCGCGGCGGCACCTATGTGCCGCTGACCCAGAGCACGGTGAAAAAGGCCTTGTTCTTCGGCAAGAAAGTCACCGGCGTCTACGACTGGAATGCGCGCAGCGCGCAGTGGGACGGCGACCTGAAGAAGGAACGCCGCCAGCCGATCACGCTGGAACCCGGCGACCAGAGCGCCCTGCTGCTCAACCTTTCGCTGATGCGCGACGCCCGCCCGGGCAGCGTACTGAGCTACCGCTACGTCGATGTGGGCCGCGTGCGCCGCTACGAATACCGGGCCGCCGACGCCACCGAGAACGTGCAGGTCGGCGACCTCAGTTACGACGCGCTGCGGGTGTTCCGCACCAACGGCGGCGACAACGAAACCATTCTCTGGATCGCCAACGGGGTACCGACCCCGGTGCGCATCCTTCAGCGCGACAAAGGCGAGGACGAGATCGACCTGCGCCTGGTCGAATACCAAGGAGTGTGATGATGAAGCGCCTCGCCCGTCCGTTCGCCCTGCTCGCCGCCGCGGCGCTGGCCGCCGCCAGCCTCCCGGCGTTCGCCCTGCAGCCATTCACCGCCGACTACCAGGCGAACTACATGGGCGTGCAGGCCAACGGCACCATGACCCTGGCCTCGGCCGGCAACAACCAGTGGCGTTATTCGCTGCAGATCCAGAACCCGATGGCCACGCTGAGCCAGAGCACGGTGTTCGAGGAGAAGAACGGCCAGCTGCGTCCGCTGAGCAGCAACGACAGTTCCGCATTGCTGGTGAAAAAGCGCAGCGTCCAGGCCAAGTACGACTGGAACAGCAACCAGGCCACCTGGAGCGGCGACGTGAAGCCCGAGCGCCGCGGCCCGGTGAAGCTGCAGGCCGGTGACATGGATGCGTTGCTGATCAACCTGGCCATCGCCCGCGACCTGGGCGCCGGCAAGCCGCTGAGCTACCGCATGGTGGACGAAGGCCGCATCAAGCAGATGACCTACCAGGTCGTCGGCAAGGAAACGCTGACCGTCAACGGCAAGCCGCAGCAGGCCACGAAGGTCTCGCGCACGGACGGCAACAAGGAATTGATCGCCTGGATCGTGCCCGATCTGCCGGTGCCGGCACGCCTGCTGCAGCGGGAAAACGGCCAGGACGCGCTGGACCTGACGATCCGCTCGCTGAAGTAAGCAACCGCCTCGCCCAAGCGAAAAGGCCCGCCGGAAACGGCGGGCCTTTTTTCATGCTTTACCGCCGACGCACTGCAGGAGCGGCTTCAGCCGCGACCCTGCCGTCCCCCGTCGCGGCTGAAGCCGCTCTACGGGGTATTGGCTGGCGCGCTTTTGTCCGGCTTGAACTCGGTTCGGCAATCCACCCGGATCTGCTCACCGCTGCCACGCCAGTAGAACGTGCTGCACTTGCGATTGCCGTCCGTGGTGGTCTTCACCGCCACCGCGTAGAACGACTGGGCGATCTCCGCGCGCGTGGCCGTGCCGTCGCCGTTCCAGTCCATGTCCTTGAACTCCACGCCCTGGGTGATGGCCAGGCCGGCCCAGCCGGCCCAGGCCAGCCACGCCAGGATCAGCAGGATCACGCCCAGCAGCACCTTGCGCCGCGTGGTGAAGCGCCCCTTGAGGATCATGCGATGCGCCGGATGACCGCGCCCAGCGATCCCAGCTTCTCCTCGATGTTTTCGTAGCCGCGGTCCAGGTGGTAGATGCGGTCGATGATGGTCTCGCCGTCCGCCATCAGGCCGGCCAGGATCAACGAGGCCGACGCGCGCAGGTCGGTCGCCATCACCGGCGCGCCACTCAGGCGCTCGGCGCCGCGGATGATCGCGGTGTGGCCTTCGACCTGGATGTCCGCACCCAGGCGCAGCAGTTCGTTGACGTGCATGAAGCGGTTTTCGAAGATCGTCTCGTTGATCACGCCCACGCCGTCTGCCACGCAATTGAGCGCCATGAACTGCGCCTGCATGTCGGTCGGGAACGCCGGGTACGGCGCCGTGGTGAGGCTCACCGCGCGCGGGCGCTTGCCCTTCATGTCCAGGGTGATCGAGTCCTCGGTGCACTCCAGCTCCGCGCCGGCTTCCTTGAGCTTGTCCAGCACGGCATCCAGCGTGTTCGGGCGCGCGCGGCGCACGGTGACGCGGCCGCCGGTCATTGCCGCCGCGACGAGGAAGGTGCCGGTCTCGATGCGGTCCGGCAGCACCGCATGGCGGCCGCCGCCCAGGCGCTCGACGCCCTCGATGACGATGCGCGGCGTGCCGGCGCCTTCGATCTTCGCGCCCAGCGCGACCAGGCACTCGGCCAGGTCCACGACCTCCGGCTCCATCGCCGCGTTCTCCAGCACGGTGGTGCCTTCGGCGAGCACGGCGGCCATCAGCACGTTCTCGGTGCCGGTGACGCTGACCATGTCGAACACGTAGCGGCCGCCCTTCAGGCGCGTGGCGCTGGCCTTGATGTAGCCGTTCTCCACGCTGATGTCCGCACCGAGCGCCTGCAGGCCCTTGATGTGCTGGTCCACCGGACGCGAGCCGATCGCGCAGCCGCCGGGCAGCGACACCTCGGCGGCGCCATGGCGCGCCAGCAGCGGGCCGAGCACCAGGATCGAGGCGCGCATGGTCTTGACCAGCTCGTACGGCGCGACGTGGCTGTTGACGGTGCGCGGGTCCACGGTGATCGAACTGCCGCGGGCGAGCGTGCCTTCGTCGATGCTGACGCCCGCGCCCAGTTCGCCGAGCAGCTTCACCGTGGTGATCACGTCGTGCAGGTGCGGCACGTTGGTGATTTCCACCGGCTCGTCGGCCAGCAGGGTGGCGCACAGGATCGGCAGGACGGCGTTCTTGGCGCCGGAGATGTTCACTTCGCCGTGCAGCGCGTTGCCGCCGGTGACTACGATTTTGGCCATGGAGGTCGGGGATGTCCTGGAAGGATGCACAGCACGGCCGGCAGGCCGCCGGGGCCCGAAAGCCCCGTTCGTGGGTCAGGGAGATTCGTCGGGCGTAACGGTCTTGAGCTGCAGCGCATGGATCGCACCGCCCATCAGGTCACCCAGCGTCGCGTACACCATCCGGTGGCGGGCCAGCGGCAGTTTGCCGGCGAACGCCGCGCACACCACGGTGGCCTCGAAATGCACGCCATCGTCGCCGCGCACGTCCGCGCGCGCGTCCGGCAGGCCGGATTCGATGAGTTTACGGATGGTTTCGGCGTCCAACGGGCTTTCCTAATAAAATGTCCGGCCATTCTACTCTCCGAGCGGGTCTCCGTATGGCCGTATCGCCCCTGCCGCCCGACGCCGTCAGCGACGACAGCCTGGTGGCCAGCGGCCGCCGGGTGGTCGAGATCGAGCGCGGCGCGCTGGCCGCCGTCGGCGCCCGCATCGGTGCGCCGTTCGCCGCTGCCTGCCGGCTGATCCTGGGTTCGCGCGGCCGGGTGGTCGCCACCGGCATGGGCAAGTCCGGCCACATCGCGCGCAAGATAGCCGCCACCCTGGCTTCCACCGGTACCCCCGCCTTCTTCGTCCATCCGGGCGAGGCCGGCCACGGCGACCTGGGCATGATCACCGAGGCCGACGTGGTGCTGGCGCTGTCCTATTCCGGCGAATCGGACGAGGTACGCATGCTGTTGCCGGTGCTCAAGCGCCAGGGCAACGCGATCATCGCCATGACCGGCCGCCCGCAGTCCACGCTGGCGCAAGCGGCCGACGTCCACCTGGACGTCAGCGTACCGACCGAGGCCTGCCCGCTGGACCTGGCCCCCACCTCCAGCACGACCGCCTCGCTGGCCATTGGCGATGCGCTCGCCGTGGCCCTGCTGGACGCGCGCGGCTTCACCGCCGACGACTTCGCCCGCTCGCACCCGGCCGGCAGCCTGGGGCGCCGCCTGCTGCTGCACATCACCGACGTCATGCACAGCGGGGCGGAGCTTCCCAAGGTGCGCGAGGACGCCACGCTGAGCGAGGCGCTGATGGAGATGAGCCGCAAGCGGCTGGGCATGACCGCCGTCGTCGATGCCGACGACCACCTGCTCGGGCTGTTCACCGACGGTGACCTGCGCCGCGCGCTGGACAGCGACATCGACGTGCGCGCGGCCAACATCCGCGACGTGATGACCCGCCACCCCCGCACCATCGGCGCCGACCAGCTCGCCGCCGAGGCGGCGCGGCTGATGGAGGCCCACAAGATCAACGGCCTGATCGTGGTGGACGAGGCGCAGCGAGCGGTGGGCGCCCTCAACATTCACGACCTGTTGCGCGCCAAGGTGGTTTAACCGCCCAATCCACGGCACGATGTTCCCTTTCCCCGTTCCCGCGAAGACCTGATGCCCTACGCCCCGCTGCAACGCCTGTCTGCCGACCTCGTCGCCCGCGCCGCCGCGGTGCGCCTGGCGTGCTTCGATGTCGACGGCACGTTGACCGACGGCCGCCTGCATTACGACCACGCGGGCAACGAAAGCAAGGCGTTCTTCGTGCAGGACGGCCTGGGCCTGAAGCTGCTGCAGCGCGCCGGCATCGAAGTGGCGATGATCACTGCCCGCGCCAGCCTCTCGGCCGAGCAGCGCGGCCGCGACCTCGGCATCGAGGTGCAGATCGGCGTCGGCGACAAGGCCGTGGCGGTGCGCGAGCTGTGCACGCGTCATGGGCTGGAACCTTCGCAGGTGGCCTTCATGGGCGACGACCTGCCCGACCTGCCCGCACTGCTCATCGCCGGCCTGGCGGTGGCACCGGCCAACGCGCACCCGTGGATCGCCGAGCGCGTGCACTGGATCACCACGGCGCGCGGCGGCGCCGGCGCGGCGCGTGAACTGTGCGACGTGCTGCTCGCCGCGCAGGACAAGACCGACAGCGTGATCGCGGGGTACGGCGCATGAACTGGCGCATGGTGCTCGGCGGCGTACTGCTCGCGGCGGCGATCGTCAGCGGATGGTCGGCATGGCGAAACCGCGCCCATCCGGTGGAGGAAGTGGCGCAGGAAACCACCGCCGACTACGTGCTGCACGATTTCGAACTGATCAGCCTGGACAAGGACACCGGCAAGGAATCGGTGACCTTGCGCGCGCCCGAAGCGCACCGCAACCGCGCCGACCAGACGATGGACATCACCACCCCGGTGTTCCTGCTCCCCGACCAGCAAGGCTTGCCGTGGACCCTGCGCGCGCAGACCGGCTGGGTGAGCCCGAAGGGCGACGAACTGCGCCTGCGCGGCGACGTCGCCGGCGACAGCCCGACCGCGCCGGGCGTGGTGCCCACCACGTTCCGCACCACCACGCTGGATGTATTCCCGCAGCAGCACCTGGCCCGCACCGCGGACCGCGTGACCATGACCCGCCCGGGCCTGAGCCAGACCGGCGTCGGTTTCGAGGCCAACCTGCAGACCCGCCAGTACAAGCTCCTTTCACAGGTCAAGACCCGCTATGAACCGAATGCTGCCAACTAAGCTGGCCGCGCTGGCCCTGCTGATGCTGCCGCTGGCCGCCCTGGCCAAGACCACCGACCGCAACCAGCCGATGAACCTGGAAGCGGCCAGCCAGGACTGCAACCTGATGGACGACGACGGCAAGTGCCGCTTCACCGGCAATGTCGTCATCACCCAGGGCACGCTCGAAGTGCATGCCGACACCGCAGACGTCTTCCGCAAGGCGGGCCAGATCGATCGCGTCGTGCTGACCGGCAAGCAGGCGACGCTGAAGCAGATCATGGACGACGGCGCCCCGATGAACGCCAAGGCGGACAACATCGAGTACCGCGTCGCCGAGGACACCATCATCCTCACCGGCAACTACACCGTCGACTCGCCCAAGGGCAGCAATGCCGGCCAGCGCATGGTCTACAACACCAAGACCGGCAACATGCAGAGCGGCGGCGACGGCAGCCGCGTGCGCACGGTGCTGCAGCCCAAGTCGGCCGCGCCGGCGCCTGCCAAGCCGGCCGCCGGCAAGACGGAGAAGAAGTAATGCTGTCGGCCACCGGACTGCGCAAGCGCTACAAGCAGCGCGAGGTCGTGCGCGACTTCGGCCTGACCCTGGAAGCGGGCGAAGTCGTCGGCCTGCTCGGCCCCAACGGCGCCGGCAAGACCACCTGCTTCTACATGATCGTCGGACTGGTCGAGGCCGATGCCGGGCGCATTGAACTGGACGGCCGCGACATCACCGCCGACCCGATGTACACCCGCGCCAAGCTGGGCGTGGGCTACCTGCCACAGGAACCTTCGGTGTTCCGCAAGCTCACCGTGGCCGACAACATCCGCCTGGTACTGGAGTTGCGCGAGGATCTGGACGCTGCAGGCCGCGAAAAGGAGCTGCGCTCGTTGCTGGACGAACTGCAGATCGGCCACGTATCCGAGCAGCTTGGCGCCAGCCTGTCCGGCGGTGAACGCCGTCGCTGCGAAATCGCCCGCGCGCTGGCCGCGCGCCCGCGCCTGATGCTGCTCGACGAACCGTTCGCCGGCGTGGACCCGATTTCGGTCGGCGAAATCCAGCGCATCGTCACGCACCTGAAGGAACGCGGCATTGGCGTGCTGATCACCGACCACAACGTGCGCGAGACCCTGGGCATCTGTGACCGCGCCTACATCCTGGCCGAAGGCGTGGTGCTGGCGCAGGGCGCACCGGACGAGCTGCTGGAGAACGCCGACGTCCGCCGCGTGTACCTGGGCGAGACGTTCCGGCTGTAACCGCCGGGCGCCGCAGGCGCCGCGCGACAATCCGCACCCCGCAAGACGGCCGGTTCCCACGGGGAGCCGGCCGTCATGTTTTTGGCGCGCGGCAGCTCCGCCGTATATCCTGCGGGACGGCGGCATCCCCCGAATGCCACGCAGCGCCCCGTTTTTCGCGTGCCCGGCCGCCGATATGCCTCCCCTACGTTCAGTGAGCACATGAAGGCACGGCTGCAGACATCGATGGGGCAACAGCTGGTCATGACGCCACAGCTGCGCCAGGCCATCCGGTTGTTGCAGATGTCCACCACCGAGCTGGAAATCGAGATCGCCGAAGCGGTGGAGACCAACCCGCTGCTCGAGTGGACGGAGGAAGCGCCGTTGTCTGCAGAGCCCGGCAGCGCCGAGTCCGCGCAGGCGGCCGAGACCGATGCGTACGGGCGAGAAGACGGCCCGAACGAGGACTGGACGCCCGACGAAGGCACCTGGGCCATCGGGGGCGGCAGCGGCGATGAGGACGACCACGGCAGTGCCGCCGAGCGCGTCGCCGAACCGGAAACCCTGGCCGACCACCTGCTGTGGCAGCTGCATCTTTCGCATTTGTCCGAGCGCGACCGCCGCATCGGCGCGGCGCTGATCGATGCGCTCGACGAAGACGGCTACCTGCGCGAACCGCTATCGGCCATCGCCGAAGCCTTGGCGCCCGGCATCGTGGCCACGGAGGGCGAAATCCAGACCGTGCTGCATCAGGTCCAGCGCTTCGATCCGGTGGGCATCGGTGCCACCTCGCTGGGCGAGTGCCTGTCGCTGCAACTCGATGCGCTGCCGGCCGACACGCCCGGCCGCGACCTGGCGCGGCGCATCGTCGCAGGCCCGCTCGAACGACTGCCGCGCATCGGCGCGGCCGGGCTGGCGCAGGAGTTCAAACTGCCACTGGAGCAGATAGAAGAAGCCATCGCGCTGGTGCGCTCGCTGGACCCGCGCCCGGGCAAGCAGCTCGGCGCGATGTCGTCCGATACCTATGTCGTGCCGGACTGCGTGATCTGGCGCCAGCGCGGCGTGTGGCGCGTGGCGCTGGCCGGGCGCTCGCAGCCACGAATCACCATCCACCGAGGATACGAGCAGCTGATCCGCAGCTGCGGCGAAGCCGATGCCGGCTACCTGCGCGGCCAGCTGCAGGAAGCCCGTTGGCTGCTCAAGAGCCTGGAGGCCCGCGGCGAAACGTTGCTGAAGGTGGTCAACAGCCTGCTGCGCCACCAGGCCGGGTTCCTGGAATTCGGCGAACAGGCGTTGCGACCGCTCACGCTGCGCGAGATCGCCGGCGAGCTGGGCCTTCACGAATCGACGATCTCGCGCGCGATCGCGCGCAAGTACGTTCGCACGCCGCGCGGCACCATCCCGCTGCGGGCATTCTTCGCCTCCGGCATCGATACCGATGGCGGCGGCGAGGCGTCCAGCACGGCCATTCAGGCAATGATCCGGCGTCTGATCGAAGCCGAAAACCCGCGCAAACCCTTGTCTGACGCCAAGCTGGCCGACCTGCTCAAAAGTTCGGGTGTGCCAGTGGCGCGGCGCACCGTGGCGAAGTATCGTGAGGCCATGAACATTTCCGCCTCCCACGAAAGAGTCCGCATTGGTTGAACCGCTCTAGGCGGCGGGAAGTTCATTGACCCACCGAATCCAAAGGAGGTACCCGATGCGCATCGAGACGTACGGCCAGCAGATCGAAGTCACCCCTGCCCTGCGCGAGTATGTGGAATCCAAGCTGCAGCGACTGCAGCGACACTTCGACCAGCATTGCGAAGTCCGCGCCCAGCTGGCCCTGCGCAAGCCCGACCACCACGTCGAGGCCACCGTCAACCTCCCCGGCCGTACCCTGCACGCCGATGCCAGCGCGCCCACCATGTATGCCGCCATCGACCTGCTAGCCGACAAGCTCGACCGCCTTGTGATCAAGCACAAGGAAAAGAAACATGACCACCACGCCCGCGAGGTGCGCGACAATCTGGCGTGAGCTCACCGCCAGACGACGTCATGTCCCTGACTGACCTGATGGCAGCCGTCCGCACCGAGGTGCGGACGGCTGCCGACCGCGACACCCTGCTGCAGATCGCCGCCGAACGCCTTGCCTGCCGCCAGTGCGGCCAGGACGAACTGCTCGCCAGCCTGCGCGAGCGCGAGGCCCTGTGCAGTACCGCGCTCGGCCATGGCATCGCCATCCCGCATGGCCGGGCCCCGGGGCTGGAACAGCCACGCGGCATCCTGATTCGCCTGCAGACCCCGGCCGACTTCAACGGCGAGGCGGTCGACCTGGCCTTCGCCATGGCCGTGCCCAGCCACTACACCCACGAGCACCTGGCGCTGCTGGCCGAACTGGCCGAGCGTTTCAACGACGAATCCTTCCGCCAGGCGTTGCGCCAGGCGCCGGATGCCGATGCCCTGCTCGCCCTGCTCCTTCGTCCCCACTCCCACGCCCAGGCCGCATGAACACCAGCATCTCCGCGCGCGAACTGTTCGACCAGCAACGCGAGAAGCTCAGCCTGCGCTGGGTGGCCGGGCACAAGGGCGAACGCCGCGAACTGGTGGCCGGCGATACGGTTTCCCGCCGCCCGTCGCTGGCCGGCTATCTCAATGCCATCTACCCCAACAAGGTGCAGATCCTCGGCACCGAGGAACTGACCTGGCTCGATTCGCTCGATCCGCGCCAGCGTTGGGAGACCATCGAGAAGATCATCCAGTTCCAGCCACTGGCCCTGGTGATCAGCAAGAACCAGCCGCTGCCGGAAGACCTGCGCTCGGCGGCGGATGAATCCAGCACGCCCCTGTGGGTTTCGCCCAAGCGCGGCCACGAACTGCTCAACCACCTCTCCTACCACCTGGCGCGCACGCTGGCCCCGCGGGTCACGCTGCACGGGGTGTTCATGGAGATCTATTCGATCGGCGTGCTGATCACCGGCGAGGCCGGCTCGGGCAAGAGCGAACTGGCGCTGGAACTGCTCAGCCGCGGCCACCGCCTGGTGGCGGACGACGCGCCGGAGTTCACCCAGATCGCCCCGGACGTGCTCGACGGCACCTGCCCGGAACTGCTGCAGGACCTGCTGGAAGTGCGCGGGCTGGGCGTGTTGAACGTGCGCGACATGTTCGGCGACACCTCGGTAAAGAAGAACAAGTACCTGCGCCTGATCGTGCATCTCACCAAGCCGATGACCGAGCCGACCCCGCACGGCTACGAACGCCTCACCGGCGATTCGGGCAAGCGGCATGTGCTCGACCTCGACGTGCCGCTGATCACCCTGCCGGTGATGCCCGGCCGCAACCTGGCCGTGCTCACCGAGGCGGCCACCCGGCTGCATATCCTGCGCACCAAGGGCATCGACCCGGCCGCCATGTTCATCGCCCGCCACAGCAACCTGCTGGAGCGGCGGCCGTGAGCGCCACCGGCCCGATGCTGGTGATCGTCAGCGGGCTTTCCGGCTCGGGCAAGTCGGTGGCGATGAAGACCTTCGAGGATCTGGACTACTACTGTTCGGACAACCTGCCGGTGGAACTGCTGCCGGATTTCGTGCGCAGCCGCGTGCGAGACCAGGCCCTGGGCGACCAGCGCCTGGCCGTGGGCATCGACGTGCGCGGGCGCACCGACCTGGCGCAGCTTTCGCGCTGGCGCGCGGCCGCGCAGGAGTACGGCATCGAAGTGACCGTGCTGTTCTTCGAAGCAACCGACGAGGCCCTGCTCAAGCGCTACGCCGATACCCGCCGTCGCCATCCGCTGAGCCACCTGGGGCTGTCGCTGCCCGAAGCCATCGCGCGCGAGCGCGAGCTGACCGCCCCGTTGCGCGCGCAGGCCGACGCGGTCATCGACACCACCGGCCTGAACGTGCACCAGCTGCGCCGCCGGGTGGTCACCGATTTCGGCTTGGGCCACAGCGACAAGCTGTCGCTGCTGTTCGAGTCCTTCGCCTACAAGCGCGGCGTGCCGGCCGAGGCGGATTTCGTGTTCGACGCGCGCGTGCTGCCGAACCCGCATTGGGACCCGGAGCTGCGCCCGCTCACCGGCCGCGATGCCGGCGTGCGCGAGTACCTGGAACAGCAGCCGGAAGTGGTGCGCTACAGCGGTCAGATCATCGACCTGCTCGACACCTGGCTGCCGCGGCTGCGCAACGACACGCGCAGCTACGTGACCATCGCCTTCGGCTGCACCGGCGGCAAGCACCGCTCGGTGTACCTGGCCGAGCGCATGGCCCAGCACGCCCGCGACCAGGGCTGGCCGGAAGTGGCGACCTTCCACCGCGAACTGGACTGAAGGCGGCGCCGCGCGCTGGCCGCCGGCCGGCCGCAGTCGCGTGGGTGCGCCGGCAACGTTTACAGCCGGCGCGTCCAGTGCCTTCACGCGGATACACAATCCCGCGAAAAAAGGCGGTCTGGCGCTATCGTCCGGTCATACCGACCTGTTAACGTTTCGCTATGGCCTGTGGCATTCTCCTCATTACCCATCCCGGCATCGGCTCTTCCCTGCTCCAGGTCGCAACCACGCTGTTGCGGCAGTTGCCCCTGAAGACCGAAGCATTCGAAGTCCCGTTCGATGCCGACCTGGACGTCCTGCTGCCGCAGGCTTCCGCGGCGCTGCGCCGGGTCGATGGGGGTGAAGGCGTGCTGGTGATGACCGACCTGTATGGCGCCAGCCCGAGCAACCTGGCCGGGCGCCTGGCCCGGCTCGGCACGCCGGTGCGCCGCGTGTCGGCGCTGAGCCTGCCGATGCTGCTGCGGGTGATGAATTATCCGGAACAGGGACTGCAAGACCTGCCCGCCACGGCGGCGGCAGGGACCCGCAATGGAGCGATAGTCGACGATGCTTGAACGTGAACTCACCGTATCCAACCGCCTCGGGCTGCATGCCAGGGCCACTGCCAAGCTCGTGCAGGTCCTGTCTTCGTTCCGCTGCAACGCCACGCTGGCGGCCAAGGGGCGCGAGGTCAATGCCAAGAGCATCATGGGCGTGATGCTGCTGGCCGCCGGCCAGGGCACGGCGGTGGTGGTGCGCGTGGACGGCGAGGACGAGGCCGCGGCCTTGCAGGCCCTGGTCGAGCTGTTCGAGCGCCGTTTCGACGAGGACAGCTGACGGTGCGGGGCACGGGCCGACGCACCGCCAAGACATCCGCCGCGCCGCCGCGCGCGGCTTCCGGCCTTCGCCTGCAGGGCCATGGCGCCTCGCGCGGCATCGCGCTGGGCCGTGCGCGTTTGCGCCTGCCGCATGTGCTGGAAGTGGCCGAACAGCGCGTGGCCGCCCATGCCGTGGAAGCGGAACTCGAACGCCTGCACCGCGCGGTGGATGCCGCGCGCGATGAAATGCATGCCCTGCGCACGCGCCTGCAGGGCGCGATGGTGCGCGAGGTCGGCGAGTTCCTCGACCTGCACGCGCTGCTGCTTGACGATCCGGAACTGCTGTTCGGCGTGGACGAACTGATCCGCAACGGCCGCTACAGCGCCGACTACGCGCTGCGCCTGCAGCGCGACCGGCTGGCGGCGGTGTTCGACGGAATGGAGGACGCCTACCTCAAGAGCCGCATGGACGACCTGGACCATGTGATCGGCCGTATCCACGCCTTCCTGCAGAAGCGCAGCGCGGACGTGGCCGGCGTGGCCGGGGAAATCCTGGTGTGCGACAACGTCGCGCCTTCCGAACTGGCGCAGTTGCAGTCGCAAGGCGTGGTGGGCATCGTCAGCGTTGCCGGCAGCACGCTCTCGCACAGCGCCATCCTCGCCCGCAGCCTGCACCTGCCGCTGGTGGTGGGCACCGCCGATGCCCTGCACCGCATCAACGACGGCGATGCGCTGATCGTGGATGGCAGCAGTGGCCAGATCATCGTCGAGCCCACCGCCACCGACCTGCGCGGCTACCACGAACGCCTGCGCGTGCTGGCGCGCGAGCAGCGCGAACTCGGCCGCCTGCGCGGCAAGCCCAGCCGCACGCGCGACGGCCACGACATCACCCTGCTGGCCAATGCCGAATCGGCCGACGACGTGGCCCAGGCGCATGCGCTCGGCGCGGCTGGCCTGGGGCTCTACCGCACCGAATTCCTGTTCCTGCAGCGCAACGAGTTGCCCTCGGAAGAAGAGCAGTTCCAGGTCTACCGCGACACCGTGCTGGGCATGAGCGGCCGCCCGGTGACCATCCGCACGCTCGACCTGGGCGCGGACAAGGCCGACCGGACCGGGCTGGTGCTCGGCGACGAGGAAAACCCGGCGCTGGGCCTGCGCGGCGTGCGCCTGTCGCTGGCGCGGCCGGAAGTGGCCGACGCGCAGCTGCGCGCGATCCTGCGCGCATCCGGCTACGGGCCGGTGCGCGTGCTGATCCCGATGGTCAGCTGCCGGGAGGAGATCGTGCTGCTGCGGCGCCAGCTCAAGCGGCTGGCCGCGCGGCTGCGCGCCGAGGGCCATGCCATCGCCGAGGACGTGCCGCTGGGCGCGATGATCGAGGTACCGGCCGCCGCCATCGGGCTGGAGGCCTTCATCGACGATGTCGACTTCCTCTCCATCGGCACCAACGACCTCGTGCAGTACCTGCTCGCCGCCGACCGCAACCACGAGGCGCTGGGCGAACTGTACTCGCCGCTGCATCCGGCGGTGCTGCGCCTGCTGCGGCACGTCATCGCCACCGCGCAGGCGCATGACACGCCGGTGGCGGTCTGCGGCGAGATCGCCGGGGATCCGCGCTTCGTGCCGATGCTGCTCTCGCTGGGCCTGACCGAACTGAGCCTGCACCCGGCCACGCTGCTGGAGGTGCGCCGCACGATCCGCGCCAGCCACCTCGGCGCACTCACCGTCTCCTCCAGCCGCCTGCTGCGCGCACGCGACCGCAAGGGCATCGAGAAGTGGCTGGCCAGCGCGGCCGAGGCCGACACCTGAGCCACGCATCGCACGCCGGGCTGTGATCGCCGGCGAGCAAGGGCGATAATGCCCCGTCCCCTCGCCGCGCGACGCGCTGCGATTCCCCCGCCCGCCGCCAGGAGCAGTGCATGGCCGAAGCCATTCGCCACGACAAGACCGCGCGCGCGCTGCGCCTGCTGTCCGATGCGCTGGACAGCGGTCGCCTGGGGCCGGTGCGCCGCCTGGTCAACACGCTGGCGCCGGCGGAAATCGGCAACCTGCTCGAATCGCTGCCACCGGGCAAGCGCGAAGTGGTGTGGGGCCTGGTCGATGCCGAGGACGACGGCGAGGTGCTGCTGCACGTCGGCGAGGAGGTGCGTGAAAGCCTGCTGGCGGACATGGACACCGACGAGATCGTCGCGGCGGTCGAAGACCTGGACATCGACGACCTCGCCAATCTGGTCGAGGACCTGCCCGATACCGTCATCGACGAAGTGCTCAAGTCGATGGACCGCGAGAACCGCGAGCGGCTGGAGCAGGTGCTTTCGTACCCGGAGGACACCGCCGGCCGCCTGATGAACCCGGACGTGGTCACCGTGCGCGCCGACGTCAACGTCGATGTCGTGCTGCGTTACCTGCGCCTGCGCGGCGAGTTGCCCGACCACACCGACCACCTGTTCGTGGTCAGCCGCCGGCACCAGTACCTGGGCCGCGTGCCGCTGGCCGCGCTGGTGACCCACGAGGACAGCACGCCGGTCAACCGGTTGATCGACGACGAGCAGCCGGCCATCGACGTGGGCGAGAGCGCGCAGGAAGTGGCGCGCCAGTTCTCCGACCATGACTGGATCTCGGCCCCGGTGGTGGACGACAACAACATCCTGCTCGGCCGCATCACCATCGACGACGTCGTGGACATCATCCGCGAGCGCGCCGAGCACCAGGCCATGAGCGCGGCCGGCCTGGACGAGGACGAGGACATGTTCAGCCCGGCGCGGCGCGCGTTCCGCCGCCGGCTGATCTGGCTGTCGGTGAACCTGGGCACGGCGTTCATCGCCTCCAGCGTGGTGAGCGAGTTCGAAGGCACCATCGCCCAGCTGGTCGCGCTGGCCGCACTGATGCCCATCGTCGCCGGCATGGGCGGCAACGCCGGCACCCAGGTGCTGGCGCTGATGGTGCGCGGCCTGGCGCTGGGGCAGATCGGCGCCTCCAACGTGATGACGCTGCTGAAGAAGGAGCTGATGGTCGCGCTGATCAACGGCGTGTGCCTGGGCGTGGGGCTGGGGTTGATCGTGCTGGCATGGTTCAAGCAGCCGATGCTGTCGCTGGTGATCGGCACCGCGCTGACCATCAACCTGTGCACCGCCGCGCTTGGCGGCGTGCTGGTACCGGTGACGCTCAAGCGGCTGGGCTTCGACCCGGCACTGGCCGGCGGCGTGATCCTGACCACCCTGACCGACGTGATGGGCTTCCTGAGCTTCCTCGGCCTGGCCACGCTCATCCTGCTGCATTGAGCCGCCACGCGTCGCGCGCCAAGGCGCGCAAACCCGTACCGCCCCGCACGCCCTCGCGACTGCGCCGGGCCGGCGATCTGGCCGCGCTGGCATTGGTCGGCGCGCATGCTGGCCTGCTATGGCTGATGGTGTCCGCCGGCGTGTTGCCGGGTTGGCTGTGCGGCGCCTTCGCCGCGCTTTCGGCGGTCGCCTTTGCGGCATACGCGCGCGACAAGCACGCCGCCCGCCGCCAAGCCCGCCGCACGCCGGAACTGACCTTGCACCTGCTGGAACTGGCCGGCGGCTGGCCCGGTGCCCTGCTCGCCCAGCGCGCGCTGCGGCACAAGAACCGCAAGCCCGCCTACCAGGTCGCCTTCTGGGCCTGCGTATTGCTGCACGAGGCCACGCTGGGCCATGTGTGGCGGCAGATGGGCGGCGGCTGACATGCCCGCGCACCAAGCCGAACGGTGCCCGAATGCCGGAGCGCGCCGACACCTCCCGCACGGCCGGGGCGGCGATACTCGTTGCTCGCACTACCGGAACCCCGCATGCGCCGCCGCCAATTCCTCCTAGCCCTCGGAGTGTCGATGCTCGCCGCCTGCGCCTCCACCCCGCCCGCCACCCCGCGCGGGCATTTCGTTCACCGCGAGCTGGAACTGGAAGGCCGCACCTACCGCTACCAGGTGTTCGTGCCGCTGGCCCGCCAGCAGCAGGAAGGCCCGCTGCCGATCGTGCTGTTCCTGCACGGCTCGGGCGAACGCGGCGACGACGGCCACAGCCAGACCGAATCGGGCCTGGGCCCCTACCTGCGCGAACATGCCACGCAGTTCCCGGCGCTGGTGGTGCTGCCGCAGGTGCCCGAGGACGAGCAGTGGATGGGCGTGAACGCGCGCATGGCGCTGGCCACGCTCGATGCGGCCAGCGCGGAATTCCAGGCCGACCCGGCGCGCACCTACCTCACCGGCATGTCGATGGGCGGCTACGGCACGTGGGAGATCGCGTTGATGGCGCCGCAACGCTTCGCCGCGCTGGTGCCGATCTGCGGCGCGCTGCATTCGGCGCGGGCCGACGAGGACCAGCTCTACGTCAGCGAGGTGGCCGGCGCGCGCGACCGCTACACCGCGGTGGTCCACCGCCTGCGCCAGGTGCCGGTGTGGATGTTCCATGGCGCGCTGGACGACCTCGTGCCACCAGGCGACGACCGCCGCCTGTACAAGGCTGCGCGGCTGGCCAATGCCAACATGCGCTACAGCGAGTACCCGGACGGCAACCACAACGCCTGGGACGCGACCTACGCCGATGCGCGGATGTGGGAGTGGATGTTCGCCCAGCGGTTGAAGGACATGCCGGCAGGTTGATGCCCGGCACTTGACGGTATACCGCGCGCTGGAAGACGCTCGGCCGCAATCCATCATGGAAGGGGAGTTTGATGGCCCGTGTAATTCCTGCCGTGGGCCTGCTGCTGGCCTCGCTCGCGTGGCTGCCGTCGCACGCCCAGATCATGCGTCGTACATGGCTGGAAAGGCAGCCGACCGAAACCGGCATCGGCCAGCAGTATCGCGCCACGGTCAAGCAGGCCGCGCAGCAGGCCAAGGCGGGCGACCTGCGCGCCGCACTGGCCACCCTGCAACCCGTTGCCGCCTACTGCGACGCCCAGCTGCAGCGGGAGGACGTGCGTTTCATCAGCGTGGCGTCGGCCGAGCAGTACAACCGCTACATGCGCGAGAACCACCGGGAAGACACGCCGGTGGAGTGGCTGGACATCGCCTGCGCGGAGGCCTACCACTACCAGGGCTATGCGCAATTCGACCAGAAGCAGTACGCGCTGGCGTTGCCCTACCTGGAAAAAGCCATCGCGCTGGCGCCCTATTTCCCCGACGCATTGAACGAGCGCGCCGCGGCGCTGAACCAGCTCGGCCGGCTGGACGAGGCGGTCGCCACGTACCGGCAGGTCATCGCGTTGGGCGAACACGTTCCCGAATCGGCCTACATGGCGCCGCTGGCATGGCGGGGTATTGGTTGGGCACTGGTGGAGAAGCAGGACTGGGCCGGGGCCCGGCAGGCCTACGAACAGTCGCTGGTGATCGATCCCGGCAACGAATTGGCGTTGTCCGAGCTCGAATACATCAGGCAGCACGCGCCGCTGTAGGAGCGGCTTCAGCCGCGACGGCTGGATTCCCGCGGTCGCGGCTGAAGCCGCTCCTACAAGGATTTCCCGGCAGCGAGGAAAACCTCCGTGCGCCCCGCTCGTCTCAGCGCGCGCGCCGCACCCGCCGCGCAACCTCGCTGATCACGGCAATCGCCGCCGTCAGCAACGCCATCGAAACGAACTGCGCGCGCGTGTCCGGGGTGGCAATCAGCAACACGAAGATCAGCGCCAGGATCGCCAGCGCCAGCACCGTCAGCCAGGGGTAGCCGCGCATGCGGAACGGCAGCGGCGTGCCGGCGCGATCGGCGCGCGCGCGCAGCACCAGCTGCGCCAGCAGCGAAATGGTCCACACCAGCAGGCAGGTCGCTCCGACGATGTTGAGCAGCATCGGCAGCACGCGGTTGGGATACAGCAGCTCCAGCACGGCGGCGACGAAGCCGAACGCCACGCTGGCCAGCACCGCGGCCACCGGCACCTTGCGCGCGCTGGTGCGCGCCAGCCACCGCGGCGCCTCCTGCCGCTGGGCCAGCGAATAGATCATCCGCGAGGCGCCGTAGAGGTTGGCGTTGAGCGCCGAGAGCAGCGCCACCACCGCGATCAGCGTGATCGTCGTGGCCGCCCCGGGGATCGCCGCAGCCTGCAACACGGCGGCGAACGGCGACTTCAGCGCCTCGCTCGTCCACGGCACCACGGCGATGATCACGCTCAGCGAGCCGATGTAGAACACCAGGATGCGCCAGGCCACGGTGCGGATGGCCCGGGCGATGCTGCGCTCCGGGTCGGCGGTTTCGGCCGCGGCCACGGCCACGATCTCGGTGCCGCCGAAGGCGAACACCACCACCAGCAGGGCCGCGCCGATGCCGGCCAGCCCGCGCGGGGCGAAGCCGCCGTTGGCGGTGAAGTTGGACAGGCCCGGCGAAGGCGCATGCGGCAGCCAGCCGGCCAGCAGCGCGATGCCGATGGCGATGAAGGCCAGGATCGCCACCACCTTGAGGATGGCGAACCAGAACTCGAACTCGCCGAAGTTACGCACGCCCAGCAGGTTGATCGCGGTGAAGCCCGCCATGAAGGCCACCGCCAGCGCAGGCACCGGCACCACGGGCCACACCGTGGACAGCAGCCCGGCCGCCCCCACCGCTTCGGCGGCGATCACGATCACCAGCTGCACCCACCACAGCCAACCCACGGTGGCACCGGCGGTTTCGCCCATGGCATCGGCGGCGTATACCGAGAACGCGCCACTGGTCGGCTTGGCCGCGGCCATTTCGCCCAGGGCGTTCATCACGATGATCACCAGCGCGCCGGCGACCAGGTAGGAAACAAGTACCGCCGGGCCGGCGGCCTGCACGCCCACGCCGGAACCGAGGAACAGGCCGGCGCCGATCGCGCTGCCCAGCCCCATCATGATCAGCTGGCGCGGCTTGAGGGCGTGGCTGAGGCGTTCTGCGGGCGCGGCGGGCTGGGTCATGGGTGCGGAGGTTGGCGGTGAACGCGACAAGATACGCGCTGGCCGCGCATCGCGCCTAGCCGCAGTGCAGGAAAAAGGGCCGGGGTACCCCCGCCCGCCGGCGAGCGGGGCGCAGCCTCAGGCCGCCGCCCCGCGCAGGGCCGGCAGGTAGCGCCGGCTGCACGGCAGCACGCTGCCGTCGTCCATGTGCACGCTCGCATCGCCGCTGTCCTGCGGCTCGATGGAGACCACCCGTCCCAGATTCACCAGGTAGCTGCGGTGCACACGCACGAATACCGCCGGGTCCAGCCGCGCCTCGATGCCGGCCAGGGTGCTGCGCAGCGGATAGTCGTGCCCGCGCAGGTGCAGGTTGACGTAGTTGCCGGAGGCCTGCAGCCACTCGATGTCCGCGGCCGCGACGAGGAAGTCGCGGCCGAGTTTGCGCACCAGGAACCGTTCCGGGCGCTCGACCGGCTCCAGCGGCGGGCCTTCGTCGGGCAGGTCGAACAGCCGTGCCTCGCCCTGCAGGCGGCGGCCGAACCAGGCCGCGGCGTGGGTGGTGATGACCAGCAGGGCGAAGGTGCGCACGTCCTTGAGGTATTCGTAGCCCCAGCGCACCCAGATGTCGCCGAAATCGTAGTGCTCGCCGATCAGTGCATAGACCGCCTTGCGCACCGCCACCATGCCGGCCACGTGCAGCACCGACCACACCACGCTGCCCAGCAAGTACAGCGGCAGCCGGCGGCGCCAGTTGTCGGCATGCAGGGGCCAGCGCGCGCAGGCGGCCAATACCAGCGGCAGCAGGGCCAGCGACACCGCCACGCTGCTCAGCTCCCAGGTCAGCAGCTGCCAGGCGGCGATGGGCAGGCCGTCGCGCTGGGCATCCAGCAGGCCCGTCGCGGCGTTGCCCAGCCCGGCGCTGAGGAACACCACGACCCAGAACACCACCACCCAGCGCCGGCTGCGGTGTTGGGCGTCGTCGGCGGGCGGGGCTGGGCGGGTGGGTGGCGTCGTCATCCGCGCATTCTAGGCGGCGCGGCCGCCATTGCGTCCCGCGCCGTCCCCGTGGGACCGCGACTGGTCCCAGACCGCGCACGGATCGTCACTTCGAGCGCCTGGCGCCGGGGGCGGCGCGGACGATGGCGCCTCCTTCCGATGGGACCGCGCCATGAACCGCCGCCACGACCTCGACGCCCTGCGCGTCATCGCCTTCGGCCTGCTGATCCTCTACCACGCCGGCATGCTGTACGTGGCCGACTGGGACTTCCACCTCAAGAGCACCTACCTTTCCGAAGGGCTGCAGGGCGGGATGATCGCGCTCAGCCGCTGGCGCATGCCGCTGCTGTTTCTGATCTCGGGCATCGCCCTGGGCCTGCTGCGGCCGGCGCAGCTCGGTCGCGCCGCGCTGCTGCGCAGCTGGCGCCTGCTGCTGCCGCTGCTGTTCGGCATGTTCATCGTGGTGCCGATCCAGCCCTACTGCGAGGCGCTGGCGCAGGGCCACATCGAACCGGGCTTCGCGCAATTCCTGCTGCGCTACTGGCAGGTCAGGCCGTGGCCGCCGGGCACCTTCACCGGCGCCGAGTTCGGCATCACCTGGAACCACCTGTGGTACCTGGCTTACCTGTGGCCGTACACGATGCTGCTGCTGGGCGTGCTGGCCGTGCTGCGCCGGCCGGCGCTGCAGGCCGCGGTGGCGCGGTGGCGCTCACTGCAAGTGCCGGCGGCAGCGTGGCTGCTGCTGCCCATCGCCTGGGAAGCGGTCAACCTGCTCTGGGTGATGCCGCGCTGGGCGCCGACGCATGCGCTGTTCGGCGACTGGTTCGTGCATGCCGAATCCCTGCCGCTGTTCCTGCTCGGCTACGCGGTGGCGCGCAACGAGACATTCTGGGCGCGGGTGCGCCGCTGGCGCTGGGCCTCCTTCGGCGTGGCCGCGCTGTGCCTAGGCGTCGAGCTGGGACTGCGCACCGCTGGCCGGCACCACGTCGAGGTGCATGGCATATGGGCGCAGGTGCCGTGGTACGCGGTCGAGCGAATCGCGCGCGCCGGTTACACCTGGATGGCGCTGCTGGCGATCTTCGGTTGGGGCCAGGTGTGGCTGAACCGTCCTTTCCGCTGGCTCCCCTACTGCACCGAAGCCGTGTATCCCTGGTACATGCTGCACCAGAGCGTGATGATCGCCCTGGCGTTCTGGTTGATCCCGATGCACCTGGGTCCGGTGGTCGAGCCGCTGTTGGTGATCGCCGGCACCGCCGCCGGCTGCCTGCTGCTGCACGAGGGCGTGATCCGCCGCGTGGCCTGGCTGCGGCCCTGCTTCGGCCTGAAGGCGCAGCGCCGGGCAGCGGCCCCGGCACTGGCGCCCGCCCCGGCCACGGCTTGAGGGCTGCGCGGCTCAGCTGGCGATGTCGAGCCGGTTGTCGCTGCGATCGGCATCGGGCAGCTTCGCGTCCGGGTCCAGGCTGACGTGCAGCACCTTCTGGTGCGTGGGCAGCTTCACTTGCGGCGCCTTCTGCTGCAGCCACGCCTCGACCGGCACGCGCTGGTCGAGGTGGCTGCCGTCGGCCAGGTCCACGCGCAGGGTGGCCGGCATCACCAGCTTCTGCCGGCTGCCCAGCGTCACCAGCAGCCCCTTGCCGGGGTCGTTGTCGACGTAGTGCGCCTCGCGCACGCCCATGTCCAGCTGCCAGTTGTGGAGATACCAGCCGCGCCACCACCACGACAGGTCCTCGCCGGATTCGCTTTCCATCAGGCGGAAGAAGTCGGAAGGGTCCGGATGCTTGAACGCCCAGGTGGCGATGTACTTGCGGAATGCCGGATCGAAGCGCTCCGGGCCGAGGATCTGCTCGCGCAGCAACACCAGGCCCAGCGCGCCCTTGAAGTAGGTCAGCGGGTGGCGGTACTTCTCGCTGGTGGCGTCGGCGGTATCCATCAGCGTCGGCGCGTCCGCGTCGGCCAGCAGCGGCAGGATCTCCTCGACTGGGTTGCCGCCCTTCGGCGCGTATTCCGAATCGCGCTTAGGCGCGTACTCGCCGTGATTGAACGCGTCGGAAGCGTAGACGTCGATGAAGGTGTTGAAGCCTTCGTCCATGAACGCATGCCGCCGCTCGTTGGAACCGACGATCATCGGGAACCAGGTGTGTCCGATCTCGTGGGCGGTGATCCAGAACAGCGGCTTGCCGGCATCGTCCATGCCGTCGAAGACAATGCCCGGGTATTCCATGCCCGCACCATGCCCGCCGAGGTTGACCGCCACCGGCCACGGGTACGGATACCACTGCGAGAAATGCTCGATGGCGCCCTTCACGTATTCGGTGGAGCGGTTCCACTTGTCCGCGCCCACGCCTTCGACTGGATACACCGACATCGCCAGTGCATGGCGGCCTTCGGGCAGGTCGATGCGCGCGGCGTCCCAGACGAACGCCGGCGAGGCGGCGAAGGCGACGTCGCGGGTGTGCGCCATATGGAAGCGCCAGGTGCGCGTGCCTTCGCGCGTCGGGCGGCTGGCCGGGTCGGTGACTTCCTGCGGCGTGCGGATCAGCACCGTGCGCTCGCTGTCGGCGGCCTGGCGCAGACGTTCGCGCTGGGTGGCGGTGAGCACTTCCTGGGGATTGACCAGTTCGCCGGAGCCGGCGACGAGGTAGTCCCATGGCACGGTCACCGCGTAGTCGAAGGTGCCGTATTCGAGGTAGAACTCCGAGCCCAGGTAGGGCTGGGTGTCCCAGCCACGCAGGTCGTCGTATACCGCCATGCGCGGATACCACTGCGCGATCTCGTAGATCTCGCCGTTCGCACTCGGGGTCACCGCCGTGCGGCCACCCCAGGTGCCGGGGATGTCGTAGTCGTAGCGGATGTGCAGCTTCAGCGCCTGGCCCTGCCCGGCCAGCGGCTGCGGCAAGTCCACGCGCAGGCGGGTGTCATCGACGAGGTAACGCACCGGCGAGCGCTTGCCGGCGCGCTCGACCTCGACCGAGGCGATGCGCAGGCCCTCGGTGGTCTCGGTGCGGCGCGTCGGGCGCGCCATGCTGGCGCGCGAATCGGCGCGGTAGAGGTTCTGGTCCAGCTGCAGCCAGAGCACGTCGAGGGTATCGGGGCTGCGGTTGGTGTAGGTGATGGTGGCATCGCCGGACAGGCGGTGCGTGGCCGGGTCGATGCGCGCCTGCAGGTCATAGTCGGCCTGGTTTTGCCAGAACAGCGGACCCGGCACGCCGCCGCCACTGCGGTAGGCGTTGGGGGCCTGCGGCAACTGCAGCGGGGCGAACAACTCGCGGGGATCGAAGCCGCCGTCGGCGGCGTGGGCGGCGGGGGCAAGGGCCAGGACGGCCGCAACGGCCAGCGGGCCGCGCATCGACAGGCGCATCGGGAATCCGGGGGACGACGAGGGAACCGCCATCCTAGGCAGGGCAGCCCCGCCGGCTGCACTGCCATTGGTCATTGGCCCGGTGCCGGGCGCGCTTACCCCAGCAACGTCTCCAGCACCGCCATGCGCACGGCCACGCCATTGGCGACCTGGCGCAGTACCCACGACTGCGGGCCGTCGACCACCTCGTCGGTGATCTCCACCCCGCGGTTGATCGGGCCCGGGTGCAGCACGGCCGCGTCCGGCGCAGCGCGGCGCAGGCGCTCGGCGGTCAGGCCGTAGCGCGCGTGGTAGCCCTCCAGCGAGGGCACCAGGCCTTCTTCCATGCGTTCGCGCTGCAGGCGCAGCATCATCACCGCGTCCACGCCTTCGAGCATCGCATCGAGATCGTCGCCGACCTGGCAGCCGTCGAGGAGGCCGTCCTCCGGCAGCAGCGCGGCCGGTCCGCACACGCGGATCTCGCCCGCACCGAGCGTGCGCAGCGCATGCAGGTCCGAACGCGCCACGCGCGAGTGCTTCACGTCGCCGACGATCACCAGCTTGAGCTTGGAGAAATCGCTGCCCTTGGCCTGGCGCAGGGTGAGCATGTCCAGCAGGCCCTGGGTGGGATGCGCGCTGCGGCCGTCGCCGGCGTTGATCAGCGCGGTCCCCTCGCCCGCCTCGCCGGCCAGGCGCGCCACCGCGCCGTCTTCCGGGTGGCGCACCACGAAACCGCGCACGCTCATCGCTTCGAGGTTCTTCAGCGTGTCACGGTCGGTCTCGCCCTTGCGGGTGGAGGACGTGGAGGCGTCGAAGTTCAGCACGTCCGCCCCGAGCCGCTGCGCGGCCAGCTGGAAGGAGCTGCGCGTGCGCGTGGACGGTTCGAAGAACAGCGTGCACACCGCGCTGCCGGCCAGCACGTTGCGCTTGCCGACGCGGCCAACCGCCGCATCGCGGATCTGCCCGGCGCGGTCCAGCAGCTGCAGCAGCGTGGCGCGCGGCAGGCCTTCGAGGGTGAGCAGGTGACGCAGACGGCCGTTGGAATCCAGTTGCATGGTCATGGCGGAAGGGTGGAGGTCAGGAAAGCGGGATGGCCTGGTCGGGCGCGGCGAACCAGCGCTCGACGATGACGGCCGCAGCCACGGCGTCCAGCGCCTCGGCATCGCGGCGGCGCTTGCGGCCTTCGGCGCGGTCGCGCGCGAAACGCTGCGCGGCCTCCACCGAACTGGAACGTTCATCGACCAGCACCACCGGCAGCTTGTAGCGCTCACGCAGCTGGCGGGCGAAGGCATGGGCCCGCTTGCGCGCCGGCTGGTCCTCGCCTTCCAGGGTGAGCGGGTCGCCCACCACCAGGCCGGCCGGGCGCCAGTCGCGCTGCACTCGGTCCAGCGCCGCCCAGTCCGGTCCGGCGCCATGCACGTCGATCACCGCCACCGCGCGGGCGCCGGCACCGAGCGCACTGCCGACCGCCACGCCGATGCGCCGCGAGCCGACATCGAAGCCGAGCACCGTGGCGTCGAAAGGAATCGCGGCCGCCTCAGGCATGTCCGCTGTAGTCGGTGAGGCGGAACAGGTCCACGCCGATGCGGCCGGCAGCGGCCTGCCAGCGCTGTTCCAGCGGCAGGTCGAACAGCAGCTCTTCGTCGGCGGGCGCGGTGAGCCAGCTGTTTTCGCCGATCTCCAGTTCCAGCTGCCCGGCGCCCCAACCGGCACAGCCGAGCGCGACCAGCGCGTGCGCCGGGCCTTCGCCGCGGGCCATGGCCTCGAGCACGTCGCGCGAGGTGGTGAGGTACAGGCCCTCACCCAGCGCGAGGCTGGAATCCCACGGCTGGCCGTCGTGGACAACGAAGCCGCGCTCCGGGTGAACCGGGCCGCCGCTGAGCACGAGCTGCTCGCGCAGGGCGGCGTCTTCGGTATCTATGCCCATCTGGCCGAGCACTTCGCCCAGGGTGTATTCGGACGGGCGATTGATCATCACGCCCATTGCGCCGTTGTCGTCGTACTGGCAGATCAGCGCGACGGAGCGCGAGAAATTCGGGTCCGACAGCGCCGGCAGCGCGATCAGGACTTGGCGGGTCAGGTGGGTGGCCGGCGCGGACATGGCCGACATTCTACCGTCCCGCGCGGTCTTGGCAGGCGGCGGGCCGCGAATCTGCACATAATCGTCACAGCCCCGCGCCGTGCGCTGCCGGGAAGAAGGAAGAGATTGCATGAGCGGCTACTGCAGCATCGCCCCCGGCCATCCGGTCCACGGGCACTACCACGACCACGAATACGGCTTTCCCCAGCGCGAGGAAGCCGAACTGTTCGAACGCCTGCTGCTGGAGATCAACCAGGCCGGGCTGAGCTGGGAAACCATCCTGAAGAAGCGCGAAGGCTTCCGCCGCGCCTACGGCGGCTTCGACGTCGACGCCGTGGCGGCCTATGGCGAGGCGGATATCGCGCGCCTGATGGAAGACCCGGGCATCATCCGCAACCGGCTCAAGGTGCTGGCGGCGATCCACAACGCGCGGGTGATCCAGGGCCTGCGCGCCAGCCACGGCGGGTTCGCCGCCTGGCTCGATGCCCACCACCCGCGCAGCAAGGCCGAATGGGTGAAGCTGTTCAAGAAGACCTTCCGTTTCACCGGCGGGGAGATCACCGGCGAGTTCCTGATGAGCCTGGGCTACCTGCCCGGCGCGCACCACGCCGGCTGCCCGGTGTACGCGCGTATCGATGCGCTGGGCCCACCCTGGCGGCAGGCCTGACATTCCACAGCGCCTGCACATCGCGGGCACGTCGCCTTACGGACCCTCGGTCAACGTGGCCGCATGGGCATCCGCATCGGTATTTCCGGCTGGCGCTATCCCCGGTGGCGCGGCCGCTTCTATCCCCCGGGGCTGCCGCAACGCGAGGAACTGGCCTACGCCGCGCGGTGCTTTTCGAGCATCGAACTCAACGGCTCGTTCTATTCGCTGCAGCGGCCGCAGAGCTGGCAGGCCTGGCATGACGACACGCCCGCGCGCTTCGTCTTCGCGGTGAAAGGGCCGCGCTTCATCACCCATACCAAGCGCCTGCGCGACTGCACCAAGCCGCTGGCCAACTTCTTCGCGTCCGGACTGCTCGCGCTGGGCCCGAAGCTGGGACCGATCCTGTGGCAGCTGCCGCCGACGCTGAAGTTCGATGCCGCGCTGCTGGAGGAATTCCTTTCGCAGCTGCCACGCAACATCGAGCAGGCGGCCGCGCTGGCGCAGCGCCGTGATCGCACGCTCATGCGTGGCCGCAGCGTGCTGGCCGCGCAGGGCCGGCGCCGTATCCGCCACGCGCTGGAGGTTCGCCACGAGAGCTTCGAAGACCCGGCCTTCATCGCATTGCTGCGCCGCCACCGCATCGCGCTGGTGGTCGCCGACGCGGCCAGCCGCTATCCGCTGATGGAAGACGTCACTGCGGATTTCGTCTACGTGCGGCTGCACGGCGATGCCGAGTTGTATGCCAGTGGCTACAGCGACGAGGCACTGGATCGCTGGGCGCGCAGGATCGACCGATGGGCGAAGGGCGGCGAACCCACCGATGCCGCCCGTCACGCACCCAAGGCGCCGGCGCGGGCCCGGCGCGACGTGTACTGCTATTTCGACAACGACGCCAAGGTGCACGCGCCGTTCGATGCGGCGGGCTTGATGGCACGGCTCGGCCATCGCCCGCTGCGCCCCACCCCACTGCCGGCCAAGCCGTAGGAGCGGCGCTCAGACGCCCATGTACCGGTGCGGCCGGTGGTTGAACATCAGCACGAGGCTCAGCACCAGCGCGCCGAGCGCCGAATAGATCACCTTGTCCGGCTGCAGCAGGAAGAACGCGACCACCATCAGCATCGCATCGAAGCTGAGCTGCACGCGGCCGGCACTGATGCCGCGCGTCTGCTGCAGGTACACCGCCAGGATGCCCACGCCGCCCAGGCTGCCGCGATGGCGGATGAAGAACAGGATGCCCAGCCCCGACAGCGCGCCACCGGCCAGCGCCGAGAACAGCGGGCTGATATGCGCGTAGTCGGCCCAGCGCGGCAGCAGGTCGGTCAGGGCACCGCAGGCGCCCACGGCCAGGAAGGTCTTGGCGGTGAATTCCCATCCCATGCGCCGCACCGAGAGCCAGTAGAACGGCAGGTTCACGATCACGAACACCAGGCCGAAGTTCCAGCCCAGCGCGTAGTGCAGCAGGAAGGACACGCCGGCCATGCCGCCAATGAACAGGCCACCCTTGGCGAAGATCGCCAGGCCCATCGAGGCGATGAGGGTGGCCAGCACCATGCCCTGCACGTCCTCGGCCACCGAATGGTGGAAGGCGCGGTCGTCGGCCACGGTGCCGGTGGCATCGGCCGGCGGGGTCAGCGGGCCGGACGTGACCAACGGACTGTCGGAATGCACGGCTTCGCCGCCGGCCGGCAGGTCGGAAACGGAAGAGTTCATGGGGAGCATCGGTGACGCGGGGGCGCGTATTAGACAACAAGCCCGCGACACTTGCATGAAGGCCGGATGCCCGGAAACGACCACGCCCGCTGCGGTCGGCAGCGGGCGTGGGGGTAAAGCGCGGGTTCCGGGCGTGGCTTAACGTACTTCCGCGATCTCCACCCCGTCCAGGCCCTGGGCCAGGGTCTTGGCATCGCCGCCCTGGGAGAGCTTGATGCGCAGGCGCACCTCGTTCTGCGAGTCGGCGTAGCGCAGGGCGTCCTCGTAGGAGATCTCGCCGGCCTGGTACAGCTCGAACAGGCTCTGGTCGAAGGTCTTCATGCCCAGGTTGGTGGACTCCTTCATCACTTCCTTGATCTTGTGGATCTCGCCGTCGCGGATGTAGTCCTGCACCAGCGGCGTGCCGAGCAGGATTTCCATCGCCACGCGGCGGCCCTTGCCATCCGGCGTGGGCACCAGCTGCTGGGCGACCACGCCCTTCAGGTTCAGCGAAAGATCCATCAGCAACTGGCTGCGGCGATCTTCCGGGAAGAAGTTGATGATGCGGTCCATCGCCTGGTTGGCGTTGTTCGCGTGCAGGGTGCACAGCACCAGGTGACCGGTTTCGGCGAAGGCGATGGCGTGGTCCATGCCCTCGCGGGTACGCACTTCGCCGATCATGATCACGTCCGGCGCCTGGCGCAGGGTGTTCTTCAGCGCATTCTCCCAGCTGTCGGTGTCGATGCCGACCTCGCGCTGGGTGATGATGCAGCCCTCGTGCTTGTGCACGAATTCGATCGGATCCTCGATGGTGATGATGTGGCCGGTCGAATTCTGGTTGCGGTAGCCGATCATCGCCGCCAGCGAGGTCGACTTACCCGTGCCGGTGGCACCGACGAAGATGATGATGCCGCGCTTGGTCATCGCCAGCGTCTTGATGACCGGCGGCAGGCTCAGTTCTTCCACGGTCGGGATGCGCGTCTCGATGCGACGCAGCACCATGCCGACCTGGTTGCGCTGGTAGAAGCAGCTGACGCGGAAGCGGCCCACGCCGGCCACGCCGATGGCGAAGTTGCACTCGTGGGTCTTTTCGAACTCCTCGCGCTGCGAGGGAGTCATCACGTTCAGCACCAGGTCGCGGCTCTGCTGCGCGGTCAGCGGCGTCTGCGTGATCGGGGTGATCTTGCCATGCACCTTGATGGACGGCGGCATGCCCGAGGTGATGAACAGGTCCGACGCCTTCTGGTGCGCCATCAGCTTGAGGAACGAGGTGAAGTCGATGGTGCTCATGGCGGCTCTCCGGGAATCGGGGTCGGGGCTGCGTGGTCGGACCGGGGCGCCCCGGCAGCGGAACGGCCGCCGCGACGCTCACGCATCGCGGCGGGCGCGCATCATTCGAAGATGCGCTTGTCCTTGGCGTACTCGCGGGCCTGGTTGCGGGTGATCAGGCTGCGCTTGACCAGGTCCTGCAGGTGCTGGTCGAGCGTCTGCATGCCGGACTGCTGGCCGGTCTGGATCGCCGAGTACATCTGCGCGACCTTGTCTTCGCGGATCAGGTTGCGGATGGCCGGGGTGCCGACCATGATTTCCCACGCCGCGGTACGGCCGCCGCCCACCTTCTTCAGCAGCGCCTGCGAAATCACCGCGCGCAGCGATTCGGACAGCATCGAGCGCACCATCGGTTTTTCGCCGGCGGGGAACACGTCGATGATGCGGTCAATGGTCTTGGCCGCCGAACTGGTATGCAGCGTGCCGAACACCAGGTGGCCGGTTTCGGCGGCGGTCAGCGCCAGGCGGATGGTTTCCAGGTCGCGCAACTCGCCGACCAGGATGATGTCCGGGTCTTCGCGCAGCGCCGAGCGCAGCGCCTCGTTGAAGCCGTGCGTATCGCGGTGCACCTCGCGCTGGTTGATCAGGCACTTCTGCGAGGTGTGGACGAATTCGATCGGGTCCTCGACGGTGAGGATGTGGCCGTATTCGTTCTTGTTGATGAAGTCGATCATGCCGGCGAGCGTGGTCGACTTGCCCGAGCCGGTCGGGCCGGTCACCAGGATCAGGCCCTGCGGCTGCTCGATCAGCTGGCGGAAGATCGGCGGGCAGCCCAGATCCTCCAGCGTGAGCACCTCGGAGGGAATGGTACGGAACACCGCACCGGCGCCGCGGTTCTGGTTGAACGCATTGACGCGGAAGCGCGCCAGCGACGGGATCTCGAACGAGAAGTCGACCTCGAGGAATTCCTCGTAGTCGCGGCGCTGCTTGTCCGACATGATGTCGTACACCAGCGCATGGACCTGCTTGTGGTCCAGTGCCGGAATGTTGATGCGGCGAACATCGCCGTCGACACGGATCATCGGCGGAAGCCCTGCGGAAAGGTGCAGGTCCGACGCCTTGTTCTTGACCGAGAAGGCCAATAGTTCAGCGATATCCATACGCTGCGTTTCCCCTGGCTGCGACTGGAAAGGTTTATCCCCGGCCGGCAGTATAGCGCCCTTGCTTGTGGCTGGAAGAAGACGTCGTGCCGGTTTCCCCGTTGCAAATGATCCTGGCGGAAATGGACAACGCCGCGCGCGCGGCCGGCCGGCCACCGGCACGGCTGCTGGCTGTTTCCAAGACCCAGCCGGCCGAATCGGTGGCCGCGCTGGCGGCCGAGGGACAGGTCGCCTTCGGCGAGAACTACGTGCAGGAAGCGGCCGGCAAGATGGTCGCGCTGGGCGAGCGGGGCCTGGAATGGCACCTCATTGGCCACCTGCAGTCCAACAAGGCCGAGCAGGCGGCGCAGCTGTTCGACTGGGTGCAGACGGTGGACCGGCCGAAGCTGATCGGCGCCCTCGCCCGCCATCGCCCTGCCGGGCGCGGGCCGCTGAACGTCCTCATCCAGGTGAACATCGACGACGAAGCCAGCAAGCATGGCTGCGCGCCGGAGGCGGTCCCGGCACTGGCCGCCGCAATCGTCGCCGAGCCGGCCTTGCGCCTGCGGGGGCTGATGGCCATCCCGGCGCCGTTCCCCGAGCGCGAACGCCGGCAGGATGCGTTCGCCCGCATGCGCACGCTGTTCGAATCACTGGCAGCCGCCCATCCCGGGATCGATACGCTGTCGATGGGCATGAGCAGCGACTTCGCCGATGCCATCGCCGGCGGCGCCACGATGGTGCGCGTGGGTACCGCGCTGTTTGGCGCGCGGAGCACCCGCCCCACCTGAGGATGCGGCAAAGCCCGATCCACATCGGGTAGCCGGCGCGTCATGCTAACGCTTGACGATAGTAACGCTAGGCATTAGCTTCATGTCCATCCAATCTTTCGCCTGCAAACGGACGCAGGCGTTCTTCCACGGCAAGCGGGTCGCGGCCTTCGGCTTCATCCAGGCGGCCGCCATGCGCAAGCTGGCCATGCTGAACGCCGCCGCCCGCCTGGATGACCTCCGGGCACCGCCGGCGAACCGATTGGAGGCCCTGCACGGAAATCGCCAGGGCCAGTACAGCATCCGCGTGAACGACCAGTTCCGCGTCTGCTTCGTGTGGACCTGGAAGGGGCCTGCCCAGGTCGAGATCGTGGACTATCACTAGGAGGCCGCACCATGCGTACCGTTGCTTATCCCACCCCGGGCGAAATCCTTCGCCACGAGTTCCTCGACCCGCTTGGCATCAGCCAGTACCGGCTGTCCAAGGCCATCGAGGTGCCGCAGGACCGCATCAGCAAGATCGTCAACGGCGAGCGCACCATCACCGCCGACACGGCGCTGCGGCTGGCGCGCTACCTGGGCACCTCCGAGGATTTCTGGATGAAGCTGCAGATGGACCACGACAAGGCCATCGCACGCGATGCGCTGGCCGATACGCTCGCCCGGATCCAGCCGCACACCTCGGTGGCCTGAGCGCATCGCGCTAACATCGCAGGCCCGCTTCCATGCAGGCCCCGCCATGTCCCATACCGCCGCTTCGCCTTTCGACCCGATCGCCTTCATCGGCGGCGGCAACATGGCCCGCAGCCTCATTGCCGGGCTCATCCGCCAGGGGGTACCCGCCAACACGATCCATGTTGCCGAGCCGGTGGACGCGCTGCGCGAGCAGTTGGCCATCGATTTCGGGGTGAAGGTGCACGTCACCGCCGCTGAAGCCGCCGAGAATTGCCGCACCTGGTTGCTGGCCGTGAAGCCGCAGGTGATGGCCGAGGCCTGCGCACCGCTCGCGCCGCTGGCGAAGATCCTTCGGCCGCTGGTGGTCTCCATCGCCGCCGGCATCAGCCGCGATCGCCTTCGCCAGTGGCTGGGGGAAGGCGCTGGCGTGGTGCGCGCGATGCCCAATACGCCGGCCCTGCTCGGTGCCGGCGTCACCGGCCTGTACGCCGGGGACGATGTCCAGCCCGAGGGTCGCGCGCGCGCGCAGGCGCTGCTGGCCAGCGCCGGGCAGACGGTGTGGGTGGAGGACGAGGGCCTGATGGATGCGGTCACTGCCGTCTCCGGCAGCGGCCCGGCCTACGTATTCCTGCTGGCCGAGGCCATGCAGGCGGCAGCGGTCGCACAGGGGTTGCCGGAAGACGCGGCGACCACGCTCGTCGCGCAGACCCTGCTCGGCGCCTCGCGCATGCTCGTCGAATCCGGCGAAACGGCCGCCGAACTGCGCCGCCGCGTGACCTCGCCCAACGGCACGACACAGGCCGCCATCGAGACCTTCCAGGCCGGCGGTTTCGAGGCACTGGTCGCCCAGGCCATCGATGCGGCCGCGCGCCGCGGCCGCGAACTGTCGGCCGGTTGAGCGGCGATCAGCGCGGCAGGGGAATCCGGTTGGACAAGGCTTCTCCGCGCGCGAAGGCGGTGACGTTCTCCAGCGTGGTCGCCATGATCTGGCCGATCGCCTCGGCGGTGAAGAACGCCTGGTGTCCGGTCACGATGACGTTGGGGAACGACACCAGTCGCTGGATCACGTCGTCGGTGATGATCGTGGCCGACAGGTCCTGGAAGAACAGGTCGGCCTCCTGCTCGTAGACGTCGATCGCCAAGCCGCCCAGCCGGTGGGTCTTCAGCGCGTCGATGACCGCCTCGGTATCGATCAACCCGCCGCGGCTGGTGTTGACCAGAAACGCCCCCTGGCGCACGCCCTGCAACGACTGCGCATTGATCAGGTGCTGCGTCTGCGGCGTCAGCGGGCAGTGCAGCGAGATCACGTCGCTCTCGGCCAGCAGCTGGGGCAACGGGACATACTGGCCGATGCCGTCGAACCCGGCGCTCGGATACGGATCAAAGCCCAGCACCCGGCAACCGAAGCCGCGCATGATCGAGGCGAAGATGCGCCCGATCTTGCCGGTGCCCACCACGCCGACGGTGCGTCCGTGCAGGTCGAAGCCCATCAACCCATCCAGCTCGAAGTTGCCGTCCCGGGTTCGCTGGCTGGCACGGGCGATGCGCCGGTTCACCGCCAGCAGCAGGCCCACGGCGAATTCGGCGACCGAGTATGGCGAATAGTCGGTAACCCGCGTGGCGGCGATGCCCAGGCGCTGGGCAGCCAACGCATCGATATGATTGAAGCCGGTGGAGCGCGTCGTCACCAGGCCGATGCCCAACCCTTTCAGGGCTTCCAGCACCGCCTCGTCCACGTTGTCGTTGACGAACACGCACACCGCGCCGCATCCCTCCGCCAGCGGCGCGGTTGCCACGCTGAGCGCATCCTGCACGTAGACCAGGTCGTGGTGGTGCGCGGCATTGGCGCGGTCGAGCATGACCCGGTCGTAGCGGCGGGTGCTGTAGACGGCAACCTTCATCAGCGGGCCTCCTGCGCGAGCGGACGTCCATCATGCCTGCCGATGGCGTCACGTGGCGAACATGGGCGCCCGTGCTGGCGGCGATGGCAGAACGTCTAGAGTGACTGGTCGAACACCGGTTGCAGGCATTCATCCACGAAGATCGCCGGTGACTCCCACGGATGATGACGGCGCACGCCTTGCTCCAGCACGCGCGCCAGCCGCGCGGGGTCGCGCGGGATGGCGAATTCCAGCCGCACGCTGGGCAGGCGCGACACGTCGCCGGGCGTCCCCTGTGCCGGCTGCGCGCCGGCCAGCGGCCGGAACTGCTCCAGCCCCGGCGCCGACCACCACATCACCTGGTCATAGCGCGCGTCGCCGAGCGGCTCCATCGCGAGGATGCCTTCCTGCAACGCCTGCAGATGCGCCGGGGGCACGAACACGGTGATGCGATAGACCGGCTGCAGGCGCATGGCCGTCAGGGATACAGCATCCGCTTGCTCCACACGCCGGCAGGGTCGCACTCATAACGCCAGCGCTCGTGCAGGCGGAACTGCGCGCCATACCAGAACTCGAAACGTTGCGGCACCACGCGAAAGCCCCCCCAGCCTTCCGGCCGCGGCACCTCGCGCCCTTCGAAGCCGGACTCGACCTTCGCCAGCCGCTGTTCGAATTCCTCGCGCGAGGACAGCGTGCGCGACTGCATCGAGGCCCACGCGCCGATCTGGCTCTGCCGGGGCCGCGAGGCGAAGTAGGCGTCGGACTCGGCAGCAGACACCTGCTGCACGTCGCCCTCGATGCGCACCTGGATGCCGGCCTCGCGCAAGCGCCGCCACAGGAACAGCAGCGCGGCCTGCGGATTGGCCTGCAGCTCGCGCCCCTTGGGGCTCTCGATGTGGGTGTAGAACACAAAGCCGCGTTCGTCGAAGGACTTCAGCAACACGGTGCGCGCAGTCGGCCGGCCCTCCAGGCTGGCCGTGGCAAGGGTCATCGCGCTGGGCTCGATTTCCTCGCCCTGCTCGGCCTCCTGGTACAGGGACGCGAAAGTCGACAGGGCTTCGGCGTAAAAGTCGGTCATGGGATCCGTACAGCAGCCTCGTTGGCGCTATTGTGGCCGCATGCAGGTGAAAGCGCACTCGCTCCCGCCGCGCCCGGGCGACACGGCCCTGGCTGAAACCGCCCTCGCCGACGCCCTGGCGCATCGCCCCGCCGACGGGCGCACCGCAGTGCTGGCCATCAGCGGGCTGCAGGGCAGCGGCAAATCCACGCTGGCCCAGGCCGTGGTGGCGTCGGCACGGGTGCGCGGATATGTCGCGGCGACGCTGTCGCTGGACGACCTCTACCTCACCGCCGCGCAACGCCGGCTCCTGGCCCGCGAAGTGCATCCCCTGTTGCGCACACGCGGCCCGCCGGGCACGCATGACCTGGCCCTGGCCGCCCAGGTGTTCGATGGGATTGCCGCCGGCCGGCCGCTGCGCCTGCCGCGCTTCGACAAGCTCGCCGATGACCGGCTGCCGGAGCGCGCGTGGCCCGGGATAGCGGCCCCGTTGGACCTGCTCGTGCTCGAGGGCTGGTGCGTGGGCGTGCCGGCCGAGCCCGAGGACGTGCTCGCCACCCCGCTCAACGCGCTCGAACGCGACGAGGATGCGCAAGCCATCTGGCGCCGGTATTGCAACCACGCGCTGGCCGACGGCTATCCGGCGCTATGGGCCCGCGCGGATCGGCTCTGGGCCCTGCAGGCGCCCTCCTTCGAGATCGTCACGACCTGGCGCATGGAGCAGGAGCAGGGACTGATGGCCGCCTCGCCCGGGCGTACCGGCATGGACGCGGCCGCCCTCGCCCGCTTCCTGCAGCATTACGAACGGGTCAGCCGGCAGGCACTGCGCACGCTGCCCGCGTGCGCCGACCATGTCCTGTGGCTCGACGACACCCGCGCCGTGCAGCGCGGCAGCTGAGACCCGCGCGCTGCCCGGCGCGCGCGGGCGGTTTCAGCCGAAAGCACCCGCCGGCCGACGGCGGCGCGGTGCTAGCATCGCTCGCATGAAGTCCGCACCAAACGTCGTCATGATCGGCCCCATGGGCGCCGGCAAGAGCTGCATCGGCCGTCGCCTGGCCGAGCGCTTCGGGCTGTCGTTCGTGGACGTCGACCACGCCATCGTCGCGCATGCCGGCGCCAGCATTCCTACGATCTTCGAGCATTCCGGCGAGGCCGCCTTCCGCGCCCACGAGCGCGAGGTGCTGCAACACCTGCTGGCCGGCGAGAACCAGCTGATCTCCACCGGGGGCGGTGCCGTGCTCGATGCCGGCAACCGCGATGGCCTGCGCACGCGCGGCTTCGTCATCCACCTGCATGTCAGCGTGGCCAGCCAGCTCGAACGCCTGCAGCGCGACCGTACCCGGCCGCTGTTGCAGCGGCCGGACCGCGAGCAGGTGCTGCACGCGCTGGCCGTGGCCCGCGACCCGCTGTATCGCGAGATCGCCGACCTGAGCCTGGACACCGACCACCTTTCCCCGGCCGAGGCCACCGCGCACCTGGTGACGCGCCTGGCCGCCGCCTGGCAACCCCGGACCACGACCCACGCATGAACGACGCCGCTTCCCTTCGTACCGTCGATGTCGGCGGCGCCACGCCCTACGTCATCGCCATCGGCCCAGGCTTGTTGCGCGATGCCGCGCGCCTGGCTGCCCCGGTACGCGGCCGCCACGTGCTGATCGTCAGCGACGATACCGTGGCGCCGCTCTATGCAACACGCGTACGCGCCACGCTGGTGGCGGCGCGCCCCGAGCTGCAGGTCGGCGAACTGGTGATCCCGGCCGGCGAGGCCTCCAAGACGCTGGAGCACTTCGGCGCGGTTGTCACCGCATTGGCCGAACTCGGCGCTACCCGCGATGCCTGCGTGTTCGCGCTCGGCGGTGGCGTGGTGGGCGACCTGGCCGGCTTTGCCGCCGCATGCTGGATGCGCGGCGTGGACTGCGTGCAGCTGCCGACCACGCTGTTGTCGATGGTCGACTCCTCCGTCGGCGGCAAGACCGCGGTGGACATTCCCCAAGGCAAGAACCTGGTCGGCGCCTTCCATCCGCCGCGCGCGGTGATCGCCGATACCACCGCCCTGCACAGCCTGCCCGCACGCGAACTGCGCGCCGGGCTGGCCGAAGTCATCAAGTACGGCGCGATCCGCGACCCGTTGTTCTTCCGGTGGCTGGCCGCCGAGCGGGAAGCGCTGCTGCGCGGCGAGGCCGCGGCCACCGTGCAGGCGATTGCCCGCAGTTGCGAGCACAAGGCCGAGATCGTCGAGCGCGACCCGCTGGAAAAGGGCGAGCGTGCGCTGCTCAACCTGGGCCACACCTTCGGCCACGCCATCGAGACCGAACAGGGCTACGGCGCGCCGCACAACGACAACCTCAACCATGGCGAGGCCGTGGCGGTAGGCATGGTGCTGGCCGCGCGGCTGTCGGCCCGCCTGGGCATGGCGCCGGCCGCCGACACCGATACCCTGCGCGAGCTGCTGGAAGCCTACGGCCTGCCGACCGCGATCCCGGCCGGCCTGGACCCGCAGGCGCTGCTGGCGCGCATGCGCCTGGACAAGAAGAACATCGCCGGCCGGCTGCGGCTGGTGCTGTGGCGCGGCATCGGCCAGGCCGAAGTGGTACCCGACGTCGACGAGGCCGCGGTGCTGGACGTGTTGCGGGGCTGACCCCGCGCGGCCGGCGTCGCGCCGGGGCAGCCGGTACAATCGGCGGCATGCGCGTTTACCTGCGACAACCCCCGATCGGCACGACGCCCTTGCGCTACGTGCAACTGACCTTGGCCCCGGACCTGTTCGGTGGCTGGGAACTGGTGCGCGAAAGCGGCGAGATCGGCGGGCGCATCCAGCTGCGGCGCGAGCAGTACCTGCTGCAGGAAGAGGCCCAACGCGCCTTCGACAAGGCCCGCGACTCGCAACTCAAGCGCGGCTACGAGATCACGTCGGCGCCCGGTGGCGACGACGGCCCCTGAAGGAACCCCGATGCTGAAGAACGATCGCCTGCTGCGCGCCCTGCGCCGCGAACCGGTGGACTGCACGCCCGTGTGGCTGATGCGCCAGGCCGGCCGCTACCTGCCGGAATACCGCGCCACCCGCGCCAAGGCGGGCAGCTTCCTGGCCATGGCCAAGAATCCGGAAATCGCCTGCGAGGTCACGTTGCAGCCGCTGCGCCGTTTCCCGCTGGATGCGGCCATCCTGTTCTCGGACATCCTCACCGTGCCCGACGCGATGGGCCTGGGCCTGTACTTCGCCGACGGCGAGGGGCCGAAATTCGAGCGCCCGCTGCGCAGCGCGAGTGACGTGGCCAGGCTGGCGGTGCCGGACATGGGCACCGAGCTGCGCTATGTCACCGACGCGGTCCGGCTGATCCGTCGCGAGCTGGACGGCGCGGTGCCGCTGATCGGCTTTTCCGGCAGCCCGTGGACGCTGGCCTGCTACATGGTCGAAGGCGGCGGCAGCAAGGAATACGCGCGCATCAAGGCGATGGCGCTCAATGAACCGGCGCTGCTGCATCGCGTGCTGTCGGTGGTGACCGATGCGGTGATCGCCTACCTCGGCGCGCAGCGCGAGGCCGGCGCGCAGGCGCTGCAGGTGTTCGACACCTGGGGCGGCGTGTTGTCCCCGGCGATGTACCGCGAGTTCTCGCTGCCCTACCTGACCCGTATCGCGCGCGAACTGGCGCGCGGTGAAGGCGCCCAGCGCACGCCGCTGATCCTGTTCGGCAAGGGCAATGGCGTGCATCTGGAAGCGCTCGCGGCCAGCGGCGCCGAGGCGGTGGGCGTGGACTGGACGGTGGAACTGGCCGACGCCGCGCGCCGCACCGGCGGGCGCGTCGCGCTGCAGGGCAACCTCGACCCGGCCACGCTGTACGGCGCGCCGGACGCGATCACGCGCGAGGCCACGCGCGTGCTCGACAGCTACGCCGAAGGCAATGGCGGCTCGCGCGAGGGCCATGTGTTCAATCTCGGCCACGGCATGTCGCCGGACATGGATCACGAGCACGTGCGCGTACTGGTCGACGCGGTACACACGCTCAGCCGCCGCTGAGCAAGGCCCGCGGGCCGGCCGCGTCCGGCCGCGGCGCCTTGCCGAATTCGACCGCTCGCCTGCCCGCATCGGGCGAAAAACGCGTGGATGCGGCAAGCGGGCATCGCCTGCACGGGCACTGGCCGATAATGGGAGGCCCCCCTCCCCCGTTCGAGCGCCCATGAACACCTCGCCGACCTACGCCTCACTGCGTCCCTTGCTGTGGCTGGTGTCGTTGGCGATCTTCATGCAGATGCTGGACTCGACCATCGTCAACACGGCCCTGCCGGCGATGGCGCGCAGCCTGGGCGAAAGCCCGCTGCAGATGCAGTCGGTGGTCTTCAGCTACGCGCTGGCGGTGGCGATGTTCATCCCCGCCTCCGGCTGGGTGGCCGACCGCTACGGCACCCGCCGCACCTTCCTGGCCGCGATCATCGTCTTCACGCTGGGCTCGCTGCTGTGCGCCGGCGCGCAGCACCTGGGCCAGCTGGTGGCCGCGCGCGTGGTGCAGGGCATCGGCGGCGCGATGCTGTTGCCGGTTGGCAGGCTCGCGGTGCTGCGCTCGGTGCCGCGCGAGGAGTTCCTGCGGGCGATGAGCTTCATCGCCATCCCCGCGCTGATCGGACCCCTCATCGGCCCCACCCTGGGCGGCTGGCTGGTGGAAGTGGCCTCGTGGCACTGGGTGTTCCTGATCAACCTGCCCATCGGCGTGATCGGCTTCGTGGCCGCGCTGAAGATCATGCCCGACCACTATGGCGCCGAACGCCAGCGCTTCGATCTGGCCGGCTACCTGATGCTGGCCTTCGGCATGGTGGCGCTGTCGCTGGCGCTGGACGGCATTTCCGAACTGGGCCTGCGCAGCGCGTTCGTGATGCTGCTGACCATCGGTGGCCTGGCCGCGCTGATCGGCTACTGGCTGCATGCCGCCAACGCCAAGGCGCCGTTGTTCCCGCTGGCGCTGTTCCGCGTGGCGAGCTATCGCATCGGCATCCTCGGCAACCTGTTCTCGCGCATCGGCAGCGGCAGCATGCCGCTGTTGATCCCGTTGCTGCTGCAAGTGGGCCTGGGCATGAGCCCGATGAACGCCGGACTGATGATGGTGCCGGTGGCGCTGGCGGGCATGGCGTCCAAGCGTGCGGCGGTGCGGCTGGTGACGCGCTTCGGCTACCGTCGCGTGCTGATGACCAACACCGTGTTCGTCGGCCTGATGATGGCCAGTTTCGTGTTCGTCGAGCCGGGCCAGCACATGGCCTGGCGCCTGGTGCAGCTGGCGGTGTTCGGCGCGGTGAACTCGTTGCAGTTCACCGTGATGAACACCGTGACCCTGCGCGACCTGGACCGCGAGATGGCCAGCCCCGGCAACTCGTTGCTGTCGATGGTGATGATGCTGGCGACCGGTTTCGGCGCGGCCGCCGCCGGCAGCCTGCTGGCCGCCTTCAGCCATCACCTGGGGCTGGACCACGGCGATGCGACCCGCGCGCTGCACGCCACCTTCGTGTGCGTGGGCGCGATCACGCTCACCTCGACGCTGATCTTCTGGCAGCTCTCCGACACGCGGCCCGAGCCGCAGCAGGTGGAGGAAGTGGCGGAGTAACGCCCTTCCCTAGCCCTGTGAGACCGTGACCGCCTCGTCGCTGCCGGACGGCGGGGGTGCTGGCGCACGCCTACGACACGTATCGACGCCCACGGCTCATGCCCCGCCCTTCGGCGCCGGCGCTCCGCCGGGCACGGCACCATCCCGCAACACCTGCGCAATCGCCTCGGTCAGGATTTCACCTGTCACCGGCTTGCGCAGGAAGCCGTCGAAACCTGCCGCGCGCGCGGCGGGTTCCGCCTCGGCATCCGCGCGCGCGGTCACCGCGACCAGCGGCATCGCGTGGCCAAACACACGCAGCTGGCGTGCGAGCGCGAAGCCGTCCAGGCCCGGCAGGTCCAAGTCCAGCAACGCCACGTCGAACGGCTGTTCGGCCACTTCGGTCAGCGCGGCCAGGCCGTGGGCGGCGTGCACGACGCGATGCCCGCGTGCAGTCAGCAAGCCGGAGATCACCTCGGCGATGGTCGCATCGTCCTCGACCAGCAGGATCTGCAGGCCCGCCTCGATAGACGGCGCCACGGTGGCCGTGGTGCTGCGCGCCGCGCCGGAAGTGACCCATCGCAGCGGCAGCTCGACGATGAAACGCGTGCCCTGCCCAAGGCGGCTGACGATATCGATGCGGCCACTCATCGCCACCGCCAGCTCCTGGCAGATCGCCAGCCCCAGCCCGCTGCCGCCATAGCGCGCAGCGGTGCGCGGGCCTTCGCCCTGCTCGAAACGGCGGAACAGGCGTTGCTGCTGTTCGGCGCTCACGCCCGGCCCGGTATCGGCCACTTCGAAGCGCAGGCCCTGGCCCGGCGCCAGCGCGGCGACATGCAAGGTCACGCTGCCGCGCTCGGTGAACTTCACCGCGTTGTTGAGCAGGTTCAGCAGGATCTGGCGCACGCGGGTGACATCGCCATTGGCGGTCAGCTCACCCGGCAGCGCGTTGTCGACCACGAACGCCAGGCCCCGGCTCTCGGCCAGCGGTGCAGTCATTGCCGCGACTTCCTCCACCAGCTGGTTGACCGAGAACGGCTGCAGGTCCAGCTCCAGCTTGCCCGATTCGATCCGCGCCAGGTCCAGCGCATCGTTCACCAGACGCAGCAAGTGCGCGCCGGCACGACGGATCGCCTCGGTGTAGCCACGCTGGCGTGCGTCCAGCGGTGTATTGAGCAGCAGCTCGCTCATGCCCATCACGCCGGTCATCGGCGTGCGCACTTCGTGTCCCAGCGTGGCCAGGAAACGGGTCTTGGCGAGCGAGGCCTGCTCGGCCAGCTCCTGCTTGTGGACGGCCAACTGCCACGCATGCAGGCGGCGCAGCCGACGGCGGTACAGCAGCACCGCGACCAGGATCACCAGCAGGCCCAGCGCCGAGAGCACGGCGATGCCCCAGCCGCTGCGCCACCATGGCGGCATGACGCGGAAATCCAGCATGCGCACCTTCGACCACACGCCGTCCACGGTCTTGCCCTGCACTTCCAGGCGGTAGCGCCCCGCGGGCAGGCGCGAGAACAGGCGCTCGCCACTGGGGCCGACATCGATCCAGTCCGGGTCGTAGCCACTGAGCTTGAAGCGGTAGCTGCTGGCGTCCGAGTCGGCAAAGGACAGCATGCGCGCGACGATGTGCAAGTCGCGGTCGCCGTCGGCGACTTCCAGCGGCTCGACGTGGGTGAGGTCCAGCCCGCTCTCGCCGCGGCGCACGCCGACGCGCTCGATCATCAGCGGCGGCTGGCGGGTGGACGGCCGTACGTGGGCGGGGTCGAACAGCACCAGTCCATCGGGCGTGGCGGCCACCACCTGGCCCAGTCGCGACTGCAACAGCGTGCGCGGCCGGAACTGCTGGTTCGGCAGGCCGTCGTGCACGCCGTAGATGCGGATGGCGCGGTTGGCCGGGTCGATGCGGATCAGTCCGCGCATGCTCGATACCCAGGCCACGCCTGCCGCATCGACCACCATGCCGCCCGGTTCGAGGGCGGGGAAATCCTCCCGCGCGCCGATGCCATCGAGCAGCTGCAACCGCTGCCCGTCCCAGAAGTACTGCGATACCTGGCCCATGCCCGCCAGCCAGGTGATGCCGGTATCGGTGAAGGCCGACGCGTAGATGGCCTGCGTCGGCGCGCCGGGCACCGGCTCGAACCGGTCGGTCGCCTCGTTCCAGCGCAGCACGCCGCGGCTCGTGGATAGCCAGATCAACCCATCCGGGCCTACCCGCATCTCGTTGACCGCCAACTCGCGGCTCAGCCCATGCGCATCGTGCGCCAGCGTGCGCAGCACATGGCCATCGGGATCGCGCAGCTGGATGCCGTCGACGTCGGAATACATCCACAGGCGGCCATCGGCGGTCTGCCGGATCATTTCCGCCTCGCCGTGCATCGCCGGGTCGCGGGCGTCGGTGTCGCGCCAGCGTTGCACGCTGCGGTCGGCCGGGTCGTAGCGCACCAGCCCGCGATACAGGCCGATCCACACGCGTCCCTGCTTGTCCTCCAGCACCGACTGCGGCCACTTCAGCCCGTCCACGCGTTGCAGGTGGTGTTCGACCGCGCCGGTGGCCGGGTCCAGGCGATCCAGCATGCCGCGCGTGCCGACCAGCCAGAAGCGGCCGTCGGCCGCGCGGGCAGCGGCCAGTACGTAGGGATTGCCGATGGAGGTTTCGTCCTCGCGCCGGTTGGCCAGCACCGCGAACTGGCGCCAGTTCGCCGGCAGGTGCCACAGGCCGGTATTGGGGCTGGCGAACCAGATGCCGCCTTCGTGGTCCTCGTAGGCGGCAGACCAGTTCGGCTTGACCAGCCCGTGCGCCGAACTGCTGTACAGCGGCACGTTGCGCAACTCGCCATCTGCCTCGCGGCCGAGGCCGGAAAGCGTATCGAGCCAGTAGCTGCCGGCGCTGTCGCGCAACAGCACGCTCAGCACCGAGTCTTCGGTGATGTGCTTCCACGGGTGCGCATCCCAACTGCCGTCGGGATGGCGCAGCAAGGGACTGCCGTTGGAATCGGCGATCCACAGGCTGCCGTCAGGCTCCACCGACAGGCCATTGATGTAGCGCGTCACGTCGCCCGGCATTTCCAGGCGCTCGAAATCATGCCCGGTCCAGCGCGCGACGCCATTCTTGGCCGCCACCCACAACGTGCCGTCCGCGCCCACTTTCAGGAAATTCACCGAGGTGGATGGCAGGCTGCGTTCATCGCCCGGGATGGGCATGAAGCGATGCATCTTGCCGGCGGGGTCCAAGCGGTACAGGCCGCCGGTGGAGGTGCCGAACCAGATGCTGCCATCGGGCGTGGATTCCACGCACCACACGGTGTTGCCGAGCATCTGCGGATAGCCGCGATGGTCGTAGTAATGGAAGCGACGGCGATCGGCGGTGAGCATGACCAGCCCGGCGTTCTCCGTGCCGATCCAGACCCGGTTGCGCGCATCGACATGCACGGCCCAGATCATGTTGTCGCGCAGGCCATCCTCGATGCGCCAGATGCGGTAGCCGCGGCCGTCGAAGCGCGCCAGGCCGTCGCCGCTGGCGAGCCACAGGTAGCCGTAGGCGTCCTCGGCAAAACCGTTGATGGTGTTGGAGGGCAGGCCATCGGCCACGGTGAGCTGGCGTGGCTGCGGCGTGGCCGGCACCGCGGCGGTGGCCGCGCCGCAGGCGAGGACGCAAAGGGCGAACAGGCCGCGCATGGCAAGGCGGACGATCCGCCGCCCTCGGTCATTGCCACTGCCGCCTGTTGCCACCTGCATCGTCATGTCCGCCTCCCCGGCCGGCATCGTGCTTGCCCGCGGGGCGGGCTGGCAAGTCCGCGGGCGAGCGCATGGGTCATGCGGTGGCCGTCACATCGGCCTGCAGATCGACTGCGGCCAGCGCGCCCGCCAGCGCCTCGCCGGTCACCGGCTTGCGCAGGAAGCCCGCGCAGCCGGCCGCGCGTGCCTGCGGTTCGGCCTGCGGGTCCGAGCGCGCCGTCAGTGCGATGACTGGCAGCGCCATGCCCAGGGTGCGCAGCTGGCGAACCAGCGCCAGGCCGTCGATGCCCGGCAGGTCGAGGTCGAACAGCCCGACATCGAATGACTGCACCTGCAGTTCGGCCAGTGCGGCCAAGCCGTGCGCGACGCGGGTCACGCGGTGCCCGCGTGCGTGCAGCAGCCCGCCCACGACCTCGGCGACGGTGTCGTCATCTTCCACCAGCAGCAGCCGCAGCGGCGGCAGTGCGGTGACCGGGGCGGCGGGTGTTTCTGCATCGAGATCGACATCGGCCTGGGCGGCCCAGGGCAGGGGCAGTTCGACGCGGAAGCAGGCGCCTTGTCCCGGTGCGCTTTCCACGCCGATATGGCCGCCCATCGCGGTGGCCAGCTCGCGGCAGATCGCCAGCCCCAGCCCGCTGCCCCCTTGGCGGGTGCGGCCCTGCGCGCCACGCTGCTCGAAGCGACGGAACAGGCCGGCTTGCTGTTCCGCGCTCAGTCCGGGGCCGGTATCGCGGATCTCGAAGACCACGCCGCGCCCCGGCGCGGACGGGAATGCGCGCAGCGTGACAGCGCCGCGCTCGGTGAACTTGATCGCGTTGCTGAGCAGGTTGAGCAGGATCTGCCGGACCCGACTGGGATCGCCGCGCAAGGCCGGCGGCAATGCCGGATCGATCTCGCAGGCGAAATCCAGGCCCTTGCGACCGGCCAGCGGCCGCGCCAGCGCCATCGCCTGCTCCAGCAGCGCGTGCAGCGGGAAATTGCGCCGCTCCAGCGAGAGCTTGCCGGCCTCGATGCGCGCCAGGTCCAGCGCGTCGTTGACCAGCCGCAGCAGGTGGCGGCCGGCGGTGTCGATCGCACGGGCATAGCCGTGCTGGCGCGCGTCCAGCGGCGTCTGCAGCAGCAGCTCCGTCATGCCGAGCACGCCGGTCATCGGGGTACGCACCTCGTGGCCCAGGGTGGCGAGGAAATGGCTTTTCGCCAGCGAAGCCTGCTCGGCCACCTCGCGCTTGTGCTGCGCCAGTTGCCAGGCGTGGCGGGCACGCAGGCGCTGCCGGTACAGCGCGGCGATGGCCCACACCGCCAGCAGCGCAAGCAGGCCGAACAGCAGCAGGCCGAGATGGCTGCGCCACCAGGGCGGCGGCATTTCCAGCCGCAGGTGGTGGACGTTCGAGGCGTTGCCTTGCGCGTCCATGCCCTGGATCTGCAGGGTGTACCGCCCCGGCGGCAGCACCGCGAACTCACGCAATGCCTGGCTGCCGAGGTCGCTCCATGCATCGTCCAGGCCCTGCATGCGCCAGCGGTAACGGATGCCCTGGCCATCGCCAAAGGAGAGCAGCCGTGCGGCCACGCGCAGTTGGCGGTCGGTGGCGCGCAGGACGAGCGTGCCCTGCACCGGCAGCGCGGTGCGCTGGCCGTCGCGCATCACGCTGATCTCCTCGATGCGCAGCGGTGGCGTGGCCGGTGCCGGGTCCGGCATGCGGGTGTCGACCAGCAGCAGGTGGCCGTCCACCGTGGCACCGGCCAGCACGCCTTCGCGATCCAGGCGCAGGCAGCCGCGGATGAACTCCCGGCTGCTCAGGCCATCGCGCAGGCCGAAGGCGCGCGCGGCCGGGGTGCCGGCGTCGGCGGACGGGTCCATGCGCCACAGGCCGCGTCGTGTCGCCAGCCAAATGCGGCCCAGCGCATCCACGCGCATGTCCATCGGCTCGATGGCCGGTACGCCCTCGTCGGCCCCCATGCGCCGGTCGGGCTGCCAGCGGTTGCCATCGCGACGCCACTGCACCAGTTCGCCAAGGCGATAGGTCCACAGGCGTTGGTCCGGTCCCCATGCGAAAGCCTCCACTTCCCGTGCCGGCAGGCCGGGCACCGGCGTGAAGCGGTGCTGCGTGGCGTTCCAGGCATGCAGGCCGCGATTGCCGGAGACCCACACTGCACCGTCCGGCCCATTGCCGAGTTGGCCGATCTGCTCGCCCGGCAACTGCGCGTCCTTGCCGAATTCGAAGGCATCGAGCACGCGTCCGTTGTCGCCATCACGCCGCTGCAGCGTGTTGAGCACGCTCAGCCAGATATCGCCGCGCGCATCTTCGACCATCCAGCCCGGCGCGCCGTACTGCGGCGTGGCGTCGGCGGGAGCCTGCCAGGTCCAGTAGTCGCCGCGCGCCAGGTCCACGCGCGCCAGGCCGGTGAGGTAATTGCCCAGCCACAGCCGGCCACGGCGGTCTTCCACGCCTGCGGTCACCGGCATGCCGCGCAAGGCGGGCCATGCCCGCGACAACGTGCGGCGTGCGCCGTCACGCGTGTCCAGCCGCGAGAGCCGGCCTTCGGGCTCGACCTGCCACAACCCGCCATCTGCCGCCTGTACCAGCGGGCAGTAGATGCCGTCTCCGAGTTCGACCGGCAGCGGCAGCACCGCGGTGCGCTTCCAGTCCGCACGCAGGTAGGCCAGGCCGCGGCCGTGCAGCGGCACCCACAGCCCACCGTCCTGGCCACGCAGCAGCGTCATCACGTTGCGCCGGCGACTCAGGGGCACCTGCTCGCCGAGCATCGGCACCGGTGCGGCATCGCCGTGCGTGCGCCACAGGCCGCGTTCGCTGCCCAGCCAATATTCGCCATCGCCGGCGGCGGCGATTGCCCACACGATATTGCCCGCATCGGTGCCGAAGCGACGCGACCACTGCGGCAGGCGCCAGGCGCCGCTGGCATCGCGCCACATCATGCCCGCCGCACTGCTCACCCAAAGTCGGGCGTCGATCCACGCCAGCGCGAACACGCCGTCCTCCATCGGCATCGCCTCGCGGCGCAGACGCTGGCCGTCGTACTGCAGCAGCCCCCCGGTGGTGCCGATCCACAAGGCGCCTTCGGGCGTGGCGGCCATGGCCATCACATGCGCATCGGGCGCAAGCAGGCCGGCGGTGTCCACGCGTGCGAGCGCGCCGGCCGCGTCGATGCGGTAGAGCTGGCCGGCCTGCGTGCCGAACCACACCTCGTCCTTGCGCCCGGCCAGCGCGAAGACTTCCTCGTCGCGCAACTGCGGGTGGCTGGCGGTGCGGTAATGTCGGAAGCGCTGCCGCGCGGCATCGAGCACGCTCACGCCCCGCCCCTCGGCCGAGACCCAGATGCGGTCCTGTGCATCGATATACAGCGCCTGCACCGAATTGCCGGGCAGCGAGCCGGCATCACGCGGATCGTGCCGCCAGACCTTGAAGCCGGCGCCGTCGTAGCGCGCCAGCCCATCGCCGGTGGCCAGCCACAGGTAGCCCTCGCGATCCTGTGCGATCCCGGAAATCTCGGTGGAGGGCAGGCCATCGCCACCTTCGACCAACCCGAAGCGCGGCTGCTCCGGCACGGCCGCCTGCGCGGCCACGACCCAACCCAGCCAGGCCCAGGCGATGGCGCCCCGGCACCAGGCGCGGAACCTCTTGCCCGTCATCCTTGTCGTTCCTTACGCGTCCTGCCGCGCATGCTCGCAACGGATCGTTGCGGGCGCAACCGCGAGCGGGACACCCACGCTGTGCCTAGAATCCCCGACATGAAGCCACGCGCCCGCCTCCTGCTGCTGTCCCTTGCCCTGGCCGCCATCCCGGCGGCCCAGGCCGCGCCTGCGCAATATGCGCTTGACCCGGTGCACACCCGGGTACTGTTCGCCATCGACCACGCCGGCTTTTCCAAGGCACTGGGCACGGTGTCCGGCAGCGAGGGCAACCTGCGTTTCGACCCGGAGGACTGGCAGGGCGCGCGGCTGGAAGTCAGCGTGCCGCTGACCCGCCTGGACCTGGGCGATGCGAAATGGAACCAGGCGGTGCTGGCCCGCAACCTGCTCGATGGCGAGCGTTTTCCGCAAGCCCGCTTCGTCTCCACCCGCGTCGAACCGATCGACGCACAGCATGCCAAGGTGTACGGCATGCTGACCCTGCATGGCGTCAGCCAGGAGATCGCGTTGGACGTCACCCTCAACCAGCTCAAGCGCCATCCGCTGCCGCCGTTCCGCCGCACGGCGGGCTTTTCGGCCACCGCCACCATCAGCCGCGCGGCCTTCGGCATCGACGCCTGGAAATCGGTGATCGGCGATGAAGTGCAACTGCGCATCGAGGCCGAGGCGATCCGCCAGGGCAAGGCGGAAGACGATGCCGAACCCACGCCCGCGCCCGACTCGCCCCCCTCCTCCACCGCACCCGCCAAGGAAGACACGCCATGACCCTGCGCAACACCCCCGACCGCTGGGGCGGCGTCAGCCAGACCCTGCACTGGTTGATCGCCGTGCTGATCCTGCTGTTGGGCATCGTCGGCCTGACCATGGGCGAGTTGCCGAAGACGCCGAAGTATTTCTGGGTGTACACCGCGCACAAATCGCTTGGCCTCACCGTGCTGGCCCTGGTCATCGCGCGGGTCGCGTGGCGCCTGTACGCCGGCGCGCCGAAGCCGGTGCCGGGCACGCCGGGCTGGCAGGAGAAGATCGCCAACGCCACGCACTGGCTGCTGTACGTGCTGATCTTCCTCGTGCCGCTCTCCGGCTGGCTGTACGACTCCGCCAGCGGCCTGCGTCCTTTCCGCTGGTTCGGCCTGGCCGAAGTGCCCAAGCTGAGCGGACCGGACGAAGGCATCCGTGCGATTGCCCATTTCTTCCACGAATGGGGCTTCTGGCTGTTGATCGTCGTGGTGCTGGCGCATGCCGGTGCCGCGTTCTACCACCACCTGTTCCAGCGCGACGCCACCCTGTCCCGGATGCTCCCGCGCGGCTGGCTTTCTCCCAAGACCTGAGGAAACCCCCGATGTCCTCCAAATTCGCCTCCCCGGCCGTCGTGGCCGCTTCGCTCGTCGCCCTGCTCGCCGGAACCCCGGCGCTGGCCGCCGACTACGTGCAAGCCCCCGGCTCGACCCTCGTATTCGCCAGCAAGTACGACGGCGAGACCTTCACCGGCACGTTCCCCGGATTCAGCACGCAGCTGAGCTTCGACCCGGCCAACCTGTCCACGGCCAAGCTCGATGTCGCCATCCCGCTGGCCGGCGCCAAGAGCGGCAACCCGGACCGCGACTCCACCTTGCAGGGCGCGGACTTCTTCAACGTGGCCAAGTTCGCCACCGCCCACTACCGCGCCACCAAGTTCCGCTCACTGGGCGGCAACCAGTACGCCGCCGACGGCACCCTGGAACTGCGCGGCGTGACCAAGCCGGTCACCCTGACCTTCACCTGGACCCCCGGCGCGCAGCCGGTGCTGGCGGGCAAGGCGACGGTCAAGCGCCTGGACTTCGGCGTCGGTGGCGGCGATTGGGCAGACACCAAGACCATTCCGAACGAGACGGCCATCAGCACCAAGGTGGTCCTGAAAGCCAAGTAAGCGCCTTCGGGGCGCGCCAGTCGTCGCGCCCTTGCGGGCGGAGCCGTCATCCTCGCCGGCTCCGCCCTTTTTTATGGAAGAACGAAAAGCTGGCCCACCTGCCTTGATCGTCGATTGCAGGGAATCGTCGGGCATCCGGGGGCAGGCCCCTTTCGGGACCGTAGGCGACGCCCATGCAGGCCGAAGCTTCTCAATCCACCCCATCAGCCAACCAGGCAACCACCCGCCCGGCATCGAACGGCCAATCCAGTTCCCGACCTCCAGCGTCGCGCAACACCGGTACCCGCACCCCGTATCGCGCCTCGAGCGCCGGGTCCTCGTCGATGAAGACGCTGGTGAAATCCCCGGCCCGGGCCGCAGCCAGCACCGTCACCGCCATGTCGCACAGATGACAGTCGTCGCGTTGAAACAACGTCAGCCCCATACATTCCCCTGCGAATTGCTGCACTGCGTTCAGGCCCCGCAGCGCCCGCGCATTAGAATATTCAACCTTATCCGGTTTCCCGCCTCATGGCTGTCAGCACGTTCGACCTCTTCAAGATCGGCATCGGGCCGAGTTCCTCGCACACCGTGGGCCCGATGCGCGCCGCCGAGCGCTTCGTCCACCGCTGGTTGCTGGATACCGGCCGCCTGCAGGACGTCGTGCGGCTGCGCGCGGAGGTGTTCGGCTCACTGGCCCTCACCGGTCGCGGCCATGGCACCGACAAGGCGGTCCTGCTCGGCCTGGAAGGCCACCGCCCGAACCTGATCGACCCGGACATCATTCCGGCCACGCTGGAGCGCATTCGCAGCAGCAAGCGCATCAACCTGATGGGCCAGCACGAGATCGCCTTCGAGGAAAAGCGCGACCTGCCGATGAACAAGCGGCAGAAGCTGCCGTTCCACACCAACGGCATGCGCTTCACCGCCTATGACGCCCAGGATGAAGTGATCGCCACGCGCGACTACTACTCCGTGGGCGGCGGCTTCGTCGTCAACCAGGACGATGCGGCGGACGACCGCATTGTCGCCGACGAAACCCCGCTGCCCTACCCGTTCAACAGCGGCGACGAGTTGCTCGCCCAGTGCACCCGCAGCGGCCTGAGCATCGCCGAGCTGATGTTCGAGAACGAGAAAAGCTGGCGCAGCGAGGCGGAAATCCGCGACGGCCTGCGCGAGATCTGGAATGCCATGCAGAGCTGCATGCAGCGCGGCATCCGCGAGGAGGGCACGCTGCCCGGCGGCCTGCATGTCTCGCGCCGCGCCCCCACGCTGTACCGCGAACTGTCCTCCAAGCCGGAGGCCAACATGCGCGATCCGCTCACCACGCTGGACTGGGTGAACCTCTATGCGCTGGCCGTCAACGAAGAAAACGCTGCCGGCGGGCGCGTGGTCACGGCCCCGACCAATGGCGCGGCCGGCATCATCCCGGCGGTGCTGCATTACTTCGACCGCTTCTGCCCCGGCAGCAACGAGCAGCGCATCTTCGATTTCCTGCTCACCGCCGCGGCGATCGGCATTCTCTACAAGGAGAACGCCTCGATCTCCGGCGCCGAAGTCGGCTGCCAGGGCGAAGTGGGCGTCGCCTGTTCGATGGCTGCCGGTGGTCTGGTCGCCGCCCTCGGCGGCAACCCGGGGCAGATCGAAAACGCCGCCGAGATCGGCATGGAACACAATCTGGGCCTGACCTGCGACCCCATCGGTGGCCTGGTGCAGATCCCGTGCATCGAGCGCAACGCGATGGGCGCGGTGAAGGCCATCAACGCCTCGCGCATGGCCATGCGCGGCGATGGCAAGCACAAGGTCTCGCTGGACAAGGTCATCAAGACCATGCGCGATACCGGGCGCGACATGCAGGACAAGTACAAGGAAACCAGCCGCGGCGGCCTGGCCGTGAACGTCATCGAGTGCTGACCGGCGCTGTCGTGTAGCTGGGTTACCCTGCGACCTCCCCCTGCCGGAGGTCGCCATGCGTCCTGCTCTCCGCCTGCTCACGCTTTCGCTCGCCCTGGGCGCGGCGCCCGCATGGGCTGCCGACACGTACGGCCCGCGCCTGGAAGGCTTCGACTATCCGTATCCGGTGCGCCTCTTCGCGCTGGAATCCCAGCAGCAGAATTTGGAGATGGCGTATCTCGACGTGCCCGCCCGCGGCACGCCCAACGGACGCACCGCCCTCCTGCTGCATGGCAAGAATTTCTGCGCTGCCACCTGGCGCGACACGATCACCGCGCTTACGCAAGCCGGCTACCGGGTGATCGCACCGGACCAGGTCGGCTTCTGCAAATCCAGCAAGCCCGCCGCCTACCAGTATTCGCTGGCCCAACTGGCGGCCAACACGCACGCGCTGCTGCGGGAGCTGGGCATCGAGCGCGCCGACGTGGTCGGCCATTCGATGGGCGGCATGCTGGCGATCCGTTACGCACTGCTGTTCCCGCAGGCGGTGGGACGGCTGGCCCTGGTGGACCCCATTGGCCTGGAAGACTGGAAAGCCGAAGGCGTGCCGTGGCGCAGCGTGGACGCCTGGTACGCGGGCGAGCTGAAGACCGATTTCGCCAGCATCCAGCGCTACCAGCGCGAGGTGTACTACGGCGGTGACTGGAAGCCGGAATACGAACACTGGGCACGCATGCAGGCGGGCATGTATGCCGGCCCCGGCAAGCAGGCCGTGGCGTGGAGCCAGGCACTGACGTCGGACATGGTGTTCAACCAGCCGGTGGTCTATGAACTGTCGAAGCTCACCGTGCCGACCACGCTGTTCATCGGCCTCAAGGACCGCACCGCCATCGGCCGTGATGCCGCCCCACCGCAAGTGCGCGCCCGCATCGGCAATTACCCGGCGCTGGGCAAGCAGGCGGCAGCCGTGATTCCCGGCGCAACGCTGGTGGAATTCGCCGACCTGGGTCACTCCCCGCAGGTGCAGGACCCGGTTCGCTTCAACAAGGCGCTGTTGAAGGCGCTGGACGACTGATCTCGCCCACGCCTGCGCCGCCGAACCTGCGGCGGCGCAGCATGTGGCCTGCCGTGTAAACGTTGTCACCAGAAGGACGTCACAGTTCCGGCGCGTTCAGCATGACCGCTTGTTGACAACGTTATCACCACTGTCCGATGGTCTACCGGCCGACCGCCCACACAGGTCCGGCCCGCTTCGCGATCACCGCAATTCGTTGCCACAGGGGGAAGTCCCGGCGCAACGCCGGGGAAAGGACATCCATCTACCGGACAGGAGATCTATCGTGAACGTGAAACACGCCTTAGCTTGGCTGTTGTGCGGTTGCACCGGCCTGGCCCTGGCTTTCCAGGCCCAGGCACAGTCCGTTTCCTGTAGTGGCGTATCCGAATGGAACGCCGCCACGATCTACCAGGCCGGCGCGAAGCTGACCTACCAGGGCAAGCTCTACCAGACCACCACGCAGATCTGGAACGTCTCGCCGACCTACTGCACCAGCTGCGGCTGGTACCAGGAGCTGGGCACCTGCGGCACCACGGGGGGCAATACGCCGCCGACGGTCGCGCTGACCGCCCCCACCGCCGGCACCACCTATAGCGCGGGCGCCACCATCACCCTGGCTGCTACCGCGAGCGACAGCGACGGCACCATCAGCAAGGTCGAGTTCTTCCGTGGCAGCACGTCGTTGGGCACCGATACCAGCGCGCCCTACAGCGTGACCTGGAGCGGCGCCACCGCGGGCAGCTACTCACTCACGGCCAAGGCCACCGACAACGCCGGCGCCAGCACCACCTCGAGCGCGGTGAACATCACCGTCAATGCGACCAGTACCGACACCACCGCACCGAGCGTGCCGAGCGGGCTGGCCTCCTCCGCGCAGACCAGCGCCAGCATCACCTTGTCGTGGAGCGCGTCGACCGATACCGGCGGCAGCGGCCTGGCCGGCTACAACGTGTACCGCAACGGCACCCTGGTGGGCTCGCCGACGACGACCTCGTACACGGACTCCGCGTTGCTGCCCGACACCGCCTACACCTACTCCGTGCGCGCCCGCGACAACGCCGGCAACGTCTCGGCCAACAGCGCGCAGATCAGCGTGCGCACCAAGGCGGGCACGGGCAACGGCGGCAACAAGCGCGTCATCGGCTACTTCACCCAGTGGGGCATCTACGGTCGCAATTACCAGGTGAAGGACATCGAGAGCAGCGGCGCGGCCGGCTACCTGACCCACATCAACTACGCGTTCGGCAACGTGCGCAACAACCTCTGCGAGGTCGGCAAGACCATTCCCTCGAACGAGTCCACCGGCGAAGGCGGCGATGCGTTCGCCGACTACACCAAGTCGTTCGCTGCGGGACAGAGCGTGGATGGCGTGGGCGACACCTGGGACCAGCCACTGCGCGGCAACTGGAACCAGCTCAAGAAGCTCAAGGCCAAGCACCCGGGGCTGAAGGTGCTGATCTCGCTCGGCGGCTGGACCTGGTCGCGCGGCTTCGCCAGCGCCGCCCGCCCGGAGAACCGCCAGGCATTCGTGGCCTCGTGCATCGATGCCTACATCCGCGGCAACCTGCCGGTCACCGACGGCGCGGGCGGCACGGCGGCCGCCGCCGGCGTGTTCGACGGCATCGACATCGACTGGGAATACCCGGCCGCCTGCGGCCTGGCCTGTGGTACCGCCGAGGAGCGCCAGAACTACACCGCGCTGCTGGCCGAGTTCCGCCGCCAGCTCGACGCGGTGCGTTCGGGCCTGCTGCTGACCGTGGCGGTGGGGGCCGGCGTGGACAAGGTGCGCGTCACCGATCCCAACCTGTACGCGGCCTCGGTGGATTACATCAACGTCATGACCTATGACTTCCACGGCACCTGGGACGCCAAGACCAACCACCATTCCGCGCTCTTCAGTTCCACCGCCGATCCTTCGACCGGCGACCAGCGCTACTACAACAGCAACGACGCCATCCAGGCGTTCCTCGACCGTGGGGTGCCGGCTGCCAAGCTCAACATCGGCATCGGCTTCTACGGCCGCGGCTGGACCGGCGTGTCGAACGCCAACAACGGCCTATACCAGAACGGCAGCGCGGCGCCGGGCACCTACGAGGCGGGCAATGAGGACTACAAGGTCCTGCGCGGCCGGGCCGGCACCAGCTACATCGATTCCCAGGCGCGCGCGCACTGGAAGTACGACGGCAATACGTTCTGGAGCTACGACAACCCGGCCATCGTTACCGAGAAGATGAACTACGTGAAGGTGCAGGGGCTGGGTGGCGCGTTCTTCTGGGAGTTCAGCGGCGACTACCAGGGCGAGTTGCTGCGCACGATGGGCGAAGGGCTGAAGTAAGCGCCTGTCGCCATGAGGTCTTGGAGGGCGGGCTACGGCCCGCCCTCCCCGCATGCAGTGTTCTCTCCGCACTGCATGCGTTTTCGTGTCGCTTCACACCGCGATGCGAAGCACGTCGTCCAGCAGCGCGGCGGCAGTGACTTCGGCACCGGCGCCAGGCCCCTGGATCAGCAGCGGCTGTTCGCGATAACGATCACTGTGGATCGCCACGCGGTTGTCGGTACCACCGCCGCCGGCCAGCGGATGGGTGGCCGGCAGTTCGCGCAGGCCCACCGTGGCGCCATGCGCGTCGAAACGCCCCACGAAACGCAGCACTCGGCCGGCATCGTGCGCATGCTGCCAGCGGGTGGCGAGCAGCGAGTCGAGCTCGGGCAGGCGCACGTCGAACTCCGCCTGCGACACACCCGCCAGTGCCTCGGGCACCAGCGAGTCCACCAGCACCTGTTCGGCACGCAGCGCGATACCCGCCGCGCGCGCGAGAATCAGCAGCTTGCGCCGAACGTCCTCGCCGGACAGGTCGATGCGCGGATCCGGCTCGGTGTAGCCGGCCTGCGCGGCGGCGCGTACGCATTCGGAGAACGGCGCGCGGCCATCGAAACGGTGGAACAACCAGGCCAGCGAACCGGACAGCACGCCCTCGATGGCGTGGATGTGGTCACCGCCGGCCACCAGCGCGCGCACGCTGCTCAGCAGCGGCAGGCCCGCGCCGACGGTGGCGCTGTCGCCATAGTGGGAGTCACCGGCGTGACGCGCATCGCCGATGGCCTGGGCACGTTCCCAGTGGGCACCCTGCCCCAGCTTGTTGGCCGTGACCACGTGCACGCCACGCGCGAGCCAATCGGCATGCCAGCTGGCCACCGCGTCGCTGGCGGTGGCGTCTACCAGCACATCGCCTGCCTGCAGCGCAGTGGTTTCCGCCCACGGCTGCAGGTCGATATCCGTCTCGCGCGGCGCCTGGCGCGCTTCGACCAAGGCCTGCGCGATCCCGGCGCCGCAATCGCGTGCAACACGCGAGTTGGCCAGCCACTCGAATCGCGGCAGGCGAAGCTGGCGCTGCTGCAGCGATTCATAGCGCGCCACGAAAGCGCTGCCGACCACGCCGGTGCCCAGCAGGGCCAGGCGCGGGGTGCGCGTGGCCGGGACGATGCGGCGCGAAGCGAGGGGGGCGCCCTGGCTCATGCGTCGGCCTGTTTGCGCTCGGCCTCGGCCAGCGCGCGGTCCGCCCGCTCCAGGCCGGCGGCGAGATCGGCGATGAGGTCTTCGGTGGCCTCGATGCCGATCGACAGGCGCAGCAGCCCGTCACTGATGCCGGCCTTGGCACGGGCTTCCGGCGTCATCGCCGCATGGGTCATCGACGCCGGGTGCGCGACCAGGCTCTCCACGCCACCGAGCGATTCGGCCAAGGTGAAGTAGCGCAGGCCATCGACGAACGCTCGCACGGCCGCTTCCTGCGACGCGGCGTCCACACCGGCCAGCTCGAAGCTGATCATCGCGCCGAAGCCCTTCTGCTGGCGCGCGGCCACTGCGTGGCCCGGATGGGAGGGCAGACCCGGGTAGTAGACCTGGGCCACCGCCTCATGCCGCTGCAGCAGCGCCGCGACCGCCTGGGCGTTCTCCTGGTGCACACGCAAGCGCGCGTCCAGGGTGCGCAGGCCGCGCAGGGTGAGGAAGGCGTCGAACGGCGAACCGGTCAGGCCCAGCGCGTTGGCCCACCACACCAGTTGCTGGTGCACTTCGGCATCGCGCGCGATCACCGCCCCGCCCACCACGTCGCTGTGGCCGTTGACGTACTTGGTGGTCGAATGCAGCACGAGGTCGGCGCCAAACTCGATCGGTCGCTGCAGCGCTGGCGAAAGGAAGGTGTTGTCCACCACCGCCAGCGCGCCGGCCTTGTGCGCGGCATCGATGACGAAGCGCAGGTCGGTGATGCGCAGCAACGGATTGGAGGGCGTTTCCACCAGCACCAACCGCGGCGATTGCGCCAGCGCGTCGGCCAGCGAGCGCGGGTCGGTGAGGTCGGCGGTGATGAGTTCGAAGTGCCCCTTCTTGGCCAGCGCGTTGAACAGGCGCCAGCTGCCGCCGTAGGCATCGTGCGGCACCACGAGCTTGTCGCCCGGCGCCAGCAGCGCGTGCAGCACCAGGGTGATGGCGCCCATGCCGGTGGCGGTGATCACGCCGCCGGCACCGCCTTCCAGCTCGGCCAGTGCCTCGCCGAGCAGGTCGCGGGTCGGGTTGCCACTGCGCGTGTAGTCGTACTGGCGCTTGTTGCCGAAACCATCGAAGGAGAAGTTCGACGACAGCACCAGCGGCGGGGTGACCGCGCCAAAAGCGGTATCGCGATCGATGCCGGCACGCACCGCGGCGGTGGCGGCGGTACAGCGGGTGTCGGCGGAATCGTGCAGGCTCATGCGGTTTCTCCGGTGGTGCGCAGGGCGGTAGCGAGGATCGCGTCGATGCGATCGGTTTCTTTCAGGAAGGCGTCGTGGCCGTAGGGAGAGCGCAGCACGCGCAGGCTGCCGCGCGGCCCCAGGCCCTCGACCAGCGAAACGAGGTCGGCCAGCGGCACCAGGCGGTCGCCCTCGACGGCGACGACGACGGTCGGCACGCCCACGGCGGCAGGCTCGACGCGGTGCAGGTCGATGGATTCGGACAGGCGCAGGTAGGCATCGACCGGCGTGCGCGAGACGTATTGCGCGCCGGCGGCATCGAGATAGTCCTCGGCGGCCACGCGCACGCGGCCGTTGACCACTTCCGGGGCGGCGTCGAAGCGTTCGCCGAACTCTTCCGGCGTGCGGTAGCTGAGCATCGCGAACTGGCGCGCCAGCGCCAGGCCGTGGTCTTCGGCGCATTGCAACTGGCCGAGCGCGACGGCGCGGCGCTGCAGCGCGCGCCAGGCCGCGGCATAGGGATGGGCGCGGTGCGCGCCGCTCACCGCCACCAGGTGCGCCAGCCGCGCGGCATGGCGGATGGCGAACTGAAGGCCCACCAGCGCACCGTAGGAATAGCCGACAAAACCATGCAGCTGCTCGATGCCGAGCAGGTCCAGCAGCACGGCCACCGCGTCGGCTTGGTCGGCGGTGTCGATCGGCGCGTCGAGCTTGCCGTCGGCGCCGAGGAAGTCGAAGGACAGCAGGCCGCGGCGGGCCGGGTCCAACGCGCGGTCCGCGCCGACCAGACCTTCCAGCCAGCCCTTCTCCGGGAAGTCGGCATTCGCCGCCAGGTGGCGGTGGGCGGAGATGCCGCCGGCGACGAACACCACCGGCGCGTCCGCCGCGCCGACCAGTTCGTAGCGCAGCGCCACCTGGCGGGCGCCGGCGTGGCGCATCGGCAGGGTGATGATGCGTTCGCCGCGTACGGCAAGGCGGCGGTCGTCGGCCACGAAAGGGGCGACGGAATCACTGGCGAGGAATCGGTTGGCGGCGTTCACGAGACTCATGGCGGTTTCCGGAGAGACGTTCCTGGAAAAACAGCCATCGAGCTTCGCGGAGCTCGCGTTCGACCTGCGGAAGGCAAGTTCGAACCATCTTTCGGCGGACGCGGTGGTCCCCGCAGGATTTGGCACCTACGCGGATGCTTGCGCTGTCCGCGGGCTGCCCCGGCATCAAAGGGCCTGTCCCTCCGCCGGTCTCGATGGTGCGTGCACGATGCCACCGCCTTTCGCCCATGTCAATCGCTTCATGCGGATGAAAGGATGGATACATCTGCAACCGTTCCGGGGTCGCCGCCTTATCATCGCGGCCCATGTCCCCACGCCGCCTCCCGCTCCTGCTCGCCCTGTGCCTGGTCCCGTTGAGCGGGTCGGCGCAGCGCCTGCTGCGATGGAACGCCCCGCCGGCCCCGCCCTCGCCCCCCGCGGATGCCGCCTGGCTGCGCCTGCAACCGGCCAGCGGCGGCTATGTTGCCTGGGTGGACAACCCGTGGCCGGGCCCGGCCGAGGTACGGCTGCGCTCGGGTCGCGCGGAAGGCTTCGACAGCGTGCCGGCCCTGCCTGCCACCGCGGTGCTGGGTGCCGGCGAACGGCGGGCGCTGGCCCATCTGTATCGCCTGCGGGACGACGCCGCGCAGTTGGGCCTGGCCGTGGATGCGATCCCCGGCGACCCGCGCGCCGTGCCCGACAACCAGGTCCTGCGCCTGCCCTTCGAAGGCGTGCCCGTGCGCGTGGACCAGGGCTACGAGGGCAGCTTCAGCCATCACGACGCCGCCAACCGCTACGCGCTGGACTTCGCGCTGCCGCCCGGCACGCCGGTGCTGGCCGCGCGCGAGGGCATCGTGCTGCAGGTGGAGGCCGGCTACCGGGAGGGCGGCGGCGATCGCGCCCTGCCCGCCAACCTGATCCGCATCCTCCACCGCGACGGCAGCATGGCGGTCTATGCCCACCTCTCGCCCGACGGTCTCGCCGTGCGGCCCGGGCAATGGGTGAAGGCCGGCGAGCGCATCGCCCTGTCCGGGCAGACCGGCTACAGCACCGGCCCGCACCTGCACTTCGCCCTCCAGGTCAACGCCGGAATGCGGCTGGCGGCGATCCCCTTCCGCATGGCCGGTCCGCTGGGCGAGCTGCGCCTGCCCCGGACCGAGGCACCGACCGCCGCGCCCTGATGCGCCGGCCGGGCCGGCTATAATGCGCGGCTCCGATCGCTTCCGCTGCGCCGCCCGGCGCGCTCGCTCATGTCCGAAGTTTCCACCGAAGCCGCGCGCCGCCGCACCTTCGCCATCATTTCCCACCCCGACGCCGGCAAGACCACGCTGACCGAAAAGCTGCTGCTGTTCGGCGGCGCGATCCAGATGGCCGGCTCGGTCAAGGGCCGCAAGGCCGCGCGCCACGCCACCTCCGACTGGATGGCGCTGGAGAAGGAGCGCGGCATCTCGGTCACGTCCTCGGTGATGCAGTTCCCGTACGAAGGCAAGATCGTCAACCTGCTCGACACCCCCGGCCACGCCGACTTCGGCGAGGACACCTACCGCGTGCTCACCGCGGTGGACTCGGCGCTGATGGTGATCGACGTGGCCAAGGGCGTGGAGGAGCGCACCATCAAGCTGATGGAGGTGTGCCGCCTGCGCGACACGCCGATCATGACTTTCATCAACAAGCTCGACCGCGAGGGCAAGGACCCGATCGAGCTGCTGGACGAAGTGGAGACCGTGCTGGGCATCCAGTGCGCCCCTGTCACCTGGCCGATCGGCATGGGCCAGCGCCTGAAGGGCGTGATCCACCTGATCACCGGCGAGGTGCACCTGTACGAGCCGGGCCGCAACTTCACCCGCCAGGACTCGACCATCTTCCCGTCCATCGACGCCCCCGGCGTGGCCGAGCGCATCGGCGCCGAGTTGCTGCAGCAAGTGCGCGACGAACTGGAACTGGTGCAGGGCGCCAGCCATCCGTTCGACGTAGACGCCTACCTGGCAGGCAAGCAGACCCCGGTGTTCTTCGGCTCGGGCGTCAACAACTTCGGCGTGCAGCCGCTGCTGGACTTCTTCATCGAGCACGCGCCGCCGCCGCAGCCGCGCGCCACCACCGGCCGCGTGGTGTCGGCCGACGAACCCAAGCTCACCGGCTTCGTGTTCAAGATCCAGGCCAACATGGACCCGCAGCACCGCGACCGCGTGGCGTTCATGCGCGTGTGCTCGGGCCGTTTCAGTGCCGGCATGAAGGCCTTCCACGTGCGCAGCGGCAAGGAAGTGAAGCTGGCCAACGCGCTGACGTTCATGGCCTCGGACCGCGAGATCGCCGCCGAAGCGTGGCCGGGCGACGTGATCGGCATCCACAACCACGGCACGATCTCCATCGGCGACACCTTCACCGAAGGCGAGTCGTTGTCGTTCACCGGCATCCCGAACTTCGCCCCGGAGCTGTTCCGTCGTGCGCGCCTGCGCGACCCGCTCAAGCTCAAGCAGTTGCAGAAGGGCCTGGCGCAGCTGTCCGAAGAAGGCGCCACGCAGTTCTTCCGACCGCTGATGAGCAACGACCTGATCCTGGGCGCCGTCGGCGTGCTGCAGTTCGACGTGGTGGCCTACCGCCTGAAGGACGAGTACGGCGTGGACGCGATCTTCGAACCCGTCAACGTGACCACGGCGCGCTGGGTGCACTGCGACAACGCCAAGAAGCTGGAGGAGTTCCGCGAGAAGAACGCGATGAACCTCGGCGTGGACGCGGCCGGGCAGCTGGTGTACCTGGCACCGACGCGGGTCAACCTGCAGCTGGCGCAGGAACGCGCGCCGGACGTGCGCTTCAGTGCCACCCGTGAACACGCCCACAGCGTGGCGATCGACTGATCGCCCGCGCATCACGCCGGCGGGCCTCGAACAGGCGGCGCCGGCGATGCGAATCCTTCTTGACTGAGGTAACGTGGCGGGCATGAACGCCGACGCATCGCCCTCCACCGATCTGCGCGACGAGCTCGCCAGTGCGCTCACCCACGGGCTGGGTGCCATCGCCGCGCTGGCCGGCGGCTCGGTGCTGATCACCCTCACCGCGATCTACGGCGATGGCTGGCAGCTCGCTACCACCATCGTATTCAGCGCCACCCTGTTGCTGCTGTACGTCGCCTCCACGCTGTACCACGCCATCCCGCATCCGGGCGCCAAGGCGCGGCTGCAGATCTTCGACCACTGTGCGATCTACCTGCTGATCGCCGGCACTTACACGCCGTTCACCCTGATCGGCCTGCGCGGTCCCTGGGGCTGGGGCTTGTTTACCGCCATCTGGTCGCTGGCCGTGGCCGGCGTGGTGTTCAAGCTGTTCTTCACCGGCCGGTTCCGGCTGCTGTCCACGCTTATCTATATCGCGATGGGCTGGCTGGTGATCGTGGCCATCAAGCCGCTGTTGAGCTCGCTGGATGCCTTCACCCTCGGCTGGCTGCTCGCCGGCGGCATGTTCTACACGCTCGGCACGTGGTTCTACCAACGCGACTCGGTGCGTTACTTCCACGCCATCTGGCACCTGTTCGTCCTGGCCGGCAGCGTGTGCCATTTCGTGGCGGTCACTGCGCAGGTGCTGTGACGCGCCCTTCAAGTGGCGTTCGCGCCGCTTGCACGCACTGATCCGAACCATGGACGCATGAACGATGCGCCCGCCGCTCCCGTCCCGCCCAAATCCCGCTTCACGCCGCGTCGCCAGCGCTGGCTGGCTGCGTTCGGCGTGGTGGTGGCGCTGATCCTGCTGCTGATCGCGCTATGGGACTGGAACTGGTTCCGTGGTCCGGTGGAGCGCGCAGTGGAAGCGCGCACCGGCCGCGAGTTCCATCTGGGCCATCTGGACGTGGACCTCGGCCGCGTCACCACCATTCGCGGCGACGACATGACGCTCGCCAATGCCGATTGGTCCAAGACGCCCCGCATGGCGGCCATGGATCGCGCGGAGATCGACGTCCGCTTCTGGCCGCTGCTGGTGGGCCGGGTGGAGATTCCGGAAATCCGCCTCTCCAAGCCGGACCTGCTGCTGGAAGCGGGCACCAAGGAGCATCCCGGCAACTGGATATTCAAGCAGAGCAGCGGCGACGGCACGCTGCCTACGCTCGGGCGCCTTCGCATCCAGCAGGGCCAGCTGAAATTCGTGGACGCGGCCGGCAAGACCGACATCGACGTGAGCGTCAACAGCCTGCCGGTGAAGAAGGCCGACGATGCCGCGCCGATCGCCATCGAAGGTAAGGGCCGCTGGCAGGGCAACCCGTTCACCCTGCGCGGCAGCACCGCCTCGCCACTGGAACTGAGCCAGACCGAGCATCCGTTCCGCATCGACCTGCGCGGCAGTGCCGGCGCGACCAAGGCCCACGTGCGCGGGACGCTGACCAATCCCTTCCAGTTCCGGGTGTTCGACCTGCAGATGGCACTGTCCGGCCAGGACATGGAAGACCTCTATCCGCTGCTGGGCCTGGCGATCCCCTCCACGCCGCCCTATCAGCTCGATGGCCGCCTGCAGCGGGAAAACGATGTCTGGCGCTATCTGGGCTTCACCGGCCGCGCCGGCGACAGCGATCTGTCAGGCGACGTGGAAGTCGATACGGCGCCGGTGCGCCCCCTGCTGCACGCCAAGCTGGTCTCCAAGCGCCTGGACTTCGACGATCTGGCCGGCTTCGTCGGCGCGCCGCCCAAGACCGACGCCGGCGAGACCGCCAACGCCGAGCAGAAAGCGGAGGCGGCGAAGATCAAGGCCAGTGGCAAGGTGCTGCCGACCAAGCCCTACGACCTGTCCAAGCTGCGCGCCATGGATGCCGAAGTGCATTGGCGCGCGCAGCGGATCAATGCGCCGTCGCTGCCGCTGGACGACATGGACGCCACGCTCAGCCTGCATGACGGCCTGCTCGAGCTGCACCCGCTGAATTTCGGCGTGGCCGGCGGCGATATCCGCTCCAACATCCGCATGGACGCGCGCAAGCCGCAGATTGCCACCCGCCTGCAGGCGCAGATCCGCGGCCTGCACCTGGGCCAGCTGTTCCCCGATGCCAAGCTCGCGCAGCAGGCCGAAGGTGCCATCGGCGGCGATGTCGAACTCAGTGGCAACGGCAACTCCATCGCCCAGATGCTGGGCAGCAGCGACGGCACGCTGGGCGTGGCGATGGGCCGCGGGCACATCGGCAACCTGATCATGGAACTGGCGGGCCTGGACGTGAGCGAGTCGCTGAAGTTCCTCATCACCAAGGATCGCCAGATCCCCCTGCGCTGCGCCTTCGCCGATTTCGGCGTGCGCGACGGCCTGATGACCAGCCGCGCGCTGGCAGTGGACACGACCGACACGCTCATCGTCGGCGAAGGCACGATCAACCTGAAGGACGAGAAGCTCGACCTGCTGCTCAAGCCGCGCCCCAAGGACCGCAGCATCCTCACCTTCCGCTCGCCGCTGCGCATCGGGGGCACGTTCGCCGATCCCTCTTTCTTCCCTGATCTGAAAGCGCTCGGCGTGCGCGGGGCCATTGCGGTGGCGCTGGCGACGATCACCCCGCCGGCCGCGCTGCTGGCGACCATCGAGACCGGTCCCGGCAAGGACATCGACTGCGGCGGCAAGTACGCCCGCTGAAATTCAACCGGCGATGTAGCGCTGCAACTGGTCGGTGTCGCGGCGCTGGTCCTCGATCACCGCCTTGACCAGGTCGCCGATCGAAACCACGCCCTTGATGACGCCGCCCTCCACGACCGGCAGGTGGCGGAAGCGCCGTTCGGTCATGAGCTGCATGCAGCGTTCGACCGAATCGGTGGGCTCGACGGTGACGACCTCGGTGGTCATGATCTCCGATACCCGCGTGGTGGCCGAGGCGCGATCGCGCAGCACGATCTTGCGGGCGTAGTCGCGCTCGGACACGATCCCGACCAGCCGCTGGCCCTGCATCACCAGCACCGCGCCGATGCTCTTGTCGGCCATCAGACGGATCGCGTCGATCACCGCGGCATCGCTGCCCACGGCGAAGACCTCAGCCTTCTTCATCCCCAACAGTTGCTGCACGGTCAACATGGCTTGCCGCTCCCTGCTTGGAAGGATGGCCGGAGGATACGCCTGTGCCACCGATGCGCGTGTCGACGAAATACAGGGGCCGCAACTTGGCCTCGTCGTAGAGCCGGCCCAGGTATTCGCCGATCAATCCCAGTGCGATGAGCTGCACGCCGCCCAGAAACAGGATCACCGCCATCATGGTCGGCCAGCCGGCGACAGGATCGCCCCAGAGCGCGGCCTTCATTACCACCCACGCGGCAAACGCGAGCGCGAACACCGCGGTGAACAGCCCCAGGTAGGTCGTCACCCGCAGCGGCGCGGTGGAGAAGCTGGTGATCCCCTCCAGGGCGAAATTCCACAGCTTCCAGAAGGTGAACTTGCTGCGGCCTGCCAGGCGGGGCGAACGGTCGTAGGGCAATGCCACCTGGCGGAAGCCGACCCAGCCGAACAACCCCTTCATGAAACGGTGGCGTTCGCGCAACTGGCGCAGCGCAGCCAGCGCGCGCGGGGACAGCAGGCGGAAGTCGCCGGTATCGGCCGGAATGGGCGTGCGCGACAGGCGGCCGATCACGCGATAGAACGCGGCGGCGGCGGCCCGCTTGACCCATCCTTCGCCGGCACGCATGCGACGCGTGCCGAACACGTTGTCGTAGCCCTCGCGCCACAGCGAGACGAACTCGGAAATGAGCTCCGGCGGATCCTGTCCATCGGCATCCAGCAGCAAGGCCGCGCCGGTGGTGACCTGGTCCAGGCCCGCGGTCAACGCGAGCTCCTTGCCGAAATTGCGCGACAGGCGCAGGGCCCCGACGCGCGCATCGCCGGCCACCAGCGCCTGCAGCACCTGCCAGGTGCCGTCGCTGCTGCCGTCATCCACGTACAGCACGCGGCCATGCAGGCCCGGCACCGCATCGAGCGCGGCGATGATGCGTGGATGCAACCGCGGCAGGCTCTCGGCCTCGTTGCAGGCGGCGACGACGACGGTCAGCAGATCGGACATGCGGTGATGGTACGGAGCCGGCCGCGCCGCGACCAGCCGCAGCGACTCAAGGCGCCAGGTAGCCCGGGCCACCGAGCTGGCGGGTCTGGCGCTGGATCCAGGCCGCGCGGCGCTGCACGAACGGGCCGGGATTGCGCGCGTCGTAGCGCCGCGGCGCCGGCAACACCGCCGCCAACCGGGCCGCTTCGCCCGGCGTCAGGCGCGCGGCATCCTTGCCCCAGAACTGCCGTGCCGCCGCTTGCACGCCATACACGCCATCGCCGAACTCGGCGATGTTGGCGTACACCTCGATGATCCGCTGCTTGGACCACAACAGTTCGATCAGCACCGTGTACCAGGCCTCCAGGCCTTTGCGCACCCAGCTGCGGCCTTGCCACAGGAACAGGTTCTTGGAGACCTGCTGGCTGATCGTGCTGGCGCCGCGCAGCCGGCCGCCGCGCGCGTTATGGTCGCGCGCCTTCTCGATGGCCTGCAGGTCGAAGCCGCTGTGGAACGGGAAGCGCTGGTCTTCGGCGGCCACCAGCGAGATCGGCACGCTCGGCGCGATCTCGTCCAAGTCGCGCCACTGGTAATGCAGCCGGAAGCTCCCATCTCCCTGGCTCCACGCCTCCACGTAGCGCAGCGCCATGGTGGTGGTGAAAGGCGGATCGACGAAGCGCAGCACCAGCACCTGCAGCACGCTGGCCGCAGCGAACAGCAGGGGCGCGGCCAGCAGCCAATTGCGCCAACGACGCCAGCGCGGACGCGCCGCCTTGTGGATTTCCGCTTCCGCCCCCATCGTCACTGCATTCCCCCACCCACTTCCGGTCGCCTGCTGCATTATCCGGCAACAGGCGCCGCCCACGCTCACCTCCTGCCTCGATGAACGCACAAGACCGACTGACCCGTTTCCTGCTTCCGACCGCCGGCGTCCGCGGCATCCATGTCCGACTGGGCGAGGCCTGGCAGGACATCCGCGGTCGCGCCGATTACCCGCCCGCCGCCCGCCGCCTGCTCGGCGAAGCCTGCGTAGCCGCGGCTTTGTTCACCGGCCACACCAAGGTCGATGGGCGCCTGTCGGTGCAGCTGCGCAACGGCGGTGAGGGCGCGCTGCGCACGCTGTTCGCCGAATGCACGGCCGCCGGCACGCTGCGCGGCATCGTCCAGCTCAACGAAGGCGGCGACGCGCCCGCCGACCTGCGCACCTTGGGCGACGACGCCCTGCTGGCCATCACCATCGAGAACCCAGGCCTGGACCCGCGCGAACCCCAGCGCTACCAGAGCCTGGTGGCGCTGGACGCCAGCACCCTGGACGAGGCGTTCGAGGACTATTTCCGCCAGTCCGAGCAGTTGCCCACCCGGCTGCTGCTGGCAGCCGACGGCGACCAGGCGGCGGGCCTGCTGTTGCAGAAACTGCCCGGCGATAGCGGCGACGAGGACGGCTGGAACCGCGCCAGTGCGCTGTTCGACACCCTGGCCGCCCCGGAACTGCTGGAAGTCGACGGGGCGACCCTGCTGCATCGCCTGTTCCACGAGGAGAAGCCGGAACTGCTGGGCGACAAGCCGCTGGCATTCGCCTGCTCGTGCTCGCGTGAGCGGGTCGAAGCCATGCTGCGGGCGTTGGGCGAGGAGGAAGCCCGGGCGGCGGCCGAGCCCACCGGGGCGGTGGAGATCCGCTGCGAGTTCTGCGGCCGGGAATATCACTTCCCTTTGACCGAATTCGGCGTATTGTTTGCTGAACCGTCGGCCAATGCGCCGGCACCTGAGCGGCTACAGTGATAGCCGTCATCGCTTGACGGGACTGCGTTCTGGGGAGGACGGAGACTTGTTAAAGAATCATAAACCGCCTAGCATCGTCGGCCTGGTTCCACGGGAACTAGACGCCTGCCTTTGGGTCTGACGAACGACATGCGCATCCTTGCCCGCCTCTCGCTTGCCCTGCTGACCGCGCTCGCCGCGGCCACGGGCGCGCACGCGCAGGCGTTGCCGGCCAAGGACAGCAGCACGGTGATCCCGGTGTGGAACCAGGGCAGCGGCAAGGTCGAGGCCCTGCTGTACCTGGAACCGACCGGCGAGCAGAAGGCAGGCGCGCGGTGGCATTTCGGCCGCAATTCCCTGGATGCCGCTTTCGGTTTGTCTTCCGGTGACTCGCTCGGCCTGCTGTGCAACAGCAGCCGCGGCACGAGCATCAGCGGTTTGGCCAGCCACTGCATGCTGGCCACCTTGGGCGACGACGAGGAGGACACGGCCAGCCGGCACGTCTCCGGCACGCTCGGCTTCAACCGTGGCAGTACCCGCCTTGGGCTGACCGCCGGCACCGGTCGCGACACCCTGCCCGCGTGGCTGACCGGCAACGTACGCTCGCCCGCTTCGCGCGTGGAACAGAACGACCTGACGGTTTTCGGCCAGAAGAACATCGGCCGCGAAGGTTTCGTTTCCATCGGCGGTACGTTCGCCAAGGCCCGTCTGGTGCCGCTGGCCGACGCCGCCCCGGCCTTGGCCGACGAATGGGACAGCAAGACGCTGAGCGTTGGCGGCGGGTATGGCGCATTCAGCGCCAACATCATTGGCCGCGTCGTTGACGTACCGGGCCAGCCGGAAAAGTGGCAAGGCCTGGGCCTGGGCATCACCTGGCGCACCCCGTGGAGCGGCCAGTTGACCGTTGGCGCTGAGAACATCGTCACACGTGGCAAAAATCCTTTTGCACCCAACAATGAGAGCAACAGCGACGGCACGGTACCGTATGTAAGGTACGAGCAGGACCTGTAAGTCGCTGATTCAACATTGTTTTTACTAGCAGACGCCCGCCCTGTGCGGGCGTTTTTCGTTGGGGGTCGCCGCACCTCGCGGGTGCATAAGTCACGAATCAGTGCAAGGCGATTTCACGCGTTTCTTCTCATGCGTTAACGGTACTTTAATTCTCCGGAAAACGCGGCTACCATCGGGTCAAGCCTGACGGTTTTGGGTTCGCTTTTTCGAAACCTCCGCTGGCCAAACCCTTGGCAAGACCAAGATCTCACTTGGAGAGAGAGCTAATGAATTGCAAGTCCAACAAACTGCGTGATGCAGTTGTGATCGCGCTTGTCGTCGGCGCTGGTGGCACCGCCACCGCCGCCTTCGCGCAGGACACGTCGGGTGGCCCGACCAATCTCGACCGCATCGAAGTCACCGGTTCGCGCATCAAGAGTGCCGACATCGAGACCTCGCAGCCGGTGCTGACGCTGTCGCGCCAGGACATCGAGAAGCAGGGCGTGACCTCGGTCGCCGACATCCTGCAGCGCATTTCCGCCAACGGTGCAGCTCTGAACCGCACCTTCAACAACGGCGGTGACGGCTCGGCCGGCATCAGCCTGCGTAACCTGGGCAGCTCGCGCACCCTGGTGCTGGTCAACGGCCGCCGCTGGACCACCGGCCTGGACGGCAGCGTCGACCTCAACACCATCCCGACGGCGATGGTTGAGCGCATCGAAATCCTGAAGGACGGCGCCTCGACGATCTACGGTTCGGACGCCATCGCCGGCGTCGTGAACATCATCACCAAGCAGAACTTCGAAGGCGCCGAAGCCGGCGCGTACTTCGGCCAGTACAGCGAAGGTGACGGTGACCGCGAAGCCTATGACTTCACCCTGGGCACCACCACCGACCGCGCCTCGCTGATGATCGGCGCCTCGTACGTCAACGAGAAGTCGGTGATGGCTGGCGACCGTGCGATTTCCGCGGGTGGCCCGCCGTTCTTCAGCGGCCAGTCGGGCACCGGCTTCCCGGGCTCGTACATCCGCGGCGGCAGGCGTTACGTCATCATCGACGGCGTCGAGACCCCGTACGTGGCCAACGTGCACGGCTACAACACCGCGCCGGACAACTACCTGCTGACCCCGAACGAGCGTACCTCGCTGTTCGCGCAGGGCACCTACAACGTCACCGACAACGTGACGTTCCGTACCGAAGCCCTGTACAACGAGCGCAAGTCCGAGCAGCTGCTGGCCGCCATGCCGGTCACCGGCATGACCCTGGACGCGGACAGCATCTACAACCCGTACGGCGTCGACCTGACCGGCGTGAACCGCCGCTTCATCGAGACCGGCGGCCGTTCGTTCAACCAGAACGTCAAGAACTGGCACTTCTACGGCGGCTTCGAAGGCTTCTTCGAGTTTGCCGACCGCAACTTCGACTGGGACGTGGGCTACCGCTACGACAAGTCGGACGAGAACGACCTGACCTACGGCCTGTTCAACGTTGCCAACCTCGACCTGGCCTATGGCCCGTCGGAAATCCGCAACGGCGTGCCGGTGTGCGTCACCGCCCGCGGCGGCGACGTGATCCCGGGCTGCGTGCCGGTCAACCCGCTGGGCGGCAATGGCTCGATCAGCCCGGAAGCGCTGGCTTACACCGCCTTCACCGCGCATGACTCCTCGACCGTCGAGTCGAAGGGTTACACCGCCAACATCTCCGGCGAGCTCTTCAACCTGCCGGCCGGCCCGCTGGCCTTCGCTGCCGGCTACGAGTACCGCAAGGAAAGCGGCCAGTTCGACCCGGACGCGTTCATCGCCGCCGGCCTCAGCACCGGCAACGGTGCCAAGCCGACCGCCGGTTCGTATGACCTGGACGAGTTCTTCGTCGAGTTCTCGATCCCGGTGCTGGCCGACCTGCCGGGCGCCAAGCTGCTGGACTTCAGCGTCGCGTCCCGCTACTCGGACTACAGCAACTTCGGCAACACCACCAACAACAAGTACGGTTTCCGCTGGAAGCCGATCGACGACCTGATGGTGCGTGGCAACTACAGCGAAGGCTTCCGTGCGCCGAGCATCAGCAACCTGTTCGCCGGTGACGCTGACTCGTACGAAACCTACGCCGATCCCTGCGCCAACCAGCGCAGCAACCCGACCGTGGTCCAGCGCTGCAACGCGCAGGGCGTGCCGGCCAACTTCGTGCAGCCGGGTGCGGGCACGGGCGCCAAGCAGACCCTCGAGCCGTGGACCTGGGCGTCGAACGACCAGCTGAAGCCGGAAACCTCGAAGAGCAAGACGCTCGGCCTGGTGTACAGCCCGAGCTACGTGTCGGGCCTGAACGTCAGCCTGGACTGGTGGCAGATCAAGGTCGACGACGCGATCACCCGTCCGGACTCGCAGTTCATCCTGGACAAGTGCTACGCCGGTTCGGATGCTGAGGCCGCCGTGTACTGCGCGCTGATCACCCGTGACCCGAACTACGCCGACCAGCCGTACTACATCACCAACGTCCGTCAGCAGCTGATGAACCTGTCTTCGTACAAGGTCGAAGGCTGGGATCTGTCGGCGAACTATCGCCTGCCGGAAACCTCGATCGGCCAGTTCGCGGTCCGTTTCGACGGCACCTACCTGTCGAAGTGGGAAACCAAGGCGACCGAAGAGTCCGATCCGGAGCAGTACCAGGGTCGTTACCTGAACCAGGATCCGTACTGGCGCATCCGTGCCAACCTGTACCTGGATTGGACCCTGGGCGACTTCGGCGTGACCTGGGGCGTTCGCTACATGTCGAGCATGTCGGAATCCTGCCCGCTCGGCGCCGCCCTGGCCCAGCAGTACTGCTCGGATCCGGACCGCGTGACCGCCGATGGTGCCGACCCGCGCAACCACATGGCCACCACGGTCTACAACGACGTGCAGTTCCGCTACAACACCCCGTGGAACGCCACCGTGTCGCTGGGTCTGAACAATGCGTTCGACCGCGATCCGCCGGTGTCCTACAGCGTGTCCTACAACATGTTCGACCCGCAGTACGACGTGCCGGGCCGCTACATGTACATGTCGTACCGTCAGCGCTTCTGATCGATCCGATCAGTCGTGAAGACAAAAACTACGGCCCCTTTCGGGGCCGTAGTTTTTTATGCCTGGAGATAAGGAGATGACGCAGGCGGGCCGGCGAAAGCGCGGCCCAGGCCTCAGCCCGGAATCAACGTCGCGATGACGTGCTCGACATAGGCCTCGAAATCCTCGCGCGCCGGCTTGGGTTGCTGCAGCTGCAGCGACAACTGCAGGAAGCCGACATAGGCGGCATACGCCAGCCGCGCGCGATGCTGCGCGTCGGTGCGGCTCAGTCCCGCCTGGCGGAACGAGGCCACCAGGTATTCCATGCGCCGCTGCGATACGCGGTCGATCACCGGGCGCACCGCGGGGTGGTCCAGCGCTTTCAGCAATTCGCTGTAGATCACGTGCGGCTTGACCTCGTGCGCGACCAGTTGGAACAGCGCGCGCAGACGTGCACTGGGGTCGGCGACGTCTTCCAGGCTGCCGAACACCTGCTCCTGTTCGAACAGTTCCCATCGCTCCAGCGCAGCCTGCAGCAGCGCGTCACGAGAGGGGAAATGCCAGTAGAAGCTGCCCTTGGTCACTCCCAGGCGGCGAGCCAGCGGCTCCACCGCCACCGCACCGACGCCCTGTTCGGCAATCAGGTCCAGGGCGGCCTGTGCCCAATCTTCGGCACTCAGGCGGTTGTTGCGGCCACCGGTCGCACGGCCCGGGGCGTCGTTCTGCGATGCGTTGTCGTCGGTCATCTGGTGATTTAACCATACGCCGGAGTCGGTTGCAGTATGCGAGGTCGTCACACGGCGGCGAAAGCCCCGCCGCGCCTGCGTTTCGGGCTCCATACGAGCCAGTATTGACAGGCCCTCCCCACCATCCATACCATTAGGTATGGTTAGCCGCGTACCCCCGCTGACGCATTTCCCCGACGCCCTCCTAGCCGGTGCCGGCGAGACCCGGCTGGCCGCTTCCCGCGTCGGCGACGGCTCGCGCGGCAGCGTATTGCTGGCACATGGCTTCGGGCAGACCCGCAAGGCGTGGGACGACACCGCACGCGTCCTTGCCGAGGCGGGCTATGCCACGCTGTCCTATGACGCCCGCGGCCATGGCGAATCCAGCCGCAATCCGGCCGCGCTGCGTTACGACGGCACCCAATTCACCGACGACCTGATCGTCATCGCCGGCGAGATGTCGCCGCCGCCGGTATTGGTCGCCGCCTCCATGGGCGGGCTTTTCGGCCTGCTCGCCGAGTCGCGCTGGCCGGGCCTGTTCCGCGCGATGGTGCTGGTGGACATCACCCCGCGCTGGGAGACTGCCGGGGTCGAACGCATCCTGCGCTTCATGAGCGCGCATCCGGATGGTTTCGATTCGCTGCCTGCCGCTGCCGATGCCATCTCCGCCTACCTGCCGCATCGCCCGCGCAAATCCGGCGACGGCCTGCGCAAGCTGCTGCGCGAAGACGCCGACGGTCGTTGGTACTGGCATTGGGACCCGCGCCTGATCGACGAACTGGCCGGCGGCGATGCGCACGAACAACAGCAGATCCTGCTGCATGCCGCCGCGCAGGTTCGCTGCCCGGTGCTGCTGGTGAGCGGCGGGCGCAGCGACCTCGTAAGCCCGCAGACCGTGGCCGAATTCCTTTCGCTCGTGCCGCACGCCGAACACGTGCGGCTGCCGGAGGCCACCCACATGGTCGCCGGCGACGAAAACAGCGCATTTACCGCCGCTGTGTTGCACTATCTGGACGCCTTGCCGGCTTCCGCCTCCCCGGCGTCCACCGACATCAAGCACGCTACCGAGTACGTTACTGGAGCAGGACCATGAGCATCGTCGCGCCCTTCCTTCTTGTATTGCTGGCGGCGGGCTTCGCCGCCTACCACCGCATGCGCCTGGCCGCCTGGGTGGCGATCAGCGCCACGCTGCTGGTCGCCGGCTGGCTGCTCGGCGCCAATGCCACGGCCACGATCGTGGCCGCCGTGCTGGTGGCGCTCATCGCCGTGCCGGTGCTGCTGCCCTTCATCCGCAAGCCGCTGCTCACCGCGCCGTTGCTAAAGGTGTTCCGCAAGGTGCTGCCGCCGCTTTCGCAGACCGAGCGCATCGCGCTGGAAACCGGCTCGGTCGGCTTCGAGGGCGAACTGTTCACCGGCGACCCGGACTGGCAGAAGCTGCTCAACTACCCGAAGCCGGAACTGAGCGCGGAGGAGCAGGCGTTCCTGGACGGCCCGGTCGAAGAACTCTGCAAGATGGTCAACGACTGGGAGATCACCCACGTCCATGCCGACCTGCCGCCGGAAATGTGGGACTTCATCAAGAAGAACCGCTTCTTCGGCATGATCATCCCCAAGCAGTTCGGCGGCCTGGGCTTCAGCGCACTGGCGCACCACAAGGTGATCCAGAAGCTGGCCTCGGTCTCCAGCGTGGTCAGCTCCACCGTCGGCGTGCCGAACTCGCTCGGCCCGGGTGAACTGCTGGTCCACTACGGCACCCAGGAGCAGAAGGACCACTACCTGCCGCGCCTGGCCGCCGGCCAGGAAGTGCCGTGCTTTGGCCTGACCGGCCCGTTCGCCGGCTCCGACGCCACCTCCATCCCGGACTACGGCATCGTCTGCAAGGGCGAGTGGAACGGCGCCAACGTGCTCGGCGTCAAGCTCACCTTCGACAAGCGCTACATCACCCTGGCTCCGGTCGCCACGATCATCGGCCTGGCGTTCCGCATGTACGACCCGGAAGGCCTGATCGGCGACACCAAGGACATCGGCATCACCCTGGCGCTGCTGCCGCGCGAAACCCCCGGCGTGGAAATCGGCCGTCGCCACTTCCCGCTCAACTCGCCGTTCCAGAACGGCCCGATCCACGGCCACGAGGTGTTCATTCCGCTCAGCCAGCTGATCGGCGGCGTGGACATGGTCGGCAAGGGCTGGAACATGCTCAACGAGTGCCTGGCCGTGGGCCGCTCGATCACCCTGCCCTCCACCGCTTCGGGCGGTGCGAAGTTCGGCGCGGTGGTCACCGGTTCGTATGCGCGCATCCGCAAGCAGTTCGGCTTGTCGGTCGGCCGCTTCGAGGGCGTGGAAGAGGCGCTGGCGCGCATCGGTGGCAAGGCATACGCGATCAGCGCGTTGTCGCAGGCCACGGCCGCGGCGGTGGACCGCGGCGACGTGCCGTCGGTGCCGTCGGCGATCGCCAAGTACCACTGCACCACGATGGGCCGCGAGGTCATCAGCGACGTGATGGACGTGGTCGGCGGCAAGGGCATCATCCTGGGGCCGCGCAACTTCGCCGGCCGTGCGTGGCAGGCCGCGCCGATCGGCATCACGGTCGAAGGCGCCAACATCATGACCCGCAGCCTGCTGATCTTCGGCCAGGGCGCGATCCTGTGCCATCCGTGGGTGCTGAAGGAAATGAAGGCCGCCCAGGACAGCGACACCGCGCGCGGGCTGGAGGAGTTCGACCAGAGCCTGTTCGGCCACATCCGCTTCGGCATCTCCAACGCGGTGCGTTCGTTCTGGTTCGGCCTGACCGGCGCCCGCTTCGGCAGCGCCCCGGGCGATGACTACACCCGCCGGTTCTTCCGCAAGCTGGACCGCTATTCGGCGAACCTGGCGTTGATGGCCGACGTCTCGATGATGATGTTGGGCGGCAAGCTCAAGTTCAAGGAATCGCTGTCCGGCCGCCTGGGCGACGTACTGAGCCACATCTACATGACCAGCGCGATGCTCAAGCGCTACCACGACGAAGGCGCGCCGCAGACCGACCAGCCGCTGCTGGCCTGGGCTTTCCACGACAGCGTGCACAAGATCGAGGAAGCGCTCTCGGCTGCGCTGCGCAACTTCCCGATCCGTCCGGTCGGCTGGCTGATGTGGGCACTGATCTTCCCGTTCGGCCGCCGCGCCGAAGCGCCGGGCGACCGCCTGTCGCGTCGTGTCGCGGCGCTGCTGATGGCGCCCAACGAGGCTCGCGATCGCCTGGGCAAGGGCGTGTTCCTGACCCCGTGCGAGAACAATCCGGGCGGCCGTATCGCCAGCTACCTGGCCAAGGCCGTGATGGCCGAGCCGGTGGAGCGCAAGTTCCTCAAGGCGCTCAAGACCAAGGGCATCGAGGCGCTGGATTTCAGCGCGCAGCTCGACGAGGCGGTGGCCGAGGGCGTGCTCAACGCCGAGGAGCGCAAGCTGCTGGAGGAACTGCGCGAGATCACCCTGGACACCATCACCGTGGACGATTTCGACACCCACGAGCTGCGTGCGGCGACGTACTACGAACAGCCCAAGGGCGGCCAGTCGCGCGAAGCGGCCTGAGCCCGGCCCGTGGCAGCCAGGACGGCGGGCTTCGGCCCGCCGTCTTCGTATCCGGAGGAACCTCCCATGACATCCCTGCTGCGGCTGTACCAGCGCATGACCCGCTGGCCGTGCGGCCACTGGCTGTTCTCCCGCGCGATCTGCTTCAAGGCGCCCTACTTCGGCACGATTGCCCCGCGCATCACCCACCTGGCACCGGGGGTGTGCCAGGCCCGCATCGCCGACCGCCGGCGGGTGCACAACCACATCGGCACCGTGCATGCGATCGCACTGTGCAACCTGGCCGAACTGGCCGGCGGGGTGATGGTGGATGCCAGCCTGCCGCCCTCGATGCGCTGGATTCCCAAGGGCATGACCGTGCAATACCAGCGCAAGGCGACCGGCACGATGCATGCCACGGCCACCCCGGCGACAGAACTGCGAGAGGCGGCCGACGGCTACGACCTGCCGGTGGACGTGGTGGTGCGCAACGTTGCGGGCGAACAGGTATTCCAGGCGCGCATCGAGATGTGGGTCTCGCCGCGCAAGGGATGAGGCCGGCGGCTACCGGCTGAAACCCACCCTCACAGCCCCAGCCACAGCAGCAGCAACGCCACCGCCGCCGGCGCGGCCTGGATCCACAGGATGCGCCGGCTCACGCTCCACGCACCGTACAGCCCGGCCACGACCACGCAGCCGAGGAAGAACGCCAGCACATCGACGCGCATGGCCACCACGCCCCACAGCAAACCGGCGGCAAGGAAGCCGTTGTAGAGCCCCTGGTTGGCGGCCAGCACGCGGGTGGTCTGCGCCTTCTCCGGCGTGTTGCGGAAGACCTTGAGCCCCAACGGGCGGGTCCACAGGAACATCTCCAGCACCAGGAAGTACACGTGCAGCAGCGCCACCACGGTGGCGAGGATCTGGGCAAACAGCATCTTTACGGTCCTTCGTCGGTTTGGCCGGGGATGATGCCGGCATCATCCCCGCGCCGGACGGCGCGCGGCAAGCAGTCTCAGGGCGTGGCGGCCCGGCCTTCGTCCGGTGTGTCCGCACGGCGCTCGGCCGGCAGCTTCTCGGCCTCGCGCAACAGGCGCCACGCGCCGAACGTCATTCCGCAGGCCGCCACCAGGCCGCCACCGAACAGCACGTGCGGCCCGAAGGCCGAGAGCAGCTTGTGCACCCAGGCGAAGGTCAGGTCGCCGCCGCGGTAGATCACCGTGTCGATCGCCGCGCCGGCCTTGTAGCGCCATTCGCGGTCCACCCGCGTGTAGATCGTCTCGCGCGCTGGCTTGGCCAGCGAGAACTCGCTGGCGCGCGTCACCACCTGCACCACCGCCACCATCATGGGCAACGGCGAGGCCGCCAAGATCGAGTACCCGATGATGACGGCCACGCCCGGGATCAGCAGCGCCGGCGCGATGCCATAGCGCGACAGCAGCAGGCGGGTAAAGAATATCTGCACCAGCAGCGTGAGTGCGTTCACCGCCAGGTCGATGCCGGCGTAGTACGCAGTGCTGGAGGCCGGGTCGGTGAACAGCCTGCGCACGATCGCCGCCTGCTCGTTGTACAGCAGCGTGCCGATGCCCACGCCGAACAGCACCATGATCGCCAGCCAGCGCAGCAGCGGCTCGCGCACGATGAGCTGCAGTCCCGCCAGCACGCCGCCGCCCATCGGCACCTCGCCACTGGCCAGCTGCTGCGCCCGCTCGCGCTGCACCGCCCACAGGCGCAGGCGCAGCAGGCAGACCATGCACACGCACAGGAAGCCGGCCGAGATCAGCATCAGGTGCGCAATGCCGATGCGCTCGACCAGGGTGCGGGTGAGGATCGGACCGAGGAAAGCGCCCAGCGTGCCGGCCGCACCGATGTACCCGTAGTAGGCCTTGGCCTCGGTGTTGCTGAAGACATCGGCCATGAAGCTCCAGAACACCGCCACCGCGAACAGGTTGAACACGGTGATCCACAGGAAGAACGCCATGCCGCGCCCGGGCACCCCGCTGTCGAAGAGCACGTAGAACACCAGCAGGGTGAAGATGAAGAACCCGTACACCACCGGCAGGAACACCCGGCGCGGGTAGCGGCTGACCAGTGCGCCATACAGGGGCTGGAGCACCAGCATGATCAGGAAGGTGCAGGTAAACAGCACCTGCAGGGTGAAATCCTTCAGCGGCATGCCGTGAGCGCCGAAGAACTCGATCATCGCCCGGGGAAACACTGCCTCCACGTCGGCCGAGGCGCTCATCGCCTCGCGCACGGGCCGCAGCACGTAGTACCCGCTGAGCAGGCAGAAGAAGTACACGAACGACCACCACAGCGCCGGCGAACCCCGCAACGCATTGCGGAACCGGCCCACGGCGCCGGGTGCCCCGGAGGTTGCCGCGCTCATGGGCACCGGCACGAGGACGTGCCCGGGTGGCGGAGGAACATGCTGGGACTCCGGGGGGAGGTGAGAGCGCGCAAGTTAGCCGATGCCCCGCCGCGCCGCCAGTTCCGCCGGCATGACAGCGCGTTGCCGGCACGCGCCCTGCTGCCTATGCTCGGCACACGCGAGTTCCGGGGAGGGAATGCGTGTACGACTACATCATCGTGGGTGCCGGCTCGGCCGGTTGCGTGCTGGCCAACCGCCTCAGTGCCGATCCGCGCTGTCGCGTGCTGCTCATCGAGGCCGGCCCGCGCGACTACCACCCTTTCATCCACATGCCCGCTGGCCTGGCGCGCCTGGTCAACCAGCGCACGGTGAACTGGAACTACGACACCGAACCGCAGGCCGCCCTGGATGGGCGCCGCCTGTGGTGGCCACGCGGCAAGGTGCTCGGCGGCTCGAGCTCGATCAACGCCATGTGCTACACGCGCGGCGTGGCCGGCGACTACGACGACTGGGCGCGCGACGGGGCCGAAGGCTGGGACTGGGCCAGCGTGCTGCCCTATTTCCGCCGCAGCGAACACAACGAACACGGCGCCGACACCCTGCACGGCGGCGACGGCCCGCTGCACGTCAGCGACCTTCGCCACCGCAACCCGCTCTCCGAAGCGTTCGTCACCGCCGGCGTGCAGGCCGGGCTGCGGGCCAACCATGACTTCAACGGCCCCGAGCAGGAAGGCGTGGGCTTCTACCAGGTCACCCAGAAGGACGGCGCGCGCTGCTCCTCGGCCGTCGCCTACCTGCGCCCCATCCGCGCCCGCCGCAACCTGCGCGTGGTGACCGGCGTGCAGGTGCACCGCGTGCTCATCGAAGGCGGCCGCGCCACCGGCGTGTGCTACGCGCGGCGCGGCATCGCCACCACCGCCCGTGCCGCGCGCGAAGTGCTGCTGTGCGCCGGCGCGGTGAACTCGCCGCAGCTGCTGATGCTCTCCGGCCTGGGGCCGGCTGACCACCTTCGCGCGCAAGGCATCGCCGTGCATGCCGACCTCCCCGGCGTCGGCAACAACCTGCAGGACCACCTGGACATCTGCACCCTGTTCCACACCGTGCCGGGCGTGAGCTACGACCGCAGCAATGAACTGGCGATCGCCTTCCACTACTTCCTGCGCGGCCACCAAGGCGCCGGCACCAGCAACATCGCCGAAGCCGGCGGCTTCCACCGCTCGCCACTGGCGCCGGACGAGCGCGCGGACATCCAGCTGCATTTCGTGCCGGCGATGCTCGACAACCACGGCCGCCATCGCCTGCCCGGGGATGGCTACACCTTGCACGCCTGCTTCCTGCGCCCGCGCAGCCGCGGCACGCTGCGCCTGCGCGATGCCAACCCGCTGAGCGCCCCGTTGATCGACCCGGCCTACCTGAGCGACGCAGAAGGCTTCGACCTGCGGATGATGCGGGAATGCGCGCGACTCTCGCGACGCATCCTGGCGCAGCCGGCCTTCGACGCCTGGCGCGGCGCCCCGATCTTCCCTGCGCGCGACGACCTGGACGACGCCGGCCTGACGGACTTCATCCGCGCGAAGGCCGAAACCATCTACCACCCCGTCGGCACCTGCCGCATGGGCGCGCCGGACGACGACCACGCCGTCCTCGACCCGCACCTGCGGGTCAAGGGCTTGGATGCGCTGCGCGTGATCGATGCCTCGGCGATGCCGGCATTGCCGGGCGGCAACACCAATGCACCGGTGATCATGATGGCCGAACGCGCATCGGACCTGATCCTCAACGCCCCCGCACACCTGGCTCCCTGATCCGCAAGCAGCCCACCGCACTTGGCACCTGCGCTCTGCGCTCCCGTCCATCCAGATCCATCGGGTCGTCGGGGGCAGGCCCCTTTCGGGACCGTAGGCGACATGGATGTCGCCTACGAGCCTCCATGGACGGATTCACGGCGTGTCCCGAAAGGGGCCTGCCCCCGACGGCCGCGCGGAACAGAAGAAAGGCCAACGACCCAGCAGCACCGCTACCGACAAGCGCCACCGAATTGCAACCGACGTAGCAAAAATCCCCACAAGATCAACACCCTGCCCATTCATCTTGTTGCGGTTTGTGCTATCCGGAAAACCGGCGCTAGAATCCCGTCAAGCAGGTTCACAGGCGGCAAACAATCCATGAAAGACATGAGCAAGCGCCGGCGTCTTCGTCCGGTTGCATCGGGGTTGCTCGGGGTATTGATGCCCTTCGCGCTGTCTTCCACTGCCCAGACGCCGGCACCGGCAGCGCAAACACTGGAGGCGTTCAATGTCGCCGCCGCGTCCACCCAGCCCATGCCGTACCGCACCGCCCTCGGGCAGGAGCAGGTACAGCCCCTGGCTGCGGGCTTCGACGCGGCCGCGTTCGAATCGATGGCAGAACAACTGACCTATGGCGAGCGCGTGCCAGGCATGGCGCTGGCCATCGTCCAGGGCGGACGCGTGCTCAGCGCGCGTGGCTTCGGCGTCACCGACGTCAACCACCCGCAGCCAGTCGACGCGCATACCGTCTTCCGCCTCGCCTCGCTGTCCAAGGCCTTCGCCGGCACCATGGCCGGCTTGCTGGTCAACGATGGCACCCTGCGCTGGGACAGCAAGGTCGTCGATTACGTTCCCGGCTTCCAACTCAGCGACCCGGTCGCCACCCGCCAGCTCACCGTCGCCGACGTGCTGAGCCACCGCGTCGGCCTGACCCGCAACGCCTACGACCGCGACGTCGAATCCAACGACGACTACTACACCCTCAGCCACAAGCTCGCCTACGCGCCGCTGCGTTGCGCACCGGGTGCCTGCTACGCGTACCAGAACGTCGCCTTCAGCCTGGTGGGCGATGTCGTGTTCGCCGCCTCGGGCAACTTCTACGAGCAGTCGGTCGAGAAGCGCATCTTCAAGCCGCTCGGCATGAACGATGCCAGCATGGGCCTGGCCGGCATCCAGGCCAGCCCGAGCTGGGCGCGCCCGCATGTGCGCAGCCGCAATGGTTGGGTCGCGCTGACGCCGAAGCCGACGTATTACCGCCTCGCGCCCGCGGCCGGCGTCAACGCCAGTGCCAGCGACATGGCGCAGTGGCTGCTTGCGCACACCGGCCATCGCCCCGACGTGCTGCCCGCCCCGCTGCTGGCGACACTGCACGCCTCGCTGATTTCCACCCCGGGCGAAATGCGTTCGGGCTGGCGCCATGATCGCGTCAACTCCGCCGGCTACGCACTGGGCTGGCGGGTGTTCGACTACGCCGGCCACCAGGTCGTCTTCCATGCCGGCGCCGTGCAGGGTTATCGCGGCCTGGTCGCGCTGGTACCGGAGCGCGACCTCGGCATCGCCATCCTGTGGAATGGCGAAAGCGGCCTGCCCTCCGGCCTGTTGCCCACCATCCTCGATCGCGCCATGGGCCTGCCGGCCAAGCGCTGGCTCGACATCGACGTGGACAGCGACTTCGGCGGCGACAACATCCTGGCCGAACGCCCCGAAGCGACCCCCAAGCGTGGCGCTTCCACCGGCAAGGCCAACGCCTCGCCGCGCTGACCACCACCAGGAATCCGGAAACACGAAAGGGCGGCCAAGGGCCGCCCTTCTCTTTTTCGGGCTTCGAACAAGCCCGGATGCATCCGGAGAAACAGCCCCCTGCCCTCAGAGGAACACGGCGACAGGCAAGGCGGAAGTCGGGGCCGAAGCTTGAGCAGCAAACTTGGGCGGCAACACCCGCGCAGCGGGAGTCACCATGAAAAAACTCCCTTCCCGCTGGGCACCGGGAAGGGAGTTGATGTACGGCTTATCGGGACAGATGAATCAGATCAGCGGTGCCGGGGTGGCCGGCAAGGCGACCGGAGCGGCCTTCTTCTTGCGAGCGGCCGGCTTCTTCTTGGCGACCTTCTTCGCAGCCTTCTTCGGGGCCTTCTTGGCAGCCTTCTTGGCGGTCTTCTTCACCGCCTTCTTGGCGACCTTCTTGGCGGCCGACTTCTTGGCAACCTTCTTGGCGGCCTTCTTGGCAGTCTTCTTCACCGCCTTCTTGGCGGTCTTCTTGACGGCCTTCTTGGCGACCTTCTTGGCAGCGGTCTTCTTGGCGGCCTTCTTGGCGGTCTTCTTCACCGCCTTCTTGGCGACCTTCTTCACCGCCTTCTTCGCGGTGGCCTTCTTGGCGACCTTCTTCACTGCCTTCTTGGCAGCAGCCTTCTTCGCAGTCTTCTTCACCGCCTTCTTGGCGGCCGGTTTCTTCGCAGCTTTCTTAGTGGCCATGTGATGGCTCCTCGTCAGTGAACTATGGAGTTGAGTGCCCAGTGAAACCAAAGTCCGCGGCGGGACTCCGCCCGCGGATACCGCCTGACCGTCGGATCGACGCGGCGGATACAGAAACACCCGCGCCGAACGCCGACACGGGTGCATGTGGAAAGGACGTTGCGGCTTTCGCGGAGGGAAGCAGACCCATATCCACCTTCTTCGGTTCCGGGGTGGATGCGAGGTTCTTGCTTGTCACCGTGATGTCGATTCGGCTCACTCTCTGTGGCAGCAACGTCTGCTTGGGGCGAAACCTAATCACGGTTTTTTTTACTGTCAACACTCCCGCGAAAAAATTTTTCGCCGGGGCGCCGGCGTGCCGGCTTCCCGACGCGCCGTTCCGCCACCCCGGAAAGGCACGCGCGTACATGCCCGGCACATGCATCACTGCTACGAGGAAAAAAAAAGCGCTTCTTTTCAGCTGTATTTCTTCAACGCGTTGCAGCGCGGGGGAAACCGCCAAGCCCGCGCACGCATGCGCGCCGGCCGCCTGTCTCGTGCCCAACCGCGCGCTCCCGCCACCCGAAAATTTTTTCCGCCCGGACCACTTTCGCGGCATCGCATCGGGCGAAATGCGCAAACTTTTCCGTCCCGACGAACGCCGCGACGACGGCGCCGATGGTCGCCGCGATGTGCGTGCCGACACCCCGCGCGCATCGTGGAGAAGGTGAGATGCATCGACGGCGGCGTGTCGGCGCAGCCGCACCGCACCCCCATGCCGAGTCGTCGCGCGTGCCCGGTGCCGGATCGCGCGCAAAGAAAAACGGCCGCTTTCGCGGCCGTTTTCTCGGGATGCGTTCGCTCTCGTGAAGAATCAGTGAGCGTCGTCGTCCAGCAGTTCGGCGTAGTCGTCCGGGGAGAGCAGTTCGTTGAGCTGTTCCGGCTCGCTGACCTCGACCACGAAGATCCAGCCGTCGCCGTAAGCGTCCTCGTTGATGGTCTCCGGCTTGTCGGACAGCGCCGAGTTGACCTCGACGACCGTGCCGCTGACCGGGCTGTAGACGTCCGACGCCGCCTTGACCGACTCGACCACCGCCGCACCGTTGCCGGCCTCGACGGTATCGCCGACGTTCGGCAGCTCGACGTAGACCAGGTCGCCCAGCAGGCCCTGCGCATGGTCGGAGATGCCGACGGTGACGCGGCCATTGCCTTCGACGCGGGCCCACTCGTGGGACTTGAGGAACTTGAGGTCGCCTGGGATCTCGCTCATGGGAAAGCTCCGAAAAAAACGGGGTACGGGGATGGGTGGGTAGTTTAACCAACCGGCGGCGGATGCATCACCCGCCGCCGGCCAAAGCAGGACGACTCAGCCGAGCACGCCGGCCTGGGCCTGGCCTTCGCGCACGAACGGGAACTTGACCACGCGCACCGGCACTTCCTTGCCGCGGATGTCCACGCGCACCTCGCCCGGCTCGCCGGCCGGCACGCGCGCGAAGGCGATTGCCTTGCCCAGCGTCGGCGAGAACGTGCCGGAGAGGATTTCGCCCTCGCCCTGCGCGGTGAGCACCTTCTGCCCATGGCGCAGCACGCCCTTCTCGTCCATCACCAGGCCGATCATCTGGCGCGGCGCGCCGCCGGCCTGCTGCGCCTGCAGCACGTCGCGGCCGATGAAGTCGCGGCCCTCGTCCAGCGCCACCGTCCAGGCCAGCGCGGCTTCGAACGGCGTGACCGCATCGTCCATGTCCTGGCCATAGAGGTTCATGCCCGCTTCCAGGCGCAGCGTGTCGCGCGCGCCCAGGCCAGCCGGCTTGACGCCCACTTCCAGCAGCGCGTTCCAGAACGCGACCGCCTCGCCTTCCGGCAGCACGATCTCGAAACCGTCCTCGCCGGTGTAGCCGGTGCGCGCGACGAACAGCGGCACGCCGGCGGCGGAGGTGGCATGCAGGGCGGCGAAGCGACCGAGCTTGCGCGCGGCGGCCTGGTCGCCGGCGGCCAGCAGCGAGATGACCTTCTCGCGCGCGGCGGGCCCCTGCACGGCGATCATCGCGAAATCCGGGCGCTCTTCCACCCGCACGTCGAACGCGCCGGCCTGCTCGCCAATCCACGCCAGGTCTTTTTCGCGGGTGGCGGCATTGACCACCAGGCGGAAGAAGTCCTCGGCCTGGTAGTAGACGATCAGGTCGTCGATCACCCCGCCCTGCGGATTCAGCATGCAGGTGTACAGCGCCTTGCCCGGCACCTTGAGCTTGTCGACCGAGTTGGCCAGCAGGTAGCGCAGGAACTCGCGCACACGCGCGCCATGCAGGTCGACCACGGTCATGTGGCTGACGTCGAACATGCCGGCGTCGCGACGCACCAGGTGGTGTTCGTCCAGTTGCGAGCCGTAGTGAATGGGCATGTCCCAGCCCCCGAAGTCCACCATCTTGGCGCCCAGGGCGCGGTGGCTGGCATTGAGGATGGTCTGCTTCAGGCTCATGGCGTCGGTTCCGATGGAAAGACCGCCATTATCGCCCGCCGGAGGGCGGGCGATCACGGAGCAGTGCAACGCGCCGGGCTCAGGCGGCCTGCACCTTCAGGGTCATGCCATCCACGGCCACCACGCGCACCTCGGTGCCGACCGGCAGGTCGGGGCCTGCGACCACCCAGAACGCGTCGTCGATCTTGACCCGCCCGCGGCCGCCGACGATGGCCTGCTCCACGCGCACCACCCGGCCGACCAGCTGCTCGGCGCGGCGGTTGAGCAGCGGCTGGTCGCTCTGGCGTTCGCCGCGCCGGAACCAGGTGCGATAGATCTGCACCGAGACGAAGCTGAGCACGACAAAGGCCACCACCTGTACCAGCAGCGGGATGCCCGGCACGACCCACACCGCCACGAACAGCGCCGTGGCGGCGAAGCCCATCCACAGCATGAAGGCGCCCGGCGCCAGCGCCTCGGCCGCGAACAGCAGCAGCGCCACCGCCGCCCATACGACGACTTCGGTCCGCATGGCTCAGCCTCCGAAACGCGGGGGCTGCGGCCCGCGCGGCGGCGGCGTGGCGGCGCGGTCGGCCAGCGCTTCCTTGGCCAGGTCGGCAATGCCGGCGATCGAGCCGATGATGCCGGACGACTCCATCGGCATCAGCACGAACTTCTGGTTCGGCGCGGTGGCCAGTTCCTTGAAGGCCTCGACGTACTTCTGCGCGATGAAGTAGTTGATCGCCTGCACGTTGCCGCTGGCGATGGCGTCGGACACCATCTGCGTCGCCTTGGCCTCGGCCTCGGCCAGGCGCTCGCGCGCTTCCGCGTCGCGGAACGCGGCTTCCTTGCGGCCTTCGGCTTCGAGTACCGCGGCCTGCTTCTCGCCATCGGCGCGCAGGATTTCCGACTGGCGCGAACCTTCGGCTTCCAGGATCTGCGCGCGCTTCTCGCGCTCGGCCTTCATCTGGCGGGCCATCGCGTCCACCAGGTCGCGCGGCGGCTGGATGTCGCGGATCTCGATGCGGGTGACCTTGATGCCCCAGGGGTTGGTGGCGTGGTCGACCACGCTGAGCAGCTGCGCGTTGATGGTTTCGCGCTGGCTCAGCGATTCGTCCAGGTCCATCGAGCCGATCACGGTGCGGATGTTGGTCTGCACCAGCGCGATGGTGGCCAGCTCCAGGTTGGCGACCTCGTAGGCGGCCTTGGCCGCGTCCAGCACCTGGAAGAACACCACGCCGTCCACCGCGACCACCGCGTTGTCCTTGGTGATGACATCCTGGCGCGGCACGTCGAGCACCTGCTCCATCATGTTCACCTTGCGGCCGACGCCGTAGACGATCGGAATGAGCACGTGCAGGCCGGGCGTGAGCGTGTGGGTGTATTTGCCGAAGCGCTCCACCGTCCATTCATAGCCCTGCGGCACCATGCGCACCGCCTTGAACAGCACGATGGCGCAGACGACCAGTAGCACCATCACCAGGAAACCAGTGGTGAACATTCCCTTCCCTCCTCAACGCGTTCCGTGAAGGCCGAGTATGCCCCACGCCCGGGTCAGAACGGGATGCGACCGAGCAGGATGTCGCGAAACATCACCCAGTCGCCTGCAAACGAATAGAACGGATGGCGAAAGGTCGCCGGGCGGTTCTTCTCGAAGAAGAAATGGCCCACCCAGGCGAAGCCATAACCGCATAGCAGCGCGCCCAGCAGCCACGCCGGGCGCGCGGTGGCCAGCGCCACGGCAAGCAGCACCAGCACGCCGCAGCTGCCGACGAAATGCAGCCGCCGCGAAGTGCGGTTGGCATGCTCGCCGAGATAGAAAGGATAGAACTCGCGGAAACTGGCGAAGCGGCGCATGGGCCCTCCCTGCGGGCGTGGCGACCGCGCCAGCATACGCCTGCGTGTGGCGATCAGGCGGCGCGCGGCGAGAACATGATGACCCCCATGCCGCACAGGCACAGGGCGACGCCGAGCAGGTCCCAGCGGGTGGGCGCCACCTTGTCCACCTGCCACAGCCACAGCAGTGCCACGGCGACATAGACGCCACCGTAGGCGGCATAGACGCGCCCCGAGGCAGTGGGATGCAGGGTGAGCAGCCAGACGAACAGCGCCAGGCTCGCGGCCGCAGGCAGCAGCAGCCAGGGACTGCCGTCCCGGCGCAGCCACAGCCATGGCAGATAGCAGCCGACGATTTCGGCCAGCGCGGTGACTACGAACAGCAGCAGGGTCTTCATGGCCCGGCGTGTTCCCGCGCCTTGACCTGGTCCCACAGCGCATCCTGCTCGGTGAGCGAGAGCGCGTCGAGCGAGGTGCCGGCATCACGCGCGAGGGCTTCCATGGCGCGGAAGCGGCGTTCGAACTTGTGGTTGGCGCCGCGCAGCGCGGCCCCGACGTCCACCCTGGCGTGGCGGGCCAGGTTGGCACAGACGAACAGCACGTCGCCGATCTCCTCCTGCAGGCGGTCATGCCGTGCCTCGACATCGCCGTGCGCGAATTCCTCGCGCACTTCATCGATCTCTTCGTGCAGCTTGGCGAGCACGGGGGCCGGATTGGGCCAGTCGAAACCGGTGCGCGCGGCGCGCGATTGCAGTTTCACTGCGCGCTGCCATTCCGGCAGGCCGCGGGCGATGCCGGCTAGCGCGGAGTCATCCTGTTCGCCGGCGGCCTGTCGTTCGGCGCGCTTGATGGCTTCCCAGTTGGCGGTGACTTCGCCGGCGCCGTCCACGGCGGTGTCGCCGAAAACGTGTGGGTGGCGGCGCACGAGCTTGTCGCTGATCGCTTCGACGACGTCATGGAAGGTGAAGGCACCTTGTTCCTCCGCCATGCGCGCGTGGAAGACCACCTGCAGCAGGAGGTCGCCGAGTTCATCCTTCAAGGCCGGTAGGTCACCGCGATCGATGGCGTCAGCGACTTCGTAGGCCTCTTCGATCGTGTACGGGGCGATGCTGGCGAAATCCTGCTCGAGATCCCACGGGCAGCCGTGTTCGCGGTCGCGCAGCCTGGCCATGATGCGCAGCAGGTCGTCGATGTTGCGCTCTGAGGAAGGGTCGGCCAGGGTCATGGGAAGTGGCGCTCATGCGAGGGACTTCATGATGCACGAAGCGCTATTTGCATGCGCTTGCCTTTGCTCCGGGAACGCTCGTTGTCGGGGTGGGTTCATTCGCGGCATCGTGGCGTCAGGTCGTATTGACGATGGTTCGCGCGATGCCGCTCGGCGCGCACGGTGGGTCGCGAGGCGGGTGGGGGCAGGCCCTTTCCGGGACACGCCGTGAATCCATCCATGGAGGCTCGTAGGCGACATCCATGTCGCCTACGGTCCCGGAAAGGGCCTGCCCCCACCCGCCCGATCGTTCGATGCGGGCGGAACGAAGATCAAAGGCGGATGGGCGACGGACGCTTGCCGTGGAGTCACACGACGGACCAAGCCGAAGGCGCGTTTGCGGCGCGGGCCGCAAGGCCCGCGCGTCGTGCTCACACCCAGTCGCGCCATGGCAGCGCGGGGTCGCCGAGTGCCATGAAATCGCCGTTGAGCAGGGTTTCGCGCTGGTTGTAGCGGAACGGCTGGCCGCTGTGCGCAGCCAGTACCTGGCCGCCGGCTGCCTCCAGCACGCACTGGCCTGCGGCGGTGTCCCATTCGGAGGTCGGGCCGAAGCGCGGATACACATCCAGCGCGCCGTCGGCAATGCGGCAGAACTTCAGCGACGAGCCCTGTGCGATCACTTCCACTTCGCCCATCCGCGCCAACAGTGCGTCGGTGCGTTCGCCGCGGTGCGAGCGGCTGGCAGCAACGCGAAGCGGCGAGGTGGCCGGTGCGCGCACCCGCAGGCGCGTCTGCCCGGTGCCCTCGCGCCGATACGCGGCGTCGTCCCGCCAGCCGTGCCACACGCGGCCGTCCACCGGCGCCTGGATCACGCCGAAGACGGCGATGCCTTCGTCGATCAGCGCGATGTTGACGCTGAACTCGCCATTGCGCTTGATGAACTCGCGGGTGCCGTCGAGCGGGTCGACCAGCCAATAGCGCTGCCAATGGCGGCGCACGTCCCACGGCACCTGCGCCGATTCCTCCGAGAGGACGGGAATCTCCGGCGTCAGCCGCGCCAGGCCCTCGACGATGACGCGGTTTGCCGCCAGGTCCGCCTGGGTTAGCGGGCTGGCATCGTCCTTGGTCTGCACCGAGAAGCCCTCGGCGTACACCTTCATGATCGCCGCGCCGGCGGCCTGGGCGATGGCGATGACGCCTTCGCCCAGTGCGTGGTCGGGCGCCGCGCTCACAGCTTGCCCGCCAGCCACTGGCGGGCGATCAGCAGCGCCGCCAGCGAGCGGCCTTCGGAAAAGTCTTCGCGCAGCAAGAGCTGGTCCAACTCGGCGAGCTTCCAGGGCACCACTTCCAGTTCCTCCGGCTCGTCACCGGGCAGGCGTTCGGGATACAGGTCGCGCGCCACCACCAGCCAGGACTGGTGCGCCATGTAGGTCGGCGCCAGGGTCATGGCACGCAGCACGTCCAGGCGGCGCGCGCCGTAGCCGGCTTCTTCCTTCAGTTCGCGGTCGGCGGCCTGCAGCGGGGTCTCGCCCTCGTCGATGCGGCCCTTCACCAGGCCCAGCTCGTAGCGGTGCACGCCGGCGGCGTACTCGCGGACCAGCAGCACGGTGTCGTCGTCGAGCAGGGGCACCACTACCACCGCGCCATGGCCGCCGCTGAGCAGCCGGTGGTACAGGCGGCGTTCTCCGTTGGAGAACTCCAGGTCCAGCTGCTGGCGCCCCTCGCCCAGCTCGCGGATCTCGTGGATCACCGGCAGGGTCCGGCTCATGCGGAAAACGCCGGGCCGCGGCGGGCCGATAGAATGGGCATATGCGCAAAGAGATTCATCACACCGAAATGCTAGCAGACCCCGCCGCCCGGGCCGATGCCTGGCGGGACCGCGACCTCGCCGTGCTCTGGCATCCATGCACGCAGATGCGCGAACACCCGCACACCCTGCCGCTGGTGCCCATCGCGCGCGGCGAAGGCGCCTGGCTGGTGGGCCACGACGAGCGCCGCTACCTCGATGCCGTGAGCAGCTGGTGGACCAACCTGTTCGGCCATGCCGAGCCGCGCATCGGCGCGGCCATCGCCGCCCAGGCCGGCTCGCTCGAACAGGTGATGCTGGCCGGCTTCAGCCACGAACCGGCGATCCGCCTGGCCGAACGCCTGCTGGAGATCGCCCCGCGACAGGCCGGCCGCGCGCCCTTGTCCAAGGTGTTCTATGCCGACAACGGCTCGGCCGGCGTGGAAGTCGCGCTGAAGATGGCGTTCCACTATTTCCGCAACCGGGGCGAGCCGCAGCGCACGCGTTTCGTGGCACTGGAGAACGGCTACCACGGCGAGACCATCGGCGCGCTTTCGGTGGGCGACATCCCGCTGTATCGGCGCGTGTACGCCCCGTTGCTGGCCGAAGCCCTGTTCGCGCCGTCGCCTGATGCCTATCTCGCCGCACCGGGCCAATCGGCCGAGAGCCGTGCCCTGCAGGCCGCCGATGCGCTGGCCGACCTGTTCGACCAGCATCCCGGCGAGGTCTGCGCGGTGATCCTGGAACCGCGCCTGCAATGCGCCGGCGGCATGCGCATGCACCATCCGGCCTATATCCGCCGCGTGCGCGAGCTGTGCGATGCGCACGGCGCCTTCATGATCGCCGACGAGATCGCCACCGGCTTCGGCCGCACCGGCACCCTGTTCGCCTGCGAGCAGGCCGGGGTGATGCCCGACCTGATGTGCCTGTCCAAGGGGCTGACCGGCGGCTTCCTGCCGCTGTCCGCGGTGCTGGCCACGCAGGATCTCTACGACGCGTTCCTCGACGACTCGCGCGAACGCGCCTTCCTGCACTCGCACAGCTACACCGGCAACCCCATCGCCTGCGCCGCCGCGCTGGCGTGCCTGGACATCTTCGCCAGCGACAACGTCATCGCCCGCAACCACGCCACCGCCGAACGCATGCGCGAACTCTCGCTGCCCATCGGCGAACACCGGCATGTGGCCGACCTGCGCCAGGCCGGCATGGTCGTCGCTTTCGAACTCACGCGCGACGGCGACCGCCGCACCCCGTTCCCTGCCGAAGCCTGCGTCGGCTTGCGCGCCTACCGCGCCGCGCTGGCGCGTGGCGTGGTGCTGCGCCCACTCGGCGACATCCTGTACTGGATGCCGCCGTACTGCATCGACGACGAGCAGTTGGCCTTGCTGGCCGAAACCACGCTGGCCGCCATCGAGGAAGCCACCGCATGCGCCTGACCCGCAGCCACGTCGAACTGCCTCTGTCGGCCGGCACCGAGCTGGTGCTGCCTGAGGACACCGCGAACCACCTCTTGCGCGTGCTGCGCCTGGGCGAAGGCGATGCCTGCGTGCTGTTCAACGGTGACGGCCACGACTACCCCGCCACGATCACCCTGGCGGCCAAGCGCGAAGCGCGCGTGCGGCTCGATGCGCCGGTGGCCGTGCATACCGAATCGCCGCGCCCGTTGATCCTGCTGCAAGGCATCGCGCGCGGCGAGAAGATGGACCTGATCCTGCAGAAGGCGACGGAGCTGGGCATCACCGCGATCGCACCGGTCAACGCCGAGCGCACCGAAGTGAAGCTGGATGCCCAGCGCATGGAGAAGCGCGTCGCCCACTGGCGCAGCGTCATCGTCTCGGCGTGCGAACAGTCCGGCCGCGCGCGCGTGCCTGCGCTATCCGCGCCGCAATCGCTGGCAGACGCCGCTGCGGCGGCACCGGCAAACGCCCTCAAGCTCACCCTCGACCCACAGGGCGAACACCGTCTTTCGACGCTGGAAGCGGCGGCCGACACCCCGATCGTGGTGGCCATCGGCCCGGAAGGGGGCTGGTCGCCGCGCGACCGCCAAACGCTGGCCTCGGCGGGTTTCCAGGGCTTGCAGCTGGGCCCGCGCATCCTGCGTACCGAGACGGCGGGCCTGGCGGCGATTGCCGCGTTGCAGGCGAAGCTGGGTGATCTGTAGGAGCGGCTTCAGCCGCGACCGCAGCCTGCGTGTCCGCGAATGAAACGAACGGACCGCACACCCCCGCGGCACGCGGCGACCGGATAACGCACGGTCGCGGCTGAATCCGCTTCTACAACCGACGTGATTCCGACGTACAGGTTGCGCACGGGATGGCAGGGACGTGAATCGACCTGCGCAGACCCGCAGACGCGCGCGGTTTTGATCTTCGATCCGCCCGCGCGGGACGATCGGGCGTCCGGGGGCAGGCCCTTTCCGGGACCGTAGGCGACATGGATGTCGCCTACGAGCCTCCATGGATGGATTCACGGCGTGTCCCGGAAAGGGCCTGCCCCCGGGCGCCGCGCGACCCACGAAGCGAGCCGCGCATCAGCGATGCGACAAACCGCACCGCAAGCCGATCAACCGATCAACCGATCAACCGATCAAGCCGCGATGTTCTCCAACACCATCGCCTCGATCGCATCCAGGTCCGGCAACAGCGCACTCTGCTCGCCAAGCAGCACGCGCATGTGCACGCCCTGCGGCAGGGCTTCCTCGGATGCGTCGGCCAGCAGCCCATCGCGCGGCACCGAGATCAGCTGCGGGAACGACGCCGTCAGCAACGCGAAATACGGCAGCCCGGCGTGCCCGCCCAGCGCCTTGAGCACCACGATCTTGTTGTTCACCGCCGCCGGCTCCTCGCCCAGCCCGCTCAGGCGCGCGAACGACAGCAGCGGCACCTTCCAGCCATGCCAGGCGATTTGCCCGACCAGCCAGCGCGGCGCATCGCCCAGCGGCTCGACCGGCACGCGCGACATCACCTCGGCCACCGTCGCGTTCGGCAGCAGCACGCGCTCGTCGCCCGCCTGGATCAGGACGCCGCGGATTTCGTCGTTACTGGCGTAGCTCATCGAAAAACTCCTGAAGATCGGTTGGCCGCCGGGCCTCAGCCCGGCCAGCGCTCGGCCAGCGACTGCGCCAGCTGCACCGGATCGCCCGACGGACGACCCTGCTGCACCAGCCGCGCCGCCGCCGCCGGGTCATAGCACCCTTCCGCGGACTGCCCGGCCACCCAGGCGCCCTGCTCGGCCAATGCCAACACGTCCGGCACCAGCGACTCGCTCGCGCCGCTCAGCAGCAGCACCGCACTGTCATCGGCCGGCAACGCCGGCACCAGCGCCGCCGCCCCCTCGCCTTCGGCGAAGGACAACGCACCGTCACCCGCCGCCAGCCCCACGCCGTCGGGCAGGATGTAAGCCTTGCCCGCCGCCAGCGCCAGGCCAGCCTCGGCAAGTTCCACCGGCAGCGGCGAGACCCGGCCCATCTGCCGCACCAGGTTGCCGTACTGGCCCCCGTCGAGCGGCATGCGGATCAGCACCGCACGCGGGAATTCGGCGGGCAGCGCGCCCAGCAGGCGGCGGATTGCATCCGGCCCGCCAATGCCGGCCATCACCAGCACCGCGCCCTGCGGCTTGGCCGCCGCCGCCGACTCCAGGTCGACCAGCGACAGCCCGCCATCGGGAAGATGATCGAACTGCGCCTCGGTGCGCGGACGCTCCACGATCGCCACGTCCTCGACCAGCCCCCACGTGCTCGAATCACCCAGCGCCGCGGCGGCAGGCGCCGCGGGCGGCGCGCTGTCGGCCGGCGCGCGCGGCGCGTCGGCGAACGGATTGTCGATCGGCTCGAGCATCGGCTGCGCGCGCTCGACCACCGGCATCACGAAGGATTCTTCCGGCGCCAACTCCAGCGTCGACGCCGCGAACAACGTATCGCCGGGCACCTCGTCCAGCGCCTGGGCGGCGGCTTGCAGGTGGGGCGCGACCGGCTGCGCCGAATGCAGCTCGGCCGGGGTGACCGGCAGGCCCGGCTCCGGCGTCCAGCTCGGCTCCTGCTCGGCACCGGGCGGCAGCACGTCGCCATGCCCATGCAGCTTGGCCGACAGATGGCGGGCCCAGCGCTGCGCATCCCAGCCCTCGCGGCGCGCGGCCAACTCGGCCTCGTCGAAGATCACCGTCACGTCGGGCCGGTTGAGCACCGGCTCCAGCGCTTCAAGCGCATCCTCGATCGCCGGCTCCAGCGCCACCAGCACGGCCGCGGGTTCCGCGTCGGCCAGCGTGCGCGCATCGATGGCGCCCGGCTCGTCTTCCAGCACCACGCGCGCGCCGATCAGCGACAGCGCCTCGCGCATCCTCTCGCGCGCCGGGCCGCTGCGGCCCAGCAACGCGACCGGGGTTCCCAGTTCGTTATTCGCGGACACGGGCGATACCCAGCAGGTCGTACACGTTTCGCATCAGATCCAACTCTTGGTAAGGCTTGCCGAGGTAGCGCTGCACGCCGATCTCGAAGGCACGCTGGCGATGCTTGTCGCCCGAGCGCGAAGTAATCATCACGATCGGCACATCCTTGAAGCGCGCGTCGGCGCGCATCGCGGTGGCCAGCTCGTAACCGTCCATGCGCGGCATTTCGATATCCAGCAGCATCAGGTCGGGCACCCGCTCCTCCAGCTGCTCCAGCGCTTCCACGCCGTCGCGGGCCACGGCCACTTCGAAGTTGTGGCGTTCCAGCACGCGGCCGGTGACCTTGCGCATGGTTAGCGAGTCGTCGACCACCATCACCAGCGGCACGCGGCGCTGCGTCTCGGCCACCGGCTCGGCGGCCGGACGGACCGGCTGGGCAAGGTGGCGACGCACCAGCGGGGCGACGTCCAGGATGACGACCACGCGGCCATCGCCGGTGATCGTCGCACCGTAGATACCCGGCACCGAAGCGATCTGCAGGCCGACCGGCTTGACCACGATTTCGCGGTTGCCCAGCACCTGGTCGATCGCCACGGCCGCGCGCAGGTCGCCGGCACGCACCAGCAGCAGCGGAATCTGCGCGGCGCCGTCGGCATTGGCCGCGGCCTGCCCGACCAGCGAGCCGAGGTCGTGCAGCGCGTATTCCTCGCCACCGTAGTGGTAACCGCCCACGCCGGCGCCGTAGCGCTCGCGGCCGATGCGACCGATGCCGCTGACCGAGGCGACCGGCACGGCGAAGGTGGTCTCGCCGATGCGCACGAACACCGCCTGGGTGACCGCCAGTGTCTGCGGCAGGCGCAGGGTGAAGGTGACGCCCTGGCCGCGGACCGAGTGGATGTCCACCGAACCGCCGAGCTGGCGCACTTCATTGCGCACCACGTCCATGCCCACGCCGCGGCCGGCCAGCTGGCTGACCGATTCGGAGGTGCTGAAGCCGGCGGCAAAGATCAGCTGGTCCAGTTCGTTGTCGCTGAGCACCGCGCCCGCCTCGATGAGGCCGCGCTGCTCGCCGCGACGACGGATCGCCTCGCGATCCAGGCCGGCACCGTCGTCGGACACTTCCAGCACGATTTCCGAACCTTCGCGGCGCAGCTTGATCGCGATGGTGCCTTCTTCGGCCTTGCCGGCCTCGCGGCGTGCCTTCGGCTTCTCCAGGCCATGGGCCACGGAGTTGCGCAGCATGTGCTCCAGCGGCGCGACCATGCGGTCCAGGACGTTGCGGTCCAGTTCGCCGTGGGTGCCTTCCAGCACCAGGTGCACCTGCTTGCCGGTATCGCTGGCGGCCTGGCGCACCACGCGGCGCAGGCGCGGCACGAGGCCGTCGAACGGCACCATGCGCGCGCGCATCAGGCCGTCCTGCAGTTCGGAGCTGACGCGCGACTGCTGCTGCAGCAACGAGTCGTACTGGCGAGAGAGATCGTCCAGCACGCCTTGCAGGCCACCCAGGTCGGCCGCCGATTCGTTCAGCGCGCGGCTGAGCTGCTGCAACGTGGAGAAGCGGTCCAGTTCCAGCGGATCGAACGTGGTGTCGCCCTGGTCCTGCTCGCGCTGGTAGCGCGCGACGATCTGCGCTTCGGTTTCCAGGTCCAGTCGGCGCAGCTGGTCGCGCAGACGCGCGTTGGTGCGGTCCAGCTCGGCCATGGCGCCACGGAAGGCACCCAGCTGCTGTTCCAGGCGCGAGCGGTAGATCGCCACTTCGCCGGCATGGTTGACCAGGCTGTCGAGCAGGTCGGCACGCACGCGCACCTGTTCCTGCGGCGCGCGGGCCGGGCCGAGTTCCTCGTCCACCGCGCCTTCGACCGGCACCGGGGCCGACAGCGGGGCCACCGCCACCGGCTCGACGGCGGCGCTGATCATGCGCGCCACGTCGGCATCGGCCGCCGGCACCTCGGTGCGACCTTGGGCACGGGCGTCGAAAGCGTTGATCAGGTCGTGCGGCATCAGGACCGCGCGGTGCTGGCCGGTGCGGGTCAGCAGCTGGTGCAGGCGGTCGAAGCCGCGCTCGAGCAGGCGCACGTCGTCGCGGCCGATCTCGGTGCGGTTGGCCGCCACCACTTCCAGCAGCGACTCGATGCCGTGGCCCAGGTCGCCGATGGCGTTGATACCGGCCATGCGCGCGCCACCCTTGAGGGTGTGCAGGTCGCGCTGCAGGCCCGCGACCAGTTCGCGGTCTTCGGGGGCTTCGCGCAGGCCGGCGATGAGGCCATCGCAATGGTCGAGCAGGTCCTTGCCTTCCTCGACGAAGATGTCCACCAGCTCGCGGTCCAGCTCGTTGAAGTCCAGCGGGCCGGCATCGACCTCGACGGCATCAACCTCGACGGCATCGGCGGTCGCATCGACCGTCGCGGCGTCGGCCACCGGTTCGTCGACCGCCGGCGCTTCGGCGACCGGCGCTTGAATGTCTTCCTCGACCATCGGGGTCTCGACCGGCGCCTCGGCCACGGGGGCACCGACGGGCTCCTCGACCACCGGCACGTCGACGGTGACGTCCTCGACGACGATGTCCTCGACGAACGGCGCGGCCTCGACCGGGACCGGTGCCTCGAGCTCCGGCTCGGCCAAGGGTGCCGCGTCGATGACATCGGCCGCGTCGAACGCGGGGGTCTGTTCTTCCGGCGGCACCACTTCGGCGACGGCGGCGATGACCTGTTCGATTGCCCAGGCCGGTGCGGCCGGTTCGGCGCTGACCTCGACGACGGATTCCACTTCAGCCGGCGTGAACGCCGGGGCTTCGGGTTCCGGCGCGGACAGCGAGATTTCCTCGACCTCCCAGCCCGCTTCGGCCGGCGCATCGGCGCGCGGCGCCGGCGTGGCAGCCGGCGAGAGCGCCTCGAACGCGGCGAGCGCTTCGGCCAGGCCTTCGTCGTTCGGTTCCTCGCTGGCTTCGTCGTGCTTTGCGGCCTCGATCTGGACCACTTCCGGCTCGGCCGGCAGCGGCATGTCGATTTCCTCGACGGCCAGGTCTGCGTACGGATCGGCCGGACGCTCGCCCGTGCCAGCCACCTGCGGGTCGAGGTAGGCGCCCAGGTCCTGCGGACCGGTGAGTTCCTCGTCGGCCAGCGGCACGAGGGCTTCGGGTTCGTCGCTGCCCAGCATGTGCTGCGGCGGCCACTGTGCTTCAGGCAGCGCGTCGACCAGCGCACGCAGGCGTGCCGCCACATCGGCGAAGGACGGGATGCGCGGCGACTCGGCCTGCAGCGCAGCCACGGTGGTGGCAATGGCGGCGGCGGTGTCGGCGATGCCGTCCACGCCCTCCGCGTCCGGCGTACGGCCGGCGGCCAGCGAACGCTTGACGAAGGTTTCCGCCGGCGTGGTGACCGCGGTGATCTCCGGCACGTCGGTCATCGCGAACGCGCCGCTCATCGTATGCACGGCGCGCAGCAGCGGCTCGGTGACCGGCTGCGGCACCGGGCGCGACTGCGCCAGCCACGCGTGCACGGTTTCCAGGTGGGTGGCGACCTCGGCTTCGAGGATCTCGCGCAGCACGCTGTCCACCGACGCGGGCGTGCCTTCGCCGGCAAACGCGTTGACCGGGGCGACGGCCTCGGCCGCGACCGGCGCGGCGACGCTCGCCACGGCGGCGGCGGTCGGCACGTACCAGGCGTCTTCGCCGGCGCCGATGCGGTCGGCCACGGCCTGCATCGCCATCAGGTCCGCTTCGATGCGGCCCTGGCCACGCAGGGCGGCATTGAGCTGCGGCAACACCTGGTAGGCCTGGTCGACCATCGCGACCACCGCCGGGCTGGCCGGACGGGTGCCGTCGAGCACGCGGTTGAGCATGCCCTCGATCTTCCAGCTGAACTCGCCCAGGGTGCGTGCGCCCACGAGTCGGCCACTGCCCTTCAGCGTATGGAACACGCGCCGGATCGGCCGCAGGTTCTCCACGCTGTCCGGCGCGGCGCGCCAGACCGGCAGCAGCTGGCCCAGGTTGACCAGTTCCTCGTCGAATTCCTCGAGGAACACGTCGCGGATGTCGCTGTCGATCTCGTTGCCGTCGTCCTCGAAGCCGCCTTCCAGCGGCGCGGGTGCGGCTTCGGCGGCGGCCGGCGCCGGCGCGTCGACCGGGGCGGTGGTGAAGCCCGCGGCGGCGGCGTCGAGCTCGGCGATGAACGCGGCATGCGCGTCGTCCAGCTCGATCTTGCTGATCGTGCCTTCCTGCACCTGCGGCGCGGTGGCCTCGGCGGGGGCCGGCGCGGTGTCTTCTTCCAGGAACGCGGGCAGCGTCGCCTCGAAGGATTCGACGAACGGGCTGTCGGCTTCCAGCGCCGGGTCGTTCGGATCGAACGCCTGCGGGGCTTCCGGCGCGGCGGCGAGCGGCTCGGGTTCCACTTCCGGCAGCGGCGGCAACGGCGAAAGTTCCGCTGGCGCCTCGATCGACACGGCGACCTCGGCGAACGACGGGGTGGATGGCGCCACGGCCTCGCCTTCCAGCTGGCTGGCGTCGAAGCTGTAGGTGACCTGGGCCGCGTCGGCGTCCAGGTCCTGCTCGGCCGATACCGGGTCGAAGGACACGGCGTGGGCGTCGGCATTCCAGTCCAGGCCGGTCGGCGCCTGGCCACCTTCGGCGGACAGGTCGATCGGCGCGATCTGCGCATCTTCGTGCGATGCAGCGAATTCCTGCTCGGCGGCGACCGGATCGAACGACACCGAAGCCACTTCGACCGACGGGGTTTCCACCGGCGCGGCTTCGTGCTGCACCGTCCACTCGAACCCGCCGGAGGTGACGTGCAGGCCCTGCGGCAGCGGGCTGATCTCGGCGACCGTCACTTCGTGGCGCACCGGCGCCAGTTCGGCGACCGGCTCCAGCTCGACGGCTTCCACCTCGAGCGCCTCGATCTCGATGATCTCCGGCTCGACCTCTTCCGCGGCGGCAAACGCGGGCGTCGCCGCGGTGGCCTCGGCCATTTCGACCACCGGCGCGACGAAGGCCGGCGCGGGCGTGGGCGGCAACACCGCCGCTTCTTCGGTGGGCAGCGGCCAGTAACGCAGGGTTTCCAGGCTGCTGCGGGTGATGTCCAGGATCTCCTCGCGGCCCGGGCGACGCTCGCGCAGGGCTTCGAGGTAGTACTCCAGGCTGGCCATCGCATCGGCCAGGGTGTCCAGCTGGCGGCCGCTGGGCACGCGCTGCTTAGCGATCAGCTCGCGCTCGATGTAGCGGCGCACGCCTTCCAGGTAATCGGCCGGCTCGGGCAGGTCGAGGATGCGCAGTGCGCCGCCCACCTCGCCAAGCAACTGCGGCACGTCGGCCAGGCGGCCGTGGTCCCAGTTGGTCTCGATGAAGGCGACGAAATGCTCGCGGGCCGCGCCGAAGTTGGCGATGGCCTCGTGCGCCAGCACTTCCAGGGTGCGGCGCACCTCGGAAGCGTTGGCATTGGCGTTGACGTCGTCGTCGTTGCTGGCATCGGCGCCCAGGCGGGCGACCTGGTCGTCCAGCGAGGCATCGACGTAAAGCAGCGCGCCGGCGATATCGAGCAGCAGGCCTTCGTCGACCTGCTGCTGGCCGTCGACGATGCGGCGCAGCGCATCGCGCTGCTGCACCACGACGTTGCGCGCCACGCCCAGGCCCATCATGCCGAGCGTATCGGCCACGCTGCCCAGGTCGTTCACCTGCGCCTGCAATTCGGCGACATCGCCACCGGTACGCAGGTGCAGGTCCAGCGCGTCCTTCACGCGCAGCAGCTCTTCCTTCACCGCGTTGCCGACGGTGTCCAGCAGCTCGCGGTTGCGCCCGCTCAGGCTGCCGCGCGCGTGGTCCAGCTCGGCCTCGGTGGCGTTGCCGGCCTGCGGATCGAAGGCGAACAGCACGCTTTCGTTGAGCACCGCCTCGCCGCGCATGGCGCGGATTTCGTTGAGCAGCGGCAGCAGCACGATCGGGATGTCGCGGTGGCCGTTCTGCAGGCGCTCCAGGTAATCGGGCAGCAGCACGGTGCCGCGCATCAGCATCGCGCAGGCTTCGTTGGTGTCGGCGACCTTGCCGTCCTGCACCGCCTTGGCCAGCAGCTCCAGCTCCTCGGCCACCATCGCCGGGGCGTACAGCTCGACCATGCGCAAGGTGCCCTGCACCTGGTGCAGGTAGCCGGCGCAGAAGCGCATGCGGCTGGTGTCGGCCGGCTCTTCGACGAAGAACTCGATCTCGTGGCGGGCCTGGCGCAGCGTCTCGTCGAGTTCGGGCTTCACCCAACCCAGCGCCGCGTGGCTCATCGCATCGCGCAGTGCACTCATCGCAGCCCCCCCGAGCTTTCCGCCGCGGCCACGCGCAAGTGCGCCTGCGGCGCGGCCTGTTCCTGCATTGGCGTATTGCTACGCGTCATTCTCGTAATTCCTTTCCGTTCCGCCCGTCGCTTACGCCGGCAGCTTGAAGTCGGCGACCGAACGACGCAGGTCGGCGGCGAGCTGCGCCAGGTGACCGATCGACTCGGCCGTCTGCCCCGCACCCTGCGAGGTCTGGCCGGTGATCTTGCGGATGACGTCCATCGTCTGGGTGATATCCGTCGCCGCCGCGGACTGCTGGTGCGCGGCGATGGAGATGTTTTTGATCAGGTTGTTCAGTGCGTTGGACACGCGCTCGATTTCCGTCAGCGCGGTACCGGCGTCCTCGGCCAGGCGTGCGCCGGACACCACTTCGGAGGTGGTCTGCTCCATCGAGCTGACCGCCTCGTTGGTATCGGCCTGAATGGTCTGCACCAGGCTTTCGATGCGTCGGGTCGCACCGGAGGTGCGTTCTGCCAGGCGCTGCACTTCGTCGGCCACGACCGCGAAGCCGCGACCGGCCTCGCCCGCCGAGGCCGCCTGCACCGCCGCGTTGAGCGCGAGGATGTTGGTCTGCTCGGAAATGTCGTTGATCAGTTCCACGATCGAGCCGATCTCCTGCGAGGATTCGCCCAGGCGCTTGATGCGCTTGGAGGTTTCCTGGATCTGGTCGCGGATCTGGTCCATGCCCTGGATGGTTTCGCGCACCACGCCGGCACCCTCGGCCGCGATGACCACCGAGCGCTGCGCCACTTCGGCCGACTCGGTGGAGTTGCGCGAAACCTGTTCGATGCTCGCGGCGATTTCGTTGATGCGCTCGGAAGCGGTGGTGATCTGGCTGGCCTGGTGGCCGGCCGCTTCGGCCAGCTGCATGGCGGTGGCCTGGGTTTCCTGCGAGGACACCGCGACCTTGGCCGAAGTGTCGTTGATCGTGGTCACCAGGTGGCGCAGCTCGTCCACGGCGTAGTTGATAGCGTCGGCGATGGCGCCGGTCATGTCCTCGGTCACCGAGGCCTTCACCGTCAGGTCGCCTTCGCCGAGCGAGGAGATTTCGTCCAGCAGCCGCATGATCGCCTGCTGGTTGCGCGAGTTGAACTCCACCTGGGTCTGCAGGCGCAGTTCCTGTTCGCGCGAACGGGCGCGCACCATCGACCAGACCAGGCCGATGATGGAGATCACCAGCAGCGCGCCGGACAGCACGCCCAGCCACAGGTTCGGGAACAGGCGGGTGTCGCGCACCGAGCCGAAGGCGGAGAACGCGTCGAACAGCTTTTTGCTGTCGTCGAGCATCTTGCCCGAGCCGCCGGTGATGGCCGCGGCCGAGGACTGCGCGGCGAACAGGTTGCGCGAGCTGGCCAGGATGGCGTCGACGTCCTTCTTCATCGTCGCCCACTGCGCCTGCGATTGCTCCAGGGCCGACAGCGCCGCCGGGTTCTTCACCGCGGCGATGCCCAGTTCCTCATTGCCGTTGCGCAGGCCTTCCAGCATCTGGCTGAACACCACCGAGTCGCGGGCCAGCGCGTCGCCGGAAGCGGCCGCACCGGCACCGCCGGCGCGCATTTCCGTCACGCGGCGCGCCATGGTGCCGGCGACCACGACCTGCTGCAGGGTGTTGTAGATCTGCGACGCCGGCGCGCCGCTGCCGGTCATCGCGCGCACGACCTCGTTCAACTGCGCCTGCAGCTGCGGCACCGCGCCGGTGAAGCGGTCGGCGTTGCCGGCCAGGGCCAGCACGGCCGGCTCTGAGGCGATGACCTGCTCGGCGCTCTTGCCCAGCGGGGTCCAGGTGGACTTGAGCTGGCGGATCGGGCCGGACACGCCGGTCTCCTGGCCGTAGCGGCCTTCCAGCTCGGAAACCGTCTTGTCGATCTGGGTCTTGGTGTCCTTGAACGCGGCGAACGCCTTGGCATCACCGGACACCGCTTCGCGGCCCTGGTTGGCCAGCTGCTGCGAAAGCACCTGCAGGTCGGCCGCGCCGGTGGAGGCACCGGCCAGGCGGCTGCCCTGCCAGGTCGACACGGCGAAGTTGGCGGAGAACACGATCAGCGACAGCGCCAGCAGGATGAGCCAGAAGCTCGTGCTGACTCCGCCAATCTTCTTGTTCTGGGGCGCGTCCGGGGCGGTACTCATTTTCGACCTCGATGCTCGATGCGTGACAGGCCCGGCTTACGCCGCGGCCTGCCGGAATTCGGGGGTGCGCGACAGCAGCGACAGGGAGAACACGCCCCAGTCCTGTTCTTCGGCGCGGAAGGCGCGATCGACGAAATGGCCATAGCGGCCCTGGGCGATCTCACCCGGAACCGTGGCCTGGGCCAGATCGAAACTGCGCTGGCCAAACAGCTCGTCGATGGTCAGGGCGACGTCGCCACCGGCCTGGCGCATAATGAGCACGCGCTGGCCTTCGTGCAGCACGGTGCGCCGGCCTTCCATGAACTGCTTCAGGTCGACCACCGGGAACAGGTTGCCGCGCAGGTTGCCCACGCCCAGCAGCCACGGCTGCGCGCCGGGCACCGGGGTGACCGGCGGCATCGGCACGATTTCCACTACTTCGCGGAAGTCCGACACCAGCCGGCGCTGGCCGACGCGGTAGCCCACGCCACGCCACACGTCGGTGGCGAACTGGCGCTCGGGCAGCTGCACCGCATGGGCCAGGCTGCGACGTTCGTAGACTTCGAGGATGTCGAACGGCGAGCGCATCAGCCCACCAGCTCGGCAATGCGCGCGATGAGGTCTTCCTCGCGCGGCGGCTTGACGATGTAGTCGGCCGCGCCCTGGCGCAGGCCCCACGCCTTGTCGGTTTCCATGCCCTTGGTGCTCACGATCAGCACCGGGATGTGCTTGGTCGCCTCGTCGCGCGACATCGCGCGCGTGGCCTGGAAGCCGCTCATGCCGGGCAGCACCACGTCCATCAGCACCAGGTCGGGCAACTGGCCTTTTGCCAGCGTGAGCCCTTCCTCGGCGTTGTCCGTGGCGACGACCTGGTGGCCGGCCTTCTCAAGCCACTGGCTGAAGACCGCCCGATCGGTCGGCGAATCTTCGATCAGCAGGATTTTTGCCATTTGCCCTTCCCCCTGGTCAGGCGTTGACGTATGTGCGGATGGCGCTCAGCAGTTCTTCACGGGTGAAAGGCTTGGTCAGGTACTGCTCCGAGCCCACGATGCGGCCACGCGCCTTGTCGAACAGGCCGTCCTTGGAGGACAGCATGATCACCGGCGTGGACTTGAACAGCTGGTTGCCCTTGATCAGCGCGCAGGTCTGGTAGCCATCCAGGCGCGGCATCATGATGTCCACGAAGATGATCTGCGGCTGCTGGTCTGCGATCTTGGCCAGCGCCTCGAAGCCGTCGGTCGCGGTGACGACCTCGCAACCCTCGCGCTTGAGCAAGGTCTCGGCGGTGCGGCGAATGGTCTTCGAATCGTCGATGACCATGACCCTCAGACCTGCGAGCTCCCCGCCCGCAGCAATGTTTTCAGTCATTCCAATGTCCCCGGGACGCGCGGTGCTTCATCCAGTCCGGCACCGCTGCGAAACGTCATGTATATCCCAGTACCCGCGGATACTGTCAAGCGCGGCGATGGCGCGCCAGCAACGCCGCCTGCCCGGTAGTGGGCAGCGACGGAACTGGGTCGCAGTTTTGCGCAGATTTCGTGCATGTGCCGTCTCCCCCTGCCGGTCCGGTCCGTTCCGCCGCCGATCCCCCCGCGACGGCCCCTCCACCCGTTAACATCGGCGGCCAGCTCCCATGCTTTAACCCAGGTTCGCGTCATGCCGCTAGACGTCATCGTGGTGATGGACCCCATCGCCCAGATCAAGATCGCCAAGGACACCACCTTCGCCATGCTGCTGGAGGCCCAGCGCCGCGGTCACCGGCTGCACTACGTGCGCCCGGGCGGACTGGCACTGCGCGGCGGCACCGCCATCGCCACCGTGGCGCCGCTGAGCGTGCGCGACGACAAGGCCGGCTGGTTCACCCTGGGCGAGTTCACCGAGCTGCCGTTCGGGCCGGGGCAGGTCGTGCTGATGCGCAAGGATCCGCCGTTCGACCCTGAATACCTTTACGACACCCACCTGCTCGGCATCGCCCAGCAGGCCGGCGCGCAGGTGGTCAACGACCCGCAGGGCCTGCGCGACTTCAACGAGAAGCTGGCCGCGCAGCTGTTCCCGCAGTGCTGCCCGCCCACGCTGGTGAGCCGCGACGCCGCGCAGCTGAAGGCCTTCGCCGCCGAGCATGGGCAGGTGGTGCTCAAGCCGCTGGACGGCATGGGCGGGCGCTCGATCTTCCGCAGCGGCCAGGGCGACCCCAACCTCAACGTGATCCTGGAAACGCTCACCGACGGCGGCCGCAAGCTGGCCATGGCGCAGCGCTTCATCCCCGACATCACCGCCGGCGACAAGCGCATCCTGCTGATCGACGGCGTGCCGGTGGACTACTGCCTGGCGCGCATCCCGCAGGGCGACGAGTTCCGCGGCAACCTGGCCGCCGGTGGTCGCGGCGAAGGCCGCCCGCTGAGCGAACGCGATCGCTGGATCGCCGCCCAGGTCGGCCCGGAGATGAAGCGGCGCGGCATGCGGTTCGTCGGCCTGGACGTGATCGGCGACTACCTCACCGAGGTCAACGTCACCAGCCCGACCTGCGCGCGCGAACTCGACGCGCAGTACGGGCTGAACATCTGCGGCCAGTTGTTCGACGTGATCGAGGCTGACCTGGCCACATGAGCGCCGTGCCGCACGCCGGCCGCGCGTCCGACCCGCGCGCCGTGGAGAACCAGCGCCTGAGCGCCACCCTGGTGCTGTCGCTGATCGCGTACGGGCTGCTAATCCTCGGCGTGGGCTTCGCGGTCAGCGACGAGGCGCCGCTGGTGCCCACGCTGGACGTGATCTTCAGCCAGACCAGCACTCCGCTGACGCCCAAGCAGGCCGACTTCCTCGCCCAGGCCAACCAGCAGGGCGGCGGCGACCACGACAAGGCCGCCCGCCCGCGCGACAGCCAGCCCGGCGTGGTGCCGCAGCCGCGCACGGGCCTGGCGCCGGTGCCGGTGCAGGCGCAGCAAGCGGCGGCCACGCCCCCGCCGGAGGCGCGCGTGGTGGCCAGCCGGCGCGGCGACGAACCGCTGCCGGCGCAGCAGCCCAACCCGGAAGTGCAGCGCCCGCAGAGCGCCGCGCAGGCCCTGCGCGAACAGCGCGATGCGGAGATGGCGCGGCTGGCCGCCGAGGTGCACCTGCGTTCGGAGCAGTACGCCAAGCGCCCGAACCGCAAGTTCGTCTCGGCCAGCACGCGCGAATACGCCTACGCCAACTACCTGCGGGCCTGGGTGGACCGCGCCGAGCGCGTGGGCAACCTCAACTACCCCGACGAAGCGCGCCAGCGCCGCCTGAGCGGGCGGGTGGTGATCACCGTGGGCGTGCGCCGCGACGGCTCGGTGGAGAGCTCGCGCATCCTCATTTCCAGCGGCGTGCCGGTGCTCGACAACGCCGCGCTGCGCGTGGTGCAGCTGGCGCAGCCCTTCCCCGCCCTGCCCAAGACCGACGACGGCGTGGACATCCTGCAGGTCACCCGCACCTGGCTGTTCCTGCAGAACGGCGAACTGCGCGACGACCGCTGAACCGTCGCGCCCGTTTCAGGGAGCGATATCCACTGCGCCGCGATGGCGGCGCACCACCGACCACGGCAGCACGCTCCACTCCGGCGCATCGCAGGCGCGCGCCGCACGGTAGAAGCTCGCGCCCAGGTACAGCCCCTGGTCGGTGGCATGCCAGCTCGGGAACGACCAGACCTGGTCGTCGGCATAGTCGCAGTCGTCATCGCTCCCGGAGGGCTTCATCTGCTCCGGGTACAGGCGCTGGAACTGCGCCACCAGCCACGGCGCCCACACCTGCGAGCGGTAGTCGAGCCACGCGCTGTCGTGTTCGTCGGACGGTGCCGGCGTGCCGGTGGAGATCACTTGTTCCAGGCGCAATTCCTGGCCGGTGCGCGGGTCCAGGTTGAGGGGGCTGTCGCCGAAATCCGGGTGGGCGCCGCCACAGTAGTAGCTGGTGAACACGCTGGCGCTGAGGATCTTGGCGTCGATGCGGTGCACGGTGACGGTTTGGTCGTACTCGCCTTCGCCGCCGCCGGAGAGGCATTCGTAGTACGCCTGCACTTCCGACCACAAGCGTGCATGCAATACGCGGTTGACCCGCTCGCGCGCGTCGCCCGGGTAACCGTCCACCACCTCGAACAGCCGGATGCCGCTGACGGGTTCGCGGCGCCACTGCAGGCGGTAGGCGCCGCGCTGCTCGCTGCCGTCGTCGACCAGCTCCAGGCCGGAGAGGCGCAGGTAGTCGTAGGGCTCGGCCTTGCGCAGCGCTTCGAGCGCGGGATCGGCATCGGCCGGCAGGCTCGCCACCGCCAGCGGCTTGAGGGCAATCGGCAAGGTCTTGCCCTTCGCGTCGCGCCACTGGCCGGTGTACGCGCCGTCGCTGCCCTCGCGCAGCGTCCAGTGCGGCCGCCCGGCCTCGTCGCCGTGCCAATCCGCGTTCTCGGCCATCTCCAGCGCGCCGCTGCGGGCCGGTTGCGCTTCCAGCGCGATGTCGAGGCGATGGCGGCGGTAGAAGTAACGACCTTCGACGCCATCGCGACCCCGCTCCAGCTCCGCGACGATGGCCGACTTGCCGAGCGTGCCTTCGTACACCGTCCCGGCATTGGCGCAGCTGCTGAAGGCAAGGCCGGCCAACAGGGCCATGCGTGCGTATCCATCCATGGGCTTGCAGATTCCTTGCATGAGAGCAGTGCCTAGCGCTGGGCCTTGGCCGCCTTCTGTTCTTCCAGCGTCAGCGCGACGTTGTTGCGCAGGTAGGCCGGTTCGATTTTCTCGGCCGCCATGCCCTGCCCGGCCGCCAGGCGTGGCAGCGCCAGCGTGATGACATCGGCCGCATGCGGCAGCGCCTGCGCGTCGACGCCCCGCAGCTGCGCGGCCAGTCGCTGCGCCAGCACGCCCTCGGCGGCGGCAAAGCCGGTGCCCACGCCATGCCAGTGCGCGGCGTCATCGGGCAGCACGACAGCCGCCGGCGCCAGGACGCGCTCCTCGTCCAGCGCCCGCCACTGCTCGCCCTCGCGCGCGAACGCGGCGGCATACACCTCGCCCATGCGCGCGTCGATGCTGGCGAGCACATGCGTGGCGCCGGCCGGCGCGCGCAGCGCCAGCACCTCCAGCGTGGAGACCGGCAGCACCGGCACGTCCAGCGCCAGCGCGATGCCTTGTGCGATGCCGATGGCCAGCCGCACGCCGGTGAAAGCGCCCGGCCCGCGCCCGACCGCGATGGCATCGAGCTGCGTGCGTGAAAGGCCCGCCTCGGCCAGCAGCGCCTGCGCCCAGGGCAATGCCAGTTCGGCGTGCCGGCGCGGGGCCAGTTCGAAGCGCTCGATCGTGCCGCCGGCCGTGTGCAGGGCGACGGAGCAGGCTTCGGTCGAGGTTTCGAAGGCAAGGACGTTCATGGAGACAACCGGACGGGAAACGCGCGCAAGGTTACCGCGACGGCGCGCCGGCGGGCAGTTCGGCTGCGGGATCGGCACTTGCCGGCACCGTGCCGAAGAAGGCCTGCACGTCCTCCAGCGCATGGGTGAGCGCGAACGGCGGCAGCGAATCGAGGAACACGCGCCCGTAGCCGCGGGTCTGCAGGCGCGGGTCGCACAGCACCAGCACGCCGCGGTCGGTCTCGCTGCGGATCAACCGGCCTACCCCCTGCTTGAGCGCGATGACCGCCTGCGGCAACTGCTCGTCGCGGAACGGATTGCCGCCCTCGCGGCGGATCGCATCCAGCCGCGCCTCGTACACCGGGTCATCCGGCGCGGCGAACGGCAGCTTGTCGATGACCACCACGCTGAGCGCCTCGCCGACCACGTCCACGCCCTCGCGGAAACTCGCCGAGCCCAGCAGCACGCCGTTGCCCGATTCGCGAAAACGCTGCAGCAAGGTCGCGCGCGGCGCCTCACCCTGCACGAACAGTGGCCAGGGTCCGTCGCGCAGCGCTTCGGCGGCCTCGCGCAGCGCGCGGTGCGCGGCGAACAGCACGAAGGCACGGCCGCCGGAGGCTTCCAGCACCGGGCGGATCGCCGCCACCAGGGCGGTGCCATAACCGCGCGAGGCCGGGTCGGGCAAAGGGCCAGGCAGATAGCACAGCGCCTGGTGGTTCCAGTCGAACGGGCTGGGCTGCAGCAAGGTCATCGGGTCGCGCAGCCCCAGGCGGGTGGCGATATGCTCGAAATCGCCATCCACCGCCAGCGTGGCGGAGGTGAATACCCAGGCCGCACGCGAATTCTCGCGGTGCTCGCGCAGCGGGCCGGAAACATCCAGCGGCGTGCGCTGGCAACGAAAGCCGCGCGGGGTGATTTCATACCAGCGCACGTCGTTGTCGGGCGCCTGTTCTTCCGGCAGCGCGTCGAAGTCCGCCACGGGCGCTTCATCGCCCAGCCAGCGCGACAGCCGCCCCGCCGCCTCGCGTGCCCGCGCGGCACAGGCATCCAGGCCGGGCGAGGCATCGCGCAGCGGGTCGAGCGCGCCCTGCAACTGCTGCAGGGCCGAGACCACCGCATCGAAACCTTCGCGCACCTGCGGCCGCGCCAGCGCCCGCCATTGCGTGCCGCGCGACGGCAGGCCCTCCATGTCCGCACGCAGTTGGCGCAGTGACTCGTCCAGCTGCTGCACCGGCGCCTGCAACACCGCCTGCGCGCCGCCGACCAGTCGCGATTCGGCCACGCAGTCGCGCGCCAGCTCCTGCCACGGGCGCATGCCGAAGCCTTCGCCGAAGAAGTTGCTGGCCAGCTCCGGCAACTGGTGTGCTTCGTCGATGATGAAGGCCTCCGCGCCGGGCAGGATCTCGCCGAAGCCTTCCTGCTTGAGCGCCAGGTCCGCCAGCAACAGGTGGTGGTTGACCACCACCAGGTTCGCCGCCTGCGCCCGCTGCCGCGCCTGCACCACGAAGCATTCGCTCCAGAACGGGCATTCGGTACCCAGGCAGTTGTCGACGGTGGAGGTCACCATCGGCAGCAGCGGCGAATCGTCCGGCAGCGCATCCATCTCGGCCATGTCGCCGAAGCGGGTGCGCCCGCTCCACGCGAGGATGCGCTGGAACTGCGCCACCTGTTCGGGACTGGCGAAGCGCGGCTCGCCGCGCGCCTGCTGCAGCCGGTAGCGGCACAGGTAATTCGCGCGGCCCTTGAGCAGCGCCGATTCCACGCCGATGCCCAGCGCGGCGCGCACGCGTGGCAGGTCGCGGTGGTAGAGCTGGTCCTGCAGCGCGCGCGTGCCGGTGGAGATGATGGTCTTCATGCCCGACAGCAGCACCGGCACCAGGTAGGCAAAAGTCTTGCCGGTACCGGTGCCCGCCTCGGCCAGCAGCACGTCGCGCTGGTCGAAGGCGTCGGCGATGGCGCCGGTCAGGTGCAGCTGCGCCGGCCGCGCCGTGAAGCCGGCGATGTGCCGGGCGAGCGCGCCCTGCGCGTCGAGCGCTTCGCGGCTGGCGTTGGCGAGCAGGGACATGGGAGCGGTCGGCGGGAAGTCGGAATCAGCGGCGGCGGGATCGCCGGGCGCCCGCCGCGATGCGAAGCGTGCCCGTGTCCGGCGCGGGATCAGTAACGCTTGATCCCCGGCACGGTGCAACCCTCGATCTGCGCCTGGGCCGAGGCGGCGTTTTCCTTCTCGCCACGCGCCAGGCGGGCCTGTTCGATGGTGGCCCAGTGGCGGCGGCATACCGGGCCGGTCTTGGAGCCCAGGTCCACGGCGCGCTTGGCGTAACCCTCCGCGCCCTTCCAGTCGCCCTGCAGCAGGGCGACCTCGGCGCGTTCCTGCAGCACGCCCGGGTCGTCGGCCACCACGCCCAACGCCTGGTCGAGCGCACGCGCGGCGCCATCCAGGTCGCCGGCTTCGCGCTGGTGCTTGGCGCGCTCGCGCAGGTCATCCACCTGCGGGTCGCGCAGCGGCTGCACCGACAGTTCGGTGTCGTCCACGCCGGCGATCTTGTCCACCGCGGCCAGACGCTGCGCCGGCGTGGTGGTATCGGTCACCACCGGCGGCGGCGGCGCGCTGGAACAGGCGGCCAGCGCCAGTACCAGAGCGGCGGGCATTGCGCGGAACGTCATCGGGAATCTGGGCTTCATCATCAACTCACTGTTCGGGCGGGGGCGAAGCCTGCGCCGGCTCGGCCTGCTTGTCCTTCTTGTCCAGGCCGAACCAGCTGCGCCAACCGCCGCCCTGGCTTTCGCCTTCGGTCGCCGGCTCGCCATCGACCGGCGCGGCGGCGGCGCTGCAGGGCACGTAGGCCGGTGCATAACCGACCACGAACGGGAACTGGCGCGCGCCCGGACAATCCACGTCGGTGGTACCCGAACCGCTGGCTTCCACCCACTGCCAGTCCAGGCCCTTGCCATTGACCTTCAACGCGGCGCTCGGCAGCCGGGTGAAGATGCCCGACCATACCCGCATCGCACCGGTGGCGCCGTAAAGGCCGGCCTGCTGGTTCTGGTCGTTGCCGATCCAGATCACCGCCAGGTGGTCGCCGGTGTAGCCGGCGAACCAGCTGTCGCGACCGTCGTTGGTGGTGCCGGTCTTGCCGGCCGGGGTGAGCCGGCCCAGGCCGTCGGCCACCAGCTGGTGCGCCGTGCCGCTGCTGACCACCTGCTGCATGCCCACGCCGATCAGGTTGGCGGCAATCGAGTCGCCCTCCTGCGCCGGTGCCGGGGTCTTGTCGTAGCGCTTGAGCAGCTTGCCCTGCGGATCGAGCACGCCGCGCACGGCATGCAGCGGCTGGATTTCGCCGCCCGAGGCCAGGAACTGGTACAGCTGCGCCATCGCGTACGGGCTCTGGTCGGTCGAGCCGAGGATCAACGCCGGGTTGGGATCGGCCTGCAGGCCGGCCAGCACGTGGATCAGCTGCGCGATGCGCTCGGGCCCCACCTGCATGCCCACGCGCACCGTGGCCTGGTTGTACGAATGCGCCAGCGCATCGATCAGCCGCACCGTGCCATGGCTGCGGTGGTCGGCGTTGTCCGGCGACCAGGTGCGCCCGCGCGCCAGCTGCACCGTCACCGGCGAGTCGTCCACCCAGCTGGACAGCGACCAGCGGTCTGGCGAGGCCAGCGCCAGCAGGTAGACGAACGGCTTGAGCAACGAGCCGACTGGCCGCTGCGCTTCCACCGCGCGATTGAAGCCCGGGTCGGCCACCTGCCCGCTGCCGATCACCGCGATGACATCGCCGTTGTGCACGTCGGTCATCACCAGGCCGGCCTGCAGCGGCGGGCGCTTCTTGTTCTCCAGCGACTTCAGCGTGCGCGTCACCGCGCCTTCGGCATACGCCTGGGCGGAGGGCGACATGCCGGTGAGCACGCTCATGCCCGCGCCCTGCAGCACGCTCTCCGGGTAGTCGTGGGCGAGCTGCCGGCGCACCAGGTCCACATAGGCCGGGAAGCGGTTGGCGGCCACCAGCCCGGGCTGCTCGGGCACGCCCAGCGGGGCGGCCAATGCGCGCTTGTACTCGGCGTCGTTGATCAGGCCGCTCTCGCGCAGCTTGCCGAGCACGAAATTGCGACGGTCCAGCGCGCGTTCCGGGCTGCGGCGCGGGTCGTAGTAGGACGGGCCTTTCACCAGGCCGATCAGCAGCGCGACCTGCTCGGTGGTCAGCGAATTGAGGTCGCGGCCGAACCAGAACTCCGCGCCGGAGGCCACGCCGTGCACCGCCTGGCTGCCGCGCTGGCCCAGGTAGACCTGGTTGAGGTACGCCTCCAGGATGGTGCGCTTGTCGTAGCGCGCTTCCATGATCAGCGCGTAGAGGATCTCGTTGAACTTGCGGGTGACCGTCTGTTCCTTGCCGATGCCCAGCAGGCCGCTACGCGCCAGCTGCTGGGTCAGCGTGCTGGCGCCTTGGCGGGTCTGCCCGCCCGAGCGCACCATCACCCACGCCGCGCGGACCATGCCGCTGACGTCGATGCCGTGGTGGGAATTGAAATCGCGGTCTTCCACTGCCTGCAAGCCGGTGACCAGCAGTTCGGGCACCTCCTCCAGGCGCACCAGGCGCCGCTCTTCCTGCTTCTGCCCGTACAGCGTGGCGATGCGCGCCGGGTCCAGGCGCGCGGCACGCAGCGCCTTGCGGCTGGCGACATCGCGCAGCGAGGCCACGCGCCCGCCGCTCACCACCACTTCGATGCGGCGCGCCGGCACGCGGCCGTCCACGTCGATGTAGCCGCGGCTGGACACCACGAAACGCCCGCCGTCGCGCTGGTAGGTGCCCGGCAGCTGGCCGGTGCCATCATCGCGATACGACGCCGCGTCCAGTTCGGTCTTCAGCGTGGCCGCGTCCATCGCCTTGCCGGGAGCCAGCCCCAGCGGGCGTGCATACACACGGGTGGGAATCTGCCAGCGCAGCTCACCGAAACGCTGGGTGACCTGCTGGTTCAGGTAGATCGTGTAGGGAATCAGGAAGCCCAGCGCCAGGGCCAGCGCGGCCAAGCCCCACACGATCAGCCGGCGCTGCCAGCGCGGGCCGTCCTGTTCCTCGTCGAAGTCGTCTTCGACGTCTTCGGGATCGTCGTAATCGTGGTGTCGCGGCACGGGAATGCGAGAATGTGGGCTCCGGCGAGTCTAGCGCAGCCGGCGCGGCGGTTGCGGCCGGCGCGATCCCCGCTCATAAGGTGTTATGGAAGCAGAAATGACCGCACAGCCCGCCGCGGCGCCCCGCGCCGCCGTCTTCACCGCCCCGCGCCCCGCGCGCCGGCGGGCCTGAGCGGGCGCACGCGCATGTCGATCTCCGAGTGGCGGTACTTCCTGCAGCGCATGACCGGGCTGGCCCGGCGCGGGCTGTCGAGCCTGCGCGCGCGCGGCTGGCGTGCAACGCTCTCGCGGGCCCGCGTGCACCTGCAACCGCGCGTGGCCGATACCGGCGCGCCGTTGTGGTTTCCGTCCGCCGCGCCCTTCGCGCCCTTCGCGGTGCCGCACAGTGATGCACCGGCGGTGTCGATCGTCATCCCGGTCTACAACCATCTCGATCACACGCTGGCGTGCCTGCGCGCATTGGCCGCGCATCCGCCGGTGCTGGCCTGCGAGGTCATCGTGGTCGACGACGCCGGCACGGGCGATGCCACCGCGCAGGTACTGCCGCAGATCGAAGGCTTGCGGTACCACCGCCGCGAACACAATGGCGGCTTCATCGCCGCCTGCACCGACGGCATCGCGATGGCGCGCGGCGAGTACGTGGTGCTGCTCAACAACGACACCGTGCCCCAGCCGGGCTGGCTGGACGTGCTGATCGGCACGTTCGCCACCCATCCGCGCGCCGGGTTGGTCGGCGCGCAGCTGCTGTACCCGGATGGCCGCCTGCAGGAATCGGGCGGCATCGTGTTCGCCGACGGCAGCGCATGGAGTTATGGCCGCTTCGAATCGCCTTCCGATCCGCGCTATGCCTACGTGCGCGAGGTCGACTACGTGTCCGGCGCGGCGCTGGCGATGCCGCGTGCCCTGCTGGAACGCATCGGCGGGCTGGATGCGCGTTACATGCCGGCCTATTACGAGGACACGGACCTGGCCTTCGCCGTGCGCGCCAGCGGCCATCAGGTACTGGTGCAGCCGGCCGCGCGCGTGGTGCACGACGAAGGCACCAGCCACGGCACCGATACCGGTAGCGGCATCAAGGCCTACCAGGTGCGCAACCGCGCGGTGTTCGCGCAGAAGTGGGCCGACGTACTCGGCCAGCACCTGCCCGTCGGCAGCGTGCCCGGGCCGGCACTGCTGCATCGCCGCCAACGCCAGGTCCTGATCCTCGACGAGGCGGTGCCGCAGCCGGACCGCGATTCCGGCTCGCTGCGCCAATACAACCTGATCCGCCTGCTGATCGAGGGCGGCGCGCACGTGGTGTTCGTGCCCACGGCGCGCGCCCACGGCGGACGCCACACCCTCGCGCTGCAGGCGTTGGGCGTGGAGGTGTGGTACGCGCCACAGCTGGACAGCCTCGCCTCGTGGCTGCGGCAGCACGGCGAACGCTTCCACGCGGTGCTGATGGTGCGCCACCACGTCGCCCACACCGCGCTGCCGCTGTTGCGCCGCCATGCACCGACGGCGCGCACGGTGTTCGACACCGTCGACCTGCACTACCTGCGCGAGCGCCGCGGCGCCGAAGTGGCTGGCGATGCCGCCGGCTTGCGCGCGGCCGAACGCACGCGCGCGCGCGAACTGTCGGTGATGGCGCGCAGCGATGTCACCGTGCTGGTGTCCTCGGCCGAGCGCGAACTGTTGCGTGCCGATGCTCCGGACGTGCGCGTCGAACTGCTGTCCAACCTGCATGAGGTGGCTGCCGCCCCTCCCGGCTGGGGCGCGCGCCGCGACCTGGTCTTCGTCGGCGGCTTCGGCCATCCCCCCAATGCCGATGCCATGCAGTGGTTCATCGGCGAGGTGTTCCCGCGCATCCGCGCGCGGCTGCCGGCGGTGCGCTTCCACTGCATCGGTGCCGGCGTGCCCGATGCGTTGCGTGCCCTGGCCGCCACGCAGCCCGGCGTGGAGGTCCACGGCCACGTACCGGAGCTGGCGCCGTACATGGACGGCTGCCGCATCGCGGTGGCCCCTTTGCGCTTCGGCGCCGGGGTGAAGGGCAAGGTCAACCTGAGCATGGCGCATGGCCAGCCGGTGGTGGCCACGGCGTGCGCGGTCGAGGGCATGCATCTGCGCGACGGGCAGGACGTGCTGGTGGCCGAGACGGCGGAAGATTTCGCCGCCGCCGTCGTGCGCCTGCACGAGGACGAGGCGCTGTGGACGCAGCTGTCGGCCAATGGCCTGCGCAATGTCGCCGAGCATTTCTCGCTGGACGCCGCGCGCGACACGGTGCGCCGCATCTTCCTGGACTGAGCGGCTAGCGGTCGCCGCCCTCGGCTGCGCGTACCCGCGCCTGGAAATCGGCCAGTTCGGGCGCAGCCGGATCGAGCCGCCGCGCCTGCCGCACGGCTTCGTTGGCAAAGGCGGCATCGCCTGCACCCAAGCGCTCGCTGCCGACCGCGATCCAGCGCTGCGCCAGCCGGCGCCGCGCGTCGGCCAGTCCGGCGTCACGCACCGACAACGCCTGCCACGCATCCAGGCACGACTGCGCGCCACGCACGCGATTGGCGCGCAACGCATCCTCGAAGCACGCCCGGGTCTGCGGCACCAGCCGCGTGGCGGCCTCGCGCACGCGCGGGTCGCGCGGCGCCAGCTGCTGCGCTTCGCGCAGCGCGTCGTAGGCGCTCTCGCCCGGCGGGGTGAGCCATTGCTGCCGGGCTTCGGCGCTTTCGATGCGCGCCAGCAGCTGGCGCAACTTCTTCGTGCGCGCGCCCGGCGACAGCACCTGTCGTTGCGAGGCCTGCGCCTGATGCGCGCTGGCAATGGCCTGCGTGGCAGCACCGACGCCCGGCGCGTCCGGCGACCAGGCGCGCGCACGCGCCAATGCGGCCTGCGCGGCGTCGAACTGGAAATCGCCTGCAAGGCGCGCGGCCTCCGCGGCGTAGGCAGTGGCCAGGCGCTCGCTGCCGCGCGCGACTTCCGGGAAAGCCGGGCGCAGCTCGGCCAGCGTGTCCAGGTCGGCCTCGGCCTGCGGCAGGCGACCCTGGCGCAGGCGGGTGTCGAAGCGATGCAGGCGTTGCTGCACGGCGTCATTGAGGGCGGCTTCGCTGGCCGGCAGGTCCACATGCCCGGGGTCGTAGCCGCGCGCGGCTTCCACCTTCGTGGCGGCGGCAGCCAGATCGCCACGCGTCAGTTCTGCGCGCGCGGCCTGCAGCAGGTCGGAAAGCGCGTCCTCGCGCCCTTCCAGCGCGTCCAGCCGGTTGGGTGCCAGCGCCAGCACGCGCTGGTAGAGCGGCAGCGCGCTGTCGGGCTCACCTTCCAGGCGCCCTTCGTCGTGGGCATGGCGGGCTTGGGCGACCAGATCGTCAAGCCCTGCGCGCGCGGCTTCATAGCGGCGCAAGGCCAGCGCCAACCCATCGGATTGCGGGCGCGGCACTTGCAAGGCCTGGGCGAGCGCGAGCGCGTTGCGCGCGCCGGCGACGTCGCCTCGGGCCAACGCCTGCCTGCCCTGCGCGAGCGCGGCCAGGCCGGTACGGGCCAGGCCATCTCCGGCTTCCGGGCGATCGCTGTCCAGCGCCAGCGCAGCCTGGAAGGATTCGCGCGCGCCGCTGCCATCGGGCGCGCTGAGCCGACCCTGCGCCAGCGCGCGTTCGCCCTGCGCCAGCAGTTGCTGGATGCGGGTATCGGGCCACAGCCACTGCGCCAGCGGACGGCGGAACGCGACGATGCCGATCACCAGCATCGCGGCTACCAGCGCCACGCCGATCCACAGGCGACGGTCGCGCAAAGGGCGCACGAGCGCGCCGCGCAGCGCCGTGCGGAAGCGGGAGCGTCGTCCGTGGCGCGGAGGAGCTGTCGGGTTCACCCGGCGATCTTAGCGGGAGGCGCGCGACGTGATGGTGACTGGCAGGCACGCGTCACGGCAGGTTGAACTGCCGATTACCCCAGCCGGCGTACCTGGTGCACGCCCGGCAACGCATCCAGCTTGCCCAGCAGCGTGGAAAGCTGGCCGTAGTCGCTCACTTTCAACCGCAGCCGCAGCTGCGCCTGGCCGCTGTCGCGCACGTTGTCACTGTTGATCTCCAGCACGTGCGCGTCCTCCTGCGCGATGAGGTTGGTCACGTCCTTGAGCAGGTAGCGCCGGTCCACCGCGCGCACCTGCACGTCCACCTCGTAGCCACTGCCGGCCTGGCCCCACTCCACCGGCAGCAGGCGCTGCGGGTTGGCCGCGCCCAGCCGCGCCAGCGAGGCGCAGTCGGCGCGATGCACGGTGACGCCGCGCGCCTGGGTCAGATAGCCGACGATCGGCTCGCCGGCCACCGGCTGGCAGCAGCGCGCCAGCTGCACCAGCAGATTGCCCACGCCCAGCACGGTGAACTTCGACTTGCCCAGCCCGGTGCGCTTGGCGGTGGGACGCGGCAACGGCGGCGGGGCCTGCTGCGCGCGCTCGGCCTCCAGCAGCGCGCGGCTGACCTGGCTCGGGCCGGTGTCGCCCAGTGCGACCTGGATGTAGAGATCGTCCACGCTGTCGGCATGGAAGCGCCTGGCGGCGATCATCAAGTCGGCCTGCTGCAGCCCCAGCCGCTTGAGCTCGCGATCCAGCAGGTCGCGCCCGGCTTGCACGTTGCGCGCACGGTCGAGCTTGTGGAACCACGCGCGCACCTTGTCGCGCGAGCGCCCGCTGGCGAGGAAGCCGTTGGCCGGCAGCAGCCAGTCGCGGCGCGGGTCCGCTTCCTTGGCGGTGAGCACTTCCACGCGATCGCCGCTGCGCAGTTTGTAGGTCAGCGGCACGATGCGGCCGTTGACCTTCGCGCCACGGCAACGGTGACCGACCATGGTGTGCACGTGGTAGGCGAAATCCAGGGGCGTGGCGCCCTGCGGCAGGTCGATCACCTCGCCCTTGGGCGTGAGCGCGTAGACGCGGTCTTCCACCAGTTCGGCATCGAGCGCACCGGCCAGTTCGCCCGCCTCGCCGTCCTGCGACTGCTCCAGCAGCTGGCGCATCCAGGTGATCTTGCGGTCGAAGGATTTCTCCGCGCCCTTGCCGCCTTCCTTGTACTTCCAGTGCGCGGCCACGCCCAGCTCGGCCTGCGCGTGCATCTCGTGGGTGCGGATCTGCACTTCCACCGTGCGCCCTTCCGGGCCGACCACGGCGGTGTGCAGGGAGCGGTAGTCGTTGGCCTTGGGCCGGGCGATGTAGTCGTCGAACTCGCTGGGTACCGGCGCCCACAACGCGTGCACCACGCCGAGCGCGGCGTAGCAGGCGGCGACGTCGTCCACCATCACCCGCAGCGCGCGCACGTCGTAGAGCTGGTCGAAGGCCAGCCGCTTCTTCTGCATCTTCCGCCAGATGCTGTAGATGTGCTTCGGCCGCCCGCTCACCTCGGCATGCAGCCCGTGTTCGGCCAGCGCGTGGGTGAGCGCGCGGCGTACCGTTTCGATGTAGCGCTCGCGCTCCACCCGGGTTTCGTCCACCTCGCGGGCGATGCGGCGGTACGTGTCCGGCTCCAGGTAACGGAACGCCAGGTCTTCCAGTTCCCACTTGAGCTGCCAGATGCCCAGACGGTTGGCCAGCGGTGCGTGGATGTCGCGGGTGAGCTGTGCCAGCGCGCGACGCTCGGCCTCGGGCAGGCGGCTGGCCGCCCGCATGCGCGCCAACTGGCGCGAGAGCAGGATCGGCACCACGCGCAGGTCGTGGATGATCGCCAGCAGCAGGCGCCGCAGGCCTTCGCTGTTGCGCCCGGCCTCGCGGCCGGCGTGCAGTACCCAGACCTGGTCGGCGGCGTCCTGGCCTTCGAGCAGGCCGGCCAGCACCTGCCGGCGCGGGGCATCCAGCGGCAACTCGGCCACCGCGCCGCGCAGCGCGGGCAGGTCGAACAGCAGCGCGGCCACCAGCGTCGCCTCGTCGGCCGAGAGCAGGTGCAGCAGGTCTAGCGTTTCGGCCAGCACCGGCCAGGTGGGCACGGCGTCGGCCGCGGGCGGCTGCGCGGACCACGCCTGCAGCAATGCCTCGCGCAGCGCGGGCGCGATGGCGGCCGCCGAGCGGCGGTCGAGCAGGTCCTGGAGATGGGCGGGGGGCGGGCGATGCACGGGGGATCGGTCGAACAGGTTGCGTCTACACTATCGCGCATCCCCAGTCTGGAACCAATGTCATGCGCCTGTCCCGTCCGCTCGTGTCCGGTCTCGCCCTGGCCCTCGCCCTCAGCCTGCCGGCCGGCGCGGCCTTCGCCCAGCGCGCCGTCAGTGGCGACCTGCAGCAGGAAATGACCCCGGCACAGTTCAAGGCCGCCGGCCTGGACAAGCTCAGCGCCAGCGAACTGGCCGCGCTCAACGACTGGCTGCAGGGCAAGGTGGCCGCGGAAACCGAAAAGGCGGCCACCGCGGCGGTGGCCGGCGGTTCGAGTGCCGCCGCGCTGGAGAAGGCCCGCGAGGAAGGCCGGCAGGAAGTGATCGTCAAGAACCGCGGCTTCTTCGATTTCGGCACGAAGGAGCCGATCGAGAGCACGCTGGTGGGCGATTTCGAGGGCTTCGGCAAGGGCCGCCGCTTCGTGCTCGCCAACGGCCAGGAATGGGAGCAGATCGACGCCACCTCGCTGACCGGGCATCGCGCCACGCCGGGGGTCAAGATCCGCCCGGGCCTGGCCGGCGTGTGGTACCTGCAGGTCGAGGGTTACAACACCTCCCCGAAAGTGCGCCGCCTGAAGTAAACCGATGTCGTCCCCCGACGCAGCCGCCGCGCCGGTCCGCGAATCCGGGCCGATGCCGGCGCTGCGCCGGTTCTTCCGCCGCAGCGAGGCGGGTTTCATCGGGCTGGCGCTGCTGGTCGGGCTGATCGCCGGCCTGCTGACGCTGTTCCAGGCCGGGCTGGCGCATTCGCTGCAGGCCTGGCTCTACGGTTTCGACGAGAACGAGCGGCTCAGCTCGATCGCGCAGGTCGGGCTCGACTCGCTGTGGGTGCTGCCGGTGGGCGGCCTGCTCGTCGGGCTGATCGGCCGCGCCGCGCGCGCGCGCCGGCGCCAGCTGCTCGATGCGGTGGAGGCCAATGCGCTGCACGGCGGGCGCATGTCGATGCGCGACAACCTGGTGGTGTCGTTGCAAACCCTGCTGTCCAACGGCTTCGGGGCCTCGGTGGGGCTGGAGGCGGCGTACACGCAGATGGGCGCCGGCAGCGGCTCGCAGCTGGGCAAGGTGCTGCGCCTGCGCCGCGCCGACATTCGCACGCTGGTCGGTGCCGGCGCGGCCGGGGCCATCGCCGCCGCCTTCGGCGCGCCGCTGGCCGGGGCGTTCTACGCCTTCGAGATCGTCATCGGCGCCTACACGCCCTCCGCGCTGGCCGCGGTGGCCGTGGCCGCGCTGGCCGGCAGCTTCATCGCGCAGGCCGCCGGGCTGCCGCCCTATCTGTTGCCGGCGGCGACCGTCTCCAGCCTGCATCCGCGCGATTACGCCCTGTTCGCCGTGCTCGGGCTGGTGTGCGCACTGGTGGGCGTGGCGGTGATGCGGCTGGTCACCACTATCGAGCAAGGCGTGAACCGTACGCCACTGCCTGCCTGGGCGCGTCCGGTGCTCGGCGGCGTGCTGCTGATTCCGCTGGCGCTGGTGACTCCGCAGACACTGTCCTCCGGGCACGGCGCGCTGCATATCGACCTTACGGGGCACACGCCGCTGCTGTGGCTGGGCGTGTTGCTGCTGCTCAAGTGCCTGGCGTCGGGCATCTCGCTGGGCTTCGGCTTCCGCGGCGGCCTGTTCTTCGCCTCGTTGTTCATGGGCTCGCTGGTCGGCGCGCTGTACGCGGGCCTGGTCAACCTCGGCGTGGGCGATGCCCTGGTGGACCCGACCTCGGCGGCATTGGCAGGCATGGCGGCGCTGGCGGCGGCGGTGGTCGGCGCGCCGATGACGATGGCGATGCTGGTGCTGGAAGGCACGCACGACTTCGTACTGGCCAGCGTGGTCATGGCCGCGGTGCTGATGGCCAGCACGGTGGTGCGGCAGGTGTTCGGCTATTCGTTCTCGACCTGGCGCCTGCACCTGCGCGGGGAAAGCATCAAGAGCGCGCGCGACGTCGGCTGGATCCACAACCTGAGCGCCGGGCGGATGATGCGCCGCGACCCGGCGACGATGGCTGCCGACGCGACGGTGGCCGAGTTCCGCCACCGCTTCCCGCTGGGCTCGGGCACGCGCGTGGTCCTGCTCGATGGCGAGGGACGGTATGCGGGCATCGTGACCGTGGCGGCGGTGTACGCGGATGGCGTCAAGCCGGAGGCGGTGCTGGCGCAATTCGCCGGCAACCGCGATTTCGCCCTGCCAGCCGATGCCGACGTCGTGGCGGTGATGCAGCGTTTCGACCAGACGCAGACCGATGAAATGGCGGTCATCGATGCCGAGCGGCATGTGCTGGGCGTGCTGTCGGAAAGCTTCGTGCGCAAGCGCTACGCCGAGGAGCTGGACCGGCGGCAGCGCGAGATGATGGGCGAACGCGTGGAAGACGCGGAGTAGGAGCGGCTTCAGCCGCGACCGTTATCAGGTGGACCGCGATAACCGGGAATGGATACGGGAGGGGCGCGCGCGAACACGGCGCGCATGCCACCCGATCACCCCCGCAGCGCGGCCACCCGCTGCGCCAGCTTCTTGGCCGAGATGCCGCCGCGAGCGCCCAGTTCCTGCGCGAACAACGACACCCGCAGCTCCTCCAGGTCCCAGCGCAACGCCTGCCATTCGGCACGTTCGCGCCGGCCTAGTGCCGCCGCTTCCTCCAGCGCATCCAGGAACGGCTTGAGTTCCAGCATCCGCGCCTGGTCGCGCGAAGGATCGCGCTTGGCGCGTTCGGCCCGCAGCAGCATCGCCTTGAGGTAGCGCGGGAACTGTGCCAGGGCCTCCGCCGGTGTCTGCCGCAGGAAGCCCGGATGCACCAGCGCAGCCAGCTGCGCCTGCAGGTCGTCCAGGTTGCCGCGCGCCCAGCCCATCAGCGGGGCTTCCAGCGCCGGCTTGATCGCCGCCACGCCGGAAAGGATCTCCTCGGCCAGCTTCAAACGCTGCATCGCTTCGCCGAACAGCTGCCGGCCCACCTCATCGCGCCGCTGCGCAAAGGCTGCGGCGTCGCGGATGCCTTCCAGCCCGTGGTCGAGCAGCGCGTTCATCGCCGCATCCACCAAGTCGCCGCGCAGGCGTTCCTGCGATTCGATCGCCGCGTACAGCAGGCCCGTCTTGGGCGATACCGGCAGCTGCTTGCGCGCTTGCTTCACCTTGTCGGCCAGGCCGATTTCCATCAGCCGGCGCACGCCGAGCGGATGCGCGGCGTCGGCTTCGGCGCGGTCGGCGAAGATGCGCAGCGCAGCGCTGTCGCCCTGGTCCACCAGCGCCGGGTAGGCCGGCACGCCGGCTTCGCCCGGCACCTGGCGCGGGATCGGCGCGGCGGGAAATTCACGCAGGCCCTCTGCGGCCAACGCACGGCCCGCACGCGCCGCAAAGGCATCGCCCGCACGGTTGCCGAAGCGCGCTCGCAGTGCGTCGAGGTCGCGCGCCTCGGCCAGTACCTTGCCCGCTTCATCGCGCAGGCGCAGGTTCATCCGAAGGTGCGGCTCCAGCGAAGCTTCGTCGAAATCCAGCGCCGAGACCGCCACACCCGTCGCCTTGGCCAGGAAGCGTGCCAGTTCGCCGCGCAGGTCATCGGCCGAAGGCGTGGCGAAGGCCTCGAAGAAGGCGCGGCCGAAATCCGGCGCGGGCACGAAGTTGCGCCGCTGCGCCTTGGGCAGGCTGCGGATCAGTGCAGCGGCCTTCTCGGCCACGAAACCCGGCGCCAGCCACGACAGCCGTGAGGGGTCTAGCGCGTTGAGCAGGTGCAGCGGCACTTCGAGCGTCACGCCGTCGTCGGCGGCGCCCGGTTCGAAGCGGTAATGCAGCGCCAGGCGTGCATCGCCGAGCGGAAAATACTTCGGATAGCGGTCTTCCTCGCTGCCCTCGCCAGGGAGCAGGTCGACCAGCGTCCAGTGCAGCTGGCGGCGCTTTTCCGGTGGCAGCGCCTTCCACCACGCATCCAGCCCCGTGGCCGAATGGATGTCGGACGGCACCCTGTCCAGGTACCAGCGCGCCTGCCAGCCTTCATCGGCCACCAGGCCGGCGCGGCGCAGCTTGGCCTCCTCCTCGCGTGCCTGTTCGAGCACGCGCAGGTTGTCGGCCACGAAGCTGGCGCGGGTGTTGATCTCTCCGGTCACCAGGGCCTGGCGCACGAAGATGTCGTGCGATTCGACCGGGTCGATGCGCCCGTAGTGCACCGGCTTCTTCGGCGCCAGCACCAGCCCGAACAGGCTGATCTGCTCGGAGGCCAGCACGTGTCCCTGCGCGCGCGACCAGTGCGGGTCGAAATGCTTGCGCAACAGCAGATGCGGCAGTTCGGCGATGGCCCAGTCCGGCTCGATGGCCGCGTTGGTCAGGCCCCACACCTTCTGCGTGTCCAGCAGCGTAGCCGCCAGCACCCACGGCGGCGGGCGCTTGGACAGCGTCGAGCCGGGGAACAGCAGGAAACGGCGCTGGCGCGGCGCCTGGAAATCGCCCTTCTCGCTGCGGTGACCGATCTGCGTGGGCAGGCCGACGATCAACGCACGGTGCAGCGTCTGGTAGGCCGCGCTGCGCGCGCGTTCGCTGAAACCGCCGCCTTCCGGGCCGGCCGGCTTGCCGCGCGGCGCAGGCGTGGCGGGCGGCGGCGCGGCGGCGTCGGCCTTGCCTTCGCGGGCCAATCGCGCGGCGCGATGCAGCTGTCCACGCGTGGCCTTCGCGGCGGCGGCGTCATCACGCACAGCCGGGGCCGGTGCACTGCTGCCGGCCAGCAACGGCGCCAGCGAGGCGTCCATGGCCTCTTCCTTCCAACCGAGTTCCTCGCACAGCAGGCGCAGCTGCCGATGCAGCTCGCGCCATTCGCGCATGCGCAGGAAGCCGAGGAAATGGCGGTCGCACCAGTCGCGCAATCTGGATTGCGTGAGGTCTTCGTGGGCCTGCCGGTAGGCTTCCCACAGGCGCAGCACGCCGACGAATTCCGAGCGCCCATCGGCGAACTGCGCATGCGCGTTGTCGGCGGCGGCGCGGGCTTCGGGCGGGCGTTCGCGCGGGTCCTGGATACCCAGGAACGAGGCGATGACCAACATCGGCCGCAGGCAGCCGGCGGCCTGCGCAGCCACCAGCATGCGGGCCAGCTTCACGTCCACCGGCAGGCGCGCCATCTGCTTGCCGACCGCGGTGAGGCGGCGTTCGGCATCGATGGCGCCGAGTTCGACCAGTTGCTGCCAGCCATCGGCCACGGCGCGTTCGTCGGGCGCTTCGAGGAACGGGAAGTCCTCGATGCGGCCCAGCCCCAGTTGCAGCATGCGCAGGATCACGCCGGAGAGGCTGGAGCGGCGGATTTCCGGATCGGTGAATTCCGGGCGCGCGGCGAAGTCCGCCTCGCTGTAGAGGCGCACGCAGATGCCTTCGGCGACGCGGCCGCAGCGGCCCATGCGCTGGTTGGCGCTGGCTTGCGAGACCGGCTCGATGTGCAGCCGGTCCAGCTTCTGCCGCGGGCTGTAGCGCTTGACGCGTGCGAAGCCAGGATCGACCACGTAGCGGATGCGCGGCACGGTGAGCGAGGTCTCGGCCACATTGGTGGCGAGTACCAGGCGGCGCTTCGGTCCGGGGTTGAACACGCGGTCCTGGTCGTTGGCCGACAGCCGCGCGTACAGCGGCAGCACTTCGGTTTCGCGGTACTTGCGCCGCTCCAGCGCCTGGTGGGCGTCGCGGATCTCACGCTCGCCGGGCAGGAACACCAGCACGTCGCCGCGCGGGTCGGTGCGGGTGATCTCGTCGATCGCCGCCACGATGGCCTCGTTGACCGAGCGCTCGCCGTCGCTGTCGCCCCCGTCCTGCGCGTCCTCGCCAGCGGCCTCGCCTTCCAGCGGCCGGTAGCGCACCTGCACCGGATAGGTCCGGCCTTCGACGCTGATGACCGGGGCGTTGTCGAAATGGCGCGAGAAACGCTCGGTGTCGATGGTCGCCGAGGTGACGATCAGCTTCAGGTCCGGGCGTTTTTGCAGCAGCTGCTTGAGGTAGCCGAGCAGGAAGTCGATGTTGAGGCTGCGCTCGTGCGCCTCGTCGACGATGATCGTGTCGTAGGACGACAGCCAGCGGTCGCTGGCGATCTCCGCCAGCAGGATGCCGTCGGTCATGAACTTGATGCGGGTGTCCTCGCCGACGCGGTCGGTGAAGCGCACCTGGTAACCCACCGCCCCGCCCAGCGGCGTGCGCAGCTCCTCGGCCACGCGGCTGGCCACCGCGCGCGCGGCGATGCGGCGCGGCTGTGTGCAGCCGATCATGCCGGCGGTGCCACGGCCGGCGGCCAGGCAGAGCTTGGGCAGCTGGGTGGTCTTGCCCGAGCCGGTCTCGCCGGCGATCACCACCACCTGGTGCTCGCGGATCAGCGCGACGATGCGCTCGGCCTCGCGGGCGATCGGCAACTGCTCGTCCAGGGTGATGGCCGGCTGGCTGGCCGCGCGGCGCGCACGCTCGCCCGTGGAGGCACGCAGCGCCTGCTCGAACGCCTGCTCCACCTCGGGGTTGCCGGGCTTGGCCTGCCACCGCGACCATAGGCCGAACAGGCGGCCGCGGTCGCGGCTCATCGCGTCGTCCACCGCGCGGCGTCGCGCGCGCAGATGGTCGGCCATTGGCTTGTCGATAGCACTCATCGATCGGGTGATGTGAAAAATTGAATAACCACGGATGCTTTAGCCTGTCTATTGTGACGCCATATCCATGAGCAAGGAGGATTCCCAGATGGCAAAGAGCAAGAACACCCCCCAGAAGTCCGGTAAAACCAAGCTGGCGGCGGCCGCGCCTTCGGCCCCCAACGTGGATATCGGGATCAAGGACAGTGATCGCAAGAAGATCGCCGAGGGCCTGTCCGGCTACCTCGCCGACGCTTACACGCTGTACCTGAAGACCCACAACTTCCACTGGAACGTGACCGGTCCGATGTTCAACTCGCTGCACACCATGTTCGAGACGCAGTACACCGAGCAGTGGACGGCGCTGGACGACGTGGCCGAGCGCATCCGCGCCCTGGGCTACAACGCGCCGGGCTCGTACCGCGAGTTCGTCAACCTGACCTCGATCCCCGAGGAGCCCGGTCTCACCGACAGCGCCGACTGGCGCGAGATGGTGCGCCAGCTGGTCACCGGCAACGAGGCGGTGTGCCGTACCGCGCGCAAGGTGCTGTCCTCGGCCGACGATGCCGGCGACGACCCGAGCGTGGACCTGCTCACCCAGCGCCTGCAGACCCACGAGAAGTACGCGTGGATGCTGCGCTCGCTGCTGCAGTAAGCGGCGCGGGGAAGCGATGACAGGCGCCCGGCCTCGGCCGGGCGTTTGTTTTTTGGGGGCCTGGGGTCGCGGCCTCAAGTTGCAGGAGGGGCTTCAGCTCCGACCGTGCACTCAAAGATCGCCACGCGGTGAGGCCGCACGAGACCCCGCGGCCGGAGCCAATCTTGCGCCGCCAACACGTCCACGCAAGGGCCAAAGCCGACGATCCGCAGCGGCCGCTGCTCCGCCCGCGCCCGCAACCGCGCCAGCAGGTCCTCCAGCAGCGCCCCGCGCAGCGGCGTGTAGAGATAGAACACGCTGCCCCGGGACAGGTCGGCCTGGCGCAGGTCCGCGCAGACGAAACGCGCCCGCGTCAGCCCCAGCGCCCGCGCCGCCTCCTGGGCCGCTGCCACGAACGCCGGCTCGATCTCGATGCCACTGGCCCGCGCGGGCGAGCACAGCGCCACCAGCATCGGCACCTGCCCCAGGCCGGCGCCGAGGTCGACCAGTTCGTCCTGTGCCCCCAGCTCGCAACAGGCCAGCAGATCCAGCACATGCCGCACCGGCGTGGGCTGGTAAGCCACCATGCCGGCGGCCAGCGGTACCTGGAGCGCACCCGGCACCGGCAGGTCCAGCACGCCGGCCAGCAATTCGTCGCGGGCATCGAAGCCTTCGGCAGCGTCCGGCGCACCATGGCCAGGATGGCTTTCCAGCAGCGCGCGCAAGCGCGCCGGGTCGCGCCGCAAGGCCGCATACAGCGACCGGTTGACCGCCTCGGCCTCGTCCCGCCGCTGGCGCAGCTGGCTCGCGCGCGGCGAGGCCTCGTCTTCGGGCAGCCACCGCTCCAGCCGGTCGAGCCAGTCCAGGCGTTGCCACAGCGCGGTGTCGGACGCGGGGCCGGCAAAGTCCTCGGCCTGGGCCAGCAGAAGTTCCAACGCATGCATGTGCGAGATTCTAGCCAATGGGCCGGGAAAGCCTGACGCACCCGCAGGACAGGCCAGCTTGACCGCCAAGGTATCCTAGGCCGATGCCTTCCCCCGCCCATGCCGTCCTGCGTCGCGTCTTCGGTTTCGATGATTTCCGCGGCCCCCAGCAGGCCATCGTCGAACACGTCGCCGCCGGCCACGACGCGCTGGTGCTCATGCCCACCGGCGGCGGCAAGTCGCTGTGCTACCAGGTGCCGGCGCTGTTGCGCGAGGGCACCGCGGTGGTCGTCTCGCCGCTGATCGCGCTGATGCAGGACCAGGTCGAGGCGCTGCGCCAGGCGGGCGTGCGCGCCGAGTTCCTCAATTCCACCCTGGATGCGGAGAACGCGCAGCGGGTGGAACGCGCCCTGCTGGCCGGCGAGCTGGACCTGCTCTACGTCGCCCCCGAGCGACTGCTTACCGGCCGTTTCCTCTCGCTGCTCGAACGCAGCCGCATCGCGTTGTTCGCCATCGACGAGGCGCACTGCGTCTCGCAATGGGGCCACGACTTCCGCCCGGAATACCGCCAGCTCACCGTGCTGCACGAACGCTGGCCGCAGGTGCCGCGCATCGCGCTCACCGCCACCGCCGACCCGCCGACGCAGCGCGAAATCGCCGAGCGGCTGGACCTCACCCAGGCGCAGCACTTCGTCAGTTCCTTCGACCGGCCGAACATCCGCTACACCGTGGTGCAGAAGGACAACGCGCGGCGCCAGCTGCTGGATTTCCTCGGCCGCCATCGCGACGAGGCCGGCATCGTCTACGCGATGTCGCGTCGCAAGGTGGAGGAAACCGCCGAATTCCTGTGCGCGCAGGGCTACAACGCCCTGCCCTACCACGCCGGCCTGCCGGCCGAGGTGCGCGCGGCCAACCAGCGCCGCTTCCTGCGCGAGGAGGGCATCGTGATGTGCGCCACCATCGCCTTCGGCATGGGCATCGACAAGCCGGACGTGCGTTTCGTCGCGCATGTGGACCTGCCCAAGTCGATGGAGGGTTACTACCAGGAAACCGGCCGTGCCGGCCGCGATGGCGAAGCGTCGGAAGCCTGGCTTTGCTACGGGCTGGGCGACGTGGTGCTGCTCAAGCAGATGATCGAGCAGGGTGAAGCGGCCGAGGAGCGCAAGCGGCTGGAGCGCGCCAAGCTCGACCACCTGCTCGGCTACTGCGAATCCATGCAGTGCCGCCGCCAGGTGCTGCTGGCCGGCTTCGGCGAGACCTATCCGCAGCCGTGCGGCAACTGCGACAACTGCCTCACGCCGGCCGCGGCATGGGACGCCACCATCGCCGCGCAGAAGGCACTGAGCTGCGTGTACCGCAGCGGCCAGCGCTTCGGCGTGGGCCACCTCATCGACATCCTGCGCGGCAGCGATGGCGAGAAGATCCGCCAGTTCGGCCATGAGGCACTGAGCACCTACGGCATCGGCCGCGACCTGGATTCGCGCACCTGGCGCAGCGTGTTCCGCCAGCTGGTGGCCGCGCACCTGTTGGAAGTGGACAGCGAGGGCCACGGCGGCCTGCGCCTGACCGATGCCAGCCGGCAGGTGCTCAAGGGCGGGCGCACGGTGATGATGCGCCGTGAGCACGCGCCCACGCGCGAACGCGAGCCGCGCAGCGCGCAACGCACCGGGCTGTCGGTGCCGCCGCAGGACCTGGCGCTGTTCAACGCCCTGCGCGGCCTGCGCGCCGAGCTGGCGCGCGAGCAGAACGTGCCGGCCTTCGTGATCTTCCACGACAGCACGCTGCGCAACATCGCCGAACAGCGTCCGGAGAGCATGGATGCGCTGGCCCGCGTGGGCGGCATCGGCGGCAGCAAGCTGGCCCGCTACGGCGAGCGGCTGCTGGACATCGTGCGCGAACAGGGGTGAGCGCGCGCAACGGCGTGTGCCAGGACTGGCAAGAAAGTTCCCGGGCGCGACAGCAGGCATTCAAGCGGCCGCTGCCAGTATCCTAGGCAGGCCGCAAACGGCCGTACCCGCGGGTGTCCACCATGAAGCGCAGCCTGATCCTGACCGCCCTGTTCCTCGCCTCCGGCGCCGCCCTGGCGCAGAGCGAAGGTGCGGACGCCGCGAAGTCGCTGGACCTGAGCGTTCCGCAGGCGCCTATCCAGTACCGCGTCGATCCCGGCTACGCCAACGACCCGCCGGGCACCTTCTACGGCGACAAGTCCGGCCCGGTGCCGCGCGCGCCGGATGGCCGCATCGCCGACGTGGTCGACGACAAGCTGCAGGTGCACGGTGCGGTGGAGGCCGGCGTCGGCTATTCCAGCCGTGGCGGCAACAGCAACTGGCAGGCGGCGACCATCAACCTGAGCAAGAACTACACCACCGACGAAGGCAAGACGAACAGGTTCGGCTTGAACATCAGTGTCGGTCAGGGCGAAGGCCCGATGTTCGGACCGGGCTACTACGGCCGTGGCTACTACGGCCCGGGGCCGTTCCGGGCGAGCGAACCGCCGCCGGCGGGGTGGTGAATCGTGCGGCGCGAAGCGGTGCCGCTTCGCGGCTGAAACCGCTCCTACCCGGCGCCTGAGCCGGCCTGCAGCCCGGATAGCGCCGCCTGCAGATCCCTTCGCCGGAACGGTTTCTTCAGCACCGGCACCGCATGGTATTGCTCGGGCACGCCCGCGCGGCCGTAGCCGGTCACGAAGAGGAACGGAATGCCGCTGCGTTGCAACGCGTCGGCCACCGGGAAGGACATCGTGCCACCCAGGTTCACGTCCAACAGCGCCATGCCGATCTGCTCGGCGGCCAGCACGTCGAGGGCGGCGGGCACGGTGGCCACCGGCGGGACGACGTCATAGCCCATGTCCGCCAGCAGGTCTTCGGTGAGCATGGCGATCATGGACTCGTCTTCGACGATGAGCACCCGCACGCTCATGTCCCCGCCTGCGCTACCCGGGCCACCGGCATCGAGATGCGGCAGGTGACCCCAGTGGGCTCGAACGCCAGCACCGATTCGCCGCCGAGGTCGTACTTCAGCCCGCGCTCGACCAGGCGGGAGCCGAATCCACGCCGCGTCGGCTCGCGCACCCGCGGGCCACCCTGCTCGCGCCACGTCATTTCCAGTACCCCGTCCGGCCCCTCTCCCACCCACTCCCAGTGGATGCCGACGCGGCCTTCGGGCACCGACAGCGCACCGTACTTCACCGCGTTGGTGCACAACTCGTGCAGCGCCATCGACAGGGCCACCGCGCGGCGCGGGTCGAGCAGGAACGCCGGGCCCTGGATATCGAAACGTTCGCCGTCCCGTTCCTGGTGCGGCGCGGCGGCGGCGCGGGCGACGTCGGCCAGCTCAGCGCCCTGCCAGCTTTCCCGGGTCAGGATGTCGTGGGCGTCGGACAGCGCCACCAGGCGCGATTCCATCTTGTCCTGCGCGTCAGCCATGTCGGTGCTGCCGCGCAGCGTCTGCAACGCCAACGACTGCACGGTCGCCAGCGTGTTCTTGACCCGGTGGTTGAGTTCGTTGATGAGCAACTGCATGTGCTGCTCGTGCTGCTTGCGCAAGGTGATGTCGCGGGTGCTGCCTGCGATGGCCTCGACCTCGCCCTCCGGACCGAACACCGGCGAGAAGATGTAGTCGTAGATGCGCACCCCCTCGGTGACGTGCGGAAACGGCACCTCGCCGCGCACCGGCTGGCGCGTGGCGATCACCCGCTCGATCTCCTCGTCGTGCATGGCCGCGTGCCACGGCTCATAGCCCAGTTCCAGGCAGGTCTTGAGCGCCGCCTGCTCCCAGGTCATGCCCCACATGGCCAGCAGTGCCTGGTTGGCGTAGATGAAACGGTGCTGCAGGTCGAAGACGTAGGTCAGATCAGGCGTGGCCCGCAACACCGTCTCGTACAGGCGCAGCTGTGCGGCCAACGACTCTTGATCTTCCTGCGGCGCGACGTTCATCAGGCTCCCCCGGCGGATGTGGGCGGACTCTAACATTCCGCCGGCGAGGCCCGGATGAGCGATCTTTCACACCTCGCGCCCCCGGTTCCGGGGGCGTCGTGTCAGCGAGGCAAGGCCAGGTGCGAAGCGGCCAGGGGCTTGCCCGCCCCGCGCGGCAGGGCCTGGAGGGTGGCATTGGCCGGCAGCGGCGCGCCCGATTCCACGTGCGCCCATGCCCGGTCCAGCGCGGCATACACGTAGGGCAGCAGCGGCACGTAGCGCGCGGCGTAGTCCGGCAGGCCGAGGAAGCCGTCGAAGTGCTGCGCATGCGGCACGCGCCAATAACGTACCTCGCGCCCGGCGGCCTGGGTGGCGGCGACATACGGCGCGCTGCTGAACGCCGGTGGGATCAGTCCGTCATCCAGGCCATGCACGACGATCACCGGCAATGCCTTGCGCGGCAGGCCAGCTTGCGTCTGCGCCACACCGGCCTTCACGCGGCGCGCGTCGGCGTCGTGTCCGGTCCACAGCGCGCGCAGGCATTGCAGGCCGGCGAACGTGGGGTCGCTCCCCGCCTGCGCCTTTGCATCGACGATGCCCACGCCGGCCCCGGGCGGGATGCCGCTGCCATCGCTCCACCATGCGGCACGCTCGGCAGCGGTGGGCGCGTGCGCCACGCCGTCCGGGCCCATGCCCGCGTAGCCGAAGCCACACGGGTGCGCACCGGCCGGATAGCGTCCGTAGGCGGAGGCGTACGCCACCGCGACTGCGCGCCACAGGTCGAAGCCCACCGAAAGCACCCCGCTGCGCAGCGAAGCTTCGGTCCAGCCGCTCGACAGCAGGCGTTGCTTGGCGTCGGCGGCCTGCGCGGGCAGGTCCGTGCCTTCCAGCAGGCCGGCAGCAGCGAGCGAGGCACAACGTGCCGCGCCCAGCGCCTGCCGTTGCACGGCGAGCGGCGGCTGCGGCAGGTCGTCCATCGCCAGCAACGCGCAGGGCATCAGCAGCGCGGCCTCGGTGGCGTAGTCGTACAGCGCACGCCCCTGCTGCCCGGGCGCGAGCACGCTCGGCTCGCCGGCCACCACGGCCTTGAGCCATGGCTTGCCGTGGGCGTCTTCCGCCGCGCGCAGGACCGCGCCACCGCCATTGGAAATGCCAACCGCGATCACGCGGGTGTTGTCGAAGGTAAACGGCGCCTGCGCGGGCAGCGCGCGGTTGAGCACGTCCAGCCCGTACTCGGCGGCCTGGCGTACATGCCGGCCCCAGTCGGCTTCCGGGTTGTCCTGCGAGTGCGCGTGCTTGAACGCAACACCTTCCGCTGCGCTCTTCTCAGGTACGAAAGCGGGTTCGGCGCCGGCTTCGGCCACGCCCGCCGGACCGGCCGCCGGCGTACCGGCAAGATCGACATAATCACTGCCGGCGCCCTTGTCGGTATAGGCCACGGCGCAGCCGCGCGGCAGTCCCCAGGCACCCGCCACGGCAATGGCACCGTATACGCCGCGCGAACCGGAGGCCGCGGTGACAACGAGGCAGCGCTTGCCGGCGTCGAAGTCATCCGGCAGTTGCACCAGCACGCGATGCGGCTGGTGTCGCCCGGGCAATTGCGCATAGGCGGAGAACTCGCGCCCCGGCACCGCGTCGAGCGTGCCGCCATACACCTCGCCATAGCCGCCACCCGGCGCGAGATCGGCGATGCCGCGCCAGTTGCTCCAGATCGCGCGCCGGCGCGCTTCGTCGGCAGTGGGATGCACGGCATCGGCGAACGTGGGCGGCGTGGGCACGCGCAGGCCGGCAAGGCCCAGGCCGGCGGTGAGCAAGTCGTCCTGCCCACGGTGCACGGTCTGCCGTTCGGCGCGGAACGGCGAGATGGATTGCGCGGCGGCACCACCGGCCAGCGTCATGCCGAACAGGAGACTGCCGGCGAGCGTCATCAGGGAAGCGTTCATGGCGGCACGCTAGCAGAGTGCCGGGGCCTTTCCATCGTACCTTCGTACCAGTCGCGCGGCAGGACGGGACTGCTAATTTCAGCCGATCCCCGTTCTCCCGGATTCCCATGACAGACGCTTTCCTGCAGGGCCGCCACGCATTGGTGACCGGCGCGACCTCCGGCATCGGCCTGGCCATCGCCCAGGCGCTGGCCGGGGCCGGCGCGCGCGTGGCGATCAATGGCTTCGGCCTGCCCGCGCAGGTCGAGCATGCGCTCGCGCTGGCCAGCGGCCCGGGCGGCGCGGCACGCCATGTCGATGCCGACCTGGCCGACGCCGCGCAGATCGAACGCATGATGGCCGCGCTCGAAGAAGATGGCCCGCTGGACATCGTGGTCAACAATGCCGGCATCCAGCACGCGGTGCCGCTGGCGCAGATGCCCGCCGAGAAGTGGGACGCGGTGCTGGCGATCAATCTCGGCGCGGCGTTCCACACCATGCGCCACGCGCTGCCCGGCATGGGCGCGCGCGGCTTCGGCCGGGTGGTCAACATTGCCTCCGTGCACGGACTCGTCGGCTCGCGCGACAAGGCGCCCTACGTGGCGAGCAAACACGGGCTGGTCGGGCTGAGCAAGGCGGTGGCGCTGGAGTACGCCGCCACCGGCGCGCGCGACAGCGGTGGCGTCACTGTCAACTGCATCTGCCCGGGCTGGGTGGAAACGCCCCTGATCGAGCCGCAGATCGAGGCGCGCCGCCGCGGTGGCAGCCGCGAGGACGGCGTGCGCGCCCTGCTGGCCGAGAAGCAGCCGAGCCTGCGCATGTCGCTGCCTTCGGACATCGCCTCGCTGGCGCTGTGGCTGTGCCGCCCGGAGGCGCACAACGTCACCGGCGCCTCCTTCGCGATGGATGGTGGCTGGACCGCCCAATGACGGTAGGCTTGGCGCCATGCCCCATCTGCTGATCGCCGACGACCATCCGCTGTTCCGCAGCGCCCTGCGGCAGGCGGCCGCCGATGCGGTCGGCGACCTGCACGTGCGCGAGGCCGCCACGCTGGAACAGGCGCTGGCCGCGCTCGACGCCGCGCCTGATACCGACCTGATCCTGCTCGACCTGCACATGCCCGGCAGCCACGGGCTCGCGGGGCTGGCGGCGATCCGTGCGCAGCACCCGGCGGTGGCCGTGATCGTGGTCTCGGCCAACGACGACCCGCAGGTGGTGCGCCGCGCGCTCGACCATGGCGCCGCCGGCTACCTGCCCAAGAGCGCCGGCCTGGACGAACTGCACCAGGCGATCAACAGCGTGATGGCCTGCGAGCAGTGGCTGCCGGCGTCGCTGCGGGCTTCCGTGCAGCATGCACAGTCTTCCGCGCACGACAGCGCGCTGGCCTCGCGGCTGGCGAGCCTGTCGCCGCAGCAGTTCCGCGTATTGATCCTGGTCGCGCAGGGCCTGCTCAACAAGCAGATCGCCGACCGCCTGGACGTGCAGGAGCGCACGGTGAAGGCGCACCTGTCGGCGATCTTCGAGCGGCTGGGCGTGCGCAACCGCACGCAGGCCTCGGTGGTGTTGCGCGAACTGGAACTGCGCGACCCGTCCCAGCGCATCGACATGTAGGCCTCACGAGGCCGTGGGGGCGGCGCGCGCGGCGAGCAGGCGGTCGATGATGGATTTCAGCGCCAGCGGGCGCACCGGCTTGTGTAGCAGCGTCAAGCCGTGTTCGAGCACCGCGCGTCGCGTGGCCAGGCCGTCGTCGGCACTCAGGATCAGCGTGGGCGCGGCACCGAAGCGCGCGGCCAGATCGGCATGCAGCGCCACGCCGGTATCGTCGTCGGCGAGGTGGTAGTCGAGCAGCCAGACCGCCGCGTCGTAGCCGTTCTCGAGCAGGGCCGCCGCCTGTGCACGGTCGTGCGCGGTCCGCACCTCGCAGCCCCACCCCCGCAACACGCCGGCCAGCGCCTGCAAAGGCTGCGCTTCGTTGTCCACGGCGAGCACGCGCAGCCCGGCCAGCGCATTGCCCGGACGCGGCGACGGCGCGGCCACCGCGCGATGCAGCAGCGGCAGGGACAGCGAGAACACCGTGCCGCGCCCGGGCGTGCTGCGCAGCGCGATCGCGGCGCCGAGCAGGCGCGCGATGCGGTCGGCGATCGCCAGGCCCAGCCCGAGCCCCTGCCCCGCCGCGCCTTCGCCACGGCGGAATTCCTCGAAGATGGCGCGTTGCTCGGCCGGCGCGATGCCCGGCCCGGTGTCGTGCACTTCGATGCGCACCCGGCCCTGCGCGTGGCGCACGCCGAGCAGGATGCCGCCGCTTGCGGTGTAGCGCACCGCGTTGGCCAGGAAATTCTGGATCACGCGGCGCAGCAGCTGGGGATCGGCATGCACCCACGCGCGGCTGGCGACATGGTCGAAACGCAGGCCGCGCGCGCGGGCGAGCATGCCGAATTCGGACGCGAGCGGCTCCAGCACGTCGGCCAGGGGCAGCGCGCGCGGCTGCGGCACCAGGCCGCCGGCTTCCAGGCGCGCGATGTCGAGCAGGCCGGTGAGCAGGTCGGTGGTGGAATCCAATGCGCCGCGCACCTGCGCGGCGACCTCGCGCTGCTCCGCGCGGACCAACTGCTGGGCCAGCGTATCGGTGAACAGCTGCGCGGCGTGCAGCGGCTGCATCAGGTCGTGGCCGATGGCGGTGAGGAAGCGGCTCTTGGCGTCGTTGGCGCGCTCGGCCTCGCGCTTGGCCGCTTCCAGCAGCGCGGTGCGCTCGCCCACGCGCTGTTCCAGCGTCTCGTTGCTGCGCAGCAGTTCGGCTTCGGTCATGCGGAATGCGGTGACGTCGGTGAAGGTCGCCACGAACCCGCCGCCGGGCATCGGGTTGCCGCGGATCTCCACGATGCTGCCATCCGGGAACACGCGCTCGGACAGGTGCGCCGTGCCGGCACGCATCAAGGCCAGCCGGCGATCCACCGCACGCTCGCTGGCGCCGCGCTCGGGCATGCGCTGCAGCGCCCAGCGGGTCAGCTCGACGATGGGCGCTCCGACCTGCAGCAGTTCGTCGGGAAAGCCGAACATCTGCGCATAGCGACGATTCCAGGCCACCAGCCGCTGCTCGCGGTCGATCACGCTGATGCCCTGGCTCATGTTCTGCAATGCGGCCTGCAGTACCTGCTGGTTGAAGCGCAGGTCCTGCGAGGCTTCGTCCACGATCGCCGCGACCGCCTCCAGCTCGCCGCTCTCGCGGCGCGCGGCATCCAGCAGCAGCCGCGTGGACGCCGAACCGAGTACCGCCGACAGCTCCCGCTCCATGGCCGCTTCCACGTTCGCCGGCACCGGGCCGTGGCGCGGGGCGTCCGCGAGCAGTTCGGCCACGCGCTCGCGGCGCAGGAAGCGCTGCCCGGCGCTGCGCAGCGTGGCCACGTCCAGCCGGCCCGGCGCGCGACGCGGCGCATCGCCCCGCAGGTGCATGGCCAGCCAGGTCACGGCCGTGCCGACGAACAGGCTCACGCCTACCGCGCGTCCCAACGCGCTCCAGCCCGTGAGGCCGAACAGGCGGTTGGGTGCCAGCCAGCTCAAGCCGAGCGGCCCGTGTTCCAGCCAGTCGGGATTGCTGCCGAGCGCGGCCACCAGGCTCGGGGCCAGCAACACCCAGGCCCAGGCCGCGAAGCCGGCCACTACACCGGCGATGGCCGCGCGTGCGGGCGTCTGCGGCCGCCACAGCGCAAAGCCGAGTACCGGCGCCAGGGTCGCCAAAGCGGAGAACGACACCGCGCCCACGTCGGCCAGCGCGTCGTTGCCGCTGATCATGCGGCTGTAGGCCCAGGCCAGCAGCATGATCGCCACGATGCCGGTGCGGCGCAGCAGCAGCAGGTCGCCGCGGCGATCGGCATCGCCCGCACGTCCGGTTCGCGACCACGCGCCACGCAGCAGGCCCGGCGCGAACCAGTGGTTGCCGATCATCAGGCTCAGCGTGAGCGTGCTCACCACCACCATGCCGGTGGCCGCACTCAGGCCACCGAGGAAGGCGAACAGCGCGATGCCCTTGTGCCCGTAAGCGAACGGCAGCGCCAGCGCGTACATGTCCGAGGGCACGCCATCGCCCAGCAACGCGGCGCCGGCCTTGGCCAGCGGCAGCGCCGGCAAGGCGATCAGCAACAGGTAGAGCGGAAACTGCCAGCGCGCGGTACGCACGTCGCGTTCGTCACGGCATTCCACCACGCCCACGTGGAACTGGTGCGGCAGGATGAACATCGCCAGCGCGCCGAGCAGCACCAACGGCACGAAACCACCTGCCGTGCCGGCGGGCGGCGCGACGGGGGCGGGCGCCGGCGGAAGGTCCAGGCCCAGCCAGACGAATGCGCCCAGCGCCAGCATGGCCGTGAGTTTGAACAACGACTCGAAGGCCATCGCCAGCACCAGCCCGCGGTTGTGCTCGGTGGCGCTGGCGCGCCGGGTGCCGAACAGCATCGCGAACAGCGCCATCGCCAGCGCCACGTACAGCGCGCCGTCGCGCCAGAACGGCAGCCCGTGCGCCTGCCCGGGAATATGCAGCGTGAGCGTGGCGAAGCTCATCGCCACTGCCTTGAGCTGCAATGCGATGTACGGAATCAGGCCCAACGCGGCCACCAGCGTGACCACGGCGGCGAGCCAGGCATCCTTGCCGAGGCGGCTGGCGATGAGGTCCGCCAGCGAGGTGGCGTTGCTCTCGCGCGCCAACCGCACCAGCTTCATCATGAAGCCGACGGCAAGCGCGTAGAACAGGATCGCGCCGACGAAGGTCGGCGGCAGCGGCCAGCCGTAGCGCACCGCCTGGGTGACGGTGCCGTAGAACGTCCACGAGGTGCAGTGCACCGCGAGCGACAGCGCGTAGACATGCCGCCAGTGGCGGGCGAATACCGTGGGCCGGCGCTCGCCGAACAGCGCGGTGCCGAACATCAACGCCAGCCACGCCAGCCCGGCGGCGGCCACCGTCCACAGGCTCAACATCCGCCGATGCCCCGCAAACCCCGCGGCTGGATGAATCGACTGCTGCCCACGCTCCCCTCCCCGTTCGCGCCTGCCGAGAATAACGCAACGGGAACAGGCCCAGGCCCGTTCCCGTCGCGCCCCCGGCAGTGGGTGCTCAGAAGCTGTAGCGCGCGGTCAGCGAATACAGGCGAGGCGGCCCGTAGAAGCCGGTCAGCACGCCGTAGGCGGCGATGTTGTAGCCGGTCGTGCGGTATTCCTCGTCGGTGAGGTTGCTGCCCTCCAGCGAGAACGTCCAGGCATCGTTCGCCTTCCAGATCACGCCCGCGTTGAGCAGGCCGTAGCCGGGCTGCCTGATCAGCGGGCTCAGGTCGGTGGTCGGCCACACCTCGCTCTGGTAGGCATAGGACACGCGCGCGGAGAGATTGCCGCCATTGGCCAGCGCGGTGCGGTATTCCACGTTGAGCGCGCCGGAGAACTCCGGGGCGTTGGTGAAGCGCTGGGTGTCGGCGATGTTGACGCCGCGGTCGATGAACTCGTCGTACTTGGCATCCAGCCAGGCCAGGTTGCCGCTGATCATCCAGTGCTCTGTCGGCAGGAACTGGTACTCGGCCTCCAGGCCCTGCACATGGCCCTTGCCGGCGTTGGTGAAGTCGCCGAAGAAGGTCTGCGTGCCGTTGGGCAGCGTGTACTCGGTGAACACCGAGAGCTGGATGTCCTTGTAGTTGTTGTAGAAGTAGGCCAGGTTGAGGAACGCACGCTGGTCCCAGAAGCCCATCTTGGTGCCGATCTCGTAGCTGTCGACGGTCTCGTCGTCGAACGGCTCGCCCGAACGCGGAACCGCGGTGGTATTGGCGCGGATGTTGAAGCCGCCGGACTTGAACCCGCGGCTGGCCGACACGTAGGCCATGATGTCCGGGGTGATCTGGTAGTCCAGCGAGGCCTTCGGCGAGACGTTCTTGAAGTTCACCGTCTTGTCGAAGTTGGCCGCCGTGCCCCACGAGGTGGTGTAGGTGGTATCGGTGAAGAAGCGGTTCAACGCGACCGCGTGCTTGTCCTCGTCCGTGTAGCGCGCGCCCAGGTCCAGCTTCAGGCGCTGGGTGAGGTCGAACGTCCAGTCGGCGTAGACGGCCAGGCTCCGGGTATTGACGTAGCCCTGGGTGTCGCCGAGCAGCGGGTTGGTCAGCGCGGGCGGCAGCAGCGGGTTGGAGAAGTAGTTGAGCACGCGGCCGCCGGCGTCGCCGTCGAACCAGTACAGGCCCATCACGCCGCGCGCGCGTCCACCGCCATCGAAGTTGACCTGCAATTCGTTGCTGACCTGGTTGTCGTTGTACAGCGCGTGCACGTCGACCAGCTTCAGCGGCGTGGTGTCGAAATCGATGTTGGTGTCGGTATCGGACTCGCGCTTGGCGATGACGTACTTGAACACCCAGTCATCGGTGGCGCGCCAGTTCACGGTGGCCGAGGCGCCCTTCATGGTGGTGTCGTTGACGTTGCCCATGCCGCTGCGGATGTCGTAGCGCGAGGACAGCGGCGGATAGGCCGGTGCGAGCGGATTGGGCGCCAGCATCTGCGCTCCGCGCACGCCGGACTGGTCGTCCATCCAATCCAGCGCGAACTGGATGTCCAGGTCGTCGCCCGCATAGGCGCCCAATTGCAGGCGCGCGGCGTTGATCTGCTTGTCGCTCACCGGCTGGCCGTTGAGCTTGTTCTCGCCGTAGCCATCGTGGTTCAGGCTGGCCACCGCGACGCGGGCGCGCAGGCCGCTGTCGTGGCCGCCGATGGCGCCGCCCAGCCCGGCCTTGGCGTCGAGCTGGCCGTAGTTGCCCACGCGCACTTCGGCGAAACCTTCCGGGTCCTGGGTCAGGCCACGCGAGATGTACTTGATCGCGCCGCCGATGGTGTTCTTGCCATACAGCGTGCCCTGCGGGCCGCGCAGCACCTCGATGCGGCCGACATCGAACACGTCCAGCAGCGCGCCCTGCGGGCGGGCGATGTAGACATCGTCCAGGTAGATGCCCACGCCGGGGTCCACGCCCCACAGCGGGTCGGATTGCCCGATGCCGCGGATATACGCGGTGACGGTGCTAGTGGAGCCGCGCGCGGCGTAGATGGTCAGGTTCGGCACCTGCTCGTCGAGATCGCCGATGTCCTGGATGTCGAGCTTGTCGATGGTTTCCGGGGTGAAGGCGGTCACCGCGACCGGCACTTCCTGCAACGTTTCCTCGCGCTTGCGGGCGCTGACGGTGATCGATTCCAGCGTGGTCGGGCCACGGTCGGACGTGCTGCCGGTAGCCGGCGTGCCCGTGCCGGCGTCCTGCGCCAGCGCGGGCATGGCGATGGCCGCCAGCAAGGCGCCCCCGATGGCCCGGCTCAAACGATTGCGATGCATGGTCTCCCTCCTCCCAGGTATGACTCGGCAGGCGGCTGCTGCCGCCCATGACCGTGAAGGCTAGGGCCTGCCGCGCCGGCGAGGCATCGTACGTTTGTACAGGTGCCGCCGCCGCGGGCGGCTCCGGATACTCGCGGCCATCGCAACCTCGGCCGTGCCCGGGAGTCATGGATGTCCTTTCTGATCGTGCTGGCGGCCCTGTGCTTCCTGATGTTCGTCGCCTACCGCGGATACAGCGTGATCCTGTTCGCGCCGGTGGCCGCGCTGGGCGCGGTGCTGCTCACCGACCCGGCGCTGGTGGCGCCGATGTTCACCGGCTTGTTCATGGACAAGATGGTGGGCTTCCTGAAGCTCTACTTCCCGGTGTTCCTGCTGGGCGCGGTGTTCGGCAAGCTGATCGAGATTTCCGGGTTTTCCAAGGCAATCGTGGCGGCGACCATCCGGCTGGTAGGGCCGCAGCGGGCGATCCTGTCGATCGTGCTGGTTTGCGCGCTGCTGACCTACGGGGGCGTCTCGCTGTTCGTGGTGGTGTTCGCGGTGTATCCGTTCGCCGCCGAGCTGTTCCGACAGAACGCGATCCCCAAGCGGCTGATTCCCGGCACCATCGCGCTGGGCGCTTTCACCTTCACCATGGACGCGCTGCCGGGCACCCCGCAGATCCAGAACATCATCCCGACTTCCTTCTTCGGCACCACCGCGTGGGCCGCGCCGGTACTCGGCACGCTGGGCAGCGTGCTGATCCTCGGCCTGGGCATGACCTACCTGGAATGGCGGCGGCGCGTGGCGCTACGCGCCAACGAGGGGTATGCGGACGATGCGGAGCTGCGCAACGAACCGGCACGCTTCGAGGACGGCCGGCTGCCGCACCCGATGCTGGCGATTGCACCGCTGCTGGTGGTGGGCGTGGTGAACTTCGCGCTGACGCGGTGGATTCCAGGCTGGTACGGGGACAGCGCGAGCTTCGCGCCCTCGGCCATTGGCACGCCGGCGCCCGTGGTGCAGGAAGTGGCGAAGGTGGCGGCGATCTGGGCCGTGCTGGGCGCTTTGTTGGCCGGCATCGCCTGCGTATTGGCCTGCGCGTGGCGCGTGGTATTCGCGCGCTTCGCCGAAGGCAGCAAGCAGGCGGTGGGCGGCGCGCTGCTGGCGGCGATGAATACCGCTTCCGAATACGGGTTTGGTGCGGTGGTAGCTGCGCTGCCGGGATTCCTGGTGGTCGCCAGGGCGCTGGAGCGGATTCCGGATCCGCTGGTGAACCAGGCGGTATCGGTGACGGCGCTGGCGGGCATCACGGGCTCGGCTTCCGGCGGCTTGGGCATCGCATTGGCGGCGATGGGACAAAGCTTCATCGCCAATGCGCAAGCCGCCGGGATTCCGATGGAGGTGCTGCACCGGGTGGCCTCGATGGCGTCCGGCGGCATGGATACCTTGCCGCACAACGGCGCGGTGATCACGCTGCTGGCGGTGACGGGGTTGAGCCACCGGCAGTCCTATAAGGACATCTTCGCCATCACGTTGATCAAGACGCTGGCGGTGTTTGCGGTGATCGGGATCTACGGGGCCACCGGATGGGTGTAGGGGATTGCAGCCCCTCTGCGCTGCCGCGCGCGGCAGCCTCTTCGCGTCGACCGTTTCGCAAAGCGGCTACCACTGCCCCGCCTGCCGGTAGCGTTCGTCTTCCTCTACCAGCCAGGCTATGCCGCGCTGCTCGAAACGCAGCACCTTCGTATTGCCTTGGCCGTCGGTATAGAACGCGGCCGTCGCGGTGAGCACATCGCCCACGAAACTGCGTGCCGTCCACGCCATGGTGGGATAGCTGCGCACCAGAAACTGTTGCGCCGCACGGCCGGGCTTGCTGCCTTGAAACTCCGCGATCTGTTCCTGCGTCATATCGGGAAACTCGTGCATAGCTGGCTCCGTCAGCGAGTCGGTTCCGAGGCTATGAACGCGTTGCTGTACGAAACCACTCCGGGGCCTGATTGGCGTCAGCGCCGGTTCCGTTAGGTGCAAGTGGGGTGAGCAGGCGGGTCTTGCGCGGCTTCACGGCTGTCTACCCGCCATGTCGAAGCCTGAACTCAAGCATGCAGACAGAACAGGGACTTTGCGCGACGCCAATGCGAGTATTCGAAATGGTGGGCCGTGAAGGATTCGAACCTTCGACCAAAAGATTAAAAGTCTTCTGCTCTACCGACTGAGCTAACGGCCCTTGCGCGCCCGGCCTTGCACCGGGGCGTGCATTCTACCCCAGCGGGCGCCGGGGGCGAAGTCCTGCAGTTCAGGCATACCGGGTCGGGTCGGGCACGCCGGCGTCGGCGAAACCCGCCGCGCGCAGGCGGCACGCGTCGCAATGCCCGCACGCGCGGCCGTCCGCATCGGCCTGGTAGCACGACACCGTCAGGCCGAAATCCACGCCCAGGCGCACGCCCTCGCGCACGATGTCGGCCTTGCTCAGGAACTGCAGCGGCGCATGCACGCGCAGGCCCGCACCCTCCACGCCCGCCTTCGTGGCGAGGTTGGCCAGCGCCTGGAATGCGGCAATGAATTCCGGGCGGCAATCCGGGTAGCCGGAATAGTCCACCGCGTTGACGCCGCAGAAGATGTCGTTGGCGCCCAGCACCTCGGCCCAGCCCAGGGCCAGCGACAGCATGATGGTGTTGCGCGCCGGCACGTAGGTCGAGGGGATGCCCTCCCCCCCGGCTTCCGGCACGTCGATGGCGTCATCCGTCAGGGCCGAGCCGCCGATGCTGCGCAGGTCCACGTCCACCACCTTGTGCGCGACCACGCCCAGCGCCTGCGCCACGCGCGCGGCGGCGGCCAGTTCGGACGTGTGTCGCTGGCCGTAGCGCACGCTCAGCGCATGCACGGCAAACCCCTGCTCCTGGGCGATGGCGATGACGGCGGCGGAGTCCATGCCACCGGAAAGGAGGACGACGGCTTTCTTCATGGGAAGACAGGTTTCGAGGGGGATGGGACAAGCCTACGCCAGCCCGGCGCAGGCCGCGCGGATCAACGGCCGGGCTCGTCGTTCCACAGCAACTTGTGCAACTGCATCTGGAAACGCACCGGCAGGCGGTCGGCGACGATCCAGTCGGCCAGCTCGCGCGGGGTCACTTCGCTCTTGCTCGGCGAGAACCACACGGTGCATACGCGATCCAGGCCGCGCTCGCGCACGATCTCGCGCGCCCATTCGTAGTCGGCGCGGCTGCACAGGACGAACTTGATCTGGTCGCGCGCGGTGAGCAGCGCGAGATTCTCCCAGCGATTACGGTGCGCTTCGGCCGAGCCGGGCGTCTTGATGTCGACCACGCGGGAGACCCGCGGATCGACCTCGGCCACGTCCAGCGCGCCGGAGGTTTCCAGCGAGACGTCCAACCCCGCATCGCAGAGGCGGCGCAGCAGGACGAGGCAGCGCTTTTGCGCCAGCGGCTCGCCACCGGTCACGCAGACGTGGCGCACGCCCTGGGCCAGGACGTGCTGGACGATGTCCTCGATATCCCACCACTCGCCGCCATGGAAGGCATAGGCGGTATCACAGTACTGGCAACGCAGTGGGCAGCCGGTCAGGCGCACGAACACGGTCGGCCAGCCGGCAGTGTCGGCTTCGCCTTGCAGGGACAGGAAAATCTCGGTGATCTTCAATCGCGGCAAGGGCGACTGGATGATCTCGCTGGGGACGGCGGCGTTCATGGCGGGGAATTATGCGCCCGCCCGGCAAAGGAGAACGCGAGGGGGATCAGCGCAGGGCCTGGCCGATCTGGATCGAATGCAGCCGGTCCTGCGCCACGCGGGCGGCATCGGTACCGGGATAGCGGCTCACGACGTCCTGCAGGGTCTGCTCGGCGGCGCGGGCATCGCCTTCGCCGTACTGGGACAGGCCCAGCTTGAGCAGGCCGCCAGCGGCCTTGTCGTGGGTCGGATAACGCGCCAGCAGGTCGCGGAACTGCGCCTCGGCGAGCTTGAAATTGCGGGTGGCGTAATAGCTTTCGCCCAGCCAGTACAACGCGTTCGGGGTGTAGACGCCGTTCGGGTACAGCTCCAGGAAGCTCTGGAACAGCTGCGCGGAATCGTCGTACTTGCCGTTCTTCAGCGCATCGAAGGCCACGTTGTACGAGGTGCGCTCGTCGCCGCTGGCGGCGAGCGCGCCCGGATCGCCATGCACCGAGGGCGCACGCTCCTGGGTGGCGGCACTGGCCGGCTTGGCCGCGGCGGGCTTGCCCGCCGGCGCGGGGGCCGGGGTGTTGCCCGGCGGCAGCGGGGGCATGGCGCCACCATTGCCTTCGAGCCGGTTCAAGCGATCGTCAAGGTCCAGGTACTGGTCCTTGCTGGTCTGCTTGAGCTGTTCGTTCTCGTGTTGCAACTGCTCGACCGTGGACTGGAGGTTCTGCACGGTGCTGCGCAGCTCCTGCAACTGGTTGAGCAGGTCCGTATTGGCCTGGCTGTTGTTGGCCTGCGCTTCGAGCACGGCCACGCGGTCGGCGAGGCTGGCCCGCTGCGCATGCACCGGCGCGGCGGCCACGAGGGTCGCCGCGACGGCCCGGGGAGTGATTAACCGGCGCAGCATGACAGCGTACTTCGCGGGGTAGACGATCACGACGCGACGGTTCTGCGACCAGCAGGCCTCGTTCGAGTCGGTGCACACCGGACGCTCTTCGCCGTAGCTGACGACGGTCAGCTGGCTGCCCGAGCCGCCGTTGGCCTGCAGGGCCGAGGACACGCCGTTGCCACGACGCTCACCCAGGGCCTGGTTGTAGGCGCGCGAGCCACGCTCGTCGGTGTTGCCTTCCAGGGTGATGCGGGCCGACGGACGATCGCGCAGGTACTTGGCGTGGCACGCCATGATGGCCTGGAACTCCGGCTTCACGGTGTCCTGGTCGAAATCGAAGTAGACGACGCGCTGACGCAGGCAAGCGTCGGTATCCAGGTCGCCCGGGCCGTACAGGCCGGAGGTCGACGGCTGGGCCGGGACAGCGGTGCCGGTGTCAACAGGAGCCTGCGGCTGCTCCTTGACCTTCTTCGAACAGCCGGCCAGGGCGGCAACAGACAGCAGCGAAACAAGCAGGACGCGGGTGGACTTGTTCATGGCGATACCTTTTGGTGGCTCCTAAGCCAATGAGGGGTTTTTAACGCAAGCGAAATATTAACATTAACGCGCGGTCCGGTAGGGGCCCCAAGAGGGCTCCCTCACGTCGCCGTCAGCCAGTACCAGTCGCTGGCGCACCCGGCCATCGGTGGAAACGGCGTACAGCACGCCGCGCCCCCCCTCCCGGGCGGCGTACAGGATCATGCTGGCGTTGGGCGCGAAGCTCGGCGATTCGTCGAGATTGCCGGTCGATACGGTGTTCCAGCGCGGCGAGCCCAGGCTGCGGTCCATTACCGCGATCTTGTAGGAATTGCCCGCGCCCTGGGCGACGGCGATCTTCTTGCCGTCGTAGGACACGCTCGCCTTGGCGTTGTAGTTGCCCTGGAAGCTCACGCGGCTTGCGCTGCCGCCACTAGCCGCGACCTGGTAGATCTGCGGGCGGCCGCCACGGTCGGAGGTGAAGTAGATCGTGCTGCCGTCCGCGCTCCAGGTCGGCTCGGTGTCGATGCCGAAGTGGTTGGTCAGCTGGGTCAGCTGCTTGCTACCCAGGTCCATGACGTAGATTTCCGGGTTGCCGCTGCGCGACAGCGCCATCGCCAGCTTGCGGCCGTCCGGCGAGAACGACGGAGCGGAGTTGATGCCGCGGAAGCTGGCGACCAGCTCGCGGCCACCGGTGGCGATGTCCTGCACGTAGATCGAGGAATTGCCGCGCTCGAAGCTCACGTAGGCCAGCTTGCGGCCGTCCGGGCTCCAGTCCGGCGAGAGCAGCGGCTCGGCCGAGCGCACGATGGTCTGCGGGTTGTAGCCGTCCGAGTCGGCCACCATCAGCGCGTAGCGCATGTTGCCGCCGCTGCCGCTGGCGGTGACATAGGCGATGCGGGTCCAGAACGCGCCGCGCACGCCGGTGATCTTCTCGTAGATGGCATCGGCCATCTGGTGGGCGACGTCGCGCATGGCGTTGCTGCGCGCGGTCATCGCCAGGCCCAGCAGGCGCTCGCCCTTGGCCACGTCGAACAGTTCGTACTCCACGCGGTAGGCGCCTTCGCCGGCATCCATGACGCGGCCGACGACGATGTAGTCCTGCTTGAGCGCCTTCCAGGTCGGGAACTGGATTTCGCTGCCGCGGGTCGGCTTCTCGAGGATCTGCGCGGCCGGCAGGCTGCGGAACTGCCCGGAACGGTCCAGGTCGGCGCCGACCACGGCCGAGACGTCGGTATTCGGTGCACCGGCTGAACCCTGGTACGGCATGGGCACCACGGCGATCGGGGTGGCCGAAGCGTTGCCGCCCACGATGTCGATTTCCAGGCCCCGCTGCTGCGCCATGGCGGCGAACGGCAACAAGAGGGCGGCGAGAAGGGCTAACCAGCGCGGATTCTTCATGGATCGCTCGGTGGCTCGAAAGAAAAAGTGAACAAGGGATAGCAAGCGCGAGGTGAACATTTTCGCAATCGTGAACAAAGACGGCGTGAAATGCCATCGCCGATCAGCGTCCGGAGGGCTGCCAGCCGCTCGCCGGAGGGCACGGACGCCACGCGCGGCAGGACGTGCCTCAGCGATCCTGCGCGGTGAAGTTGAAGGTCAGGTTGCGCTGGAAGACGGTCTCGAAGCCCCGATAAGGCAGCGGCTGGGCACGCAGCACCGCCGCCTCCACCGAGCGCTTGCCGGCCTCGTCGAACGGGCATCCGGCCGAGACCTTGGCCTCGACCACCTGCCCGCCCGGCAGCTGGCGGATGTTGATCGTGCACTTCTGCCCCAGCGGCACCGAGTCCGGGCGGACCCACTGCGAGAGCACCGCCTGCTGGATGGCCGCCGCGTACTGCGCAGTGAGATCGGTGTTGGTACCGCCCTGCCCGGCCGTGGTCTGCGGCGCCGCCGAACTGTTCGCGGCAGCGGCCTTGGCGCGTGCGTCGGCCAGTTGGCGCAGCTTCTGTTCGGCCAACTGCGCGTCCCGCTGCGCCTGCTCGCGCTGCTTGCGGATCTCGGCCAGCTTCTGCTCGCGCTCGGCCTGCGCCTGCGCGGCCTCGGCGGCCTTCTTCTTGTCGGCCTCTTCCTGCTGCTGCTTGGCCAGGCGCTGCTTCTGCTCGGCTTCTTCCTGGCGCTGGCGCTCGGTCAGGTCGATCTGCTCCTGGCGGCGCTTCTCTTCCTGTTCCTGCTTGGCCTTTTCCTCGGCGATGGCCATCGCGCTCACGCGGTCCTGGTCCACCTTGTCAGGCTCGACCACCCGCTCCTGCGCCTGTTGCTGCTGCGGCGTCGGTGCGTCCTGCGGGCGCGGCTCGGGGACTGGCTGCGGCGGCGGCACGGTGTCTTCCGGCGCTTCGCGCACGGGCGTGGGCTCGGGCTGCGCCTGCACCGGCGTCTCGCGCAGGGCCTGGCGCGCGGCCCGCGCTTCGGACGCGCTTACTTCCAGGCTGGCTTCCAGGCTCGGGTCGCCAGCGGCCGGTTCGGTCTGGCGTTGCGGCGACCACAGCCAGGCGCCGATGAACACCAGCGCCACCAGCAAGTGGATGACCACCGCCAGGACGACCGGGCGACCCCAGCCTTCTTCGCGGGGCGGCAGCGGTGGCAGCGCGTCAGCGTGCATTGCCGCCCGAATCGGTGAGCAGGCCGACCTTCTCCACGCGGGCGCGCTTGAGCGCGTCCATCGCGTCGATCACGCGCTGGTACGGAACGGTGCTGTCGGCGGCCACCACCACGCGGGTGTTCTTGTCCTGCGCGACGATGGCGGCCAGCTGGGTTCGAAGCGTCTCCGCGTCCACGGCCTGCTGCTTGCCATCAGGCAGGGTCAGGCCGAGCTGGCCGTCGCCATGCACGGTGACGACGATCGGGTCCTGCTTGCTCTCCAGCGCCTTTGCGCGGGAGGTCGGCAGGTCGACGTCGATGCTCAGGGTCAGCAGCGGCGCGGTGACCATGAAGATGATCAGCAGCACGAGCATGACGTCGATATACGGCACGACGTTGATCTCGGACTTGAGCTTGCGGCGTTTGCGGCGGGACATTCGGTGCGTCTCCTCGGGCTCCTGCGACGGGTGGCGCTTATTCGTCGGCGCCGGCCTGGCGCTGCAGGATCGAGCTGAACTCGTCGGCGAAGGTTTCGTAGCGCACGGACAGGCGCTCGACGCGGGTAGTGAAGCGGTTGTAGGCCCATACCGCCGGGATGGCCACGAACAGGCCGATGGCGGTGGCGAACAGCGCCTCGGAGATGCCCGGCGCCACGGCCGCGATGCCGGCCTGCTCGCCGCTGGAGATCATGTCGTGCATGGTCACCATGATGCCGAACACCGTGCCGACCAGACCGACGTACGGCGCAGTGGAACCGATGTTGGCCAGCAGCTCCAGGTTGCGTTCGAGCTGGTCGACCTCGCGGGTCATGGTGGTGCGCATGGCGCGCTGGGCGCCTTCGAGCTGGCCGCGGGCGTCCATGCGGCGGCGGTCGCGCAGGCGGCTGAACTCGCGGTAGCCGGCTTCGAAGATCGCTTCCAGGCCGTTGACCGAGCGGTTGCGGTCGGTGGCCGAGGCATACAGCTTGCCGAGGTCGGCGCCGGACCAGAAGCGGTTCTCGAAGTCGTCGGCCTCGCGGTTGGCGTTCTTGTAGATGCGCGCCTTGCGGAAGATGATCACCCAGCTGATGAACGAGCCGACGAGCAGCAGCAGGACGATCAGCTTGACCGGGATGCTCGCGCGCGCGATCAGTTCCAGGTAGTTGATGTTGCCGGTGTGCGCGACGGTCTGCGCGGCGGCTTGGGTGACGTCCGGCGGCAGCGTCTCGACGACGGCGTCCTGCAGGGCCAGGAGCAAAGCGATCATCCGTTGTTCCTCAGTGTTCGGATTCTATGGTTTCCAGGGCTTTCAAACGTGCATACAGCGCGTCCTCGATGCCGCGGGGCCGGAACGTCGCCGCGTCCAGCGCGGCCACCTTCACCTCGGCGGCGATCAGCGGCACGCCCTGCCGGACGATGCGCTGCTCAAACACCAGGCTGGCCTTGCGGCACTCGCGCAGGACAACTTCCACGTCCAGCGCATCGTCCAGCCGCGCCGGCTTGAGGAAGTCCACCCGCATCGACCGCACCGCGAACACCAGCCCGTGATCCTGCCGCGTGCTTTCCTGCCCGTAGCCGAGCGAACGCATCCATTCCGTGCGCGCCCGCTCCATGAAGGCAACGTAGCGCGCATGGTAGACCACGCCACCGGCGTCGGTATCTTCCCAGTAAACCCGTGTCGGCCAACTGAATCGCGGCACGACGGCATTGGCGTCGCTCAAAACAGGTCTCCACTCTCGCCGGGGGCGTCGGCGGTATCTCGCCGCGGCTGCAGGCCCAGGTGGCGGTACGCCTTGTGGGTGGCCATGCGCCCGCGCGCGGTGCGCACCAGGAAGCCCTGCTGGATCAGGTAGGGCTCGATGACGTCCTCCAGCGTGCCGCGCTCTTCGGAGAGCGAGGCCGCCAGGGATTCGACGCCCACCGGGCCGCCGTCGAAATGGTCGATCAGGGTGTGCAGCAGCCGGCGGTCGAGTTCGTCGAAGCCTTCCGGGTCCACCTTGAGCATCTTCATGGCCGCGTCGGCCACCGCCACGTCGATGCGGCCATCGGCGCGCACCTGGGCGTAGTCGCGCACGCGGCGCAGCAGGCGGTTGGCGATGCGCGGGGTGCCGCGCGAGCGCCGCGCGATCTCGCCGGCGCCTTCCGGCGTGCAGTCGATGCCCAGGATCGCCGCCGAGCGGATGACGATCCGGGTCAGCTCCTCGGGGCTGTAGAACTGCAGGCGCTGCACGATGCCGAAGCGGTCGCGCAGCGGCGCGGTCAGCAGGCCCGCGCGGGTGGTGGCGCCGATGAGGGTGAACGGCGGCAGGTCGATCTTGATCGAGCGCGCGGCCGGGCCCTCGCCGATCATGATGTCGATCTGGAAATCTTCCATCGCCGGATAGAGCACCTCCTCCACGACCGGCGAGAGGCGGTGGATCTCGTCCACGAACAGCACGTCGTGCGGCTGCAGGTTGGTCAGCAGCGCGGCCAGGTCGCCGGCCTTCTCGATCACCGGGCCGGAGGTCACGCGCAGGGCCACGCCCAGTTCGTTGGCGATGACGTGGCTCAGCGTGGTCTTGCCCAGGCCGGGCGGCCCGAAGATCAGCACGTGGTCCAGCGCCTCGCCGCGCGCCTTGGCCGCCTCGATGTAGATGCCCAGCTGCTCGCGCACCGGCTGCTGGCCGAGGTAGTCGGCCAGGCGCTTGGGGCGGATGCTGGCATCGGCCGCGTCGTCCTCGCGGGTGGCGCTGCTGTCGATGAGGCGGTCCATGGGGGCTACGGCGGCCGGAGGCGGGGAATCGCCGGCCATCTTACCGGCTCGACGTGTCGGCGCGGTCAGATTTCCACCTGCGCGCCGAGTTCGACCAGCCGGTTGCCGGGGATGCGGAAGAAGCCGGTGGCCGGGGCGGCGTTGCGGTGCATGAGCGCGAACAGCTTGTCGCGCCAGATCGGCATGCCGCGGTTGGCGCTGGCCACGATGGTCTCGCGGCTGGCGAAGAAGGTGGTGTCCATCGGGTCGAAATAGAGCCCACCGTTGTCGCAGGCGCGGGTCAACGCGAGCGGCACGTCCGGGGTCTCCATGAAGCCGAAGCGCACGTAGACGCGGTAGAACTCGTCGCCGATGGATTCGATCTTCAGCCGCTTGTCCTTGGGTGCATACGGGATCGGCAGCGTTTCCACGTTGAGGAACACGTTGCGCTCGTGCAGCACCTTGTTGTGCTTGAGGTTGTGCATCAGCGCGTGCGGCACGACCATCGGGTCGGCGGTGAGGAACACTGCCGTGCCCGGCACGCGTGCCGGCGGGGCGAGCATCAGGCCGGGCAGGAAGCTGTCGATGCGGATGCCGTCCTTGCGGATCTCCTCGCGCAGCAACGCGCGTCCGCGACGCCACGTGCGCATCAGGGTGAACACCACGATGCCCAGCGCCAGCGGGAACCATGCGCCCTGCAGCAACTTCACCGCATTGGCGACCACGAAGGCCAGCTCGATCACGAAGAACACCACGCACAGCGGCAGCACCCAGCGACGGTGGGTAGGCCACAGCGCGCGCGCCACCAGCGCCAGCAGCAGGGTATCGATCAGCATCGTCATCGACACCGAGATGCCGTAGGCCACGGCCAGGTTGGTCGAGCTGCGGAACACCAGCACCAGCGCGATCACCATGATCGCCAGCAGCCAGTTGATGCCCGGCACGTAGATCTGCCCGATGGTGTCGCGCGAGGTGTGCTTGACCAGCATGCGCGGGATGTAGCCCAGCTGCATGGCCTGGCGCGCCACCGAGTAGGCACCGGTGATGACCGCCTGGGAGGCGATCACCGCCGCCATCGTGGCCAGCACGATCATCGGGTACAGCGCCCAGCCGGGCACCGCCTCGAAGAAGGGGTTCTTCAGCGATTCGGGCCGATCCAGCACCAGCGCGCCCTGACCGAGGTAGTTCAGCAGCAGGCACGGCAGCACGAAGAAGTACCAGGCCTGCCGGATCGGCCGGGCGCCGAAGTGGCCCATGTCGGCATACAGCGCCTCGCCGCCGGTCACCGCCAGCACCACCGCGCCGAGGATGAAGACGCCGTGCCAGCCGTGCTCCATGAAGAAGCGCACGCCCCACCACGGGTTGAAGGCCTTGAGCACTTCCGGCGCGTCGAAGATGTTCCAGATGCCGATCGCCGCCAGGGCCACGAACCACACCGTCATGATCGGCCCGAACACCCGCCCGACCTTCTCGGTGCCGAAGCGCTGGGCGAGGAACACGCAGCACAGCACCGCCACGGTGATCGGCACGATGAACGGATGCAGCGAGGGCGCGGCGATCTCCAGGCCCTCCACGGCGCCCATCACGGTGATCGCCGGGGTGATCACGCCGTCGCCGAAGAACAGCGAGGCGCCGAAGATGCCGAGGATGCCGATGAAGTACGCCGAGCGCGAGCCCTGCCGGAAGGTGCGCTGGGCCAGCGCCATCAGCGCCATCACGCCGCCCTCGCCCTCGTTGTCGGCGCGCATGATGATGGTGACGTACTTGAGCGTCACCACGATCATCAGGGCCCAGAACGCCAGCGACAGCACGCCCAGCACGGTGTCGTGGTTGCCCTCCAGCCCGTAGTGCGGCGAGAACGCCTCCTTCAGCGTGTACAGCGGGCTGGTGCCGATGTCGCCGAACACGACGCCGATGGCGCCCAGCACCAGGGCCATGCCCGGCGAAGGCGCATGCCCGCCGTGGGAGCCGCTGGCGGCGTGGGGGGTGGAGGTCTGGGACATGTCGGGCCGAGGGTATCGCCAGCAGGCGTGAAAGGTGAGTGGGGTCGCGCCGCGCGTCAGCGCAGCGCGGCCTGCAGGGCCTTGCGGATCACGGTGGCGACGTCGTCGCCCGCCGCGCCGGCGTCGCGTGCCATGCGCGCGGCCTCGGCCGGCTTGTACCCCAACTGCTGCAAGGCCACGGTCGCCTCGGACACGGGGTCGGTGCCCAGCGCGCCGGTGACCGGCGCGCCCCCGCCGCCGAAGTCCGCGGCGCGGTCCTTCAGCTCGACCACCATGCGCTCGGCGGTCTTCTTGCCGATGCCCGGGATACGTGTCAGCGCGGTGACGTCGCCGGTCTGGATGAGGCGCGCGAACTCGTCCACGCTCACGCCGGAGAGCACCGCCAGGGAAATCTTCGCGCCCACGCCGCTGACACGCTGCAGGTCGCGGAACAGCCGCCGTTCGCTCTCGCGCAGGAAGCCGTACAGCGCCACGCTGTCTTCCTTCTGGGCGTAGTGCGTGAACAGGATGACATCGCGGCCGACGTCCGGCAGGTCGTAGAAGGTGCTCATCGGCGCCTCCAACTCGTAGCCGACGCCACCCACGTCGATCACCAGCCAGGGCGGCTGCTTGTGCGCCAGGAGGCCGCGGAGTCGTCCGATCATGGGAAAGCCTGCGAAGTCATAAGGAAGGAGAACCGCGCCGCGGTCACTTGCGGCCCCAGGCCACGCGCGTGCCCACGCCCAGGCGCTGCGCGGTGGCGCGCACGTGGGCATGGGTGATCGCCACGGCCAGCGCGTCGGCCGCGTCGGCCTGCAGCTTGCCCTTGAGGTTGAGCATCACGCCGACCATGTGCTGGACCTGCACCTTGTCCGCGCCACCCTTGCCGACCACCGCCAGCTTGATCTCGCTGGCGGCATATTCGTGCACCGGCAGGTCGCGCAGCACCACGGCGCTGATCGCCGCGCCGCGCGCCTGGCCGAGCTTGAGCGCCGAATCCGGGTTGCGCGACATGAACACCTGCTCGATGGCCACCTCGTCCGGGCGGAATTCCTCGATGATCGCGGCCAGGCCCAGCAGCAGCCGCTTCAGGCGGCCGGCGAAGTCGCCTTCGCCCAGCAGCATCAGCGGCTGGTGGTGGACATGCACGGTCCGCCCGGTGGCATCCACGTCGATGATGCCGACGCCGGTGCGCTGCGAGCCTGGGTCGATGCCGAGGATGCGGGCCATGGGCAGGCGCCGTCAGGCGCCCAACGACGCCTGGTCGACGTTCGAGTACACGTCCTGGACGTCATCCAGGTCCTCGAGCATGTCCAGCAGCTTGCGCACCTGCAGCGCGGTATCGCCGTCCACGGCGATGTCGTTCTCGGCGCGGAAGGTGATCTCAGCATGCTCCGGTGCCAGGCCGGCCGCGCCGATGGCGTCCTTGACGGCGGTGAAGGTCTCCGGGGCGGTCAGCACGTCGATGGCGCCGTCCTCCGGGTAGACCACGACGTCGTCCGCGCCGGCCTCGATGGCGGCCTCGGTGACGCGATCCTCATCGCTGCCGGCGGCGAAGCTCAGCACGCCCAGGCGCTTGAACATGAAGGCGACCGAGCCTTCGGTGCCCATGTTGCCGCCGCACTTGCTGAAGGCATGGCGCACATCGGCCACGGTGCGCACGCGGTTGTCGGTCAGGCAATCGACGATCACCGCCACGCCGCCGGGGGCATAGCCCTCGTAGCGCACTTCCTCGTACTCGACGCCTTCCAACTCGCCGGTGGCCTTCTTGATGGCGCGCTCGATCACGTCCTTGGACATGTTGGCCGTCAGGCCCTTGTCCATGGCCACGCGCAGGCGCGGGTTGTTGTTCGGGTCGCCCCCGCCGGCACGCGCGGCCACGCCGATCTCGCGGATGATCTTGGTGAAAACCTTGCCGCGCTTCGCGTCAGACGCGTTCTTGCGGGCTTCGATGGAAGGGCCTCTACCCATGGGTATTCCACTGCGAGCTGATGACAGGGCGCGGATTTTAACCGATCCCCCGCCCGCACCGCCGTCAGTGGACGAAGCGGCCTTCGCGAAGGAAGGCTACCCCCTGCGCGGCAACCGCCGCCGACAGGAGCAGGCCGGAGTGGCTAACCGCCACCTCGCAATGGTCCGCCAGCCCTGGCCAGCGCGTTTCGGCCAGCGCCACGGTTCCGTCGGAAGGCCCGTCCAGCGGGGCGAACCAGCGGCCGAAGCCGCGCGGCACGGTGCCGGCCACCATGCCCACGTCCGGATGCCCTTCCCACACGGGCACGCCCCGGCGCAGCAGGCCAGCCGAGCGGCCCAGCGCCAGGCCTGCGCCGAAACGACGCAGGCCGCCGGCCGCAGCGCTGCCCAGCAGCGGCGAACCGAGGCAAAGCACCCGCGTGACCGCCAAGGCCGGCCAATGGTGCAGGGTCTCCAGCGCCACTAGGCCACCGAGGCTGTGCCCCACCAGCGCCTGCGCGCCGCTGGCGGCGATGCGGTCGGACAACCTCGGCATGGCGGCCTCCGCGCCACCAAACAGGCTGGCGTAGCCGAACAGCTCGACTTCAAAGCCGGCACGGCGAAACCGCCACGCCAGCGGTGCAAGCCAGTGACGCGAGTTCCACAGGCCATGGACGAGCAGCACTTTCATCGCGCGCCTCTCGTTGACCGCGTACTCAGCCGCAATCGACCTTGGTGATGAGGTTGGCGGCGTCGACGTAGACGTTGATGCGATCCGGCTTGAAATCGCGCGTGACCGCCTGGCCGGGGGCGATGGGGCGGATCAGCCCGGCACCGCTTTCCTTCCAGACGCGCGCCATGACCTGTTGGTCGGAAGGCTGGCCCACGGCCCAGGCCACGCGGTCGGCGTGGCAGGCACCGTTGCTGCCGACCTGCGGCCCGGGGCTTTCCGGCTGCATCGATTTCGGCGGCGCGCACGCGGCGAGGCCGAGAACCAGGACGATACCCATCGCTGCACGCTTCATCGCACCACTCCCTCGTGGACAGTCGGCGCGGAGCATAGCAGCGCCCCCGCGTAGGCCGGCGTCACGACAGGCATGACCTCTGGAACCGGCAGGCCGCGCCGAACACGGGCATCATCGGGCGCTTGTGTTGCCTGCCCGGTCCGTCATGCGCCCCCTGCTTGCGTTGCTCGCCTTGTTGCTCACTCCCGTTGCCTTCGCCGGCGACCCGGCGGCCCTGCCCACCCCGCTCGACGACGGCCCCTACCTGCGCCGCGCCGGCGACGGGCTGGATGCCGAGTGGGTCTGCGGGGGCGAGGTACAGCGCGCGCATGTCGCTTTCCGCCAGGGGCGCGCCACCGTGCCTGCCCGTTGCGGCTACCCGCACGCGCTGGACATCGACGCGGCGCCCGCGCCGCCGGTGCGCGCGACGCGGCCGATGCCGGCGAAGCTGGCCGCCCTGTCGGACATCCATGGCCAGTTCGGGATCCTGCGCCAGTTGCTGCGCGCCCAGGGACTGATCGATGCCCAGGACCGCTGGGCGTGGGGCGATGGGCTGCTGGTGGTGGGCGGGGATGTATTCGACCGCGGCGCGCAGGTGACCGAAGCGTTCTGGCTGCTGCAGCAGCTGCAGCAGCAGGCGCGCGGGGCCGGGGGCGACGTGCTCTTCGTGCTCGGCAACCACGAGACGATGGAGCTTTACGACGACCTGCGCTATCTCAACCCGAAGTACGCGCAGGTAGCCACGCTGCTCGGCCGGCCGTATCCGGCCCTGTACGACGGCGGCAGCGTACTCGGCGCATGGCTGCGCCAGGCACCGGCCATCGCGAAGGTGGGCGACACCTTGTTCCTGCACGGGGGCATATCGCCTGAGTTCCTTGCGCAGGGCATCGACCGCGACGAGGCCAATGCGCGCTACCGGAAATCGCTCGGCACGCCGAAGGCACAGGTCAAGGCCGATCCGCTGACCGCGCCACTGTACGACGGCAAGACCAGCCCGATCTGGTACCGCGGCTATTTCGACGGACGGGCGACGGCCGACACGGTGACGTCGGTGCTGGCCCAGCTCGGGGTGGCGCGGATCGTCGTCGGCCACACCTCGATGGCGCACGTGGGCAGCTACTTCGATGGGCGGGTGGTGGCCATCGACAGCAGCATCAAGCGAGGCGAATCCGGGGAGATGTTGTTGATCGAGAACGGGGCGGCGAGCCGCGGACTGATCGACGGGTCGCGGGCACCCCTGCTGCCGGGCAGTGACCTGAAGGAACACGGCCCATAGCCGAACTTCGACGAAGCAAAGTTCCTTCCTGCCAGGGGCGACGCAATCCGCGCAGCGAACCCGCGTCGCGCGCGATCAGCCGCGCGCGTCCCTCCGCAGGATGTATTCCAGGTCGCGGATCTGGCCCACCGGGAATTCGTACTCGCCGACCCGCTGGAAGCCGTAGCGCGCGTAAAAACGCTGCGCGCCGAAATTCTCCGACCACACGCCGATCCACAACCGGCGCGGACCTTCCCGTTCCAGCCATTGCAGCGCGGTCTCGAACAGCCGGCTGCCCCAGCCGCAGTTCTGGTAATCCTTGACCAGGTACAGGCGCTTCAACTCGCCGTCGCCCTGCGCCACGTCCGCATGCGGCAGGCCGCACGGGCCGGCGGCGGCATGACCCACCGCCACGCCGTCGTCTTCCAGCAGCCAGATGGCGTAATCCGGATGCGCCAGCACGATGCGCGAGCGCTCCACCGCGTAGGCCTCCAGCAGGAACGCCTGCAGGTCCTCGTCCGGGTACAGGTGACCGAAGGTTTCGGTGAACGTGCGCGTGGCCAGCGCCGAGAGAACCTCGGCGTCGGCCACGCCGGCGCGGCGGATCGCCAGCGCCATGGCCTCAGTCCTTGGCCGGCTGCGGGCGGACCATGACGTGCACTTCGGCCAGCTGGTCGTCGGCGATGGGCGACGGTGCGTCGGTCATCAGGTCCTGCGCGCCGGTGGTCTTCGGGAACGGGATGACGTCGCGGATCGACTCGGTGCCGGCCATCAGCGCGGCGATGCGGTCGATGCCGAAGGCGATGCCACCGTGCGGCGGGGCGCCGTAATTCAGCGCGTCCAGCAGGAAGCCGAACTTGGCGCGCGCCTCCTGCTCGCCGATGCCGAGCAGCTCGAACACCGCGCTCTGCATCTCCGGGCGATGGATGCGGATCGAACCGCCGCCGATCTCGTTGCCGTTGAGCACCATGTCATAGCCACGCGACACCGCGGTCTTCGCGTTCGCGCGCAGGTCGGCGATGTCGTCCACCGCCGGGGCGGTAAAGGGATGGTGCAGGGCCACGTAGCGCTGCGCCTCCTCGTCCCACTCGAACATCGGGAAGTCGGTGACCCACAGCGGGCGCCAGCCGGCGGCGACCAGGCCGAAGTCCTTGCCGGCCTTCAGGCGCAGCGCGCCCATGAAATCGGAGACCTTGTTGTAGCCGCCGGCGCCGAAGAACACGATGTCGCCGTTGCTGGCGCCAACGTGCTTGAGCAGCGCGGCGAACGCTTCTTCGGAGAAGAACTTGGCGATCGGCGACGTCACCTCGCCGGTCTCGCCGAGCTTGATGTAGGCCAGGCCCTTGGCGCCGTACTTGGCGGCGTGGGCGGCGTATTCGTCGATCTGCTTGCGCGAGAGCGTGGCACCGCCCGGGATGCGCAGCGCGGCCACGCGGCCGTCGGCATCGTTCGCGGCCGCGGTGAAGGCGGCGAACTCGCTGCCCTTCACCTGTTCGGCCACGTCGACCAGTTCCAGGTCGATGCGCAGGTCCGGCTTGTCCGAGCCATAACGACGCATCGCCTCGGCCCAGGTCATGCGCGGGAACTGCGCGTCCAGCTCGACGTCGACCACTTCCTTGAACACCGCGCGGATCATCGCCTCCACGGCATCCTGCACGTCGCGCTCGCGCACGAAGGCGAATTCCATGTCGAGCTGGGTGAACTCCAGCTGGCGGTCGGCACGCAGGGCTTCGTCGCGGAAGCAGCGCGCGATCTGGTAGTAGCGGTCGAAGCCGGCCACCATCAGGATCTGCTTGAACAGCTGCGGGGACTGCGGCAGCGCGTAGAACTCACCCGGGTGCATGCGCGCCGGGACGAGGAAGTCGCGCGCGCCTTCCGGGGTGGCCTTGGTCAGGATCGGGGTTTCGATGTCCTGGAAGCCACGCTCGTCCAGGTAGCGGCGCAGCGACTGCACCAGCTTGATGCGCGTGCGCTGCATGCGCTGCATCTCCGGGCGGCGCAGGTCCAGGTAGCGGTACTTCAGGCGGGTGTCCTCGCCCGGGTTCTCGTGCGCGTGGAACGGAAGCGGCGCGGCCTTGTTGAGCACGGTGATGCGGGTGGCGATCACCTCCACCTTGCCGGTGCGGATCTTGTCGTTCACTGCATGGCGCGCGCGCACCACGCCTTCCACCTGCAGCACGTCCTCGTAGCCCAGGTCGGCGGCCACCTTGAACACCTCCGCGTTGTCCGGCTCCACCGTCACCTGCACGATGCCTTCGTGGTCGCGCAGGTCGATGAAGCAGACACCGCCCAGGTTGCGGGCGACGTCGGTCCAGCCGGCGAGGGTGACGGTTTGGCCGATCAGGGTCTCGTCGACCAGGCCGCAGAAGTGGGTACGCATCGCAAAGCTCCGCAAGGGGAATACCGGCGCAGGCCGCGCCGGAAAGCCCGATATTCTGCGGCCCGGCGGCCGCCCGGGCAAATCGGCCCGGTCACGATTCGTTGGCGGTGACCCCCGCTATAGTCCGGCCATCTTCACACCTGCAAGGATCCGCACATGTCGCTGCGCCTCTCGCTCGCCGTCTCCAGCCTGGCCGCGCTGCTGGCCCTGGGCGCCACCGCCCCGGCCGCAGCCCAGGACCGGGGCTATTCCGGCCAGACGGTCACCTGTTCGTCGAACAACAACCGCCGCACCCAGTGCAGCGCGCCGTTCTCCGGCCGCGCGGTGCTGGTGCAGAACCTGTCCGATACCCGCTGCGTGGAAGGCAACAACTGGGGCAGCGGCCGCGGCTTCGTGTGGGTCGACCGCGGCTGCCGTGCCCGCTTCGCCGACAGCCGCGATGGCGGCGGCTGGGGTGGCGGCGGCAACGGCGGCCCGGGCGGCACGATCCGCTGCGAGAGCAGCGACCACCGCCAGCGGCAGTGCAACACCCAATGGCGCGGCGCCACGCTGGTGCGCCAGCTGTCCGATACCCGCTGCGTGGAAGGCCGCACCTGGGGCTTCCGCAACGGCACCATCTGGGTCAACGACGGTTGCCGCGGCGAGTTCGCCGAAGGCCGGGGTGGCTGGGGCGGCGGCGGCAACAACGGCGGCGGCTGGGGCCATGGCGACCCGAACTACCAGGTCACCTGCAGCAGCGATGACCAGCGCCGCCGCTACTGCGCCTGGGACCGCGACCGCGGCCGTCCGGTGATCGTGCAGCAGCTGTCCAAGACCCGCTGCGACGAGGGCCGGACCTGGGGCTACCAGGGCAACCAGCTGTGGGTGGACGACGGCTGCCGGGCGCGCTTCGGCGCCCGCTGAGCCAACCCGTTCCGTGACAAGGCAAGGGCGGCTGCAGCCGCCCTTTGCTTTCGTGGGGCCGGCGGCTCAGCTGGCAGGCTTGGGGTCGCTCTTGGCGGCCGGTGCGGCACTGCCGCCCTCAGCCAGATTGCGCTTCTTGTCGCCGTCCTTCTTGAAGTCGGTCTCGTACCAGCCGCCGCCGGCCAGGCGGAACGACGGCGCGGTGACCTGGCGCTTCACCGCTGCCGCGCCGCACGACGGGCAGACCGTGGGATCGGGGTCGGAGAGCTTCTGCAGGCGGTCGAAGCTGTGGCCGCACTCGGCACACTGGAAGGCGTAGATCGGCATGGGGGCATACGCAGGTGGAACGGAGACCGGCAATTTTAGGGCAAAGCGGCGAGGTTCAAGGCGCCGGGTCGATCCGCGACCGCATGCCGTCTTCCCCGCCGGCTTCCGGTGGCAGGCGCGGCGCAGGCCGCGACCACGGACGGTCGCGGCCTCGGCCGTCGGGCACGTGCACCTTCCGGCGATGCCGTCACACGAACCGCGCGACCGCCTCCCCCACGGCGGCCAGCGCCGCGTTCTGCCCGTCCGGATCCACCTTGGCGCCTTCCAGGTAGGTCGCCAGCAGCAGCGGCGCGCCCCCGCCCGGCGGCCACAGGATGGCGATGTCGTTGGTGGTGTCCTCACCGTTGAAGCCCGTCTTGTCGCCCACCTGCCAGCCGGCCGGCAGACCGGCGCGCAGGCGCTTGCCGCCGGTGCGGTTGTCGCGCAGCCAGGCCGTGAGCAGCGCGCGCGAGGCCGGCTTGAGCACGTCGCCCAGGAGCAGGCGCCGCAGGTTCTCGACCATGGCCGCCGGGCTGGTGGTATCGCGGTCGTCACCGGCCGCGAACTCGTTCAACTCCGGCTCGGGGCGATCGGCCCGGGTCACCGCGTCGCCATTGGCACGCAGGAAGGCGGTCAGCCCCGCGGGGCCACCCACCAACGGCAACAGCAGGTTCGCCGCGGCGTTGTCGCTGCGGGTGATCGTGGCCTGGCACAGCGCGTCCACGCTGAGTCCGGTCGGGCCCACGTGCTGTTCGGTGATCGGCGAGTTGCCCACCAGGTCGGTGGCGGCAATCGGCACGCGCCGGTCCAGCCGCAGGCGGCCGGCATCCACCTCATGCAGGATCGCGCCCGCCAATAGAAATTTGATGGTGCTGCACATCGGGAAGCGCTCGTCCTCGCGCTGCCCGCCCAGGTGCCGGCCCTGCGCGTCGCGCAGGCTCACGCCCAGCCGGCCGCCCGCCCGCTGCTCGATCCGCGCCAGCACCGCCGCCAGCGTCTCGCCGGACTGGGCCGCCGGTTTTGCCTGTTTTCCCCATGCCGCCTGGACCGCCAGCGCACTCGCCGCCAGCGCCGACCACTGCAGGAACCGCCTTCTCGTATGCATCGCGCACCTCCGTGGAAAGCCGGGAGTATCGAAACGTTGACCGCGACCCACCAGCGAGGATATTCAAGGCGACCCATTAGCTGGATTGATGCCTGCCGATGCCGCGCTCCCGCCTGCCGCTCAATGCGCTGCGAGCCTTCGAGGCCGCCGCCCGCCACCAGAACCTCACCCGCGCGGCCGACGAGCTGTGCGTCAGCCAGGCCGCGCTGAGCCACCAGATCAAGGCGCTGGAGTCCCGGCTGGGCGTGCGCCTGTTCGAACGCCTGCCGCGCGGCGTGGCGATGACCGACGAGGCCGCCGCGCTCTACCCCGTGCTGAGCGAATCGTTCGACCGCATCGCCGCCGTGCTCGACCGCTTTGCCGAAGGCCGCTACCGGCATGCACTGGCGGTGGGCGTGGTGGGCACCTTCGCCACCGGCTGGCTGCTGCCCCGGCTTTCCGCCTTCGCGGCCGCGCATCCGGACATCGAGCTGCGCCTGCACACCCACAACAACCGCATCGACCTGGCCGGCGAAGGGCTGGAGCTGGCGATCCGCTTTGGAGAGGGCGATTGGCTCGGCCACGTCGCCACGCCCATCCTGGCAGCGCCGTTCGCGCCGGTCTGCGCGCCCGGGCTGGCCGCGCAGCTGCGCACGCCATCCGATCTGCGGCGGGTGCCACTGCTGCGTTCGTATCGTGCCGACGAGTGGGCGAGATGGTGCGAGGTGGCGGGCATGCCGCCGCTGGAGGCGCGCGGGCCGATGTTCGATTCCTCGCTCGCCCTGGCCAGCGCGGCTGCCGCGGGCGCCGGCGTGGCGCTGCTGCCGCTGCGCATGTTCGAGCAGGACCTTGCGTCGGAACGGCTGGTGCAGCCCTACGAAGCCAGTGCCGACCTCGGACGTTACTGGTTGACGCGGCTGCGATCGCGCGCGGAGAGCGAGCCGGCGCGGCGGTTCCGCGAATGGCTGCAGGCACAGGCGGACTGAGGCGCGCGCGCCGCGTTCACGGCGCGGCGATTAGCATTCGACCGCCCGTCGCGCCGCCGCTGCGCCGCGCTGCGATGATTTCCGCCTGCAAAGGGATCCCGCCATGGCCGACCCCGCCGCGCCGCGCGAACGCGAGCGCATCCTGCCTGCCGTCTTCTACCCCACCGCCCTGATCGTCATCGTCCTGGTGGCGCTCTCGTTCTTCGCGCGCGAGGACGCCGCGCGCGTGTTCGACGCGGCGAAGCAGTGGGTGGCACAGGATGCCGGCTGGTTCACCGTGCTCTCGGTCGCCGGCTTCCTGATATTCGTCGTCGCGCTCGCCTTCAGCGATTACGGGCGCATCAAGCTCGGCCCGGACCACAGCGAGCCGGACTACCCCTACGGCACCTGGTTCGCGATGCTGTTCGCCGCCGGCATGGGCATCGGCCTGATGTACTTCGGCGTGGCCGAACCGCTGATGCACTACGCCGAGCCGCCCGTGGGCGACCCGCTGACGGTTGCCGCCGCGCGCCAGGCGATGCGCATCACCTTCTTCCACTGGGGCATCCACGCCTGGGCGATCTACGCCGTGGTGGCGCTGTCACTGGCGTACTTTTCCTACCGCCATGGGCTGCCGCTGCGCATCCGCTCCTCGTTGTACCCGCTGGTGGGCGAGCGCATCCACGGGCCCATCGGCCATGCGGTGGACTGCTTCGCCGCGCTCGGGACCATCTTCGGCCTGGCCACCTCGCTGGGCCTGGGCGTGATGCAAATCAACGCGGGCCTGAACTACGTGTTCGGCACGACGATCAGCACGACCGTGCAGGTGGTGTTGATCGCGGTGATCACCTGCATCGCCACGGTCTCGGCCGTGAGCGGGCTGGACAAGGGGGTGCGCCGGTTGTCGGAGTTGAACATGCTGCTGGCCGTCGCGCTGCTGGCGTTCGTGCTGGTCACCGGGCCTACCGTGCACCTGCTGCAGGCGTTCGTGCAGAACACCGGCATGTACATCTCCAACCTGATGTCGATGACCTTCAACCTCTACGCGTACGAGCCGACCGGCTGGATCGGCGGCTGGACGCTGTTCTACTGGGGCTGGTGGATCGCCTGGTCGCCCTTCGTGGGCATGTTCATCGCGCGCATCTCGCGCGGTCGCAGCGTGCGCGAGTTCGTCGTCGGGGTGCTGATGGTCCCGCTGGGCTTCACCTTCTTGTGGATGACGGTGTACGGCAACACGGCGCTGTGGATGGTGAGCTCGCAGGGCGCGCAGGACCTGGCCACGGCTGTGCAGCAGGACAGTTCGGTGGCGCTGTTCCACTTCCTCGAACACCTGCCCTGGCCGATGTTCACCTGCGGGCTGGCGACCGTGCTGGTGGTGATCTTCTTCGTTACCTCGGCCGACTCCGGCGCGCTGGTCATCGACATGCTCACCTCGCGCGGCGAGGAAGCCTCGCCGGTATGGCAGCGCATCTTCTGGGCGCTGCTGGTCGGCGCCTGCGCCATCGCGCTGCTCCTGGCCGGCGGACTGGAAGCACTGCAGGCCATGACGATCGCCTCGGCACTGCCCTTCACCGTGGTGATGCTGCTGATCTGCTGGGGCCTGCTGAAAGCGATGCGACTGGACCTGCTCAAGCGCTCGCTGCAGCGCGAGGCGCGCGTGCTGCCGGGTGGCGATTGGCGCGCCCGCTTGCGTGCGCTTTCGCAGCCGCCCACCCGCGCGCAGGTACTCGACTACCTGCGCCGCACGGGCGAGCCGGCGCTGCAGGAAGTGGCAGCGGAATTCCGCAAGCAGGGCCTGCCCGTGGATGTCGTGGTGGGCGAAGACGGCACGCGCCTGCGCGTGGGCCACGGCGACGAGCAGGATTTCCTCTATGCCATCGCCCCGCAGCCGTTCCAGTCGGCGAGCTTCGTGCTGGAGGACCCACGTCGGCAGGCGCAGGCGGCGCCACAGCACTACCGCGCCGAGGTGCACCTGCGCGAAGGCGGCCAGGGTTACGACGTGACGGGCTGGCGGCGCGAGGACCTGATCGGCGATGTGCTCGACCAGTACCAGCGCCACCGCCTGTTCCTCGACGCGGTGCGCTAGGCGCGCCGCGCGTGGTGGTTCAGCCCATCAACTCCAGCCACTGCTGCTCGGCCTCGGCCAGCCGGGCGGCGACGCTGTCGCGGTCGCGCCCGAACTCGGCCATACGCTGGGTGTCGGCGTAGTTCGCCGGGTCGGAGAGCTGGCGGTCGAGTTCGGCCAGCTGCGCTTCCAGTTCGCCCACGCGCTGCTCGGCAGCGGCGACCTTGTGCGGGTTGTGCGGCTTCTTCGGCACCGGGGGTGCCAACGGCGGCGGCGGGGGCGGCGGCGTGGGAGCGGCATCGGCCATGCGCTGCTTGGTGCCCTGGGCGGCCGGACGGCTGCGCAGCCAGGCGGCGTATTCGTCCAGGTCACCGGCGAACGGCTCGACCACGCCGTCGGCCACGCGCCAGAAGGTGTCGCAGACCAGGCCGATCAGGTGGCGGTCGTGCGAGACCATGACAATCGCGCCTTCGAAGTCGCTCAGCGCCTCGGCCAGCGCCTCGCGCATCTCCAGGTCGAGGTGGTTGGTCGGTTCGTCGAGCAGCAGCACGTTCGGCTGTTGCCAGGCGATCAGCGCCAGCGCCAGGCGCGCGCGCTCGCCGCCGGAGAAACCGTCCACCGGCTCGAACGCGCGGTCGCCGGCGAAGTTCCACTTGCCGAGGAAATCGCGGAACGACTGGTTCGAGCCATCCGGCGCGATCTCGCGGAAGTGGTCCATGGGCGATTGCCCTTCGTGCAGCGACTCCACCGTGTGCTGGGCGAAGTAGCCGATGCGTAGGTCCGGGTGCGCGGCGCGCTCGCCGCTGACCGGCGGCAGTTCGCCCACCAGCGTCTTGACCAGCGTGGTCTTGCCGGCGCCGTTGGGGCCGAGCAGGCCGATGCGCTGGCCCGCTTCCAGGCCGAAGCCGACGTCGTGCAGGATCACCGCGTCCGGGCCATAGCCGGCATCGACGTGGTTCAGGCGGATCAGCGAGAACGGCAGCTTGG
>Ga0310344_10000019_pt1 | contig 190782 bp, 181 predicted proteins | sample HC15DNA20200_MG_FD_203801 | JGI IMG/M metagenome (GOLD analysis project Ga0310344, IMG submission 203801) | Marine microbial communities from station ALOHA, North Pacific Subtropical Gyre - HC15-DNA-20-200_MG | ecosystem: Environmental > Aquatic > Marine > Oceanic | place: Pacific Ocean...
TGATTCTGAAAATGCTAGAGGCGTAGCAGTCCGCGGCAATCAATCAATGTGGGTGATGATTAACAATGAGATGGAACCCTATAATAATGTGAAAGTACGCCAAGCTATAAACCATGTCATCAACAGGGAAGCGATTGCCAGAGACATTTATCACGGTATGATGAACCCGTGGCAAGGTGTAATGCCGAGTACCTATCCCGGTTACGAACCATGGTTGAAGTATGATTTTAACCCAGAAAAGGCAAAGCAATTGTTGGCGGAAGCTGGATTCCCCAACGGTTTTGATGCTGAATTAGTATTTGATGCAGCTCAAGCCGCAATGGAATCAATCGGGGTTTTACTCCAAAGTGATTTCAAGAAGGCTGGGATTAATCTTAGTCTCAAAAAGCAGCCGACAGCAGCAGCATCTGATTACGTACAAAGCAAAAAGGGTTCGCTAGCACTTTGGACAGATATGCCAATTCAACCGGACATCAACTATGCGTTGAAGCTCGTATGGCCAACTGGTGCTTTGGTAAATTACCATAATTTCTCAGATCCAAAAGTTGATGCAACGCTTAAGGACGGAGAAGGCGTTATTGAACCAGAGGCTCGTATCAAGGCTCATGCTGGCATACAGGAATATATACATGACCTAGCACCACTTGGCTGGATCGGAGAACAATATTTTGCTGTAGGTTTATCCCGGAAAATAAGTAACTTCCGTTGGTACACCACCCAGTATTACCACGTACACGAGATGTCAATCTCAGACTAAAATTTAAAACAGCGTCGCCTGTAACAACAACTGTTGCAGGCGACGTTAAGTTTTCTGTTCAGATTTCCGACCCTAACACCGACAAGATTCATACGATTTTACGCTAACTTTTTTTCTCGCGATTTTACAAGGATCACCTGAATGCGTATTGCTATATACCTAGGCATCAGATTCTTATTTTTGATACCGCAGGTTCTTCTTATATCGCTAATAACTTTTGTCCTAGTAAGAATGTTGCCGGGCAATCCTGCGCGCATGTCACTTGGCCCTTTAGCGCCCGATGAGGCGGTTGAAGCGTTAAATCAAAAATGGCTTCTGGACCGACCTATTTTGGAGCAGTACTGGGCATGGCTACAAAAAGCATTTTATGGAGACTTTGGAGAATCATGGGTTAATAATTCGTATGTTCTGGATGACCTGATTTACAGGATACCAGTCACTCTAGAAATCATTATCTTAGCGTTAATAATGGTTTTTTTGTTTCTTGTGCCATTGGCTATCATAACAGCTGCTAAAACTAAGAACCGTATCGTTCGATTCTTCCAAAACATCACTTTTGGTTACGGAATGTTAGCAGGTGCGCTGCCGGACTTTCTTCTGGGATTAGTCTTAATTTTTATTTTCTTTACCCATGCTGGAATTCTCCCAGGTCCAGAAGGTCGCCTAGGGATTCTAGACTTTGAATCACCATTTGTAACTGGTTCTGTCTTAATTGATTCACTTTTAGACGGAAATATGGGTAATTTTTGGTCTGGTGCGTGGCATCTCATTATGCCTGTATTTACTCTGGCATTTGTTTATGGAGCACCCATATTTAAGATGCTCCGCAGTCAGATGGAAGGATCCCTCCAGGCCGACTATACCACTTATGCAGAAGCGGTAGGTATCAAACCCCGCCTAGTCTTTTTGCGTGCCGCAAGAGTTGCATCAGCACCAACCATTGTTATTACTGGCGTGGTAGTAATGTTTCTACTTGGAGGTGCAGTCCTTGTTGAAACTGTCTTTAATCTAACTGGTCTAGGACAATATGCTGTACAAGCTATAGTGACTGCCGATTACGCGCCACTTCAAGGATTTGTATCGTTTGCCGCTATTTTTACTATGTTGGTATATCTTGCAGTGGATCTAGTACAGTTTGCTATGGATCCGCGTATTAAGGCCATGGGGTCGAAATGATTAATTTGGCTTTTCGGAGTTTTCGTCTATGTGGATGAGGGTCAAGCGCACGCTGAAGGGACTGCCTATATGGCAAAAAGTCATACTTATTATATTTTTTGGTATAATATTTTTAACTATTTTCGGACCATATATTGCTCCTTTTCCCACGGAAACCGCTGATCCGCTGTCTCGCCTGTTACCGCCAAGCGGAAAACACTGGTTTGGAACAGACGAAAACGGCATTGATATTTTTTCGCGTGTGTTAGCCTCTCCGCGCACTGACGTTGTTATAGGCGTAATTGCCACATTCATTTCAGTTGTACTTGGTGCCCCTCTTGGCGTTCTGGTCGCACTTTACGAAACAAGAGGAAAAACAGGAGCAACGATTTTTGCAGAAGTATTTATGCGACTTCTCGAAGTAATGCAGTCTTTTCCGGTATTTGTCTTTGCAATGGTTCTAGTGGCAGTTTTTGGAGGTAGTCTGACGAACATTATTATTGCTATTGCTTTTGTAAATACGCCGGTTTTTATCCGCTTAGTGCGAGCAGAAGTACTATCACTGGTCCAAAGACCCTTTTCCGAAGCAGCCAGAGCTGTAGGAAACACTGAAATGCGCCTTGGATTTAGGCACATTTTTCCAAATGCATTTCCAGTTGTAATGGTACAGGTATCTGTCACGGTAGGATTTGCTATACTTCTTACAGCCGGCTTAAGTTTCGTTGGTGCTGGCGTAAGACCACCAACGCCGGAACTTGGTGCAATGATCTCTACCGGAGCAAAGTATTTAATAATTGATCAATGGTGGCCATCTCTTTTCCCTGGTGCTGCACTCGGTCTTACTGTTTTTTCATTCGGTATATTTGGAGAAATTTTAAACGCCTGTCTGGAACCCAGAGCCATTAGAAAAGATGTTGATCGTAGAAGAACTGTAGCACTCGAAAGCGCCAAGACTGAAGAATCAGGCGAAAAAATAAAGCCAGAGGGCAACGTTTCGAAAGCACACAGTTCTGAGGACTCTGTTTTAGCGTTGGACAACCTAACAGTTACGGTTGGTGGACCGGGCGAACAAGAACTGATTAGCAATGTATCTTTTAACCTTAAACCAGGCGAAAGTATGGCTATAGTGGGTGAGTCCGGATCTGGGAAATCGGTTCTTGTTAAGAGTGTCCTTAAGTTATTACCCTACCCTCTAGAAGTTACTTCTGGTTCTGTTCATTACAGTGAAATAGACCTAGTACAAATGAATAAAAATCAAATGCGAAAATTAAGATCGCGGGAAATTGCAGCAATTTTGCCAAATGCTAAATCACAGCTTAATCCTCTGACCACGGTAGGTGCTATGCTCGTCAGCGCTCTACAGGCACATGAAAAAATCACTAAGAGAGACGCGCTCAAACGGTCGGTTGAGCTTCTCGAAATGGTCGGTATTACTGACCCAGAACAAAGACTAACTGCCTTTCCTCATGAACTAAGTGGTGGAATGGCGCAACGGGTCTGTTTAGCTTTAGCATTGATGTATAAGCCTCGATTATTAATTGCGGACGAACCAACAGCAGGACTAGATGTGACAATTCAACGACAAGTACTTGATTTAACCCGAAATCTAGCACGCGAGTCAGGAACCTCGAGACTTATCATTACGGGGGACTTTGGTATAGCAGCACACTATTGCGATCGAGTTGCGGTCATGCAGGCTGGTCGCATAGTCGAAACTAATACTACAGAAGCGTTATTTGCATCGCCACAACATGCTTACACTAAATATCTTCTATCCTGCGTACAATAGCTTAATATTTGCTATGCCAGCATCTGGGAACGCAGCTCTTTAGTTGCAATTGTGTCTACCGAAAGACTGTCATCATCAACATTACCGGCAATTACGACACCATAAACGTCACGAGCCGTCTCCGAAGATATATACCTTTCAGCTACGTCGTTTAATACCCGTTCCACTTCTCGATCTATTGGATTTCCATAACCACCACCACCATTGTCAAGTGCTCTAAGGCGTTCCCCGCTTTCAAGTTCACATATAAGAACAGCCGGGTATTTTTCCTCCTGCCCGTTTTTATCAATCCTAAAGTTGCCCCCAACCTTTGACCCAGTTCCACCACGAACACCCTGAGGCGCTGTTTCAGTGCCGTTGCAGGCATGAAGAATCTTCATAGGTTCTTTTCTAGGTCCCATTACAACTTCCGTGGCTGGGCCACCACGACGACGACCATGCCCCATAGAATCGGTCATCACTTTCATATATTCTATATGAATAGGAAACCTCTGCTCGTTAATTTCTATACTGTCACGATATAATAATCCACAAGCAACAGGCACAAACATATAATGCATTCCATCGTACTTAGCCGACGCACCGCCGCCGCCTCCCATCATGAACATTTGGTTGATGTATGGTGCCCCATCGTGCCGCCAATCTGTTCCAGAAGCAACACCGGCAGCCGCAGAGTTACAATAATTACTATGAGCATAGCCATGCCCATCACCAAGCTCCGCAAAGGTCGACTGCGTAACGTTAACAATAACATCTGTCAAATTAGTAGTCGCCATGGAACAACTATGCGGGAACTTTGGAATTCCGACTACACAGTTTTCCCGTAATAAAACTTTAATTGGCCTGATGCTTCCCGAGTTGGAAGGCAAATCCTCTCCAAGTGAACACAACACTCCCTGAGCAGCCGCCATTGTCGATGTGCTTTCAGTTAAATTGAGACCAGCCTCTATGCAGTCTATGTTTTCCCGCAGGTCTACAGTAACAGTACCCTCGTCCGGATCAATGTCCATGGTAAGTTTTACGGTAATTCCGTCCGGTATCCATGGTGCCATAGGGTCATGAGCAAGAACTCCCTCCAACTTCCCCTTAGGGAGCTTTTTAATTGCCTCTACACACCTACGTTCAGAATAATCAAACCATTCCTTCACAAAGGCACGGACAGCCTCTTTACCATATTTTTTTACAAAAGCTTTAAGGGAGTTTTCTCCAATACGCGCCGCACCTACTGCTGCAAGATAATCCCCATACCACTGCTCAGGAACCCGGATTCTTCGTTTACACATTCTAATAATGTCATCAATATTTTCAAAGTTCTCTTGTACTTTGACACATGGAAAAACTAACGCCCCCTCGTGATATACATCTGTTGCTGGTGCCATGTACGTTGTTGGCAGACTGTTTCCTATATCCGCTTGATGTGCTTTTACGGCTGCTGAAAAGAAATGCTCGCCTTCAAAGAAAACTGGTACAATTATTGTATGATCCGCTGCGTGTGTATTGCCAAGATAGGGGTCATTGTGGAGATAAGCATCACCTTCCTTAAAATCTGGGTGCAGATCACACATAGACTTTGTTTGGATATTAGTTCCCCATGTATGAATAGGAAACCCCTCAGCAACAGCCATAACTTCGTTGTCGGAAGTGATTACCGCGCAAGAAAAGTCTCGAGCCATACCAATAACCGAAGACCTTGCTGCCAGCAACATGGTATTAGTCATTTCCCGGCACACTGCTTCCATTCGATTCGCCATAACAGCTAGAAGTACAGCATCAAATTTTTCACTCTCTGCTGAGTTAATATTTCCCTTACTTGTCATATGTCTATTTCCTTATGCCCTTTTCTCAACTTCTGTTTCTAATAGATAGTTTCGTCGAGCTGTTACTTCTGCAGTAGAACTAGGATACACAACGATAGTGGTGGTCGGCTCTTCAATAATCGCTGGGCCCTCAATCTGCACCCCGGGGCTTAGATCGGAACCAACATAAACTGGAGCTTCGACAGGTTTATCCCCACCAAAAAACAAATTAGAAACCCGTTTAGCGGCCGGTGCTGAACTTGTTTGAATAGGTTCTTCTTGTAATGTAGGTTTATCTAGGATCGCCGTTAACCTACCCTTCCAGTTCACGCATTCAATAGCACCGCCTTCTTCCTTAATAGCATAACGTCTAAAATGTACATCATGGAAGGTATCCACTAATATCGAAACGTCCTCTTTGGTCGTAATTGTCTGCAGTGGTATCGAAAATTCCATCTCCCATTGCTGGTTAATATAACGCGCCTCAACAAAGTACTCTGTTTCAAACTTGTCTATCCCGCGTGTCTGAAACTGATCACTAAATAATTTAATCTGCTCGTCAATCCGCCCTAAAGCCCGGCCAACACCGTCAAAATCAAAACGGTCTGAATGGGCGTATTGGCTAGCACTAAATTCTGCAACAATATTTGAGTATTGCCCACCACATGCGCTTAAAGCTCCTGCCGTTCTCGGCAGAAGTATCTTGCTACAACCTAATGCTCTACCAATTGGTATAATGTTAAGCCCAGCAGCCCCGCCACCAGCAACCAGAATACTCTCTGCTGGATTTACTCCATCTTGAACTGTAATTTCCTGTATTGCTTTAATCATCTGTTCACCAGCTATGGTCATAATGGCAAATGCCGCTTGCTCTGCACTCATTTCTATCCTAGATGCAATAGCGTTTATTGCCTGACGTGCCGCTTTCACATCGAGCACCATTCGTCCTCCAAGAAAAAATTCTGGGTCTATATATCCGAGTACCACTGCTGCATCAGTGACTGTTGCATCTGTTCCTCCCCTTTGATAACAAGCTGGCCCCGGAACAGCGCCAGCGCTTTTAGGGCCAACCCGTAGCAAGCCTCCAGAATCAATCCAAGCAATAGATCCTCCCCCAGCGCCGACACTTCTTACATCTACCGAAGAAAGTCCTAGATTGTAGCCTATTAACTCTCCGAGCAGCCATGTTTCCCGAGTAAATTTAGGTTGCCCAGCTCTTACCATACTTACATCAAAAGTAGTTCCACCAGTATCAACAATAATTACGTCATTGCCTTTATCTTCCGCCTCTGCATATGCAATGCCAGCTAACGGAGCCATTGCTGGACCAGATTTCACAGTATAGATAGGTTTCTCAACCACGTCCTCAACATGCATAACGCCACCAGAACAGGCGCTAACCAATATCTCTCCACTATAATTGGCTTTCCTTAAATCATTTTCAAATTCAGTAAGATGGCTCTGCATTAAAGGCTTAAGTGATGCATCAATTGCAGTGGACGAAGTTCGTGGGTACTCGCGTATAATCGGATTAAGTTGATGTGAAAGGGTAAAAGGAACCCCAGGCATAATTGTAGAGAGCATTTCACCAATTTTAATTTCATGATCGGCATTTACTATAGACCATAGTAAACTAACGGCCACAGCCTCAATTCCTTTTTCGGCAAGACTCGAAATGATTAAGTGAGCGGCTTCCTCATCCAATGATTTTTCTACTCCGCCTTCCGCATTAATTCTCTCAGGGATCTCAAATGTGAGTCTGCGTGGCACATAAGGTGGTGGAAATTCCATCGCTAGGTTCAGCGGCTCCCGTTTGCCTCCTTGTCGATATAACAGGGTGTCAGGGAACCCTTCTGTGACCAATAAAGCCGTTTTTGCTGTTTTATTTTCCACAATTGAATTTGTGGAACGTGTCGTTCCATATATCAACACTTCAGTCTCTGCCATAAGGGTTTCAACTGATACGCCAATAATATCGGCAGCATTTGACAGAGCGCCCGAAAAACCATCATATGTTCTTTCTGGTGTAGTTAATGACTTCCCAACCGTAAGTCCACCATTCTGGTCTGCGACCACTACATCGGTAAAAGTACCACCTGTATCAACGGCAATCCGATAGCTCATATTTTGTTCTCCCGACTATTTTGTAAATACCTACGTCTACCACGAGGTCTTAAGAAGGTTTATAACTTGGTCCTTAGATTCAATCTTGCGCGGATTACTAGCGACTATCAAGTCTTCCAACGCATCACGAGCAATACCATCAAAATCATCCTCATTCACACCAACATCACGAAGTCGCCATGGAAGATCTAAGTCATCGCGCACCAACTTTAGAACCTCCTGAGAGGCACAGATTGCCGCATCTTCTTCGCTCATACCCGTAATATCAACACCCATTGCTTCTGCAACCCATGCCTGCTGTGCCATTGTCACTCTCCTGTTAAATGCCATAACGTTGTGCATCATTACTGCCGAGGTTTCACCATGAGGAACATCACAGCGTGCTCCTAACTGATGACCTATTCCATGACTCAACCCTAAAGCCACACTAGCCAAACCGCATACAGACATCCAAGCGGCAACCATACATTGTCCACGTGCAACCATGTCTTGTGGGTTTTGTTTAGTTTCCCGCAAATATCGAACTAACATGTTCAAAGCACGGTAAGCAAGAGCATCAGTAAAGGGCTGGCTTGTATTAGAGCACATAGCTTCGATACAATGATCTATAGCCCGAATGCCAGTTCCTAACCACAATCGCTCTGGGGTATTTAAGGTTAACTCTGGATCAAGAAAAACGGTCTTAGCCGTGATACGTTTATCCAGATACAAGTCTTTTACCTTGCGGTTACGGTCTGTAACGCCGACAAAAAATGTAAATTCCCCCGCCGACAAAGTAGTAGGAATAGCAAACATCGGTAATGGATTCCTAGAAAGAGAAGGTATCTCAAGCTTGTCAGGGTATTCGTATTTTATTCGCATAGCATCTAGCTGATCTGTAGTCTCCATTTCTTCAGCAATACAAATTGTTACAGCTTTAGCAGTATCATTTGGGGTTCCACCTCCAAAACTAATTATGCTATCAGCATCCTTTGATCGAGCAAATTCTGTTGCATTTAATACGCTTTCACGAGGAACATGCTGGCTAGTGTCACTGAACACTCCAACGCAACGCCCACCTGTTGCATCATGCACGCGCCTCATCAAACCATCGTTCTTTGCAAGGGTCTTTCCAGTTATAACAATTGGGCGCTCAAGTCCGTATTGATCCAACGCCAATTCTAGTTTTTTTATACTGCCTGCGCCAAAATGTACATCGTCCATTGGCAACATAGCAAACTGGCCATTTAAATCCTTTTTTTTAACAGATAACATCTTCAATTACCCCCGTTTTGAACTTGTTAGCGCAAGCTCCATTGGCTTTTGACAAAACACTTGTTTAGAAATGATGTCAATCCCAGCGTTACTAACTTTCGAATAATATCCTATACAAAAAAAAATATACTTAGTTATTATATTCTGAATCGAAAGCGTAAGATAAATCAGGTGCTGAATTTTGACCCAATGCTGAATCCACATTGTCCGGCAAGTAGGGAACACCGAGATTCCCAATGGAAAGAGGAGTCGACATGTTCAATAGTGATCTTGCCATCACTAGGCGTTGGATAGAAGGCGTTCCCTCTTCCAATAAATTTATTCGTGCCTCCCGGTAAATTCTTTCTAGAGGGTAAGGATAATCACTGAAATACCCTCTTCCGCCAACAACGTCCAGCGCCTTGTCAGTTACACTCATCACCACCTGAAGACCTTTAAGCTTAGCAATAGATGCCTCAAGTGCGCATTCTTCACCACCATCGATTTTTTTCGCGACATCTTCTAAAATGAGTCGAAGTGAGTAAACGTCGCGTGCCATATCAGCTAATTCTGCTTGAACCGAGGGTCTGGTAGAAATCGGGCGCCCAAATGTGACTCGCCTTTTGGAAAAATCAAGGGCAATTTCAAGTGCCCGTTGGGCAGCGCCTAAAGAACTTGCAGCAACAAATGCCCGACTTGGCTCGAGCTCACCCAAGAAGATATTTAAACCATCACCTTCTTCCCCTATCATGCTGTCAGCCCGTATACGCGCATTCTTAAAACATAAAATTCCATGAAATGGTCCGTTATTACCCATCATATCAGGCATTGGTTCGATTTCGAAGCCTGGAGTATTGGTTGGAACTAATAGAGCACTTAACCCGTTCCTGTCGCCACGATCCCCCGTACGGCAACACACCAAATGAAAATCTGCAAATTCGGCATTTGTTATATAGTGTTTAACTCCACTTATTAACCAAGAATTACCATCACGAACTGCGTGGCAAGCGATATCCATTCCACTGCCTGAATTTGGTTCTGTTATTGCAAATGTCAAAGAGGAACTTCCGGAAGCCAGAGAAGGCAAAAGTTTATTTTTTTGCTCCTCCGTACCGTAGGCAACAACTGCTCGTGCACTAGTATTATGTACATGCAATAAAACTCTTACAACACCAGACACTTTGGAAAACTCAGCCAAAAATGGCAAATACTGACTGACACTTAACCCCTTTCCACCGTACGACTTCGGAATTAATAGCCCCCACAGGCCATGTTCCGAAAACTTTTTAAAAAGAGCGGCTTTTGGAAATGTACCAGTTCGATCAATTTCGGTCGCCAGAGGCTCAACTTCCTGCCATAGAAAATCAAACACTTGAATCCGGTACTTCTGAAATGCCTCTTCACTACTTAGTTCACCTACCATCGCAAATTTTCCCTCTAATTAATGCCCTAACTCAAATCTCGCAGATATACAATGGCCAGAAACCCATAGACTCAAATGTTTCACTAGAGTTAGAGTTTAAAATATGTTCAAAGTAGCCTTTTTTCCATGCTGGTCAAAAAATGAACCACCATTTTTTACAAATTAAGAGAATACAGACTTCTACCAGACAAAATCACATCTAATGTTTGGCTTTAATATTTTTTTAACAGTGGCTTACCTCCATATAAAAATATGACAAATAACCTTAAAGAGCCACTCGGAAACCCTTCAGGAACACAATTCCTAGAAGAACAAAACAGTCATTTACGAAAGACCATTGCTGCCCTCCGAAACTCTCTTGAATTACTTAAATCAGAACATGAAGACAACATACAATCAAAAATACAGTACGTTGATGAACAGAATCGTGAGCTTAAATCGACAATATTTGCTCTTCGTAATCAATTAGAGAAATTGTCACATGATGCCAGTACTAATCTTCAAACAGAACTAACTAAATCTCAGAGCAATTTGAATGAATTGCAGAACACAATAGGTTTACTTCGTAAAAATATTGAAGAGGACTGGGTGATTGTTAAAGGGAAAACCACACCTGTAAATGTATATGAAATTTTGGATTACCACACGCCAGAATCATTTCCGAATGTAGTTGAGGTGCTCGGGCACTTTAAAAATGGTATAGAATTTTATAGGGAATAAAAATTTATTAAGGCAAAAAACTTATTCTCTCAAGCACAACACCGTAATCCCGAGGACAAAGCAAGCTCTATTTACATCGAACGTTGCAATCATTTATCTGCTAAGCCCCCTGAATAAAACTGAGACGGGGCGTGGATAATGCAAAATAAATAACGGTATTTATTAACCGCCGGTATTGTCGAAGTGCGGGCTCTAACATTACAAAATAGCCAAATACTATTTAAATTTTTATTATCTTCTATGATTGCAGTGCATGAGCCTTATAATTGAAAGTATCTTAATCATAAGAGTACATTCACACGCCAAAGAAAAATAATCCAACTGCCACCCAAAAACGTATAATATGTCCTGACAATATTAAAAACTAACTTGATTAGATCGCTAAGGCATATACTTTTTACACTAGGAGAGAGTTCGAGGAGATCCACAAAATGACAATGAAAATATTGCACCCAATCCTGATAGTTTGTGCCATTACCATGGTTTCCTTTTATTTTCGGATGGCAAACGCTGATCAGTTAAAAGTCGTGTTCATGTGTCCTGAACCCGTAGAAGTTAAGAATGGGGCAGTCATAGGCGATTATGGTTGGAATCAAATGGGTGCCGAAGGTGCACTAGAGGCGTGCAGAAATACGGGTTCGAAGTGCGAAATCGCGAGTGGCCTAGGTTATGCCGACATTAGGCCAATACTTCGAGAATATGCTGCAACTGGTGTGAGTATGATTATCGCGCACGCAAGTGGTTATAACAGTGCCGCCGCTGAAATAGCGAAAGAGTTTAGAGTGCCGGTAGCTGTAACAGAATTGCCGAACTCGTCTACTCCTGGATTAGTCACTAACTATGAACTCAGTGGCGCACCAGGGGCGTATTTAGCTGGGGTTCTTGCCGCTAACATGACACGGACTGGCTCTCTCGGTATTGTGGTCAGTTCTGAAGTTATAACCTGGAATCTACAGGCCGGTGGATTTGTTCAGGGTGCCCGCTCGGTTAATCCCAAAATCAATATTCATTATGCTGTTATAGGTCATATGGCCTACGAAGACGTTGCAGGCGCTAATCGAGTTACTAAGTCAGTCATAGGTGCGGGGGCAGATATTATATACGGTATGGGAAATGGAGCTACTTTTGGAATGCTTCAAGCCACCGAAACCACCAAAGCAAAGGATGGGGGCAAAGTCTGGTTTATTGATGTAATTGGTGACAAGAGACAAATAGATAAGGGTCACTTACTTTCCTCAACAGCTTGGAACCTGGCACCAATTTGGACCGCAATGATTAAAGACATTAAGAGCGGCAGTTTCGGTACAAATAGTTATGATCTGAGCCTCAGCGATAATTCCGTAAACCTGCTGAAAACCAAATATATTCCTGAAGATATTTGGCAAAAAGTTGTAACCGCCCGTGATGGCATTTTAAGTGGAAAAATAACGGTCGCTGAAGTAGCAGAGATCGAAGAACTGAAATCTATGATGTCTACCGTGGATAACCCTCAAAATTAGAAATAAAACCGCCTTCCGGCATAACTAGATTTGCATTGAGAAGTGAACTCGTATTTTTAGGTTTAAATCATCCAAGTTAGCTATAAACTAGGTGTTTAGAGCTTGTTCCATGGGATGTAACTTTGAGAATGAAGGGATGTAGGTAAGTGGCAACACCTTGCAATGCTCCCATCGCTGCACTTGTTGAACTTCAGGCGATAACCAAGAGTTTTCCTGGAGTAATAGCCAATAAACATATAGATTTGGAAATTTACCCCGGACAAGTCCACGTTTTGCTCGGCGAAAACGGAGCAGGGAAATCAACATTAGTTGGTATATTATCAGGGTTGTATCAACCTGATTCGGGCAAAATATTAATTAACGGTAATACTGTTAAAATTACCTCACCGAGAAAAGCTATCGAGTTAGGAATTGGAACCGTTCAGCAGCATTCGACCCTTGTGCCAACACTCACAACAATAGAAAATTTAATGTTGGGCCAAGCTTGGCATCAGGGTAAGAACGCAAATGGCATTAAAACCAAGTTGAAAGCTTTGTGTGCAAAACTTGGCATTTCGATTGACCCTGATATTCCGACTGGAAAATTGGCCTTAGGCCAACAACAGCAGGTGGAAATACTCAAAGCTCTTTGGAGGGGTGAGAGGGTCTTGGTCTTAGATGAACCCACCTCTATGCTTACTACAACAGGCATTGACAATCTAGGAGCAGTTATACGCCGTTTAGCACAAGACGGAATAACTATTATTTTCATCACACACAAATTGCAAGAAGCTTATGATTTCGGAGACAATATTACTATGCTTCGTCGTGGCAAAGTGGTTGGAAGCATAACTTCTGATACATTAAAAAACCTCTCTTTTGAAAAAGCCAGAGATGATATTGTTGAGTTACTATTTAACAAATACAGATCTGACAGTATCAATGTAAACAAATTAGACTCTGCTTTCGTTTCAAATAAATTAATTTCTATGAAGGGCTTGGCGAGCCAAACCCTAATGGTAACAAATTTATCAACGATTGCAGAAAAATCACTACCCTCCCTATCACGCATTACCTTTTCTGTTGAACCAGGAAAAATTTTTGGAATTGCTGGTGTTGACGGAAATGGTCAAAAACAACTGGCAGAGACCCTCTCAGGACAACGGCGATCTAGTGCAGGAAGAGTTATGCTAGGTGAAAAAGATATTACTAACCTGAATGTCAGCGAACGTCTTGCAATTGGTCTTACATATATAACAGATGATCGGTATGAAGAAGCTACCGTTTCCTCTCTCAACATATCGGCCAATGCTTTAATAAAACGGATAGGCGAGAAGCCTTTTTGGCGTTGGCATGTGAATCAACACATTGAAATTACTGATTTTACTAATTCATTAATCAAGTTATTTGATGTACGCAGCACGGGTAGCAATCAACTTTTAGGAACCCTTTCTGGCGGAAACATTCAGAAGGTAGTGTTAGGTAGAGAACTAGTCACAGAGCCCAAGGTAATTATATATAACAAACCCACATATGGCCTAGATCTAAGTAATACACAGGAGATCAGAAGACTAATTCGGAAACAGGCGTATGAGGGTGTGGCGACCGTAGTAATATCTACTGAATTAGATGAATTATTAGAATTGTGTGATCACATAGGCGTTATGTCCCGTGGAAGTTTAGCTGGAATCATAAAAAATGGTGAGGGTGCAGAAGTCCAGATCGGAAAACTTATTTTGGACACAGATCTAGAATGAACACGCAAAAGCAAATGTGGCGGTCAATCAAAATAGTCTGCTATCTTTGTAATAAAAAGGGCTATTTCTGTGCATAGACCACTTACCATACCCTATTGGATCCGGGCACTTATTCCAATTTTATTGGCTCTATTTTTTACCGGAATCATTCTCCTATGTCTCGGCAAAGATCCATTCACCTTCTACTGGAATATAATTGACCGTAGCCTCGTAAATTCTTGGGGACTTCAAGACTCCTTAAACCGTATGACACCATTGTTATTAATCGGCTCCGCCCTGATTGTATCGTTTAGAGCAGGTATGTGGAATATTGGCCTCGACGGACAGTTCGTTCTATCTGCAGTTTTTACATCCGCAATCGCACCCCTAGCATTAAACGTAATGCCTTCACCCTTAGCAATGTTCTGCCTCGTATCTTTGGGAATATTGGTAGCTTTGATATGGTCGATAGGCCCCGCACTTTTAAAAGCTTACTATCAAATTAATGAAATCATTACGACTTTAATGATGACTTTCCTAGGGGTGCTGCTAAGCGCTCTTTTGGTTAAGACAGTATTCAACGATCCAGGGAATCATGTGCATCAAACCATAGGATTCTCTACAGAGGATCGATGGCCATTATTGTTTGGATCTTCAGTACACATCGGATTGATTTTTGCTTTTATATCAATTTTTGCGATACATTTTATCGTGAGTAAAACCTCCGTTGGGAATAAACTGAGGGTTGTTGGGATTAATCCGAAAGCCGCAGCCCATGCCGGACTTTCTGTCCCAAAACTTACAATAGCAGCTTTCACCATTAGTGCTGCTCTTGCCGGGCTTGCAGGAACTATAGAAGTTGCAGGTCGCATTGGCCATGTGAGAGCTGGCTGGGATCCTCATTACGGCCTTTACATGATCCCTTTCGTTTTTCTAGCAAGATTCAACGGCATCGCCCTGATAGGATTTACTGCATTTTTTGCAGCATTTTCAATTGGTGGAGAATATGCCGCACGCAAAGCTGGTCTGCCCTCCGTATTCGTTCTAATAATTATAGGTTTAATACTCGTGTTTCTCGCGATAACAGAGTATTTAAACCAGAAATTTGAAAATCGACCTTAGCAAACATGCCAAAGATTATTTTATTTGCTCAATTCAATGAAAGATGAACTAAAATGGATGCTTTGCTGACATCAAGTTTTCTGACAGCCTTTTTAAGCGGTATCTTGATGGTTTGTATTCCGCTTTTATTAGCTAGTTTAGGCGAACAAATATCCGAGAAAGCAGGGGTTCTCAATTTGGGGCTCGAGGGTATGATGCTGGGAGGAGCCTACACCGGATTCGTATGCACGTTTTACACTGGATCAGTATGGCTAGGTTTTCTTAGTAGCATTGCCGCCGGATGTTTAATTTCGCTTCTAATGGCTATTCTGTGTATTTATTTATGTCTTAATCAAGTTGTAATAGGAATAGCTATTTTATTCGCCTTTCAAGGTCTCACAGCATTGCTTTTTTATGCAGATTTTCGAACTACGTATCCTAGACTTGAAGGCGCGAACACAATCGAGATCCCAGTTCTGGCCGAACTACCGATCGTGGGGCAAAGTTTATTTAACCAACAACCGTTGGTTTACGTGGCATTTATCCTAGTTCCCTGCTTTGCCTGGCTATATGCTAAAACAAATATTGGCATTAACCTCCAGGCTGCTGGAGACCGGCCGGCTGCATTGGACGCTAGTGGCGTCAGCGTCCATTTGACAAGAACTTATGCCCTTCTAACTACTGGTGCCTTGGCAGGACTAGGTGGCGCATTTATGGCCGAGATCAGTGCTGGGACATTCGTGCCTTTCATGACAAAGGGTCTTGGCTTCATTGCAATAGTACTAGCAATGCTGGCAAGAGGTCGACCCGTCTGGATTCTAATTGGAGCGCTCTTTTTTGGATTTGCACTCTCTTTATCAACGGCTTTCCAAGTCGCGGGAATTCCGGTGCCGACTGATGCAGCTGAAATGCTACCATTTATTGTCGTATTAATGGTTTTGGTTCTTTTCTGCCGTAGATCGTATTTACCGACTATGTTAGCGCAGCCGTACCGACGAGGTACATTTGCATAGTTTTTAGTTAGTTATGATTAATTTGCCAACATCAGCCTCTGAACAATGAAGTTTATCAGCCAATACACAGCTTAAGATGAAAACTTCGCCATCCCGTCTCAATTTATCGGCTGCAGTCCAATATTCTAAAAACTCGCCACCTGAGTCATAGGACCGGCAGTGGATTCCCGATATTGCCATATCAACATTTTTATCATTTTTTATTGTCAAGAGATGATCGGAACCATGAACAGTCAGATGCAACATTTTAAAATTCCCAGCTTTCAATTTACCAATCTCGTATGAAAACCAGTGCGCTAGATGTAGTTCACAAGTTATAGAATTCCTGACAGAATTGTTCTCAACGAGAAGAATTAAGGATCGTGATTTATCCAGTGCAAGGGATATTGTACCCATACAGACTAAACCAATCACAAAGAAAATGATGATAAAACTCGTTAGCACTACTATCACCAGTCACTAAGTATTATCAATACCTCTTGGAGTACCATTGATTTACCTAACACATGGCTGCGTTTAAACAATAGTCGGTATTGTAAATGTAATTAAAAAACGGTCAGAACTAAATCCCCTGAGCATCTACACCAGAAACCTGCATATCCTTCGGTATAACAATACCTCGTTCCACGATCAGCTCGCCATCCAACCATAGAGAGCATCCCTTAAGGGGTATATCAAGGTGACACGGCGTATTATTTGTTCCTCCTAGTTCAACATTTGGACCAGTGGAAAACAATACATTTCCATAATAAGCCCGGGCATCCATCCCCCACCCGCGAATTTCGGGCTCCGCCTTATCCAAATAATCCCATCGCGCCAGCTCATTTAGGCCCCAACCTATATGAGAGATGGCATAGGCATCGGGGTCATTAAAACTTGCAATATAATCACTAATTCGTTTAGCACTGTCGCCTGGGCCTTGGATATTTTTTATATAGCCATCTTTAATAGTTAACGTAATTGGATCCTGCATATACTCCATAAATGGCTGGGCAATGATGTCTCCTTTATCAATCACTACCACCCCATTAACACCATCCTCGAACGCTGATGTGGCCAAAAAACCGGAAGGCCAGTGATCCCACCTACCAGGTTTGTCCGTATATCCATACTCTGTTAATACTGGAAATTTTCCAAGCTTATACGTAACATCTGTTCCTGCTTCAGATGTTATTCGCATTTCCTTAGCTTTTTCCAATCGACGTTCACCTGCTTCCACTCTAGATCTTTGATCTTCATTGGGCAGCAATCGTTTAAGAACGTCAAAAGGCTCCATTACCAGAAGCATGCGGGTTCCACTATCAGTAATTTCAATCTGCTCTTTTGAAAATAGGAGAAACATCAAGTCGATAACAATATTCGCCTCTTTTAATTTTTCAATGGCAGGCCTATCTGCTGCTAACGAGGTTTGTCCTGCGTTTTCAAGACCACCTTCTGTCGCCTTTGCTACATCAACTCGGAATGCCGTCGCTCCGATTTCTTCCGCAGCCGCAAGAAAGGCATTTGCGAATTCACTCCGCTCCCCTCCTTCCGTCAACACTGCCAGAATCTCTTCAGGTCTTAACTTGCAAAGTTCTAATTCGTGCCTAAACAACGAGATCATTTCTTGATTTTGGCTCATGTCCTCTCCTTTTCACGCATATCCTTTAGCTAAACCGATATAAATATTTAATACTCTTAGTCCCACCCCATCAATTGTACGGTAGCTTATATTTGATTAACACTAACTAAAAAGTTCGCCGCATTCCAAGAAAAATAAGCTCCTTAATCGACGGTTGATAATATTTAATTGTGTGGAATAAATAATAGACATTTCCTATTTTTCTATTCACGGTTCACCCTTAATAAATATTAAATACCTTTAAGCTCACTGCGAGCATCAAAACCGCAAGATGTAGTGCGTGATTAAACTCCCCACAGTTTACTGATTTCTGGAGTTCAACGGGAGACATTATTACAGGTTCAACACCTGTTTCAGGCTGCCAATCTGCCAATTTTTCATTACACGAGGCAAGGTAACACCAGAGCCGATTCTCTAGCCGCCCGGTATCGGGATCAAGTTTGCCGAGCGGGGACAATGGCTGGTCTGAATCCCAACCCGTTTCTTCAATAAGTTCTCTACGGGCACCAACAATTGGGTCTAATCCATCATCTAATAACCCTGCCGGAAGTTCAAGTGTGGTACGTTCCAAAATCGGTCTATATTGACGTACCATAATGATATTACCGTCAGATGTAAGAGGCAAAATGCAAACATAATCACGTGGCTTTAACGAATGGTAGAAACTTGGTGCAGCACTCGAATCAATCACAATCTTGCGTGTAACAAGTGACACATATGGTGACAATTTATTTTCTGACCGATCAATTATTCTCATCAAAACAAAGCCTTCTAATAATATTTCAACATTCTTAGCTACAAAGTAGCTATGTTTTTGGCAGATAAACATTAAAACAATTGTTAACTATATAAGTGGAAAATCAGCTCAATAAATTAACTAAACTTAACAATCTATTTAAGGTAATAAACATTTTCTATACATATCAACATGATAGCATAATTTAAGTTCCTATATTTATTGCAATTCAAACTACCAATAGATATACGGATATTCTGCACAATAAGAAACTGGGAAGCTTCTATAATGAACGCTCTTGATTTACCCACAGAAGATGGAAAGACAGTCGGTGAAATTGCTCTCCAACCCATACTAGATCAAAACATCAATCTGACGGTTGTAGACGTCGGCGCCAGAGGAGGGATGTATGATTTACCTGAAGGCTACACTAAACATGCTCATTGGATCGGATTTGAACCTAACCCTGTCGAACATGAAAAGATCCTTTCCAATAAAACAGACGCTGAAGAAGCTGGTATACCCCCCCCCAAATGGAAGAGTAAAACGGTGAAACAGGTTGCCCTCTGGAGTGAACCAGAAATTAGAAAACTCTACATTACAAAAAATGTGGCGCAAAGCTCTCTAATGGGAAACATAAAACCTGAAATGGCTGATCGAATGTTTCTCGATTATGGTGGAAGACTGGGCAAAGGCTTTTCTCCTATTGGCATTGCCCCTATGGGCAGCACAGCAATGCAAGTTGTTTCTGAAGAAAACGTAAATTGTGACCGTCTAGACAACATCTTAGATGATAAGGTTACGCTAGATTATCTAAAGGTGGATGTTGAAGGTGCAGAAACTAAAGTATTTGAGGGCGGTAAAAATATTTTGAGTTCTGGAAGGGTGCTATTCATTAGAACTGAGTTCTTCTGTGTGCCATTTTATGACGCGCACCCTTTATTTGGTCATCAGCATGTACTACTGCACAACCATGGTTTTCGGTTGTTAAATTTAGATTTAGGGCCATCTCGATATACACGATGCAAATCAAAAATACCAAAACTAGTGGACAAGGGTCTCCCGTTTGTAGGCAATGCTTTGTATGCCCTTGACCCAGATCAAAATCAATTATCCAACTACAATCTCCAAAGGATAGGATTAGTTGCACTGACCTTTGGTTTAAGATCCTTTGCCTTAAGCGTCTTCCGAGACGCGGGTTTATTGTCCATAAGTCAACTCGAAAGTGTTGAAAAGTCGTTGTCCCATGTGCCTCTAAGAAGAAAGATACGCAGACATTGGGAAAACTTTCCAGCTTTGTTCGCAGAATTCTTATACACAGGAAAAATTACCTACCGGGGTCACCATTGGCGCTAAAATTCATAACTAAAAACTAGCACACATCATACCCTTATACTCTCTAATTTCTCTAATATAACATCTACCACATGATCAACCCTGAATTCTTTTTCCATTGTTTCATAACCTGCAAGACCAATACGGTGCCTAAGCTCTGGGTTTTTCTTTGCTCTCAAAATCATTTGGGCAATCTCAAAAGGATTTCTCCCTAGAAGGGCATTCTGTTCATGCTTCATTTCAGGCATCGAAAACACAGCATCACTGGCTGCTACAACGCAGCAACCAAGAGACCAGGCATGAAGAAAACGTGTATGTGCAGTTTTGTAGCTGCTCATATTGTTAACACACAAAAATACATCGGATTCCATCATTTCTTTGTCAATATCTACCACGAAACCTCTTATATTTATTTCCGGCTGTCTCAGCAGTTTGTCAACGTGCGGCAAAGGTTTATGACGACCATAAATATCTATTTCAAACGAATCTTCCGGTAGCAACTTCCTTAGCTCTGGCACCACATCACGGGCTAAAATTTCCAGCCCCATCGTATTAGCAGATGCAGCCAGACTTCCTATGTTTCCAACAATTCGAAATTTTCTTTTCTCCGAGCATAAACTTCGGCGTTTTTTCCATGAATCTCCATAGCGATTGATCCATATATTATTCAGATAAAAAGCTTTTTTACCTATCTTATCCTTATAATACTCAGCAAAATTTAGACCAATTACGCCTATATAATCCCATTTGTTCATCTCTTGGAGGTGGAAACGTTCGAGCTGTTTCATTTTCAAATTACGCAGAATTTTCCTTACAACCTGCTCTTGAGAAATGTTAATATACTCTGTCCAAGTCTTGTGAATAATAGGATCTGCATTTCCATAGTATGTAAATTTTTTTGCGGGGTATTCAGCATATAAGTGTGTAGTTTGTTCACACCATTGTGTCATGATTGCAGTGGGATTAAATTTTTTTGCAGCATTGTATGCAATACTCCGATGTTGAGTAATAGGATAGTAGTCCGATAACTTGGGCCTCAATAGGCGCATTATTTTTGTTCTACGATCTCTAAACTTTGGCAATTTTAGTGGTGCTAAATAGGTTACTCCAATCGACTCTAAATTATTTTGTGCATCTTTCTGAATATCATTCATTTTTTCTGATTCGCCAGACAAACTCACCTTTAGATATCCTATTCTTAAACCCTCTCGTTTCGCCAATTCGCTGATAAGCTGATAATTAACAAGAGTTGCTGCTTGAACCGGGCATGCCTCTTCAGGCCACTGGGTGTTAATGACTAAAATTTTCTCCTTCATTATTTTAAGAACCCACTACCTGCTTACTGGTGAAGATTAATGAATTGTGAAATTATATCGCCCATATATTCTATATTTTGAAAGCCTACGCCTGGATGAATTCCAACAAACACCATATTATCTCGAAGATAGCGGGCATTTTCTAGATTTCCAACGTTACGCCCTGGAGAACTCCTGAATGCTGGTTGATCCGGGAGACAACCAGCAAATAGTGGCCTCGTCTCGATATTATGTTTTTCAAGAAATTCAGCAAATTCACGACGAGAAAATGGTGCTGATTCCTCTAATAATATAGGAAAAGTGTAATAGGTATGATAATAACCTTCAGCCTCAATAGTCGAAGACAAAAAACCATTAGACTTATTTTCCAAGACCTGAATTAACTTTGACGCATTTTCTCTCCGAGTATCGTTCATCTTATCAAGTTTTTTAAGCTGTTCGATTCCAAAAGCAGCTGCTACGTCTGTCATACGCATGTTATAACCGAGGCGATCAAACACGTATCTTACGTCATATTCCTTCAGTACTTCATCAGAGTAATAACGAGCAGACCCCGCATCCGTATTTTTGTGCCGACCAAATTCCCTATAAGAGCGACAAAGAAGATCAAGTTCACCATCATTCGTAACGATCATCCCTCCCTCACCGGTGGTCATATTGTGAGCCACAAAAAAGCTAAACGTTGCAATATTACCAAAACTTCCGGTTTTTTTACCATGCAATGTAGAACCATGAGATTCACAACAATCCTCTATAACAGCTAGATCGTGCTGGAATGCAATTTCCATTAACTGGGTCATATCTGCTGGATATCCAAGTGTATGGACAGGCATTAATATTTTTGTTCGCTCAGATATAGCTCGCTGGGCTTCAACTGGGCAAATGTTCAAACTTTTCATATCAACATCAACGTATACTGGTGTTAAACCTGCCTGTATCACTGGCATTGATACCGTTGCGAACGTCGTTGCCGGAAGAATCACTTCCGCACCGTCCTCAATACCGAAATGCTCTTTCAAAGCAAGTAACGCAATGAGATTAGAAGAAGACCCTGAATTCGTAGCAATTCCATTACTAGTACCAAAATACTGAGCCGCGTTTTCCTCAAACTCCTTAACGTTTGCTCCCTGCGAAATCATACCACTTAAGATAGTCGAGATTGCTCGCATCGCCTCACGTTCATCAAATGCTGGTGCACTTAATCGGACACCACTTGTCAAACCCCCACTTCGTGACGAAAGCCTGTCGTAGTAATCTTTTACTATGGGAGCAATCTCCGAAATACACTTATCCACTGCTAACTCTCCTCACACGATATTTTACTCGTCATTTAGACCACAAACTAATTTTTTTAACCCCATTTCCAGACTTACTTTTGGTTCCCAAGCTAAAAATTGACGAATATTAGTTAAGTCTGCCTCGTGACAATTATCGCCACTACGAACAGAAATAGCATCATCTTCAAATTGTATTGGCTTAGTTGCTTTTAAAACGCTAGCTAGTAACTTTACAGCGTCGCCAATGCTAGTTGCCTTTCCAGAACCAATATTTAATGCGTGAACATCATTGGGGGAAAATTCGTTGTGCCCTATTTGAAGGCTTTTCAATACAGCGTCCACCACATCATCTATGTATATGAAATCACGCCTTATCTCAGGATTTCTAAATATAGCGGTAGGGGTATTATCAAGCAGTTTTTTTCTAGCAATTGAAATAAATTGATCTGCACCCGCGCCCACACCATAAGTTGTAAATATGCGAAATGCTGTGCTTTGAAAATCCCCAACACATGAGCGCGCATGAAGAACAGATTCAGCGCATAACTTTGACATACCAAGATTTTCAGAAGGAAATTTAGCCATTTTTTCCTGAAATGGAGTGTTGGTGCATCCAGAATATACATAAACGCTACTAGCAAACAGAAATCGGGATGCCTTAGCTAGTAACGCAAAGTCAGCTAGCTCAGATGTGATTAGCACGTTTGACCTAAACTGATTGGTTCTATCGACAGACGCGACAAAGCTTCGACGATCTCCCGCAAAATGCAATATTGCTTCGACAGTACCAGGTAATCGCTTTTGAAGATTTCCGGCAAGAAGATCTAAGGTTATAAAATCAAAGTTTTTCAGGCTCTTTAGACTCTCTGGACATGCACTTCTCCCTACCCCGATTATAGTGTAATTGGGGTAATTTTTACAAAGTCCTTTAATCAGATTACCCCCGATAAAACCGCTCGCGCCAGTGACTATAAATGTTTTCGCAGTTGTCATGCTAACTCGTTATAATCTGCAAGGGGTTTGTTGGCCTTTGTAAACTTATATGGAACAATGTAGTTGGTTGAGAATCATACGAGACTTATTGGATCTCTGAATACTTTTTAATTTACTAATTTTTTTAATGAAAATCCTATCCCTACGAAAAGTTGATGGACTGTTCTACCATAGATAAAACAATAAAAGTTTCTTAAACTTAATGAAGTTATTGCACAATATCCTCAAGATGCAAGATGGCTATTATCAACATACCAATTAATTAAGCCCGGAAGCCCCTGCTCTAAGGTTATACTTGGTGCGTAACCAAGATTTTGCAACTTTGAAATATCTGGGCACCTTTTTGAAGTAGCTCCAATTGGTTCTGAGGAAGGGATAAGGTGACCCTCACGTTTAAAATATGCGAATATAAGATTAGCTATTTGTGAAATTTTTACTTCTTCAGTATTGCCAATATTATAAATCTCCCGGTGCAAACCCCTCTTAAGAACAGTCTTCAGGCCATCTATAAAATCATTTATGTGCACAAAAGCCCGAGTTTGATTTCCATCACCCTGAATTTTAAATTGGATTGGACCATTAGGAGTTTTTCGAATTTCTTTTAGCGCTCTCAAGGAAAACTGCGGCAATACATGCTCCCAACCCATATCGGGGCCATATACATTGTGCGGTCTAAATATAGTTATACGGTCAAAATTTGTTAATTCATAATTGAGACAAATTAATTCGCTAATAATTTTTGACCCACCATATGAATAACGAGGGTTTTTGACATCAGGTACAACTAAGGGTACAGACTCACCTGTCGGAATTGAAGGTGGTGATTGATATACTTCAGAACTAGAGGCTAAAATCAAATCACCAATATTGTTTGAACGGCAAGCATCTACTACATTTAGCATCCCCCTCACCCCAACATCTAATACAACCTCTGGTCTAGCATAAAAATGCTCGGTTCCATTAATAGCAGCAAGATGGATTACACTCTCAACACCCTCAGAGGCCTGAGTAACAGCATCAAGGTCACGAATATCAGCATGCGTAAATTTAAAAGAGTCACTGAGGTCAGCTAAACGTCTCAGCGCCCCACGGGAATTGTTATCTAGAACACGAACGTCATGACCTTCCGTTACGAGCCGACGAACAAGAGCTGCACCAATAAAGCCCGTACCACCAGTTACTAAATATTTTTTTCCCAATTTTTACTTTCCTAAACCTCAGACAAACTGTGTGCACCTAGTGAAATATATCGTACTCTAGATGCTAGAGATAATTTTCTATCAGAAAAATTATTCCAAAAATCATAAATTAGTCCTGGCTTTTGCATTCTTGCCGATAACCTACCTATCGCCATAGAAGAGAAAATAGGATGATTGTTAGCTATAAGCACTATATCAGCCGTATCAAATGCTTTTTCTATGTTTTCAATAGGTTGTAATCCAAACTCCTTGATGTCATTAGATGATACTACATCATCAAAACCATAAAATTCTGCTTTGGGGTACATACCTTCAAGAGCCTCAAAGATTGGCTGAGCCATTGTTCCTCTTAAATCATTTGTTATAGGTCGCCCTTTGAAAGCTAGACCCATTATTGTAACTTTTCTTACTCTAATATTTTCTGAATATGCAACTTCTGCAACATAGTTAACGCACTCGAGAGGTAATCGTTCATTCACACCACGGGCGGCCATGGAAATGTGGGGCTCCACTCCGAGTTCCCGCATTGTTTCAGCTAATATGTGTGGATCTTTTTCTAGGCAGGGGCCGCCGACTGGCCCTGGGACTGCTAAGTTTGTTCTAGGATAACCAAGTTTACCCGCTTTAATCACCTCAAAAGCATTAACTCCAATTGCATCACACATGTGAGCCACCTCATTTGCAAAAGCAAATTGAACATCCCGTAATGTGTTGTCTACTAATTTAATCATTTCAGCAGTTTCCAAATTTGCAACCTGAACAACAGTTGGGGTCAAAAACTGAAAAAGTTCTGCCGCTCTTATATTGCTGGACATGTCAATCCCACTTACGATTTGAGGTAAGTTATGTATTTCCTCTAGAGCTTTACCTTCCAATGTACGTTCCGGACAAAAAGCAAGATTAAAATTAACCCCCACCTTTTTTAAAATAGGAAGAACAATTTTTTGTGTACTACCAACCTTAACTGTTGACCTCAAGATTACTAGATCATTTTCTTTTAAGCTTTTCGCGACATCAGCAGCTACTCGTTCAACCATATCAAAACGAGCACGGCCTTTTTCACTTAACGGTGTGCCAACTGTAATAATATATACGGTAGATCCATTTTCAGGTGGTATTTTACTAGATATATTAAGGCTTCCGTCCTCAATTACCCGTAATAATGTTTCGTCCAAATTCGGCTCATAAAAATGAGCCCTACCGGTCGCTAAATTTTTTAGTATATCTTTTCGGATTTCAATACCCGTAACTTGAAAACCAGCTTCAGCCATAGCAACAGCCAGAGTTAAGCCGACAAAACCCAACCCTATTATGCATACTGACCGGTCATGAAAATTTTCAGGAACTAACAATATATTTATCAGCCTCCAAAAGCTATTTACTAATCCTTATCTCTAAGGTTCTAACCAAAAGTGTTAAAGAATTCTCATATAAAGAAAATCTCAGATTACAAAAAACACCATATTCATAAACTAATGACAACTACAATGACATTGCCGACTTTGTTTCGATAAAATGGTTACACAATTACTTAGTATCTGAAATCACAATCAAATATTATTAATTCGACCTAACAGCATAAACACCTACCTCACTAAAATGGTGGAGCCGAGGGGAATCGAACCCCTGACCTTCGCATTGCGAACGCGACGCTCTCCCATCTGAGCTACGGCCCCATATAGTATTTCTACAAACAGTACATGCTAAGGCGGCGGATAATGTGATTGCTCTACGGTGCTGTCAATAGTGGCTCTAAATATTAATTAATTACCATTAAAAACGAATAAACTAGAAAAGCTAGCTCTCGTGTATGTTTTAGATATAATGGAAGATACCTCTAGTGATACATTCCAACCAAAAGAATGTTTGCCATATGAATGCACTTGCCAACCTAATTGATACTATTTTAACCTTATATATTATTGTTTTACTGGCCTCGGTAATTATGAGCTGGCTGGTTTCATTTAGGGTTTTAAATACACAGAATCAATTTGTTTTTACCTTAATTCGGTTTTTATACCGGATTACTGAACCTCCACTGAGACCAATTCGGAAGATCATACCTAATTTAGGTGGTTTAGATATTTCTCCCGTTATTTTGGTCATTATTTTATATTTTATTAGGGATATTATAGTGGATAATATCCGTTAGGTCGTGAGTTAAGAAATATAAAAATCAAACCTTTCGCTGCCCCCCTTACCTAATCGGAACGAAATCTAATGTGGCCAATTAAAAAATGGGCTCGCAATTCATTAAAAACTAAAATTGTATGCGCTAACTGGAACCAAAAAATGCCATAACGCGGAATATTGATCTATTCACTAGCCTAGGATCATCAATTATTTCTTTGATCTCGCTATCTCACTTTCTTGGGTTAAATTGAAGACTGTACAAATGCTGCACAAAATAATAGTTCTAATACTAACCATTACAAATCAGTCGGTGAATATAAATGAATGAAACAACAATTATTTCGGGTAAAGATTTTGCAAAGAACCTGAGAAAAGATATTGGACGCAAGGTATCAATCCTAAAAGAGAGCCATGGTATAACGCCAAGCTTGTCCGTCATTCTTGTCGGCAAGGATCCTGCAAGTGAGGTATATGTTCGCAATAAAGGTAAGGCTACGATTGAGGCTGGAATGAAGTCAGATACCTATAATCTCCCAGAAACTACTAGTCATGACGTAGTACTAGAAAAGGTAGCATTACTAAATAATGATCCGACTGTTCATGGAATACTTGTTCAATTACCTCTTCCCGAGCAAATTTTTACAGACGAGATTATAAATTCTATAAACCCAGATAAGGATGTTGATGGCTTTCATACCTTGAATGTTGGACGTCTCAATAGTGGACAGAACGCAATGGTACCGTGCACCCCTGTCGGGTGCATGCTTATGCTTAAGGATTTAATTGGTGATCTCTCCGGGAAACAAGCCATTGTAGTTGGTCGTTCGAATATTGTTGGAAAACCTATGGCAGCGCTTTTATTGCGTGAAAACTGTACAGTCACTATAGCTCACTCCCGCACAAAAGATTTAGAAGCCGAATGCAGAAGGGCAGATATAGTTATTGCGGCCGTTGGTCGTGCGAGAATGGTGCGGGGAAGTTGGATAAAGCCGGGAGCAGTAGTTATTGATGTGGGTATTAACAGAATAGACGACAATACTACCAAATCAGGAACACGATTAGTTGGAGATGTTCACTTTGAGGAAGCTGCCATTGTAGCAAGTGCAATCACTCCTGTGCCTGGGGGTGTTGGCCCAATGACAATTGCTTGTTTACTTAAAAATACTTTAACTGCTGCCTGTCGGCAGGCAGGAATTTCCGAGCCGGATTAATGAAATGAAGCAATTAAAAGTTTACGTAGCGGCTATTTCGTCTAACTTTCTTTTAGAAGGACAACTCTTTAGAATCTAAAATCAATAAGTATGTACCTCATAAGTTATCTTCCAAAACTTTTGCCCTAAGTCTAAGTCGCAATGCATTCAGTTTTATAAAACCTTCAGCATCGCGTTGATCATATACCGAGTCTGATTCGAATGTAGCAAAGTCTGCATCGTAAAGGCTATTTTTTGAACTTCGGCCCTCTATATATATCGCACCTTTGTAAAGTTTTAATCTAACAACTCCATTAACCAATTTCTGACTTTCATCTATCGCAGCCTGAATCATTTCCCGTTCCGGAGAAAACCAAAGTCCATTATATATTAACTCTGCGTATTTTGGCATCAACTCATCCTTAAAATGAGAAGCACCTCGGTCAAGACAAAGTGACTCAATAGCTTTACGAGCCTTTAATAAAACGGTACCGCCAGGTGTTTCATACACTCCCCTAGATTTCATTCCAACAAACCTATTTTCAACAATGTCTACCCTGCCAATACCATGCACGCCCGCAAACTCATTAAGTTGCTCTAAAAGTTTTGCTGGAGAACGTTTCATACCATCGATAGATATTGGATCACCACCTTTAAATTCTATTTCAATTACCTGTGGTTTATCCGGAGCAGATTCTGGAGATACTGTTCGGGTAAATATGTCGTCATCAGGAGCAACCCATGGATCCTCTAATGCCTTACCTTCATATGAAATATGCAATAAATTTGAATCCGTCGAATACGGGGGTTCGCCTCTTTTGTCTCTTGGAATCGGTATTTGGTATTTCTCAGCATAATTAACTAAATCCTCCCGAGAAGAAAGTTTCCACTCCCGCCAAGGCGCAATAATTTGCATATTTGGATCACAAGCATAGTACCCTAATTCAAATCGAACCTGATCATTACCTTTGCCTGTAGCGCCATGACAAACGGCATCAGCTCCAACTTCATGAGCGATTTCAATTTGCCGTTTAGCAATTAGAGGGCGAGCAATTGAAGTTCCTAAAAGATATTCACCCTCGTAAATTGCATTGCCTCGAAACATAGGGAATACATAATCTTTAACAAATTCTTCTTGCAAATCCTCAATATAAATTTGGGAAACTCCCATTGCTACAGCCTTGGTACGTACTGGTTCTAATTCTTCCCCCTGACCGAGATCAGCCGTGAAGGTTATTACCTCACAATCATAATGTTCTTGAAGCCAGCGCAAAATAATGGATGTATCAAGACCTCCAGAATAAGCAAGCACTACTTTTTTAATTGATTTTTTATAGGGTCTAGTCATAACGATTTACCAAATATTGATCAGATAACCTACAATATAAGGGAACTCACTTATGCTTCAAGCAAAGCATTTTAAACGAAACACTAATTAAATTTTTCTTCGCTCTTTTCCCGGTTTTTCGATGACTTTATGTTTCTACTTTTACCATCAGTGCTTTCAACCTCAAAACTTGGCCATGGTATAAATGCGAATACCCAAATCATAATTGCCGGAACGATATATGGCACGAGTAATAAATATGGGATTCGGAGTATGCTAGCAAAAATTGTTCCTGCCAAGGAAAGTAGTAGAAGAAAGGCCCACCAATTATTAATTCCAGATTTTCCTAGAATTCTCCAATAACACCAGATAGTTATTCCAAGGGTAATTAACATTAACATATTTTGGACTGACAACATAAGATAATGACCTTAACGACCAAATGGATGTTTGGGCCAACGGCATATTGCTAAAATGTAGGCAGTTATGGGCAATCCAATAATTGGGATAAACACTATTACTGCTGGCCACCAAGGCAACCCCGTCCGCCGACATATTCGTAAAATTGGATAAAATACTACAATTGCAAAAAGAATGGAAAAAACTATTGAGGGTGGTAACATTGGTTGTTCAAACCACTTCGTTAGTTACTGATGCATTGAATAAAGTAGAGCGACCCAAGTAGGATCTCTTTATTTTAATACTTTCTGACCGCAGTTGGCCACAGGCAGCTAATATGTCACGTCCTCGTGGTGTTCGAACCGGTGAAGAATAACCGGCCGAATTAATTATCTCAGAAAATTTCTTAATTCTTTCCGGTGTTGAGCACTCATAACCAGCGTTTGGCCAAGTATTAAAAGGAATGAGATTTACCTTAGATGGAATACCTGCAATTAACCGAACCAAAGATTTCGCATCGGCATTCGTATCATTAATCCCTTTAAGCATAACATACTCAAAGGTAATGCGCCTAGCGTTAGAGGATCGCGGGTATTGTCTACACGCCTCAATCAACTCCTCAAGCGGATATTTTCGATTAATGGGCATTAACTTATCTCGCAATTCATTAGTTGTTGCATGTAAGGAAATTGCTAAATTTACCCCCAATTCCTTACCACAACGCTCAATAAAAGGCACCACGCCCGCCGTGGAAAGAGTAATCTTTCTCCTGGAAATAGAAAACCCTTCCGGATCCATAGCAATTTGAATTGCCTTGTTAACATTTTCATAATTGAATAGTGGCTCGCCCATTCCCATCATAACAATATTAGAAATGAGCCTCACATTTTTTTCTGCTGGCCAATCTTTACAAACATCCTTAGCTATCAAAAACTGTGAAACTATTTCGCGGGCGCTCAAATTTCTAACTAACCTCTGTGTACCAGTATGGCAAAAACCACATGTTAATGTGCATCCTACTTGGGAAGACATGCATATCGCTCCCCGATCTTTCTCTGGAATAAACACGCTTTCGGCCTCTTGACCATCATCAAATCTGATCAACCATTTAAATGTACCATCTTCGGAAATTTGTTCGTTTAAGATCTCAGGTCTCTTCAGTGAATAATGTGTAGCCAGCGCGTCTTGTAGAGGAACATTCAATGTCGACATTTTAGAAAAGTCTGTAACACCATGATGGTATACCCAATGCCATAATTGCTTAGCGCGTAACTTGGAGCTCTTTGCAGACTCACCTAATCCTTGAAAAATAGTCGCCAATTCAGAGCGATCCATACCTATCAGGTTTTGAGTTTCTTTTGGTTTTTTATTAACGGTATTGGTCATATAACTAGCATATAAGTACAATTGCTAAAATACTGGTAAACACACTCTGATTTATTCATTGCACTTAATTCTTAATTCAGGAGCAGGCCTTAACGATAGACTTATAGGTAGCAGTGAACCCCTGTAATGAATACGTATCCAAAGAGAAAGTACCTTTTTGGGATACTCCCTTTACTGTTAATTTATTGCCTTTTATCATGGCTTTAATTACCGCTTTGTCCTTACCGTCATTAACCCATGCGTGTTCCTTCTCAACAACATCAAAACTTATAGTTTTGCCATCTACAGTCACCTTTATCGCAATACCCTTTTTGTATGGATAACCGGAAGTAACACTAACCTCTTCAGTTATCTTAGTATTCTTACGGCGTGTAACCATAATATTAGGTTCACTACGTTTTTTAAAATTACCAGTTGAAGCCTTTGGGAGGCTAAACATATAACAAATTGATGTGCCATTTTCCTTGTATTTATAGGATTCCCAATCATTCTTTTTGAAGATCTGTTGCTGTGCACCAGCATTTCCATTCAAAACGACAACTAAAGCAAATACAGCTACAAAAAAAAGTGAGTTTAGTTTCCAGTTATATAAGAAGATCATAAACGAGCTTTATCAAGTTCTTGAACATAATGTAAAGATAAATCTTTATTCCACTCTACGCTAGGGTGTTTTCATACACCAGATATATATCAAATAACCTTTATTTTGGCCTGACACCCCTTTTTACTGGGCTACCATAAACGTGCTGTGGCCTTGTAGTGATTGGAGCTCTTGAATTAAGGGGTCGCTCTCCAAACCGTCCTAAAGCTAACATTCGATCGTAAAGAACGATAGCTCCAGCGATACCTAAATTTACCGAAAATTTTGTCGGTATTCTAACCACAAAATCACACCGGCCAAGCATATCCGGGGACAAAGAACCTCTCTCAGGCCCAAGCACATATGCAGCATTAACGGGATGAAAAAATGAAGGCAGGTCTGTCGCCTCATCCATAAGTTCAACACCTACTAATGAACATTTTTCTGGTAGAACCATATCAACAACATTTCCAAATTGGTAAAATGGTACTTGTTCGTGAGTTTTAGCCGTATCCGATGCAACTCCAGAATATTCCGCTGAAACCGTAAATATAAATTGTGCCCCAAATGCATGTCCTGAACGCATCAAATTACCAACATTAAACGGTTTACTGACACCCTCAACACCTATGCCAAAATAACCACGCATTATATTAATCACACCTTTAACTTTTGGCGAACCTTCTTGCAACGCAAGTAACACAATTTAGGAATCTACATTACATCCCAAATATTAACTAAAGTAAAACTTCCCATATACTCAATATGAGAAGAAATGGAAGTGCGATAACCTTTTACGTTTACCTGGGTATACGATATTACGAGAGACTACGAGATAAGTTAACTGATCTAGCAAACCATTTAATGAGGTTTAATTTTTAACTTCCTATTACTTTCTTATCCTTCACAAGGATTTATCAAGTATAACCTAGATATTGAACGCTCCTAATTTTGATCATAAGTTAGCAAAGGTTATGTCTTTAGATATTTCACCCACAACAATACTTGATAAATCTGCGCTGCAAGCAAATCTTCGTAAAGCTACTTCACCTGTTACTCACAATAACAATCGAGGCGACGCTTTAGCAATATATAAAAAATTTCTAACTAAAGGGCGACTAACACTCCAGCGTTCTATGAATGAAGGGGCTTCAGGTGCATCGCTTGTCTTGGGTTACTCTTTTCTTGTAGATGAAATTCTACAAACAATATGTAATCAGGCTTCTCTAGTATTATATACTGAACCCAACCCTACTGTAGGCGCAAAACTGACTCTTGTAGCCACAGGTGGTTACGGAAGAGCTGAACTTGCCCCTTGGTCCGACATTGATCTTTTGTTTCTCCATCCCTGGAAGTTAACGGCGAGAAATGAACAGGTCGTGGAATATGTTCTATATACTCTATGGGATTTAGGGCTTAAAGTTGGTCACGCAACTCGATCAGTAACAGACTGTCTATCACGTGCTAAGAAGGATATCACCATACGTACCTCTTTACTGGAATCTCGTTTCCTTTGGGGGCACCAAGGTCTGTATAAAGATTTTAGTCTTCGATTTTGGAACGAAGTTGTTACTGGAACTGAATCTCTGTTTGTTAGTTCAAAATTGGCTGAGAGGGATGCGCGTCATCATCGCACAGGAGATTCCAGATACCTTTTGGAACCAAATATAAAGGATGGTAAAGGCGGTTTGCGTGACCTACATACGTTATTTTGGATTGCAAAGTATCTTTATAACGTCGATCAATTTTCTGATTTAGTTGGATTAGGACTTATAAGCCCTAGAGAACAGACCAAGTTTTCAAACGCTGAGAATTTCCTCTGGAAGGTCAGAGCACATTTACACATTTTGAGTGGAAGACCTGAGGATAGGTTGTCATTTGATGTACAACCAGAAATTGCCTGCCACATAGGCTATGCTGATCGTAACGGTAATTTAGCTGTTGAAAGATTCATGAAACATTACTTTTTAATTGCTAAATCGGTAGGTGAATTGACACGCGTATTATGTGCTTCTCTTGAAGCAGACAGTATTGAAGTTGCCCCCCGTCGAGTTGGCGCATTTGGCCCGTCTCCTACAATAGACTGTATTAAAACAGACAAGGGGAGGCTCGCTGTAGTTCACGACCTAGCTTTTGACGAAAAACCTGCCCGTCTATTAAGATTATTTAGGCTCGCTCAAACTTCTGGTTTAGATATTCATCCTCGGACACTTCGTTTAGTGCATCAGTGCTTACGTCTAATCAACCAAAATTTACGAGACAACGTTGAAGCTAACGAGATATTTTTTCAGATTTTAACTTATCATCAGGAACCCGACATAACACTCCGTCAAATGAGTGAATCTGGGGTTCTCGGCCGTTTTATTCCGGAGTTCGGTCAAATTATTGGTCAAGTCCAATTTGATATGTATCATGTTTACACCGTTGATGAACACACGATTCAAGCTATTAGTATATTGTCTCAAATAGAACGAGGAGAATTAAGATATGAGTTGCCATTAGCAACTGAGATAATATCGAATGTCATATCACGCCAAGTACTCTATTTATCTTTGTTCTGCCACGACCTCGCGAAAGGAAAGACTAACAATCACTCGGAAACAGGAGCAATAATTGCTAAAAACCTTGGATTGCGACTCGGATTATCAGATGAACAGTCTGAACAAACAGCATGGCTCGTGCGTAATCATCTCATTTTAAGCAAGTCAGCGTTCAAGCGAGACATTAACGACCCCCAAACTCTTACAGACTTTATAACTAAAGTGACTTCTTTAGAACGGCTAAAGTTACTTTTCATATTTACTTTAACCGATATAAAGGCTGTCGGCCCAGGGCGTTTGAACGGTTGGAAAAATACACTTTTAACGAAGTTATATCATAGAGCCGAGGAAATTCTCTCTGGTGGACATCAAGCCCACGACATGAATGAACGCGTAATAATCTCCAAGACCTTATTACGTAGAAACCTTAAGACCTGGTCCGAAAAAAATATTACAGAATATACCGATAAACTTTCGAACCCTTATTGGCTTGCTTTTGATAACAATACACATTTACAACACGCAAAACTAATCAGAAACTCCTGTAACAACAGTGCAACTTTTGAGATTCAAATGCAAAACAATCAATTGCACGCGGCAACTGAAATTACAGTTTTTACAAAGGATAAACCTGGTTTAATTGCCTCTATGGCTGGAGCCATAGCATCTGCTGGAGCCGATATTGTTGATGCAAAAGCATTTACAACTAACGATGGAATGGCTCTGGACAGCTTTTGGGTTCAAGATGCTAAAGGCGACCCATTTGACGAACACGAAAGATTAATAATTGCTCTCAATTACGTGAGAAAAGGATTTCATAATAAAATCGTACAGGACTTAACCAGTCGACAGGCACGCTTGGTTTCAAAGCGCGAAGACTACATTAATATTGTACCAGAAGTTATAATTAATAATAGAGCTAGCAACCAACATACTCTTATAGAAGTTAATGGTAGAGATCGGCCTGGTCTTCTCTTCAATATATGCCAAACATTAACTGATCTTGGTATATCAATTGTTACAGCTCACATATCAACCTATGGCATCCAAGCAGTGGATGTATTTTATGTGAAGAATAAATATGGAATGCAATTAACTAAAAAGGCTGAAATTTTAAAGGTAAGAACGTGTCTCCTCGAAGCTTTAAACAAAAATACGAAAATAAATTTAATTATAAAATATGCACAAAAAAAGTTAGAAGAGATTTCGTAAATAACTCTTCGAGAATCTAATTTTTAAGGAAAATGCATATGGTTCGCATTGAGGATTTTACTTTTAAGATGAAGGTTAATAATTTTTGTTGTCAGAAAATAAGCTAATATTTATCTCGTTAAGCAAAATTTACGACTCCTTTGAATAAGGATTCATAGTCATGGCACTTGGTCGCTGGGTAACAACTATAGGTGGTTATACACTTGCGTCTCGTTTGCTGGGATTTATAAGAGATATCTTAATTGCAGCCATCCTTGGAACTGGACCAATTTCTGACGCGTTTTTTGTAGCTTTTAAAATTCCAAATTTTTTTCGCCGCTTATTTGCGGAAGGCGCTTTCAGTGCTGCGTTCATACCACTGTTTTCCGGTGAATTAGAGAAAAACGGTCTTAAGGCAGCCAAAGAATTTGCTGAAGAGGTCCTAGCTGTACTTCTATGCGTACTATTACTGCTAGTCATTGCGGCGGAAATCTCAATGCCATGGCTTATGCATGGTCTTGCACCTGGGTTTGCAACTGACCTAGCCAAGTTTGATCTTGCAGTTCAACTCACTCGTGTCACATTTCCATACATTTTATTTATTTCTCTAGTCTCACTTTTGGGGGGTATGTTAAATTCCCTATATCGCTTTGCAGCGGCTGCCTCCGCACCAATTATCTTAAATCTTTGCTTGATTAGTGCTTTACTAGGCCTATCTCAATGGACAGACACACCAGGGCATGCCTTAGCAATCGGCGTCTCAGGCGCCGGCGTTATCCAATTTGCTTGGCTTGTAATCGCTTTGCGCCGTGCTGGCATAGCACTACGTCTTCCATGGCCTAGGCTTACACCGAGGGTAAAACATATGCTTATTATAATAGCACCCGCAGCATTAGGCGCCGGCATTGCGCAGGTAAACCTTGTTGTTGATGTTATAATTGCGTCAATGTTACCAGAAGGTGCCGTATCTTTTCTATATTATGCTGATAGGGTAAATCAACTTCCTCTTGGTGTCATTGGAGTTGCTGTTGGAACCGCACTTCTACCTCTTCTTTCCCGTCAAGTTCAAACAGACAATGAAGCAGCGGCAATACAAAGCCAAAATCGTGCGATAGAGGGAGCCTTGTTATTAACTCTACCTGCTGCAGCAGCTTTAATAATAATGGCTGAACCAACTATTTATGTACTATTTGAAAGGGGCGCTTTTACCACCACTGCTACAAACGCATCAGCAAATGCATTAGTGGCCTATGCAGCAGGGCTGCCTTCTTTTGTACTTATCAAAGTTCTAGTTCCTGGTTATTTTGCCCGACAGAACACCAAATCCCCTGTATATATTGCTATTGTTTGTTTAGCTGTAAATGTTGGCCTAAACCTAATATTAATGGGGCCGCTCGGGCACGTAGGCATAGCCCTTGCTACTAGTTTATCCGGTTGGTTAAATGCTACAATGCTAGCAATAGGATTAAGTCGTCGTGGCTTCTTTTCTGCAGATCAAAGATTGAAAAATCGCCTGCTTCGAATGGCAGTGGCGACTATTATCATGACCCTAGCATTGTGGGGAGTTAGTAATTTACTTAGCAAGACCTTAACCGGTTCTTTGGGAATAAGCTTCGGAAGCTTACTTGCTTTAATATTTACTGGCATTAGTGTTTACGGTGTTAGTGCCCGACTTTTAGGCGCCGTATACCTTTCTGACTTAAAAGGATTTTGGCGATCTGAAAAATAACAGATTAAGTTATACTGGAATTTTAATATAGTGTTTACTAAGTTCATGCCTTGACCCGGCAGTATAGTCACGCCATAAATTTAAACCCCTGTAATTTTTCTAAAGTTTCATAAAGTTATTTGGCACCTATAAAAATTTGGATACGGCTTTTCGCCGTTTGGAGCACAAAAAATGGATCGAGTTTTCTCAGGCGTTCAGCCAACTGGGAATTTGCATCTGGGAAATTATCTGGGAGCAATAAAAAATTGGGTCAATATTCAAGACAACTTTGACTGCATTTATTGTATTGTTGATCTACATGCCTTAACCGTTCAGCAAGACCCATCAAAATTATTAGCTAATACCCGAGAGGTAACAGCCGGCTTAATCGCCGCAGGCATTGATCCTAAACGCTCCATCATCTTTAACCAGAGTCAGGTGTCTGGACATGCCGAGTTATCATGGCTATTAAATTGTCAAACACCTCTAGGTTGGCTTAATCGCATGACCCAGTTTAAAGAAAAAGCCGGAAAAAAGCGTGATAATGCGGTGCTAGGACTTTACGCCTATCCAGTACTAATGGCTGCTGATATACTCCTGTACCAAGCTACACATGTTCCTGTTGGCGAAGACCAGAAACAGCACTTGGAGCTAACTCGAGACATTGCAGGAGCTTTTAACAGAGCATACGGTCAAAAATACTTTCCAATACCTGAACCAATGATCTTGAAGGAAGCTGCTCGGGTCATGAGCCTACGTGACGGTCGTGCAAAAATGAGTAAATCCGACTCTTCAGATAACTCCCGTATAAACCTTACTGACGATACTGACACTATTATACGAAAAATCCAACGAGCGAAAACGGATTCTTTTAATGGCGTGACCTTTGATGAAATAAATCGCCCTGAAGCTTCTAATTTGCTTGGAATCTATGCAGCACTGAGCGATCAAAGCATTAAAAACGTGTCAAACCAATTTTCTGGGGATGGTTTTTCCCAATTTAAAATTGAGTTGGCTGAGTTGGCTGCCGTTAAGTTAAAACCGATAGCTACAGAGATGCAACGCCTAATGGCCTCTACTGGTTACATTGATGAAATATTAAAAAATGGTGCTGTGCGGGCATCGGAAATAGCGGAACATAATTTAAAAAATATCAAAAACATTATGGGTTTCCTCATTTCGTGAGACCACAATCCAACGAATCTTGTTAACGTCTTGAAACGCAAAAGCACCGGAAGATAATATAACTTCAAAGAGGTGACTTAGTGGAAATTTATTTACCGATCGCGGAACTTTCAACGAACATATTTTTATTGCTCGGTCTTGGAACCGCAATTGGTTTTTTATCAGGAATGTTTGGCGTAGGTGGTGGGTTCCTTATGACGCCTCTACTGATTTTTCTAGGAATTCCACCGACCGTTGCTGTCGGAACTGGAACTACTCTAATTGTTGCTTCATCTGTTTCTGGAATGATGGCACATTGGCAGCGCAAAAATGTTGATTTTCGAATGGGCGCACTTTTATTTGGAGGCGGGATTGGAGGTTCGTGGCTTGGTGTATGGCTCTTCAGAGAATTGCACGAGGTAGGCCAGATCGATTTGGTAATATCAATCTCTTACGTAGTCTTTTTAACAATTGTCGGTGGTTTAATGGGTTTTGAAGGCGTTGTGGCAACTTTCCGGCATGGCGACAAAAACAACCGGAAAGCACACCAGCATAATTGGTTGCATGGACTTCCTTTGAAAATGCGATTTAGACAGTCAAAATTATATGTTAGCGCAGTCCCTCCAGTAATCGTTGGTTTTCTTATGGGATTGCTAGCCTCGTTCATGGGTGTGGGTGGTGGATTTTTAATGATACCAGTAATGATTTATCTTATTGGAATGCCCACAAACGTAGTAATTGGAACATCCCTATTTGGAATTGTAGTTGTAAGCACCGTATCATCCTTTGCGCATGCCACGCAAAATCATAATGTAGATATAGTTTTAGCACTTTTACTAGCTATCGGGGCTGTAATTGGAGCTCAGTATGGGTCTCGTGTCGGGGTAAAATTGAAAGGAGAATATTTACGCACCTTACTCGCAGCCATGGTTTTAGCGGTAGGCGGAAGACTCTTGTATGATTTGGTAATTCAGCCCGATGATCTATTTAATACTACAATGATGGTAATCCCATAATGTTTCGCTGCATATTGTTATACGCATGCTACTGCATCCTGATAGCAAGTATTTGGATTGGAATAACTATATCCACAAAAGCTGAAGAGTTACCTTTTATGATCGACTTTCTACCAAAATCAATTGCTGTAGACTCCAGTTTTAGCGGAACTAAAATTATGGTATTTGGTATGAAGACCGTACCTGGTGAGATAATTGTGTCCATTCGAGGGCCCGAGCGTACCACTGTAGTCCGTCAAAAAAAACGCGTTGCAGGGTTATGGATAAATCGTGATTCTGTAGCATTTAGTGACGTCCCGCAATTTTATGCCCTAGCATCAACAAAACCATTAAATAATATTATAAAACCAGACCAACAAATTAGTTACCAAATTGGCACAGAACACATTGTTCTAAATCCTATTCGAATCCAGACTTCCGACGAAGTGAATAAATTTCGGGAGGCTCTAAGGCGGTCGCACACTAATTCACAATTATATTCCCCGTTCACTGAAAAGATTGTGTTACTTAGAGATAGTCTTTTTAGGGTAACACTTGATGTGCCAGCAAATATTCCCACAGGGAATTATATGTTAGAAGCATTATTAATTGATAACTTTAGAATAATTGACCGACGAAAGGAATATATCGAAATAAAAAAATCAGGTTTGGCTGCTGACATCTTTGATTACGCCAAGAATAATGGAGCGTTATATGGAACCATTGCGGTTTTTGCTGCATTAGTGGCCGGGTGGCTTGGAGGCGTTGCATTCCGACAAAGCTAACATTATTGCGAGATTAATTATGAGTAATTCTGCAACTTCGAACCAGAAACAACATGTTGCCGGACAAATATCATTCTTGGTATGTATTTCCCGTGACAATCCTTCAACTGTCGCTGCTCGTTTTGCTGCTCTTAGAGCACAAAACTCTGGCGGTAAAGTAGCTTTACTTCATGTAACTCAACCCCCCGAGTTTCAGCACTGGGCAGCTGTAGGGAAGCGAATGCGAGAAGAAATGCGAGCCGATGCCGAAGTATTATTGAGTGGGGTGAAAGACGACATAAGGGATATGCTAAATACCAGACCTTCAATGCACATACGTGAGGGACGAATCGGGGAAGAAATTATAAATCATGTAAATGAAAATGATTCTATTGATCTATTAGTAGTGGGAGCCACCCAACCAAATGAAGGACGAGGTTCACTGATATCTTGGCTTGCAGGCCAGTTGACTGGTCGACTTAAAATCCCTCTGGTCATAGTCCCCGGAAATCTTACCGATAAACAACTTCGCAATCTGACCTAAACGTATTCACCACCATCGACCCGCCTAAGTGTATATAGTCAAAAATGCTTAATTCATAAATTCTATACTTGATTTATATATGCTCATATTACACATTCTAGCGTTAAACTTGCGATAACACATTTAGGTAGGGTAACTTGTTTATTCAAACTGAGCAGACTCCCAATCCAGCTACTCTGAAATTTTTTCCTGGTGAGACAGTGTCTCCGTCTGGAACATTCGAAATTAGGAACCCTGAAGAGGCAGAAAAATTTCCTCTTGCGGCTAGACTCTTCCGAATTGAAGAAGTTTCAGGAGTATTTTTAGGCAAAGATTTTATTTCCGTTACCAAAACAGATTCAGCCGACTGGCAAACATTAAAGCCCGTTATTTTAGGATCAATTATGGAACATCTTGTCTCCGGACAGCCCATAATATTAGAATCTCTAACTCAAACTGACGAAGCGGCCACTCATGTTGATGGAAGTACTGAAGATAATTCTGATATGGAAATAATTAATCAAATTAAGGAATTACTTGAAACAAAAGTCCGCCCAGCGGTGGCTATGGATGGGGGAGATATTGTCTATAGGGGCTTCGAAAAGGGCGTGGTTATGGTTCAGCTGCAGGGTGCATGCCAAGGCTGTCCAAGTTCTACCGCAACCCTCAAAATGGGAATAGAAAACATGTTACGACACTATATTCCTGAAGTTGTCGAGGTTCGGGCTATATAGAATCTAATAGCTTAAACATAAACCTCCGTCGTCTTGAAATCATATTGAAGATCTTTTAAAGATATTATCTGGAATATGTAATTGGATAGGTTAATTAAGGGCACGTTTTATGCCACATACCGGTCGCATTAAATTGTTTATACCAGCTCTAGCTCTGTTAGTTGCCATATTCATTACGGTAGCTATTTCTACGCTTTTATTCCCCAATCAGACTCTATGGGCAAATTATAAAGCAACAAATTCTATTGGGTCTAACTTTGTCACAAATCCAAATAAAGTAGCTGTACTATCGGCTTATTTTGAACAAATTGATTATAATCTCGAAGATGTGCAAAAACGCAAGAATGATGTACCCCGCTTTTTTCTTAAACGACTTCCAGAAGACATATCAAAAATCAAATCTGCAAAAGAAAGGAAAAAAATCTTTGTTAAATCCATATTGCCACTAATACTTTTAGTCAATGAGGATATAACAGAAAGTCGGGTAGCAATTATAGAAATGCAGAACCAGATCAGAAACGGCGTTGAGTTGTCAAAAAACCAACTAAAATGGCTTCAGAATGCAGAGTATCGTTACGAAACAAAACCTCTAGATTGGCAAGAGCTTCTTAACCGTGTTGACATTATTCCTCCCTCCCTTGCCATCGCTCAGGCTGCTGAGGAGTCGGGGTGGGGAACTTCTCGCTTTGCAAAAGAAGGAAATGCTCTGTTCGGACAATATACATTCGGTGATTCAAACGGAATGCTACCTAAAGAAAGGGAAATGGGGGATCAACATTTAATCAGAATTTATTCAAATTTAGCTGAAGGTATCCGTTCCTATATGCACAACCTTAATTACCATTACGCCTATAAGGATTTCCGAGACGCTAGAAATAAAATGCGATCGAACCATAAATTAGTCGATGGTCACGTGTTGGCTAGTACATTAGTAAATTATTCTGAACGTGGCTTTAAATATGTTAAGACTATTCAAGATATCATTTCATCAAATAAACTTAGGCGGCTTGATAATACACAATTAGCCAAAGATAGTTACGTATTGAGTAGTTTAAGATAAAGATTGCCCTATAAATTTTATCCGAATACGAAAACTAAAACATTATTTTTAGGAAATTTAACGCCTTTATATCTCGAAATTGCAAAATATTTTGAATATATGTTTAATCATGGCACGATATATTGCAAGCCGAGCCACCGCCAACGATTGTCTGGTCCAGGAAGTGTACAATTGATCCTGTTTCTACCCGCATTTAATTCTTGTGACATTCTAAGCTCCACACGACTCGCTCCCAAAAGTTCAATCTGAACTGAGCCCTGATTAGAAGCATAACAAGCGACCTTTTCTACATCCTCGATCGTCTCATCTATTGTAAAGCCAATATTAGGCGGATTCCTAACCAGTATAGGATCTGCCGGCGTAATATCACGAACCGGAAGTGGCAAGGTATTAATAATCAGTTTAAAGCGCACTAAACTTCCATAATGTTCATTAAGCGCAAATCTTGGAAGTGTAAGAAAATCACCTTGCGTGCTCACCGATCCGGAGTTCTGTCCAAATGCAGCGTCAAAATTCAGATCTTCTAACAAATCACGTAATTCCGTGTTGTACTCACCAAACGGATAAGCAAAAATTTGAGGTTTAAACCCTAATTCCTGCTCAAAACGATTTTGCGCTTCCTCTATATCGTTATGGGCGTCGGTTATATCCTTTAACCATAAATGTCCATGTGAGCTACTGTGATTTCCTATTGTAACTCCACCATCTACTAGAATTCTAATTTGATCCCAGCTCATGGTACGCTTATAACGACCATCCACTGCTTGCGTCGCAACAAAAACTGTAAACGGAAACCCGGCAGCACTTAATCGGGGCCATGCTTCTTTAAATACCGAAACAGCCGCGTCATCTATAGTAATACCCACTGCTTTATCAGGAAGAGATGTGCCAGAACGCAACGCCGCAATAATATGAGGTACCGGTAAAACAGTATAGCCACCAGATATAAGATAATCTAAATGCTCGTCAAATTGCTCCAATGACACATTGGTAGACGGCATATCTGATTCACCAAAACGATGATACTGAAGAATAACTGCCGAGTCGGCAGCTAAGCACAAACTAGGCAACCAAACAACCACACTCCCAATCAGGCAATATGAAAGAAGCTTCAATTTAAGTTTTCTAAGTCGGTTAGTGAATTTACTCAACACCATTTTCCTTCATTAACCCTGTACCAGCATCACTATCAGACAACAACTCATAGTTTTTTGAATTGAATAACTGATAATGCCACCACTCGTTAAGATAGTAATCCCATCCAGCGCTAACCATCAATCCCAATAAAGTATATCGATTTTGCCTGACTTCAGGGGTAATGAACTGTGAATTATGAAAAGCCTTTTCACTAAAATTGTCAAAGTCTGTGCCCATGTTAAGAAAATTATTACCATCACGCTTTAGGAGCGTAAGATCTATAGCAATTCCACGAGAATGTGGAGACCCTTTTCTTGGATGAACAAGAAAATTGGGGTTTGGGCTATGATTCCAAAGTTTCCATTGTGCTTCTACCGGTCTAAACGCATCAAATATACAGAATTTCAACCCCAAATCGTTAGCATAGCCAATTGCTATCAAAAGTGCGTTTGCCGCATCCTCATGAAGCCAACAGCCTGAGTTACAATATATTTTTTTTCCTGTAACGTTGTTAGAGGTTGCATAAGCTATAGCCAGTTCAACATCGAATTCGGGAGGTATGATTCTAATTAAAGCCATATTTTCAACATTCTATACATTGTAAATACTATAAAACTATCTTCGGAGTACCCCCAGTGAACACAATTACAAGAACAACGCAATTTAGTTTGTCATCTATATCAGAAATCACCACGCAATTTGTCTTAGTGTCGAATTCGCTATTATATTATAATCAAACAAAAATCTGGAAATTACTATGAATCTTCTCGCTTTTGATGCAGCTACAACATCTTGCTCGGTAGCATGCTGGTCAGATGGTATCATTACTGAAGAATATATCGACTGCAGCAAAAAACAGCAGGCAGAAATTTTAATTCCAATGATTCTGAGAACTATGGAAAAAGCTAAATTTAATTTCTCTTCACTTAACGGTATTGCCGTCACGGTCGGCCCCGGATCCTTTACCGGTGTTCGGATTGGCCTTGCAACTGCCCGGGGTCTAGCATTGGCTTCCGAATTACCCCTAATAGGCGTCACTACACTCCAAACACTTGCAGCAGCTGTATCAAAACCAAAGTCCGATGAAATAATTGCTGCAACATTAGATGCTCGCCGGAACCAGCTATATATACAAATTTTCTGGAATGCGGAAAAACCTTTATCTGATCCATTCGTTATCAGCTTGGATAACCTACCTACATATTTATCTAGTAAATTTCCTGAAAAACCACGTATTACATTGGTTGGTAGTGGCTCAACTATAATAGCGGAATTTCTTTATAAACTGGACTGGAGATTTACTATTCCTGATGTACCACATTATCCACAGGCAAACCTTATTACTAAGATTGTTGCAAAACGAGGACGTAATTTGCGCGAACAAACGACGGTAAGACCCCTATATCTTCGAAACCCTAGTATTGGACGAGAACACAAAACTGTTAAACCCTGATCTAGAAATGCGTCATTCTACGTCCTTTACACTTGAACCCATTACGCAAAATATGTGTTCAGTTATTGCTCCCCTCCATGCGCTCTGTTTTGATGATTCTTGGACCGTTGATGTATTAAAAAACTTAATATCATCGCCCGGTGTATTTGGATATTTAATTCCAATTAATAGTAATGTTCTAGGGTTTATAATTTGTCGCAGTATTAGTGCTGAAGGGGAGATTCTTTCGCTTGCTGTTGCGCCACACACCCGGCGCAATGGACTGGGATTATGCCTTATTAACGAGGCAAAATCTTATGCCATCAAAAATGGTCTAAATGCTCTATTTCTTGAAGTAGCGGAAGATAATTATCCAGCCAAGCAACTTTATTTAAAGGCAGGTTTTTGGAAAGTAGGCCGACGATCAAAATATTATCGTAGGAAAAACGGTTTAAATGTAGATGCCAATATCTTCAAGTGTGGTTTGACACAAGATACCAAGTTTTCCTCTGCAAAAGGTAGATTATAGACTCGAAAAAGTGTTACAATGTGAAAAGTAAGAGATGCTGGAATTATTTAGCGATTAACCTGGATAGTTTGGCGTATCTATATAATAAATCGGCGAGTGCAAGGACAATTGGATTCTATGGCATCTAAGCTAAAACCTAGCGGGCAAGACTTGGAACTAAGATGTATTGAACTTGGCCTAAAAATGACTGAGCAAAGGCGTATAATTGCTAGAGTTCTATCAAATGCTAGCGACCATCCTAATGTAGAAAACGTACATAGTCGCGCTAATGCAATTGATAATAATATTAGTTTGGCAACTGTATATCGAACAGTTCGATTGTTGGAAGAAGCTGGCATAATAGAAAAACATGATTTTGGTGGTGGACGTTCGCGTTACGAGAAAGCTGATAGCGAACATCACGATCACTTAATTGATGTGGAAAGTGGTAAAGTAATAGAATTCCAGAATAACGAGATTGAGAAACTTCAAGCAAAAATCGCTAAAGAGAACGGTTACGAGTTAGTTGACCATCGTTTGGAACTATATGTAGTTCCAATTAGCTCAAAAAAACGAAAAAAGAATAGATAACTTCGTGCCAACTGGTAACTTCATGTCGGGTATAACTGCTGGTAGCCTTGAAGTTCGTTTAGCTCAAAGTGACGATGAAATTCGTGCTGCACAATCTCTTCGCTATAGAGTTTTTTATGAAGAAATGGCGGCTCGCCCTAGTGGTGAAATGGCAGAAGCAAAACTCGATTTTGACCGATTTGACGAGTATTGCGACCATTTAATGGTGGTGGATCATGGCCGACCAACAACGGAACCACAGGTAGTAGGCACCTACAGGTTATTAAGACGTTCTATTGCCGAAAATCATTGTGGGTTTTATTCTTCCTGGGAATATAATATAGAAAGTGTTTTAGACCATCCCGGAGAACTTCTTGAGTTAGGTCGATCCTGCGTAGAAGCTCCATACCGCAACAGGGCTACTATGACTCTATTGTGGCGAGGTATCGCTGCGTATGTTTTACATTATGAAGTTCCACTAATGTTTGGGTGTGCAAGTTTTGAAGGTACGGATCCATCCGAATATGCTATGATTCTCTCGTATTTGCATCATTTTCATCTAGCACCAAAAGAAATGCGTCCGGTAGCTCAACCAGAGCACTTTATAAAAATGAATTATCTAACGAAAGACAAACTAGACCAAAAAGTAGCCATTCGTGCTATTCCACCTTTAATTAAGGGTTATTTAAGACTAAATGGTTTTGTTGGAGATGGCGCTGTTATTGATCGACAGTGGAACAGCGTAGATGTAAGCATTGTCGTAAAGACCGACTTAGTTACACAAAAGTACCGAAACAAATTGACATGATGGCTTTGTTTACAGCGATTAGATTTGTCGCGTGGACAGCTGCGCTTCTTCCACTTCAAGTTGTGCTAACAAGCTTAAAGTTACCTCTCGCAGAACGCATCCCCATGATTTGGCATCGTGGCGTATGCCAAATATTAGCTTTTCGCATCGAACAGTATGGTAAGTTATCTGAACATAAACCGACACTCTTCGTGTGCAATCATACATCCTATTTGGATATTTGTTTGTTGGGCTCTGTGATCCAGGGTTCATTTATTGCTAAAGCAGAAGTACGAAGCTGGCCGGTTTTTGGGTTGTTGGCGAAACTTCAAAGAAGTGTATTTATTGAAAGAAGAATAAGCCGTACTGCAAAACATCGCGATGAAATTCATAAACGCCTCCTAGATGGGGACAACCTTATCCTTTTCCCTGAAGGAACTAGTAATGATGGGAATAGAGTTTTACCTTTTAAAAGCGCGTTTTTTGGTGTTGCAGAAAAGCAAATTAACGATGCAGCTATCATGGTACAACCTATCTCAATTGCATATGTTAAACTAGATGGCATACCAGTTGGCCGGAATTATCGACCAAATTTTGCTTGGTACGGAGACATGGAACTGGCTGGCCATCTATGGAATGTTTTTGGACTGGGCCACACAACTATAGCAATAGAGTTTCATAAACCTGTTACAATTGAACAATTTTCCTCAAGAAAAGACATGGCTATGCATTGCGAAGCAGAAATAGCGGATGGTGTGTCACGAGCGATCCACGGTCGATTGCACCCTTCAAATAAGCAAAAATGGTGGATATCCAAAAATTCCCACAAAAAAAGCTATGTATCTGACACGGCTTGACACCAAATAGACCGGTGGTAAGTTTACGTCAGAACACACTTGAATGTTGACAACAAAGTGCCTGTCAGTGTTATGACGCACGACGAATAGTCGGGCATGAAGCATTGGCAGAGGAAAGTCGTGGCAAAAAAACTCTACTTGAAAACATACGGTTGCCAAATGAATGTCTATGATTCCGCTCGCATGTCGGATGTCCTAGCAACATGTGGCTATATAAATACTACAAATCCCAAAGAAGCTGATCTTATTGTCCTAAATACTTGCCACATTAGAGAAAAAGCTTCTGAAAAAATGTATTCGGAATTAGGTAGATTAAACAAGATAAAAATTGCTAGACGGGAAAATGGCAAACAAATGCTTCTAGCAATAGGTGGGTGCGTTGGTCAGGCAGAAGGAAAAGAAATACTCCGCCGAGCACCGTATGTAGATCTAGTTATGGGACCACAAAATTATCACCGGCTTCCTAGTTTAATACATGAGGCACAATCTCATTCATTAGTTGACATTGAATTTCCTAAAAAGAGTAAATTCGATTATTTACCTGAAGAAACGATAAAAACTAATGGGGAAAATAACATTAGTGTGTTTCTAACTATACAAGAGGGTTGTGATCGATTTTGTACTTTCTGCGTTGTACCTTACACTCGAGGCAGTGAATATTCTCGGCCAGTAGTAGATATTGATTCGGAAGCTCGGCGGCTTGTTGATAAAGGGGCTAGAGAAATCACGTTACTGGGACAAAACGTCAACTCTTACCATGGCCAATCAAACGTTAATGGAGGGAAAGAATTTACCCTAGCCGATTTGATATATCAATTAGCCGATATCGAGGGTCTTGATAGAATTCGTTATACAACGTCCCATCCTCGAGATTTAACCGCTGATTTGATAGGTGCGCACCGTAATATATCAATTTTAATGCCCTTTCTGCATCTTCCCGTACAAACTGGATCTGACCGGATTTTAAAGGCAATGAACAGACGTCACACAGTAGGGTATTATCAACGACAAATTCAATCCTTACGAAAAGCAAGACCAGATATTGCTATTTCTAGCGATTTTATTGTCGGTTATCCAGGTGAAACTGACACCGATTTTGAACAGACACTGAAGTTAGTGAAGAATATAGGTTTTGCCCAATCATTTTCATTTAAGTACAGTCGACGGCCAGGAACACCGGCAGCAGAAGCTAAAGAGTCCGTACCTGAAGCAGTAAAGGACATACGACTCAAGGTATTACAGAAAGCACTTAATAAATACCAAACTAAATATAATTCCTCAACCGTTGGCCTAACTCTGCCAGTGATGTTTGAGCGCTCCTCCAGACGCAATATAAATCAATTGGTTGGAAAAACACCATATGCCCAATGGATAAATGCTAATCTGCCAAACACCTATCTCGGTCAAACCGTAGATATCACGGTAACCAAAGCAAATAATAGTCGCTTAGAAGGGGAATCTACAGAGTATAGAAATCTCACTCGGTCAAATATCATGTCAACTACTAGTAGGTGATCTGGTTGAAGCAGCTTCCAATTAGGGATGAAAATTACGTTAAAGTGAGGACGCAGCTAAACTTTGACAACAATAGCATTTTACCGCTGCTATTCGGAGAACACGATAGGTTTTTGGCTCAGATTGAGCATGCTTTAAACGTAACAATAAGCTCTAGAGGCACCAAACTGGAAATTATTGGATCCTTGGAGCAGGTCAACCTAGCAAAATTAATCCTAAAAGAGTTGTACAAGAAACTTCATAAAAACAAAAATATTAATTCTAGTGATGTGGATGCCGTGATTCGAATGACGCCAAAACTGACGGAGGAAGAAGGATCGGAAAACGATTTTCAAGTATCTCCAATTCAAACGAGAAAGCGCCCGGTTTCTCCACGTTCTCCTAGACAAGCAAAGTATATTGAAGCGATGCAAAAACATGAGCTCGTATTTGGGCTGGGCCCGGCAGGAACTGGAAAAACCTATATTGCAGTTGCCTTTGCTGTTTCCATGTACCTGTCAGGCCAAGTAGAAAGAATTATTCTTTCTCGACCAGCAGTTGAGGCCGGGGAACGTCTTGGCTTTCTTCCAGGTGATATAAAGGAAAAAGTGGATCCTTATCTTAGACCACTTTACGATGCTTTAAATGATATGATGCCTACAGATACAGTTTTAAAACGGTTGGCAACTGGAGAAATTGAAATTGCTCCACTAGCATTTATGAGAGGTCGAACACTTGCGAACGCCATCGTAATTCTAGACGAAGCACAGAACACGACCCCCGTCCAAATGAAAATGTTCTTAACACGACTTGGGGAACATTCTCGTATGGTAATAACCGGCGATCTTTCACAAATTGATTTACCTCCCGGTTCAGTGTCTGGTTTGGGAGAGGCCGTAAAAACACTGGAAGGCATGAAAGGAGCGTCATTCGTAAGATTTTCTAACAATGACGTCGTTAGAAATCCCCTAGTTACTCGTATCGTACAAGCCTACGAGAACAGGGAAAAGAGAGCTCACGTTTCGAATGCTCCCGAGAAGCGTCAATGACTAAAGATACTAGCTCACTTTTTGACCGGAGTCTTCAGGCGGAGCGCAAGCTATTGTCCTCCTCAGCGATTCGAGCCCTTGCAGAGGAACGTTGGAATATTTCTCGACCTTTATTAGACTGGCCATTATTAATTCTGTTTGTAGTTGCAATGACAGCACTCTTTGCTCCACTAGGCTCATCCAGCCTGCCAATTCCACATCTAAATAGCATTGCATCAGAAACTATTAGGGCAGACAGAAATCTAGAAGTATCTGACCCAGAAGAAACAGCATTACGTGAAAAACAGGCCATAGATTCTGTCCGACCGCAGTTTGTTTATGATCCTGAATTGCTTTTCGAAATTAGAAATCGCTCTGTCACAGCAATTGAAAACGTGGCTCTCCGTAAAACCCAAGATAAACTTAACGTGCCACAACGTATAGTCGCATTTGAAGCAGAATTAGGGCTTCCTGTTAACGCCGGTGTTTTTCAATTATTGGAGGGACTGGACGAAATCGAAGATGCTGGCGAAGCTTTAGGTTATTTTTTATCTCTCCCAGCTGAAAGAATGGTGATGCACGACCTGGCTCTACTGCCAGAACGGGGTGCTATTGAACTTCGTAGTGTTAAAAGCCAGGACAGCACAACGTTATTTCATTTTGATACTATAACGGACGTATCCGGTGCTTGGCGAATAATGAGAGCAAAGGCTCGAGAAGCACCTTATGGCTCGGCTCGAAGCTTACGAACCTGGATTTTAGAAACTGCCCTTTCACTTATGGAGCACAACGTTATCTATAGTACTGAGGCCACTCGAATCGCCACAAACATAGCATTAACATCTATAGAACCCGCAACAATGCATATAAGTCGGGGTGAAGTTATTATAAGGGAAGGCGACAGAGTAACACAAAGAACTCTATCTCGTATAATCGCACTGAACGATGCCAGAGAGGGTGGGCTTGGTTGGGTTGATAGTTTAGCTTTCGCCGTATTTTTGACTGGCTTGGTTGGATTGGGCGCCTTCTTTTTCCGAAGCGGAAAACAGCCCATACATTTTTCTAGAAAAAGTGGATATATTATAATCGCCACTATAATCACTACTGGTCTTATTTGTCTTGGTGCTCTTTATGCGGGTCATGGTATTTCTGAGGGTATTGGCATAAACCCAGATGCAGCTGCATTTCTGAGTCCTGTTGCATTATCAGCTGTCATAATAACTATCTTCGTAAATGCTAGAGTAAGTTTGATGGTAGGCGTAGTACTATCACTCCTCGTTACCTACCATGCAGATGGCGACATTTGGTTAGCAGCATATTATCTTATTGGTGTTTTAGTAGCTGGAATAGCAGCAAGACGCTGCAGGCATCGCCAAGATTTACTTAAAGTGGGTGCAGCGTTAGCCGTCGTCCAAGCAATAGCAGTACCCCTTGTGTTGGTTCTGGCGAGTAGTACAGTGTTTTCCGATATTCCGATTATAGTTGCTTTTGGTTTGGTATCAGGTGGTATTGTTGCCGCCCTAGCCATGGGATTGTTGCCATTATTTGAGTTTGCTTTTGATGAAACTACAGATGTTCGTCTCATGGAGCTTGCATCTGGAGACCATCCATTACTTAAATCATTGGCGCTTCAGTCACCAGGAACCTATCATCACTCATTTATGGTTGCCAATCTATCTGAAGCAGCAGCTGAATCAATTGGAGCCAACGCGCTTCAGTGCCGTGTTATGGCTCTGTACCATGATGTCGGAAAATCAGTTCGACCAGTATACTTTGCTGAAAATCAACGCAAAGGAAATATTCATGATGGTCTTCCGCCGGAATTGTCTGCACGAATAATTTTTGCCCATATAACAGAAGGTATTAAAATTGCTCGTGCGCATCGAATGGGACGTCCGGTAATTGAAGCAATTACACAGCATCAAGGAACTACTCTTTTGCGAATATTTTATCAGCGTGCTTTAGAAAATGCGCATGATACTGGCACGAAAGTAAACGAACTCGATTACCGATATCCTGGGCCGAAACCAAACACTCGAGAGTCTGGCATCATCATGCTCGGTGATTCAGTAGAGGCAGCCACACGAGCACTAAATAATCCAAGTCCCTTTGAGTTAAAAGAACGAGTTGGGAAAGTCATAGCTCAAAAAATGACAGACGGCCAGTTATCAGATTGTCCATTAACCATAGATGATCTTACACGAATTGAAGAAGCTTTTACCCGTGTTTTGACTATGGGAGTCTATCATAGTCGGATCGAGTATCCTGCAAACAACTTAAAAGATAACTTTACTAATCATCCAGGAAATGATTCTAAAGATTCAAATGGTGATAGAAATATCCATAAAGCACGAAGCTTGGCGGACAACGCTTCCTAAAGCATCACATATTATAAGACGAGCGGTGCATTCTGCTTTGGCCGTGACTTCTCAGCCTGAAGCCGACGAACTTGCGGTTATCCTAGCAAATGACGCACTTTTAAAGTCCCTGAACAAAGAATTTCGGGGTATCAATAAAGCAACCAATGTTCTTTCATTTAGTTATACAGAAACAAAAAGCGTGAACGCAAGTAACTTGTCGAGGATACTAGGTGATATAATAATTTCCCTCGACACGGCGTGCTCCGAAGCTAATAACTCAAATATCGGTTTAAATGCACATGTAAGTCATCTTGTAATTCACGGCGTGCTGCACCTTATAGGCTATGACCACGAACTAGACAGTGATGCTTCAATAATGGAAAATCTAGAAATACTGGCTCTAGAAAAAATAGGATTTAAAAATCCATATGATTAATACGACAAAGTATAAAATCTATGAACGACAAGGATAAGTCACTAGACATTCAATCGGTGAATTCAACGAAAGAAGAGCGCTCTAATTCTTTTTTCTTTCGTTCCATTAGCACGTGGATATTGCATATTTTTGGGCGCAATGTTGATACAACATGGCAAGAGTCATTAGAAGAATTAATTGAAGAAGAAGAAGATATTTCTGAGCAGATTACACCTAAAGAAAGAGATTTATTAATGAATCTCATTCACTTTGGTCGAATAAAAGCCGAGGAAGCCATGGTTCCACGACCAGATATTGTTGCCGTTGAAGAGTCCTCAGCATTGGATGAGATCGTATCATTAATAAAGAAAAACGGGCACTCAAGAATGCCTGTATATCGCGATACCCTGGATGAAGTGGTAGGGATGGTACATATTAGAGACGTTATGGCTTTTTGGGGTAGTTCTAAAAATTTTAACTTGCCTAATATCACCCGCCCACTGCTTTTTGCACCACAATCCATGCCTATAATTGATTTGCTTGCTAAAATGCGAACAAGTCGGCTACACATGGCGATAATAGTAGATGAATATGGTGGAACTGACGGACTCGTCACAATTGAAAATTTAGTTGAAGAGATCGTCGGTGAAATTGAAGATGAACATGATGCATTACCGTCTCCTACACTTAAAATTACAGTTAACGGTATTGTAGAGGCTGATGCCCGAACCCCAATCAGAGAACTAGAAGCACATTTTGATGTAGTACTTAGATCAAGTGAAATTGATGAAGAAGTTGAAACCGTTGGTGGTCTAGTCTCACGTTTAGCAGGTAAGGTACCACTTTTACACGATCGCCTGAATCATCCGGCTGGGTTATCTTTTGAGATAATTGATGCAGACCCAAGACGAGTTAAGCAAGTCAGAGTGAGCAACACTGCATCAGCAACTAAGTATAATAAAAGGTGATTACTCAATATACCACCAACAACCTATTGTGCGCCCTTAATGAGTACGCCTTAAAGATTCGATACTTTATCGAAACCTCCAAAGGTTGGAAGCGCTCTGGATTTAGCTTTTTATTTGGCATCTGTGCCGCCTTTTCTCTTCCTCCTGCAAATATTCTACCTCTGCTTATACCGGCATTCACCGGTCTAATTTGGTTGATTGCTTCTTCATCATCTGTCCGCCAGACAATTTCTGCAGGTTGGTACTTTGGCTTTGGATATTTTATTTTTTCCTGTTACTGGGTTGGGTCAGCCTTGTTATTGGATACAAATAAGTTTGCATGGTTAGCTATTCCCGCTGTATTAGCCTTATGTGCGGGGTTAGCGATATTTCCCGCCCTTGTAGCTTTGTTTGTATTTTTATCTGGTAGAACTGGATTATCACGAATAATACTATTCAGCGTATCATGGGCTTTTACTGAGTGGCTTCGTGGCGAAATATTAACGGGCTTTCCAATGAACCCCATTGGAAGCGCTTGGAGTGTAACGGATGGCATGCTCCAAAGTGTGGCCTTATTTGGTACATATGGATTAAGCTTTTTTACTGTTCTTGGTGCATCAGTGGCTGCGCTTGTTGGAAAAAAGAAAAGAAGTCATGAAAAAGTAAAGTGCCTTGGCCCAATTATTATAATATTTTTAATTTTGTTAATTGCTATTAGCGGAAATGCGAGACTTTGGCTTCATGGTGTACCCAGTTCGACAAACATACAGGTAATGATTGTTCAAGCAAACATAGAGCAAGAATTAAAATGGGATCCTTTAACCAGAAAAAAAGCTCTTGAAAAACATGTTTCAATGACAATCGAGGCACGCCCCCCCGAAAGTACTTACATAATTTGGCCAGAAACAGCCGTACCCTACGACATTAGCAATAACAACGATCTGGCTGAATGGCTCGCTACAGTGATACCTCATAATGGAATCTTAATTACAGGCGCATTGAGGAAAGCTACTACCCAAACTAATGGGCAAAAAGAAAAAATTTGGAATAGTCTCTATGCTTTAGATTCCGACAGTAAAATAGTTGCGTCCTACGATAAACACCATCTTGTACCATTCGGGGAGTATATGCCAATCAGAAGTGTTATGAGTTTTGCAAAACTTACGTATGGAGATATAGACTTTTCTTCAGGAACTGGACCAAAAACACTTTACGTTCCTAATTTACCACCATTTAGCCCTTTGATATGCTATGAGGCTATTTTTCCTGGTGAAGTTACGGAAATTAACGATCGGCCGGCCTGGCTTCTTAATATTACTAATGATGGCTGGTTTGGTCGTACAGCTGGACCCTATCAACATTTACAAGCTGCACGTTTTCGTGCTGTAGAGGAGGGACTGCCCATAATACGTGCCGCAAATACTGGTATTTCAGCTGCCTTCGATCCTTTTGGTCGACGCATTGCATATCTTCCACTAGGTCACGCCGGAATCCTAAATATTGTGCTGCCGAAAGAAACGGCTCCTACACCATACGCAATATTGGGAAATTGGTTTTTAGTAATCATTTCTTTGATTTCTTTAGCCGTGATAGCTCTAAGGACAATCTTAAAACTGGACTAATAAATATATTAGTCTCGCTTCTAACCTATATTTGGGCCACAAATCGTTGTTTCTTGGACGTATAAAGTTTGAGCAAGCTTGCTTAAAAACATTTCTTATTTAAACTATTATTGACTCCAAAACTCTGGCAAATAGCTTGACCACAACGATAAAAATTGACACAAAACGTCCAGAGAACGATTAGCACACCATACTTTCTCTTGGCTTATCAAATTTAATAAAGTTTTCTGCATAAAGGGAGTTATTTTGTCGATATTTAATCATTTGTTTACCAGTGAGTCTGTTTCTGAAGGACATCCGGATAAAGTTTGCGATCGAATATCAGATGCGATTGTAGATTTATATATTGGGCTAGAACCAGAAGCCCGTGTAGCTTGCGAAACAATGGTTACAACTAATCGTATTGTCCTAGCAGGTGAAGTAAGAGGCCCAGACTCAATAACTAATAAGATAATCGAAGAGACTGCTCGTGAGGCCGTTAGGGATATTGGGTATGAACAAGATGGATTTCACTGGGAGAATGCTAATGTAGAAGTTCATATTCATTCTCAATCGAGCGATATTGCAATGGGCGTGGATGGGCTTGGTAATAAAGACGAAGGTGCGGGTGATCAAGGAATAATGTTCGGATACGCGTGCTGCGATACACCTGTACTTATGCCAGCAGCAATCTATTATTCTCATTCCATCTTATATTCTATGGCTAAAGCACGACATTCTGGAGTGGAACCAGGCCTCCTTCCAGACTCAAAAAGTCAAGTAACATTAAGATACGAAAACGGAAAACCTATTGGAGCTTCATCTGTTGTAGTCTCTACGCAGCATTTAGCATCTTTAACACAAGAAGAGGTAAGAGAGATCGTACGTCCATATGTAATAAAATCATTGCCGAATGATTGGATGTGCCCTGATGACAAATTTTATGTTAACCCAACGGGTCGGTTTGTAATCGGAGGGCCTGACGGTGATACAGGATTAACAGGTCGAAAAATTATAGTCGATACTTATGGTGGTTCCGCCCCACATGGTGGCGGGGCTTTTTCAGGAAAAGACCCCTCGAAAGTTGATCGGTCAGCAGCATACGCTGCTAGATATTTAGCCAAAAATATTGTTGCCGCTGGGCTCGCTGAGCGATGCACCATACAACTGGGTTACGCAATTGGAATTGCTAAACCACTATCAATTTATATTGACAGTCATGGTACTGGAACTGTCGATGAGTCTGATCTTTCTAAAACCTTAGACGAAATTATGGATCTTACCCCGCGAGGTATAAGGAAACATCTAGGTCTTAATAAACCTATATATTCTCGAACCGCTGCTTATGGTCACTTTGGTAGAGAACCCGACCCTGATGGTGGCTTTTCATGGGAAAAAACTGATTTGGTTTCAGAATTAATGGGTCGCTTTTCTTAAGACAATCGACTATGTCAGGCGACAATCAAACTAATAGTGGTAGGGTATTTGGTCGGCGCAAAGGTCATAAACTTAGAACCAAACAAAAAATCCTAATGGAAGACTTATTACCTCGTTTAAAAATCGATCTAGAAATATTTGAAGAAACGATTGAGCCGCATAGCTTTTTTGCATGCAATATCAAGGAAGTATGGTTAGAAATTGGATTCGGCGCTGGAGAACATACTGCTTGGCAAGCAAAACAAAACCCAAATGTAGGTTTTATTGCTTGTGAACCGTTCCTTAACGGAGTAGCCAGCTTACTAAAACACATTTCGACCGACAATTTGTGCAATATTCGTATTTTTACCGATGATGCGCTTCCACTAATAAGGCGTTTACCTGAAGGTACAATTAACCGACTTTTTATACTTTTTCCTGATCCATGGCCAAAATCTCGCCATAAGAAGAGACGCATTATTACGAATGAAAACGTGACATGTTTTGCTAATATTTTGGCAGACAATGGCGAACTTCGGTTTTCAACAGATCATTTAGAGTACGCAAGGTGGGCACTACTGATCATGTTGAAACATCAATGGTTCTATTGGACAGCTGAAAAATCTAGCGATTGGCATAATCGCCCCGTGGACTGGCCACTAACAAGATACGAAGATAAAGCAGTTAAAGACAGTAAAAAGCCCATATTTTTGCAATTTAAACGCGTTCCTCGTAAAGTTAAAAACAGTAAATTATTGAAAAAAATAGAAATTACTTGAAGGGAGGGGATAAACAGAGATAGTTTATGCTTAGATTAATATGAGGCTAGAACTTAATATAACTAAAAAGGCAGTAGCAGTGTTTTGTTTATTTCTTATACCCTCGGCACGTTGACCATGAGTTTCAAGCATGGAAAAAATGCGCCGCGTAAAGGAATTAGTTGCTCCATCCCTTAAGGGTCTCGGCCTTGAGGTTGTTCGGGTACGATATGGAGGATCTGGACGCCCAACTCTTCAGATTATGATTGAACGAAGTGACTATGGGGCATTATCAATAGATGAGTGTGCAATTGCTAGTAGACTGGTATCTGCACTGCTAGATATCAACGATCCAATAGACGGAAATTATAATTTGGAAATTAGTTCCCCAGGACTCGATCGACCATTGACACGTTTAAATGATTTTGAACGGTTTGCCGGTTTCGAAGCGAAAATCGAACTATTTGAACCAAAAAATGGTCGAAAAAGATTTCATGGCCGATTGTTAGGATTGGAAAATGATAATGTTGGTATTTGTCATAACGGTGACCCAGCGAGTATACCTTTCTCTAATATTGAAAAAGCAAAATTAATACCATCAGATAATCTTATTTTGGAAGCAAAAGAAAAAAACGGATGTAATTAAAATGGAAACGGAAACAATTGGTCTTGCTCGATTAGAACTTCTCCAAGTTGCCGACGCAGTTGCGCGTGAAAAAAGCATTGAACGTGATCTAGTTTTAGAAGCTATGGAGCAAGCTATTACTCATGCAGGAAAACGTAAATATGGCCAGGAACACGATATTCGAACAGAAATAGATAGAAGTACTGGAGAGATTCGACTTATGCGTTACTTGGAGGTAGTTGATCCAATAGAAAATAGTGCCACTCAAATCAGCATTTCGGAGGCTCAAGAACGTAACCCAGCTGCGCAAGTAGGAGATTATCTTGCTGACGCTCTACCTCCTATAGATTTTGGTAGGATTGCTGCCCAAACCGCAAAACAAGTGATAGTACAAAAAGTTCGTGAAGCAGAGCGCGCTCGACAATATGAAGAATATAAGGATCGAGTAGGTGAAATTGCAAGTGGCCTAGTAAAGAGGGCAGATTTTGGTGGCGTTACAGTTGATCTTGGCCGAGGTGAAGGCGTTATTCGACGAGAGGATTTGCTGCCACGCGAATCTTTCCGTAACGGCGACAGGGTTCGAGGATACATATTTGACGTGAGGAGGGAGCAACGAGGGCCACAAATATTTATTTCCCGTACACACCCTAATTTTATGGCTAAATTATTTTCTCAGGAAGTACCGGAAATATATGATGGAATTATAGAAATTAAGTCGGTAGCAAGAGATCCAGGAAGCCGAGCTAAAATTTCCGTATTTTCAAATGATACCAGTATAGACCCAGTGGGCGCTTGCGTAGGAATGCGCGGTTCACGCGTTCAAGCTGTGGTGGGAGAACTACAAGGTGAGAAAATTGATATTATACAGTGGTCTCCAGATCCCGCAGCATCAATTGTAAATGCGTTAGCACCCGCCGAAGTATCTAAAGTAGTGCTTGATGAAGATGCCAAACGCATAGAAGTTGTTGTGCCTGATGAACAACTAAGTCTAGCTATCGGGCGTCGGGGGCAGAATGTACGTTTAGCTTCGCAACTATCTGGATGGGACATAGATATACTAACGGATGCTGAAGAGTCTGACCGTCGCCAAGAAGAAGTTCGTTCCAGAACTGAATTGTTTATGAATGCATTAGACGTTGATGATGTAATCGCGCATCTACTAGTTACAGAAGGGTTTGCAAGCATTGAAGAGGTGGCTTTCGTTACTTCTGAAGAGCTCTCTTCAGTTGAGAGTTTCGATGAGGAAATAGCTGAGGAGCTAATACAACGAGCAGCAAGTTACGTAGAAAAGAAAAATATTGAACTCGCAAATAAACGAGTAGAACTAGGGGTACAGGACGATTTAGCATCCTTAGATAAATTAAATCCAGGTGCACTGGTCGCCCTTGGGGAAGCTGGAATCAAATCTCTCGATAACCTGGCTGATTTAGCTGGGGATGAATTAATGGAAATTTTGGGCGAGTTTATTCCAAATCTCGAAAAAGCTAATGAAATTATAATGTCAGCACGAGCTCATTGGTTTGAAGATGACAATTTGGAAACTGAAAAAATAGAACCAAATGAGCAACAGTCTGCAGAAAATGAAAATTCTGTTGATACTAGGGAGGATGCTCCGTGAGTAAGTTGAGCCACAACAAGGGAAGTATTTTACACACTGTTTGGCAAAGTTGTGCGAAATGAACCTAGTAAATTTGTAAACGTTAGATCTCTTCTCCACATAGTTAAATTGAATTGAGCAGGAATTAAATGAGCGATAAGGACGAAAACGGTTCTCAAAAAGCCAAAAAACCTCTTTCCTTGAAATCACAGGGTGGTAGCAAGACTGGCAGAACAAGTGACACAGGTCAGGTTCGCCAAAGCTTTTCTCACGGTAGAAGCAGATCAGTAGCTGTGGAGGTTCGGAGAAAACGAAGTATAAAGGGGGGAGGGACGTCAGCACCAAGTTCAGCAAATATTAGTATTGATGTTGATAATGCAATCACAGCAAAACTTGACCCAACTTCAACTCCCGATGCTAAGAAAAATAATGAAAATTTGACTAAGAATACTCCAAAATCTCGTGTTGTTCTCCGAACTTTGACGCAGGAAGAAAAAGCTACCCGAGCGAAGGCCGTAGAGGTTGCAGTTAAGGAAGAAGATAGAAAACGAAAAGAAGCTGAGAGTGAAGCAGCTCGTCGAAGAGAAGAAGAGGTCGTTCGGGCGGCTGAAAGAGAACTTGCAGAACGCCGAGCAGCAGAGGAAACATCTCGTCGGAAAGAAGAAGAAAGTAAAAGAAAAGAAGCCGAAGCTGAAGCAGCTCGACGGCTAGCGGAACCTGTGGAAACGAAGGAAACACAACCAACTACTGGTGCCAGCTCTAACCCCAAGAAAGTTGATGACGAAAGCTATTTGGAAGATGAAGATCTTCCCCGCAAAGGCAGGCGTAAATCAGATCAGCGCCGGGCTGTACTCGCCGGCAAGCGAGATCGTGACTCCAACCGTCGAAGTCGTAAACTTACCGTTTCTGCTGCTTTAGAAACTGAGGAGAATGAAGAACGTAGCAGGAGCTTGGCATCGCTAAAGCGTCAGCGTGAGCGGGAACGTCGTGCAACCGAAGATAACACCGGTGCTGAAGATGCAGCACCGGTTGTTCGGGAAGTTGTCGTACCAGAAACTATTACTGTGCAAGAACTAGCAAACCGGATGGCAATCCGTGGCATCGAAGTCGTTAAAAAACTATTGCAATTGGGTATTACAGCAAGCATGACTCAGGTGGTTGAGGGTGACACAGCTGAACTCGTCGTTCACGAGTTTGGGCATAAAGTAAAACGCGTCAGCGCTTCAGATGTTGAAATTGGCCTTGAGGGGGAAGCAGATGAACCTTCTACACTCATATCACGACCACCCATCGTAACAATTATGGGTCATGTGGACCACGGGAAAACTTCTTTATTAGATGTTTTGAGGACTACTGATATTGCGGCTGGAGAAATGGGAGGCATAACCCAGCATATAGGGGCGTATCAAGTTGAATTAGAAAATGGTTCAAGAATAACTTTTATCGACACACCTGGCCACGCAGCTTTTACCAAAATGCGTTCTCGAGGAGCAAAAATAACAGATATTGTAATTTTAGTGGTTGCAGCAGACGATGGTGTAATGCCTCAAACGATAGAAGCAATAAATCACGCCCGCGCGGCCAAGGTACCTATAATTGTAGCTATCAACAAGATAGATCGTCCAGATGCTAAAGCTGACAAAGTTAGACAAGAGCTTTTACAACACGAAGTTGTTACTGAAGAAATGGGGGGAGATGTATTATCTGTAGAAGTTTCAGCAGTGGAGAAGCTAAACTTGGACAGACTGGAAGAGGCCGTTATCCTCCAGGCTGAATTATTAGAGCTAAAAGCCAATCCTAATCGGTCTGCCGACGGTGTGGTAATCGAGTCTAGAATAGACAAGGGGCGGGGTGTTGTAGCCACAATATTAGTTCAGCGTGGAACCTTAAACGTTGGCGATATAGTTGTTGCAGGCTCCGATTGGGGCAGAGTTAAAGCTATGATGGATGAACGCGGAAAACCGAGGAAAATTGCTACTCCATCATGCCCCGTGGAAGTACTAGGTCTCGGCACGCCACCGAATGCTGGTGACGATCTTGTTGTAGTACCAAATGAACGAAGAGCCAGAGAGATCAGCGAATTTCGCAGCACTCGTTTACAGGAAATTAGATCCGCCAAAAGCGCCGCTCCCATGAATGTAGAACAAATGTTTGCAAATACAGGAAAAGATGGATTGCAAATTTTACCGTTAGTAATCAAAACGGACGTCCATGGGTCGACTGAAGCATTAAAAATGGCTTTAGAAAATTTATCTAATGATGAAGTTGCAGTCCATATTCTCCACAGTGGCGTCGGAGGAATTACTGAATCAGATGTAGTTTTAGCCCAAGCGTCTAATGCTCAAATTATTGGCTTCAATGTTCGTGCCAATCCTCATGCTCGAAGACTAGCTCAACAAGATGAAATAAATATATCTTACTATTCTATTATTTATGAGGTCGTTGATGCTACAAAAGGAATGTTAGAAGGTTTACTAAAACCCACCCTCAATGAGCAAGTTTTAGGGAATGCACAAATTCTACAAATCTTTAGTGTGGGCAAGGTAGGAAAAATAGCAGGTTGTCGCGTAACAGACGGCTTAGTAAAACGAGGGGCAAAAATGCGTCTATTGCGCGATGATATCGTAATCCATAACGGCTCTCTAAAAACATTAAGGCGTTTCAAAGATGATGTTCGGGAAGTAAAAGAAGGGTTTGAATGCGGAATGGCCTTTGAGAATTATTCTGATATTCGCGAAGGAGATTTATTAGAAATATATGAAGTTCAGGAAATTGCAAGATCTCTCGATTCTTAACAAGAAAGCTATAGCTATAATCTATTCCGTTTATGGAATGTTGATTTATGGGACACAAACATACGAAAATATCGGGCGCTCCAAGCCAGCGTCAACTGCGAGTTGGCGAGCTTTTGCGTGAGGTGCTGACAGATACATTTATAAATGCGCCAATAAGAGATCCTTTTCTAGCTAATTTGAACATTACTATTACTCAAGTATTAGCAAGTCGGGATCTCAAGCAAGCAAAAATATTTTTCGTACCTTTCGGCCGAGATAGTACTAATAGCTCACAAATTATCGAAGCTTTAGATCGAGCGACGCCATTTTTACGTGGTCAAGTCGCTAAACGAGTAAAATTAAGATATGCGCCCATACTTAAGTTTGAATTAGATCGCTCTTTGGAGAATGCAAGCCGTATTGACGCATTGTTAGAAAAAACTTCTGCAAAAAATGAGTAGCGTTTGTAAGGCTAGCAGTGACTACGTAAATGGTTGGCTCATAATTGACAAACCCAAGGGATTATCGTCAGCCCGTGTTGTTGGACGTATAAAGCATTTGTTAGGTGGAGTAAAAGTTGGACATGCTGGCACTCTCGACCCTCTAGCTACAGGAGTATTAGCAATTGCACTAGGCGAAGCAACTAAGACCGTATCCTATGTCTTGAATGGAAATAAAGACTATAATTTCACACTCAAGTGGGGCGAAGCACGTAATACCGATGACGCTGAGGGAAAGATAATAAAAACATGCAGCAAACGCCCTACTTCATCGGAAATTACAAATATTATCGAGAAGTTTATTGGGGAAGTTTGGCAGATTCCACCCGCCTTCTCCGCATTAAAAGTTTCAGGTCAACGAGCATATACATTAGCCCGCTCAGATGTTGATTTTTGTTTGCCTCCCCGTTTGGTGCAAATTCAAAACCTTAAATTACTTCAAAGTGACCGTAACACTGCAACTTTATATGTCCGTTGTAGTAAAGGTACTTATATCAGGGCACTTGCAAGAGATTTGGGAGAATGCCTTGGTACTGTCAGTCATATAATAGAGTTACGTCGTACGATTGCTGGTCCTTTTGATGTAAACGTTGCGATTTCGCTGGATAAATTGGAAACACTGGTGCATAGTGCGCGCCTTGCAGCTTACGTTCAACCAGTTGAGGCACCGCTGGCCGACATCCCGGCACTAGAACTTGATGAGTCGGACGCAAAGCGACTTAGTCATGGGCAAACGATCTCTGGATTTAACACTGATATACCAACAGTACGTGTCAAATCTGGGAAAAGGCTCATTGCTTTGGCAAAAATTTATATGGGCGAGCTTTGCCCAGTACGCGTTTTTAACCTTTAAAAATCGGAGATATTAGATGTCGATTACTGCCGCAAAAAAATCGGAGCTAATGAGTGAGTTTGGCAAATCTACTAATGATACCGGCTCGCCAGAAGTGCAGGTCGCTATACTTACTGAGCGAATAAATAATCTTACTGACCATTTTCGCACTCACACTAAGGATCAACATTCAAGACGCGGTTTGCTAAAGATGGTTAGTCGCCGTCGGCGTCTTTTAGATTATCTCAAACAAGAGGATGATAAATGTTATTCAGATATTATCCAGCGATTGGGACTACGTAAGTAGATTTAGGATAAACATACAAAACTCATCCAGACAATTAATAACACTTGGGATATATTTGTTAGATATCAGTGGCGCAAGAAATGGCGTTATAGTCTCTGACTACTTGTTGCGATAAGGGATGCAATTGTCTTAGAAATATATCGGTAATTACCAAGAATAAAGTACATGGGGTACTTTGTTTATAGGCTTAAGGGAAATAAAATATGTTCAATATCACTAGAAAAGAAACCACTTGGGGTGGTCGTCCCCTAATTTTCGAAACAGGTAAATTGGCACGACAAGCTGATGGTGCAGTGTTAGTTACCTATGGGCAAACCACCGTATTGTGCACAGTAGTTGCTGAAAAAGAAGCTCGAGAGGGTGCAGACTTTTTCCCGCTTACAGTGAATTATGAGGAAAAAGCATTTGCTAATGGTAAAATTCCGGGCGGATTTTTTAAACGTGAAGGAAGACCTGGGGAAAAAGAAACACTTGTATGTAGATTAATAGATCGACCAATCCGCCCTTTATTTGCTGACGGTTTTAAAAACGAGACACAAGTCATCTGTACGGTTCTTTCGCATGACATGCAAAATGACCCAGACATGGTTGCTATGGTTGGCGCCTCTGCTGCACTCACAATTTCTGGTATTCCATTTATGGGCCCTATTGCTGGCTGTAGAGTCGGGTATATTAACGAGGAATATGTTGTTAATACTACTCTTGAGCAACGTTCCGATAGCCAATTAGACCTTGTTGTCGCGGGAACTCAAAATGGTGTTCTGATGGTAGAGTCAGAAGCAAATGAACTCAATGAAGAAATTATGTTAGGTGCAGTAACCTTCGGCCATAAGGCAATGCAACCTGTTTTCGATGTCATAATTGAACTTGCAGAAGCCTGCGCTAAAGATCCTTGGAATATGCCTGTCTTAGAAAAGAATACAGACCTAATTTCTAAAGTTGTTAAACTTTCAGAAAGCGACCTCCGAGAAGCCTATTCAATTAAATCCAAAACTGAGAGACAAAATCGTATATCTGAAATTAAAAATTCTGTAACAGTAAGTTTAGTGGACGAGGACGGCAATGTACCAAACGAAATACCTTCTATCCTTAAAGATATTGAACGCGATATAGTACGTACTCAAATTTTAGAAACGGGTGATCGGATTGATGGTCGCGATACGCGAGAGGTGCGCCAGATAGTTAGTGAGGTGGGAATTCTGCCCCGCAGTCATGGATCAGCACTTTTTACACGCGGAGAAACACAAGCCTTAGTAGTAACGACCTTAGGTACGGGTCAAGATGCTCAGATTATGGATGTATTGGAGGGAGAATACCGCGAAGGCTTTATGCTACATTATAATTTTCCACCCTACTCAGTTGGAGAGGCCCGTTTCTTAAGAGGGCCAGGAAGACGAGAAATTGGACACGGAAAGCTAGCCTGGCGGGCGATTCATCCATTGCTGCCACCTAATGAAGAATTTCCCTATACTATCAGGGTGGTATCGGAAATTACAGAATCAAACGGCTCGTCTTCAATGGCAACCGTGTGTGGATCTTCACTTGCTCTTATGGATGCAGGTGTTCCACTGGCTCGACCTGTCGCTGGCATTGCTATGGGTCTGATCAAGGAAGACGAAAAATATGCCGTATTAAGTGATATTCTGGGAGATGAAGATCATTTAGGAGATATGGACTTTAAAGTTGCAGGTTCTGAAAAAGGCATCACCTCACTACAAATGGATATAAAAATTACTAGCATTACTGAGGAAATAATGCGAGTAGCTCTTGAACAAGCAAATGAGGGGAGAAACCATATTCTCAAAGAGATGTCAAAAGCAATTGACACATCCAGAGATACTGTAAGTGATACTGCACCACGCATCACAACCATCTCTGTGCCCAAAGATCGAATAAGAGAAATCATTGGGCCTGGTGGTAAAATGATCCGTGAGATCTGTGAAACCACTGGAACCAAAATTGACATTGAGGATGATGGAACCATTCAAGTTGCTGCCGTGGAGGCCGAAGCTGGAGAGGCTGCTTTAAAAATGATTAATGACATTATTGCAGAACCAGAGGTCGGAGAAATCTATGCTGGCAAAGTAGTAAAGATCATGGATTTCGGTGCATTTGTTAATTTTATTGGTAAACGTGATGGACTTGTTCATATCAGTGAAATAGCAACTACACGAATTAAAACTGTAGCTGACGTGTTAAACGAAGGTGATAAAGTCAACGTTAAAGTATTGGCAATTGATGACCGTGGTAAAATAAAATTAAGCATGAAGGTTGTTGATCAGGAAACAGGTGAAGAAATTGCACCACAAGAAGAAAATTAAGCGAATGAACAATGCTCCCATAATTGTTCGTAGTATTGCAAAAATGTGTTTATGTTATTAGCTAAACATTTTGTTCATGCTATATTAGGTGATGCTCAGTTATTGGTTTTTAGTTAAATATTTTTGTCGGTGATAACGGCATACATTGTGAATAGGTCTAGAGAAGCTATGAAGGCACTCAAGCCATTGGTTATATCTGGAAAGGAAGTTCTGCCACTAGTTGAAGGAGGCAAAGGCATCGGCGTGACAAATGGCCTTTCATCAGGCGCGTGGGCTGCTGCTGGAGCCGTAGGGACTTTTTCGGGGGTCAATGCTGACTCATATGACAGCGCTGGCAAACCTATACTTCAATCATATCACGGACGAACACGAAAAGAACGCCATGAAGAATTAGTTAAATACGCTGTAGAAGGAGGCGTAACTCAAGCACAGATAGCGCATGAAACCTCTGGAGGAAATGGGCGCTTACACATGAACATCCTTTGGGAGATGGCAGCGAGCGAGAGGATACTGAGGGCAATATTAGATCGAACCAAAGGAATGGTTCACGGTGTTACTTGCGGAGCTGGGATGCCCTATCGAATTGCTGAAATTGCCAATCAATATCAAGTACATTACTATCCCATAGTTTCTTCAGCTCGGGCATTTCGTGCCCTTTGGAAACGTTCTTATCATAAATTTTCTGACTGGTTAGGTGGCGTGGTTTATGAAGACCCATGGCGTGCCGGTGGCCACAATGGCCTCTCCAATAATGAGAACCCTCTTAATCCTGAGGATCCATATCCACGAGTACGTGATCTAAGAGATCTGATGAAGGGTTTCGGCTTAACTACCGTACCAATTATTATGGCTGGTGGTGTGTGGTATTTACGCGACTGGGAGCATTGGTTGGATAATAACGAGATTGGCCCAATTGCCTTCCAGCTAGGAACTCGCCCGTTGGTTACAAAAGAAAGCCCAATATCTGATCATTGGAAAAGACGCCTTTTGAAATTAAAGAAAGGTGATGTAAATCTAAATAAGTTCAGTCCAACAGGATTTTATTCATCAGCCGTACGTAACAAGTTTATTAACGAACTTGAAGAGCGCGAAAACCGACAGCTAGCTTTTACATCTGAACCTCTAGGTGATCACAATCAAAAATTTACACCTGGACCTAGAGGACGCTCTTTTTATTTAACCAAAGGTGATTTTAAAAGAGCTCAGGAATGGCTGCGTAAAGGCTTCAATAGAGCAATGAAAACTCCCGACTCCACCTTAATTTTTGTAACGGATAAAAAAGCGCGTCAGATTCGTAATGACCAAGCTAACTGCATGGGTTGTTTATCGGCGTGTCGTTTCAGTAACTGGGCAACAAACCCAAACGGCACCACAGGAAAAAAAGCCGATCCACGAAGCTTTTGCATTCAAAAAACTTTGCAAGATATAATCCACGGTAATGATGTAGATAATGAGCTCATGTTCTCTGGCCATGGAGCTTACCGGTTTGCCACGGATCCATTCTACTCCAATGGTTTTATTCCTACGGCAAAACAACTTGTTAACCGAATTATAACTGGTGATTAAAACAAAAGTACTTGTATGTTTAAATAGGAGAACACACATATAAGACACCTTTTTTTTATTCGTATCTTGCTTTCAAGAGACTGCTCTGGATAATTAGTCTGCTTACAATTTCTTTTTTCAACTAGTTGGGAGATTAACCAATGCCCGGACTTAAAGGCACTAAAACTGAACAAAACCTAAAAGACGCTTTTGCTGGAGAAAGCCAAGCAAATCGTCGGTATCTTTACTTTGCAAGAAAGGCAGATGTAGAGGGATTTAACGATATTTCCGCAATTTTCAGATCAACCGCAGAAGGTGAAACTGGACATGCACACGGCCATCTAGATTATCTGCAGGAGACTGGAGACCCTGCAACGGGACTGCCAATTGGCAGTACTGAAATTAATCTAGCAGCCTCGGTCGCCGGTGAGACGCACGAATATACTGACATGTACCCGGGGATGGCCAAAACTGCACGTGATGAAGGTTTTGACGAAATTGCAGACTGGTTTGAAACTCTCGCAAAAGCCGAGAAATCTCACGCCGGTAGATTTCAAAAGGCCCTTGACTCAATATAGATTAACGACACCCATAACAGCGGAGCATTTGTATTAGTTTCAAATTCTCCGCTGTTATGTATTACAATTTAAAAAAGGCAATAAGAAATATAGTATGACACTGGACCCTGGAGCTCCTACCCGTCATCCAGTCGCATGGCAACGTCCAGAATTTTTTGATGGTGACTTGCTTGATAAGGAAATGCGAAGGGTATTCGATATATGCCATGGTTGTAGAAGGTGTTTTAATCTATGCGGTTCGTTTCCACGCCTATTTGATCTGATCGATGACTCTGCCACTGGCGAAGTTGATGGCGTATCATCAGCATCTTTTGAAAGCGTAGTAAACGCTTGCACATTATGTGATATGTGCTTTATGGCAATGTGTCCATATACACCTCCACACGAGTGGGATGTTGATTTTCCACATTTAATGCTCCGTTACAGAGCGAAACAACATCGTGAAAGAAAAAAAATAACTTCAGCAAGTCCAAGACTTGCAGAGACTGATAAAAATGGACGCTTAGCAAGATTTATTGCACCGCTCATGAACTGGGGAGCAAATAAGAATAATCGTACTACCAGATTTGTACTTGAAAAGATTGCTGGAATTCACCGGAAGGCTACCTTGCCAAGATATTTTAACCCAAATCTAGTTATTAGAGCCAATAAAAACCCATTAGACATAAATCAAAAGGCTCCTGCTTTTGGTCGGAAAGTTGCCCTATATGCCACCTGCTTTGGAAATTATAATTCACCATCTATAGGAGAAGCTGCAAGAGCTGTTCTTGCACATAATGGAGTAGAAACAACAGTGATCTATCCCCGTTGTTGTGGTATGCCACAATTTGAGCAAGGCAATATAGAACGAGTAGCAAAAGATGCTCAACAGACTGCGTTAGAATTATGTGACTGGATTAAGAAAGGGTATGATATTGTTGCCTTAGTCCCAAGTTGCTCTTTAATGCTGAAACTTGAGTGGCCACTTTTAGTACCCGACAATGCTGCCATTAAAGACCTGTCTAAAAATAGTTTCGACATATCAGAATACATAATGGACATCGCCCGATCGGAAGGTCTCACAAATAATTTATCAAGTGTAAGGGGTGATGTAACCCTTCATATGGCGTGTCATGCACGTGCTCAAAATATTGGATATAAGTCTGCAGAAATGCTTCGGCTAATTCCAAATTTAAAAGTCGACGTTATTGAACGATGTTCTGGTCATGGCGGATCTATGGGAGTTACGCGTGATTTCCATGAAACAGCATCAAAGGTAGGTAGACCAGTAACTCGAAAAATACTTGATTCACAAAATCATCTTATTTCATCAGAATGTCCTTTAGCTGCGACTCATATTGTTTCTGAAACAAAATCGATGTTTGAAAATGATAAAACCAGAAAATATTCTAAACCTCCCGAAGACGCTCATCACCCCATAGAGATTTTAGCGATGTCATATCGCCTAGCTTGGTAAAATAGAAAAATGAATACGAACACTAAAATTTATCTATCTGATATTATGGATATGTCTGAGTACGGTAAACAAAGAGCCTCAATAAGAAAAAAAATTAGACTCAGAAAAAGGAACCGTCGCGTTAGCGTTGGCCCGTTTGCTACTTTTTACTTCGAAAACTACGATACAATGTGGATTCAAATTCACGAAATGCTATATGTTGAAAGGGGGGGGGACGAACAAATTGCGGATGAATTGGACGCTTATAACCCTCTGATTCCGCAAGGAAGGGAACTGATTGCAACTCTCATGCTAGAAATAGCAGACCCACAACAGCGTGCCCGTGAATTAACAAAATTAGGTGGAATCGAAAATACCTGTAAAATTGAGATAGGGTCTATAACCGTAGACGGCAAACCGCTTAAAGACAATGTGGAACGTACTACCACGGATGGAAAGACATCAGCCGTACATTTTATCCGCTTTAATTTTACGGAAACAGAAATTATGCATTTCTGTGATCAATCTATAAAAGGTTTGATTTCTATTAACCATTCTAACTACGGCCATATGGCAGTTATTCCAGAGAATGTTAGAGATGCTCTCAAACACGATTTTCATAACAAAAAATGAAATTATTTTTCTGCACCAGCGGTTTCTAATAAAAAAATTTATGAGGTAAAATTCTATAATACGCTGAATTGTACCAGATGGTATACTCTTACAATACTTATTTAAGTATTTCTCCAGAATATACGCCCCACAAACCCTTCTGCAAAGTCCACGCCTTTTGCTTGCCGTGTGACAAGCGACACCATAATCCATTACATGAAACAACATTAAACAACACACCTTTGGCAGCTCTAAATGAGTAATCAGCCTCGAGATTTGGTTCATTCCTAAATATTCTTTCATCTTCTAATATTAAAACTGTGCGTTTCCCTACTAACATTATGACATTTATCCATCCAACAACACCATCTGAGTCTCGGATACGCCGCCAATCTTTAAACTCTGCTGTAATTTCAACAGGTAGTCCTTTACGTCGATATTCCCAATCAACTGAATGATTCATACTGGGTCCAGTTCTTAAATAAACTTTTTCTTTCTTTAGAGAAACAAATCTGGGGGTTAGTAAAGCTTCAGAGCTAGCCACGGTTGGTGAAAAAACAATGAAACACAATAACATTATAACTTGACTAAAAATAATAGAAGTGATCCGAGGCATAGTTTTCCTTCAAACTCGTATGTTAAGCTGTTTAATATGCTGCCTGACTCAGAAATTTGAACATTAAGATTTATTACCCTTTAGTGATTCCCAGACAGTGCTTTATTAAATAATGACCCAATATCCCAATATGTTACAATAAAACGAGAAACTGAGGGGAAAGATATAGATAATAATGGAATCTCAGAAGAAAAAACCACGCGTTATACTCTCTCGCCGATTACCTGACGCTATTCAGGCCCGGATGATGGAACTATTTGATACTCGTCTAAACGAATCCGATAAACCGTTGAGTAAAGCCGAAATCAAGAATGCTCTACAAATTGCGGATGTTTTTGTACCAACAGTTACGGATACAATCGATAGGGAAGTTATCTCGACTGCGGGGGCTCAGTTGAAATTAATAGCTAGTTTTGGGACAGGTGTTGACCATATCGATTTAGAGGCAGCTAAAGAAAAAAATGTACTAGTAACAAATACGCCAGGAGTACTAACAGAAGATACGGCAGACATGGCAATGGCGCTTATTCTATCAGTACCACGGCGTTTGGCAGAAGGCGATAGGATGGGTCGAAGCGGGAATTGGAATGGTTGGAGTCCTACGTCAATGCTGGGGCAACGTATATGGGGGAAAAGATTAGGAATTATTGGCATGGGTCGTATAGGCCAGGCAGTAGCACGAAGAGCCCTCGGATTTGGCCTCTCAATTCACTATCATAACCGTAAACGCGTTCATAACTCAATTGAAGAGGAACTCGGAGCTACATGGTGGGAGAGTTTAGACCAAATGCTAGCTCATATGGATCTTATCACCATTCATTGCCCAAGCACCCCAGCCACTTATCATTTGTTGTCAGCAAGACGCCTCAAACTCATTCGATCCAGCAGTTATATTATAAATACGTCGAGAGGGCATGCAATAGACGAAACTTCACTTGCTATATTGCTCGAGGAAGGAAAAATTGCAGGAGCAGGCCTAGACGTGTACGAAAATGAACCCGTAATTAATCCAAAACTTTTAAATCTCGAAAATGTTGTGCTGTTACCACATATGAGTTCTGCGACCTCTGAAGGTCGCATTGATATGGGCGAAAAAGTTATAATTAACATCCAAACGTGGGCTGATGGTCATATGCCACCTGACCGCGTAATTGACCTAGAAAGGGAACTGGTTAAATTAAAATAAAAATACTTTTTATCCATCATGCAACTCTTTAAATTTTCTAAGAGCCATGCCTATTTTTAATTTTTTAATAGATCCATTTGATAAGGTTTGTTCAAAACACCACAGATGTAGATGTGATTAAAATTGCGTTTTTAATTACCCATGCTGTGACAAATCATTGATTTTTGGATTTGAACCACATAATGGGCAATCAGGATCAGGTTTAACGCTAACATTACGAAATGTAGAACTAAGAGCGTCATATATGACTAATGTACCTGACAAAGATTTACCAATATCCAATAACTCTTTAATTACCTCTGTTGATTGCAAAGACCCCATTGAACCAGCCACTACTCCCAAAATGCCCCCTTCTGAACAAGAAGGAATTAACCCCGAAGGCGGAGGTTCTCTAAAAATACACCTATAACAGGGGTGAGTTTTACCTAAATAAGCCTTATATGTTGAAAGCTGGCCATCAAACCTTAATATTGCAGCAGACACCAAAGTTTTTTTTGCAAAATAACTTGCATCATTAATTAAAAACCGCGTATTAAAATTGTCACTACCGTCTGCAACTAAATCATACTCAGAAATAATTTCTAATGCGTTCTCTGCTGTCAAACGTTCCCCATATTTCACGGTGTTTACATCTGGATTTATAGATTCTATTGCTTGACTTGCACTCAGAACTTTGGGGGTACCTATTGATGGCGTATCATGAATTATTTGACGCTGAAGATTGGAGAGACTCACCCGATCATCGTCGATGATCCCGATCTTACCAACACCTGCAGCAGCAAGATACATCAAAATTGGAGAACCTAAACCTCCTGCTCCCACCACTAAAACCTTTGAATTTAATAATTTTTCTTGTCCATTACCTCCTATTTCCGGAAGAATTATATGGCGCGCATACCGTTCAATCTGCAATTCATTAAATGTCATTTGGTTATTCCAACTAAAACTTCATGTGCCACTAAATAAATCAGTTGATAAATATCTCTCGGCAAAAGACGGTATAATTACGACTATCCGTTTACCGGACATTTCATTTCGACAACCTATTTCTATTGCCGCAGCCATTGCCGCACCTGATGATATTCCCACCGGTATTCCTTCAAACCGAGCCATCATTCTCGCTACTTCAAATGCTGTCTCGTTTCCCACAGATACCATTTCATCGATAACTTTAGTATCCAAAACATCAGGAATGAATCCAGCTCCTATGCCTTGGATTTTATGGGATCCAGCAACTCCACCAGATATAACAGCACTATCTTCAGGTTCAACTCCTACCACGAATAAATTCGGAAGGCGGGATTTTAATAATTGACCACAACCGGTTATCGTACCTCCAGTACCAACTCCTGCTATCAAAATATCAAGTTCGCCTCCACAATCCTCCCAGATTTCTTCTGCAGTGGTATTTCGGTGAATAGCAGGATTTGCATGATTGGCGAATTGTTGAAGCATCAACGCATCCTTATTTTCCTTAACAATTTCTTCTGCCCTATTAAGTGCACCAGTCATACCTTTACCTGCCGGTGTTAGTTCAAGTTCAGCACCTAATAACTTTAAAAGTTTTTGTCTTTCTACAGACATACTTTCAGGCATAGTTAAAATCAGCCTATATCCTTTTGCTGCAGAAACAAATGCAAGTGCAATTCCTGTATTTCCAGATGTTGGCTCTACTAACAAAGTCTTACCCGCGACAGCTTTTCCAGAAGCTTCAGCAGCGTTTATCATGGCAATTCCGATACGATCCTTTACTGAAGACATAGGATTGAAAAACTCTAGTTTAACTATAATTTCTGCTAAACAACCTACTTCCTTTGAAAAACGATTTAATCTCACCAAAGGTGTTTTACCTACGGTTTCAATTATGCTGGAGTAAATCTTGTCGCCTTCGTCTGCTTTCGCTTTTTGAACCACTATTTAGTCCTTCCGCTATATTAAATTGAAAAATCAATCTTGGAGTCCACTCTTCTCTTAATTCCTAATCTATTAGCTTCCTTACACAGATCCTGAACTGTAATTTGATCCAACTTGTTCATTACAATACCCTCCAAGTCATTCCATATCGGCTCCAAAATTGAATCATATATTGTAGATCTCTGATTATTATCAATCTTTTCCTCCAAGTTGACAGGTTCACACACTATCCGTGCTATTTCGCCTAAAGTGATACGACGTCTTTCTCGCGCTAGAACATATCCCCCATTCGGACCACGGATACCCCGTAATACACTAGAATGTACAAGTTTCTGCATAGCCTGTTCTAAATAACGATGAGGCAGCCCCTGCCATTTGGCTAAATCCCGACTTCTAATCGGCCTTCCCCCTGCCGTATACGCGATGTGGAATACAGTCTCAATTGCATAGCTAAGCTTTTTTGATTGGTCTAACATTATAAATTCCTAATTTCCGACACCGGTTGAGCCAAAGCCCTTTGTCCCGCGGCTGGTATTTGGCAAAATTTCTACCAATTCTAAATTGGCAAAAACAATTGGGGCTATCACCATTTGGGCAATTCTCATACCCCGTCGAATAACGAACGATTCCTTTCCGTAATTTATTAATATAGCCCCAATTTCCCCTCGATAATCAGCATCTATAGTACCAGGACTATTAATTATCGATATACCATGTTTGAGGGCTAGACCAGAACGTGGTCTTATCTGAGCTTCAAACCCCTCGGGTAAGGCCAAACATATACCACATGGAATTAAACAACGTTCACCGGGACCAATATTGTGCTCTTCTTCAATCGCAGCTAATAGGTCTAACCCAGAACTTCCAGATGTAGAGTAGGATGGAAGTGGCATATCACGGCCGTGAGGCAAAAGGTGCACACTCACCTTAATCTCAGCAATCATATCTTAACTCGTAATTTTTCTGAAATACGGTTTGCTAATCGACTAGCAATTTCTCTTTTACTACATTCTGGCCATTCTTCGACCACAACATCTCCGCTCGCATTCTCTGCAATAAATTGAACTTTGTTATTATTACTCCCAAACGTGCCAACAACTTCAGATACATTGTTAGCCAGGATCCAATCACACCCCTTCGATTTTAGTTTTGCCTTACCATATTGCAAAATATTTTCTGTGTCTGCTGCAAAGCCTATAACTAGTTTAGGACGATTCGTCTTAACACCTGCCAAATTGGCTAATACATCAGGATTTTCAACTAAGTCTATAGTTTTTAATACGTCATCTTTATTATTATACTTTTTAAGTTTTTCTTTATTTTCTTGCGATGGCCTCCAATCAGAAACTGCAGCCACACAAATTGCTATATCAACGGGAAGGTTGTCGAGACAGGACTTCAGCATTTCTCGAGCGGTTATAACATGTATCGTTCGCACCGATGGCGGATCATCCTCGGAACTTGGCCCCGATACTAATATCACTTCTGCTCCCAACCGTGCGCAAGCATGTGCAATTGCATGACCTTGTTTTCCTGATGATTTATTCGAAATATATCGCACTGGATCAATAGGTTCATGCGTCGGCCCACTCGTTACTAGCACCTTGAATCCTGACAGAGGCCCGCTTAATGATTCTTCAATGGCAACAAGAATTTCGTCAGGCTCTGCCATACGTCCTAGGCCAATTTCACCTTCAGCAAGTTCTCCGTGATTTGGACCAATAATAATTGCCCCTCTTCTTTTCATTCGGCAAATATTCCGTTGAGTGGCAGAATTATTCCACATTCGCGTGTTCATTGCGGGAGCAATTAGTATCGGTTTATCCGTTGCCGACAAAACTGTTGTGGCTAAATCATCGGCTAAACCATTAGCCATCTTTGCAATTATATTAGCGGTAGCAGGAGCTACAATCACAAGATCACTATCTTGCGCCAACCTTATATGACTAATTTCGCTTTCTGCTGTTAGAGAAAATAAGTCCTGATAAACATTTCTTTGAGAAATGGTAGCTACAGAAAGAGGTGTTACAAATTCTGCTCCTCCTTTTGTAAGGATAGGTTGGACTTCTGCACCCTCTCTGCGCAAATACCTGATAAGGTCTAGACATTTGTAGGCCGCAATACCACCAGAAATAATGAGCAAAATACGGGAATTTGCTATCAACTATAAAATATCCTATTTTCCATCAATTAAGTGTGAATAAAATAAAACGCCTTAAGCAAAAGGGCAAGAAGCTATAACACGGTGCCATAACAATAATTTTCGCATTTTGCCTAAAAAAGATTCAGGAGCTAGCATTTTTGCACCTAATACTAAGTGTTCTCCATAATTTTAAATGAACACGTACCACTTTTCATAGAAATTGAAGTATAATCAACGCACACACAGTCAATCCTAGCATACTTAATAAAGCATAAATATAGCTCGGTATCGAGATTTTGTTAGTTACACCCTGTTCACCCAACCGGGATCTTTTCCCCTCATTACTATCTAGATTCATAAGCGCTTTTTCAGAAAGTTCTAATAGACGGGGAACATTCCGAAATAATTGTAAGCTTTGGCCTGCTAAATTCTGCATTTCCGAATTCAGATTTAAATTTTCCTTTGCCCAGTGTTCTATCTGCGGGCGAGCTAAAACCCACATATTTTCCTCTGGACTTAAACGCCTGCATATACCTTCGGCCATTAAAAGTGTTTTTTGCAATAATAGCAGTTGAGGTTGTGTCTCCATCTCAAAGGTTTTTGTAACCCCAAACAAATGCCCCAATAGTTGAGCAATTGATATTTCATTTAATGGCTTACCAAGAATTGGCTCCCCAATGGAACGTAATGCTTGTGTAAACTTCTCTTTCGATTTGTGGGATGGAACATATCCCGCCTCAAAATGTACTTCTGCTACTCTTAAATAATTGCCTTGAAGAAATCCCAAAAGCATTTCCGCTAAATACCGCTTTGTTTTACGATCAAGCCGTCCCATGATTCCAAAATCGACAGCAACTACACAGCCATCAGAGTTAACCAATAAGTTTCCAGCATGTAAATCAGCGTGAAAAAAACCATCTCGAAATATCTGTTTAAAAAAAGCTGTAGAAGCTATCATTAAGATTTCTCTTGGATTTTGATTGCTTACAACTAATGCTTCGACTTCATCTATTGGTATACCCTCTACTTTTTCAAGTGTGAGCACACGTTGGCTAGTACGCTGCCAGTCCACCTTAGGAATTAGGAAAGATGGGTCATCCTTAAAATTGCCTCGTATTTCAGATGCTGCAGCAGCCTCCATACGTAAATCCATTTCCATGGCAACACTATCAGCAAAAGTGTGAATCACCTCTAGTGGTCGCAACCGACGCCAAACCCTTTCTGATAAGGCTGCCAACCAATAAAAAAGAGCTATGTCACGTGCAAATGCAATTTCTATACCCGGCCGGAGAACTTTGACAGCTACCGCGTCACCTTCTGTAGTTTGTGCCAAATGCACTTGTGCTATAGAAGCAGCTGCTACTGGAACTTCATTAAATTCTGAAAATAACTCATGAATAGGCCTTCCAAGCTCCTTAGATATAATCTCCTTAGCTTCTTTTCCAGAAAATGGTGGCAAACGATCTTGAAGTTTTGAAAGTTCCAATGCTACTTCATCGCCCACTAAATCTGGCCGGGTGGATAGTGCCTGACCAAATTTTATAAAACACGGCCCTAAAATCTGCAATACAGCAGCCAAACGTTCGCCTGGACTACCTAACCCACTTCGCTTAGGAATTGAATTAGCAAACCAAGTGAGAAAGTGTATCTTTTTAGCATCCTCAAGTAAAAAAACTGCATCGTAACGACCGAGTAGCCATACAATCTGCAATAACCGACATAAATTTCTTATTGTGCTACGCATTTCAAAAATTCACCTTAGATTCGCCAACCAGAATGAAGTCCTGCTATCCCACCGCTAAGAGATCGCCACGAAATACCCCCGAAACCAGCATCTTCAATCATTTTTGAAAACACCGCGGGAGCGGGAAATTTTTGTATACTTTCAATTAGATAACGATAGGCTTCAACATCCCTTGCCACAATTTGACCCATGAGTGGAATGACAGAATATGAATATAACTTGTATAGCTGATCTAACCCCGGAATTTGTTCAGGACTGAATTCTAGACAAACAAATCTTCCTCCTGGCCTCAACACTCGAGCGGCTTCTAATAAGACCTTATCAATTTCTGTTACATTTCGTATTCCGAACGCTATGGAATATGAATCGACCGAATTGTCTTCGATTGGCAGTTTTTCTGCATTACCAACTACCCATTCAATGTTATCAAGAATACCTTTATCCCAAGCCTTGGACCGACCCTTCAAAATCATATTTTCACTTAAATCACAAACAATTACACTCACATGCTCATTACAGTGGGAAATAACGCGAAATCCGATATCACCAGTACCTCCAGCTACATCGAGATGAATAGATCCCTGCTTAGGCGCTAACACGTCTAGCATCTGCTTTTTCCAAAATCGATGTGCTCCCCAACTCATGATATCATTCATGATATCATATCGACCAGCCACCCTATCAAATAACCCCCTCACCAACTTAGACTTATCCTCCAGTGGAACACGCTGCGCTCCAAAATCTACATGCATTGTATTATTACCAGTTAATTTTTTCTTTTCAGACATAAATCAAGGATAGCCTAGCATGTCCGAAGGCGCTACTTTACAAAATATGCCTGAATTACCTGAAGTCGAAACCGTCCGTCGGGGTCTCGAAGCACGCCTTCTTGGCCAGCAACTAGAACGTGTATTGGTAAGAAGACCTACACTGCGTATTCCAATACCCGAACATTTTACCGAGCGAGTTAAAGGATGTTGCTTCCAGAACTTCAAGCGAATTGGTAAATACATCCTTGCTTATTTAGATAACGGAATGGTTATAATTTTCCATTTGGGTATGTCCGGTCATTTTTCAATCAAAAACAATGCTATAGTTTCCCTCGGGCCTCACGATCATGTAGTGTTCTACACACATGACGGAACCGTAACAATATTCACCGACCACCGAAGATTCGGCCTTATTACCCTCTGTTCTAGCAATGAAGTTCAATTTCACCCCCTCTTGGCGAAACTTGGACCTGATCCTTTTTCCGACGTATTTGATAGTAATTTTCTTGAAAAAAGACTAATGAATATTAAAAAATCTATAAAAGCAGCGTTATTAGATCAGACAATAATTTCTGGACTAGGCAATATTTATGCATGTGAAGCACTTTACTATTCAGGGATTAGCCCAAATCGCAGCACCCACACGATAAAAGGTAAAAGAGCGATTTCTCTAGCAAAGGCAATTCTTGCAGTTCTATCAAATGCTATAGAAGCTGGGGGTTCTTCATTACGGGACTACCAGAAAGCTGATGGAGAAATGGGCTATTTCCAACATCAATTTTCCGTATATGATCGTGAGGGAAAAACCTGTCCGGACTGTAATTGTAATAAATCCATAAAGCGCATCATCCAGAACGGACGTTCAACATATTATTGCTCAACACGGCAACGCTGATGGCGCAAACTCTCAATAAAGTCCATATAATTATTGTATTACAAACTCTAATTCTGTTTGGGTTCGAATGGAATGAAATTAGGTCTAGTCTGGGTGATGAAAACGCACAATTTTTGTCTTTGATCGAGGATGTTCCACTTATGTTAGGACTGAGAGAAGATGATACTAATGTAATAAATTTTAATAAACCTAGCGGTCGATTGGTACAAATATATGCTTACGGCCAATTAAAGGAAAAAGAGACAATAAATTATTATAAATTGGTCTTACCAGAATTAGGATGGAACAATATTCATAACCTTGTTTTCGTTCGAGACGGAGAAATATTAAAAATTAATCTCTTTAGAGAAGATAATACACTGACGGTAGTATTTAAGCTTTCTCCCAATACTAAAAAATAAACAACGACTTTATTCAATGACTGAGATAATTGGAGTAACTAACATGTCATACCAAAATCTAATAATTGACCGTACAGAAAAGGTCGCAAAAATTACCCTCAATCGCCCGAAAGCACTTAATGCACTGAATTCAAACGTTATTTCTGAATTAAATATTGCACTTGATGATCTGGAAGCAGACCAAAATATTGGGGCAATTGTGGTCACAGGAAGTGACAAAGCGTTTGCGGCAGGAGCAGATATCAAAGAAATGCAATCAAAAGGATTCATCGACGCACAGTCAGGGGATTTTATTGGGCCATGGTCTCGAATAACCCGTTGCAGAAAACCTGTCATTGCGGCCGTTGCAGGATATGCATTAGGTGGAGGTTGTGAACTCGCTATGATGTGCGATTTTATAATCGCTGCTGACAATGCAAAATTTGGCCAGCCAGAAATTACCTTAGGAACAATTCCTGGGGCCGGTGGAACTCAGAGACTTACGCGAGCCATCGGCAAAGCTAAGGCAATGGAAATGATATTATCCGGACGAATGATAGATGCTGTTGAGGCAGAAAACGCAAACTTAGTAAGCCGTGTCGTACCATTATCGGAACTTGTTAAAGAAGCTATGAAAGTTGCTGAACGCATTGCTCATTTATCCCAACCGATAGTCTCTATGGCAAAGGCAGCAGTAAATGGAGCTTTTGAAACAAGTCTTGACGAAGGTGTTCGATATGAAAAAGCCCTATTTTATTCAACGTTCGCTACAAAAGACCAAAAAGAAGGTATGGCAGCATTTATAGCAAAACGGGAACCTCATTTTTCGGACAGTTAAAATCTTTTGTATAGTTGACGTAACGCGGACAGGCTTATATAACCCCCCATCCCTAACTAGTTACTGGTGAAAACACCATGGCACACACGGTGCAGGCAAAAAAACGTACACGGCAGTTAAAAAAGCATACTCAAATTAACCGTATGCGAAGGAACCGCATTCGTACTTTTATGCGCCTTGCAGAGGATGCTCTTCAAGAAAATGATAAGGCTGCCGCGATGGAAGCTTTTAAATTACTGCAACCTGAGATTATGCGCGGGGTCACAAAGGGTATAATGCACAAGAATACAGCATCCCGGCGTATATCAAGAATAAATAGTCGTATAAAAGGCATTTCTTAGCCTTCATTTGCAAGCAATAGTAGTTTCTTTATCACCTAAACATTGTGAAAATTATTTTTATTGCGATTAGATTAAACAAGTTAATGAGAATAAAACTCATTTGCACTAATCGCTCATGTCCGAGATATGCTAGCTTACAGACATAAAAATGCCATACTAATAGATATTTTTTTAACGTTCCTATTAAGGACCTGTTGCCAGCAGGTCGGCGCACCATTACTCTACCTCAGACCGGCCAGAACTTATGGGTGGGATATATAAATAGAAAACTATAATTTCTGATGCACGACAAAAATTATGTGCATCGAGTTGGGGGAAAGTCAGTAATTCGGTATCATGAGCAATGTGGGAAGTATTATAAGCTCTCAGCACCAGTCGGCTATTAATGACCTAGACCAAATAAAACGGCTAGCGAAGTGTAGGCAAAACAATAGACTGGTATATGCAGGCGATATTACGCCTCTCGAAGCCTGGTTCATGCTTCGAGAAGATCTCTCTTGTAAATTATGTGATGTACGAACTAGCGCAGAGTGGAATTATGTTGGAGTCCCAGATTTAAGTACCCTAGAAAAAGAACCAATATTACTTTCATGGCAGTCCTTTCCAAGTATGAAAAAAAATATTGAGTTTATTAATGATTTGACGAAAATTGTACCAACCTCCTCGACTACATTATTATTTATTTGTCGAAGCGGGTCTCGTTCAGCAGCGGCTGCAGAATATTGCGCTAACGAGGGATATACTAACTGTTTTAATATTATAGACGGCTTTGAAGGGCCACCCAACGTCGATAGTCATCGTGGGGGTGCCGCTGGTTGGAAACACCAATCCCTGCCCTGGGTACAAAGCTAGACCATGGTCAAAGCAAATGAACATACCACCTCCAGCAATGAGATGCAGTGGACAACCATTCGCTCACAACTACAGAATGAACTTGGAGATGCTGCCTTTCGAAGTTGGTTAAAACCTCTAGCGTTTGTCCGTATTTCAAGGGGTGAAGCCCATATAGCTGCGCCAACAAGATTCTTGAGAGATTGGGTTACAGCCCGCTATTCAGCTAGAATTGCTGAACTTTGGAACAAACTAAATGTGGAAGTGCATTCAGTACATATCGATGTTTCGGTAACTGGAAACACTGAATCCTCTGGTTCAATTGAGGTTGCTATAAAGAAGACTGTCGATGGCAATCAAAACATTGCAACAGAACAAAACTCTCGAGGGTCATTTCTCAGATTGCGCGCTATCGAAGAAGAAAATGACGGATTATCCTCCCCTCTGAATCCTCGCTTTGGATTTACAGAGTTCGTGGTTGGAAAACCAAATGAATTTGCTTATGCAGCAGCCTGGCGTGTAGCTGAAGCTGATAATAAAGTGCCCTTCAATCCATTATATTTATACGGCGGGGTAGGGCTTGGAAAAACCCATCTTATGCATGCGATTGCTCTTCATATCAGAGAGCGAGATCCGACAAGACGGGTACTTTATCTCTCAGCTGAAAAATTTATGTATCACTTTGTTCGAGCTCTCAGATACAAAGATACTATGGCATTTAAGGAACAGTTTAGATCCGCTGACGTGCTATTAATTGATGATGTGCAATTCATCTGCGGGAAGGATAGTACCCAAGAAGAGTTTTTTCACACTTTTAACGTTCTGATCGATCACAATAGACAAGTAGTAATATCAGGGGATCGCTCTCCTTCTGATTTGGACGAAATGGAGGAGCGTCTGCGTTCGCGATTAGGATGGGGTCTGGTCGCAGATATCCATGCGACAACATATGAACTAAGGCTCGGAATTCTCCACGCAAAAATTGAGGCAACAGGAGTTACCAGTGTTCCAAGGGAAGTTTTAGAATTCTTGGCAAGAAGAATAACTAGTAATATTCGGGAATTGGAAATGGGCCTTAATCGTGTAACAGCTCATGCTACACTCGTTGGCCGAGAAATCGATCTAGAAATGGCACAAGAAGTACTTAGAGATGTGTTGCGAGCTAATGACCGGCGCATTACGATTGAAGAAATTCAAAGGCGAGTAGCTGAGCACTACAATATTAAAATGTCGGAAATGTCGTCTGAGCGACGTGCTAGGGCTGTCGCAAGACCCAGACAAGTAGCAATGTTTTTAAGCAAACAACTAACTTCACGATCATTACCTGAAATTGGACGCAAGTTTGGTGGCCGAGATCATACGACTGTTATGCATGCGGTACGAAAAATCGAAGAATTAAGACAAAGTGACGCTGCTATTGCGGAAGATGTTGAGCTTCTCAAGCGTACCCTAGAGAGTTAAATCTGGTCTAGCTACACTTATTTGTTCAGTTAATAACTAAAATTGTGGTAAACTATACAAGGTTTTTTGTGCCGATTTTGGATATATCTGGTATAATTTATTGCTAGTTTATTTTGCCGATTCGCAATATTTTATAGAGCAGCTGAATGAATAAATTGGAACTTAAAGTAACGCATTTAACTTGGGAATAATACTTTTATGCAATTAACTATCTCTCGGGATTACATAATTGAGTCTCTGGGGCATGTTCAAAGTGTTGTTGAACGTCGTAATACCATTCCGATACTTGCAAACGTCCGTCTTGATGCAAACGACGATGAAAAGCTTCATTTAACTGCCACAGATATGGACTTAGCAATTATAGAATCACAAAAAGCAAATGTAAGTCAAAATGGAGCCACCACTGTTTCCGCACACATGCTTTACGACATTATTCGTAAATTTGCAGCAGGTTCAGAAGTTAAACTCTCTCTTATAGGCAATAACGATAAATTACAGATCGAATCTGGCCGTTCTCGATTTGAACTAACATGCTTACCTGTGGAAGATTTCCCAGTTATGTCTGAAGGGGATCTCCCCCATAAATTTGAAATTAGTGCGAGTGATTTGAGACGGTTAATTGATAAAACAGGCTTTGCAATTTCAACAGAGGAAACAAGATATTATTTGAATGGCATTTATCTCCACGCTGCCCAGAACAATGGTTCCAATGTTCTGCGCGCGGTAGCAACGGACGGACATAGGCTCGCTCAAGTCGATACGGAGCTACCAGCTGGGTCAGAACAGATTCCTGGCGTTATAATTCCTCGAAAAACAGTAAGCGAAGTGAGAAAGCTTATAGATGGAAGCCCTGATGCCTCTCTTGTTATGATTGCTCTTTCTGACACAAAAATACGTCTTGCATTTGAAGGTGCTATACTAACTTCTAAACTAATTGACGGGTCGTTTCCAGATTATGAAAGGGTCATTCCACTATCAAATGACAAGATTATGCAAGTTGTTAAAACAGACTTCACTAACGCTGTTGATAGAGTGTCTACAATAGCGACGGAAAAATCCCGCGCTATCAAAATTACGCTAGAAAGTTCGACTATTAAGCTTTCAGCAAATAACGCTGACACAGGTGCTGCTACCGAAGAACTTGACGCACAGTACAAAGATGAGAAAATTGAAATTGGGTTTAATTCACGATACGTATTAGATATGGCCAAGCAAATCAAAGGGGATACTATCGAATTTAAGCTTTCAGACTCTGCTTCTCCCACGTTGGTACGAGACCCTGAAGATGAAGAAACTGTTTACGTTATAATGCCAATGCGTGTTTAGGTGAACGCCACACTTCCACACCCAAATTCAGATAAATTCAGCAAAACGCTGGAAATTTATCAAAATGCACCCCTTCTAGCTGTAAGGCGTTTAGCATTAACAAACTTTCGTTGTTACAATTCTCTTATTATTAATCCTAGAAATAAAATAGTAGTTCTTACAGGGGCAAATGGGGCGGGCAAAACAAACCTCCTTGAAGCATTATCACTTTTGAGTCCTGGCCGTGGTTTGCGTCAGGCTCAACTTCCAGAAATGGCAAGTGAACCTACTAATTACAATTTCGAAGGTTCAACAAACTTGGCATATTGGGCAGTGGGGGCGGAGTTTTCGACTCAAAATGGCAATCTATCTGTAGGCGTAGGTTGGAGGAAATCTAGTACCGACAGTCGTACTATACGTATTAATGGAACAACAATCACTAGCCAAGCTATGCTTGCTCAATATATTTCCATGGTCTGGCTAATACCAGCGATGGATCGGCTTTTTATAGAAGCTCCAGCAGGTAGACGACAGTTCCTGGATCGATTAGTATTTGCATTTGACCCTGAGCACGCCAGTAGATTGCAAGCCTATGATCGAACTCGCAAACAACGTTCGCGACTCCTGAGAGAGAGTCGTGCTAATACTTCATGGTTAGATGCTTTAGAACAAAATACAGCTGCGCAGGCAATTGCAATTGCTGCCGCCAGAGTTGATTTGATTGAACAATTAAATATTGCAATACAAGATCAAAGGGAGGGTTTCCCGCAACCAATAGTTGCCACACAAGGATTAATCGAAGATTGGATAAAAAAACTACCCGCACTCCAGGTAGAAGAAAAATATGCTGCATTACTTAGGAAATCACGACCTAATGATCGGGAAACTGGCAGCTGTGAGGGTGTGCATCGTAGTGATCTTTTAGCACAACTATGTAAAAATGGCCCTTTCGCTGAAAAAGCTTCAACAGGGGAACAAAAAGCAATACTGATATCTCTAATACTAGCACACAGCAGACTCTTATCCGGCCGGAATGGTCAAACGCCATTACTTCTATTAGACGAAATTACCGCTCACCTAGATTCTTCACGACGTGACGCCTTATTTGAAGAGCTAATAGATATTGGCGCTCAAACCTGGTTGACAGGAACCGATGTCGGTAATTTTTCAACCATAAGGCAGCGTGCAGAATTCTATACTATATCAAATGGTTCAATCTCGGAGCAAAATATACATGGCTAATCCCATTACAGACAGCACTTCTCAAACAGACCCGGTACCTCAACAACAAGACTATGATGCAGATTCTATTAAGATTTTGCGTGGTCTCGATGCAGTGCGCAAACGTCCTGGTATGTATATCGGTGATACTGATGATGGTTCTGGGCTTCACCGAATGATTTATGAAACTGTAGATAACGCTGTAGACGAAGCTCTTGCCGGATATTGTGATCAAGTAGAGGTAACTTTAAATCCGAATGGCTCTGCAACGGTGCGGGACAATGGTAGAGGAGTTCCAATAGACATTCATGAAGAGGAAGGTGTGTCTGCAGCGGAAGTTATAATGACTAAGCTGCATGCTGGAGGAAAATTTGACCAAAATACTTATAAAGTTTCGGGAGGACTACACGGCGTAGGTGTTTCGGTTGTGAACGCACTATCAGATTGGCTGGAGCTTAAAGTATGGAGAGACGGAACAGAGCATTTTTTACGTTTTAATGGAGGGGAAGCAGAAAATCCGCTTGCAGAAAGAGGGGAATCTGGCGAAAGAACTGGAACCGAAGTAACATTTTTGCCGTCATCTGACACTTTTACACGTACCGAATTTGATTTTGATATTCTCGAACACCGATTACGAGAACTAGCATTTTTAAATGCAAATTTAAAAATTGTATTAACAGATGAACGCGCTGCTGAATCAAAATCCTCCGTACTTCATTATGAGGGGGGCATCACAGCTTATGTAAATTACCTTGATCGTGCAAAACAATCCGTGGCTGGAGACGTAATCACTTTTCAGGATGATAAGGACGGAATATTTGTACAAGTCGCAATGCAGTGGAACGACAGTTACCACGAAACTGTCTTGTGTTTTACAAATAATATTCGTCAGACTGATGGGGGAACACATCTTGCTGGATTCCGTAGCGCACTTACTCGCTGCATCAACACATACGCAAATAAGAGTAACTCAGGCAAACGTGAAAAAGCTGCGATTTCAGGTGAGGACGCAAGAGAAGGATTAACATGCGTTTTATCTACTAAAGTCCCTGATGCAAAATTCTCGTCCCAAACTAAAGAAAAATTAGTTTCCTCCGAGGTACGACCAGTAGTAGAAAGTGTCACTGGAGATCGTTTAGGCCAGTGGTTTGAGGAACACCCGAACGAAGCCAAAACAATCATTAACAAGGTGTTTGAAGCAGCAGCAGCGCGTGAAGCCGCACGCAGGGCTCGTGATTTGACCCGTAGGAAGGGCGCACTATCAATAGCTAGCCTTCCTGGAAAGCTTGCGGATTGTCAGGAACGTGACCCAAAGAAGTGTGAATTATTTCTTGTAGAAGGTGATTCAGCTGGTGGTTCGGCCAAACAAGGTCGAAATCGTCGAAATCAGGCTGTTCTCCCACTCCGGGGGAAGATCCTAAATGTCGAACGCGCTCGCATCGATAAGATTTTAAACTCAGCTGAAATTGGAACAATAATTACTGCACTAGGAACAGGCATTGGTGAAGAAGAATTCGATATCTCAAAATTACGATACGATAAAATAATTATAATGACAGATGCCGATGTAGACGGGTCTCATATTCGTACATTGTTACTAACCTTTTTCTATCGTAGAATGGGCGATTTAATTCAAGATCCAACTGATAATGATCACGGTCATTTATTCATAGCTCAGCCACCGCTGTATAGAGTTAAACGTGGTTCTAGTGAGTTGTACCTCAAGGATGATGAAGCGTTGGAAAAGTACCTTCTAGAGACCGGTCTTGAAGGTGCTGTCTTAGAACTCTACAACGGAGAAAGTTGTGCCGGCGAAGACCTTGCAAAGATACTTGAAGACGCTCGTAACATAGACGTTTTAATCAAAGCGTTAACACGTCGAATTGACCAAAGAATTCTGGAGCAAGCAGCTATAGCCGGCGTACTTAGCAATGATATCCTAAATAATAAGGAACAATCTGAGAAAGCAGCGTCATATATTGCAGTAAGGTTGAACCAACTATCATCAGAATTAGATCGTGGTTGGAAGGGCGAAGCATTAGATCATGCAGATGGGCGGGCATTTAAGTTTTTCAGGACACTTCGTAGCATAACAGAAACTCACTTAATTGATTCAGTTCTGATAACTACACCCGAAGCGAAGAAACTGGATGGATATGGGGAAAGTCTTCAAAAGGTTTTTGGTCACCCAGCTGTTCTAAATCGCAAAGATACTAAGAAAGAGATATGGTCCCCAACCGAATTACTTGAAGCCATATATAACGCAGGTCGAAAGGGACTTTCGATACAACGTTACAAAGGTCTTGGAGAGATGAATCCCGATCAGTTGTGGGAAACTACTCTAGATCCGAATGCCCGTACTTTAAGAAAAGTAGAGATTAAAGATGCGGAGAAAGCTAATGATATATTTTCCACATTAATGGGTGAAGAAGTTGAGCCACGTCGTGACTATATTCAGGATAACGCATTAAAAGTTGTGAATCTTGACGTGTAAAATATTTGATTGTCTAAATGGCCAAGTCTAAAAATACTTCCCCAGATTCTAGAACTGAAAAAAAAATATCTAAGATTAAGAAAAGCAAACAGCCGCAAAACAAATCATCTGGCTTAGTAACAAAGAAGAAAGCAAAAATTTATTTAGTTAAAAAGAAACATGGCTGGCGGAAACTGCGTTTAGCTATCATTGCTTTGATATGGGTATTTTTAATATTTGTTGGTGGAATTGCTTATATTGCTCACGATTTACCAAGAATTGATGATTTCCAAGGGCCTAAAAGTAGAACAAATTTAATTCTTGAAACTGTGGATGGTTCCTCACTTGGATCATTTGGCGTCAACTGGGGAAACTTTGTTTCAATTGACCAAATTTCGCCACTTTTATTACAAGCGGTAATCGCCATTGAAGATACACGTTACTATAAACATGGGGGCATGGATATATTCGGCTTAGCCAGAGCTGTATGGAAAAATATAACATCTGCCAGTTTACGAGAAGGTGGTAGCACAATTACACAGCAGCTAGCGAAATTGGCGTTTTTGACTCCTGAAAAAACATTTAAAAGAAAAATACAGGAATTAGTTTTAGCATTTCAATTAGAAAATAGATTCAGCAAAGACGAAATTTTAACATTATACTTAAATAGGGTATATCTTGGATCAGGAAACTACGGTGTCGATGCAGCAGCAAAATCTTATTTCAACAAACTGCCTTACAACCTAAGCCTCTCTGAGGCAGCATTGATCGCTGGTTTATTAAAAGCTCCATCTCGTTTTTCGCCAAGGCGCAATCTTAGAGGAGCTCATAAAAGAGCAACTCTAGTATTGGATAGAATGACTTCGTCGGGATTCATTACATACAAAGATGCAGCCCAAGCAAAATCAAACCCAGCAAGTCTTTTCTTAGAAGAAGACACACATCCGCAAAACAGTATAAATTATGGATACTTCATTGACTGGATAAAATCCCAATTACCCTCGTATATCGGAAGCAAATCCTCAGTCCTTAAAGTTCAAACAACTTTAGACGAGAATATTCAGAAAGCAGCTGAGTTAGCTCTAATCCAAGGACTTTTAAAGAATTCTAAACAATCTGTTAAACAGGGTGCCATTGTTGCACTTTCTCCCGATGGTGCAGTGCTTGCAATGGTTGGTGGAAAAAATTACCGAAAAAGTCAATTTAATAGAGCCACTCAAGCATTGCGACAACCAGGTTCAGCCTTCAAAACTCTTGTATATCTTGCAGGTATAGAAGCCGGCTTGAAAACAAATGATATTTTTGAAGATAGACCCATTGAAATTGAAGGATGGAATCCTCAAAATTATGATGGAAAATACATTGGCTCTATAACATTCAGCGATGCATTTGCTCTATCAATCAATAGTGTCGCGGTACAAATCGGACAAATGGTTGGAACAAAGAACATTGTAAAAATGGCAAAAAGATTAGGTATTACAAGTAATTTGCCTACAGATGCAAGCATTAGCCTAGGTACAGGAGAAATATCACTTTTGGAACTTACAGCCGCCTATGCCACTCTTTCTAATGGGGGAATACTTGCTCTACCCCATGGTATCAAAAACGTAAAAAATAGAGGAGGTGACACCCTTTATACTCGACATGGTTCTGGTGGCGGTCGTGTAATTTCTTCCGATGTGATTACAACTATAAAATCTCTTCTTTCTAAAGCTGTCACCAAAGGTACGGGAAATAACGCACAGCTACCTATTCAATTTGGCAAAACCTACGGCAAAACCGGAACGAGCCAAAACTATAGAGATGCTTGGTTTATTGGCTTTTCTAACAATTTGGTAACTGGTGTATGGATCGGAAACGATGACAATTCACCGATGCCTAGTATTATGGGTGGTGGGCTTCCAGCCACAATATGGCGAGATTTTATGTTAGAAGTTTTTGGTTAATGACTGTGTATTAAATGTATAAAAGATCCAAATACCTTTCCTAACGTGGCTCCAAAATCACCTAAATCTTTTCCTTCTGAATCAGAGCACCTAAAAAGGGAGTTTATTGCACCCAAACTGTTTATGTTAGCGTAATGGAACTCGTGCCCCCGAAATCGAGATCCTTGAGTACCAAACGGGGTGTCCGTGATAAGAACCGCCTCTCGATATCCTAGATGACGGCATGGAACAGAAAAACTTGTTTCAAGAGGTAATAGACCAGCCATTGCATGGTAACAATTTTCCGCGTCTATTATACCCTCACCGAGAACCATATAACCACCGCACTCACCATATACCCAACTTCCTGAGTTTGCGGCACTCAATAATCCGTTAAGAAAATTTCTGTTTGTAGCTAAACGACCAGCATATAACTCAGGGTAACCGCCAGGAAGATAAATAGCGTCTGCTTCAGGGTCTGGCGCCTCATCCAGTAAAGGTGAGAACATTTTGATCTCTGCTCCAGCTTCTCTCCAACCCTCTAAAATTGTTTCGTAACAAAAAGCAAACGCCTGATCGCTTGCTACTGATATACGCTGTCCAAATGGCTTTAAACCTATCTGAGGCGTACTGATGTCGAAGCAAAATTTTGTTGGCAACATAACTTTAAGAATCTTCTCTACATCAACATAGCGACCAATAACATCAGCTGTGCTATTCATGAACTTTTGCAGCCCTTTGGTCTCACTAGCTTGAACTAAACCCAGATGACGGGAAGGTAATTCTAATGATATATTCTTTGGTATTGCTCCAAATATAGGAACATCAATTGCTTCTAAAGCATTTCTCAAAATAGCTTCGTGTTTTACACTACCAACATAATTTAATATTACACCCACAATATTAACCCTCGAGCGAAAGTTTCTAAAACCATCGACAAGAGCCGCAACAGACGCTCCTTGGCCTCTTACATCGACTACTAGAACGACCGGAATACCGAGAGAAATAGCAAGATCAGCAGTTGCCCCGCCACCGCCAGCAGCACCATCATACAACCCCATAACGCCCTCCCCGAGAACGACGTCTGATCCATTACTGATATTATTGAACCAACTACGTATAGAGGCCTCAGTCATTGCCCACGTATCCAAATTAAAGCACTTACGATTAGACGCCGCATGCAAAAAAGCAGCGTCAATATAATCTGGGCCCACCTTAAAAGAAGACGCAACCAACCCTGAATTTAACCAGTGCCTCAATAACCCCAAGGAAATTAAGGTTTTTCCAGAACTTGACGATGGGGCGGACACAATAAGTCCGGGAACTCCGTCAGACGGGGCGATCACAGGTAACTCCCGATAGATCTAGCTATTTCCGTTGGCTGCTGACCTTGCTGAAAAAACTCTAAAAAAACTCCATCCGGATCCATCAGATACATAAAAGTAGTGTGATCAATAAGATAATTATCACCAGTCTCCTCACTGTCACCTTTACTGAAATATACTTTATATGCACTAGCAGCAGCTTGTATATTTTCTTCACTTCCTGTGAGTGCAATCAGTCTAGGATGGAAATGTGTCACGAATTGTGCGAGTGAACTAACCGTATCACGTTTAGGATCAACGGTTATAAAGATCGGTTGTACCTTAGTTCCATCATCCCCCAACATTTCAATTACTTCAGTCATTACCAAAACATCTATTGGACACACATCGGGACACCAAGTGTAGCCAAAATATACCAGCATGAATTGACCTTTAAAGTCTTTTTCCGTAACAACTTGGCCATCTTGGTTGATCAAATTAAATGGGCCACCAACATCAGCTGCAGGGATTGAACGTTGTTCTTCAATTTTAGAGAAATCCGTTAGTTTGCCATCATATAAACCATACAATACAACAGCCAAAACCACAGCAATCCATACAAGCGGATTACGCCTCAACCGTTTTGGATCACTTGGATCGCCGTTCTTTCGGTGTGATTTATTAAAACTAAAAAAATTCATTCTTATAAAGACTAGGCCTAACTAATAATTCTGACAACGAACATTAATAAATACGGTAAAACTATTTAATTTCTCGACTAGAAATAATTTTCCTAGCAGCCACTGCCCGAGTGTGAGGCAAAGCATTTGGATCCAACGCTGCACGTAATTCTACTATATCACCAATTGCAACAATTGCTGGAGCTTCTAATTTTGACATCTTAACATCCATGGCTGCCGAGACCAACTTAGTCTCCAATATTTGTTGGTCTTCTGTCGTAGCTTTACTAATTAAAATTACAGGCGTTTCGCCATCTAATCCTGACTTGATCAGCTGTTTGGTCATCCAATCTAGATTTTTAAGTGCCATATAAAATATTAATACTGGAGATCCAGATGCCAAAGCTCGCCAATCCAGATTTTCAGGTGGGCCTCCACCAGCTTCATGTCCGGTAATAAAAGTAACAGCTGAATTAAAATGACGATCAGTTATTGGAATTCCGGCGTAAGCTAGACCCGCAACTGCGGCCGTAATACCAGGAACCATTCTAAAAGGAACCTCTGCTAGAGCCAATGCTATTGCCTCTTCACTACCGCGTCCAAATATAAATGGGTCTCCTCCCTTTAACCGCAATACTTTACGCCCAGAAGTTGCCAAGCTTATCAATTTTTCTGTAATATCGACTTGCTTCGCAGACGGGCTACCACCTCGCTTACCTGCTGGATGTTTTATAGCTTTATCATTTGCCCAATGGAGTATTTCCTCGCTCACCAAGGCATCGTAAACAATATCATCCGCCTCAGTAAGGGCATAATATCCTAAAAGCGACAGTAAGCCTGGATCACCGGGGCCAGCTCCTACTAACCACACACTTCCGGGTACGAAGGCCGGAAACCCAGGGAAAGTTTTTTTTTCTTTGCTATGAATAAAAGGTATATTTTTTTCCATATCACTATTTTACATTCGTACTTAGGCACAGACGAGTTAAAATATACTTATGATCATTAATAATATTGATAGAACAGTACCCAAAAGTAAGTCTAGCTTGCGAAAAGGCTGGACTACCGGGGCTTGCGCTACGGCCGCAGTAAAAGCAGCCTATAGTGCAATTTTAACAGGGCAGTTTAATCAATCAGTTTCAATTACTTTGCCAAGAGGGGAAAAACCATCTTTCAATCTATACGAAACAGGGTTTGTGAACAATGGAGCTACAGCGACAATCATTAAGGATGCTGGGGACGATCCAGACGTAACACACGGGGCGCTAATAAGAGCTACCGTGCGTAAGGGAAAATCATCACAAGGTATTTCATTTCATGCAGGAGAAGGTGTTGGGACTGTCACTTTACCAGGTCTTTCACTTGCAGTTGGAGAGCCTGCTATAAACTTAGCACCCCGCCGTATGATGGAAGCGGTGGTTAAAGAACTTGCTTTAATTCACCAAACAGATAGTGACTTGGAAATTACTATTTCAATTAAAGATGGTCAAAAGTTAGCTGAACGCACATTAAACTCTCGCCTTGGTATTCTTGGAGGCCTATCTATACTTGGAACTACCGGTATCGTAACGCCGTACTCATGTGCGGCATGGATTTCCTCAATTCATCAAAGCGTTGATGTAGCATGTGCTGCAGGAATATCTCATATAGCAGGAGCAACTGGTAAAACGTCTGAAAATGCTGTTCGCAACCTTCATAAATTAGAAGATCAAGCTTTGATAGAGATGGGAGATTTTGCAGGAGCACTTATAAAATATTCACGTAAAAAATGTCTCGAAAAATTCACAATAGCTGGAGGCTTTGCTAAAATATCAAAACTTGCCCAAGGACATTTGGATTTACATTCAGGGCGAAGCAGCGTCGACATAAACTTTTTGGTAAGTATCCTACAAGAACTAGGTGCAACAGGCAAAGTTTTGGAAGAAGCACAAAAAAGCCCATCGGCAAATGCCTTATTAAGTTTGGCCGGAAATCTACCAATTTCTGAGAAGGTCGCTTTTAGAGCACTTGACAAAGTACGAGAGATACTGCAGAGCCCAGACGTTCATTTAGATATTGCTATATTTAATAGAGCAGGTGAACTTCTTGGCCATGCAAAATAGAGCAAAAACTCTTAAACGAACGTTGCTTATACTCGGCGGAACTAAAGATAGTATTGATTTGATAAAAACTGTTGAAGAGCGTTTTGGAAATAATTTACGTGTAATATTATCCCTCGCAGGCTCTACAAATGACCCTGCTTTTGTTGCCCACGAGACACGTATCGGTGGATTTGGTGGCATTCAGGGCCTAGCCAACTATATTCGTGAAAGTGGAACTAATTATTTGATTGACGCAAGTCACCCCTTTGCTAACCAGATATCGAAACATGGTTGTCTGGCGGCTGCCATGACTGCAACTCCCCACCTAATGATCTTGAGACCATTATGGCCAAAACAAACAAAAGATAATTGGTTTAGTGTCAAAAATATGGCCGCCGCCGCAGATAACGTTGTGGCCTTAGGCAATCGCGCATTTTTGAGTGTTGGAGTGCGCGAATTGAAACATTTTACTAAATTAAAAAATACCTGGTTTTTAGTGAGGCTTATTGACCCCCCATCAAATAAGCTCCCATTAACAAACTTCCATCTAATCCTTGGCCGTGGCCCATTCGACATTGAACGCGAAATACAACTCTTAAAACAACATCGTATAAATGTATTAGTTACACGCGCTAGTGGAGGAACATCAACAAGTGGTAAAATTGATGCTGCTCGCTTGTTAAACTTGCCAGTAATTATGGTCGAACGGCCAGACCCGCCTCCTGGAGAAATAGTACACAATACAGAGTCGGCAATTAAGTGGCTCCTTAGTCAGATTGACAATAACTAATATAGATTAACACAAAATAATTATTTATTTATTTTGACGCATTACATGACTGTGTTCTGGATCGTACAATTTACTATCTTGGAAATCTTGATCTTCTAAAACTTTTCCTACCAGGATAAGTGCAGTTCGTGTAATTCGGGATTGCTTAACCTTATCGCGAATATTACCTAGATTTCCTATGATAACTAATTCATCGGGCCAAGTTACTCTGTATGCTACAACAACCGGGCAATCTTTACCATAATACGGTAATAGAGTCCTAACTATTGGAACTAGATTATTTATGGATAAATGAATGGCCAAAGTTGCCCCTGTTTGAGCCATATTCTCTAAGTTTTCACCCGGTGGCATTGATGAAGCTCTTACAGCTGTTCGAGTTAAAATAAGAGTTTGCGCAACACCAGGCAGCGTAAACTCTTTCCCTAGAACGCTTGCTACTGCAGCATAGGCTGGGACTCCGGGTGTAATATCATATTTTATTCCAAGTTCATCTAATCGGCGAATCTGCTCTCCAATTGCACCATATAAAGACGGATCACCAGAATGCAATCTTGCAACATCATGTCCATGACAATCTACGTGCTGAATTTCAGAAATAATTTCATCAAGAGTAAGTGAGGCCGTATCCACTAATCTAATACCTTTCGAAATATCGTTTACCAAGGCATCTGGAATAAGAGAGCCGGCGTAGAGCACTAGCCTACTTTTTTGGAGTAACTTAATGCCTCTTACAGTGATAAGATCTGGCGCTCCAGGGCCAGCACCTATAAAATGTACGGTCACAATTTTTCTTTCTTATTATTTTGGTCGATTACACTATACCCCCTAGGAGTATACATACGCGTACCGTCGGCTGTATCTATTAGGCGAGATTCTTTATTGCCGATTAAAATTACTGTCAACATATCAACCATGTTGGGATCAAATTCTTTGATTACCGTCAAATCTACAACCTCTCCTTCCCTACCAATATTTTTGGCAATTACAACTGGACATTCGGAAGGTCTCTCAGCAGAAATAATCTTCATTGCCTTAATTATACCATCTCGTCGTTTTTTTGCTGCGGGATTATATATAGCTATTACGAAATCTGTAGTTGCGGCAGCCTGCAGCCTTTTTTCTATTACTGACCACGGTGTCATTAAATCCGATAAAGAAATAGCACAAAAATCGTGACCTAGTGGTGCTCCAGCCCTAGCTGCTGCTGCATTCATAGCTGAAACTCCAGGCTCGATATTAATTTCAACACCTCGCCACCTTTCGTGTGCCTGTCGGTCTAATATCTCAAATGTTAGTGATGCCATACCAAAAATACCCGAATCCCCAGATGAAATAAGCGCAACATCCCGACCATCTGCAGCTAGATCAAGTGCTTTGCAAACACGCTCTTCTTCTTGTCCTAACTCGAAATCGTGTCGCGCTTTTTCGGTACTGGTAACTCCTAATGACACAACCAAATCAAGATACGCTCTGTAACCCACCAAATCACTGGCTGCCACAACGGCTTCTCTTGCGGCAGGCGTACACCAATTTTTAGCGCCCGGGCCAATTCCAATAATTGTCAATTTTCCAAGACCTCTTCCTATTTTATTTGGAATGATAATTTTATCAGATTGCGCTATGGCACAGGTCGCTCTTTTTGATTTTTTCTTTGAAACAACTAACTGACCGGTTTCACCAACGCATGCTAATGCTGCTGCTTCAGCAACCCCATGACAACCGGTAACACGAAATACTTCTTCAGATGGTGTCGCCAATCGAGGTGTTTGTTTTTCTAGCGCTTCTGCGTCAAAAACTCTAAGGGGTAAATATGAATCGCCCCAGTCTTTAGACATTTTCTTCAGGCCTAACTCATCAATTTTTATATCAATTGATGCGATACAAGCTACGGAAAGTGGACTAAATCTAGATTCTCTAAGAGTTCTGAGAACAAGAGCTTTTATTTCCTCATAGCTGGTATTCCGTTCACAACCTATTCCAATTGCTAAGGTTTGTGGATGAAGAATGATATCTTCCCTTGACCCAATATGTTCAGACACACCAATTTTAAGACAACCTCTATCAGAAAAGTTCAAGGGTGTGCTTGTCAGCCAATTAGCGAGTCCTTTTGGGTCATTAAGACACACTGCCTCTCCGGCCAAAAGTGCCGCTGTTACCTTTTTTACCTTTAAGGGTGACTCTAGACGCCACCCTTCCGGCAATGAATCAAATGAAAATCCAAGTTTACTATCACTAGCAGTAGTAATTATGGCAATACCACCGACCTCTGAAGCAACCAGCTTTGCCAGTCTGTTTGCACCATGATGACCCCCGAGAAGCGGAATGACATGTGCTCCTCCTTCTGATAATACAATTACTGGAGACTCGTGTTGTTTTGATGAAATAAATGGGGCTAAGCAGCGAATAACTATTCCGGTTGCAAATAGCGCTATAATTGGCATTTTTGCAAAAAATAATTTCTCAAGATGTTTGCTAAGATCACAAAATTCAATATCAGCCCCCGTAACACGCTCCTTAAGCCCGTGCACCTCTGATCCTGGTAGAATTTGCTTAACTTTGTAGGCTGTTTCCTTAGAAGAATCTCTCAATACAACAATAGCCGGCAATAATTTCTTTTCAGAGCTTATTTCCATGCTTCGCCTCGTTTATGTATTAAAATCATAGAAAAATATGGCGCTGGATGTGGTGCTTGCGAGAGGGGAAGAATACGTTCATTAGGAAGTGTAGCTCTTTCAATATATTTTGCATATTGATGTAACTGAAGATCATTCAATACTCGGCAAACCTTACTCATATGCCTGCCTACCTTTATAATCACTGCGGAATCGCAGAAATTTAAGCATTCAGTCAATCTAGCTTCGCTTAATGGAGCGGGTATAATTTTAATAACGTCATTCCGTGCCGCAAGAGGTGCTTCCAAAGCTGCAGCACATGCCATAACCGACGAGACACCTGGGACAACTTCAGTTTTATGGGTCGCAGATATAAGTTCAAAAAGATAAATGAAGGAGCCGTAGAAAAAGGGGTCGCCTTCGCAAAGAACTGCAACATCTCTTCCTTCGTCGAGATGGACAATTATTTCATTAGCCGCTTGTGTATAAATATCTTCAGCTGGAAATTTTGCCATATCAAGCGGCATGCGAATAACAATCTCAATTTTGCCCTTAGGTATGAGGGAATCAGCTATTGAACGAGCAAAACTAGTTCCTTCAATTGGAGCCGGGTAGGCCAGCACTGGAACTGAATTTAAAATTCGCAATGCCTTTAGCGTCAATAATTCTGGATCACCTGGACCCACACCAAGTCCATAAAGAGTGGCATTCCCAATACAGCGCTTATTCATAAATCATATTTCTTCATATTTTAGCCCTTTATGACTGCCCACTGTGTAACAGGGGTTAGCGGTCGCCAAAGGCTATGGCCTGTTACATCTTTGGCTCGTGAAATATTAATTCGAGCCATATCACCGCCCAGTTTCTCGCGCCAAGCAACCATCAGTGCTTCACTCTGAAGGCTGACAGCATTTACCACTAATCGCCCACCTGGAGATAGGCGGTTCCAACACTGTTCAACTACCCCTTTTTGGCTTAGCCCTCCACCAATAAATATCGCTTGGGGCGAAGCTAATGATCTTAAAATATCTGGGGCTATACCGTGAATGGGCTCTAATTTAGGTACTCCCAATGCAATTGCATTTGTAGAAATTAGCGCAATACGCTCGATATTTTTTTCTATTGCAAAAGCATGCGCTCCCCGAGCAGCTAACATCCATTCTATAGAAATAGAACCACACCCAGCACCAATATCCCACAATAATGCGCCTGGAGAAGGTGCCAAGGAGCTCAGAGTTATAGAACGAACTTCACGCTTGGTTATTTGTCCATCATTCTTAAAAGCTCTGTCTCTAAGTCCGGGAGCACCACAAAATCGCTTGGCTCTAGCACCCCCTCGGCAGTGAATAGCAATGGTATTAAGATCAGCTATCTCCGCACTTGTCCAAGTCTCGGCTGTTGCTTGATAACGAGCTTCTTTGCCACCCCCCATATGTTGAAACACTACAATATCACTCGAACCATAACCGGACGCACAAAGTTCAGCTGCAACGTCATTTGGGGTTTTTCTATCATGAGAAAAAATAATCAATTTCTGGTCAGGAGCTAGAACAGACTTTATTGTTTCCAAGGGGCGACCATGTAATGACACGCACTCAACTTCTGAAACTGGCCAACCAAGGCGAGCACAGGCGAGGCTCATTGCGCCCGTATTAGGCAAAACAATCATCTCCTCAATTGAAAAATACTTTGCAAGTGTAACAGCAACGCCATAATGAAGAGGGTCGCCGGTCGCTATAACCACCACTCGTGAACCATGATATTTTGTAATTTCATCTATGCTATCCGTAAAAGGAACCTTCCACGTTTGCCGTTCACCACCATTATCTGGGATCATTTCTAGATGGCGACGGCCTCCAATTAGTACTTCCGCACTCTCTACTATGCGTCTAGCAGAATCTGATAGACCATCTATTCCATCTTCTCCCAACCCTACCACTGTTAACCACGGTGTGTGACTATTCATGCCGCTTCCTCACGAATGGCAAGAGCATTCAGAGCCGCAGCTGCTAGGGCACTACCTCCTCGACGGCCACGCAAGACGATATAAGGTATCTTATAATGATTTGATATCAGCGCATCCTTAGCATCAACAGCTCCGATAAAACCGGGAGGAGCTGCAATAATTATTGCTGGAAATGGACCATTGTGGTGAAGAATTTCTAATAATCTAAACAGTGCCGTTGGAGCATTACCAATTAAAACTATGGCACCCTCCATGCTTGGGCGCCATAAATCAACTGAAGCCGAACTCCGGGTTATCCCGCATTCCAAAGCTTGGCTGGCTACGCCATCTTGATTTAAAGTACATATGACTTTATTTCCCGCCGTAAGACTTCGCTTTGAAATACCGTGTGCAACCATTTCGACATCAGCTAATATATTGGCTCCTGCTTTTAAAGCAGCTCGACCGATGTTGCCAGCATTCTTTGAAAAAACCAAATCATCAAGCAAATCAACCATTCCGCAAGAATGAATCATCCTAAGTGCCACCGAAACCATATCTTCTGGCAATCTGGCAATATCTACCTCTCTTCGAATAGCCTCAAACGAAAGCTGCGTTATAATATTTGGATTACGTTCATAGTCACTCATCTTCAGATCCATTCTCGTGATGTTTATGATGAGAGTCGATATGTGGCTCTGTCCCAACTCCTTCTACATGATGGTGATGACCAATTTGAGCTAACCCCTGATCAATTTCATAACCAATTATCTGCTCTCGATATTTGCAAAGCTGACAATTCATAGAATTTTGACCCGAGTCGATTTCCTCCAGCCTCTGAACAAATGTGTCCCGAACCAAGGGATGGTTATTTAAATAACCAGCCTTTAAAATCTCTAACTTTGGAAACTTTTTGCCCAGAAGATCGGCAGCCTCATAAATTCGTTTTACCAAAACTCCTGTGAACAAAAAGTAAGGAAATACTACAATTCGTGCAAAGCCTAACTTTGATACGCGTTCAAGAGCATCACCAACTAAAGGAGTTGTAACACCCGAGAAACATGTCTCCGCCCAACCGAAACCCATACCCTCCCATAACATACGTGTTATTTTTGATATATTGGAATTAGCATCTGGATCACTAGTTCCCCTGCCAACTACTACTAGTAGTGTTTCACTTAGTTCAACATTATTATTAGATGAAGCTATTACGGAAAGGATGCGTTCTTCAGCAACTTTGAGTAATTTAGTGTCTACGGCTAAGTCCCGACCATAACTAATGGAGAACTCTTTATGCTGAGCTTCGTAATTATTTAGTACTGATGGAATATCATTTTTAGCATGCCCTGCAGCAAACAGCATACCTGGGACGGCCGATACTTTCTGGATACCTCTATTTCGCAATTCATCTAATTGCTGCCCAATTGTGGGTTTCGCGAACTCGAGAAAACCATACTCTACACATCTATTCGGCATAACATGGGCAATATCGTTTACTAATGTTTTAAACTCTGAAATGGCTGTTAGATCACGACTACCATGTCCACACACTAATATTGCAGGATTTTTACCAATAAAACTCCCGCTAGTATTTTTATTCATTAAACTTCTCTCTTTTCTGTTCCATTGACGGCTAAGGTTTCTATACCCATTCTTACACTGTGAATATTTTTCAAAATTCTTTCGGTATCTGGCATACGCCACCACTTGATATATTGGGATTGGCGACAGGCCCAGGCGTAGTCGTAATACTGCTTCTTGCTATTTTGCTTGACTGGATTATAGGCGATCCTCGCTGGCTTCCACACCCAGTTGAAGTAATGGGGACAAGTATTAGATTGTTGGATTCTAATTTTAACTGCATGGAATATAGTCCAAAACACCGAAAGTTCCTTGGTTTTCTCTCCGTACTGATAGTAATTGGACTTTGGACCATTATTGGATGGTTCATCAATTATGTAATCGGAAGCTTTCCTTACGGGTGGCTTGCTGAACTGGTAATGGTTGCTCTTCTTATAGCACAACGTAGCATGATAAATCACTGTATTCAGGTCATTCATAGTCTAAAATACGGGGGTATCAGTGAAGGCAGGAAAGCCGTAGCGCTCATCGTTGGTCGAAACACAGATGCTTTGGACAAACATGGTGTTGCGCGCGCAACAATTGAAAGCTGCGCGGAGAGTTATTCTGATGGTGTTGTAGCTCCCATTTTCTGGTATCTCACTCTTGGACTTCCCGGACTTCTTATTTACAAAGCTGTAAATACTATGGACAGCATGATCGGACATAAGAACATACACTACCAAGACTTTGGAATGTGTGCCGCTCGACTGGACGACATACTTAATTGGATTCCAGCGCGCATTGCAGGATTTCTGATGGCTACTGCTGGCTTTTTTGTGCCAGGGGCTCACCCTATTAAAGGTTTTCGTACAATGTTGCGTGACTCTAAAAAACATATTTCCCCAAATGCCGGATGGCCAGAATCTGCCTGTGCAGGAGCCCTCGACCTTAGCTTGCTTGGACCACGCATTTATCAAGGACATCATACAAAACTAGTTTGGCTGGGAGATGGGCGAAAAAATGCGGACGTGAGAGACATAAAAAGAATGCTTGTTCTTTTCATTATAGCCTGTTTACTTGCGACGTTACTCATCGTGTTAATCTATATTTCTATTCACTAATTGTAATACAAACTCAAGCAATACGAGAAATTTCTAGCAAATAATCTAAATCGAGAGAACCTTCTAGATGATCAGCAAGATGATCTAATGTCTCATCGATTTTATCCTGCCACACCAGAGAAGAGCGTGAACGACTTAAAATACTATTCAGGAATTTATGTCTGAAACCGTCTGCTGCAAATATTCCATGTACATAACTTCCTAATACTTTTCCATTGATAGAAGATGCACCTTCTGTCCCATGAGCCAGTTTAAGCACCGGTCTTTCTGTGTCAGGCCCAGTCGTGACCCCCATATGCATTTCATACCCGTGCACCAATTCACCACTGTTTATGTCCTCGCCTGTTACCGCCTCGAGACGCTTCTCCTTAGATAATATAGTGCTGACGTCTAGCAATCCTAATCCATCTGAAACACCGGGTTTTCCTTCTACACCATACGGATCAGAAATCGTTTTACCTAGCATTTGATAGCCACCACACAACCCCATCACACTAGCTCCTCGTCTTACAAGCGCTTTTATATCAACGTGCCACCCTTGGGAAAATAAATAATATAGATCGGCTCTGGTTGATTTAGATCCCGGCAATAGAACTAAATCAATATCAGCCGGCAAGGCTTGGCCGGGGCGTACAATTATAAGATCGACATCTGTCTCTGCTCTCAGAGGATCAAGATCATCAAAATTAGATATTCGAGGAAGCCTCGGTACTGCCACTCGTATACCTGAATTATTTTTAGTAATATTAACAGTAGTATTAATAGCAACAGCATCCTCCGCAGGTAAATAGTCTGCATCTGCAAAATAAGGTACAATCCCAAGAAACGGCACCTTTAAACCTTCTTCAAGAATGGGGATTGCCTCATCGAACAATTTCGTATCACCACGAAATTTGTTTACAATAGCCCCTCGAATGAGTTTCCGCTCTTCCGGCTCCAGAAGCTGTACCGTACCTATTAAACTAGCTATTACCCCGCCCCTTTCTATATCTCCAACGATGAAGACCGGGATATTGGCCACTGTGGCAAATCCCATATTAGCTATATCCCCAGCACGGAGGTTGACCTCAGCTGGACTTCCTGCCCCTTCTACCACAACAATATCTACATCCCGTGACAGACGTTCAAAACTATCTAGCACTCTTGGCATTAACTTAGGTTTTAAAGCATGGTACTCTCGAGCACTTGCATTGCCGTATACCTGACCTTGAACAATAACCTGTGCGCCAATTTCAGTTTCTGGTTTAAGCAATACTGGATTCATATCTGAACTGGGGCTTACCCCTGCAGCGCGCGCTTGTAATGCCTGAGCGCGACCAATCTCTCGTCCATCTTCAGCTACGGCAGCGTTGTTTGACATATTTTGAGATTTAAATGGTCTGACGGTAAAACCTCGATTTAGGTAAGCCCTGCACAGACCTGCAACTAGAAGGGATTTACCCACATGTGATCCCGTGCCCTGGAGCATAAATGAAATGGGCTTCGTCACAGTTATAACCCTAAAACTCTATTCCAACTTGGGCTTTTATTGATGCCTTAAAATGATGTTTAACTTCGGTCATTTCAGTAACCATGTCGGCAATCTCAATTAATTCATTTTTAGCATTCCGCCCCGTAACCATTACATGGAGATTATCCCGACGATTATCTAAAACCTTAACTACCTCTGTTAAGGAAAGATAGTCGTATCGGAGTACAATATTAAGCTCGTCAAGGATCACTAAATCATAACTATGATCAGTTAGCATTTTCTGGGCAGCTTGCCAGGCAGCTTTGGCAGCTGAAATATCTCTCTGACGATCCTGAGTATCCCAAGTAAAGCCTTCCCCCATCGTACGAATAGTAACTAGATTCGGAAATTGTTCTAAAATTACTCGTTCTCCAGTCTCCCACTTACCCTTTACAAACTGTACAATGCCAACGCGCATATCATTACCTACGCAACGCAAAGCTAGGCCAAACGCTGCCGTAGATTTTCCTTTGCCCTTGCCAGTATGAACCATCAATAAACCTTTTTCCTTAGTTTTTGTAGCCAACATACGATCTCGGGCGGCTTTTCGTTTGCCCATACGTTCAGCATGGTGCAAATCACGTTCGGATTCACTCATAAACTTTTTTGCACTCATGTTAACATGTCCCCTTTCCCTTGATTCACCAAGTTTTCTAACAAACTATGTGCTCTATTAGAACGTGGTTTCCACAAGCTACGGCGTAGAGCCTCCAATAACCTGGCTGACATTTCTTCTAATGCAGCCGGATTTACTTCAGCCATAAAGTCTAGGATATTTTTATCTACAACGTATGCTTCAAATACAGCATCAAAATGGTGGTCTTTGACAGCATTGGTAGTAGCTGCAAAAGCAAATAAATAATCGACGGTTGCTGTTATCTCAAATGCACCTTTGTATCCATGGCGCATTACGCCCTTAAGCCATTTTGGATTTACTACTCTTGCCCGGATTACCCGACCAATTTCATCTTCAAGTGTACGTATTTTTGGATTTTCTGGTAGAGAATGATCATTATGATAAACTTTCGGTGCTTTTCCAGAAATATAAGCCACCGCTGAAGTTAATCCACCTTCAAATTGATAATAATCATCGCTATCCAAAAGATCGTGCTCCCTATTGTCTTGGTTCTGCACCACAGCATCGACCACTTTCAAACGTTTTTCAAAACTATCTCGATCAAATTTTCCATCTGAACCAGTGCCGTAAGCCCAGCTACCCCAAGAAAGGTAGGCCTCAGCTAAATCTGATTGTTTTTCCCAACCACATTCATCAATCAAAGCCTGAAGGCCAGCCCCATAAGCCCCTGGTTTAGAACCAAACACTCTCCAACTAGCGCGCAATGACGCATCAGTATAAGATTCACCCTTTTCAACTAGTTGGGATGTTTCCAACTTTACAGATTCCGCCAACGGATTAACTTTTTTATCTTCTTTTAACTCAGAAACAGCTTTGACGGCGGAATTAAATAGGTCAATAAGGCCTGGAAATGCGTCCCTAAAAAATCCTGATATTCTTAAAGTTACGTCCACACGAGGTCTATCAAGAAGATCGAGTGGTAAAATTTCAAAACCAATTACGCGTCCAGTTGCAATTTCCCATCGGGGTCTTACGCCAAGCAAAGCCATAGCCTGTGCTATGTCATCACCTCCAGTCCGCATATTTGAAGTGCCCCATGCCGTTAGAGCTATTCGAAGGGGCCAATCGCCGTGTAACTGAGCGTAATGTTCAACCAAGCGCTGAGCAGATTTCCAACCCAATTGCCAAGCGGCTTCTGTTGGAACAACTCTCGTATCGAGAGAATAAAAATTCCGGCCAGTCGGTAAAACATCTGGTCGTCCGCGACTTGGCGCTCCCGAGGGTCCTGCCTTTACAAACTTCCCAGACAAGCCACTAATAATTCCCATTAATTCATTAGTGCCACAGGAATCTATTGCAGGTGCAATTATTTCAGTGATTTCCTGTAATACAACCTTAGTTTGAGTCCATTCTGGAAAAAGTTTTTGTTCTCCCGAAATGATTGACTTTGCTAGACTTTCTAATCGTTCAACACTATCACCTGTCGTTCTCCACGTTTCTTTACCTGAAAGGCAACTGGGTTTGCATCCTGACCAAGGTAATGACATTTCACAATCAAGAGGATCAAAGTTCATGACCAAATCATTTGCAAGCGCTCTAGTTATGGATCCATCACATTCACGTTTTCCCCTCGGATTACGAGCTATGGATAATAAAAGATCTTGCCTTAGTTCACCTAATGGCGATTTCCCAAAAATATGAAGACCATCACGAATTTGCATTTCCTTAAGTTCACACATATAGGAGTCTAATTTTGTTAGAGCCTCCGAAGAGCCATCATTTGGCTTAATTCCACAATCAACATCAAGCCCTTCCGATCTCGCTATGTCTAAAATACGCGCACCCAAGGGTTTGCATCTGCGAGGGTCAATATTACTTGCCTCATAATATTCATCAACCAAGACCTCTAATTCACGTATTGATCCATAAGTTTCAGCTCTTGTAAGAGGCGGTGTTAGGTGGTCGATAATTACAGCAGAATTTCGTCGTTTAGCCTGAGTACCTTCGCCTGGATCATTTACGATAAAAGGATAAATATGCGGTACTGGACCCAAGGCTGCTTCGGGAAAACATGCTTTGGACAATGCTAATGCTTTTCCCGGCAGCCATTCAAGATTACCATGCTTTCCAAAATGGACAACGACATGAGCTCCAAATTTCTGATTTATCCAAGCGTAAAATGCTAGATAACCATGTGGTGGGGGTAAATCAGGATCATGATAACTTGTAGTGGGATCAATGTTGTATCCCCGTGCCGGCTGTATACCCAATACAACATTTCCATAACGCCTGACTGGAAGAGAAAAAGCTTTTATATCGCGTCTAAAGAAGGGATCAGTCTCCGGAGTCCCCCATCTTTCCCTTACTTTAGTACGCACCTCTTGATCAAGGCTCTCAAAGTATTCAAGATAATTATCGAGACTGTGAATATCGTGACAAGAGGTCGTATTCTTTTTAGAAGTGGCATTCGTAGGTCCAGACTGAAGTTGCAATATTAGATCAGCACCAGTTTTTGGTGGTGCATCTATTACGTAGCCTGCTTCTTGCATAGCGTTTAATAAAACTAGGACACTTTCAGGGGTATCCAGTCCTACGCCATTTCCAATACGACCGTCTCTATTAGGATAATTAGCTAAAACAATACATACTCGACGTTCCTCCGGACTGATTCGTGCCAGAGTAGTCCAGTTTTTTGCCAACCGAGAAACAAACTCTATACGATCTTTGCGAGGGGAATGTGAAACAATATAGCTTTCTGTTAAGGAATCATACTCGTGTTCGTTTTTAAACGATATTGCGCGACTTAAAATACGACCATCTACTTCTGGCAAAGCGACATTCATGGCAATATCACGCGCGGAAAGCCCTCGTGTACCCGACAACCAAGCAGTCTCAGTATTTCCAGCCAAAACAGCCTGTATGACAGGTGAATTAGAGGAGTCAAGAGGACTTGCTTGAATATTACCCGGCCTAGATACAGAAAAGCTGGTGGTGTTAAGTAAAATTTCAGGGTGTGAGGTGCTTAAAATAGTTTCAATAAATCGCGCAGATGATGCATCCTTCAAACTGGTCACAAATAAGCCAATAGCCAATAGGCCTTCTTTCTCCAATGCTGCAATTAAACCGTCGACTGGCGCCGTATCTCCCGCCTGTACGAGAGCACGGTAAAATATAATGATAGCTAGCGAAGAATCTCCCCGATTCCGCTGTAAAACAATTGCATCTAGATCAAGCTGGTTCACACCAGGCTTATATAGTCCTGCTTGAGCAATCGGCAATGGCTCCTTACACGAAATTGCGCCCGTAGACCGACCTATTAATTCGGCTCCATAGCTTAAAAATTGTATGGCATTCTCTATTCCACCTTGCACACAATATTGCCATAATCTGTCGCAAGCCTCTGTCGCTAGGTTGCACCGCCTCGCTAATTCACTATCAGGCTTGTCGTCTCCAGGTAGTAAAACAAGAGAAATTTTTTTTTCCTGGCATAATTGTGTAATGCGCTCCGTACCATAGGGCCAATAACTCTCCCCGCCCAGCAGTCTGATAATTACTAGAGAAGCCCCAGAAACTGTAGTCTCTAGCCAGTTGTCAATTGATAAATTATGACTCAAATTCATTAAGTTAGCTAACCGAAGGCTTGGCGCCTTATGCCCTAAAAAACTATGCGCGCGCGACATACATGCAAGTTCTGTATCCGCTGCCGATGCAAATATTATATCACCTGGGGACTGCCCTAAATCAACTGCGTCACCACTATCTAAAGTGCCCCCAGGTTGCGCTGCCAGAAGATGCATTCATTTAACTCCTAAATATGAAAATGCATCGCTTATAGCAATTTGATTAAGCGGCCTTAACCCAATAACAACAAGAGAACTTCTCCGAGTTTCCGCGCCTCCCCAATCACGATCAAAATATCGGGATATACGTGGGCCTACAGCTTGAATAACATGCCGTCTTCTTTTTTCTGGAACATCAACAAACCCCTTGATTCGCAAAATATTATTTTCCTGAATAACGTCTAGTAGTCGCGATTCTAACAGCTCAAGATTCTCCACAGAACCAAACCGAAGAATAAAACTATCAAATTCATCGTGGTCGTGCTCACCATCCAGGCCATCGTGATGAGATGGCCGCGAATCTAGATCATTTTGGGCATTTGTATCCAATCCCAATAAAACATCAGGATTAATCTGTGCCTGCTCAGCTTCCACAAGCTTAACACCAGAACGTAATTTTGACTGCAAGGCATCACGTGTCCGGCTACGTTGCTTAGCATCCAATTGATCCACCTTGTTTAACACGACAAGATCAGCACAGTATAACTGATCTTCAAACACTTCTTCCAACGGACTCTCATGATCTATTGCTTCGTCTGCTTCCCTTTGCATCTGAAGGGCCATTGGGTCTGAAGCAAACCGGCCATCGAGAAATGCCGGCCCATCAACAACGGCCACCACTCCATCTACAGTAACTTTATTCCGTATTTCAGGCCAATTAAATGCTGCTACGAGTGGTTTAGGCAGAGCTAAACCAGAGGTCTCAATAACAATATGATCTGGCATAGGATCGCGTGCTAATAACGATTCGATAGTGGGCACAAAATCATCAGCTACTGTACAACATATACAACCATTAGCTAATTCAACTATATCGCCTTCTTCGCAAGCTTCATCACCACAGCCTCGTAGAAGTGATTCATCAATTCCAAGGTCGCCAAATTCGTTTATAATAAGTGCAATACGCCTCCCTTCTGATGTTGCCAATACGTGGCGTATCAGACTGGTTTTTCCAGCGCCTAAAAAACCTGAAATAACAGTAGTGGGAATTTTTGAGTTTTGCATGCCTATTCCTTCTAAATATTTGTTTTTGAATTGGATCTAGTTTGAATTTGACGCCACCCTACATTTTCATGGCTGAAATGATGTAAATTGGGATGGAAGATCTCAGCTAATATTTCTGCAGATTCAACTAGTCGAGGTCCTGGGCGGTTAAAATAGAAATCACCATCTACAGCGTATACTTGTCCATTTTGCACAGCCCTAAGCGTCTTCCATTGAATTTTTTTCAGCAAGCCTTTTACCTCACTTACGGTTTTGTTTAGGTTATATCCACATGGCATAAATATTATAATATCCGGATCCGCAGAAAGTAGATCCTCGAAATTCAACCGAGAGGAATGCTGGCCAGCTAATCCAAGAAGATTATTTCCTCCAGCAATTCCTACTAATTCAGGCACCCAGTTACCTGCCCCCATCAGCGGATTTAACCATTCTATTGTAGCAACATTTGGAGTATTAGATTCTTTCGTCGAAATTCTAAGGATACGTTCCGTTAATGAGGCACATAAATGATCCGGATCCACTCCCAATGCTTTTCCAACCTGACGAATACTTGCCCAAACCTCGCCAAGACGGGTGGGATTTAGTGTAATAATTTCAATTGTCCCATCTAAACCAATTTGTGAACACGCTGATTTTACATCAGAAAGGCTAACGGCACAGACTTCACATTGGTCTTGAGTTATAATATGCGTTGGCTTAACCGCTTTAATCATCTCAAAATCAAGTTCAAATACACTTAAAGCATCGGCTAGCGCCTGCATTACTTGATCATGAATTTTTTTGCTGTTTCCATCTATCATACAACGAGGCCGCGCGCATACAGGTAATTCACTAATCTCTGGTGGCCAATCACATGCGTAAGAGCGACCAACAAGGTTTTTTTGGAGACCTAGAGCCGTAACAATCTCCGTAGCGCTTGGTAACAGACTTACAATTCTGGGGGTATCTAACTTCATGGTTTTATCTTAACTGGAAGACCAGCCGTAACCAACACGACCTCCTCTACTGCAGTTGCTAGGGATTGATTTAGTTGCCCAGAAAAATCTCTGAATCGACGAGCCAAAACGTTATCAGGAACAATACCCAAACCGACCTCGTTAGAAACAAATATCAGGCGACCCTCAAGGTTTGGCAATATGCTTACCAACCGAGCTATTTCTTCTTCTACATCCTTTTCAGAACCCATCAAATTGGCAATCCATAGCGTAAGACAGTCAACTAAGACCGCTACATTTTTATCGCAACAATCTTCGAGTGCATCTACCAAATAAATAGGCTGCTCAACCGTACACCAACCTTTATCTCTTCTTTTACGATGTGCAGTTATTCGCGAAGCCATTTCAGAATCTCTCGCTTCAGCCGTAGCAACATAGACGCACAAACCCTGATGCTCACGTAGTAAACTTTCTGCGTAACTACTTTTTCCTGATCGCGCTCCCCCAAGCACCAACGTCTTATGGGGCGCATTTATTAGGTACGGCATAACCCTCCCTCCGAGGACCGATGTTGGGCGACACTAAGAAGGTCTCCTGGCTCTGGATATAAAAACTACCCCAACCTTCCCAATGGCAAATACCATCAGTGGTATAAACGGACTTTTATCCGTTTTAAGGGGCCCACCTATCCAATTACAGTTGCGGGGGCAGCACCGGCATGGCCAGATATATTATCTAGGCTTCACCGGTTTCCCTGACTCAGCGTCTAGGTGGAAAAACTACCCCATATGGTCTACTAAAGCTAGGACATAGATTCACACCTATCACACACCAGTCCATTTCACCCCCTGGTTTATGAAAACAATCAATACGCGTAATAGAAAGATTATCTATCGAAAAAAATAGAGCATTATCTGGCGGAATATTGAGTGCAAAACCTAACGCTGAACGAATGGTCCCACCATGAGCCACCGCTACAATATCCTTACCCATATGCTCCATACTTAAACGGCGTACCGTAGCAGATACTCGAGACATTACATCAGCAAAACTTTCTCCATTTGGAGCCGTATAATGCGCTGGAGCAATCCAAAACGGATGATTCTTTCCAGCTTTTTGGCTAGATACTTCCTCATATGTTAGTCCCTGCCAATCTCCGAAACACTGTTCTCCAAGACTCTTCTCCACTAACGGCTTGCTTATTGAGCAACCCATCTCAGCAATTGCATCTGCTGTTTGTTGTGTGCGTTGCAAATGACTAACAACCCACAACGCCTTCTGAGGAACTTGGTGCGCCAACCATCTAAACGGCTCTGGATTTTGGGTATTTGCAGGCACATCAGTGTTTCCATACAACCGACCTTTGAAAGATGTTACAGGCGCATGGCGAATCCACCACCAGCTCGTAACGCTGTTTTTTTCTTCTTGCTTCATCGAATTGCCGCCAAAGTAAGCAAAAAAATTAATTCTGAAGTTTGTTGAGTTGCTCCTAGTATGTCTCCAGTATGCCCTCCAATCTGTCTCCTTGCCAGAAATCCCACGACAAATGCACTACATGATGAGATTATTAGTGCAACAATGCCTGACCAGGTTAAAAGACAAACGCAAAATAAAACTGCTATAGCAAAGCCCATCCAAACCGCATCGGCCGGGGGTTTCCCAGCATTTGAAGCTAAACCGTCATTTTGAGCCGCAGGCATCCATCTCATCATTGCGGGCATAACTGCACGAGAAAATGCGCTCGCGCAAATTAAAGCGCAAATTACTACCCCTATGTTTTCTAATTCTGTTAATGCTCCAACTTTGGCGCCCAAAACTAAAACTAATGCGATGACACCATATGCACCTATTCTGCTATCCCGCATTATAGATAATTTTTGTTTTCGATTTTTTCCACCTCCCAAACCATCAACCATATCTGCTAAACCATCTTCATGAAGTGCTCCCGTAACAAAAACCATAAACGCAATTGCGATTACACTAGCAACCAAAGTTGGGAGACCTATTACCATGGTAAAGGCAAAAACTATGCCACCAAATATACCAACTAACGCACCTACCACGGGAAAGACTCGGACAGAACGCCCCATAGGCGTTATAATTGGAAATTTTTCGCTTTCATTCTCGTCCTCATTATTAAGCTTTACATCATCAGAATCAGACAATCCAGGAACGGGAATACGAGTAAGAAAAACAATAGCTTTTCGCAAGTCCTGTAGCCAAGCGCGAGCTGCAAAATATGCTTTTCGCTCAAATTGTTCTTTAGGCCCTGTTTCAAAAGGCATTTAGTTCTTGCCTCTCATCTAGTTGTATGAAGAATTCTCCCACATTGTTTCGTTATATGACAGCCTAAACGGACAGCCAAGCACTGTAATCAATTAGTAAAGGGAGCGTTTCAAATTGTTCAAAATCCCAGATTCTATTCAGAGCATACGCGACCTAATTGATAATACACCAGCGGGTGATGTGAAGGCTCTTAAAGAGGCGCGTAACCACCAATCTAATCTTACAAAACCATTAGGTTCCTTGGGGAAGCTAGAACATATTGTTGAATGGTTGGCTATGTGGCAAGGTAAGCATCCCCCGAGTGCTGAACAAATACAAATAATTGTTTTTGCAGCAAATCACGGCGTTTCCTCCTTAGGTGTATCAGCATTTCCTAGCTCAGTGACTGCAGAAATGGTCAATAACTTTTCTGCCGGGGGCGCTGCTATCAATCAATTAAGCAATTGGGCCGGTGCTTCTTTAAATGTTATCCCAATAAACCTAGGTAGCCCAACAGCTAATATCACAGAACAACCAGCGTTAAGCGAGAGCTTGTTTTTAGAATCATTTAAATTGGGGATGACAGCTATAAATAAAGATGCAGACCTTATTTGTCTTGGAGAAATGGGCATTGGCAACACAACGATTGCTTCCGCAATTGCGGCCGCTCTATTTGGTGGAACAGGTCTTGAATGGGTGGGTCGTGGAACTGGTATCGATGACGCTCAATTGGTACATAAGGCTAACGTAATAGACTCAGCTTTAAGACTCCATAGAGATTATTTGAATGATCCTATCCAAATACTAACAAGGCTCGGCGGACACGAATTTGCTGCAATTACTGGTGCTACACTAGCTGCTCGTTTTTTCAAAATTCCTATAATACTGGATGGTTTTGCCTCAACCACAGCGGCTTCTATTCTAGAAGTTTCTCGCGCCGACAGCCTAGCTCATTGTCTCGTATCACATAAATCTGCCGAACAAGGGCATGCCTTACTACTAAAAAAAATCAGCAAACAGCCCCTACTTGACCTATCACTTAGGCTCGGCGAAGCAACGGGAGCTGCTTTAGCTGCTGGTTTAGTTCGAGCAGCAGTTGCCACTCATATTGGAATGTCTACTTTTTCTGAAGCTGGAATAAGTGGCCCAAATCAATAATATCACTCGCCAATTTGGTGTAACAACCCTCGATCCCGTGCTGATCTAAAGAAATATGTGAATATCCCGATACCAACTAAGATATATACAATGTTTAGGCCAAGTGCTTTCCAAAATAAATCATAACGAAATATGCCATCAAATAATACCGTTCTCATACCTTCAAATACTAAGGCCGAGGGCAAAACAGTGGCAATAGATTGCAGCCACTCAGGCAATATATCTATCGGATAATAAATACAGCTGACGGGTGCAAAAGCGAAAACTAGGAACCATGCTAAACTTTCTGCACCTAAACCAAATCTGAGTATTAGACCACTTACCACCAACCCAACTGCCCAGCCCATAAGAATTAAATTAAAAAAGAACGTAATTAGAGAAAATCCCAGAGAAAATATCGAAAAATGATAGAGCAAATAAGCGAATCCTACTGCTCCAGACATTCCAATTATTGTGCGCAGTAGACTAATTAACATTAAAGCAGCAATAAATTCCCATGGCCTGAGAGGACTTGAAAACAGATGACCTAAATTGCGCGACCACATTTCTTCAGTAAAAACGAGCGAAAAACCCAATTGACCCCTAAATAATACGTCCCAAAGTATCACTCCTGCAAGCAACACACCTGCCGCTTGTGCAATCCAAGAACTATTGGTTAGAAAGAAATCACTTACCAACCCCCAAAGTATCATTTGAATTGTAGGCCAATACATGAGTTCTATAACTCGTGGCCATGATGTTCTCAAAAGATAAAGATGACGTAACACCATAGCTCCAATCCGTACTAATGATGCTCCAAACATCAGGTTATCAGTCTCCAATAAAAATTCATTATTGCCTTTGTAAATTGTCTGAGTTACGAGCTATATCAAGAAACACTTCTCCAAGATTATCTCGACCAAATTGCCTGATAAGGTTTTGAGGACTACCGCTATTGGTTATGCGTCCCTGCTTCATAATAAAAACATGCTGACATAATTGCTCAACTTCGGCCATGTTATGTGAGGCTAGAACGATAGTACTTTCATGTTTTCGCTGCCAGGTTTGTAAATAGCTTCGTACCCAGTCCGCACTATCAGGATCTAATGACGCCGTAGGTTCGTCCAATAACAATAGATCAGGATCATTTATTAATGCTTTTGCCAAAGCAACCCGCGTCTTCTGACCCGCCGATAATTTTCCCAGAGGTTTCCGTAAATATTCTGAAAATTCTAGTTCATTAGCTAAACGATGAATGGTTTGATCCAGATCGCTCACGCCATATAGTCGACCATAAACTTTCAAATTTTCTTCTACCTTCAGCCGATGAGGCAAGTCAACATATGGGGACGAAAAATTCATGCGCCCCAATGCAGCATAACGATTTTTCAAAAAATTTATTCCAAAAATATTAATTGCACCAGAGGAGGGATATATTAGGCCTAACATCATTGCCATCGTGGTAGTTTTACCCGCGCCATTTGCACCGAGCAGTGCTACAGTTTGACCCCTCATGACTTTAAGGTTCAATTCTTTCACAGCCTGGACGGATCCAAACGTTTTGCATAGATTCGTTACTTCCAAGATGGCATTTGCCATAACTATTGAACTTCGTCATAAGTTATGCACTCAGTAAATTTCCACAACAACCATTCAAGCACACTATTAGACATAAAATTTTATTCTTTCCATTATGTGGGGTTGGTTTGAGCAAATTTGTATATGCCAAAAACCAAGTGATTCCAATGACTGAAACGCATCACGTGCGACTTCAAACATTAACCCTAATTAGGTGGATTGCTGTTAGTGGACAATTTATCAGCATTATGGTAGTGCATTTCTTGTTAGCTTTCTCGTTACCATTAACACCATTGCTAGGTGCGATAGCCCTTTCTGCCCTGGTTAATCTTGTAGCAACACTTTCCAAAAAAACAGACACGCGCCTAAGTAATCGCGAAGCTTTAATATATTTAAGCTACGATATTATTCAACTTGCCTTCCTAATAGCTCTTACAGGGGGTTTGGAAAATCCTTTTGCGATACTTTTGTTAGTTCCTGCCGCTATTTCAGCCACAATTTTAGGATTTCGTGCAACGGCTTTAATTACTGCATTAGTTGTTTTATGCGCAACATTAATCGCCTTCTATCATCAACCATTGCCTTGGCTTCAAGACGTACTTCATTTGCCAAAGCTTTATGTACTAGCACTTTGGATTTCTCTTGTACTTGCAACACTACTAATCACTGCTTACGCGTGGCGAATAGCAAATGAGGCTCGCAGAATGGCCAATGCCTTAAGCGCTACCCAAATGGCACTTTCGCGAGAACAAAGCCTATCTGCCGTTGGCTCTCTAGCCGCTGCAGCAGCTCATCAGCTTGGCACGCCACTAGCAACTATCGCGGTCGTCTCGAGGGAACTAGAGCGAGACCTGCCCAAAGAAAGTCCTCATCTTGAAGATGCTGGTCTTCTTGTAAGCGAAGTTGAACGTTGTAGAAAAATCCTTAGTAGTTTAACCGCCCTTAGAGAAGGTGAGGAAAATACTCCGTTTGAGCGTATCCCAATAAGTGGTTTAGCAGAAATTGCGGCTACACCCCACCGTCAAGATGGCATTAACATAAAAATCATAGTTATACCTGCAAAAAACAACATTAACCCTGAGCCAACCGTACCTCGTAGAGCAGAAATTTTACACGGTCTAAACAATGTAATAGAAAATGCAGTACAGTTTTGTACACAACAAGTTGATATTTCTGTGACGTGGAATGAAAGAATAGCCAAAATAGAAATTGCGGATGACGGGCCAGGTATGACCCCTTCTATTCTGGTCAGATTGGGGGAGCCATATGTGTCATCACGGCGGAAAAGCGGAAGAATGGGTCTTGGAGTATTTATTGCTAAAACGCTTTTGGAACGAACTGGAGCATCAATGTTGTTTTTAAATGGCCAACCTCTTGGTGCCCGAATTGTAATTTCATGGCCCCGCAAAATACTAGAGGACCTGAGCGCAGAGCGCTTTAAACTTTAAAAGAAACATGAAATTTTGGAGTTAATTTGAACATATCAAAGAAAGATTATTCGAAAAAAAAACTTTTACTAGTTGATGATGATGACGCATTTCGTAATAGGCTAGCTCGAGCTATGAAGCAACGGGGATACCAAGTGACCACTGTCGCGACCGTTGCCGAAGCAAAAAGAGTCGCTGATGAAATAGAACCAGATTTTGCTGTAGTTGATTTAAGAATGCCAGACGGGAGTGGCCTAGACACTGTCAAGTCTCTGCGAAAAGCACATACTAATATGCGAACAGTCATACTCACCGGATATGGAAATATCGCGACTGCCGTTGCAGCAGTTAAAGTAGGGGCTGTAGATTATTTAGCAAAACCAGCCAATGCCGATGAAATTCATTACGCACTTAATGCAAAGGATCGACCTCTTCCGCCTCCACCCGAAAACCCGATGTCTGCAGACAGAGTAAGGTGGGAACACATTCAACGAGTATTTGAACAGTGTGATCGTAATGTTTCTGAAACAGCACGAAAATTAAATATGCACAGAAGATCTTTACAACGAATTCTCAGCAAATATTCGCCTCAATGAAATTTTCCGACACCTGTCCTAAATAGTCGAAAGCTCCTCTAGAGCATTCCAGTCAACCGAACCATCACCATTCGGATGTAAAGGCTGTATACAAACGTGATCAGCTCCTGCTTCAAAATGAGCTCTAATACGAGACCGAATTGATCCGGCTGTACCCGACGCTACCATGGCATCTAGAAATTGATTGCTACCACCACCAGATAAATCTTCCTCTGTAAATCCCAATCGCAACCAATTATTTCTATAATTTGGCCAGGGAAGATAAAGCGAAAGAACATTAGATGCCACTGTGCGTGCTCGTTTAACATCTTCAGTCAAACATACTTTTTGTTCGACACAAAGCCAGGCGTCGGGGCCCATAATTTTTCTAGAAGCAGCTGTATGCTCTGGAGTAACCAAATAGGGATGAGCACCCCTAGTCCTATCACGAGCCAGCGCCAACATATTTGGTCCAAGTGCTGCAAGTACAATGTTTTTATCTGAAACACTTATACTTAATTCCGCAGTTTCCATTGCGTCTAAATATTTTCGCATCTCAGTTAAAGGCTTCCCGTAAGTATGGCCACGGAATTCTTCTACCAAGGGAATATGGGACACGCCTAGACCCAAAATATATCTGTCATCAAATAGCTTATTGAGACTATTATGACCAGCAATAGCCGTGACTGCATCTCGAGCATAGATATTTGCTATCCCACTTGCCACATTTAATCGGTTAGTTTTCGATAGGACAAAACTACCAAAACTAAACGTTTCATATCCAATTCCTTCCGGATACCAAAGAACATCGTATCCTAATCTTTCCACGCCCTGAGCTAAATCCACTATTTCTTTGGTTGAAAGTGGGTCAGGAACGAACCATACACCCAATCTACCTAAACGTTCCATAACAATCACCTTTCTGACGATTACTATACTTCTAAACCGCACAAACTAACCCGCATAAACTATAAACATCGGGAGAGTGTGACTACCTTAAACTATGGAGTCTACTTTTAACTAGTTGAGGGGCTATTCAAACACTTTTGACGAAGCTCGGTTGTGGCCTCCCTATCAACGGCAAGATTATCTTGATCTACACTTCCGGTAATTATTACTCCATAGACTTTTTCTGCCATGGACCGAGAAACATAACGCTCAGCTACATCCACCAGAACTCGTTCTGGTTCTCTTTCCAACGGATTTCCATACCCACCTCCGCCATTATCAATGGCATGTAGCCTATCACCAGGCCTCAAATGACAATAAGCGTCTGTCGAGTATGATTCTATTGCGCCGTCATCAGCTATCTTCCTTTGCAGACCTCTTCTTGCTGCTTGACCGCCAAGAACACCTTGAGGAACATTAATTAATCCATTGCAAATATTGATAACTAGCATGTCATCATTCCTAGGGCCTAAAATTACTTCTGAAGCTGGCCCTCCTCTTCGTCGACCTGCTCCACAAGAATCCTCCAATGCTCGTATACTTTCCACTTGAAATGGAAATCTCTGCTCATTAACTTCAACTGAATCTCGATACACTAGTCCCGCACTTACAGGATTTACCATGCCATGCATACCATCATTCTTTGCAGAAGCTGGCATGCCACCAGCAGACATAAACATTTGATTAACATATGGTGCTTTATCAAGACGCCAATCTTTACCGGAACACACTCCTGTTCCGGCGCCGTTACACATGTTACCTTGACTAAACCCATAACCATCCCCAAGTTGGGAAAATCCTGACTGAATTGTATTTATGATAGTATCAGTCATATTAGTAGTAGCAACGGAACAACTGTGGGGAAATCGAGGAATTCCAATAACACTATTTTCCCTGAGTAAAACATGAATACGACGAAAGCTACCTGTGTTATGCGGAATATCTGAATCTAAGCAGCTAAATACAGCCTGAGCGCTAGACATAGTAGCCGTAGCCTCAGTAAGGTTTAACCCTGCATCGACAGAATCTGGGTTATCTCGCAAATCTACTGATATATTGCCATTTTTATTATCAATTTTTATGTTAACCTTAATTTCTATACCGTTAGGCAAAAACGGTTCTATCGGATCATGCACCCCTTCACTAAAAATATTACCTTTTGGTAATGTCTTAATTGCTTCAATCGTCCGACGTTCAGAATAATCTAACCAGTCACCAATAAACTGCCGGACTTTTTTTATACCGTATTTTTCAATAAACTCCTTCAGTCGCCTTTCACCAATGCGTGCTGCTCCTATTGCTGCCAAGTAATCGCCATGCCACTGATCAGGAACGCGAATTCTTCGTCGACACATACGAATAATATCGTCTACATCGTTATAACCATTTTGTATTTTCACACATGGGAATATTAGTGCTCCTTCCTGATAGACATCTTTAGCAGCAGCAAAGTATGTTGTTGGCTGGCTGTTTCCGCAGTCTGCCTGATGGGCTTTAACGGCAGCTGTAAAAAGATGTTCATCATCAAAAAAAACTGGAACAAGAAAGGTATGGTCGGCTGCATGACTGTTGCCCACATAAGGATCATTATCTAAATATGCATCGCCTTCGCAAAAGTTGGGATGATACTTTTTCATTGAAGCTGTCTGTAAGTGCATCCCAAACACATGTATTGGCATGGCCTCGGCTACAGCCAAAACTTCATCCTCTGCAGTGATTATTGCACAGGAAAAATCTCTCGCTATTCCTATCACTGCAGATCTAGCACTGAACAGGACAGTATTTGTCATTTCACGACAAATTGCATCCATGCGATTTGCCATGATAGCTAATAGCACAGGATCTAATCCGTCACTTCCACCATTCTTCGGAACTTGTGAATCACCCATTACCAAATATCCAATCCCTAAAAACACCTAAATAAACTAAACTGAAGCCTACTATAATCGATAATATTTTAAAATGTTTACTACCTCATTTCAGGTCATGACGCTGTTTTTTGCGAAACATAAAAACTAAATATCAAACCCCATGACTTCTGAGATTTTTAAGTTTCCTTAAAGTTGCAAGTTCACTTATATCAGGGGCTCTAGTGACATCGAGGTCATCTGCAAATTGCATTTTCCACCCGGTCGACTCTAACACTTTTTGAGGGGAAATACCCGGATGAAGAGCCGTAACGGTTAATTCTCTTGTATCATTATGTGGTTCTAAGACACAGAGATCAGTTATGACCCTGGTAGGGCCAAGTGTATGAATTCCAAGTTTGCTCCGATGATCCCCCCCGTCACCATAACCAAAGGAGGTTATAAAATCTACTTTATTTACCAAACTACGTGTCGTATGTCGTAAAATAATAATAGTTTCATCACATGAACTTGCAATTTCTGGAGCACCCCCACCTCCTGGCAAACGCACTTTTGGATTGGTATATTCACCAATTACAGTAGTGTTGATGTTTGCAAAACGATCAATTTGTGCAGCGCCCAAAAATCCAATTTGTATATGCCCGCCCTGAAGCCAATACCGAAACATCTCAGGAACAGAAACATTTGTTAGCGCGCGCTCACTTAATTCTCCATCCCCAATTGAAAGCGGTAAAATTCTGGGTTTTGTTGCTAATGTTCCCGACTCATAGATTAGTACGATATTTGGGGTATTAGTTAAACGGGCGAGATTTGCGGCCTCACTAGGCAAACCAATACCTACAAAACATACCTGATTATCTTTCAAACATCTTGCCGCAGCAATTGTCATCATTTCGTCTGAAGTATAAGATTTTTTTGTCATAAAACTAGCTTATCATTATAACCTTTATTGTTGATTACATTTTCCTTCATCCAATCTAAAAACATCTTCCGATCTCGTGATATTTTATCCCAGCGCACATAAAACTCGTTATCACGTTGATAATAACCAAAAGCGTAAGAGGGATAAGCTCCATACGAAGCCTCAACAACAAAATCTATAGCCCACCCAGGAACAATTACTGCGTTAGCCTCCGCGTCCAAACTTTCAACAATCTCCTCAACGGTAACAACTGAGAATTTTGCTGCGAGAATAATTTCTTTCTGAACGCCAACAATTCCGGTAAACAAAACATTCCCTTCTCTATCTGCTTTTTGAGCATGAACTATTGAGACATCTGGTCGAATTGCTGGAACTGCCGACAGCTCTTCCCCAGTAAAAGGACATGTAACTTGTTTTATACTGTGATTGAATTTTGGTAGATCAACCCCCTGATACCCACGCATTAGTCCAAATGGTAGACCCGAGGCCCCAGCCTCATAAGCGCAAGCCATAGACGCATGACTATATTCTTGAATGGAAAGCCGCTTAGGCCAATCATTTTCAATAGCATCGCGAAACCTATGCAAAGAACCAACTCCGGGATTTCCAACCCAACTAAAGACAATACTAGAAGCACAACCCATTCCTATCATTTGATCATAAATTATATCAGGGGTCATACGAATTAGCTTTAGGTCACACTTATTTTGACGAATGATCTCATGGCCAGCAGCAAATGGAATTAGGTGAGTAAATCCTTCCAAAGCAATAACGCCACCATCTACGACTGTTTCAGAAATAGCTTCAAAGAGAGTTACAATTTTAGCCACTGAAGTTATCTCCCTAACATAACTTATCTATGTATTTAGATATATTCATGAAGTACTAACCGAGACTATATAACTATGAGATTTAGATGGACTTCAATACTCATAAAAACATACCTATATAAAAATTCAATCAACTATTTGGAGACTTGATTTGCTTTGCTCTTTCTGTCACCCCAATTATAACAACATACTATGGAGATAATTGTAAGACAGTGCTAAGAAAGCTTTACGCTTGGGTCATGGCATTGTCCCGAAACAAAAATGCTGTATACGCATTGGGCGGAATTTCCTTTGCGGAGAGTATATTTTTTCCGATTCCACCCGACGTTTTGTTAATTCCAATGGTTCTAGCTAATCGCAAACGTGCGTGGCTATTTGCTACCATATGCACCATAACTTCCGTACTAGGTGGACTTCTTGGTTACGCTATAGGGTTTTGGTTGTTTGATACTATTGGTCAAACGCTAATTGAGTTCTATAGCTTGAAAGAAAAGGCAATGTTGTTTCAAAAGTACTACAGCGAATGGGGTGCATGGATTGTTGGGGCAGGAGGCTTTACACCATTACCCTATAAGGTAATCACAATAGCAAGTGGCCTAAGCAAACTAGATCTAGGGATTTTTATTTTAGCATCATTGGTTGCTAGAGGCCTCCGTTTCTATATAGTTGCCGGCCTATTATGGCGATATGGTGATAAGGTGCAGAAATTAATTGAACGCCATTTAGGCAAACTAACGTTACTTTTGGTTGCTATTATAATAGCCGCATTTTTAATATTACGTCTTTTAGGTTGATAAAAGAATTAATTGCCTATGCCATTATTTAGAGATCCATGGTTCATAAATTCTATTCTTGCCATTTGTAGTGTTTCAGCCCTTTTGGTTGCTTTTTTATTTGAACACGTTGCAGGGTTAGAACCCTGCGACCTTTGTTGGTACCAGAGATACATATATTTTGTTATTTTAATTATATCAGTATTCAATCTTTTTACTTTTCGTCGTTATAATGTCCTTAAATTTTCTCTTCCTCTGTGTACCTTGGTATTTTGTTCTGGAACTGGTTTAGCTATCTACCATTTAGGCGTGGAACAAGGCTGGTTTGCTTCTGGCTGTGCTACGGTTATAACCGGAGATTCAATTGAAGAAATTCGCTCTAGCGTACTAGCCACAACAGTGGTACGGTGCGACGAAGTTTCTTGGAGTTTTCTTCAACTCTCCATGGCTGGTTGGAATGCTATTGCATCGGCCTTGCTTACTTTCATTACCGGGTTCACTATTATTTCACTAAGGTACAAGAAGAGATGACGGACCTTGATAGCCAAACTTCTCAAAGGCATCAGCTTCCCGGGGACAGGGAACCAGAAAAAAATATAGAACGGATCCTACGCGTAGATCACGCTGGCGAACACGGAGCCTCACGCATTTATGATGGACAGCTCGCAGTTCTTCGAAATGATCCCATTGCTCCAGTTATAAGAAAAATGGCGGATGCCGAGCAGAAACACCTAGATACATTTAATGAATTGCTAGTAGAGCGACGAGTTCGTCCTACGGTATTATCACCATTTTGGCACATTGCTGGATTTGCTTTAGGGGCAGGGAGTGCGTTACTTGGACCACGTGCAGCAATGGCTTGTACTGTTGCCGTAGAAGAAGTCATTGAAGAACACTACGCTAACCAAGCCAAGAATTTAGGCGATGACGAAGCTGATTTGCGTCAAACACTGATAAAGTTTGGTGCTGAAGAAAATGAACATAAGGAATTAGGAGTGGCTTACGACGCTAGTAAAGCTCCTTTGTATAGTACCCTGAGCGGAGCGATAAAACGGGGGACACGACTGGCAATATGGTTGTCAGAACGAATCTAACTTGGTTACCTAGTATCAAGTTCAGAGTTCCAATAAAGATAGTCCCTCCAACACTGGTGCCAAAATTGAGGCGGAAATTCCTTACCAGCTTCGTGCAACTCAAAAGTTGTTGGTACTCGAGGGACATTTTTCGGAAAATGACCCTTCTCATTGGAAAGGTAGCTCCCCTTTTTTAAATTACATGTACCGCATGCTGTAACTAATTTTTCCAGTTTGTGGTACCTCCACGCGATTTAGGAAACACATGATCAAAAGTCAGTTCTTCCGCCGGATAGCGACTACCACAATATTGACAAAGGAAAATAACTAAGGGGGCGATAATCGGCGTTTACCACACATCCTCGACATGCTTCAAACAACTCAGATACTCCAATTTTTCATTAAGAAATTCTCGCTTTTTGCTTATGGAATTAATAAACGAAAACTTTTCAAGGTATAAATCATTCAACCAGTTGAGATATCATGACAAACTATACTCTTGATTCAAGAAATAATAGGACTATAAAAAGTTAAAATACCGTTACAAAATTGTTCCCATAAAAATTGTTGTCTCCAAAATTTTTATTTGGCTGGATAGGTTTTAGAGACTAACGTACGACGCTGCTGCAATGGTTCCTTGGTTCACTGTATGAATAATTCAATTGACTCAAAATCACGATCTGGCCCTCTCGCTGGGATCAAAGTATTGGATATGACCCGTGTCTTAGCAGGGCCCTGGTCGGGACAATTATTGGCAGATTTAGGTGCAGATGTAGTAAAGGTAGAGAGACCCGAGACTGGCGATGACACTCGAAGCTGGGGGCCACCATTTCTTAAGGATAAAACTGGAGAAGAAACCAACGAAGCTGCTTACTACCTGTCTGCAAATCGAGCCAAACGTTCTTTAACATTGGATATATCAACCTCTGAAGGCCAGAAATTGTGCGCATCACTTGCTTCGCACGCAGATATATTGCTTGAAAATTATAAAGTTGGGGGTTTGACTAAATATAATCTGGATTACGAATCATTGGTCTCTGCGAATCCGAAATTAATATACTGTTCTATTACCGGTTTTGGTCAAACCGGGCCATACGCAGCACGTGCTGGTTATGATTTAATAATTCAAGCTGCCGGTGGATTCATGAGTGTGACCGGGGAACGAGATGACTTGCCCGGCGGTGGCCCTCAAAAAGCAGGTATAGCTGTTTCTGATCTTATGACAGGAATGTACGCAACAGTTGCGGTATTAGCTGCTCTGAAGTGGCGAGAAAAAACAGGAAAAGGCCAATACATTGACCTTGCCTTGCTGGACACCCAGGTTTCTTGGCTTGCTAATATGGCTATGAATTACCTGGTTGGTCAAGAAGTCCCCGAGAGAGCAGGAAACGCCCATCAGAATATCGTACCTTATGGCGTGTTTCCTACACGTGATGGCCATATGATTTTAGGAATTGGTAACAATAATCAGCTATCAAAGTTTCTGGATATTGCAGGCCGTCCTGAACTTATGAACGAAGAACGATTCTCTACAAATACTGCGAGAGTGCAGAATCGGGAATCTGTGATAGCCATAATTTCTGGAATAACAGCAATGAGGACTTTGAATGAATGGCTTGCAGAGCTTGAACATGTAGGTGTTCCTTGTGGCCCGATAAACACCCTAGATAGAGTATTCTCTGACGAGCATGTAATAGCACGTGGCATGCGTGTCAAAATTCCCCACGCTCTTGGAATGGATGTCGAATATGCCGGAAATCCTATCAAATTCTCGGGTTCGCCCGTTGACTATCCACGCGCAGCACCACTACTTGGGGAACATTCTGAGGAGATACTCGAAGAATGGTTGCAGCTTGACAAAATAGAAATATCAAAATTAAGAACAAATAATATAATATAAGAGATTTAGGTAATGCAGACGATTATTGTGTTAAAATAATAGAAATTCAATATCCGTACATATGGAATGTTAGTTACTCGTTTTGCCCCCAGCCCAAGTGGCTATTTACATCTGGGTCATGCTTATTCAGCGATATTTGCTTATAAAATAGCAAAGGAGAACGACGGTAAGTTTATTTTACGTATGGAAGATATAGACAAAACTCGTTGTAAAACAAAGTTTGAACAGGCAATTTTTGAAGATTTAGAGTGGCTCGGATTAAAGTGGGATAATCCAGTTCGCCGACAATCAGAACACTTCGCTTATTATCAAGAAGCGCTTCAAAAATTAAAACATCGAGCCTTAATATATCCTTGCTTCTGCACCCGTAGCGATATTCTTACTGAAATCATGTCTGCCAATGCGGCCCCACATAAAGGAACAAGCTTAATATACCCCGGCACCTGTCGGCACTTACCTGTTAATGTTCGAAAAACAAAAATTCTTAATAATGAAAATTATTCACTTCGTTTGGATAGCGAACGAGCCCTAAATCTAAGCAACTCCCTTTACTGGCAGGAACACTCACTAGGAAAAATTAAAGTAAAAGCTAAATATTTTAATGACATAATCATTGCACGAAAAGATGTGCCAACCAGTTACCATCTAGCCGTTACCCTTGATGACCATATTCAAGGCATAACACTTGTAACACGTGGAGAAGATTTATTTGAATCAACTCACATACAACGGGTGATCCAATCATTACTCGGTCTCAGAGTCCCCATTTATAGACACCATCAGCTTCTGAAAAATTCTAAAGGAAAACGTTTTGCCAAACGCAATTATTCCGTAACACTACGCCATTTGCGTGAATCAGGTTATTCAGGAGATTCTCTTTGGAAAGCCATGGCAAATGAAAACGAAGTTTCGAAATTTATTCATTCTGTAGAACAGAAATTTGGTTTAATATAAAGGATATGCTAGTTGAACTATCTAACAGATAATGTCCAATTGGTTACTTGTTGTGCAAACAAAAAACATTATATGTGAGGTATTATACTCTTTGTCAGCAATCTAATTTTTAATGTTGATAAAAGATTGTTCGGATATTTATTTTACAAAACTGGCTCGCTTTTTTCATGCTTGCCTATATTAATTGATTTAATTTGTGGGAACAATTGTATTGTCTAGCTCTGTAAGCACTATACTTGAAATCCTCGTTTATATCGCTATGGGCGCAGTGGTGGTAGTATTGGTTATGGGATTAGCTACAATGTCAGGAGGCTCAAAAGGAGAAAAGAGAGTAGCAAGAAGTAATAAATTAATGCGGTGGCGAGTAGGCTTACAATTATTTGCGGTAGCCCTGTTAGCTATTCTAGTATTTGTCGCAAATTAGCACTGAGCAATATGGTAAAACTTACAAAAATTTATACTCGAGGTGGAGATCAAGGAGTAACCTCTCTTGGAGATGCGTCTAGGGTGGACAAATGCAATCCAAGAGTTGAAGCTTATGGAACTGTCGATGAGGCTAATGCTTCAATTGGCATGGCACGCTTATATTGTGAAGGTGAATACGATAAAATGCTTGGTCGAATACAAAATGAACTGTTTGACCTTGGGGCTGACCTCTGTAGGCCAGAAAGCAACTCAAGTAATCTTCGTATAGTTTCATCACAGGTGGCAAGGTTAGAAAAAGAAATTGATAAAATGAACAAGACGCTTGTACCACTAAACTCATTTATATTGCCGGGTGGCAGTGCTGTTTCAGCAAGATTGCATGTTGCTCGCACAGTTGTGCGGCGCGCAGAAAGATTAACCGTTGCGTTAGCACAAAATGAAACTATCAACCCTATTGTAATTAATTATCTTAACCGTTTATCAGATCATTTATTCCAACTTGCTCGCATATTGAATGAAAATGGTAAGAATGATGTCCTGTGGGTGCCTGGAGTGACTCGCTAAAAAAGTTAAATATTGTTTATAAAGTGTAATATATAGATAGATAATGCCTTTATCTTGTTGTTGCCTTTCCCATCGTTGACGATCACTACCAAGCGGATTACGCTGAACTTGGTTTTATATTTGCCTTGAGATTTTTGCCTGTGACTTAGGAGAATTCATCTAATTTTTTTTATTTTTCACGGGAACGCACTTATAAATTGGCGTTCAGAATAACTTTATAGGGGGTTTGCACTAAATGAAGGTGCTAGTCGGAATAAAACGTACAATTGATGCAAATGTAAAAGTTCGTGTCAAATCTGATGAAAGTGGCGTTGAAACAGAAAATGTGAAAATGACTATTAATCCTTTCTGTGAAATTGCTGTTGAGGAAGCAGTTCGTATGAAAGAATCTGGCGTTGCTACTGAAATTATAGTAGTAACAGCTGGTCCGGAAGATGCAAAGCAGACATTGATGACCGCTCTTGCTATTGGTGCTGATCGGGCCATACACGTGGTCACTGAGCAAGACATCCAACCATTGGCAGTGGGCAAAATCTTAAAGGCGGTCGCAGAACAAGAATCTCCTAAAATAGTTATTCTTGGAAAACAAGCAATCGATGACGATTGTAACCAGACTGGGCAAATTTTAGCGGGTCTTCTGGGATGGCCACAGGCAACATTTGCTTCAAAGGTAGAAATTACTGATGACGAAGCCTCCGTTACGCGTGAAATAGATGGTGGACTAGAAACGCTTACGGTTCGGCTGCCTGCTGTTGTTACTACCGATTTAAGACTAAATGAACCACGTTATGCTTCCTTGCCCAACATTATGAAGGCAAAAAAGAAGCCTATCGATATAAAAACTGCGGAGGAACTAGGAGTAGATGTATCACCTCGGATAAAGATCCTAAAAGTCGTCGCTCCCGGTAAGCGAGAAGCTGGGGTAATGGTGGATAGTATTAGTGAATTAGTAGACAAATTACAAAATGAAGCAAAGGTATTGTAATGACTATATTGATCATATCTGAACATGATAACACGGATCTTAAGAGATCCACATTACATGCCGTTACAGCAGCTTCACAGCTGGAAGGAGATATTCACATGCTGGTTGCTGGAAAAAACTGTATTTCTGTGGCTAACTCAGCAGCATCTGTTAACGGTATATCAAAAGTCCTGTATGCCGAAGATGGCGCCTATGAACACGGATTAGCAGAAAATATTGCACCTCTAATTGCTCAAGTAGCAAAAAGTTACGAATACATAATTGCCTGTGCAACAACGTTTGGCAAAAACATTTTGCCAAGAGCAGCCGCACTTATAGACGTAGCACAAATATCTGAAATCTCACAAATTATATCTTCGGATACTTTTGTTCGACCTACTTACGCTGGAAACGCAATGTCCACGGTCACAACGACCGATTCTATTAAAGTAATAACCGTAAGAGCTACAGCATTTGATGCGGCTCAATCAGAGGGCGGGCAAGGCGTAATAGAAAACGTACAAGGCCCTGGCGACCAAGGGTTATCAAGATTTGAAAAGCATGAGTTAAGTATTTCTGAAAGACCTGAGTTAACTAGCGCTGGCATAGTAATTTCCGGCGGTCGCGGCATGCAAAGTGGAGAAAATTTTTCACTTTTAGAATCCGTTGCAGACCGCCTTGGGGCGGCGGTAGGTGCATCTAGGGCGGCAGTTGATGCTGGTTATGTGCCAAATGACTACCAAGTAGGGCAAACAGGAAAGGTAGTTGCACCTAACCTTTATATCGCAGTGGGCATTTCAGGTGCGATTCAACATTTAGCTGGAATGAAAGACAGCAAAGTAATTGTTGCAATTAATAAAGATGAAGAGGCCCCCATATTTCAGATTGCAGACTATGGCCTGGTAGCAGATTTATTTACAGTACTCCCCGAATTTTCGGATGAATTAGATAAACAAAACATATCGAGTAACTGAGGCCCATGATGATCCAACAGATTGGTATTATAGGAGCAGGCCAAATGGGGAGTGGGATTGCCCATGTAGCCGCACTTAACGGTTTTGATATTACTATTGTTGATATAAGTGAGTCGGTTCTTAAGAATGCTTATAAAACAATCGGTAATAATATGAAGCGTCAGGTAAATAAACAAAAAATTTCCCAGAAAGTTTGTGACGAAGCATTAACTAAAATTAGACTCGGATCAGAGTTAGCTGATTTTAGAGATGCTGACCTAATTATTGAAGCTGCAGCCGAGGATGAAAGCATCAAAAAAAATATATTTGACGGTCTTAAGGGAGTCATAAAAGCGGAAGCTATCATTTGTACAAACACCTCCTCCATTTCCATTACAAGGCTTGCTGCAAGCACGGACCGTCCCCATCGATTTATGGGTATGCATTTCATGAACCCAGTACCAATGATGGAACTAGTTGAGCTAGTACGTGGCATCGCTACCGATGAGGACACATATGAGGAGGTGCGTAAAGTTGCAATAAAAATGGGGAAAAAAACCGCTATGGCGGAGGATTTTCCTGCTTTTATTGTAAACAGGATATTGCTTCCGATGATTAATGAAGCAGTTTATGCGCTTTACGAAGGCGTTGGCACTGTTGAATCAATAGATACGGCAATGCGACTGGGAGCCCACCATCCTATGGGGCCACTTCAATTGGCAGATTTCATAGGCCTTGATACGTGCCATGCGATTATGCAAGTACTCTATGAGGGATTAGCAGATAGCAAATACCGGCCATGCCCTTTACTGGCTAAATATGTTGAAGCAGGTTGGTTAGGTCGTAAAACAGGGCGAGGGTTTTATGATTATTCAGGAACTGATCCAGTTCCTACTAGATAAAGGTTGATTTTCTTAATATTAAATCTATGTGCCTTCTTTAATTTCTACAGGGGCAGCTAACTAAATATTTTTCCCAAATTACACACATTTGAAAACAGTGATATACTAATTTTCTCTACTTTAGCTAAACTACATCTTGGACATTATACCATGACCGGAAAGCCTAAAGTTAAACGACAAAAATATAATAAAGTTTCGGTTCCTAAGACTAAGAGTAAAACCACAAATAAAATGTGGGGTGGTCGCTTCAACCAGGCTCAAGACGATCTGATGACCCAGATTAATGCATCTATAGCATTTGACCACAGGCTATATTCTCAAGACATTGACGTCTCCCTCGCCCATGCTCAGATGTTAGTCGCGCAGAATATTATTTCTCTGGAAGATGGTGAAAAAATATTAACTGGTCTAGAAACAATCAGAGAAGAAATTCAACAGGGTACTTTTCCTTTTAGGACTGAGTACGAAGATATACATATGAATATAGAAGCACGTTTGACGGAACTGGTAGGAAATGTCGCCGGCCGCCTACATACCGCCCGCTCACGCAACGATCAAGTCGCAACAGGATTACGCATTTGGGTGAGGGAAGCTTTAATACGAAGCGATCTTGAAATGCGTGATTTGCAGGCTGCTCTAATTGAATTAGCCGAGAAACACGTTAGCACTATAATGCCAGGGTTTTCCCATTTACAATGTGCTCAGCCTATAACACTAGGGCACCATCTTCTCGCATATGTAGAAATGTTTGGTCGTGACCGCGGTCGTATTAGCAATTGTTTATTGCGCTTAAACGAGTGTCCGCTTGGAGCTGCAGCAATGGCCGGCACGTCTTTTCCAATTGATAGACATATGGTTGCAACCTCTCTCAAATTTGATCAACCCACATTCAACTCCGTTGATTCAGTTTCCGATAGAGATTTTGCAATCGAAGCATTAGGTATAGCCTCTATTGCAGCTTCCCATCTATCCCGTTGGGCGGAGGAGATCGTTATATGGTCAAGTGCCCAGTTTTCGTTTGTTAGCCTACCTGATAGTTTCAGCACTGGTTCATCTATCATGCCACAAAAAAGAAATCCAGATGCTGCAGAACTAGTCAGAGCAAAAACGGGCCGCATCACCGGCTCTCTTTTAACACTATTAACTATTATGAAGGGCCTTCCTCTCAGTTATTCCAAAGACATGCAAGAAGACAAAGAGCCTGTTTTTGATGGTTTTGATTCACTTTCGCTTTGTTTGCGTGCTACATCTGGGATGGTTAAAGATCTGAAGATAAATGATAGAATAATGGCATCCGCTGCGGGGGAGGGACATTCTACCGCTACCGACTTAGCTGATTGGTTGGTGCGCGAATTAAAAATACCATTTCGTGAAGCACATCACATTACAGGTAAAATTGTACGCAGGGCGGATGAGTTATCCGTTAGCTTGGAGAAACTCCCAATGGAAGAATTTAAGCACATTGAACCTCGGTTTACTAAATCTGCCAGGGATTCTTTGCACCCGAGGGCATCAGTAAGAGCAAGATCTAGTTATGGCGGAACATCTCCTGATCAGGTCATGGCGCAAATTCAACTTGCGAGAGAACGCTTTTTATGATTCGAAAACTTAGCTTGTTATTTACAATTATTGCTGCCCTGGGCCTTGCAGTTGCACTGATGAGCTGTGGAAGAAAAGGGCCACTTGAGCTTCCACAAAGCTCTTCCACCTCTTCAAAATTTCTTGAAATCAGTTAACTTATAATTATTAGGTATTAGCGGTATGTCTTATTTTACTTATCGAAAAAAGACGAATGCCAAATCTCAGAAAGACATCGAACTTTTTGCAGAAGATGTTCCATTGATAGAGATTGCGAAACACTTTGGAACCCCGTGCTATGTATATTCTTCTACAGGTTTAAAAAGCCGATATCAAACATTCACTGAGGCAGTAGGAAATGCAATGGTATGCTACTCTGTTAAAGCGAATGATAATTTAGCCGTTTTAAAAACTCTGGCTAATGAAGGTGCAGGCGCCGACATTGTTTCAGGGGGGGAGTTAAAAAGAGCCTTGGCTGCAGGCATTTGTGCAAATAAGATTGTTTTTTCTGGTGTGGGCAAGACAGCCGGAGAACTAAATCAAGCTCTTAACGCCAGAATTAGCCAATTCAACATTGAATCAGAAGATGAATTAGAATTGCTAGCGAAAATTGCCGCAGAAAAAAATGTCCAAGCACCGATTGCTATTAGAATCAATCCAGATGTAGAAGCAAAGACACATGATAAGATTTCAACTGGGCGAGCTCAGGATAAATTTGGAATTGATATCAATCTAGCAGAAAAACTCTACGCAAAAGCATCAAAAATGAATGGTATTTCTGTCTTAGGCCTCGCTATGCATATCGGTTCCCAATTAACCTCTCTTCTACCTTTTGAATTAGCATTTGCAGTTTTAACAGATCTATGCTTGCGACTGAGAAGTCAAGGTAACAAGGTATTTCGCGTAGATCTTGGAGGTGGTGTGGGAATTTCGTATGAGGAAGGCGAAGAATTAAATCTACAAAACTACGGCTTGCTGGTGAAAAATCTTAAAAAAACTTTGGACGTTGATATAATTTTAGAACCTGGTCGTTGGATGGCTGGGCCAACTGGCTTATTAGTGAGTGAAGTAATTAGAATCAAACGTAGTGGTGAAATAACCTTCGTAATTTTAGACATGGCAATGAATGATTTACTACGACCTGCTTTATATGGTGCTTGGCACGAAGTACAGCCTGTGGTTCCTAATGCAAACGAAAACATGTTAGCCGAAATAGTTGGCCCGGTATGCGAAAGTGGTGACGTAATTGCTTCAAAACGTTCAATTCCAAAATTAGTATCGGGTGATTTGGTTGCTGTAAGAGACGTTGGTGCTTACGGCGCTGTTATGTCATCCAATTATAATACCAGAGTACCGGCGACTGAAGTAATGGTATCCGGAAAACGAATGTGTCAGATTAGAAAACGGCAAAACTATGAAGATATCCTAAATAAAGATATTGTGCCAGACTGGTTGGAAATACCCTAAGAAGAAATTGTTGATTTAATTAACAATATTGTCAAAAGACACCAATTTTTATGACTTTTGAGAATAATCCTAGTTTTAACCATAGAATCACACTCGTTACTTCAATTTTTTATGAAACCTAGAGGTTTATTGGTGCGAAACAATCATTGTGGCTTAAAAAAATGACCCGACTTGTAATGATACGGCATGCCACCACAATATGGAATGAACATCGCCGTTTACAAGGTCGCTCCGATATAGCGTTAAGTGCAAAAGGTCATAGTGAACTTAAATATTGGCGATTGCCGAAAACATATGAAAATGGAAGATGGATCTCTAGTCCGTTACTTAGAGCAGTACAGACTGCTCGAACACTTGGCGCCGTAGAATTACAGTGCGAGCCACGTTTAGTAGAAATGAATTGGGGAGACTGGGAGGGTTGTACGATTGACGAATTGCAGCTTAATGATCCCGAGCATATGACCGAAGTGGAGTCGCGTGGCTTAGATTTTTCTGCTCCTAATGGAGAAAGTCCCAGACAGGTTCAGCAACGACTTGCTCCCTGGCTTATAAGAATTGCTAACCAGCGAGACCCTGTTAATGCTGTATGTCACAAAGGGGTCATTAGAGCGCTTTATGCATGGGCTATAAACTGGAATTTATTGGGAAAGTCACCAGTTAAACTTGATTGGAGCAGTGCACAGATTTTTAAATTGGATGACCATGGCATACCTAGCCTTGCGAAGAGTAATGTGAAATTGTTAAATTCATGATAAATAAAAAAAAACAGATGCATTATCCCCGACGTGCTATTGCAGTAGAATATATATACGCGATTGTGGGACTATTATTTTCATTATTCCCTATTATTTTAACATCTGCTCTACCAGTAGTGTATGGCATTTTATCTTTTCTAGCTCTTTTGTTTTTTCTCTTCGGTCTACGGACTATAGTGCGTCAAAATACGTTTTTTGAGATTTCAGAAGATAAAATATCTGTGGGTGGATTGTTACATTATTCAATGGCATGGTCTGATGTACAAGAATTAAAACTCAAATATTTTTCAACAAAACGTGATAGAACAGAAGGTTGGATGCAACTAAAGTTATGTGCACACAATCGTACCATACGGGTTGACTCAACCCTAAATGGCTTCTCTACATTGGTTTCCGAAGCGGTACAAAAAACATTTTTTAATGGGTTGGAATTAGCACCAGGAACCGTCCAAAACCTTAAAGCACTTGGAGTTAATAAATTTAATAAATGACGAACATTCATAATAGCTGTGCAAGATTTAATCTAAGTTAAGAAGAAAAATGTTAATTCCTGTGAAGGGGAATGCACTATTAGAATCAAAAAAGGGCGTTTTGATTTTTTTAAAGCTGGCTCGCGGTATACATGAAATCAATATGAGCAGGTGTACCAGATTGAATTAGCTAGTCAAAATATAACCTCCTTCCTGCGTAATGAGAAATTGTGGTTTGGATGGGTTGGGCTCAACCTTTTGTCTAAGTCTGTATATATGGGTCTCCAGAGTATGGGTGCTAATTCCAGAATTATAGCCCCATACTTTATTTAACAGAACCTCTCGCTCCACTAACTTTTCCTCGGCAGCAAGCATATATTGAAGTATTGAAACCTCTTTTTCAGTCAGCCTAATCAGTTTTCCGCTTTCTGATTCTAAAAGTGTTTTTTCAGCTGGATAAAATGCAAACTTGCCGACAGTCATTGTTGGAGTACAAATCCTCTCATGTTTTTGAAGCTGTATCATGATGAGTCTTAATAGACTGCTAAAACGAAATGGCTTTGTTAGATAAGTTTCAATTCCTAAGTTTTCCAACTTTGAATTCTTTATTGGGTTTTTTGTATTTCCCAGAAGAATTATGGAACAGTTCACATTATTAGTTTTCACAAATTTACATATATCCAGACAATCAGAATTTGGTAAGTTTATCGCTATAATTAGCACAGCAATATCTTTTTCCTTTAAATATTCAAAAGCCTCCTTTGCATTGGAAGCATCGTTTACATATAGGTTTTGTATAGGACACAACTGTTCAACCAGTGATTCACGCAAGGCTTTATCACTTTCAACAATAACCACATTTTTTAAAGCTTCCACAATAGTGCTCCTGAATTTGGAACTTAAGAATACCCAAGCAAAAAATAACATAGTCAAGAAAGTTTAAAATGGCTCTTATTACTCACCATTGATTTGAAAAAACTGATTATGAGCCTTTAGAATGATACCTTCACATCTTTTTATTAATTTTATTTTGTTTTCGATTGCCAAAGATTGCACTGCCGACACGAATGTGAGTAGCACCGAACTCAATTGCGGTCATATAGTCAGCGCTCATTCCCATGCTCAATTTTTTTAACGAGTGGCGTTCTGCAAATTTTTTTAATAGCGCGAAATGTGGTGCTGGATCATCGTTGTATGGAGGCAGACACATTAACCCCTCCAAAGGAATGTCATATTTTTCTAGGGATATTTCGATTAATGAATCCAGATCCTCGGGCAGCACCCCTGCTTTCTGATATTCCTCGCCAGTATTGACTTGAATGAAACATTGTGGTCGCCGTTCACAACATTTTATTTCTTGAGAAACTGCTTTAACTAGCTTTTCGCGATCAAGCGAGTGAATAGTATCGGCAATATTGACCGCATCTCGAACTTTGTTAGTTTGAAGTGAACCTATAATATGCAACTTACTGGCCGAGAAATTTTTCTTTAATGGAACCCATTTTTCAATTGCTTCTTGTATACGGTTTTCCCCAAAATCTATATGATTCATTTCTAGTAGGGGTTTTATAATTTCTATTGGCCACGTTTTGGATACTGCTATTATTGTAATTTCATTTGGATCGCGGCCAGCCGCCTTAGCAGCTTTTGAAACATTCGAACACACTTGTAGATAATTATTTTTTATATTTGATTCAAATTCGGACGTTATACAGTTCTCAATCATATTAACCTACCAGAAGTCTGCGTTAAATGTTATAAGTTCCAGGATGAGGCTATCAGAGGTCGGGAAACGGCTCAATTCACAGAATACTAATAACCAGCGACTTCCACCGCTTTTTATGGTTACGGATTCGATAAAGATGTCGAATCCACTAAAGGCAGCTGAAAAATTACCCCGTGGCAGTGGAATTATAATGAGAGACTATGAGTTAGAAGAACGGGAAACGCTTGCACTAAAATTAATATCTTTGGCTCGTCGGTCTCAATTAAAATTATTAATTGCTGGGGATCCAGAACTAGCCATAAAAATTGGTGCTTCAGGCATCCACCTATCAGAGATTAGAGCTACCGAGGCTCGGAGGTGGCGACACAGAAAACGCTGGTTGATAACTGTTGCCGCACATTCCCGAACTGGGCTGCGTTGTGCATCAACTTGCGGTGCAGATGCAGCACTATTGTCACCTGTATTCAAAACTACGACCCATCCAAACATCAGGCCACTAGGTGTGCACAAATTCAACTTGCTTTCTATAGGAGTGGCAATACCAATTTACGCTTTGGGAGGTATCAATACAAAAAATGCGACGAAATTGTTGCATACCCCAGCCGCTGGAATTGCTGGTATCGGAGTTTTCTCTACTTAACTTTTTTTAAACCAAAATTTTCTTCAATATAATCCATTAATTTTTTAACGCTTTTTTTCTCAGAATTATCGCTCGTATCAATAACAAGTTGTGGAACATCTGGTGCTTCATATGGGGCGGATATACCAGTAAAATCTGGGATGTCCCCAGATCGAGCCTTGCGATATAATCCTTTTGGATCCCGTTTTTCACAAATATTTAATGGTGCCCTTACATAAACCTCATGAAAACTTCCTGTAGTACGAATTGTAGCACTTCGTGCACGCTCCCTATCTGACCGGTAAGGAGAAATGAAAGCAGTTAGTACTACAAACCCTGCATCAGCAAATAAAGCGGCGACTTCACCCACCCGGCGAATATTTTCAGCCCTGTCTTCAGGCGAAAATCCTAGATTGGCATTTAATCCGCCCCTAATATTATCTCCATCCAAAACATAAGTTTGATAACCCTTTTGGAATAGTCGTTTTTCTACTTCCAATGCAATGGTAGTCTTTCCTGAACCGGAAAGTCCTGTAAACCAAATAACACCACCCTTGTGACGGTTTCTTTGTGAGCGAACTTCTGTTGATATTCCATGATCCACAGCAAAAATGTTACTAGCCTTGCCGGTAATTAGCTGTCGTTGATCTGGATACCCTTTCATGGAGATGATCCCACCTCCTGCAATATCATACCCATCAACCAATACAAAACGACCCGTACGCCAATTCAGATTAAATTCATCTAGTGCCAACATAGTTGAGCTTCTTAAAACCAATTCACCTACACCATTTTTCTCAATTGAAGCATTTTTCTGGATTGGCTTTGTAATAGCGAGATTTTCAATATTAATAATACTGTCTATAGACTGCACTTCTACCTGTGTTTCGAAAGATCCTAATTTTAATTTGTACTTTTTTCCTAAAACCAGAGGATCCTCACCAAGCCAAAAAACTTGCCCGCGAAAAACATTAGACTCTATCGGTGGATCTTCAATATGACTTATAACCTCACCCCGTTCCAAAAATATTTGATCCTCAAGTATCAGACCTACTGATTGTCCAGCTTCAGCTGTTTCACAACCACCTGAATCAGGCCACGTCTCAATACTGAGAAGCTTTCCGGTCTTATTAGATGGAGAGAATAACAAATCGTCGCCAACCTTTAACCGCCCAGTCTCTATACGACCCGCAATTATTCTTCGTTTGTCAAAATGGTATATGTCCTGAACCATTACTCTCAAAGGACTACTAAAAGGAGGTTCTGGAGCTACTAAAGAATCAAGGGCATCCGTCACAGTTGGTCCACTGTACCAGTCTGTTGCAGTGGACAGATTATCCAAATTATCTCCAAATCGGGCAGAAACTGGAACCACTTCCCTGGGGGTAAGGTTCAATTCAGCTAAGTACTTACATATATCAGCCTGCACATGGGAAAATACCTCAGCACTATAATCAGCAGCATCCATTTTATTTACTGCCACAACAATATCTTTTATTCCTAATAAGTGTAGAAAATATGCATGCCGGCGAGATTGTTCCCTGACGCCTTCACAGGCATCCACAACGAGCAGGGCTGCAGAACATGCGGCCGCCCCACTCACCATATTTTTGACAAACTCCCGGTGACCTGGGGCATCTACAATTACATATTCCCTTATCTTTGTTCTAAACCAAATATGTGCTGAATCAATTGTTATGGCTTGATTTCGCTCGGCCTGAAAAGCATCCATAACAAATGCCCATTCAAACTCCATCCCTCGTCTTTTGCACATGTTTTTGATTGACTCAATTTTACCGTCTGGCAGTGCTCCAGTTTCATGTAGCAGCCGTCCTACGAGAGTAGATTTCCCATGATCTACGTGGCCAACAATGGCTATATGTAGACGCTGGTTAGATGCTGATAATTCAAAATGCTTAATATCGTCTTTAATACCAAGTTCCGGGGATACATTTTCCATCGCCACAACCTACATATAACCGTCGGCACGAAGGCGTTCAAAAGAGTCCTCTGCTTCATGATCCATAGCTCTGCCCGCTCTTTCTGGTGAGGTGGTCTCTCTTAATTCCATGACAATTTCATCAATAGTTTTTGCTTTGCTTTCGATTGGGAAAGTAATGTCCTGATCTCCAAGAGACCGGTATCGCCGACCATCTTGAGAAAAATAGAGAGATACTGTCGGAATATTTTCCCGTTGTGTGTATAGCCATACATCAATTTCCGACCAATGAAGTAAAGGATGAATGCGGATATGCGTCCCAGATGGAAAGTCAGTTTTAAATTGATCCCAAAACTCTGGCGGTTGGTCCTTAAATTTCCACTCCCCCGACCCACTTCTTGGACTGAAAACCCTTTCTTTTGCTCGGGTACTCTCTTCATCACGCCGAATACCCGCAAAAACTCCTGCAAAGCCTTCACGCTGTATAAGGGTTTTAAGACCGGATGTTTTTCTTGCCGCTGAGCGCGCTGCGGGAGGTAACGAGGGATCCATGTCGTCTATGGGGGGGCATTTTCCAACTAGTAAATTAAGTCCCCATTCCTTAGTATAAAAATCGCGAAACTTGTACATTTCGGGAAACTTTTTTTCCGTATCAACGTGAACGACGGGAAACGGAACATGTCCATAGAAGGCTTTTCGACACAGCCATAACATTACGTTAGAGTCTTTCCCAAGGGACCAAAGCAGACCCAAATCCTCGAATTTATTATATGCTTCTCGGATTATAAAAATACTTTGGCTTTCCAGAAGTTCCAGATGATTTAACATAGCATTCACACTGAAATATAATTCAAAATTCTTTTACCGTTGAATTGATGCCTTCTAATACCCCTTGGGCAGATAGTCAAACCGAGCCATTTGGTGGCGATGAATAGTTATAATACGTTTCACCTGATTCGCATTTAGCTTCTTTTTCCACGCCCCAGCTTTACCAGATCGAAAGAAGTTCTGTTGTACTGGCGTACGCTCTATAAAGCCATTTAATTTTTCTTGAGCAGCGAGTGTTTTAAATGAGGAAAAACGCACTGCTCTGCGTAAGCGATTTTTATCAACTTTCATTCTAAGAAATTTTGCTATTGCTGAAAATGTTTTTAAAGGTTGTGAAGTCATATCTTCATAGCGAACAATGTGAAAGGCAGGATGCGAAGTCATTGTCCAGCTATTTACATGGGTTGACCAGTCACTATGATGTACTGGGACATGGGTTTCGTCACCTGGTGTTTCAAAATCTTTGCGCGACATTAAATCAATAATTCTATCTATTGGTTGGCCCAAATGATCTGCATAAGACAACGTCACATCTAATGGATTACGGACAACATAAATTACTCCAGCGGTCACCGAACGAGTTATCATGTTGGCGCCGGAAACCTCTACTAAGGCATTGTGGGTTTTTACAAAGACTGAATTATCAGAACTATTTGCAATGATTTCGTGCACCTTTGGGCGCAGACTAGCCAAACCTTCAGAACTGAGGGATTTTAGTTTTACGTTAGAAACTTTCTCATACCAATGGGATTGACTGTCGCCGAAAGTAAGCGCACCCATTTTATTAATATCGATTGGCTCCTCGGCATCGGTAATAAGATTAATTAAAAATGCCCTCAGCCAGGTATTGCCCGATTTGGGGTAAGAAGCAAGCCAGACAATGTTTCCCATTAAGATTAACCTTATAATTAAGTCGAACTTGACTGAATAGATTGCTTGACCCAGAACTGATACATTCCAACAAACATGTGTGGGTCTGTCATTTCAAACTGGTGCCAGTTTGCAAGGTTCATAGCGGGAGAATCATCCGGGAATGAGCGTCGATACCTATCCAACGTATTGCTATCGGGAAAATCAAATCCCATAAACTCAAGCTCTAAAGTGATAAGGTGCTTCTGTATTTCCAGCAATGTAAACTGATGTTCTTTAGCATGGAATAAAAGATCACGGCATTCCGAAAGCGTATAAAAATCCCTCAAAAATACTGTACGCTTCAAAGGTGTCTTGTCCGGTAAATTAAATATTGTGTGTCGAAAGTCTCGTATTTTGTTTTGCCATTCTAGTTCACCCTTTTGCCATGTATCGTGAGTTGTTTGAACAAAATCAGCCCGCGCAGTTTTACTATAAAGGCCAATTCTCATTACACCTCTGGGCTTTAATAGATCCCGCAAAATCTTCCAGCCCTCTATTGGATTCCCCATGTGATGCAAAACTCCGCTACAATCTATCATGTCGTATCGAGCATCACTGCCTTTTAGCGCTAATATATCACCGCTCACCCATCTTACTTGATCTACATTAAGCTCCGACGACTTCCGCTTCGCATAAGCAAGGCTGTTCTGACTGAGATCCAAGGCGGTAATGCTTGCATTTCGATAACGCATGGCCGTTTCGATAGCCAGCAATCCTGTGCCACAACCAGCAATCATTATTTCTGGCGTATCAGATATATCCACACCTGAATGCATTGAATTTGGAAACTTATCCCATAATACTGCCAAAAGAGGACGAGACTTTTGTAGAGACGTACGGAACCAACGTGGATAGGGACTATGTTCGTACTGATCCCTCACTTTTAAAGAAACATCGTCAGTACTTGTCCCAATACTGGAAAGAGTCGATTTCAAACTTTGTTCAGTTACTGCATGACGCCCTTGCAAGGTAATTAGCCTCGCAAAAGGGTCTTTGCCAGCTGATAACTGGTGCTTCTCTAATAATTCATAACCACCTAGTAACAGGATAGGTCTATAACAGGCAAAGACCGTTATGGCCGCTTGCGGTAGAGTATCATCTACCTGAAAAATTCTATCAGAGAGCTGTCTAGCCAACCTTTCAATCATTTCTTGTTCAAAATCAGTAAGCCTATATACATATTCATTAAGATAGCATTGGCTAGCAAGCGCACATAGAAAATGAAATTTAATTTTTGAGAGTTTTTCCGGCAACCGCCCCTCTACCGCTAGCTCTAGTAAGTTGCGCCTTATCTCTGTCAAAAGAATTTCAAAATCTGGATCCGGGATAATATATTTTTCCAATATTCCATATACAAAGTTGCTACAAAGAGGTTCCAGCCTTTCACCCTTTTGAAATTCTGTCGCTGAAATGTATAATTTACCGATTTTTGCTTCTTCGATTAGAGGAAAAGTCTTCTTCAAAGAGCTGATATACCGAATAGCCATTCGGATTAGCGGCTCGGAATTAAGACCATCTATTTTAAAATAATGATCCACTTCCGTCATAATGCCTGCGCTAGGCTGGCTAAGGTTAGCCCTTCCTAAACTATCGATAAAGTCCTGAGCACGCGCTATTTCCCCTGGCTCGATATCAAAGGCCTTTCGAAAGCATTTTACAGCTTGCAACCACTTGTCTTGACGTAAAAAAACTCGTCCTAAATTTGATACCGCCATCGAGTCCCTTTGATCTAGATTCACGGCCTGTTGCAATAGATCAGCAGCTTTATTTAACTGACCTTCATCCGCATAGATCATTGCAAGGTTATTTAGGCACTTCCCACTTTTTGAATTGTATTTAAGGGATGTGATCAATATCTCCTTGGCTTCCGCTTTCCTATTTTGACAGTTTAATACTGCTGCCAAGTTCCGAAGTGTCTCAGTATCTTGGGGAATAAAAGATACCGCTTCGCGTAAAACTTCCTCAGCTTCCCCAACTTTTCCCAACTCGAACAATATCACACCCAGCGTACTTAGATTAAGTCCATTGTGGGGATCCAAGGCAACCGCTCTCCTAGACTCATTACTAGCTTCATCAATCCGGCCACTCTTCTGTAACAAGAGTGCTAGGTTGTTAAGAGCCGGCGCATATCTTGAATTATTCTTCAACGCTTTTCGGATATGAACTTCAGCGAATTTCATTTTTTCCGGATATTCTAAAAGAATACCGCCAACAGCATTCTGGGCTTCAGAATTATTGGGATGTATTGCTATCGACCTTCTAAATGATGCAAGTGCCTTATTCTTATTGCCAAGATTCCGCCATGCCAATCCAAGATTGTAGTGCGCCTGACTGTTTTTAGGGTTAATGGAAATTACCCGCTTTAAAAGTTTAAGCCCATCCTCACTATTTCCAGTCTGGAGCTTTGCAACCCCCAAATATTGCATGGCATCAATATGCCTGGAATCCGTATCCAGAATTTCATTATATACAATCTCCGCTTCGGATATCTTACCCTGTCCGTGCAAACTAACCGCTTCTTCTAGCCTTTGCTCGAGAGTTTTCATTGTTACCGCTGTAACATAAGCGTTGCCCGGCTTTTATATACATTCATCGCATTTATACTCACAGAAGATAAAGTTCCAAAAAGAAAAAAGGGGCGACCAACGGCCGCCCCAATAATCTTAAGCGATAAAGCTTAGGTTAGTTAGAAACTTAAAGACAGAGTGCTCTTGAAAACAGATGCACTATTGTCAAGTGTCGTACTACCGTCTTCAACTTCTGCTCTTCTTAGAGCCGCACCGATGTCAATGCCTGGTCCTAATACATATGATGCGTTGATCTCATAGATTTCAATCGCATCATTGGAGCCATCAGTTTGTTCGAGCTGCGCTCCACCATACAGTAGACCAACACTGTAGTTGCCTGACCCATAAGAAATACCTAGGTCAGCATCTTCGCGTTCTCTATTAGTTCCAGATGTGGTCTGAGTAATTTGATCAGTACCTTGCCAGCCACCGCCAACAGCCCAGGCCCCCATGGAGATCTTACCACCGATTTGCGTGGTTTCAGGACTATCATTACATGTCTGGGTAGCAGGAGAAGCGTTACAAGTCTGGAGGGTGTGTTTTTCCATACCGACCATACCACTAACAGAAAAACCACCGAGATCACGGGTCACGCTCAGAGCAAGCTGGGTCTCGGCTTCGATGTCTCCTACTGTATCTGCGGTGTTGCCGCCGTATTGGCCTGCCTCAGTACTTTGGGGCATATAACTTATGCCAAGCTGGACACCGTTAAAGTTGGGAGTCTTATACATCAACTTTAAACCATCCTCGTTCCCAATGCCGTCGGTGTACGTTTGCACGTTGCCCGCACCGCCCATGTTCGCAAACTGGAAGAATTCGGAGTTTACACCGGCTGTTCCGTTTCCGTTTGGTGCGAAAATAACCATTGTTTGCCGCGCACCTTCAGTGGCACCAACAGTAATCGTACCAAAACCGCCACTAACAAAAATATGTTTTTCGTCAACGGTGGCGCCGCCGTTGTTACCTTCGATCTGCGCATTAAAACCAGCAGTAAGGCCATTATCCAAAGTGGTTGACCCGCCAATGCTGATTTCTAAATCCTGCCCGAGAGCGATGCTATCGTTATTGTCAGCAGCTTCGCCGTCAGCATCATCCTGATTGATCAAGCCCAAAGCCGCTTTATAATAGCCGCTAATACCAGCTGAAATCGGCTCTTCTGCCTGAGCTACACTGCTAACTGCAAAACCAGCGGCTACAAGTGCAGTAGTGCCTAATAAAAGTGTTTTCTTCATATTTTCAATCCTCCTCCGGAGAGATATGGTTTCCCAGCCCGTCGCTGGCTAAGCCAGACCGTCTGGTAATTACTCGCATTGCCATCGCTATTTTCGAAGCCTAACCGCCACCTATTCTTTGGACTTGTGTCCTTATTATTAATGGCAAGACTGCAAATACAGCGTGTCTGGCCACCCAACGAGGGCAACCACATAAGAATTTATTCGAATTGAGCTAAATATCAAGAATTATGAAAGTTCAATTCTATCATTTTAGCAACATGTGATAATAATATCTCACTTTACGACTAATTGCCACTTTTTGGGACATGTTGGCGGAAGACTACGTCGAGATTTTGCGGTTTTACCAGTGAATGTGATATGAAGCTCCCTAAGCTAACAGAAATTGGGTTTTGGCAACTGAGTAGATGTAGGCAAACTGATTAATAGAGCAATAGGTATGAGACTTAGTATTCTTAAATATTTGACATCCGTAATTTTTGCGTCCCTTCTGATTGGGGTCATAGGCTGCGGGAGCTTCCAGAATACAGATCCGGAACAGTGGAAAAAAGATATTGCAGACCCGCGAACCTCGCAGGGACTAACTGCTGGTCAAAGTATTTTTGGTGATGACGGGCTCCAACTTTTTGGATCCAAACGTAGAGGTGACGACCCGGGTGGGCGGGTCGGTATTGGGGTGAACAGCCATTTATGGCGTGCTTCGTTAGACACCATCTCTTTTATGCCTCTCACATCTGCCGACCCGTTTGGTGGGGTAATCATAACCGACTGGTACGCCCCTCCAGAAAACCCAAACGAACGGTTTAAGATGACAGTCTACATATTAACACGTACCTTGCGCGCGGACGGATTGCGGGTCGCAGTATTCCGCCAGAAACAAAAGGATGACGGGGACTGGGTTGATAGTGCTATTAACCCTTCAACAGTTTCCGGTCTCGAAAATAAAATTTTAGAGAGGGCGCGCCAACTGAAGACGGGAATTATGGAGTAAAACCAAGGTCAATATGGCGCTATTTCCAATAAATTCAGTAACTCTGCAGAAATGTAACAAAAATGACTAACCGGTACAATGCCAAGGAAATAGAAAAAAAATGGCAGTCAGCTTGGGATTTGAACAAAACCCATCGAGCGGATACGGCCTCAGGAAAACCAAAATATTACGTCCTTGAGATGTTTCCCTACCCATCAGGGAAAATCCACATGGGTCATGTACGTAACTATACGATGGGTGACGTTGTGGCTCGTTATAAACGATCCCAAGGTTACAGCGTCCTCCATCCAATGGGTTGGGATGCTTTTGGCCTACCGGCAGAAAATGCTGCTATGGAAAGAAATGTTCATCCAAAGGAATGGACTTATGCGAATATTGATACTATGCGGCGGCAACTTAAGTCACTTGGACTTTCGCTCGATTGGGATCGGGAAATTGCAACGTGCAATCCGGGCTATTATGTGCATCAACAAAGTATTTTTCTGGATTTTCTAGAGGAGAACTTAGCCTATCGGAAAGAATCATGGGTTAACTGGGACCCGGTTGATAATACGGTGCTTGCTAACGAACAAGTAATTGAGGGTCGTGGCTGGCGGTCTGGAGCCGTTGTAGAAAAACGGTTATTGTCGCAATGGTTTTTCCGCATAACTGATTATTCCCATGAGCTTCTTGAAGCCTTGAATGAATTAGAGCGCTGGCCGCAGAAAGTGCGCCTAATGCAAACAAACTGGATTGGGCGTTCCACCGGTGCTAAAGTTATATTTCCACTTATAGGGTGCGATAAAAGTTCTAGTTTAGCTGAACTTGAAACTCTGACTGTTTATACAACACGCCCCGACACTCTATTCGGCGCCTCATTCTGCGCGCTATCTCCCAATCATCCTATCAGCGAAGAACTGGCTAAGAGCAACGCGGAAATTTTCTCTTTTGTAAAAGAATGTAATCGACTTGGAAACAACGAGGAAATTATAGAGAAAACTGAGAAAACTGGCGTTGATACGGGGCTAAGAGCAATTCACCCCTTTATAGCAGGACTAGAGCTACCCGTGTACATAGCTAATTTTGTCCTCATGGATTATGGAACTGGCGCAATTTTTGGCTGTCCAGCCCATGACCAGCGAGACCTTGAGTTTGCTCGTAAATACAATTTAAAGGTAGTTCCCGTAGTCTGCCCACAGGGCATTAATTCCGATGATTATATAATTCATGATACCGCCTACGTAGATGAGGGAACCCTGATAAACTCTGATTTCTTAGATGGACTTTCGGTTGAAGAAGCGAAGGATTCTGCCATAAAGCGCCTTGAAGCCCTTTACCTCGGCTCCAGGATGGTAAACTTTAGACTTAAAGACTGGGGTATTTCGCGGCAGCGTTATTGGGGTTGTCCAATACCCGTTATACACTGCAAGAAATGCGGGATAGTGCCAGTCCCACGTGATCAGCTCCCGGTCAAATTACCAGATGATGTCCTATTTAATACGCCTGGAAACCCTCTAGATAATCATTCGGAATGGCGTAACGTAACCTGTCCATCGTGCGGAAACGATGCTCAGCGCGATACAGATACAATGGATACCTTTGTAGATTCTTCATGGTATTTCGCTAGATTTTGTTCCCCACGCGATAATACACCCGTCACAAAAGAGGGAAGGGAATGGCTGCCGGTCGACCAATATATCGGGGGTGTGGAACATGCAGTACTTCATCTACTATATTCAAGATTTTTTATGCGGGCTATGAAACGCTGTGGCCACATTAATATCGACGAACCTTTTTCTGGTCTATTTACCCAAGGGATGGTCTGCCATGAGACCTACCAGGATAAAACAGGGAACTGGCTCTATCCCGAAGAAGTCAAGAATGACCCAGTAAACGGCGACTTTGTAAACGTTAAAAATGGTGCGCCAGTGACTGTAGGTAGATCCGTTTCGATGAGTAAATCGAAACGGAATGTGGTAGATCCTGAAGACATAATTGATGGTTACGGCGCCGATACTGCAAGACTTTTTATGCTTTCTGACAGCCCACCAGAGCGGGATTTGGAATGGAGCGACGCGGGTATTAAAGGTGCTTGGCGGTATCTAAGCGGGTTGTGGCGATTGGTTGCCGATCTTTTGGAAACTTCCACCATGGATGGCGATTATCCTAAAAGTAAGGTAGAACCAGACAACGGCATCACTGAAGAAACAGTGTTGAAAAAAATGCACCAGACAATACACGACGTAACCCAAGACTTAGAAAAGTTCCATTTTAACAGGGCGGTTGCACGTATTAGAGAGCTTACAAACGTTCTAATTCAATTTCGTAATAATAACCACGTCGATAATTCTATCTACCTTACATGTATTGAAATTATTTTGAGACTTCTAGCGCCAATGACGCCGCATATATGTGAAGAACTATGGTCAAACTTGGGAAATGAAAATTCTATTTCTGAAATGAACTGGCCATGTGCAGAAGAAAAATATCTTTCTGAAGACAAACTAATCATACCAGTACAGATTAATGGAAAGAAAAAAGCTACGCTTTCTTTAAGCGTGGACGACGACATAACCGCCGTAGAAAAAGCAGCATTGTCAGATAAAAATATACAAAAAGCTATCGCTGGGAAACAAATAAAAAAGGTTATCGTAGTACCAGGTAAAATAGTTAATGTTGTACTTTAATACTCAAGGACATAAGAGATACTGGCAGATCATATCCTTTCTAATATCTGTTGCTATCGTATCTGGGTGTGGTTTTACACCAATTTATAAAAATAAAACGAGCTATCCTATACAAAATCAGTTCAATTTCCTTACCATTGATCCAATTCCAGGCATACCGGGATTACATCTTCGAAATCATCTTTTAAATAAAATACACCCGAAAGGAACTGCTGAACCACCACTCTACAGATTATCAGTGCAACTTTCGAGCCGTATTGAGCCCCTTCTTATCCAGCTGGATAATACGGCCACTCGAAAAAATGTAAAAATGGTAGCCAAATTTGTGTTAACAGATATTTCCAAAAATAATACTCTATTTAGTAGTTCAGTACGTTCAGTGGGAAGTTTTAACGTTGTAGAGTCGGACTTTGCTGCTATTACTGCTGAAAAAAATACTATGAAACGGGTATCCCAAGAAACTGCTAACAAAATATTTGATTCTTTAGTAGTCTACTTTGTTGCAAAAAGTTAACCAATAGGAAAAGCAAGTATTCTATGCGTAAGGTCTTTTTCTGAATCATGAAGATAAACTTTGTCTTTTTTTTCAATAGTTTAGTACGTTGGTAGCAATCAAAGGCACTAACGCGGACCAGATCTGCGCTCAACCACCGGCACAATTCCGAGCATTACTTGTTTATGGTCCAAATCTTGGTCTTGTGCGTGAAAGAGCAAAAAAGGCTGTAACATACGCCGCCGGATGTTTGTCGGATACATTTCGAGTGTGCGAATTAGATGCGCACGAACTTAAGGAAGATTCAGTTCGTCTGGCAGATGAAGTAGCAGCAATCTCTTTTGGAGGTGGACGAAGAGCAATCTGGCTAAAAAATGCGGGGGATAAACTTCTAAAGCCTATTAATAATGCTTTGGAATCTGAGGCCGGGGACACTCTGCTAGTAATTGAAAGTGGAGTACTGGCTCCCAAGTCCCGTCTCAGGAAAGTTTTCGAAAAGAGCCCGGATCTTGCATCTATACCATGTTACGAAGACGACACATCAACCCTTCGTGCATTTATTAGGGAATATCTAAATTCTGAAAACGCCGTTCTTGAAGATGATGCTATGGAATGGGTCATTAGGCGCTTAGGAAATGATCGGATGTTGATAAAAACTGAATTAGAGAAGTTAATAATTTACACCTCAAATAAGCGAAAGTCAGATCAACAAGAACATATCCTTATATCTTTGCAGCTGGCCTCGGAATGCGTGGGTGATTCCAGTCAACTGTCGCTGGAATTGCTTGTCGATGCAGTCGGAATCGGTGAATTAATTAATATAGAAAAATACTTAACTTTGGCGCTTAATGAAGGAGTGCAGCCAATTACTATAATTAGAGCAATTTCTCGACATTTTAGCGTACTTCATTATGTTTCAGGCCTCGCTGAAGAAGGTGAATCATTGGACAAACTGATAACTTCACTTCGACCTCCTATATTTTTCAAGCGCCTGAAAGCTTTTCGTAAACAAACCACTATATGGACCCCATTACGAATTTCACAAGCTCTAGATATTCTTATGAAATCCGAGCGTGAATGCAAAACCACTGGTTTGCCCGCTACAGAAATCTGTTCACGGGCAATACTAAGAATAGGAACTGCAGCACACTCAGTACAAAGGCAAACCTAACTCAGTTTCTTTAGTAATTTATCCAATTGTTCCAATGACTTATATCTAATTTTGACGGAACCGCCTTGCTTCTGTTCAGATATGGTAACCTCTAAACCAAGTCGATTTGAGACAGTAGTTTCTAAATCTCTTAAGTTCACATCTTTTGCTTTTCGGTGAGCAAATTTCGCCGAGTTTCCATTTACGAAGGCCTTTAAAAGAGATTCCGTTTGTCTAACATTCAATTGATCACTAACTACTTTATTTGCCAATTCAACAGCATTATTGTGGCCTAAAAGCACCCTTGCATGCCCGGCGCTTAATTTTCCTTCAGTAACCATTGCTTTAATTTGGTCAGGCAACCTAAGCATTCGAATTGAATTAGCGACATGACTTCTACTACGACCCAGAGCTCTCGCAACATCTTCCTGAGAATTACCATAGTCTAACATCAAATGCTGGTAGGCTTCAGCCTCTTCAAAAATGTTTAAATCTTGGCGTTGTAAATTTTCAACAAGAGCAATTTTTAGAGCATCCTGATCATCAACCAAATGTATAATTACTGGAACTTCGTGCAGCCCCACCAACTGGGCAGCACGCCAACGACGCTCTCCAGCAATTATTTCGTAGTTGCTCTCAGAAGCATTATTGGGTCTGACAAGAATTGGTTGAATTATACCCTCTGTTTTAATCGACTGCGCCAAAGAGTCAATCTCACCCTCATCGAACTCCGTTCTTGGCTGTAATTTACCTGCATGAAGACTGCTTATAGGAAGTGTTTTGACCGAGGAAGTATTTATACCGTCATTGGCCTGACCAACTCGTCCACTTTCGCCTAAAAGAGTTGCAAGCCCAGAACCTAGACCACGCGCCCGCTGAACCGATTGAGATGATGAATCTGAACTCATTATAATAATGCGACCTCCTTGCGCCGAAGCATTTCACTGGCAAGATGCACATAAGCTTGTGCTCCAGCGCAGTTAAAATCATAAAGTAGAACTGGCCGACCAAAAGACGGTGCTTCAGAAACACGTACATTTCTTGGAATTACCGTGTTGTAAACTTTGTCACCTAGATGTTTTCTCACATCTTCCGCCACCAGCTCGGACAAATTGTTTCGTTTGTCATACATTGTAAGCACCACGCCCTCTATTTCTAAAATACTATTAAAAGAGGTTTTTACCCTTTGATAAATATCAAGTAATTGGCTTAAACCCTCCAAGGCAAAAAACTCACATTGTAAAGGTACTAATAAAGAATCTGCAGCTACCAGAGCATTAACAGTCAACAAGCCTAATGCTGGGGGACAGTCAATTATTACGTAATCGTAATACTTGCTCTTTGTAGAATTTGTATCAGTTTCTTTATCTTCCCCTTTTTGCAAAGCTTTTTTCAGTAGATATTGTGGTTCGGATGTTTCCGAAAGTTCATATTCCAGGCCTGCCAATTCGACAGTTGCTGGAACAAGGTCAAGGTTTGGTATTTGCGTTGAACATACAACTTCAATAATTTGAGTACCGTGAATAAGGCCGTAACTCCCCAAAGAACGCTTTTCTAGCGGGACTCCAAGACCTGTACTTGCATTTCCTTGGGGATCGAAATCTATGATAAGAATCTTTAACCCTACAGCAGCAAGTGCCGTGGCTAAGTTAATAGCTGTAGTGGTTTTGCCGACCCCTCCTTTCTGATTCGCAATAGCTATGATACAATCTGACATACTGGAATCTGACATGGACGAATAAAATTCGTTGGATATTGCGTCTAATTGTTGATCCACCTAATTTATCTCTCCATTTGTTTGCCTCGGTCGAAGATTCTTCAATCTAAGAATCACGCTATTTGGCTCTACTGCGTTCCTTACTCGGTCTAACTCAAAATCCCATTTGCTTTTAGCAATTAATATTTCATCTTCAACTCGACTTCCTTTGTGAAAAATACAATATGTACCCTCATACACTATTGGAAAGACTATATCTAGTAGATTAACTAATGAAGTAACTGCTCTAGCTGTAATGACGTCAACCCTAGGTATATTTAAGGCAGCCGCGCTCCGCGGTGTTAAGCGAACATTATGAACTTGCGCATTACAATTGGTAATTCTGATAGCCTCCCTCAGGAACGAGCATTTCTTTGAATTTGACTCAACTAGATGTACTTTTTCTGCCCCTAAAATTGCGATTATAAGCCCAGGGAAGCCAGCTCCGGTACCTATATCCAAAATACTACCATCAACGTTCCTAATTAAAGCACTAACCTGCATTGAATCCGCTATATGCCTCTTCCACAACTTCTCAATGGAGTTTTTGGAAACAAGGTTAATACTGGCATTCCATTGTTTCAACAAATCAGAAAAGGCCTCCAATTTGTCATATGTTTCACGTGAAACAACCTGGTCTCTTTTGAAACTATTCCATCCCTCATATGACATAATTAAGGGCAATCTTGTGTTTCACGTGAAACATACTAACTGGTACTTATGCGGCTTGCGTCATCTTTCATGACTTTAACATAATTGGGTCGCCCAGAAATTGAGCCTCGCTTAACGTAACGCAACAGTGCAGTAATAGCGGCCGGGGTAACCCCAGATATCCGGGATGCCGCACCCAAAGTTAGAGGCATGCCAGTTTGAAGCTTTAAGCGAGCCTCCGTAGAAAGTCCCCCAACTTTACTATAATCGAGATCGGCTGGAATTAGGAGCGATTCATCTCTTTTATAAGCATCAATATCAGCCGCTTGCCGCTTCAAATACCTATAATATTGAGATTCAATATTAATTTGGGAAGAAATATTTTCATCTAAACCCTTTATTTCCGGCCATATTTTTGAAAGATCATCTAGATCCACATTAGGAAAAGCTAGAAGCTCAAAAGCATTCCGTACTACTCCATCATGTTTTATTTGTATCCCGTACCTAGCAAGCTTGTTTGGCGTTGCTTTGAAACTAGTTAATAATCTTCTAGCATGGTTCAAGTGTTTTTTCTTTTCGTTAAACGATTGCGCCCGCGTTAAACTAGCAAACCCCAAGTCTATGGCTTTCTGAGTAAGCCTCTGGTCTGCATTATCTGGTCTGAGTTTTAATCTGTATTCCGACCTAGACGAAAACATTCTATATGGCTCGGCTGCACCCAACCGGGTCAAATCATCAATCATTACGCCAATAAAGGCATCTGCTCGATCTAAAATCATTGAAACTGCTCCCCCAGCAGAAAATCCAGCGTTTAAACCAGCAATAATGCCCTGAGCTGCAGCTTCTTCATATCCTGTTGTGCCATTAATTTGTCCGGCCAAAAAAAGTCCCTTAATTCGTTTTGTTTCCAAACTTGAATGTAACTCCCGAGGGTCTACGTAATCGTATTCAATCGCATAACCTGGTCGTATCATTTCTACATTTTCGAGGCCACGAATTGTTCGTAGAAATTGCAGCTGAACTTCCTCTGGAAGAGAAGTTGATATGCCATTGGGATATATAGTGTGATCATTTAAACCTTCTGGTTCCAAAAAGATTTGATGTGACTCTCTTTGTGAAAAACGAAACACTTTGTCCTCAATTGAAGGACAATAACGTGGCCCAGGGCCAGTAATTTGCCCAGAATAAAGAGCAGATTTCTTTATGTTGTTAGAAATTACATCATGGCTATTAACATTCGTATTTGTAATAAAACACTCAATCTGACGTTGATTTATAGAATTATTCAAATAAGAGAAGGGCTTTGGTGGATCGTCCCCAGGCTGCTTCTCCAAGCCACAATAGTCAATTGTTCTCCCGTCTAGTCTGGGTGGAGTACCAGTTTTAAGCCTCCCTATATTAAAACCAATCTCTCTAAGAACTTTTGCAAGCTCGGAAACCGCTGGGTCTCCAACACGGCCGGCTGAAAAACGTTTTGCTCCAATATGCACCACACCATCCAGAAAGGTACCAGTGGTCAATACAACATTTTTGGCGTAAAACTCTTCCCCAGACCCGGTTCTTACACCTGACACGCTATTTGAGCGATCAAGTGAAATATTTTCAACTCCTTGCGATATAATGGTAAGATGGTCTTGTTCTGTCAGAACCGCCTGCATCGCTTTTCGGTATAAGGAACGATCTTGTTGTGCTCTAGGGCCATGAACTGCTGGACCTCTACTAATATTCAATATCCTGAACTGAATACCGGCGACATCTGCTACGCGAGCCATCAGACCATCTAGTGCATCAATCTCCCTAACTAGGGTTCCCTTTGCCAGGCCCCCAATAGCCGGATTACAAGACATTTCGCCAATCGTGTCGAACCGATGCGTCAAAAGTAAGGTTTTTGCACCTAACCTAGCTGCTGCCGCCGCCGCTTCACAACCTGCGTGACCACCCCCAATAACAATAACATCATATTTCTTATGTAAAGCGTTCATATGGATAGCCAAAAATAAAGGTTTAAACAATTTTCCCTTTTAAATCATACACTTATTTAACATTCAATTAAAAACTTACCGGCGTACATTTACTAAATTCCCCCTTGGGATCATTTGTAGCCACCTTATACTTTATTTTCCTATGCAAAAATCTTTAAAAATTTTGTCTAGCAGCCTTTCAACATCCATTTTTCCTGTAATCTTTCCTAATGAATCCGCTGCCACTCTCAGATCCTCTGCCGCCATTTCGTGGCCTTTAGCAAGATCAAATTCAGTCAAAGCTTCCAAACATCTCTCTAAAGAATACCTGTGGCGCGCGCGCGTTAGAGATGGAGGCGCACTAGGAGAATAACCCGTTTCTAAAAATCTTTTCAGAGCGTCCTTCACTTTTTGCAGCCCCTCACCAGTTTTACATGAGACCCTTATGAGTTGCTGGTCCTTCACCCAAAATTTTGAGTTAGTGTCTCGCAACAGATCCGCTTTATTCAATATGGGAATGGCATTCTGATCGACTAAATCTTCCATTTGACCAGAAATATCCGGCCAAAGTTCCCCATCAAACATAACTATAATAACTTCAGACTTCTTCACCCTATCGAAAGCCCGTCGTATTCCCTCCGCCTCAACATCTGAAACAGTTGTTCGTAGCCCTGCAGTATCGGCAAGACTAATTGGCCACCCATCTAAATTAAGATGCACTTCAATAATATCCCGGGTTGTACCTGCATCAGAAGATACAATAGCCACCTCATCTCCAGATAACACATTGATTAAACTCGACTTTCCGACGTTAGGTGGGCCAATTATAGCGACCTTAATTCCCTCTCTTAATCTTTCACCGCGCCCTCCATCTTGTAGATGCGCCGATACTTCCTCTGCAATAATACGGACTTCTAACGGTACCGGGCCCAACACATCATCTGGTAATTCTTGATCTGAGAAATCTATAATAGCTTCTACAAGCGCTCGCAATTCACCCAAACGTGTATGCCAGCCATTATAAAGCGCTGAAAGATCACCGCTACTTTGCCGCAGCGCTTGTTGCCGTTGCGCATCAGTCTCAGCGTCGACTAAATCTGCTATTCCTTCGGCTACAGTTAAATCTAATTTTCCATTTTCAAATGCCCGTCGAGTAAATTCTCCAGCTTCTGCCGGGCGTGCACCAGACATATTGCCTAATACTTTGAGGAGAGCGTTGGACACAGCATAACCACCATGTACATGAAATTCTGCCACATCTTCACCGGTATAACTTCTTGGACCAGAAAACCAAAATACAATTCCTCTATCGATTTTCTCTCCAGACTTTGGATCCATCAACCACCGCACGACAACTTCACGCGGCGAAGGCAAAGGAACACCCGTAAGAACCTTAATGATTTCTTTAGACCTACTTCCCGATAGTTTTATTACCGAGACTGCGGACTTCCCCGGCGCACTAGCGAGAGCAAATATTGTATCGTCAAAACGCATTTATATGCGTTCCCCATTTTCAAAATAATTTTTATTTTTAGCCCACTAATTTAATAGCGTTACTGACCTTCATTTGCATTTAAATATTACTTCCTAGGTTCAGTCTGATCCGGATGCAGGAGTAATCTTTGTACTTTTTCACCACCGTGAATATGACTTTCAAGAATCTCATCTAGATCTTCTGTGGTTCTATAGGTGTACCATACACCTTCTGGGTATATAACCATTGTAGGGCCAAGCTCACAACGATCAAGGCATTGGGATGCATTAACGCGAATATCCTTGATACCTAACATGTTTACTTTAGCTTTTAAGTAGCCACGCAATTTACTTGCTCCGCCTGATTCACAGCAACCACGCGGATGCCCCTCGGAACGTTTATTAACGCAACAAAATATATGCTTTTTATAATACAATGTTTCTGAATTCACTCCTATCTCTCCTTTGGAACAGCATATAGAATTATAAATAAACAAACTGTCACTTATTCTATGATCACTCTTTATTTAGTTTATAAGTATCTTCCATATATATTCTTTTATAAAGAATGCTAACAATAACTTTACCGAACAACATAAAAACATCTTGCATAAATTGCCGTCCGTATGACCAAGAACCTGCTTAACATGGAATCAAGTCCTTACCTTCGACAGCATATGGATAACCCTGTCCATTGGCGCACATGGGGACCAAACGCATTGCATGAAGCACAATGTGCAAACAAACCGATTCTGCTCTCTATTGGTTATTCTTCCTGCCACTGGTGCCATGTAATGGCAAAAGAAAGTTTCGCTAACCAGGAAACAGCGGCGCTAATGAACGAATATTTCATTAATATAAAAGTCGATAGAGAAGAAAGACCTGATATAGACGCGATTTATCAACGCGCCCTTTCATTAATGGGCCAACGCGGAGGGTGGCCGTTAACTATGTTTTTAACACCAACTTCAGAGCCATTCTGGGGAGGCACGTACTTCCCAATTCAGGGTAGTCATAATACGCCAGGCTTTCAAGATGTTCTGAATGTCATACATAATGCCTACACAAATGACCCTCAAAGCGTCGAAAAGAATCGCCGCAATCTAACAGAAGCGCTTAATGACCTAGCGACCAATAAACCTGGTGACGGAATCAAAGAATCTCAGATTGCACTTATCGCTGATTCACTTATCAGAGAATTAGATATTGTAAATGGCGGTGTCGGAAAAGCGCCTAAATTTCCCAACACTCCAATTCTAGAACTTTTCTGGAGAAATTATACGCGAACAGGTTCCCGAGAAATGCGTTCTGGCGTAATCCTTACCCTAAGAAAAATCAGCGAAGGAGGTATCTACGATCACCTTGCCGGTGGTTATTCGCGATATTCAACAGACAACTATTGGTTAGTGCCTCATTTTGAAAAAATGCTTTATGATAATGCGCAGATATTAGAACTCCTCTGTCTAGTGTGGCAAGACTCAAAAGATCCTCTTTTAAAAAAACGCTCTTTTGAAACAGCAGACTGGCTTATAACTGAAATGCAAACTAGTAGTGGAGCCTTTGCCAGCGCTATAGACGCTGATTCAGGAGGAAAGGAAGGTGCTTATTATCTCTGGAGTGAAAAGGAAATTGATAATTTGTTAAAAGCAGATAGCCAGAAGTTTAAAGATATTTATGACGTATCCAAGTCTGGCAATTTTGAGGGTCTAAATATACTTAATAGACTTAAGTCGAGAAGTAACAACATAACGTTCGATGAAGAAATACTAGAACCTTTACGAACTAAACTCCTTGCCAATCGCAAAAAGAGAACAGAACCTAAATTAGATTATAAAGAACTATGTGATTGGAATGGACAAACGATAGCCGCCCTAGCGTTCGCGTCCGCTGTCTTTGGCGAATCAAGATGGAAGATCGCAGCCAAACAAGCATGGCAATACATGACCGAAACATTGCCTCAAAAACGACATGTGGCAAATTCATACGAAGGAAAACGCCTATGTCATTCTTCGCAATCTGGAACAATTCAATGCGTAGATTTCCTGGATGATTATGCGTATATGGCTCGGGCTGGTTTATTACTTTACGAAGTTGATGGTGATACCAAAATATTAGATACAATAGAATGCTGGTTTAAAATATTGGATGAGCAATTCTGGGATGACAAACACGGTGGTTATTTTTTTAGCCCGGCTGATGGCGAAAATCTAATTACACGACCCAAACAAGCTTATGATACAGCAACACCATCTGGTAACGGGATCCTTCTTGGTGTTATGGCGCGCCTCTATTATCTTACTGCCAAATCTCTTTACCTTGAAAGAGCAGAAAGTTTATTAAAAGCGTTCTCCGGGGAAATAGAGGTGCAGCCAGCCCAAATTGTAACATTTCTGAACAATGCGGAATTTATAGAAAATACTATACAAATCGTGATTATAGGGAAAAGAGAACACTGGGTTACAGTATCAATGTGTCAGGTTATATTCTCACTTAGTCTTCCAAATCGTCTATTAAACATTGTAGAACCAGAAATCCCACTTCCTGTCGGACATCCTGCAGAGAAAAAAAAGCAGCTTAACTGCGCACCAACGGCATATGTTTGTATCGGGAAAACCTGTTCCGCCCCCGTTACCGATTCAACCCATCTAAGAACAATCCTAACAAGGATATCTAGAAATGAATAACTGTTACTGTAATACCTGTGGGACAACTAATTTATGAAAATTCTCATTTATCACCAATTTCCTTCTCCCGTCGGTTTAATCACATTGGGAATTTTGAGAGGCTCGATACATAGTGTCACTATTGGTAAGAACAATGACATTACTTTAATCAAGAGGTCTCCAAATAAAATTGGTATACAAGCGGAAGAACAATTTAATTCATATTTTTCTCATGACTTGAAAACATTTTGCTTGCCCATATCCCCAAAAGGAACAAGCTTCCAAAAAAAAGTTTGGGCCTTGCTAGCATCCATCCCATATGGGCATACTTCCACGTATGGAGAACTCTCTAAAAAACTGGGTACATCTCCAAGAGCAATTGGCGGAGCATGTGGAGCTAACCCCATAAACATTATTGTACCATGCCACCGTGTTATATCCGTTAATGGTTCACTGGTTGGGTTTTCTGGGGGCAGGGGCTGCACAACGAAACAATTTCTGCTAGAACATGAGAGGGTCTTAACGTAACTTTCAGTATTAAACAAAAGATTAACGGAGGTAATATTATGCCCGGGCAAATGATCAATATATCTGGTGATAACGGCGAATCTTTTCATGGGTTTTTAGCGACGCCAGATTCTGGTCATGGCCCAGGGGTTATAGTACTACAAGAAATATTCGGCATTAATTATTTTATGCGAGAAACTTGTCATCGTCTTGCAGCACAGGGTTACATAGCACTTTGCCCAGACCTTTTTTGGCGCCAACAACCAAATATTGAACTTTCAGATATGACAGAAGGTGAGTGGGGAAAAGCATTTGAACTATACAAAGGATTTGGTTTGGATGTTGGTATATCAGACGCCAACCTTGCAATTGAACAATTGCGGGGTTTAGAGGGGTGTACTGGTAAAGTTGGCGCAGTAGGATATTGTCTGGGTGGAATGCTCGCATATCTAGTAGCAACTCGAACTAAGGCTGATGCATCTGTAGGATATTATGGTGTGGGTATTCAGGATGCATTAGAAGAACAAAATAATATTTCTACTCCTCACATGATGCATCTGGCTGAATTAGATCAATTTGTCCCAACCGATGCTCAGAACACTATCAAAGAAGCTGTTGCGCATAATCCCCTCGTAACTGTGCATTCTTATCCTGATGTAGATCATGCTTTTGCGCGAACTGGAGGTGAGCATTTTAATGCTAAGTGTGCTATGCTTTCCAATTCACGTACTGCCGATTTTTTTAAAACACACCTTAGTTAGTAATATTTCTAGCGCTCTGTATATTCATATACTTTAGCTGCTAGGCTTGAATTAAGAGGTAACAGATGGCATGGCATAGAAAAATTCTGCGTGTAAATCTAACTGAAGAAACATGTCAAGAAGAAGCTCTGAACATGTCGTGGGCAGAGCAATATATTGGGCAACGTGGCCTAGCTAGCAAATATTTAAGCGAAGAAATAGACCCAGCCACTGACCCACTCTCTCCAGAAAATATTTTAATATTTGCTACGGGGCCTCTCACCGGCACCAGCGCAGCCACGGGCGGACGATATTCCGTGATAACTAAAAGCCCCCTAACTAATGCGATCGCTTGCTCTAATTCCGGTGGCTATTGGGGTGGTGAATTGCGAATGGCGGGATGGGATATGATCATAATAACGGGAAGAGCCACATCGCCCTTATATTTACATGTTCGCGATTTAAAAGCACAACTCCTAAGTGCTTCAAATTTTATTTGGAAGCAATCAGTTTGGGATACAGAAAGAAAAATAAAAGAACGTCATCAAGATCCCCGTATTAAAATTGCTTCCATAGGGCGCGCTGGAGAAAATATGGTGCGGTATGCTTCTGTTATGAACGATCTCGATAGAGCAGCAGGCCGTTCCGGTGTGGGAGCCGTGATGGGATCTAAAAATCTGAAAGCAATAGCTGTGCGTGGCACCCTAGGAGTAACAGTTGAAAATCCAGATACCTTTAATCGGGCAGTATCAGAAGCGCGAAAAAAACTTGACCCAAGCAGTGACCGAGCTGGCTTGGCAAAATACGGTACTATCTCCATGCTAGATATTACCCAAGCTTTTGGAAGTCTTCCAACTCACAATAATCGAGATGTACAATTTCAGGGTTCAAATAAACTGGGTGCTTTGGCAATGACAACCCGTCGACGTTCGGACGGTCAGGCTAATCTAGTAAATAACAAAGCCTGCTTCAGCTGTACAATAGGTTGCGGGCGAGTTTCCAAGATTGACCCTGAACATTTCTCTGTTACCAATAAAGAGCGGTATAAACATGCTTCCGGTGGACTAGAGTATGAATCTGTCTACGCCCTAGGACCAATGGTTGGGGTGGACGACATTGATGCAGCGACTTACGCCAATTTTATCTGCAACGAACAAGGTATGGATCCTATCTCTTTTGGGGTAACCCTTGCCGCAGCAATGGAGCTGTATGAAGTTGGATCAATAAATACTTCAGACACAAAGGGACTTGAGTTAAAGTTTGGATCTGCCGAAATGTTAGTCAAAGCAGCTGAATTAACAGGAACGGGCAGAGATTTTGGAGTAGATCTTGGTTTAGGATCAAAACTTTTGTGTAAAAAATATGGTCGTGATGATTTAGCAATGGTAGCTAAAGGCCAGGAGTTTCCGGGGTATGATGGTCGCTCCATGCAGGGAATGGCTCTAGCATATGCTACCAGCAATCGGGGAGCATGCCACCTCCGCGCTGACCCATATGGAGACGATTTTGACGGTGGACCAATAACTGGAAAAGCAAAAATCGTCTACGAGTCGCAAAATTCTACTGCAGCGGTAGATTCCTCTGGCCTTTGTCTTTTTCCTATGAGTGTCTGGAACCTTCAGGACGTTGCTTCACAACTTGAAGGTGCCTGTGGAGGAACTTGGACTGAGGAACGTTTAATTGAAATAGGGGAACGAATTTGGAATCTTGAACGCATATTTAATCTCAACGCTGGCTTTACTAGAAAAGATGATACTCTCCCCAATCGTATTTTAAAAGAAGCTGCTAAAAGTGGCTCTGGCAAGGGTCAAGTGGCACAACTGGATAAAATGCTTCCAGATTATTATAGAATTCGTGGTTGGAATAGTTCTGGAATTCCAACCAAGCAAACCTTAAAAAGGCTCGCGCTGATGTGAAAAACTCCTATATTGATATTACTGTAAAAAAAATTGCTCTCCGATCCAATGAAGGCCATAACGCAACCGTCATGCTGAGTCTCCCTGAAGGTTCTACGGTACATGATGCACTAACTAAACTAAATATGCCGGCATCGGATAGTCATGCAACCTTACTCAACGAGAAACCCGTCCCCGCCAATGCGCGAGGAAAAATCTCTTTAAAACATGATGATATATTAACTATCTTTCCGCCTCTTAAAGGGGGTTAATTGTGTTTAAATACTTGACCAGCGCGGACGTCATTTGACCATCCTAATTCACATTTGCAATCACCGTTTTTTAATAATTCTTAATAAAAATCATAACATTCTTTACTTTTTCTCTATCATGCGCCCTAACTTCTGCCCTCCGCAAATATGGACGTGAAAATGTGGAACCTCTTGTCCACCAAAGGTACCTACGTTAGAAATAATTCTAAAGCCCTCTTGGTCAACATCTAAATCACGCGCAATATGTCCAACTTTCTCAAAAAACTTCCCTACCTGTTCAGTAGTCGCGTTTTCTGTAAAATCATCGAAGGAGACAAAATTCCCTTTAGGTATTACGAGTACATGAATTTTGGATTGGGGATATATATCATGAAACGCTAATACTTCGTCATCCTCAAAAACGGTATCATTAGGCAGTTCACCGCGAAGAATTTTTGCAAATACATTATTTTGGTCGTAGGGCATCCTATATCTCCTCGACATTTATTCTGATTGGGGCTTTAACTTTGGATCCGAATCGGATACACCCCGACGACGCCTTAGAACCTCAAATACTTCTTCCGGTTTAATGTTTTGATCAGCCCAAAGAACGAATAAATGAAAAAGTAAATCTGCACTCTCCTGTTTTATTTCCTCTTCGTTGCGTCGCGCCGCAGCAATTGCAACTTCTGTTGCCTCCTCACCAATCTTTTTTGCAATATGATCCGTCCCCTTAGCAAACTTATTCGCAGTATACGAGACATTTGGGTCACTATTTTTGCGACTTTCTATAACGCCATATAATTCAGTAATTACGTCATCATTACCACCCATTTATCTCTCTCCTATTCGCTCTCTTCGATTTAATACAGATTAATACTGTAATTATCTCATCGGTATTTCAGAAATTTTCATATATTCTCTTGCCTCTGCAATTGTAAATTCTCCAAAATGGAAAATCGATGCAGCGAGAACAGCCGTTACATGGCCTTCCTTTATAGCTGCAACCAAATGATCTAAATTTCCAGCCCCACCAGAAGCGATAACAGGTACACTGACAGCGTCTGCCACAGAACTCGTAAGTTCTATATCAAATCCCTTCCGAGTCCCGTCTCGATCCATAGATGTAAGTAATATTTCACCAGCACCCAAATTAGTTACTTGCTTAGCCCAAGAAACTGCTTCAATACCCGTAGGTCTTCTTCCACCATGAGTAAAAATCTCATATTTTCCTTGATCGTTCCGCTTTGCATCAATTGCAACTACAATACATTGACTTCCAAACTTCTTCGCAGCCTCTGAGATCAATTCTGGTCGTCCCACTGCCGAAGAGTTTATTGAAACCTTATCTGCGCCGGCTAGTAATAATCTTCGAATATCAGACACATTTCGTACCCCACCACCAACGGTTAGAGGCATGAAACATACCTCTGCAGTACGCTGAATTACACTATACATAGTTTCACGACCGTCTTCTGTCGCAGATATGTCAAGAAAACAAAGCTCATCAGCCCCTTGTTTGTCATAAACTGAGGCCTGCTCCACGGGATCCCCGGCATCAATAAGATCTACGAAATTTATTCCTTTTACGACCCGACCATCGTGGACATCTAAACATGGAATTATTCGGTTTTTTAGCATAGCTTAATTCGCCAAAATTCCTTGCGCTTGGCAAATATCAATTCTTCCATCATACAACGCTCTCCCGCAAATCACTCCTTCGATTCCCATACTTTCCTTAGCTTTAAGAGCTTTTAAGTCTACATAATTAGAAACCCCTCCCGAAGCAATAATGGGCGTACTAATTTGTTGAGCCAAAGCTGCAGTTGCTTCAATATTTGGGCCTTTCATCACTCCATCTCTATTTATATCTGTAAAAATTATAGCTACCACACCGGCATCTTCAAACAATTTAGCTAAATGAAGAGCACGGATACTGGATGTTTTAGACCATCCCTCTACTGCTACATATCCCCCCCTAACATCTATCCCAACAGCAATACGCTTAGGAAATTTCCGACAGGCCGCATAAACGAACTCCGGATTGTTCAGTGCGACGGTGCCAAGAATAACTCTACTCACCCCTCGATTTAACCAGTAGGATACAGTATCCATATCTCGAATACCCCCTCCCAGCTGTACGCTAACTTCGATAGAATTTATAATTTTTTCTACAGCCTTAGTATTTACAGGTCGCCCCTCAAAAGCCCCATTGAGATCAACAATGTGGATCCAATTACAGCCGGCAGCAGAAAACGCTTTCGCCTGAGCGGCAGGATCGTCCGAAAAAACTGTTGCTGCGCCCATTTCACCTTTTACCAAACGTACGCATTTTCCGTCTTTTAAATCTATGGCTGGGTAGAGTATCATAATTCCTTGAAATAATAATGACCGGCAATCGTTTTTCCCGATACTTTGGCATATTTTGGGTGTGTGCCCCATTTTTTAAAGCCAAGTCTTTCAAATAACTTCACTGCAGCCAATTGGGTTTCCCGAACAGATAAATTAATTGCATTGAAACCATTAGAAATTGCGTATTGCTCAACATGTTCTAAAAGGTCACGTGCCATGCCATGTCCGCGCGCCCATGGTGCAACAAAATGTGTATCTATAAGGCAAGCAAAGGCCCAGGCCTCTTTCTGCGGCGGAGGCGACACCAGTTGCACTGATCCACCTATAGTTCCATCAAGGCGACCAACAAATAGGGTACGCTCTGGAACTAATATTACTCCTCTCCAGTACCGCTCGAAGTCCTGCTGTGGGGGTGGTCGCAACCATCCAAAACCTGCGCCGTCAATTATAGCACTTGCCGCAGCATCACATAGCTCACGAAGATCCCGTTTCGTTAAATTTGTTACTTTTTCAACTTTGAGTTGTACAGTCATTTTAAGGCTTCCACTTCAAAAAATTAGATATGAATTGTAGACCCACCGTTTGACTCTTTTCCGGATGAAATTGGGTTCCTATCATATTTGCGCGCCCCACTACCGCACAAAGACTTTCACCATAATTTACACTTGCCAGAATTTCAGATTGAGTTTTGCACTTCATAAAAAAACTGTGAACAAAATACGCATGTACTCCAGCTGGTATACCGGACATTACCGGATGGTTCTTTGAATGAATACACAAATCATTCCAGCCCATATGTGGAATTTTTAAGTTTTTGTCCGCCTTTAAAGGTATTACCTCGCTTTCAATCCAACCAAAACCCTCATGCTCACCATTTTCATAACCAAAACGAGCCATTAGCTGCATTCCTACACAGATTCCTAAAAATGGCACGCCCCTCTCAATTACAGCAACTTCCAGTGATTCGCGCATTCCAGAAAGAGATTCCACACCTTTTTTACAATCTGAAAATGAACCAACGCCCGGAAGAATAATACAATCAGCTGCTTTTACTTCTTCCGCGTTGCCGGTGACCCTGATTCTCTGACCCTTAGGCTCTGCCACATGCTTAAATGCCTTTTCAGCACTACGAAGGTTACCCGACCCATAATCAATAATTACAACTGTCATGGCCACCATATTATTCCTTATCCAAATACCAAGAATTTGATTTAGTAGACGAGCCAACTGAAGTTCTACTGCCATGAAATTTATCTGGAGGCGACTGTATCGGTTTCATAAAGGTAATTTCTGGATCGTTCAAAATCTTTTCAAGACGCAAGTACGCTTGCTCCAGATCTTTAGCACAAATAATACTAACTAACTTCCAACCACTCCTTCGTAAAGCCATCCGATACCAATCATTTGCATTAAAACCACAAAAAAGAGCAAATCCGACTACTAAAATTATGTGGCTTCCCGTATCTAAACCAAATATCAATGGAACGTAAATAAAAACAGCCAATACAACTGTCACAAAAAGTGCAGCAGACCATAAGCGATTTCGAAGAGCCCAAGAACTTACTAAAAAAAAGGCTTCCCAATTAAATCCTTCTCGAACCAATTTAGCACTATCCAGCACTTGTTGAATATTTATATTGCCCGATTGCGCCTCTGCTAGGCGATGCTCGATTATTTTTGGAAGATGCAAAGTGAAATAACGCATAACAACTTAGGTTTTCAAATCACCGCCTAAGGTTCCTTTAGTCGAAGGAATTAGAGACACCGCCCGCGGGTTTAATGTGACTGCATGTCGCAAAGCGACCGCAAGCGCCTTATAACAAGCCTCGATAATATGGTGACTGTTTTCACCATATAAACATTCGACATGGAGAGTAATGCCCGCAGCCTGAGAAAAGGCTTGAAACCATTCTTTAAAATGCTCTGTATCCATATCATCAAGTCGGGGTCTAACAAACTCTACATTCCACACCAGATACGGTCGATTGCTAATATCAAGACTAACTCGAACACATGCCTCGTCCATCGGAACAAATGCTGTTCCATATCGGGAAATACCTCGCCGATCAGCCAACGCTTTGTTAATAGCTTCACCAATTACTATTCCAGTATCTTCTGTAGTGTGGTGAAAGGTTACATCTAAATCACCTTTGGCCTTCAATTTTAAATCGAATAAACTGTGGCGTGATAATTGTTCAAGCATATGATCAAGAAATCCGACACCTGTGGAGATATCATAAATTCCTTCTCCATCTAAATTTAATTCAACACTAATTTCGGTTTCTTTGGTTACCCGTTCAACATGGGATATTCTTGAAGGATATTTCATATTATTGCCATTTTACTAATAAATTCATTAAAACCTAGCATCTTAATGCCTTCTTGTACCAAGAACAGAAAATATTCGCCAGACCCTTGACCTTGACCTTCCCATAACCACATGCTCTAGAATACCGTATAGTGATAATAAGTAAGAAAAAAAGGAGATTACCATAGTTAGTTCTAACACTTCTGATACATGGCACGGCACCACTATTATTTCTATTCGAAAAAATAAAGAAGTAGTAGTCGCCGGTGACGGCCAAGTAACACTTGGCCAAACTATCATCAAATCAAATGCTAAAAAAGTCCGTCGTCTTAGTAACGGTACGATAATAGCTGGATTTGCTGGAGCAACTGCTGATGCTTTCACATTATTTGAGAGACTTGAAGGTAAATTAGAGCAACATCCAGGCCAACTTATGAGGGCATGTGTTGAATTAGCTAAGGACTGGAGAACTGACCGATACTTAAGGCGTTTGGAAGCTATGATGGCTGTAGCTGACAACAAAGTATCTTTAATTATTACTGGCAACGGGGATGTTTTAGAACCAGAAGATGGAATTATAGCCATAGGGTCTGGTGGAAATTATGCTCTTTCTGCTGCACGAGCCTTGATGGAATCAGAAATTCTTAACGCCGAAGAAATTGCCAGAAAAGCAATGGCGATTGCCGCTGAAATTTGTGTTTATACTAATAATACCATTTTACTGGAGAAACTGCCCGAATGACTAGTTTTAGCCCACGCGAGATCGTTTCTGAACTTGATCGATTTATCGTTGGTCAAAATGATGCCAAACGCTCTGTAGCGATAGCGCTTCGCAATCGCTGGAGACGTCAAAAATTGCCGGAAGAATTACGTGAAGAGGTTCTTCCTAAAAATATTTTAATGATTGGACCAACAGGCGTTGGTAAAACTGAAATTGCTCGTCGGCTTGCGCGTCTAGCACAGGCGCCATTTTTAAAGGTCGAGGCTACAAAATTTACAGAAGTGGGTTATGTAGGCCGTGATGTAGAACAAATCGTGCGGGATCTAGTTGAAATTTCCATTCACATGACTCGTGAACGATTACGTAAAGAAGTTACAGCAAAAGCAGAGCTCCACGCTGAAGAACGAGTTTTAGATGCACTTGTAGGAAAAAATGCCGCTGATGACACTCGGCAAAAATTTCGCGTCCGGTTACGAAATGGCGAATTAGCTAGCAAAGAAATCGACATTGAAATTACAGAACATTCCTCCACAAATCTTCCAACATTTGAAATTCCTGGGATGCCGGGAGCACAAATGGGAATGCTAAATATCGGCGATATGCTAGGAAAGGCTATGGGAGAGCAAAAAAAACCTAAACGTATGACTGTAGCGGATTCTTATGAGGTGCTGATGGAAGAGGAAAGTGATCGCCTGCTTGATCAGGATAAAGTTGTGCGACTCGCATTGGAAAACGCTGCTAACAATGGCATCGTCTTTATTGATGAAATAGATAAAATCTGTGCAAGAACTGACCGAATGGGTGCCGACGTCAGCCGCGAGGGAGTACAAAGAGATTTATTACCCTTAATTGAAGGTACAGCAGTAGCAACCAAACATGGGACTATTACAACAGATCATATATTATTTGTAGCGTCTGGAGCTTTTCATTTATCTAAGCCTGCAGACTTGCTTCCGGAACTGCAAGGCAGATTACCAATCAGGGTAGAATTACAGGCGTTAAACCGTGACGATTTAAAACGGATATTGACGGAACCAGAAAATAGCCTGCTCCGACAATATACCGCGTTACTCGAAACCGAGAATGTAACTCTGTCTTTTGAAGAATCAGCCATCAACGCAATTTCGGACTTGGCCGCAGAAGTAAACCAGTCAGTTGAAAATATAGGTGCTAGAAGACTACATACAGTGATGGAAAAACTGTTAGAAGAAATTAGTTTTGAAGCTACCGACCGTAGTGGTGAATCTATAACTATCGACAATAATTATGTTGAAAGCAAAGTATCTGATCTCGCAAAAGATACAGATCTAAGTAAATTTATCCTGTGATAACTTTTATATCTCACCTATTACAACATAATTACATATTAATGTTGCAGCTAGAACTTCGGCCTTTAATTTCCCTGGTTCTTAAGTAGGCGACTTAATATGCTTCCCTTCTGATCCTGTTCATGCGCCTTTCTTTTACAGTCTAAAAGCACCTGTTTAGGTATTAATCTTCGGACTATCCATAATCCTAATAAAATAATTACAATATCATCTACCATACCAAGAACAGGTATGAAATCAGGGATCAAATCAATAGGTGTAAGGGCATAAATAATTATTCCAATCAATATCACTTTTGCTAAAAGCGGTGTATTTGGATGTTTAACGGCAAACCACATCGCATATAGCTCAATTTTAAGTGTTTTAACCAAACATTTTAGACCTTCAAGAGCACGCAAGCCTCTTACCCCACTAGCTATCGACTTCGCCTTAATAAAAGATAATAAGCACCACTTCCACCATCTCTGGGGATAGCTTTTTCTATTGCAATTACCACACCCCTTAAAGGTGGCTGATTTAACCAACGTGGAACCATCCTGCGCAAAACTCCACCCGTTTTTATAGAACCTTTTCCAGTAATTACCAGAATACAACGCCTACCAATTATTTGTGATTCTAAAACAAAGTTCTTTAACTCAGTATAGGCCTCATATTGCATATAACCATGAAGATCGATCCTCGCTTCAGGCCGTAATTTCCCTCGCTTTAGTCTTTGGGCATTACGCTTATCCAAACCCGCGTTTACACCAACCTCTACATCTACATAAGGCTTTGTATTTGCTGGAATTTTTTCAGATAAATTATACTTTTTAGCTTTTCTAAGCGCAGTTTTAGGTGAATTAATAAATACTTTTTCTTTAGTATTTTCAACACCATCATATTCAATTGAATCTTGATTATTTGAAGTCGATGGGGAAACATTTTCCATCACTTTATCCCAAAGTGATTTTTCCTCACTACTTATTGAACGCTTTCTATTCATTGTTTAGACAGTCAAGTTTTCACAACAACAATATGAAGACGCCGAGGCCCATGTGCCCCTAACTGCATGGTTTGTTCTATATCACCCGTACGTGAAGGTCCTGTGATGAAATTAACCGTGCGGGGCATTTGAAAACAACTGTCATCCTGCTGATCCTGCAAAAGTTTCCATCCCTCTTCGTAACTACCTTTGATGTCTTCAGAACGCAGTATAACAATGTGTGTTTCAGGTAAAAAATTAAGAGTAGATGGCCTATCACGGGAAGATAATAGCATTAAAGTGCCCGTTTCCGAGAATCCCATGGCAGCTGATGTCACACTTACTTCATCTCTATCATCAGCCTTGTCTCTTCGAATATTGAGAAGTGGTCTATTCTGCCATGGATACCGGTCTAAGTTCGAATCAGGAGCCATTACTATATCACTGGTGAGATTGTTATTTGTAAGAAAATCGCTTATCGCGATTGGCACTTCCGAAGCATCACCAACCAGATCTACACTTGCATGAACTGACCTTGCCATTTCCATAAACAGCTCTATTTGAGAATTACCAAATCTTTCGGAGCGTTTTGGTATCAAATTTGGCTTTCTACTTTTAAAGCGTTCAATTAATTCCTGTTTTTTTTCGACCGAAAGTTCTCGTCGACCCAACGCTTTTTGCACAGCGTGTAAAACGTTATTTCGTCTGCCTTGTTCAGACTTAATCACTTCTAGCTCTCCACAATGACTGGAAAGACTGGCTTTCGGGCACAGGTATGTCCCGGCTACTGGTCCAACCTTGAGCTAACGGAAAATAACTTAGTTTTCCCTTTGAGAAGCTAAAGCGCCGGAGAAGAGTAATACCCATTTTTATAATGGTTTTATATATTATTGGCCTGCATGCTAGCCAGGCCCACACTTTGAGTCCCCAGCGAAATCGAGCCGGTGATAATTTAGTATTAAATTCATCTCTTCTTAATTTTCTCATTAGATTAGGTAAAGGTATTCTCATAGGGCAAACCTCCTCACATCTACCACAAAAAGTCGATGCATTTGGTAAATGGCGTGCCGCGTCCAACCCTATAAGATTAGGAGTTAGCACCGCCCCAACTGGACCAGGATAAACCCATCCGTAAGCATGACCACCTATAGTACCATAAACAGGACAGTGGTTCATACAGGCGCCACATTTGATACACCGCAAAATATCACGATATTCAGAACCTAATAATCGACTACGTCCGTTATCCAGTAATATTACATGAAAGTTCTCTGGACCATCTAGATCACCCTCTCGTTTTGGACCAGTAGATAAAGTAGTATATGCTGAAAATTCCTGCCCTGTTGCTGATCTAGCCAGAATTCTTAGTATGGTGCTCATATCGTTAAGCGTGGGAACAACTTTCTCTAGCGTAGCCAATACCACGTGTGTTTTAGGTAAAATTTGCGTTAAATCTCCATTTCCTTCATTAGTCACAATGGCAGTAGTGCCTGTTTCAGAAACAAGAAAATTAGCACCTGTTATTCCGACGTCCGCTGATAAAAACTTTTGTCGTAACATTTGTCGCGCTTCGTCAACTAATTCATCAACACCTTCTAATCGACGCTTGGCTCCCTTATTTTTGTGATGAGAGTAGAAAAGATCGGCAACTTGGTCCTTGGTTTTGTGTACTGCTGGCGCAATGATATGGCTGGGATACTCTTCTGCTAACTGAACAATATACTCTCCGAGATCAGTTTCAATTGGCTCGATTTTATTTTCTTCCAGAAAGGAATTAAGCCCTATTTCTTCACCTATCATTGATTTTGACTTTGTAACCGTTCGAGCATTAACCTCTTTACAAATTTCTAATATAGTTTGCCGAGCATCTTCAGGTTTTTCACACCAGTGTACATATCCGCCCTTAGCCTCAACTTGATCTGCAAAATATTCTAGATAAAAATCTAAATTTTTAAGAGTATGATTTTTGATCTCAACTGCGGCGTCTCGCAAATCTTCAAATTCTGGCAGTCGAGCAACTGCGTCCGCGCGTTTACTAGAAAAGCCTGTTTGAAAACGGGTCAATGACTTTTGTAGCTCTGTATCTTCAAGACCTGTCCTAGATCTTTCTATAAATTCATGGCTAGTTGCTTTCATATAAATTCACCTAAGACTTCTTTAGGATTTAGTGTTCGTTTTAGAATGACCGATGGCTGGCCTGTCCGCCATGCCAGACAAAATTTCTGCCACATGCCGCGCCTTAATATTGTATCCTTCTCTTGTAAGTCGGCCTGCTATATTAAGCAAGCAACCCATATCACCAGCTAATAAGGTCTTAGCGCCTGTATCCGCAACTGCTACAATTTTATCTTGTACCATTCGAGTGGAAATATCCGAATATTTTATGCAAAAAACACCTCCAAAACCGCAGCATACGTCGGCATTAGTTAGTTCTTTGAAATTTAAACCTTCAACAGTCCGCAAAAGATTTCTTGGTTGCTCCATAACACCGAGTTCTCGAAGACCCGAACAGGAGTCATGATACGTAACACTACCCTTAAATTTAGCCTTGACAGAAGCAACGTTCAATTCATCTGTAAGAAACGATACCAGTTCATATGTTTTTTCTGAAAGAGCTTCTGAGCGTTTTTTCCATTCCTTTTCATCGGCAAACAACTCGGGATAGTGGCGCTTTATCATACCCCCACAAGATCCAGAGGGCGCTACTACTGCATCAAAGTTCTCAAATGTATTAATTACTTGCTTAGCAATTGCTTTGCTACTTTTAAGGTCACCTGAATTATACGTTGGCTGACCACAACAAGTCTGGCTTGTTGGTACGGTTACTTCGCACCCGGCATCCTTTAGAAGTTTAACCGCAGCAAATCCAACAGTAGGTCTAAATATATCTACTAAACAGGTGACAAATAATCCAACACTAATTTTTGAGCGACCAAGTTGCTTTTTCATGCGTTATAAATACCTCTTTTAGTTATAGTAAAGCTTAATTGACAAGCACTCTAACGTCGAGTTTCTCTGGTAACAAAAGCCAATACTGACCCTTGTGCTTCATTCTACCCGCAATATATCCAGCATTTTTGCCACTACCCCAAAATATATCCCCTCTGACTGGCCCTCGAATAGCTCCACCCGTATCCTGTGTAACCATTAGACGGTGAAACGTTTTCTCTGTTGTAGACTCCAAATTAGGTAAAACTACTTCTACCCATAAAGGGACGCCCAAAGGTAAATACTTAAGATCAACGGCCAAAGATCGTTCGGCTGTTAAAGGGACACCCTGTGCCCCGATTGGACCATAATTATCATACCTATCTGACAACCATTTGAAAAAAATAAACCGCGGGTTCTCTCGCATGATCTCAGGTGCTTTAAGAGGATTCTTTTCCAACCACCCGCGAATTGACCCCATATTTATCTGATCCTTGGACAATATGCCACGAGCAACCAAACTATTTCCTATAGCAAAATATGGATGCCCATTATTACCTGCATAACTTAATCGTCGATAGCTTCCATCTCGAAACCGAACTCTGCCCGAACCCTGTATGTGAAGAAAAAAGGAATCTATTGCATCATCTACCCAAACCAACTCTAACTCTTGATCTTTCAACCCCCCCCTTTCAATCTCTGCACGAGATAAATAGGGTTGTAGTTTTCCACTAATTACACGACCAACAATGCGTTCGCCTTCATATGTTTTGGAAAATTGTTCAAGAGACGCTTCTATTAAATCATTGGGTCGTGCATATAAAGGAAATTGGAATGAATCTGTTTGTCGAAAAGATCCAAATAATTCTGGTTCGAAGTATCCAGTAAACAAACCTTTTCTATGGTTTTGGTCATAAACTGCATATGGTTCAAAAAACGTTTCGAAAAATATTCGGGCTTCGGAATTACTATTTACTTCTGCACCAGACGCCTTTCCACATACCCGCTCCCAAGCTTCTCTTGCGTTCTTACCCTGATTACTAAACGGAATTGTTTTTGGTATCCTCATAAAAACTTCACAGGAGAGTGCAAACACTTTTAGGGCTTCTAGGTGATTATCTAAATTCCAACCATTTAACTCATCGAATGTAGATTTTTTCAGTATTAAACTATGTTTTTTCTGATTACTCCGATCAGCATCTGAAAATGAACTATACTCGCATCCAGAAATCAGAAATAAAATTCCACAAAGTAGCCCTAATAAAAGACTAATACCTTTGAAATTAATCCGATGTACGTGTCTCAACCACAGACCAATTGGGATTATCAGAACGAGTATTTCTTGCAAACGTCCACAAATCTGTTGCTCGCACTGCGGTTTCTGTTTGGCCATCTACCGAGGACCCGTCTTTATCACGCGTCACGCTCATCTGTTGACTTACAAATTTAATTGTAATTCTAGCAGTACTACCATGTAATTTTGCTGATACAATATCTGCAGTGTCCAGTGAAACAATGGTTGTCTCAACTGTCTCCTCAGCCGCTATTCTCGAACGAATAACTTCCACAAATTCATCATATACATCGTCACCCAAGAGAGGTCGCAGAGTCCCCGTATCTCCAGCAGCAAACGATTCAACAATAATTTCAAAGGCTCCTTTTGCTCCTGAAACAAAAGTGCGTGGACTAAAATTTGAATCCGCTTTCTTTATATCAGACAATCCAGACCGAATGTCATCCACTTCCTCTACACTGGATGCACGAACCCCTGATTGTTTTTCTTCTAATTCTGTTAATTCTTTTTCAAAAACAACGTCCTCAGAATCTTCCTCTTGATTTGGCAGGTGTATAACCTTACCAGAGCCTTGATCATCCGAATCCGCAGACCGAGATAATATATCTCCAGATCGAGGACGCTCCTGTCCTGTCCGTCGGCCAAGGGCACTTCTCAATCGTAAAATTACAAATACCGCTATTAGCGCGAAAAATATAATGTCGAAATATTGGAACCCGTCAGACATATCTCTCCAATCTAATCCAACAAACTCTTAATATATTAGTTACCAAACATAAGTACAATTGTAGAACCATGGTAACTACAGCAGTATATACTTAAATCCGAACCACGTAATATTACAATACAAAAGAGCATTTTACTTATATAAAAAATAGTCGTTCATCGTTAAAATCGTAAGCTAAGGTAACAGTTAGTCAACAACTAAGATTATACAATGATCCCCATTCTTTTATTTCTTATCATACCCGCCTCTGAAATTTATCTGTTTATTGCAGTAGCTAATAGCGTTGGAGCCTGGCCTACCCTTGGTTTTATATTTGCAAGCGCAATTATTGGTGGCTTTATACTTAGACTTCAAGGCCAGCAGGTCATACGACGCGCTCGCGAGCAAATTGCGAAAAAGGAACTTCCAACAAAAGAAATAGCCGATGGTGTAATTCTAGTAATAGCGGCAATGCTGTTACTAACTCCTGGCTTTATAACAGATGGTCTGGGAACTCTTTTGATAATACCGATAGCTCGACGCGTTGTTTTTATCATAATTCTTATAGCAATTAGATCCTACCTTAAAAGAAGGTCTGACCTTGCTAAAAAGTCAAATATGCGTAGTAAAGGTCCTATAATTGAAGGCAAGTTCGAGGATATCAGTAACACTGTCAATCAACCGAAAAATCCTCATAACGCTAAAAAACAGTAAGTGTGAAACAGAAACACTATAAACGCCTGAACATTTTAATGTCTTATTTTTTAGAAAAACAAATCCGTAATTATTGAAAGGCTAAACACATGAATAACGACAAAGAGAAAAATGTTTCTGTGAACCAATCAAACGGGCAAAAACAGGCCACTGATGACTCTAATAAATTACACCAAGAAAGCTCCGAAAAAATTAAGCCTCAGATTGGTATACAGATACAATACGTTAAAGATTTATCATTTGAAAATCCTGGTTCTCCCGAAAGTTTGACCGCAACCCATGAAAATCCTGATATACAAATAAACGTCGAGGTTCAAGCAAGGCCACTGGGAGATGATAATTATGAAGTTTTACTCCACATTACAGCTAATAGCCAAAGCGGGAAAACCACGTTATTTGTTTTAGAACTGACGTATGGAGCTATCTGCAAGATATTAGGAGTGTCTCAAGAGTCGTTAGAACCTGTGTTGTTAGTTGAATGTCCCAGACTGATATTTCCATTCGCTAGAAGGATTTTATCTGATGCAACAAAAGATGGTGGATTCCCGCCATTAATGCTTAACCCTATAGACTTCATGTCACTTTATAAACAGCAAAAAACTTCATCGACCAAAGAAGTTGAAAATTAACCATTGAACCTATCAACTATGCCAAATTGGTTTGTTTAACTGATCTATAAATTTTTTGTGAGCAATGGATTCTTCTTCTGTAGGACGATATAGCCGAACAGGTTTAATTCTAGTTTTAGTTATAACTTCTGATATGGTAGCTACCGATTTCTTTCTATTAAGTGTTAATGTGGGCTGACGTCCCCCAATTAATTCTAGATAGACCTCAGCAAGCAATGAAGCATCCAATAGCGCACCATGTAAAACTCTTTGTTCCGTATTTATACCGAAGCGACGACAAAGCGCATCAAGACTTGCTTGAGATCCTGGATATTTTTGCCTAGCTAGCGCTAACGTATCGATCGACCTATCAACCGACAAAGTAAGGAATCCCAATCTTTTAAACTCAGCATTCAAAAAACTGGTGTCAAATGCAGCATTATGGATGACCAGCTTATCTTGTCCCAAAAAATCCTGTATCTCTTGTGCAACTTTAGAAAAAATGGGTTTATCAGAAAGAAAAGCATTGCTCAGCCCGTGAATTTTAAATGCGCTTTCTGGCATATCCCGTTGTGGATTAATATACTTTTGAAATGTAACGCCTGTTGAGACGTGATTTATCAATTCAACACATCCAATTTCAACAATTCTATCCCCACCATTTGGGTCTAGTCCCGTGGTTTCTGTATCAAGAACAATTTCGCGCATAAAAATATTTTACACCGGTTTATACCATAATCTTGAACTAAATTTATCTCGGTTTCCATTAAGAATTTGAACAATCTTTCTTACAGACCGCAACATAGCTCTCTTATCTTGTCCAGTAGAAATAGTAAAATCAGCTTTTCGACGCTTTTCTTGATCTGGCATCTGTCGATGAATAATGTCGATGAATTTTTCGTTGGTCATCCCAGCGCGTTTAAGAACTCTTAGTTTTTGAACAAAGGGGGGTGCTGATACTACAATGGTTGCGTCACACTGCTTATCTCCATGTGTTTCGAATAACAAAGGCACGTCCAAAACAACGAGTGAACATCTATGCATACTTGCTACTAAAAGAAATTTTTGTTGTGCCTTTTTTACCAATGGATGAAGTATGTCTTCTAAAACATTAAGAGCTTCTGCATTCTGGAAGATATTTTTACTTAAAATATTTCTATTTATGTATGATCCTTTTGGGTCATCACAGAAAGCTTTCGGAAATAGTTTGCTAATTGGGTAAACTGCGGCTCCTCCTCTAGACAATAAACAGTGAACCTCTGAATCCGCATTCCATGTGCGAACACCCAACGAAGCAAAGGCCATATTGGCTGTAGTTTTACCCATGCCAATTGAACCTGTTAAACCAACCACTATCATTTAACCGTTCCTGCAAGATCGTTCTTAATAAACGAGCGAAGCTTGTCAGATACTTCAGGTTCTTTACCAAACCAGAAGGAAAAGCCCGGCCTCGCTTGATGTAAAAGCATACCTAAACCACCTATGACTCTATTACCATTCTCTTCCGCTGCTATCATTAATTCAGTCATTAATGGAGAATATATCAAATCATAAACAACCGCATTTGCAGACAATAAGGACACATCAATTTCGAGATTGGGCTGGCCATTCATTCCAAGGCTTGTCGCATTTACCAACAAATGTGCGTCTTTTAATGCCGCCTCTCGTGTCTCCCAGGATCTAGAACTAACAATGGAACCAAAATCTGCTACCAATTTATCACTTCGACTTTGTGTGCGGTTTAAAACAAAAATATTTTTCGCTCCAGCGTCAATAAGAGCTGCACAAACTGCTCGAGCCGCTCCACCAGCGCCAAGTACTATTGTTGGACCCTGAGCACAGTCAAAATCTGGTATGTTCTCATACAAATTTTTCATAAATCCGAAAGCATCGGTATTATCACCCCTAAGAGTTCCGTTCTGTTGCACGACTATTGTATTAATGGCTCCTATCCGTAATGCCAACGGCGTTATTTCGTCCACAAAATTAATAGCAAGAGCCTTATGTGGAATAGTTAAATTACAACCCACAAATCCTAACACTTTAAGAGCTTCGAGAGCTGTCGCCAAATGTTCTGGTCTAACAGAAAGCGGTACATAAGCACCCTTTACATTATTTTCATTCAGCCAATAGCTATGTAGCTTTGGAGACAAAGAATGCGTTATTGGCCATCCCATAACACCCGCTATTGGAAAAGGATTAGCAAGTTTCATTCTTCAAGTATTCCTCGTGTTCTTAAAAACTCAAGTAGTGGCAATAATGGTAATCCAAGTATAGAAAAATAATCTCCTTCTATACTTTCGAATAATTGAACACCCACTCCTTCTAAGCGATAACTACCTACGCTTCCGAAAATATCTTCTTCTACCAACGTTAAATAAGTATTTAATAAATCTTCGGTGAATAGGCGCATTTTTAGACGTGGTGAAGCGGTAAATGACCACAAACAACTACCATTTTTTATTACGCACACGGATGTAGCCAAAAAATGGGCTTTCCCACGTAATATTTTCAACTGTTTTAACGCGTCATCTCTATTTTTCGGTTTATCCAGCCAGACGCCGCCACAATCAAGAAGTTGGTCTGCACCGATTACTAAAGCTTCTTTATTATGATGGCTTACAACTTTTGCTTTTTCTAATGCCAGAGTCTTGCTTGCAGCTTCAGAACCTTCGGGTCTCATGGCTATTTTTATTGGGTCTTCATTAATCTCGGACGGAACAATTTTGAAGGAAATTCCAGCATTTTTTAGTAATGTCGCCCTCACCGAACTATTAGAAGCTAATATTAATACTTCCGTCTTTTTCTCCTTAATAACGCCTACTCCTATCAAATCCACTTGACCATTAGATTTAGAAACTTTTATTTTCTAACATACAGCAATGGAGAGATACCAAAAACAAAATGATGACAAAAGAAAATTCATATTCTGAAATGCAAAATCTCTTACGTGATTTTCTAATCAGGAATACATTAATAGAGAGTTATCATAGCTTCGCACTTAATGACAAACCTTATCCTTTTGCAACACTACGAAGTTTGATACCTGGAATAAGCACAGATGCATATGAACACCCGTTTCAAAGATCGGCGCTTGTATTAGTTATAGATGAACCTATCTCCGCCGGTTTACGCAAACATATTCGATTTCGTTCTGCCAATGAAATAAATTATGAAAATTTGGCTCGCTTAGCCCCTAAGGTTGCTAAACAGGATATTATGCCAGATAAATTATCTTTACCTGACACTCAATTTTCCAAATATTTCAATCAACTACTGGATATTGATTATGCGCTTCTACTTCAACGCTTATTACCCAAGCACCCTATAGAATTAACTCACTTACATGTAAAGGTTGAAAGATTAACCGATAATGCTGTTCGGTTCTTAGCTCGTGATTTGGGTTATATTCGGCGATCTTTGTACGAAAAAGGCGAAGCATACGCTGAGATTCTAGAGCGCAAATATTACGAGTATTTTGGTTTTGCTCCTAATGCCTCTGGCAGAAAGTGTGCTGCTGCTATGGCAACGCAGTTGTTGTCAACGCAGGTTGAAAGATTTTCTGTTTTTGTATCTTGTCAGGAGGATTGTCGTTTAACCTTATTAGATGAAACTAAAATGATTTCTCATTACTTGTTAATAAAAATCAAGAACATAGACTTAGATAAATTATCAATTGCTAATTTACAGCACTACACTGTCAATAAAAAGATTCTATCTGATAACACTCATATTGTTTGTTATTGTATTAAATTTCGTCGAACATCTGTGGCTCAACCATTACGTCACAAAGGATTATTAAGATCAGATGAAAGCTTACGTAAACCCTGGTTAGAAAAGTTTGAATCCTTCATTTTACCGTTACCAGGCCATACTGACCCCATGGTGCCGTATACTTGGGTGGGTTAATACTTTCGGAAACTTCGTTTAGATAGATTATTATTAGGTTAATGCTCTTTTATTTTTATTTCATGTTTAGCATGTAATTGAAGAACTGCTGCTGCAGTTTCCTCAATAGACTTACGCGTAACATCAATTACTGGCCACTTCATTTTAGTAAACATTTTCCGAGCATATTTCACCTCTTCCATAACTACATCTGGATCCACATAGTCAGTTTCGACGTCTTCACCAATCATTAACAGTCGGTTTCGTCTAATATCAATTAATTGATGTGTACTACAAGTTAAGCCAACCACTAGGGAATCTTTTAAATTTTCTATTTCATGTGGCACGGGACACCCCATTACCAGTGGTACGTTAGCTGTTTTATATCCTCTATTGGCCAGATAGAAACACGTTGGTGTCTTTGATGACCGAGAAACCCCCACCAATACTATATCTGCTTCATCAAGAGATTTTGTAGCTTGTCCATCATCATGCATCGCTGCATAGTTAATAGCCTCTATCCGACCAATATATTGTGCGTCCATAACATGTTGTCTGCCGGGTAGATTACGACTTTTCACCCCTAAATAACTGCTTAGAGTAGCAATTACTGGATCTAATAGTGGAACACATGGAACATTGAGTTTAACACACTGTGTTTCCAACAAACTTCTTAATTCTTTGTCAACGAGTGTAAACAATACAACACCTGGGTTCTCCGCAATACTAGATAAGACTCGTCGCAACTGACCTTCAGAACGCACTAAAGACCATAAATGCTCGACGGCCTTAACATTGTTAAACTGCACAACCGAACCACGCGCCACGGTAATGACTGTTTCCCCGGTTGCATCGGAAACAAGATGAAGGTGAAAGTTTTTCTTTTCCTGATCACTCATAAAATAATGTAACCTATAAAAACCAATTATTAATGGTTCAATATCAATCCGGGAATTTTCTGTATAACTTGTGGTTACTTTTCCTAATTCAAATATTTCTTATATTACTCACATGTTAACCAAGCCATCATACCGCTGTTATACATAGCAACCATAAATTTTGAAATATTGTACAGTTTCCTCTAACAATTTTTATTCCAAAATAATAAACTATTATATCCACATATGTTTACCATGGGCTTTATAGCAAAATAAAGTTATCCATAATATATTATACTGTTACATCCACATATGTTTCAGAAGATATTTTAATAGAAACTGTGGAAAACCTTTTAATCCTCAGTTTCCACCATACCTACTACAACAACTACTATCTTTAACCTATATATATAGTTGAAGTAATGTAGATAACAAAATCACAAAAACTCAATTAAGAACATGGAAAAAATGTTAGAAAGAAATAATAAAGTGATTAAGCCAGTGTTATCCGCGCTGAAGGGAAATAGAAATACTCGAGTTCCTCTCTGGTATATGCGTCAGGCCGGCAGGTATTTACCAGAGTATAGGGAACTTCGAAAAGAAGCCGGCGATTTTCTCACTCTTTGTTACTCTCCCGAACTAGCGATCAGAGCTAGTCTTCAGCCTTTGAAAAGGTTTGATTTAGATGCTGCGATATTATTTTCCGATATTTTAGTTGTACCCCATGCTCTTGGTAGAAAAGTACGTTATATTGAAGGGGAAGGCCCTGTATTAGACGCATTATTAGATGTCAGTAGTTTACCTAATTACGATAAAGAAAAATTTTTGTTTAAACTTGAACCAATGTTCGAAACTATTGAGGGTATAGTTAGTAATGTTTCAAGTACTACTACAGTAATTGGCTTCGCTGGAGCACCATGGACAATAGCAACCTATATGGTTGAAGGTCGCAGTAGTCGGGATTTTTCTAAAACAAGGGCTTGGGCTATAAATGATCCAACACAGTTTAAAATACTTATCGACCTGTTAGTTGATATTACAGCAGATTATTTAATAGCACAGTTAAACGCTGGGGCGGATACCTTACAAATATTTGATAGTTGGGCTGGTGTTCTTTCAGAAACAGAATTAGTAAAGTGGAGTCTTGATCCAATTATGAGTATTTTAGACCGGGTACGACAAGCATATCCCGATGTGCCTGTTATTGTATTTCCCCGGGGAGTAGGAGTTGCATATTTAGACTATGCAAGAAAAGACGAAATAGCATGTGTCTCACTGGATCAAAGCGTGCCTTTAAAATGGGTCAAGGAAATATTACAGCCGAGATCGGTAGTTCAAGGTAATCTAGATCCGATGCTTTTGGTTGAAGGTAAGGAAAAAATGTTTGAAGAAGCGGAAAGGATTCTTTCAACCCTTTCTGAAGGATCGTTAATTTTTAACTTAGGACATGGCATCCTACCAAATACACCAACAAAGAACGTAGCTGCACTTACTAAATTTGTGCATGATTGGAGGTTGTGAGTGGTGAAACGATTAGCGGTAGTATTATTTAATTTAGGCGGACCAGATTCTCTGACCGCAGTGGAACCGTTTTTATATAATCTATTTAATGACCCCGCTATCATTAGAGTCCCAAGAATTTTTAGAAGTTTTATTGCTAAGCGCATAGCTAGACGGAGAGCACCAATAGCGCGCAAGATTTACAATCATTTAGGTGGATGTTCTCCTATCCTTGAGCAAACCATTTCTCAGGCTAAAGCTTTAGAAACCAGCTTATCTGACATTGACGATGTCCGTGTTTTTACCTGTATGAGATATTGGCATCCTCGAAGTAATGAAACGTTAGCTCAAGTTAAAGAGTATTCCCCAGACAGAATTGTTCTACTCCCACTTTATCCTCAGTTTTCGACTACTACTAGCGCGTCATCTATAAAAGATTGGAAATTAGCTGTTCAGGAAAAAGCTTTTCCCTTGCAAAAAGTAGTTACCACTGCAGTTTGCTGTTATTCGACGATGCAAGGATTTATTGAAGCGCAAGCAGAATTAATTCGGCCTTATCTAGATAAAGCTTCGCTAAACGGTCCTTTTCGACTCATATTGTCAGCGCATGGATTGCCTGAGCGTATTGTACTTGGTGGCGACCCTTATGCATGGCAGGTTGAAAATACAGCGAAGGCTGTTATTGATCTTTTAGATTACAAAGATTTGGACTGGGTATTGGCCTATCAAAGCCGAGTTGGACCATTGCGTTGGATTGGTCCATCTACCGATGACGAGATAAAAAAAGCTGGTCGTAAAGGTGTTGGTTTAGTGTTAGCACCTATAGCTTTTGTATCTGAGCATTCAGAAACATTGGTTGAATTAGATATAGAGTACAAACAACTCGCTATGGAAAGTGGTGTAAAATGTTATTTTCGGTCACCTACAGTTGGAACTCATCCAGTATTTATCAGTGCTCTGGCGCATTTAATAAGAGATTGTTTAAAACAAGCGACAAAAGATACAGATATTGTGTTGCCTCAAAACAAAAAAATGGTATGTCCCAGCCATTTTGTTGGTTGTCCACAAAGAGATAATATTAAGAGTTAAGCGGATGGTAGATGATTTTTACATGTGGATCCGAGCTTGGCATATAATTGCAGTTGTAGCGTGGTTTGCAGGTCTTTTGTATTTACCAAGATTATTTGTTTACCATAGTATTGCCGAAAAAAACTCTAAAGAATCAGATACTTTCCAGATTATGGAAAGACGGCTTTTAATATTCATCATGAACCCAGCCATGTTGGTAAGCTTAATTTTAGGGGGCATTCTTCTGATGGAGTCAGGGGTTGTGGATTGGAAAGAGGATATGTGGATCTACTGTAAATTATTTTTTGTAGGTGTGTTAATATTGGTTCACATGTTTTTAATTCGGTGGAGAAAAAATTTTGAATTAGGAGAAAACAAGCTTAGTCCTAAATTTTTCAAAATAGTAAACGAGGTGCCAACGGTTTCTTTGATAGCAATTATTATTTTTGTTGTATTAAAACCATTTTAGATTTATTTAAACAGTGTTTGACTTTCTCGCAGAGTATTCGATAATCATATCTCAGGTAGTATATAACTAAAAACAGACCTGCATTCGTGCTACGATAATGAATGCCAGTATCACAGGTTTTGCTTGCATCTTAGTTTTTTCCACAATTTTATTACAATATTTCCTCCAATTTTTCAGGTTGTCCGTTCATGCATCTCCAGGAACTGAAGAAGAAAACACCCAAGGAATTACTCGAATACGCCGAGCAGTTAGAGATTGAAAGTGCCGGTAGTTTACGAAGACAAGATCTGCTATTTTCTATTTTGAAGAAATTAGCAGAAAATGATGAAGTAATAACAGGGTCAGGAGTACTTGAAGCACTGCAAGATGGTTTTGGTTTTCTTAGGTCGCCAGAAGCAAATTATTTGCCAGGGCCTGATGATATATATGTAAGTCCGAGTCAAATTAGACGGTTTTCACTTCGAACCGGTGATACATTGGAAGGTCAAATTCGATCACCAAAAGATGGTGAAAGATATTTTGCACTGTTGAAGTTAGAAAGTATAAATTTTGATGAGACTGAGAAAATCAGGCATAAAGTAAATTTTGATAATTTGACGCCATTGTACCCAGATGATCGGTTTACGTTAGAATTAGATGACCCTACAGTCAAAGATACAACAGGAAGGATCTTAGATTTAGTCGCGCCACTTGGCATGGGTCAACGCGCTTTAATTGTAGCACCGCCTCGTACAGGCAAAACAGTAATGCTTCAAAATATAGCTCATTCTATAGAAGCTAACCACCCTGACGCTGTGTTAATCGTTCTGCTTATAGATGAACGCCCCGAAGAAGTCACAGACATGGATCGTTCCGTTAAGGGTGAGGTGGTTAGCTCTACTTTTGATGAGCCAGCTACTCGCCACGTACAGGTTGCGGAAATGGTTATTGAAAAAGCAAAACGACTGGTGGAGCATAAACGGGATGTTGTTATTTTACTAGATTCGATAACACGTCTGGCAAGGGCGTATAACACAGTTGTACCTTCTTCAGGAAAAGTTTTAACAGGAGGTGTGGATGCTAATGCACTGCAAAGACCTAAACGATTCTTTGGCGCTGCTCGAAATATTGAGGAAGGTGGATCCTTAACTATAATTGCTACGGCATTAATTGATACCGGCTCTCGAATGGACGAAGTTATATTTGAAGAATTTAAGGGTACAGGAAACTCAGAGATTATTCTGGATAGAAAGTTAGCTGATAAACGCACATGGCCAAGTATGGACATTGCCCGTTCAGGCACGCGCAAGGAAGAGTTGTTGGTGGATAAGGGTACTTTATCAAAAATGTGGATCTTGCGACGAATCTTAATGCCTATGGGCGTAGTAGATGCTATGGAATTCTTGATTGATAAAACGAAAGATACAAAAAACAACCAAGATTTCTTTGACTCTATGAACGCCTGAGTCAAAGGCTATGACATGGAACAAATTAATGCGTTGTTCGAACATTGAGATCATCTAACATTTTGTTACTTCTTCAATAAATATACTTATGGAATCTGCTGCGCAGCGCCGCCAAATACCGATGCGTGGCATTCTTTATATGCTGATTACAGCAGTAATTCTTTTTCCAGCACTTAATGCTTCTGTAAAATATCTATCTCAGGATTATTCTCTTGTACAAATAATTTGGATGCGTTCCGTTGTCCATTTTCTCTGGATGGTTGTATTATTTATGCCAATTCTGGGTATAAAACTTTTTATAACTACGCGACCTAAATTACAGATTGCTCGTTCGTTTTTACAATTAACGGCGTTAACCACTTTTGTGGTAGGTTTAATGTACACGCCAATGACAACAGCTGCTTCGATATATTTTTGTGGCCCATTGATCGTTGTAGCATTGGCGGCACCATTATTAGGGGAGCGAGTTGGTTTTAAACGGTGGATAGCTGTTTTTATCGGTTTTATTGGAGCATTAATTATTATAAGACCCGGTGGAGATGGCATGCATTGGGCATCAACGTTAATTTTAGTTTCTGCAGCTCTTTATGCTCTATACCAAATTCTTACAAGAATAGCTGCAGATCATGATGATTTTCGAGTTTCGTCGATATACACGGTATTTTTAGCTCTGATTATATCCAGTATTGCTGTTCCATTCTTTTGGGTAACTCCGGTTAATGTGGTGGATTGGGCAATTTTTATAGGTCTGGGGATTTTGGGCGGTTTAGGGCATCTCTTTGTGATAAAAGCATATGAGCATGCTGAAGCGTCTCTTGTTGGTCCATTTGATTACGGGCAATTAATCGGCGCTACAATATTAGGTTTTTTTATATTTTCGGAGTTTCCTGACATCTGGACCTGGATAGGAGCAGGAATAATTGTATTGAGTGGAATCTATGTTGCCAGATATAAGCAACGCGATAGCATATAGAAATTTTCTATCGGGGGAGCTAGTTAGACCCTGTTAAATTCTCTGGTCTAATTTAAATAAACCTATTTCTAGGGAACTAAAATACTCGAGCCTGTTGTTTTTCGGCTTTCTAAGTCTATGTGTGCCTGAGAAGCTTCAGATAGAGAATAGGATTGGTTTACTTCTATTTTTACCGCATTATTTTGTACAACCTCGAATAAAGCATTGGCAGAACTCTCAAGTTCTTCTCGGGTGGCGTTGTAACCAAATAATGATGGTCGAGTGAGGAATAGAGATTTAGGTGCTAGCATGCTTGTTGTGAATTCATTATAAGGACCCGATGCTTGCCCAAAGTTGACCATTAAACCAAGACGCTGAAGGCATTCAAGTGAACCTGTAAATGTATCATTGCAAACAGAATCGTACACTACTGGGACACCATTTCCATTGGTTAGTTCTTTGACGCGTTGTACCCAATTCTCCTTGCGGTAATTTATGGGATGATGGCAACCATGAGAATGTGCTAATGCAGCTTTTTCTTCGGTTCCGACTGTACCTATAACATTAGCACCTATATAGTTAAGCCATTGACATTGGATCAGTCCAACACCACCGGCTGCTGCGTGCACAAGAACGGTTTCACCTTGTTTTACCTGATAAGTACGGCGTATTAAATACTCTACAGTCATGCCCTGCAACATCATTGCGGCGCCCTGTTCGAAAGAAATTGAGTCTGGAAGTTTTACTAAATTTTCAGACGCAATGTTTCGTGCTTCTACATAAGCGCCTGGGGGTGGCGCAGCATACGCGACTCTGTCGCCTATTTTAACTTCTGTAACTTCCGACCCTATATCTTCAACAATACCTGCGCCCTCCATTCCGACACTGGATGGAAGCGCCGATAATGGATATAGTCCAGAGCGGTGATATACATCGATGTAATTCAAACCTATAGCTTTGTGACCTACTCGCGCCTCGTTGGCAGCTGGAGGAGATATATCTATATCTTCATATTTAAAAACATCGGGTCCGCCTTGTTTGTGTAACAAAATTGCCTTAGTCATTATGTGTCCCCTTGTTTTTTCTTTTTTCTAATCTCATTTTATCGCCATGTTCTCTTCAATAGAGTCTAAAATTACCTTTTCTAATCTCACACCATCTAATTGATTTATTTCTTTTATACCAGTTGGAGAAGTAACGTTGATTTCAGTTAAATAGCAACCAATTACGTCAATACCAACAAACAATAAACCCTTTTCTCTGAGAATTGGACCGATGCTATTACAAATTTCCTGATCTCTCTGATTAATTGTTGCTTTTTGTGCTGTAGCACCTACATGAAGGTTCGCTCTAGCTTCCCCTTGCATGGGAACACGTGAAACGGCACCAACAGCATTTCCATTCACGAGAATAATACGTTTATCGCCATCCCGAATTTCCGGCAGGTATTGTTGAACAATTATTGGCTCCCGAGACTGGGAAAAAAATAATTCAATTAAAGCATTTAGATTTTCATTTTCTGGTTCAATATGAAAGACACCAGCTCCACCATTGCCATACAGTGGTTTTATAATTATATCGCCATAATCTGAACGAAACCTCTTAATTAAATCCTGATCCCTTGTGATTAAGGTTGGTGGGGTCAGGTCTTGAAACTCGGTGACAAATAATTTTTCCGGTGCATTTCTTACATGCATCGGATTATTAACTACCAGTGTGTTTGGCTGGATACGTTCCAATAAATGAGTGGCCGTTATATATGACATATCAAAGGGTGGATCCTGACGCATCAACACTACATCAATTTCTGTTAAATTAAGAAATTCATAACTATCTAAAAAATATTCTCCTGTTTTGGCATCTAAATTTAATAACCGAGCACGGGCTATAACAGCACCATTTTTCATTGAAAGGTCAGAAGGCAGATAATGGTATAATTTATGACCCCTATTCTGACTTTCTAAAGCTATGGCAAAAGTACTATCCGCAGCAATATCTATGGTATCCAAAGAATCCATTTGAATTGCAATTGTGAATTTATTTTTCAATTAAGACTCGCCCTTATTTTCTTTAACAAAGACTCTGCGGCTTTTCTTTCCTCTCCAAAAGGTTCTAAGGCCAAAAATTTTTCTAAAGAAGCTGTGGCTTGCCTCAATTTCCCTATTTGCGCAGATAATACGCCTAATTCATGCCAAACTGACGCAACTGAGGGAGCAAACAATACCATTCTTTCAAGCACTTGGGCTGCTCGATTTAATTCGTTATTTCTTAGCGCGCGAGTTTTTAGATTATTTTGTAATCGGAGTAGAATTTCTCTATTGCCAACGGGCGCATAATGTTTAGGGCTTAGCTCTGCATCTACGCCAACAAATTGTTTCAGAAGATTTCTTAAATGACCAGCGTCTAAACTCTGACCTTCATGAAAAGGATCAATAATAATACGTTCTGCACCGTCGGTTAATCGTAAAAGGAAATGTCCTGGAAAGGCTAGGCCTGTAACATTATAGGAAGCTGAACGAGCAGCGTGGATATATAGTATACCTATACTAACAGGTAACCCGGTTTTTTTATCAATTACTTCAAGGATGTTAGCGTTAGCTGGATTCTCATAATCCTTAATTTCACCTTTATACCCATGTGTCTTGTATATTAATTGATTAATGAAAGTAACTTGAGCTCTAAGTGATCCAATCCTTTCACCGGAGTTGGCCGCCTCTTGTTTAAGGATTGTTAAGTAATTTTGATAGGTATCTAGATCAGTATCAGGATGGTCAAGAGCGCCTAATATTAAGGCCACTTTAGCTAGTTGAATTTCTTCGTCACTCTGTGTGCCAATATGTTTTAACTGGGTTAATAATTTAGAGGTTTGGTTCATGGGCCGGGTGTACGACGCGGGTCATCTTTTAATATCACATGGCTAACAACCTTTTTAACGTTGTTAATGCGACGGGCATGACCAATTACTTTATCAAGTTCTATTGTGGTTTGAGCAATGCCTACAATATAAATTATACCGTTAAGTGTTTCTATATTGTAATTTATTGCATAAATGTTCTTGTCAAATAAAAGTTCAGTTTTCAACTGGGTAGAAATCCAGGTATCCCTAGCATAATTGACTACACCGCCTTGATCAGTAATTTGGATTTCATTTATTACTTCCCTAACCCCACTGGCCTGCCAAGCAATTTGAAGGGCTAAAATTCGGTCTTCTTGTTTTAAAACAGATCCCTTAAGCAAAACACGACCCTCAATTACAGAGAAGGAGACACTTTGTAACAGGTCAATGTCTTCTTCGAAGAACAATGTGTTTAATTCAGCCCGAATAGTAAGGTCATCAACTGCATCACCGATGGATCTTTCCTGTAAGGCCAATCCTCCTCCCGTTGCTGCGCCACCAACAATAAAAGCGCACCCGCTTGGGATAATGGTGCTTATTAACATCAGTGGTATAATTAGCTTAAGCTTTTGAGATTTTAATGTCTCGTAAATAAGGTTTGGAAAGTTTTTACCCAAAACTAGCATCATTATGATCCTCTTAGGGTGTAAAGTTTCTACTCGGTTAAATAATTAAGTAAAGTTTAAAATACCCTTGTAATCTATTATTAAGGGTTTCCGAATCGATAAACAAGATTGCTTTATTTTTTACGTTAGAACAAGCCGAGACCTTTTTTATATTTAGTTATTATTTCGAGTATTTTTTAACAACAGTAATCGAGCATACAGAGACCGTTTGGATAAGCCAGTTTCTTTGGAAAGTTCGGCCACGGTATCTCGTGCGCTCTTATTTTCAACTAACTGCAAAATCCGCGTGTCTATAAATTCCTCAGAAAAACCACTATTTGATTTTGGCGGAGGGGCTAATACAATAGTAAGTTCGCCCTTTAAGTTATTTTTATTGGCATAGTTCAATAACACTTCTTTAAGAGCCCCTCGGATCGTCTCCTCGTGTATTTTCGTTAATTCTCTGGCTATCGCAATATCCCTATCCCCAAAAACATCTAACATATCCTGCAAACATGCCGATAATCTTCTGGCAGTTTCGAAAAACACAATGGTTGTATCCAAACTAACCAAAGAATTGAGCTTCTTTTTTCTGGCTTGGTGTTTTGACGGTAAGAACCCAACAAACATAAAACGGTCAGATGGCAACCCAGATAAAGTTAGCGCCATTAGCGCTGCACAGGGGCCAGGTAAAGCAGAAACATATAAGCCAGCCGCAATTGCTTTGCGAACCAATTTATATCCTGGGTCAGATATAAGTGGGGTGCCAGCATCCGACACTAGGGCAATAGTTTCGCCGTGGGTTAACCTCGCCATAATTGCAGGTCGCATGCTCTCAGCATTATGTTCATGATAAGGCAACAGACTTGTCTTTA